>ENA-ORXR01000022-ORXR01000022.1-marine-metagenome-genome-assembly--contig:-NODE-22-length-230380-cov-5.321120_pt1 | contig 230380 bp, 184 predicted proteins | sample MGYA00237866_ERZ511479 | MGnify/ENA metagenome assembly ERZ511479 | reverse complement strand
TTTACAACGGCAGACTCAAGAATAGAAAAATCTTCTCCTGCTACTACAATATCCGTTATGGTATTAGTGGTAGTATCTAAATCGGGAATTGTGTCTGTATCCTTGTTACAACTCGAGAATGTAATTCCTGCGGCCACTGCTGCGAGTAAGACCATACTTTTTAAATTTCTTTTTGTTTTCATATCGTTTATAAATTTTCGTTTAATTATGAACAAATGTATATGGAAATTTAAAATTACTTTAAAATGTTTATATAAATGTTATAAAATGTAAACAAATTTGACTTTGATATTACATTTCTCAGTGGGGCACAGTTAAAAGGGGCGTTTTAATAAGAGAAAATTACGAGAGTAAGCCTTCTAGATCGCTAACCGAGTGCAGCAAGTTTAATTTAGAAGCATTGGCAAGCTCTGTATGAAAGTGACAGGCGATATGTATTTCAGAATGCCGGCATAGTTCACTTAATTTTTCTAGCTTTTCAATAGCACATGATTTATCTTTTTTTCCAACCATAAAACTTAATACCTTATTGGGTGCAATTGCTTCAAGCGTTTTGGGTAAAGAAGAAATGGGCACGTTCGCTCCAATATAATATACTTTTCGGCCAGAAAGACGAATAAGGAAAAAGGCGATTAGTAGTCCCAGCTCATGAAATTCATCTTCTGGCAAGAACAAGAGCCAAGATTCCTTGCTAGTGTCTGCAGGTGGCAAAGCGTCGACGGTGGCCAATATTTTTTGCCGGATAAGATTTACAATAAAATGCTCGTGGGCGGGTGCTACTGCATCCTTAGCCCATAATAGGCCCAAACGTTTTAAAGCTGGATACAGTACGTTGATGTAGGTTTCTTTTAGCCCAATCCTTAAAATGCTATTTGCAAATAGTTTTTCAAACTTAGCCTCATCAAAATCAAAGGCGGTCGATACGATTTGCGAAACGAAAAGGATTGTTTCGTCAGTTTCGGAAGCTTGGCGAAAATGGATATCAAGTAATTTGTTTAAGTCTTTATCCTCAAGTCCGCACAGTTTAGATACTTTGTAAAACGGCATTAAGCTTACAATATTTAACAATCTACGCAATTGGTGCCCGTCATACGAACGAGTATTACCTTCTGAACGTGAAGGGGTAAGGGCATTGTAGCGCTGCTCCCATACCCGAATTGTGTGAGCTTTAATGCCAGAATAATCTTGCAGTTGAGAAATGGTAAATGAATTCATTTTGTTTTACAAAATTTAAAATTAGTTAAACAAATTTAAATTTTCAAAACTTACATGCTTAGTTTTTTAATTGTCTCTATGAAATCTTTAGTGTCTGCGTATTGAGTGGCCCATGACGTAATTATTCTGACGGCGAACATTTTATTATCGGTTTCCTGCCATACGTAAAATTCATACTTTGTTGATAGGATATCTATCTGCTTTTGCGATAGGATTGGGAAAATTTGATTCGTATGATTCTCTTCTAAAAATGTAATGCCCTTTTCTACTAAGGCTTCTTTCAGTAACATAGCTTGTTGGTTAGCGCTATCGGCTAGCTTAAAATACAAATCATCGGTGAACAATACTAAAAACTGAATTCCAAGTAGGCGGCCTTTTGATAATAATGCTCCTTTTTGTTTTAAATGATATTCAAAGTCCATCTGCAAATTTTCATTAGTGATTACAATAGCCTCACCGAGCAGAGCGCCATTTTTTGTACCACCAATATAAAATACATCTGTAAGTTTTGCTATGTTTTCTAAGGTAAGATTATTGTTTTTTGCCATAAGGGCCTGTCCAAGTCGAGCGCCGTCCATAAATAGTAGCAAATCATTTTTTTTGCAAAAAGAAGATAGGTTTTCTAATTCCTCTTTATAATATATTGTTCCAAGTTCGGTAGAATTAGAAATATAAACCATTCTTGGTTTTAGTTGATGAGGTTGCTTGTCATGTTGGTCAAGAATAGTTTGAATCAGGCTCGGCGATATTTTTCCGTCAGTACTTTGTGCCGTACTCACTTTGTGTCCTGTGGCTTCTATAGCTCCTGTTTCGTTAGTAGCAATATGTCCGCTAGTAGCTGCTAGTACGCTTTCATGAGGTCGCAGCATGGCAGAAATTATCAATAAGTTTGCCTGCGTGCCGCCACTTACAAAGTGAATTTTGGCTTTGGGTGATTTGCATTTTTCTTTAATCAGTTGCTTTGCTTGTAATGAATAATCGTCCATGCCATAGCCAGCTTGTTGGCTTAAATTGTATTCGGCAAGCGCTTTTAAAATATTAGGGTGACACCCTTCGGAGTAATCGTTTTTAAAAGAAATTTTCATAGAAAATAAATAGGAGTCAAAGGTACATAATGACACGACTATACCCTTTTCCATTTTAGTAAAACCTCAACACTTACTTATCGATGGGCTTAATAAGTTGAGCTATCTTTGTAAACTGGAAAAAATGAAAAACCTTAGAACAACCAATACGCTTCTGCTAATTTTAGTAGTCCCTTTGGTATTTTATATTTTAAAAACACTCTCTTTCATTTTTGTTCCATTACTTTTTGCCATGTTCATTGCACTTATGTTTCTGCCCTTAATGCGCTGGTTGAGAAGGCAAAAAGTTCCTAAGGTAGTGAGTATCGGGATTGTATTGCTTATAATTTTTCTTGTGTTCAGGGTCAGTGCTAGCTTCATTTCAATGTCAGGCAATGAGATTAGAAGTGCGGGGCCTGAGTTACAGGTAAAAGCAGAAAGTAAAATCACGGAGGCTATCCTTTGGGCAGAAAGCACCTTTAGCCTGCAGCGCCCAAGTGAGATGGAAGCTATTCCTTTTTATCTTGGTGAACTTCATCTAATGAATAATTTAGGACCGGTTATAGGAAGCCTAAATAAAACGCTGAGCATGATTCTAATGACTGCTTTTTTTATAGTACTTTTTTTAGCTGAGTCGGTCAACGTTGAAAAAATACTGAAAGACACTGTATTTAAATCCAAGTTCTCTTCGGTGAAAACTTTTAGTCGGATTGAACGTGATATAGTAAAATTTTTTAAAGTAAAAATTATCATTAGTCTTTTCACAGGTATTGGATTTACACTGGCTTGTATGGCCTTTGATGTAAGTTTTCCAATCTTCTGGGGTTTGTTTGCTTTTTTAATCAATTTTGTTCAAATGGTAGGCTCGGTAATTTCAGTCTTGTTGTTGGCTGTCTTTGCTTTTGTAGAGTTAGATTATAATACGACCCTATTGTTTTTTGTGTTAACGATTTCGGCGGTTCAGGCAGTCATGGGTGGCATTTTAGAACCTATCTTTTTAGGAAAAACATTTTCAATCAATGTAATTACGGTTTTAATCATGCTTATGTTCTGGGGCTTTCTTTGGGGGGTGCCCGGTTTGATAATGTCTATTCCGATTACGGTTTTTCTAAAAATTACTTTCGAGCAGTTTGATCGTACTCGGGGTATTGCCGTTCTTATGGACGGAGGAAAAGTAAAGGAGACTTCTTTCGTTTCGGAAGCATAAATATTGCTTAAATTTTAAATAAAAGTAGAATTGAAATCAGGAGTCAGCCGTATGAGAACTAGCTTTGTATTCTAAGAAATATATGTCCAATAAAAAAATTCGAGACGGTTTTGTTTTCACTGCTCATGATGAGAAAGAGCAAGCTATTTTCGATAAATTACTAGATATTTTTAAAGAACTTATTACACATACTTCTGGAGATGCGGATGAAGCATTGGATTGGATGAGAGAACTGGATAAAGAGTATGAGCTCACCACAGCTGAGTACACAATGGATGATTTTATAGAAGAGTTGATCGAAAAAGGATATCTAAAAGACCCAGATGAAGAGGACGGCCATTTTAAAATAACGGCTAAGACAGAACAAGGTATCCGACAGCATGCGCTCAATCAGATTTTTGGAAATATTCGTAAGTCGGGAATGGGTAATCATCGTACTCAAAAAACAGGTGTCGGCGATGAGGTTTCGGGTGAATTTCGAAATTATGTATTTGGAGATTCCTTAGAGGATATTTCTATGCAGGAGAGTATTAAAAATGCCCAGCGAAATCATGGTGCTGATAATTTTCATCTGACCGAGAACGACTTGGTAGTGAATGAAACCAATCACAAAGCACAAATGAGTACGATACTGATGATTGACATTAGCCATAGTATGATTTTGTACGGTGAAGATCGAATTACACCTGCCAAAAAAGTAGCTATGGCACTAGCAGAACTAATTCGCACGCGCTATCCTAAAGATAGTTTGGATATTATCGTTTTTGGGAACGATGCTTGGCCGATTAAATTAAAAGAATTGCCTTATTTAACCGTAGGGCCTTATCATACGAATACCGTGGCTGGCTTACAATTGGCAATGGATATTCTTCGTAGAAAAAAGCAAACGAACAAACAAATTTTTATGATAACTGATGGCAAGCCTAGCTGTCTAAAGTTGCCGAGTGGTGAGTATTATAAGAACAGTAATGGTCTGGATCCTGCAATTGTTTCTAAGTGTTATAACATGGCCCGTCAAGCGCGGAAGTCGCAGATTCCCATCACGACTTTTATGATTGCTCGCGATCCTTATCTCATACAATTTGTGGATCAGTTTACAGCGGAGAACCAAGGAAAGGCATTTTTTACCGGTCTGAAAGGTTTGGGAGAAATGATATTTAGAGACTACGAAAAAAATAGAATCAAAAGAGTTAGATAATGGATATAAAAAAAAGTAAGACACTAAAAGATTTAAAGAAAGCAGGGTACACATTCAAATCAATTAAGGAAGAACTTCGTGACAATTTAATTCTGAAAATACAAAACGAGGAAGATTTATTTGAGGACATACATGGTTACGAACATACAGTGATACCACAGTTGCAAAGTGCAATATTAGCCAAACATAATATAAATCTTTTAGGGCTGCGCGGCCAAGCCAAAACGAAAATTGCTCGCTCTTTAATTAATCTGTTAGACGAGTACATACCGATTGTTGCCGGTTCGCAAATTCATGATGATCCTATGCAGCCAATTTCAAAGTTGGCTGTTGATCTTATTGCCGAAAAAGGCGATGCATCACCGATTGAGTGGGTACATAGAGAAAATCGCTTTTTCGAAAAACTGGCCACACCCGATGTGACGGTAGCTGATTTGATCGGAGATATTGACCCTATTAAAGCGGCCAATTTAAAGCTATCCTACGACAACGAATTGGCTATTCATTATGGCATGATTCCTCGTGCTAATCGTTGCATTTTTGTAATTAATGAGTTGCCTGATTTGCAAGCTCGTATTCAAGTAGCTTTATTTAATATTTTGCAAGAAGGCGATGTGCAAATTAGAGGTTTTCAAATTAGAATGCCTCTAGATATGCAATTCGTATTCACTGCGAACCCAGAAGATTATACCAATAGAGGCAGTATCGTAACGCCGCTGAAAGATAGAATTGGCTCACAAATCATTACGCATTATCCGAAAAGTATGGACATTGCTAAACGCATAACCGAGCAAGAAGCAAAAATTTCTGACGAAATGAAAGAGGCGATTCATGTACCTGATTTCGCTAAAACTTTATTAGAACAAATTGTAATTGAGGCTAGAAAGAGTGATTATATCGATGCCAAAAGTGGAGTTTCTGCGCGTATGAGTATTACCACTTACGAAAATTTAGTAAGTACGGCTCATCTAAGAATGCTTAAAAATGGTGAGAAAAAAGGTACAGTTCGTTTAAGTGATTTTCAAGGAATTGTTCCATCGATTACTGGTAAAGTTGAGTTGGTATATGAAGGTGAGCAAGAAGGTTCTGAAAATGTTGCTTTGATACTTTTAGGCGACGCTATAAAAACTCTATTTGCTACTGATTTTACCCCAATTAGAAAGCTTGCAAAGGAAGGGGAGTATGGAGAGTTTGAAGCATTGGCACAATGGTTTGCTGAAAATCCTATGTTGCACATTTCCTTTGATATGGACGAAACATCTTACAACAAGGAATTAAATAAAGTTGACCCCTTGCAGAATATTCTGAATAAATATCAGCCAAGTGTTGCTGATCAAGATCGGAATTTCTACCAAGAATTTATACTTTGGGCTATGGTAGAAAATGGTCGCTTAGATAAAAGAAGAATGAGCGATGGTATGAAGTTTCAAAACGATTTGTTGGCTGGCTTGTAAATTCTCTAGCATACTTTTGCACTGTGAGCTGGATTTATTTTCTAGATATTTTTGGTACTGGGATATTTGCAATGTCAGGAGTGCTAACTGCCATTCCTAAAAAGTTCGATTTAGTAGGGAGCTTAATTATTGGCTTTGTAACCGCACTAGGCGGTGGCACTCTTCGTGATTTATTGCTAGGCGAAACACCCGTAGGGTGGTTGCAAGATAGAAATTATTTTATAGTGATTGTAGTGGCATTTTTTCTAGCCTATTTTTTTAAAGAACAAGCTTCAAAATTTCGAAAAGGAATGTTTCTTTTTGATACAATCGGGATTGGACTATTTACTATTTTAGGAATACAAAAGGCAAGCCTAATTGGCTTGCCGGTAGAATATTGTTTGATATTGGGAGTCGTATCTGCCTGTTTCGGTGGTGTCATTCGCGATGTGTTGACTAATGAAGTGCCACTGATATTTCGAAGAGAAATTTATGCGACTGCCTGTTTTGCAGGTGGTGTCGTCTATCTGTTATTAAATAAATTTAGCTTAACCGATTTTAATATAAATATTGGGATTTCTATATTTTCTGTAATTCTAATTCGCTTTTTCTCTGTTAAAAAGGGCTGGTCGTTAAACTTCAGTGGTGCGCCTAAATAGGCTTCTCTTCATTGTTTTGAAATCGTTCTTCATTTCGCCTGTTTACAATAGACCGATAAACAAAAAGTCCTATTAATACTGTTGCCGCTCCTCCTAAAAAAGGTAATAAAAAAGTTGTAACCATATAACAAAATTATTTTTTTTCAAGTTTATTCAACATAAGTATTTAAAGTGGTTGTTATAAAATTTCCATTCAACCATGGTTATTGAACCGGAAACCCCCTATCGCGCATGAGTGCATTGACGTCGGCATCACGCCCACGGAACAGGCGATACGCTTCAGCCGGATCAATTGCATTGCGTGGTGCGAATAAATGTTTAATTGCCTTAGCCGCAAGTTCTTTGTCGTAAAATCCGCCGGGGGCGTTTTTGAAAGCTTCTGAAGCATCCGACGTTAAAACATCAGCCCACATATAACCGTAGTATGCTGTGGCATATCCCTCACCGCTAAATACATGTCCAAAATGAGGGGTGCGGTGTCGCATCGGAAGTTCCTTCGGCATATTCATCTCAGCTAAGGTTTCTTTTTCAAATTGATCAATATCAATTCCTTCGGGCTCAGCCAGGTGTAATTTCATGTCCATAATAGCAGATGCCAAATACTCCGTAGTTGAAAATCCTTGGTTAAAAGTAGAAGCCTTTTTTATTTTTGCGATAAGCTCGTTTGGCATGGGTTCACCTGTTTTATTATGACGCAGGTAACCGTCAATTACTTTGTCTGTTGCCAGCCATCGTTCTAACAATTGTGATTGAAATTCTGTATAGTCTCGCACGCCACTATTTAAAGTTGGATATTTTACATTAGCCGAGAAGAAGTGTAAAGCATGACCAAATTCATGAAAGAACGTAGTAGCATCATCCCAAGAAACAAGTAAAGCTTCGCCGGGTGCTGGTTTTACAAAGTTGGAATTATTAGAAGCCAGTACATTCTTTTCACCATCAAAGTTGGTGTACGAGCGATAGGTTGTGGCCCATGCTCCTGAGCGTTTGCCCTCGCGCGCGTAGGGGTCTAGATACCAAAGGCCTATATTTTTGCCTGTGGTAATATCATTCACTTCCCATACTTTTACGTCTTCGTGAAAAACAGGAACAGTGCCTTCCGCAAGTGGTGTAAATTTATAATTGAACAATTCGCCTGCTACCATGTGCATAGCGTCGGTGAGTTTATCCAACTGTAAATATTGTTTTACTTCTTCTGAATTTAGGTCGTATTTTTCTACTCTTACCTTTTCAGCATAGTAGCGATAATCCCAAGGTTCAATCGTAATGTCATCACCCAATTTATTAGCAACGGCTTGCATGTCGGCTACTTCTTCATCTACTCTGGCTATAGAGGCTTTCCAAACTCGCATCATAAGATTCATGGCGTTCTCAGGTTTCTTAGCCATGCGATCTTGTAGGCGCCACTCGGCATAATTTTTATATCCGAGGAGTTCTACTTTTTCTCTTCGCAATTTTAATATTTTGGCAATGAGTTCGTTGTTATCAAATTCATCCCCATTGTCGCCACGACTGTAATAGTTCGTCCAAACTTTTTTTCTTAAATCTCGCTCGGTAGAATAGGTCAAAAACGGATCCATTGAAGAGCGTGTATTGGTTATCGCATACTTTCCTTTTTCTCCTTTCTCTTCTGCGATTCCAGCAGCAGATTTTATAAAACCATCGCTCAGTCCACCAAGTTGATCTTTCTCTAAAAAGGTTACATAGTTTTCCTCATCATGTAAGGTGTTATTTGAAAATGTTGTGTACAAGCTAGAAAGTTCTTTTTCAATTTCGGCATACCTTTTTTTCTTTTCGGCATCAAGCTCTGCACCATTCATTTCAAAACTTTTATATTTTAATTCTACCACCCGTTGCTGATCAGCAGGTAACGGATTTTCCTTTGAGGCTTCATACACTGTTTTGATTCTGGCAAATAATTTTTCATTTTGCGTAATCTTCGATGAAAATTCTGAAATTTTAGGGGATAGTTCTTCTTCAATTTTTCTAAATTCTGGCGAAGACATATTGCTACTAAAAATACCATAATATTGAAAAGCTAAGTCTAAGGGTTCGCCAGCGCGCTCCATAGCTTCAATGGTATTTTCAAAAGTTGGCGGTTCAGGATTATTAGCAATGGAATCTATTTCTAGTAAGTTGCTTTCCATGCCTGCTAGAATAGCAGGCTTTAAATCGCTAACTTTCATTTTATCAAATGCAGGCACGCCACCGTATGGGCCTGTCCACTCTTGGAGCAGAATGTTGTTTTTCATTATAGAATCGTTTGATTGATTATTACAGCTTACCATCACGATCGTTAGGCTAAGCAGTATAAGTATAGAATTTAGGTATTTCATAATTTTGCTCTAAAGTAATTATGAAAATTCATAAACGGCAGAATCTTAAACCGATTCTGTTCACAAGCTATTCAGTAATTACTCTTCTGTAAGCCATACGGCTAATTCGTTGCCACTGGGATCTTCAAATTGAAATCGCTTACCACCAGGAAATGAAAAAATTTCTTTTGTGATAAGCCCGCCCGCTTTTTTTATTTTGACCATTACGCTTTCTAACTCTTGGTGATATAAAACTACAAGCACTCCTTTTTGAATGGGCTTTTCGGTATGTTCGAAACCACCATCGATTCCTGCACTTTCAAAAGAGGAATAGTTTGGACCGTAATCGGTAAATGTCCACCCAAAGACTGTATTATAAAATGTTTTGGTTTCTGTTAAGTTGTTGGTGTAAAATTCTATGTAATTAATGTGATTATTGTCGCTCATGAATTATTGAAATTACTATTTATTTTCATGTCGAGTATTTTTTTAAAACAAAATATCTGCATATTTGTTATTGAGATTCTTGAATCAGACTCTGAGATTTAATTACTCAATCAGCTGAATAAATAAGAAAGGCTCCATGAAATTAATCATGAAACCTTTCCGCTAGAGTCACCCCACTCTAAGATTCTTTTATACTCGGCAGAGAGAATTTTTTAATTAAGTGAAACTAATTTATTCTACCACGCATATATAATTCCTGCTGTTACACTCCCAAAGTTGAGCCAGTTTTCGGTAAAGCCGTCACCCGGTCCTGATACATCGCTAGAAGTTCCGGCTGCCCCTCCACTCAAATAACGGAAGTTTAAAAATGCTGATATTGGTTTGCTTACTTTGAATCCTCCTCGCAAGCTAGCGTCTAAAATTGCGCCTACTACTTCGTTATCGCTTCCGTTCAAATAGCTAATTGGTGCGTACATGCCATCAGCTTCTAATTCTGCATAGGCAAAAGGTGTAATTTGTTTTCTGGTGCGAATTTTTAGAGTAGGAACGGGTCCTACATCTCGATTGGTTCTAAAGCGAGAGCCGTCGGTAGATCGAAAGGTAATGGTAGCATTTCTAAGTTGTAAGCTTCCTCCAATTCCGAAATTGAAAGTTGGATTGCTAGGTGCTAGTTCACGCAGGTAGCTAAATCTGAAAAAAGGAAAATTATATAATAGGTCTACACTGCTACCTGCGGGGAAAACCTCATTATCTACTCTTAAATCATTGTCGAGATAAACACTCGACTCTAATCGTAAAGGTTGGTATAAAAAAATCCATGTATTTTTTTGTTTATAATCTAGTTCAAAAGAAAATCGTTGATTGGGAAAAAGCACATCTTGTCCTCCATCTTTTACATAGCTAAAATAAGTGCCGTTTTTTCCAAATTGAATATTGTGACTAAGCGCACCTAAAAAACCAAATTCAGCGACAGCTCTTACAGTATAGTTTTTTCTATTCGCTTGACGATGTTCAGATTGTGAAAAAGCTGTTTGGCAACTAATTAAAGTAGTTGCCAAAAGAAGGAGTACTAGTTTTTTCATAGTACAAATATCTTTTCTTTTGAGTAGAGAATTTTGTGTTTTGAGACTTCGATTTTATATAATCTAAAGAAGGTCTTTTAGGTACAGGGATTTAATGCAAAATAGGATTGCAGGATATTAAAGAAATTTTTAAAAATTTGCCGGTTTCATGATTTTAAATTGTTATTGTTCTGACAAGTGCTTCTAATCAAATGAATGAGGGCGCTATTCTAGAAATTGAATCAATTAATATTTTTTTTGATAACAATGATATTGCCTACTATCTTTAGCCATTGAAAATTAAACGAAGCATTTTATGAAAAAAACACTTCTCATATTGGCCATGGTTACCCTAGCGCATGGCGCTACACGGGCCGGTGGTTTTAAAATTGGATTGCAAGGCCAACGTCAGATCGGTATGGCTCATACAGGAATCGGTCTAGCGCAAGATGCAGCCACCGTTTATTTTAATCCTGCTGGAATGGCTTTTGTGGGGAATCAACTAAGCGTTGGAGTGAGTGGCATTATTCCCCGCATTCAGTTTTTAGATGCTAATACGAATCAGCGTTCCGATGCAGTCAACCAACTTTTTACACCTTTTAGCTTATACGCTACTTGTCAAATTAAAAATACTCCATTGCAATTTGGACTTGGGGTTTATACTCCTTTTGGCAGTGGTGTTGAGTATCCAACAGATTGGAGCGGTCGCTACGTTTTGACCAGTATTAATTTAACGAATGTTTTTATTCAACCAACTATATCTTGGAGACTGAATGATTATCTATCCGTTGGTGGTGGATTCGTTTATTCATTAGGTCATGTAGATTTGAATAGACAAATTCCTTTGAACTCAATTGGTGGAAAAGAAGCTTCTGGAAATTTAGAAGGAAATGCTCAGGGCTTGGGCTATAATTTAGGAGTTTATTTTAAACCAAACAAACGATTGAGCTTGGGGGCTACTTATCACTCACGAGTGGATATGAAAGTGGACAATGGTACGGCTACTTTTACGAATATTCCGGAGGCTGCCGAAGCTAGTTTTCCGAATACTGCTTTTACAACTAGTTTACCACTACCTGGTGAATTAGGAATCGGGGGAGCTTATCGCTTATCAAAAAAAGTAACGGTAGCTTTAGATTTAAATTATACTTTTTGGAATTCTTTTAAATCTCTTGGATTTGACTATCGTGATAATACAGATCGATTAACCGATGAAGTTTCACCAAGGAATTATGAAAATGCCTACGCGGCCAGAGCCGGTTTGCAATGGGAGGCCGGGAACCGTAGCACAGTGCGTGCAGGTTTGTTTTATGATCAGACACCAGTACAAGATGCGTTTGTAAATCCTGAATTGCCTGATAATGACAAAGCTGGTGTTTCCATAGGATATACGTATTGGTTGAAAGATCGTTTGAGTTTAGACGTGTCATTATTATATGAAGATGTTGCCAAGCGCTTAACGCTCAATACTGAAACTAAACTACACGGTACGTATCGTACTAAGGTGATGATTCCTGGTGTGGGCATCAATTATTTGTTTAATAAAAGAGTAAAAAGAAGAGTACCCTTTAAATAAAAAAATATGAAACGTATAATATATATAACAATAGTCTGTGTATTTCTTTCGAGCTTATATTCTTGTAAGCCAAATTTAGAAGGATTTATTCCATCAGCTGGTGAGGCTGATTTTAGTAATTATGTAGCCATTGGAAATTCTCTAACTGCCGGTTTTGCTGATGGTGCCTTAACTCGTGAGGGACAAACCAATTCGTTTTCTCAAATGCTCGCTACTCAATTTTCAGTAGTAGGCGGAGGTGAATTTAAAATTCCATTTCTACCAGAAGGGACTGCAGGAAATGATGGTTCAGGCGGTACAAGAAGCGTGTTGCGTAATGTAATGAATTGTCAAGGTTTTTCAAATGTTGGCCCGGTAACTGTTTTGGGCCCAGCAGTTTCATTAGCTAGTGTTTCTGGCCAAGGTCCTTTTAATGCTTTAGGTATTCCCGGGGCTAGAGCAGTGGATGCGGTTACGGATATCTATTCTTCGCTTAATCCTTTCTTAGGACGTATTGCACAAATCCCTGGAGGAACTTCTATTTTAAAAGAAGCACTTAGAGCGAAACCAACGTTTTTCTCTCTTTGGTTAGGTAGTAATGATGTATTAGGTTTCGCAACTGGTGGAGGTGTCGGAGCTGTAGATCCTGCATTTCCATTCCCTGGAGATTTAACGAACCCAGCTCAACTGGGTGCCGTGCTTACTGCAACTGTTGATTCATTAGTAAACAAAGCAGGAGCACAAGGTGTGATTGCTAATATTCCTGATGTAACATCGGTACCATTTTTTACCACGATTCCATGGAATGGTGTTGTGTTGACACAAGGAGCAGCGGATACGTTGAATTTGCTTTATACCCAAGTTGGGCATCCGAATATTAGATGGAAGGCAGGGGCCAATCCTTATATTATCGAAGACACTACAGTCATTAATGGAACTTTGCGTATCCGTCAAGCTCGACCGAATGAACTCATTTTACTTACCACGCCGGGCGATTCAATCCGTTGTGCGCAGTGGGGGATAAGTCCTTTTAAGGCCTTGGGTGATGTGTACGTAATAGATGACAAGGAGCTTGCCGATATTCAAGCACATACAAACGCATATAATACTATTATTTCGAATATCGCTTCTACCTACGACATTGCTTTGGCGGATATGAATTCTTTTATGAAAGAATTTAATAAGGGCATCGTTTATAATGGCGCTAACTTTAGTAGAGATTATATCTCGGGCGGGGTGTTTAGTTTGGATGCAGTTCATCCAAATCCTCGGGGCTATGCTCTCGTAGCGAATAGATTTATAGAAGCCATTAATCGAAAATATAAGGCAACGGTTCCTACGGTGGATGTCAATAGTTTTGAGGGGGTTATTTTTCCCTAAGCGATGCAAACAGAATTAATATAGAAGGCTGTCTTTATTGCAAGGACAGTCTTTTTTTATAGTTACTCTAGGGCAATCGTATCATGAATAGAGTTGTAAAGTTTTAAGACTTTACCGTATTCGTCAAAGTGAATTTCTGTGTCAATTACATAGCCAAAGTCGGGCATAGTATTTCTAAAAATGGAAATTTTACCAACACGAAGAAATTCAAATTTTGAAATGGTGAAAGGATATTGTTCGTGCATTCTTTTCCAATAGTTAAAAACTTCTCCTCTTGTAAAAAACTCTTTAGGGTTTTCAAGGGCTATCTTATTTTGGTATGCCGGAGCAGTAAAGTGTATATTTTCTACAAAAAGCTCGCTGAGCCCTTCGTAGTCACTCGTATTAAAACTATGGATTGCTTTTTCTAATAAGGTTTCTAATGTATGTTTAAAATTCACTGAGGTAACGAAGGTACGCTAATGGTACTCGGTACTATAATTTTTGCCTATATAAAATAGATCCTGCATTTCGTCTATCCTCTTCTGATATTTAGTATAAAAATACTACTTAAAATTTCGCAGGAATGCAACCATTATTAATACGGCTACCCTATTTTTGCCGACCTTATTTAAAATTAAAATCTATTTTATGAATTATTTATTTTATTTAGTTCCTCTTTTTGGCGTTCTAGCTTTGATATACACCTTTGTTAAAAGCGCATGGGTTGAAAAGCAAGCAGTGGGGACCGACCGTATGAAAGAAATTGCACAGTATATATATGACGGTGCTATGGCGTTTTTAAAAGCTGAGTATACAATGTTGGCTAAGTTCGTAGTAGTGGTGGCTTTATTACTAGGTTGGTTAGGCACGAGTCATGCATCTTCTCACTGGTCAATAGCCATTGCATTTATCATTGGTGCTGTCTTTAGTGCATTGGCTGGTTTTATAGGTATGCGCATTGCAACAAAAAGTAATGTACGTACTGCAGAAGCGGCAAGAACTAGTTTATCCAAAGCTTTAAAAGTTGCATTTACCGGTGGTTCGGTTATGGGACTTGGAGTGGCAGGTTTAGCTGTATTAGGTCTAGGAGGATTATTTATTATATTATATGCGGCATTTGATCCACAAGGTGTACAAACTTTGGAGATGGAAAGAGTAATTGAGGTATTAACTGGATTCTCTTTGGGTGCGGAAAGTATCGCATTATTTGCACGTGTTGGTGGAGGTATTTATACCAAAGCTGCCGATGTGGGTGCTGACCTCGTAGGTAAAGTAGAAGCTGGTATTCCAGAAGATGATCCACGTAACCCAGCAACGATTGCTGACAATGTTGGAGATAATGTAGGTGATGTTGCGGGTATGGGAGCTGATTTGTTTGGTTCATATGTTGCCACTGTTTTGGCTACTATGGTTTTGGGTCGTGAAGTTACAAGCGTAGGCGGTGGTATTTTGTTAGATGCTTATAATGGTTTGTCTCCAATTTTGTTGCCAATGCTTATAGCCGGAGTCGGAATTGTACTTTCTATCGTTGGTGTACTTATGGTTCGCGTGAGTGATAATGTAGGTTTGGATACTACAAAAGTTCAAAATGCACTAAACTTGGGCAACTGGGGATCAATGATTCTAGTTTTAGTTGCTTCATTTGGTTTAGTGTTTTTTATACTCCCAGAAACAATGGAACTAAGAGGATTTGAAATTACACGTATGGGTGTTTTTTGGGCAATTTTTGTAGGTCTAGCAGTAGGAGCGCTTATGAGTATTATCACAGAGTACTATACGGCGATGGGAAAGCGTCCTGTTAATTCTATTATTACACAATCTTCTACGGGGCACGCTACCAATATTATTGGTGGTTTGTCTATTGGTATGGAAAGTACTTTGTTACCCATTCTTGTTTTAGCCGCCGGTATTTATGGCTCATTTTATTTTGCAGGATTATACGGTGTGGCGATTGCTGCTGCAGGTATGATGGCAACGACTGCTATGCAATTAGCGATTGATGCATTTGGGCCTATTGCGGATAACGCGGGCGGTATTGCTGAAATGAGTGAATTGCCAGATGACGTTCGTGCTAAAACTGATATTTTGGATGCAGTAGGAAATACTACAGCCGCTACCGGAAAGGGATTTGCAATTGCTTCTGCGGCTTTAACTGCATTGGCATTGTTTGCCGCCTTCGTTGGAATATCCGGCATTGATGGTATTGATATATATAAGGCAGATGTATTAGCTGGTTTATTTGTAGGAGGAATGATTCCGTTTATATTTTCATCATTAGCCATTACAGCTGTGGGTAAAGCAGCCATGGCGATGGTAGAAGAAGTGCGTCGTCAGTTTAAAGAAATTCCTGGAATTATGGAAGGAACTGGAAAACCTGAATATGATAAGTGTGTAGATATTTCTACAAAAGCTTCATTAGAGAAAATGGTTTTGCCTGGTGCGATTACAATTATTGCTCCACTAATCATTGGTTTTGCTTTCGGTCCTGAGGTGTTAGGAGGTTTTTTGGCTGGTGCTACGGTGAGTGGTGTACTAATGGGTATCTTCCAAAACAATGCTGGTGGCGCATGGGATAATGCAAAGAAAACGTTTGAAACCGGTGCTGAAATCAATGGCGAAATGTTTTATAAAGGTTCCGAGCCACACAAAGCCTCGGTAACGGGAGATACTGTGGGAGATCCTTTTAAAGATACTTCGGGTCCTTCGATGAATATCTTAATTAAATTGATGAGTATTGTGGCTCTTGTGATTGCTCCAACCTTAGCGAGTTTATATGCCGATTCTATTCAAATGGATCGTGCAGATAAAATTGAGCGTTTGCAAATGGCCGCGGCTAATGCTCCGAAAGCGAAGTGCTGTCCTCCGGGATGTACTAAGCCATGTTGTGCGGAAGGCGAGAGCAAAAAAGCTTGTTGTAAAGACGGAAAATCGTGCACGAAATGTAAGGATAAAAATGCAATGGCTTGTTGCGAAGGTTCAAAAGCAGGAGGAGATTGTGATGCGGATTGCAAAGGAGAATGTTGTTCTGATAAAGCTGGTTTGTCTGGAGCTTATGAGTTAGATGCAGATGGCAATGCTCATAAAAAGGTGGGTGATTTTTCTGACAGAACACTGGCGGATGGAACTACCATTTCTTTAGCAGCAGGAAGTGCAGATTTGGAGTTTGCCGATTTCGTAAAAGAAGGTAAGGTAAGCGCTGATGAAAAAGAGGGTTGGATTAATTTTGATGGTCTTCAATTCGAAACAGGTAGCAGTGCGTTGAAAGCAAGCAGTAAAACAACGCTTGATAATATAACTGCAATTATGAAAGCGAATCCGACTACTGAGATTAAAATTGGTGGTTACACAGATAATACCGGAAATGCTGGGAATAATGTAAACTTAAGTAACGACCGTGCTGAAGGCGTCAAACAAGCCTTAGTTAAAAATGGCATTGCTGCTGAGAGAATGGAAGCAAAAGGATACGGTGACATGCACCCAATTGGTGATAATAACACTGATATAGGTAAAGCTATGAATCGTAGAATTGCTGTTAGAATGAGTAAATAATAATAGTCTTTAAATTCGTAATAAGAGGGCTTACTAATTGTAAGCCTTTTTTCTTTTGTTATATTTTAAGATAAATTAATAAAGTAGCAGAAAATGTTGATGAAAGAGTTCAACAAAAAATAGTGCTCTCGAACTTGAATATGTGTTTTTTCTGATGAATTATCAAAAAATTTGAAGAGACTTGAGTCATTATAAAATCATGCATAGAGTTGCTGATTGAATTCCTTTGTAAATAAAGCAGTATCCCTTATTATATAAAGGGTGTCATTGTCAAACATGGAAGTTACTGATTTTGCGCTAATTCATTGATTATTAATTAGAAATGAGATTGGAGGGGGGCAGCAAATTATTATTACTTGTTTGTTAATCGATAGAATCGCCCCATATTATCAATTAATTTTTTTTTTACAGTAAGAAGTATTTTGTAGAACTGATTCGAATAATAAAAGGTTAATTGAAGTGAATAAAAACAATTATATTCTATCTATTTTCAAATAGTTAGCCCATTTTAGCCTTTTTTCGTTGATTTTGCCCTCAATACTATTTTTTGGCACGATTATTTCATTACTCTTATTGCTAATTGTTTAAGAGTTTAAAGTATACCGATTGCTTCGTATTAAGAATTTTAATATTGTTAATGCTGAGTTAATCGGAAAGCGGGTATTTGCTTGTTGTTTGAATTATTGCGTATTTCGCATTGATTTATAAACAATTAGCAAAAAATGAAACACATAACTACCTACTTAGCGCTGCTCATGCTGTCGCTATTCATTAATCAAAATCTGCTAGCATCATGCACCTGCACAGGTAACTTGGTGTCTAACTCTAGTTTCGAAAGCGGAACTACAGGATGGTCTGCGAGCGGAGGACATCTAAACGCGGGAACTGGAGCGGTCAAATGCGGTTCAAAGTCGGGTGACTTTCAAATAACAAATTCTACTCATAACAGGGTCTATCAAAGGTTAAGTGCCAACTATGTTGCTGGTACTACTTTTCAGCTTAGTGTTTATGCGGGGACTCATGACAATTCTTACAATCATTATGTAGGGTTTGAATATTATGATGCCAACTGGAATTACAAAGGACAAGATGTTGTTCATGTAAACAAAATTTTATCTCATAGCCCAACCGGTCCTCAGTTATACACTGTGAACGGTACCGTGCCTGCCGGAGCAACTAGAGTTCAGGTTGTTGCTAAAGGTTCGGGAAGTTGGATCAAAACTGATGGTTGGTGTGCTACGGTAACTTCTACTTCATGTACTGGAGATATTACTGGTCTTAAGTTTAATGATTTAAATGGTAGCAGTGATGTTACTATTGCTAACAATGGCACCTATGACTTTTCTAACCTTCCAGCTTCTTTTAATTTAGAAGCAATTTATACAGGTTTTATTGAGAGCGTAAAGTTTACAGTTAGTGGTTCTGCAACTGCTACAAATATTGAAGAAGCAGATCCGTATAATTCTCCTGGAAGTGGTTCTGCTTTTACACATGGACCTGGAACGTATACTGTTGTTTCCAAGGCATATCAAGGACATAGTGCTACTGGTACACTTTGTGATACAAAAACGACAACTTTTACATTGACCGGTTGTCCTGGTTTTTGTGCTCCTACACCGTCATGCACGGGTAGTGATAAATTTGGTTGGAGTCAAACAATAAATTCTTCTACAGGAGCTCCTTCGGTAGTTAGATTAATTAACTCTTCAAAGCTTACTTATACAATTACAAACGGTATTCCTGCGGCAGCTAAAAGTGGTCCAATGACTATTCAAATTACAGACGCTGTTTCCTATGACGGGTACACTAACAGAGTAAATGTTATTCAGACTAATGAAAGATGGCGCTTAAAGGTTTATAAAGGGACAACTGTAGTTTATACTAGTCCTTATACTCCAGATATCGCTGATCATGTAAAGCAAGCTTCTTGGCAAGGTGCCTTAGGCAGTGCAGCTACAATTTCTAACGGTTTCGATAAAGTAGTTATTGAGCATATCGGAGGAAGTGGACCTGGTTCTGTAGTGCCTACAAGTTTCTGTATTAAATATACTCCTTGTGGGAATATTACTACTCCTGGTTCCATTGCAACAAACTATACCTATTGTAATAGTGGAAATCCTCCATCATTTACAAGTGTGAATAATGCAACTGGAGGTTGTGGTGGTTCTGTTCATTATCAGTGGCAAAAAAGAGTTGGGACTTCTGGGACTTGGGCAAACATAAGTGGAGCAACTGCTGCAACTTATAACCAAGGAACTACAACAACAACTACTCAATTTAGAAGAGCTGCTAAAAGAACAACTGAAACTACTTGGAAATATACTAATGTTGTAACGATTACAATAAATAAACAATTAACTGCTGCTGGTACAATTGCTGCTTCTCAGACTTTCTGTAACAGTGGTAATCCAGCTAATATCACAAGTACTGCTGCTGCAAGTGGTGGTAATGGTGGTAATATTACTTATCAATGGTATTCATATGAAGTAGGTGTTGGTCCTTGGACTGCAATAAGTGGAGCAACTGCTGCAACTTACAACCCTCCAACAATTACAAAATCAACTCACTATCGTCGTGGAGCTAAGCGTTCGGTATGTGGTAATTTGATTTATACTCCTTATGTTACAATGACTATATATAAGCAATTGACATCAGCTGGTGCAATTGGAAGCCCTCAAACTTTCTGTAACAGTGGTAATGTTGCTAACCTTACTAACACAACTACTCCAAGTGGAGGATTGGGCGGTACGATTCAATATGTGTGGCAGAAGTCAACTAACAATAGTACTTGGTTTACAATAGGTGGAGCTACCAGTTCTACTTACGATCCTGGCACTGTAATAACCAATACTTATTACCGTCGTGGTGCTAAGCGTTCGGTTTGTGGTTCTTATCAATATACTAGTTCTGTTAAGGTTACTGTAAACAAAGAATTGACAAATGCTGGTGCAATTGGAAGTCCTCAGACTTTCTGTAACAGTGGTAATGTTGCTAACTTGACTAACACTACTTTTCCTAGCGGAGGAACAGGTGGAATTGTTCAATATGTATGGCAGAAGTCAACTAATAATAGTACTTGGTCAACTGTAAGTGGAGCTACAAGTTCTTCATATAATCCTGGAATTATTTCAACAACTACTTATTATAGAAGAGGCGCTAAGCGTTCAGTTTGCGGTACTTACGATTACACAAGCTCTGTAAAAGTTACAGTTAATAAAGCGTTGACTAGTGCAGGAACGATTGGTTCTAACCAATCTTTCTGTAATAGTGGTGATCCTGTAGCATTTACGAATGTTACTTCTCCAGCTGGAGGTTCTGGAGGTTCAATTGTTTATCAATGGTACTCTCGTGAGTATGTTAACAATGCTTGGACTCCTTACAACCCAATTACTGGAGCTACTTCTTCCACGTATAATTCACCTTCTATTTCTACAACTACTCAATTCCGTAGATACGCCAAGCGTTCAGTTTGTGGTAACTTGATTACTTCAAACACGGTAACAGTAACTGTAAATAAATCACTAGTTTCAGGTGGTGCAGTTGGTTCAAACCAAACGTTCTGCGGAAGTGGAAATCCTGCTACATTTACAAATACAACATCTGCTTCTGGAGGTTCTGGAGGTACAGTTGTTTATCAATGGCAAAAAAGAACTGGTACTTCTGGTTCTTATGCTAACATAAGCGGAGCAACTTCTTCTACTTATAATGCACCTTCTGTTACGGCAACTACTCAATATCGTCGTAGAGCTGCAAGATCAACTTGTGCTGGTAATAAATATTCAAATGTGGTTACAGTGACAGTTAATCCTTTACCAACTTCTGGTATCTCTGGATTAAATACTGTGTGTGCTACAGAATCAATAGCTTTAAATGCAACAGCAACTTCTGGTTTGACATTCTCATGGAGTGCAACTGGTGGAGCTACAGCAACTGGTTCAACTACTGGTCCGGGTGTAACCTACACATGGCCTGTTAGTGCTGAGAACACGGTACAAACTGTTACTTTAGTAGTAACTAATTCTGATAACTGTAGTAAAACATATACGAAGTCAGTATCTGTAACGACTAAGGTTTTCGCAGCTGCTGGTCCAGATAAAACGATTTGTCAAGGTGGTTCTACTCAAATTGGTGGAAGCCCTGCTGGTCCTGCTGGTGCAACGTATAGTTGGACTCCAAACTTCGGTTTGAATAGTACAACAGTTGCAAATCCTCAAGCTAATCCTATAGTAACGACTACGTATACTTTAACTACAACTCTTAACGGTTGTGTGAAAAGTGATCAAGTAGAAGTAACTGTAAATTCTTTATTAGGTCCTAATGCTGACGCAGGTGGAAACAAAAACTTGTGTCAAGGTTCTACCGTAACTATCGGTGGTAATCCAACTAGTACTGCTACTGGTGTTATTTACCAGTGGACACCTTCTGCTGGATTAAACAATGCTACTATCGCTAATCCTGTTGCTTCTGCTGCTGGTCAGTACAAAGTAAAAGTGACTAACAACAGTGGTTGTTTTAATGAAGATTCAATCGTAGTTACACAAATCGTTTGTGCGGTTACTGTTTCAGGAACTCTATTTAATGATGTAAATGCATTGACTGATAATGATGTAAACGGTACGCCAATCGGTATGCCAAGCAATACACCAATATATGCAACTCTAGTTGACCCTACTGGTAATGTAGTGGCGACTACACAAGTTGGTTCAAACGGAACCTATTCATTTCCTAACGTACCTGCTAACACGACGTATACAGTGGTATTAAGTACGGTAGCTGGTGTTGTAGGAAATCCTGCTCCAACAGTTGATTTACCAACTGGCTGGATGACAACTGGAGAAAGTCCTAATAACTCTACAAGTGATGGTACTCCTAATAGTATCCAAACTGTAGTTGTAGGTACAGATAATGTGCCTAATATCGATTTCGGTATTCAACAGCCACCAACGCCTGGTACAAACGTTCAACCTTCTCAGGTTAATCCTGGAGGCAATGTTTCTGTAGGTGTTCCTTCTAACGGATTTAGTGGAAACGATCCTTCTGGTGGAACGGTTACTTCACTTAGAATTGTTTCGTTCCCAACGAATACAGAGTCTATAACAATTAACGGTACTACATATACGCAAGCTAACTGGCCTGCAGCTGGGGTTACTATCCCGACTAATGCTGCAGGAGAGCCTACACAGACTATCACATTAAATCCTGTTGATGGAGCTGTTACAGCAACAATACTTTATAAATCAATTGATGATGCGGGTGTTGAATCTCCAAGTACTGGTTCTGTTAAGTTACCATTTGGTGTGATTACGCTTAGCGGTAATGTTTTCGAGGATAATAATGGTCCTGCTACTGTTGACGGAACTGGAGTGGGTAGCCCTTCTAGTACTCCAATCTATGCTAACCTTGTTGGTCCTGACGGAAAAGTGGTTGATAGAGTAGCAGTTGGACCTACGGGAGCGTATACCTTCAATGAGGTAACGCCTAACACTACATATACTGTGGTATTGAGCACTACGCAAGGTACAGTAGGTAATAATCCTCCTTCACCAAGTTTACCATTCGGTTGGGAAAATGTAAGTGAAGATTGTTGCGATAATACTGGTAATGACGGAAACACAAATGGTATTACTACTGCTGTAGTAGGTACGAATAATGTTCCTGATGTAAACTTCGGTATTACGCAGCCTTTATCAATTGGCAATACGGTCTTTGTTGACGATAACCAAGATGGTAATTATGACAGTGGTGAAGCCTTTATTGGTGGTGCAACTGTAAAAATTTACGAGGACAATAATTCTGATGGTACTCCTGACGGAGCGGCCATTGCAACGACAACGACTAATCCAAATGGTGTTTACCGTTTTGACGATTTGACTCCGGGTAACTATGTTGTAGGTGTTACACCTCCAACGCCAGCTTCTGGTCCTGCTTTTGAAAGCACTGATGGCCCAGGACAATCGGCAAATCCTAATGACAATGTAAACAATGATGATAACGGTATCAATACAATTGGCGGTGAAACGTTCTCAGGAACTGTAACCGTAGCAGCTGGAACTGAGCCTACTAATGATGATACATTCGCTGGAATTCCTGATGAGAACTCTAACTTGAGTATTGACTTTGGATTCTACCAACCTATTTCTATTACGGGTAACGTATTCGAAGATAATAATGGTGAAACGAATGTTGACGGTACGCCAATTAGCAATCCAAGTAATACACCTGTATACGCTAACTTAGTTGATGCAGCGGGTAATGTCGTAGGTACTGATCTTATCAATTCAAATGGAACTTATGAGTTTACTGATGTTGAGCCTAACACAACCTACACTGTTGTACTAAGCACTACGCAAGGGACTGTAGGTAATCCTGCTCCTACTGCTGACCTTCCAACTGGATGGGATAATGTAGGTGAAGACTGTTGCGATAACACTGGTAACGATGGTACACCAAATGGTGCAGTAACTGTAACAGTTGGTACTACTGATGTTGACGAAGCAAACTTCGGAATTACTCAGCCTTTATCGGTTGGTAACAGAGTATTTAACGATGAAAACCAAGATGGTAATTATGACAGTGGTGAAGCCTTTATTGGTGGTGCAACTGTTAAAATTTACGAGGATAATAATTCTGATGGTACTCCTGATGGGGCCGCTATTGGAACTACAACTACAAATGCTAGTGGTATTTATTCATTCGACGATTTGAAGCCTGGTAGCTATGTTATTGGAGTTACACCTCCAACACCTACTAACGGTCCTGCTTTTGAAAGCACTGATGGTCCTGCTCAATCTTCTAATCCTAACGATGATGTAAACGATGATGATAATGGTATCAATACAGTAAATGGTGAAACACTTTCTGGCACAGTAACACTTGCTGCTGGAACTGAGCCTACTAATGATGATACTTATAATGCAGTTCCTGACGCTAACTCTAACATGAGCGTAGACTTTGGATTCTTTCAACCAATCAAAATTGCTGGTAACGTTTATCAGGATGAGAACGGTGAGACGAATGTAGATGGAACTCCAATTAACAATCCAAGTAACACTCCTGTGTTTGCTAACTTAGTAGATGCTGCCGGAAATGTAGTAGCTACTGACCCAATCAACACAAATGGTACTTACGAATTCACAGATGTTGAGCCAAACACAACTTATACAGTTGTATTAAGCACGACACAAGGAACTGTAGGAAATCCTGCTCCTGCCGCTGACCTTCCAACTGGATGGGATAATGTAGGTGAAGATTGTTGCGATAATACTGGTAACGATGGTACACCAAACGGTGTAGTAACTGTTACTACTGCAACGACTGATGTTGATGAAGCTAATTTCGGTATTAATCAGCCTTTGGCAATTGGTAACACGGTTTGGATTGATGAAAATCAAGATGGGACTTTACAAACTACTGAGCCTAAATTACAAGGTGCTACTGTAAGCCTCTATGAAGATGCAAATTCTGACGGAACGCCTGATGGAGCTGCTATCGATACAAAAACCACTGACGCCAACGGTGATTATTTATTCACTGGTTTGGATGCCGGTAACTATGTTGTAGGTGTAACACCTCCGACACCAGCTACTGGTCCGGCTTATGAAAGCACGGATGGTCCTGGTCAGGAAATGAACCCTAACGACGACGGTGATAATAATGATAACGGTATCAATACTGTTGGTGGTGAAACGTTCTCTGGAACGGTAACTATCGCAGCCGGTACAGAGCCAACAAATGATAATACGTACTCTGCAATTCCTGATGCAAACTCTAACTTGAGTGTTGACTTTGGATTCGCACAGCCTATCAAATTGTCTGGAATTGTATTTAATGATGAATCAGGTCCTGCTAATGTAGATGGTTCACCAATTGGTCAGGCTGGTACTACTCAGTTGTATGCCAACTTGATTAAGCCTGATGGAACAGTTGAGCGTACTATTCCAATTGACAATCAAGGGATGTACTCTTTTGATGATGTTGCTGTAAACACATCTTACCAAGTAGTATTAACTGACTCTCCTGGCACAGTTGGAAACAATGCGCCTGCAGCTAGCTTGCCTAACGGCTGGTTGACTGTAAGTGAAGACGGAGACGGAGATGGAATTGGTAATGACGGAATGCCTGATGGTATCAATTTGGCTACTACGGGGACTCAAGATTTACCAATGGTAAACTTCGGTATCAGAGAGCCTGTATCTGTAGGTAATGTTGTTTGGATTGATGAAAATCAAAATGGTATTAAAGATGCAAACGAACTACCACTTCAGAATGCTATTGTGAATATCTATGAAGATGATAATAATGATGGTAACCCTGATGGTGCGGCAATTGCTACTACAACTACTGGTAGTGATGGTTTATATGAGTTTAGCGATCTGAACTCTGGTAAGTTTATTGTAGGTGTTGTTCCTCCAACTATTCAAAACGGTTCATATGTTAGCCCAACAGTAGGAGAGGAAGCAAATCCTAACTTAGATGTAGACAACAATGATAATGGTGTAAACCAAGTAGGAATGGAAGTTCGTTCTGGTACTATTAATTTGATTGCAGGTGCTGAGCCTACAGGAGAATTGCCAAACAATACAGATCCTGTTCCAGATGCAAACTCTAACTTAACGGTTGACTTTGGTTTCTATGCTTGTCCTACTGGATTTAATTTTGACCCAGTTGATGTTTGTTCAGGCACGTTTGACTTGACCACTGCTGAACCTGCCGAATTTACAGGTGGAGTTTGGACTGAAAACAATCAAGTTGTAACTACGCCAACTGCTGTAGGTACGGGTACTTACACTTATAACTTCAATAATGGTACTTGTTCTGCAACAGGAAGTTTGTTAATCTCGGATAATATTCCTGATTACACTCCAACCATACAAATTGCACCAAGTGCAATTACTGGAACGAGTAATGTGCGTGTGATTTTAACGATTTCTGAAATTTTAGATAAAGATGCTTGTTCTGATTTGTTTATCTTAGTACCTAAATTATTGCCTAGATTCGTCTTCCAATTCTTGCCGAACGCAAGTACGGTTGGTGGAGTAGCAGTAGACAATGCTGATTGGCAGTACTTTGAAAATGCAAATCCGAACTTCTATATCTGGAAGTACACATCAACAGGCGGTTTGTTCCCTGGAAATGGATCTTCAAAAATTGGTTACATAGGTTCATATGATCCTAACAATACTGACGGACAATCTACATTTAGTGTGCAGGTCTTCCAAGGTAGCGGTGGAGAAACCAATCAAACGAATAATACAGATTCTGACCTATTAATTTATTTCAGATAAACAATAAAAAATAAAAAATAAAATCACATTTAATAAAATAATAAAATAAACATTATGAAAACGTTTAAATTAGCATTGTTGATGATCCTTATCTCAACAACAGGATTATACGCTCAAACAGCGTACAATCCCTTCACACAAAACATAAACTTTCAGCCGGAGCCTACAGTAGCTGGTTTCGAATGCGGAAGTACACCGAACGTAGAGTTTACGCAAGGTATGACAACCTCTGCAGATGCAACTCAGTGGCAAACACAACCATTGATTGTTACAATCTGTGTTACAGGATTTGAATTCAATGGTACAACTGCGGCAGCAGTTGTATCCGGATCTTATTCTACTAACTTTTCATGGGCATTTGATTCTTTTGCTCCTAACTGCTTGATTGGTACTCAAAGCCAAACAATTGTTGGAACAGGATCTAACCCACTTAGCCCTAATCCTGCTGCTTCTGGCGAAATCAATGTAGCGCTTAGCGTTCCAGAAACTTCTCCTGTTAGTACGGTATTGGCTGTAAATGTAAATTTACAGGTTCCTGGTTACATGGCTCAGTTTAATTCTACTCCAGATGATAACGAGTCTACTCAAACACAGACTTTCTGTTCATTGAAAATCAAAGGAACTGTATTTAGAGACAGTATCCCAGATACAAATGTGAACGGTACTCCGGTCGATAGTGGTGTAACTACGCCAATCTTGTGCGCAAATCTTATAGATCCTATCTCGGGTGATGTTGTAGCAATTTCTCCTGTAACTAGCAACGGTACATACGAATTTTCTAATGTATTGCCTAATACTGTATACGATGTTCGATTAACTGATAATTGCGGTATCGTTGGTCAGCCAGGTCCTACATCTAGCTTACCTCCAGGTTGGGACAATACTGGTGAAGATGGTGATGGTGACGGAGTAGGTACTGATGGTGGCACACCAGACGGAACAACAACTGTTTCAGTAGGTAATGCAACCGTTGAGAATGTAAACTTCGGTATCGACGCGGCACTTCCAGTTAGAATGGGTCATTTCACAGTTTCTGAGTATAACTGTACTGCACTTGTAGCATGGGCAACTCTTTCTGAAGAAAATGTTTCTCACTTTGAAATTCTACGTCAAAATCCGGGGTCTACTCAATTTACTAAAATTGGTAAAGTAGATGCAGCAGGTAATAGTTCTTCTCAAAAGCTTTATAGCTTTGTTGATAAAGAAGTAGAAAAAAGCACGGAGCCTTATACTTACCAAATCAAAACAATTGATATTGATAGATCAGAGTCTTTCTCAAATTCTCGTACGTTGAAATTGACTTGTGGTGGAGATGAAGTATCAGTTCAATTATTCCCGAATCCAGCAACTGATAATATTAACTTAGTTTACACTACGAATGAAAATGATATTCAGTTAAATGTAGATTTACTTGATATTGCTGGTCGTAAAATCATGTCTAAATCACAGATTATCTTAAAAGGTACAAGTGTAATTAATATGGATGTGAAAAGCTTAGCAGTGGGTCAGTACATGATACGCTATCATAACGTTGAAGGAAATTCTACTGAGACGCTCAAATTTACGAAAGAGTAAAATAGGATTTAAAATTTATAGACCTCCAACATTTTGGGGGTCTTTTTTTCTAACCAAGACACATTAAATAAAAAATTATTAAAATGAAAAAAATAAGTATACTAATCTTATCAGTTTTGTTCTCAGTTACAGGCCTGTTCGCTCAAACAGCGTATAACCCGTTTACTCAGAATATTAACTTTCAGCCTGAGCCTACGGTTCAAGGTTTTCAATGTGGTTCTACTCCCAATGTTGAGTTTACAATGGGAATGACAACCGCGGCGGATGCTACAATGTGGCAGACCGATCCTTTAAAAGTAACAATTTGTATCACCGGTTTTGTTTTTGATGGAGCTACAGCTGCTTCAGTAGTGAGTGGTTCTTATTCTACAAATTTCAATTGGGCTTTCGATTCTTTTAGCCCGAATTGTATAATCGGTACACAAAATCAAACGCTTCCAGGAACGGGTACTAATCCCTTATTTCCTAATCCAGCGTCAACTGGTGATATAAATTTAGCATTAGAAGTGCCATCCACATCACCGACTTCGACAATATTAGCAGTGAACGTGAATCTTCAAGTACCTGGATATATGTCGCAGTTTAACTCAACGCCGGATGACAATGAATCAACGCAGACACAGACATTTTGTCCGTGTGATTCTTTAACTTCTCCTGGTAGTATTGCTAGCCCTCAGGCTTTTTGTACCTCTGGTAACCCAGCTGCATTTACAAGTACTGCTGTAGCTAGTGGTGGTAATGGAGGTGTGATAGAATACCAATGGCAGTCATCTCTGGACAATGTAACTTGGACTAATATTTCAGGTTCTACCATGCCAACGTACGATGCGCCTTCTATAACAGCAACTACATTTTACAGAAGAGCGGCCAAACGTTCTTTTTGTCCGAACTTCATTTATACAACTCCAATTGAAGTAACTATTAATAACCCATTGACTTCCCCAGGTACGGTTGGGAGTCCTCAAAATTTTTGTGATTCAGGCGACCCCGCTACATTGACAAATACCACTTCTCCTTCAGGAGGAAATGGTGGAGCTATTGTTTACCAATGGCAAATTTCAAGTGACAATACTTCTTGGACTAATATAGCAGGAGCAACAAGTGCAACTTACAATCCACCTACAGTTTCAGCAACAACTTATTATAGAAGAGCTGCAAAACGAGACGTATGTGGCAATGATATATTTTCTAATTCAGTTGAAGTAACGATTCAGCCGGGTGTTGATGCTGGTACCGATGGTAACACTACTGTTTGTGAAAATAGTTCTGCTACAATTGATTTGAGCACTTTAATTACTGGTGAAGATGCCGGTGGAACATGGGCAAGAACTTCAGGTACTGGCGGTACGTTTAATGCTGCGGCTGGGACATTTGTTCCTGCGGTGGGAGCAACAACCTCTACATTTACCTATACAGTTGCAGGAACGGCACCTTGTCCGAATGACAATAGTGTTGCAACTGTAAATATTCAGGCTTTGGTAGATGCAGGTATGGATGGTAACACCACAGTTTGTGAGAGTAACACAGCAACGATTGATTTAACTACATTAATTACTGGCGAAGATGCTGGTGGTACTTGGGCACGAACTTCAGGTACTGGCGGAACGTTTAGCGCAGCTGCTGGAACGTATGTTCCTGCAGTAGGGGCAACAACTTCTACATTTACCTATACAGTTGCAGGAACTGCACCTTGTCCAAACGACAATAGCGTAGCCACTGTGAACATTCAGCCTGGTGTTGATGCAGGTGTTGATGGTAATACTGCAGTTTGTGATTATGATAATGCTACCATTGATTTAACTACATTGATTACTGGTGAAGATGCTGGTGGAACATGGGTTCGTTCTTCTGGTACTGGTGGTACATTTAATGCGGCTGCTGGAACTTATGTTCCTGCTGTAGGAGCAACAACTTCTACATTTACTTATACAGTTGCAGGAACTGCACCTTGTCCAAGTGATAATAGTGTTGCCACGGTTACCATTAATATCTGCAATGTAATGGTTTCAGGAAATGTTTTTGAAGATAATAATGGTCCTACCAATGTTGATGGAATGGGTACGAATACAAATACTCCAATCTTTGCAAACTTGGTTGATCCAAGTGGTAATGTAGTAAGTGTTGTGCCAGTTGCTAGTGATGGTAGCTATACATTTCCTAATGTAACTCCGAATACTACGTACACTATGATTCTCAGCACTACACAAGGAACAGTAGGTAACCCTGCACCACTTCCTTCATTACCAGCTGGCTGGGAAAATGTAAGCGAAGATTGTTGTGATAATATGGGTAATGATGGGACTACTGATGGTGCTACAACGGTTACAGTTGGTACAGTAAATGTTCCTGAAGTGAACTTTGGTATTACACAGCCTCTATCATTAGGTAATTTGGTTTGGAATGATTTAAACCAAGATGGAAACTTTGATGCCGGTGAGCCTTTTATTCAAGGTGCAACAGTAAATTTATATGCTGATGCTAATAATGATGGAACTCCTGATGGAGCTGCTATCAATACAGCAACTACATTGGCAAATGGTGAATATCGTTTTGATGATTTAATGCCTGGTAATTATATAGTTGGAGTCACTCCACCTGCTCCGGCTTCAGGTCCGGCTTTTGAAAGCACTGATGGTCCTGCTCAATCGGCTACGCCAAATGACAATATCAACAATGATGACAATGGTGTTACAACGGTAGGAGGTGAAACGATTTCTGGAACTGTTGCGCTTTTAGCTGGTTCAGAACCAACTAACGATGATACGTACGCTGGAGTGCCAGACGCTAACTCAAATTTGAGTGTAGACTTTGGTTTCTTCCAACCTATTAAAGTGACCGGTAATGTTTACTCTGATCAAAACGGACCAACGGATGTTGATGGTACTCCTATCAATGCTCCTAACAATGTTCCTTTATATGCTAACTTAGTTGATCCAATTGGAAATGTTGTAGACACTGATCCTATTAATCCAAACGGTACTTATGAGTTTGATGATGTTGAACCGAACACTACTTATACAGTTGTGTTGAGCACAACACAGGGTACAGTGGGTAATCCAGCACCAGTGCCAAACTTGCCATTCGGTTGGAATAATGTAAGTGAAGATTGTTGTGATAACATGGGCAATGACGGTACTACTGATGGTATAGTAACTGTGATAGTGGTAACTGATGATGTTCCCGAGGCTAATTTTGGAATCAATGAGCCATTATCTTTAGGTAACACTGTTTGGAATGATTTAGATCAAAACGGTGTTCAAGATCCTGGAGAACTTGGTATTTTAGGAGCTACAGTAAATCTTTACGAAGATGCTAATAATGATGGAACTCCCGATGGAGCTGCCATCCAAACTCAAATGACTGATGTAAATGGATTATATTTATTTGATGATTTATTACCAGGTTCTTATTTAGTTGGTGTCACTCCTCCAACTCCTGCTACTGGATCTAACTATGTTAGTTCAGACGGTGCAGGTGAAGAAACTGATCCAAATTTGGGTGGTGATAAAAACGACAATGGAATCGTAACGATGGCTGGAGAAACATTAAGTGGAACAGTAGCGTTAGCAATCGGAACTGAGCCAACAGGTGAATCTCCAAGCAACGATAATACGAAGCCAGATGCAAATTCTAATTTGACTGTTGATTTTGGATTCTTCCAACCAATTAATATAGAAGGTACTGTATTCAACGATCAAGACGGTCCTACCAACATTGATGGAACACCAATCAACAACCCTTCTAATACTCCAATCTATGTGAGTTTAGTAGATCCTTCGGGCAATGTTGTAGGAGTTGATACGGTAGATCCTAATGGTGAGTATGACTTCATGGATGTTGAGCCTAACACAGTTTATACTATTGTATTAAGTGATACGCCAGGAACGGTAGGAACTCCTGCTCCGACGCCAAACTTGCCTGCTGGCTGGGATAATGTTGGTGAAGACTGTTGTGATGGTGTAGGAAATGATGGTACACCTGATGGTTTATTGACAGTCACTGTTGGAACTTCTGATATTGAAGATGCTGACTATGGTATCTTTGAACCATTATCAATAGGAAATCAAGTATGGATTGACAGTAATAAAAATGGTATTTTAGATATGGGCGAATTGCCATTATCAAATGCTGTTGTTAACCTGTATGAGGATGTAAACAATGATGGTACTCCAGACGGAGCTGCTATATCCACAGTAACTACTGGTACTGATGGTCTTTATAAGTTTGAAGATTTGCAAGCAGGTAATTACATTGTAGGTGTAACACCTCCTATGGCTACTGGTGGTTCTTACACTAGTTCGCAAATTGGAGATGAGGTAGATCCTAACTTAGATGTTGATTTAAACGATAACGGTGTAACCCTTATAGGAATGGAAAGTAGAAGTGGAACGCTAATGTTAATGGCCGGAACTGAGCCTACAGGCGAAACTCCTAATAATACACCAGCTATAACTGACGCAAATAGTAACCTAACAGTTGACTTCGGATTCTTCCTTTGTCCTGATGACTTTACGTTTGCCGATGTTCCTTTGTGCGCTACAACTTCTATTGATTTGACAAGTTATGAATTAGCTGAATATACAGGTGGTGCATGGACATTTAATAATCAACCAGTAGCTAACCCAAGCGCGGTAACTACTGCAGGAACCTATACGTACACTTTCACGAATGGTACTTGTGCCGCTACGGGAGACTTAGATATCTTTACGAATATTCCAGATTATACTCCAACAATTCAAATTGCGCCTAGTGCAATTACAGGAGCAAGTCAAGTACGTGTCATTCTTACCATTTCGGAAATATTAGATTTCGAAGCATGTTCAGACTTATTTATTTTGGTACCTAAATTGCTGCCTCGCTTTATCTTTAATTATCAAAATACTGCTAGTATCGTTGGCGGTATCGCAGTAAATAATGCTGATTGGCAATACTTCCCTAATGCAAATCCTAATTTCTATATTTGGAAATACACAGCTACAGGCGCAGTGTTCCCTGCCTTAGGGTCTTCAAAAATTGGGTATATCGGAACGTACGATCCTAACAATACTGACGGACAATCTACATTTAGTGTGCAGGTATTCCAAGGCAGTGGAGGAGAAACCAATCAGGTGAATAACACTGATTCTGATTTGTTAATTTACTTTAGATAAAACATAAGTTGTATTATGATTATGGGCTGTTCCTTTTGGAACAGCCCTTTTTTATTCAGCTTACTTTTTTAATTGGATATTGAAAAAATGAAATTGAACAGTTCAGAATTATCCCAAATTAAGATAACAATCCATGGTTTGCTTTATGGCTGTTTTTTCTGAGCTTGAAGTTGTAGAAAGAATAGTTTGTGTTCCTTTTGCTCTGCATAGGCCTAAATATTCGTTGAAATTTATAAAATTTCAAATTATTTTTATATTTTATTGGTAGTCAATAAGTTAGCTCAATTATAATATAATGTCAGCATTTACGCATGTTTGGAGTTAATTGAACTGTTTACATATTTGTAATATATTGAAATACAGATAGTTAAAAATATAATTTGGCATATATTTTGTATCATTTGATTTGTAATAAGTTAAATGTTATGAAAAAAATATACTGTAAAATATTGATAATAAGCGTATTCGTTCTTTCCTCTAGTCTATTATACGCTCAAAATAAATCTTCTGATATAGTCTTTCAAATTGGGGTAGTTCCTGACTTTCAGAATAACTCAATTAATTTGGAGTGGAATAAACTACCAAATGTTTCAGGATATAAAATTTACAGAAAAGTAAAAGGCGGAAGTGCATTTAACTTTGTTACGAATAAATCAGTGAATGACACAACGTTTGTGGATGCAAACGTGCCAGTCGGTGTTGCTTATGAGTATGCCGTATACGCTTCTCATACGAATGATATTTCTGGTTACGTATGTGCAGGCTTAAATATTGACGTTACTCACCAAAGAGGAAACGTACTCTTGATGATTGACAGTAATTATATTACAGCTGCGCAAAATGAAATCGAGACTTTTAAAATAGACTTAATCAAAGATGGTTGGAAAGTATTGGTACAATATGCAGGAAGAAATGAAACTCCTCAAGTTGTAAAACAAAGAATTTCTTCTTGTCATGGTAGCAGCGCCTTAGAGGGTGTAATTCTTTTGGGAAACATTCCCGTACCGTATAGTGGTGATATCGCACCCGATACACATTCTGATCATATCGGAGCATGGCCTGCTGATGTATATTACAGCGATATGTGTAGTAACTCTAATAACATTTGGCATGACGCATCCTTAGTTAATACTTCGGCAGTGAATACTAGAAATCATAATATAGTGGGAGATGGTAAGTTTGATGTTAGTGTGGCTACCAATAATTCTAGCACTAAAATTTTTGTAGGAAGAATCGATGTTTCTGACATGAGTACTATCAATTCTGATGATGTTGTTTTATTTAAACAGTACATACAAAAAAATCATGCCTATCGTGCGTCTGTAAGTAAATTTAAAGAGCAAGGTTTAATTGATGATAACTTTGGTTATTTCTATGGAGAGGCATTTGCCCAAAACGGTTGGAGAAATATGAGTGCCTTATTGGGTGCCGACAAGATTACAGAAGGTGATTATATGACCGACATGAAAAACGATAGTTACTTATGGAGCTATGCTTGCGGTGGAGGTTGGAATACTGGAGCCACTGGAGTGGGCACAACTACTTCTTTCAAAAGTAATCAGATTCAAAGCGTTTTTACCATGCTTTATGGGAGTTACTTTGGTGATTGGGACGAGGAGAATAATTTTTTAAGAGCGCCTATAGCTTCACCTTCTAGTACCTTAGTTTCTTTTTGGGCAGGCAGACCCAATTGGTTTTTACATACAATGTCAATGGGTGATCCAATCGGATATAGTTATTTAAATACTGTAAGTAACACTGGCAACTATTTTCCCGAAGGATTTGCAAACGCACAAGTTCATCAATCTATTCAGGGAGACCCAACTTTACATATGTATGTATACGAGGCGCCTACTAATCTACAAGCCTTTGAGGTGAATAATGGACATTCAGTTAAGCTTGAGTGGTCGTTTTCAGTTGATACATCTGTAGTAGGTTATTATGTATATCGAGCTTCAAATATTAATGGAGACTTCCAACTATTAAATCAAACTCCAGTTTCCTCAGCTGAATTCACTGATACGAATCCACTTTCGTCTGCTTCTAACTTGAGCAGTACAACTTACATGGTGAGAGCCGTAAAATTAGAAGAAACTGTAACAGGAACATTCTACAATTTAAGCCCAGGAGACATCACAGAAGGATTTTCTAGTAACGCCCCACTAGCTGTTACAGTAACCGAATTTTCAGGAGTAGAAAACGAAACTAGTAATCTATTACAATGGGATGTAGTTGAAGAAGAGAATATTAAAGGATATGAAATTGAGAAAAGCGAGGATTTAAATTCGTATGAAGTGATAGGGGAGCAAGTTGCCATGGCTGACGAAGGAGGAATCTATACTTATGAGTTTACTGACTCAAAACCAACTGAAAACAATTATTACAGACTGAAAATTATTGATGCTCATAATGACTTCACATACCATTCAAAAATCGTACGGATTCAAAGAGCTACAATAGAACAAACAGAAGTAGTTTCACTCTTTCCAAATCCAACAAAGAATGATATCAATCTATTGATTCCAACTGCCGAGAATAATGATTTTATTAGACTTACAGTGTTTGACATGAAAGGTCGGGCAGTTTTAAACCAGTCCTTTGTTCATAGTAAAGATGAATCATTGAAACTTAATGTCAGTAGATTAGTACCGGGTCATTATTTTGTCCAATATTATAATGAAGAAAGTAGGATTAAGAAACATATTCGATTTGTAAAATCAAATTAGCGTATGAACTAAAAAAATCCCCCGAATTGATTCGGGGGATTTGCTTATCAATCAACTTGTTGATTATCTGCCGCCTCTTCCATTGCCTCCACGGCCATTTCCGTTTCCTCCTCGGTTTCCACGACCGTCTCTGTCATTGCGATTACCTTGGTTATAACGATTTTCGTCTCCTCTACGACCACCTTGATTCAAGCGTCCGTTTCCGCGACCGCCACCTTGGTTAAATCGTCCACCTCGGTTTCCTCTTCCATTCAAGTTTCCATGTCCTCGGTGATGATTATAAAAACGTCCGTTTCTAAAACTGTTACCGAACATACCGCATCCTCTAGAGTTACATCTAACTACGGCTCTTGGTCCACAGTTACCACCTCTCCATATATTGCGCATATGAAGACACATTCTGTTATTGCGGTTGAATCCGTTATTCCACCCATTGCGAAAGCCTCTATTGTTTCTACACTGGTTGTAATTATTATGCCAGATAACTACTCGGTTACCACGCTCAAAGTATACATGCTTGTGAGTTCCACGACCCCCGCGGCCGTTGTGCGCTTCAGCTGATGTGCTGAAGATAAATAAGCCCAGTAAGGCCATTGCTGCTGTAAGTAAAATTTTGTTTTTCATACTATCTACATTTTGTTATTTGCTTCTTTGACAAGTAATGGGTATTATTAGTTTAACCCATATTAAAAAATTAACAAATGTGGTACGAAAGAATTTTTATTTCTATGAAGAGATTATTTCTTAAATAGTACTGTAATGTTGGGATGCAAGTTTTGTAAATGCTCTATAAATTTTTTCTTTTCTTCAGGTGAAACTAAAACCCTATGGTGTTTCCCATACGAGATTTCTAAACGATCAAGAGATAGAGCAGGGGCGCTTAGTATATTATTTGTTTCGCGAATCTGAGTAATTGAATTTATATCAATGCTCAGGTTGACCAAAAAGCCACATTTTATTTCTAAGGTAGAATTATTGATTGTATAGTAAGTCGTTCTAAAAATGTATACTATAAAAATTATGATTGGTGCTACAGAAAGTACCGACCACACCGAGTAGCCATCTTGTGTAATAAAAACTAAGACAATGAAAATTATAATTAATGGAATCAGTATTTCCATGCCAATCTTGGATTTGTACTTCGTCGTCATGCAAGTCTTGATTTGAAATCTGCAGTAAAGGTAGTATAGTTAAAAAACAAAAGCCGAAACATTTCGTTTCGACTCTACATTAGTTTAGTATCAAATATTACTTCTTTTTCTTCGGAACAAAGATAGCGTGCATCCGTTTTCCTTCAAGCTTAGGCATATGCTCTAAGTCGCCAACATCTTTTAAACGTTCTGCAAACTTTAATAAAATTAATTCTCCTCTATCTTTAAACACAATAGACCGTCCTCTAAACTGCACATAAGCTTTTACTTTATTTCCTTCTTCAAGAAACTTGATGGCATGTCGTGTTTTAAACTCAAAGTCATGGTCGTCGGTATTCGGACCAAAACGAATTTCTTTCAAATCATTCTTAGCAGCTTTAGCCTTAATTTCTTTGTCCTTCTTTTTCTTCTCGTAAAGAAACTTGTTATAATCTACTATTCTACAAACGGGAGGAGATGCTTTTGGCGAAATTTCTACTAAGTCTAATCCTGCCTCTTCAGCAAGTTCAAGAGCTTTGGAAGTAGGGAATACTCCTTGTTCTGTATTATCTCCTACCAACCGTACTTCTTGTGCAGTGATAAGTTTATTGATTCTGTGTTCTGGGCCTCTGCGGCGTGGTTTGTAATTCCTTCTTCTAGGACGCATTTAATTATTTAAAAAAGTAAAACAAAGTTAAGCTAAATATGATTTTTAATGTGTTGTAAGCATTATTATTTACAAGGTCCTGGAAATACAGTTTTCGGTTTATCTGAAATGTGAAGATCATACTCAAGGAGAAACCTCGAATCTACAGCGACATTTCTTTTACATGATTAGAAATTGTAAGATTGCCTGCTGTACTTTCTTTTATCTCTTCAATGGAAACCCCCGCCGCATGCTCTACACACTCAAAACCAGACTCTGTAACATTAAAAACGCCCAAGTTCGTCACTATTTTTTTTACGCAGTTTAATCCTGTAATGGGTAGAGTACATTCTGCCAATAGTTTTGAATTTCCTTTTCGGTCTGTATGATTCATGGCAACGATTATATTTTTAGCACTAGCCACTAGGTCCATGGCGCCACCCATACCTTTTACCATTTTGCCAGGAATTTTCCAGTTAGCAATATCACCGTTTTGAGCAACTTCCATGGCACCCAGTACAGTAAGATCCACCTTGCCAGAACGAATCATTCCAAAACTCATAGCACTATCAAAAAAAGCAGAACCTGGTACGGTTGTGATGGTTTGTTTTCCAGCATTAATCAGATCAGCATCCTCCTGTCCGGCTACAGGAAAGGGCCCCATGCCTAACAATCCATTTTCACTTTGTAGCACAACTTCAACACCTTCAGGAATATAGTTGGCCACTAAAGTTGGTATGCCAATTCCTAGATTAACGTAGTAACCATCTTCTAATTCTTGAGCGATTCGTTGAGCGATTTTATTTTTATCTAGAGCCATAATGTAAGTATAAAAATAGAGTGTTCTTACCGATAATCGAAATTCTAAGTCGGATTAGTTTATGAATCAATTAATCTGTTTTAATTATTTGACAAATGTTTTATATTAGTAAAGTGAAACTTGTCAGTATAACTCTCCTTTTCCTTTTCATTTTTAAAAATGGATATTCTCAAGATGCTAGATTTTACCACTCAAAAGGAATAGCACATTGGAATGGAGAGCGCTATGATTTGTCCGAAGAAAATTATAGAAAGGCGGTGTGGCTTGAGCCCAATAATTTACATTATCGAACTTCGCTTGCTCAGATATTGGCTAAACGAAATCGTTATAAAGAAGCTCAGCATGAATTTTTGCAATGCATTGGCAAAGACTCAACCTACGTGCCTGCCTATAGGTTAAGCGGTTGGCATTTTTACAAAGTAGGGAAGTACAGAAAAGCTCTAAGACGCTTTGAGAAAGGTCTGAAATTTGAATGCAGTAGTGGCAATTCAAGAGGGATGTATCGGGGAATTGGTGAAAGCTATGCTGCTCTTCTTAAAACAGAAGGACTTGATTCTGTAGAAACAAATCGTATGTTCGAGGCTTTTGAAATTTTTATAAGTAAAGAGATTGATGGGCAGTTTTCAAAAGAAGTCATAGCGTTTCTGAAAAAAATGAAACCACTTCGACCTAAGAGTTTTAAGGCGAAGTGGTTTTATAAAGAATAGTATTTACATATTTTCTTTGTAAAAAAATGAACCTAGAATATAGAAATTTTCATTCTATGGTAACGGTTCGATTTGTCTTTTAACACTACAAAATAGATTCCACTAGCACTTCCGCTAAGGTTAATCAGACGGTCGTTTGAATTTTGAACAGCAACTGTTTTTATGATTTGTCCAAAAGAATTCAATACTTTAATTTCTTGTATACCGTCAAGTTGATTTATAGTAAATACTCCGTCCGACGGGTTGGGTTGTATAGTATATTTTTTGGTGTCACGAATAGTATTCACAGCCAGAGGAAAGTTGGGTACGGCTGTAAAATTTATATTGTCAATTGCAATATCTGATCGAGCTGAATTTCCAGTGTTGCCTACAAAGCGAAAACTTACATTGCTAGTTTGATAGCTACTAAAGTCAAGTTTTTCATTAATCCATTGGTTACCTTGGTCACCAGAACGGCCCCAGATAGGAGTGTTATTCCAAGTTTGTCCCCCGTCAGTAGAAATTTCTACCCTCAAGGAACCCATACCATTTCCATACATGTGGTAATCAAATTCTAACTCTGCAGTTTGTACATCGCTTAAGTCATAACAAGGACTTCCTAATATCGCACGCTTGGAGGGATTATTGGGATTAGACGCTTCAAGATATATATAAGTAGATCCATCGGAAGCTGAGCTCGGCCCGGTATTATTGGTAAAGGTACCGCCAGAATTTCTGGTAAAATCAATATCGTCTGTTGTGAACTGACAGAACAAACCAAAGCCAGTTTCAAAACTTTCTGAACTTGGAAATGTTTTGATGCTGCTAATACAACCCGGACAAGAAGCTAAAGGGTTAAATATAAAATTTTGCGCATTCGCTCGCTCTCCAATTATAGCGGCTGTGTTTGCCGAAACACTCAACCATATATCGTCTCCATTTTGCAATCCGCCCAATACATATTGATTGGTATTGGAAGAGTCTATAATTTCCATATATTTCGTACCAAGTCGCCAAATGTAGTATTGAGTAGCCGTAGGAATTGCCGCCCAATTCATCTCAAGTGAGTTTGCTGTTTTAGTTTGAATACTAAACGAAGGAATAGGAAAAATATTAAATGGAGCATCGCTCACATCTGATTGGGCTCCGCGTGTTACTCTGATAATTGCGTCGGCAGTATTAATGTTAGGTACCTGCCATGAGTAATTTCTATTTTGACCTAAAATGGAAGCTATTGTATTCCAACTAGTGCCATTATCAGTGCTATACTCTATGTTAAATGAACCTTGATCGCCATAGGCATCCCAATGTATCAACTCTGTATTGCCGGGAATCAAAGACTCGCCACCAAGGGGATAAGTAACTTTTATATCGTTTTCAATAAACGAATAAACTAAAACATATTCTTGAGGGCCACTGGGGATTTGAAATCCTTTTATTTTTACAGAAAAAGCACCAGGAACTGGACTGTCTACTACTACTTGTTCGATATTATTTAAATGGTCAGCGCCTGGCACAGCGGGATTGTCAAGCGATGTAGCATTAGGAGTAGGGTCTAAAATGAGGGGAAGTAATGTATTGTTTACTACCATATCCAAATCATTTACCAAGGCCTTACTTGTGTTAACCGTTGCTTCCGGATCATGCCAATATAACATAATACGCACTTGTCCGGTTCCGGCAGGTACAGTTAACGTGTGTGTGTTGGAATCCCCTTGACTGATACTATCAAAAAGGAATTGATTATTTGCTAAAATATCATACGCTCGGGCCGTATTAATCATTCCATAGCCAAACTTATAATCAGGACCTTTGTTACCAAGATCAGTTGCAGAGTTCATGGCAGCAGCTTTTAGTAAAGAAGATTTAGGGTCAGCATTATTATTTAAGTCTCTGTAAGCTTCAATTAGCTGTCCTAGATTACCTGCCAAGCTTGGTGCAGCTGAAGACGTGCCACCAAATGGACTATACTGATGATTCGGATCGGTTGAAACTTGACCTTGACCATGTGCAGCCATATCAGGTTTGATTCTGCCATCATGAGCCGGGCCGCGTGAACTTGACCCTACTAGCGAACCGTCATTAAATAAATTAGCAACGGCAATTACGTTTTTACCAACTTTGTGACCACCAGTAATATTTCCCCATTGGTCACCAGCTCCGTAGCCGCAATCATTGTTATTAGAATTACCTGCAGAAAAAACGTGCATTAAAGTAGGGTTGTCAAATACGTGCTGATCAACAGTACGAGAAGTAGAAGTGTAACCCGCATTGCAACCATTGCTGTATGATGAATTCGTTATCATTACTCCATTATTTTGATGAAGACTAAGAGTATTATCTTGAAAGCTAGCTAAATAGTCAATTACATAAATATCAGCGCCAGAAGAACCACCTTCACCGCTTGGGTCAACGTTTCCGGCTGCACCCATTACACCGGCTACGCCGTCGCCGTGAGTTCCGGTAGCATCAGTGGTAAGGTTGGTGAGCCTTCCGGTATAATCAATGTGTGGTCCTACTAAACCATCATCGCGCACTAGCAAGCTTACACCGTCCGCATTATAAGTAAGTCCATTGTTCAGGTGGTTATTAATCACGTTTGATTTTTGAACTGTGCGTCCTTCTGTTGATTCAGCTTGGCCAGGTTCATCAATAAATTCTATAGAACGTACCCAAGATTTTTTTACTAGAGTATAAATTTGACTTTTCGAAAGTTCGCAATAAGCAAATCGTTTATCCTTACCTAATGCATAAGGTGAGATATTGATAAGTGCTAGTTGGGTAAGGTAGTTTTTTACGTTAGTCCCGTTCATTGTGATAAGAGCGACCTTTACCTTGTCTTCGTTCCCGATAGCGTGCTGCGGAACGTCCCAATCTATAATTCTGTAGTCAAGTTTTAAGGCTTGCGGAATTTCATAGATTCCAATCACGCCATTTGAAGCTAACTCTTTAGAATTGATTGCTGCCGGCAACCTCACAATAAATGAATTGTTGGGAGCATATTCTAAAAAATCAAATGAGTTCTTTAATTTGTTTTTTGTTTCTTGGTTGGGTATTGTATTAAAACTTAATAATTTGTACTCTACAAATCCGCTCGGAGAATAGCTTGTAATATTAGGACTCAGACGTATCGCTCCTGTTCGGCTTAATATTTCAGTGTTTCCTTGTGCAAATAATTGACAAGAGAATACAAGTAGAACAATAATTAGTTTTAAATTTTTCATTTTGTTTTATTTTAAAGCTTCTTTCAAAATGGGATAGGCTAATTTACGAAAATAAAAGCATTTAATGGCCAGCATTGCTTATTGATTCAAATCAGGCGGTTGGTTCTATTGTATTCAAATTTGTAATAACTATATGGAATTTTTGGCTATTACCGACTGCAATAAACAGCATGGGCAAGCGGTCTTTTTAGGAAAAACTAAAGACAGAGAAACTCTAGAAATTAAAACGACCATAAAGGGGTTTTCGTAGCACTTTATTATTTTATATACTTTAGGACGAAATCAACTTTATAAGTATTCACCATATAGCCCAGGGAGTTAGACTTATTGGTAACTCAAACTTATTATAGTACGGTTACTGTACATCTATCATACAGCTTACCCTATAAACGCCTGAAGTCTACCCGCTTAAATCTAGTTGTTTAGTGCTTTTTTAAACTAACCTTTTTATTGGCTACTAATTGTTCATAAGCGTTTATGATTTTCTCGAGTGTTTATGAAAAATAAACCTCCCGATAGATTAGGCAATCTTGTATACTTCAATTTTATGTCACTATTAATGGGCGTAAAGATTTTGGTATAAGAAGTTCTATTTTTATAAAAGTCAATAACTTATTCTTTCATAAAAAAATCCCTCACGCTATAGCGTGAGGGATAAAGTTTCTTACGAATTAAAGTAAATTACTTCAATTCAACCTCAGCACCAGCTTCTTTCAACTTAGCTGCCATATCCTCAGCTTCTGCTTTAGATATACCTTCTTTAATAGTACCTGGAGCACCATCAACTAATTCTTTAGCCTCTTTCAAACCAAGACCAGTTAATTCTTTTACTGCTTTCACTACACCAAGCTTAGAAGCTCCGGCTGCTGTTAATACAACGTCGAATTCAGTTTGCTCAGCACCACCGCCACCTGCGTCGCCGCCTGCTGCTGGTCCTGCTGCCACAGCTGCTGCTGCCGGCTCAATACCGTACTCATCTTTAAGGATGTCAGCTAATTCATTTACATCTTTAACTGAAAGGTTTACTAATTGTTCTGCGAAATCTTTTAAATCTGCCATTTTACTATTTGTTTTTATTGTTTATGTTTTGTTTAATAATGTGGAAGCATTATGTAACGGTACTAACTACTTGTAACCTTATTCGGCACGTTCGCTCAGTGTTTTTAATATTCCAGCTAGTTTGCCACCGCCGCTTTTCAAGCCGCTGATAACATTCTTCGCAGGAGATTGTAATAATGTGATGATTTCTCCAATAAGCTCTTGCTTGCTTTTGATCGCTTTCAAGGCGGCTAATTGATCATCGCCCATAAATACGTCGCCATCAATGAAGGCGGCCTTTAGTACAGGGCGGTCACCTGGGTTATCGTCTCTAAAAGAAGAGATAATCACAGCAGGTTCTTTAGGGCTTTCAGAGAACATAAGAGCGGTAACACCTTTTAAAGCAGGCATTGTACTTTCATATTTTTCAGCATCTAAAGCTTCTAGCGCTTTTTGGATTAATTTATTCTTAGCCACTTTCATTTCAACATTTTTTTCGAAACAAGTGCGACGAAGATTCGTTATTTGCTCAACAGTGAGCGACTCAGTATCAGCCAAGTAAAAATTCTCGTATTGAGAAAATTTCTCTTTTAATACTTCTATTACTTCGTTTTTTTGTGCGGGTGTCATTGCCATAATAATATTTTTTTTGTTTGCTTGCCACGCTAGGCGTGGTTTATTTATATGCGTCTACGCACTTACTGATTTAGTGTCAACTTTAATACCCGGGCTCATAGTGCTCGCCATGCTTAAACTTTTTAAGTAAGTACCTTTGGCGCTGCTAGGCTTCATTCTCATGATGGTCCCGATTAATTCTTCTGAGTTTTCTTTGATCTTATCAGCAGAAAAAGATACTCTTCCGATAGAAGCGTGAATGATTCCCGCTTTATCTACTTTAAATGCAATCTTACCTCCCTTTACATCAGTTACTGCTGCACCTACATTAGGTGTTACTGTTCCAGTTTTAGGATTAGGCATTAAATTACGTGGTCCGAGTACACGACCCAAACGACCAATCTTAGGCATTACAGAAGGTGTTGCAACGATTACGTCAACGTCTGTCCATCCTTTTTCAATTTTAGTAACGTACTCATCTAAACCTACAAAGTCAGCGCCGGCTTCTTTAGCCTCTTCCTCTTTATCTGGAGTACATAATACTAATACTGTTTTTGATTTACCCGTACCGTGTGGTAAGGTTACCGTTCCACGTATAGCTTGATCAGCTTTACGAGGATCTACACCCAAACGGATATGTAAATCAACAGAAGCATCAAACTTCGTACAATTCACTTCTTTTATTAAGCCTGAGGCTTCTTCTAAGCTGTAAAAATCTTTTTTCAATTTATCCGCAGCTGCTTTTCTTGCTTTTGTTAGTCCCATTTTGTTCTAATTTTTTGTGTTGATTAAATTAATTATCCCAAGGGGCATTTCCTTCCACAGTAAGTCCCATGCTACGAGCTGTACCCGCTACCATGCGCATACCGCTTTCAACCGTGAAACAGTTTAAATCTTCCATTTTATCCTCAGCAATAGCTTTCACTTGATCCCAAGTTACTTTACCTACTTTTTGACGATTACTTTCTGGAGAACCTTTTTTCTTTTTGCTAGCTTCTAATAATTGTACTGCTGCAGGAGGTGTTTTGATTACGAAGTCAAAACTTTTGTCAGCGTATACCGTAACAACTACTGGTAATACTTTTCCTGCTTGATCTTGAGTACGGGCGTTGAACTGCTTACAGAAGTCCATTATGTTTACACCCTTAGCACCTAGTGCTGGTCCGATGGGGGGAGCAGGGTTTGCTGCACCTCCACGACATTGTAGCTTTATATAGCCACCGATTTCTTTTGCCATTTTTTTACTTTTTTTGGTTATAACGTCTCCGCATTATTGCTTCGACTTCCAACAGCTTCTATCCAATGATAGATGCTTTTAGGAGCGCAAAAGTAAGGTGATTTTGTTGAAAAAGGCCAAATTAGGCTTAGTTTTTGTGAAGTGGGTGTTATTGAAGTTCATTCATCCAAGTTAAATTGGCGTCTAATCATTTCCAAAGGAGAATAAGGAGCATTGAAGATTGGAGAGTCTTCCACGTTCTTGAAATAATCTTTTTTGTGTTCAGAAGGTAAAATCTCATAGGTAGCGTCTTCATTGCATCCTCCTATCGGTTCACGAACGGAACAGCCTCCCATAATTGGTACTTGTCTTATTATCTCATTCTTACTTGTTACTGTATCTGGTAAGGCTTTAGCAGTTTTGTTCACTGTTTTTAGTTCATTATTATTTCTGTCCGATTCAGAGGTTTGGGAAATTGTAGTAAACGGAAAAAATACCAAAGCCAGCACGTACAAAAACTTCTTAAGTTTATCATTAAGGGTAAGTGGAGTAATTATTTGTTCTTTTCTAAACTTCCCACATACTTTTTCTTTTTTGCTTTCGAGGTAAGCAATGATTTCTGAATTACTCATTTCCGTAAAATCCAGAACCACCTTACTACATTTATCACAGAACCGACCTTGTTCGCTTGGCGTCATTTGCTCCCAGTTTTCAGAGCCAGGGGTTTGGTATGAAGATTTGTTTATGCACCTGTCATAAAGATAAAACAATTTTGAACCATAGGCTATAGAGACCTATAAAAAGTACAAAAAAAATTACACGACCGTGATGCACTACCTGAATTATATGAGGTTCGCATTATATTTGAATGAAATTATGAAGCTTAAAATTTTCCTCCTTTTCATTTTTTTGACCAGCTTTCATTTGGGCAAATCCGAAATTTTAAAACTAGGCCAAAGCGCACCTTTTGAAGCTCCTCAAAAGGGCTTTGTCAGATTGTTTGCACTAGATAACGGCAATGCGAGCTATGTAAAATATTTTAAAGGCGAATTAGATTTTCGGCTACATGATAAAGGGTATAAACTTTGCGCCTAACCGTGAGCCGCTCTTTACTGAAACAGAAGGAGAGATTGGCTTCTTTTTAGCGTATGATTATAATAAAAAAACCGATCGCTTAGTGGTCTAAAAAAAAGAAAAGGATAAAGTACGACTAGTTTGGATGCAGCCCGATTAATGAGTAGAGGGATATACACTTTATTTCTCACAGCTTGAGCGTAAAGGAAAACACGCATGCCTCAGATAGTAAACAGTAATAGGCTCGTGGCTAGCACAGCACTTCTACAAATTAGTAATTCTGTAAAAAACCTTTTTTATATCTAAGAATAGCATTACATTTGCAATCCTAAAAATTAATTTAAACTCTTATAAAAAGAAATAAAAATGGCAAAAGAGGAATTCAAGAGGGATAAACCCCATGTAAACATTGGAACGATTGGTCACGTTGATCACGGTAAAACTACTTTAACAGCTGCAATTACTTCGGTATTGTCTAATAAAGGTATGGCTGAAAAGCAGGATTACGACGAGATTGATGGTGCTCCTGAGGAAAAAGAACGTGGTATTACTATTAATACGGCACACGTAGAGTACGAAACAGAAGGTCGTCACTATGCACACGTAGATTGTCCAGGTCACGCCGATTATGTAAAAAACATGATTACAGGTGCTGCACAAATGGACGGAGCTATTCTAGTAGTAGCTGCAACTGATGGTCCTATGCCACAAACTAAAGAGCACATCTTATTGGCACGCCAGGTAGGTGTACCAAGTATGGTTGTATTCATGAATAAAGTTGACTTAGTTGACGATCCTGAATTACTAGAACTAGTAGAAATGGAAATTCGTGAAATCTTATCTAAAAACGGATTTGATGGAGATAATACTCCTGTAATTCAAGGTTCTGCTATTAAGGCTTTGGAAGGAGAAGCAGATGCAGTTGCGAAGGTTGAAGAATTAATGCAAGCAGTTGATGATTTTATTCCCTTACCTCCTCGTCCGGTTGATCAAGACTTCTTGATGAGTGTGGAGGATGTATTCTCTATTACTGGTCGTGGTACTGTTGCAACGGGTCGTATTGAGCGTGGTATTATCAAAACTGGTGAGAATGTTGAGATCGTAGGTTTCAATGACGAAGCATTAAGCTCTACTTGTACTGGTGTTGAGATGTTTCGTAAAATATTGAACGAAGGTCAAGCTGGTGATAATGCTGGTATCCTTTTACGTGGTATTGAGAAAACTGATATCAAACGTGGTATGGTTATTTGTAAGCCAGGTTCTATTACTCCACACACTGAATTTAAAGGTGAGGTGTATGTATTGGCTAAAGAAGAGGGTGGACGTCATACTCCATTCTTTAATAAATATCGTCCACAGTTCTATTTCAGAACAACTGACGTTACTGGTGAGGTTGAATTAGCAGCAGGAACTGAAATGGTTATGCCTGGTGATAATGTAAGTCTTACTGTTAAGTTGATTTCGCCAATAGCAATGGATAAAGGTCTTAAGTTTGCAATCCGCGAGGGTGGCCGTACAGTAGGTGCTGGTCAAGTAACTGAGATTTTAAAATAGTATTCTAGACATTAGATTCTAGACGCTAGATGATAGACTTTGCAAAGTACTTGGAACAAACCTTCTGAGTACTTTGCATTTTGTACAAAATAACAATAGTCTTAAATCTAATATCTACTGTCCGATGTCTAACCTACGGGTATAGTACAATGGCTAGTATAGAGGTCTCCAAAACCTTTGATCTGGGTTCGAATCCTAGTACCCGTGCTAAATAAAAAAGAAAAATCCCGTTAACTATCGGGAAGTTAAATCTTATAAAAAACTAATAATGAGTAAATTCACTAAAGTATTTGAAAATTCGTACAACGAATTAATGCATAAAGTAACTTGGCCGAGCTGGCCTGAGTTACAGCAGTCAACAGTTGTAGTATTAATTGGTTTCTTGGTTATCACTATCATTTTGTTTGGTATGGATGTCCTTTCAGAAACAATTTTCGAAACATTCTACGGATTTTTTAAATAAGCAAAATGGCAGAAGAAGTAAAAAAAGAAGTAGAATCCAAATGGTTTGTGCTTAGAGTAATTGGAGGTAAGGAACGGAAAATCAAGGAATATCTTGACAAAGAAATCAAGCGTTCGGGTTGGGATAACGTAATCAGCCAAGTACTATGTCCTATTGAAAAGGTATACAAAGTGCAGAAAGGAAAAAAAGTGATGCGCGAAAAAATACTCTTCCCGGGTTATATGCTCATTGAATCCAAAACAGGTTCTTTAAGTGGTGAAATGATTTCTAATATTCGTTCGGTGCCGGGTGTGATTCATTTTTTAGGAAAAGAACACCCTGACTCACTTCGTAAATCAGAGGTCAACAAAATGTTTGGTAACCTCGATGACATGGCTGATGATGATATCCAATTATTAGAGCCTTATATTGTTGGTGAAACGATTAAAATTATCGACGGTCCTTTCAACGACTTTAATGGTACGATTCAAGAAATTGATGAAGATAAAAAGAAAATCAAAGCGGTAGTGAAAATCTTCGGTCGGGATACTCCGGTAGAATTAAACTATATGCAAGTGCAGAAAGTGACCTAAGCTTTTGCCATTATAAATTTCAAAAAGCTACTCCATACGAGTAGCTTTTTTTATATTAAAAAATAATATGATTATCAGCGAATTTATTTTAAAAGGAGAGTGTAAACTTATTAAAAATTGCTCCTAGCTATTTTTAGTTAATTCTCGATGAAAATTAGCAAACTATTAGTAATATTACAGTAAGATTATAGAGGAAATAGACCAAATTTATGTTTAAGAAGATTTTAATTATTCTATTGATTTTGCCTTGCGTAGTGCAGGCACAAAGAAAACACCATGAAATAGGAATTTTTGGCGGAACGTCTTCTTATTATGGTGATCTCCAACAAAACTTATTTCCTACCGAAGGCTACAGAGCTGCCGGCGGATTAGTATACAAATATTTTGTTCATCCTAATATTGGCTTTCGTACTTCAATAAATTATGCAAGTCTCTATGGCTCGGACAGTTTATCGAGGATTCCTGCGATTCGACAAAGAAATCTTGACTTTGAGACTAATGTATTAGAAGTCGCAGCTGGTTTTGAAGCTAATCTTTTACCAGTCGATGTTGATGAATACAAAGTGTCGCCCTATGTTTTTGCTCAAATCGGTTTATTCTATTTTAATCCATATATAATTGATGAAAATACTGATAAGCTTTATTTGCGTCCATTAGGCACCGAAGGGCAAGGGCTCGATTTATATCCTGAGCGTAGTCCTTATAGTTTGGTAAACGTCGCTTTTCCGCTTGGAGGGGGTATCAAGTTTTTGTTAGGAAAAAAGGTCTTTCTTAATGTAGAAATGGGCTTCCGGTATACAAGTACAGATTATTTGGACGACGTAAGTAAAAGCTATGTAAATTTTGATGCTTTATTTTTAAACGGTCAAAAAACAGTTGATTATTCCTTTAGAACAGACGAGTTAGCCAATTGGGATGGTAACTATCCTGATGAAGGTTTTCAAAGAGGAGACCCTAGCCGAAATGATTGGTATTGGTTCGGAGGAGTGAGCTTGTCTATCTATTTTGATTCTTTCGGGAATCCTTATAAACATAAACAAGGTCGTTGTCCGAGGAGGGTCAGCGATTCCAAATAATATTATTTTGAAACAGTAAAAACTCATTCACTAGAATGAGTTTCTTTTTATAAGTAAATCAAAATTCGACTTATTAGATTCGACTAGGCAATGGCAGCTTAGAATCTTTTTATCAATAGATTTTCATTATAAATTCACGTTTATCTGTGTTGAAATTTAATATGGATTGCCTCATATTAGCTTGCTTTTCAGTCTTATATTTGATAAAACGAATCATTTTTTATGAAAACAAGATTAATACTCTCAACCATCGTCATTTTAAGCACTTTGTTTTTTACCGCTTGTGAAACACAAGACGCTAAACTTTCTAAGAAAGATAGAATGGATCTTGCCATGGAGCAAGAAGTAGAAATGACCAAAGACGAATTTGGTAATATACCGAAACAAGAATTATTAAAAGGGATTGAGCAAATCAATTCAAGTAATAAAGTAGCTTCAGCGATCACTAATATTACATGGAATAATTTAGGTCCTACAAACCAGGCAGGGCGATCGAAGACCATGCTGGTTGATGCCAATGATGCTTCTGGGCAAACTGTATTCTGTGGTAGTGTTGGAGGTGGAATTTGGCGCACAACCAATATAAGTTCTGCTAGTCCCAATTGGGCACCGGTAAATGACTTTATGCAAAATATATCCATCACTTCACTAGGTCAAGATCCTAACAATTCAAGTATTATGTATGCGAGTACGGGTGAACCTTACGGAAGTTCTTCTTCAATTAGAGGTATGGGAGTTTTCAAAAGTACGGATGGGGGAGCCAGTTGGAATTTATTATCTTCCACTTCAGGGACTGACTTTTATCAGTGTGCTAAGCTTACCATTACTTCAAATAGTGATGTGTACGTAGCCACAACAAGAGGAATCTTTTTATCAAACGATGGCGGTTTGACGTTTACAAGAGTTCTTTCGGCCACTTCCCCAGGAGCTTCTAGTAATAGAGGTCATGACGTAAAACAAGCTGCAAATGGAGACATTTACGCTTCTTTAGACGGATCTCTTCATAAGAGTACAGACAATGGTTTTACTTGGAATGCACTAACGTTAGGTTTTAATACGGAACGTATTGAAATAGCTTGTGCACCGAGCAGTGCTAATTCTTTATACTTAGTCACAGAAGATAATAATAAAGCAGATCGAATTGTAAAAAGTACTAACGGTGGCGCAACTTGGACCAATTTGGCATTACCCAACGATGATGACCCTGGAATACCTGCGAATGACTTTACTAGAAATCAAGCATGGTATGATTTATGCGTAGCGGTAGATCCCAATAATGAAAATGTAGTTTTCGTGGGAGGGATTGATTTATTTAAAACAGCGAACGGCGGAGCAACCTGGACACAAGTCAGCCATTGGTATAATGGGTTTGGTCATCAAGAAGTTCATGCGGATCAGCACTTTATTCTCTATCCTACTTCAAGTTCAGACGTAGTATATTTTTGTAATGATGGTGGAATTTATAATACAAGTAATGGCAGCGCCAACGTGCCAAGCATTACAAGTAGAGGCAGAAATATGATTACACTGCAATTGTACGGTTGTGATGCTCATCCTACCAATCCTTACTACCTCGGAGGAACGCAAGACAATGGTTCGCATCAGTATACTTCTAATTCTTTACAAACAACTTTTGAAGTAACAGGAGGCGATGGTGCATTTTGTAACATCGATCAAAATCAGCCTCAGTTTCAGTTTACTCAATACGTCTATAATCAATATCGGCGCAGTACCAATGGCGGAAACTCATTTACCAATGTAAACCTAAGTAGTACACAGGGTCGATTTATTAACCCAAGTGACTACGATGACGGAAACAACATTTTATATGCTGCAAGAGGGAATGGAAGATACCTACGTTGGAACGATCCACAAACAGGGAGCGACGACGACAATGTAAATGCTGGCTTCTCTGGTAAAGTGTCTGCCGTGACCGTTTCACCCAACGTCAATAATAGAGTCTATTTTGGTGACGACGCTGGCAATGTATATAGAGTTGATAATGCTAACACGAACTCGCCGAATGTAAGCTCTATTTCTACAGGTTTGCCTAATAATAAGTACGTCAGCTGTGTGGCGATTGAAACAGGAAACGAAAATCATTTATTGGCGACCTACTCAAATTATACAACTACTAGCGTTTGGGAATCGACCAATGGTGGAAGCAGTTGGGCTTCTGTTGAAGGGAATTTACCGAATATGCCCGTTCGTTGGGCAGTCTTTAATCCAAATGACGGAGATCAAGCTTTCTTGGCAACCGAACTTGGTGTGTGGAGTACGAATGATTTAAATGGCGGCAGTACAAACTGGGGAGCTACGAATACAGGTTTGGCTAACGTTAGAGTTGATATGATTAAAGTGAATAGTAATAAAGAATTGATTGTTTCTACTCATGGTAGAGGAATGTTTTATTCCAATTCATTAAATGCTCCCGTTAATATTCCTGTAGCTTCTATAAGTGTTATGGGGCAAGGCAATGTAAGTACAATTGCCACTCAAGGCGGATCATTGCAAATGGTGGCTACAGTGCTTCCTGCGAATGCTACCAACTCAACTGTGTCTTGGAGTGTAGCGAATGGCACGGGGTCTGCTACCATCAATCCTACCGGCTTGCTTACTGCGGTTTCGGACGGTACGGTAACTGTTACGGCTACTTCTACTGATGGGAGTAATATCAGTGGCAGTGCTGTGATTACTTTATCGAATCAGACACCTTCTTTGACGGACTCTATTGATGTGTACGGACAAGGTAGAATATTTGTAATTACTACACCCGGGGGGCAACTTCAAATTGTGGCTGATTTATATCCGAGTAATGTAATAAGCAACAATGTAGTTTGGAATATGTTACCGGGAGGGACGGGATCTGCTTCTTTGACTGCAAGCGGTTTGATGACGGCTTTGGCTAATGGTACCGTAATCGTACAAGCTACGGCAACAGATGGTTCTAATGTATCGGGTAGTGCTGTTATAACTATCAGCAATCAATTTGCCCTGAGTACGAGTGATGTGAGCTTAGAAAATATAAATTTGTATCCTAATCCGTCTTCTGGAAGACTTACACTGAGTGAAAACGAGAGAGTACAAGAAGTCAGTATAGTAGGTATGAATGGTCGAATTGTAAAGAGACTAAATAGTAGTGTTTCAATTGATATATCTGATTTGCCAAAAGGAATCTATATCGCCGTTATAAAATTAAACGACGGTAAAATGAAATCACAAGCTATCACCCTTCAGTAAGAAAGTGGGTCTATATTTTTAAAGAAAAGAGCTTACCATGGTAAGCTCTTTTTTTCATCACAAATGGGTGAAACTTTTCAATAAAAAAGTCTATTAGGTTTCCCCAATAGACTCTATAAATAGTATTCTAACTAAATCCGATTAAACTGTTCCAAGGGCGAATTCATTAGGATATTCCTTAGCAACCAATTTTCTTTTCACTTCCTTAAAGGCAGCAATCGTGGTGTCAATATCCTCGAAGGTATGAACCGCTGTGGGGATTAGTCTGAGTATAATCTGGCCGCGCGGAATAACTGGGTACGTCACTAAAGAGCAAAAAATGTTAAAATTTTCTCGGAGGTCCCTGGTTAAGTTGGTAGCCTCGTTGATACCACCATGCATGAACACAGGGGTTACTGGAGAATCAGTTTTGCCAATGTCCAGACCCGCCTCTTTTAAACCACTTTGAAGTCTGTTTACATTCTTCCAAAGTCTTTCTTTATGCTCTGGTTGAGTGCGCAACATTTCTAAACGTTTAATATTACCAACAACTAATGGCATAGGTAATGATTTTGCAAAAATCTGAGAACGCATACTGTATTTCAAATAATCAATAATTTCTTTATCACCCGCTACAAATGCTCCAATGCTACCCATGCTTTTCGCAAAAGTTGAAAAATAAACATCTATCTCGTCTTGACAGTCTTGCTCTTCGCCTGCACCAGCTCCAGTTTCTCCAAGTGTACCAAAACCGTGAGCATCATCCACTAATAATCTGAAGTCATATTTTTCTCTAAGCTCACAAATTTCTTTCAATCGACCTTGATCGCCAGACATCCCATAAACACCTTCTGTAATTACCAGTACGCCACCGTTTGTATCTCCTACTTTTTCTATAGCCCGTTTGATTTGTTTTTCTAAGTCAGAAATATCATTATGCTTAAATACGTATCTATGAGCTGTGCTCATGCGCAGACCATCAATAATACAAGCATGACATTCTGCGTCATACACCGCTACATCATGACGGCTTAACAGCGAGTCAACGATTGAGACCATTCCTTGATATCCAAAATTTAAGAGATAAGCTTGTTCCTTAGACACAAATTCGGCTAACTGCTCTTCAAGTTTTTCATGCAAGTCTGTGTGACCACTCATCATTCTAGCTCCCATAGGATATGCCAATCCATAATCTCGCGCAGCCTCTTCATCAACTTTTCTTATCTCAGGGTGATTACCCAATCCAAGATAGTTATTCAAACTCCACACAATTCGTTCTTTCCCTTGGAACATCATTCGGTTTGAAAGCTCACCTTCCAATTTTGGAAAAATGTAATACCCCTCTGCATTTTGCTGGTACTGTCCTAAAGATCCTTTGTTTTTAAATTTTTCAAATAAATCTGCCATAATATAATTTTAATCTCAAAATCAAATACTTGAGATACTGCAAAATTACGACATTAGAATCCTGATTTGTTGTTTAATATTCCCATTTTTGCTAACATATTACAAAAAGTGGATAATGGGTAAAAGTATATGTGTGCTAGTATTTACGGTGTTTCTTTCCTTTTTTTCGCAGGCTGCTCCTGTGCAAAAAACCAAGGTGGTTATCGGCATAGTGATTGATCAAATGAGAGCAGATTACTTGACTAATTTTAATCATGTTTATGGAAATAATGGCTTTAATTTATTAAAGAATAATGGGGCCTGGTTTACGAATTGCTACATCAATTATTTGCCAGCGTATACAGGGCCTGGTCATGCTAGTATTTATACGGGAAGTGTGCCAGGGATCAATGGAATCGTAGGTAATAATTGGTATGATGCGAGTTTAGCAAAAAATGTTTATTGCGTTCAGGATACTACGGAATCTGCCATAGGGGGGTCACTCAATTTGGGTAAAATAAGTCCTAGAAATTTGAAAGTGACCACTGTCACAGACGAGCTACGCTTATCCAACAATTTTAGTTCGCGAACGTTTTCGGTTTCACTTAAAGATAGGGGAGCTGTGCTGCCGGGTGGTCATAGTGCCAATGCTGCCTATTGGATGGAGGATGAGAACGGTCATTTTATGACCAGTACTTATTATTCTAAGAATTTACCTAGTTGGGTCAATCTATTCAACCGTCAAGAAAAGGCAAGAGAATATTTGAACCAAACTTGGAATCCGCTTTATGGGGAATCAAAATACCTATATACAGAGTCTGATGAAAACGAGTTTGAAGGTCGATTTGGAGATGCTCAGAATACAAGCTTTCCTCATAGTTTTAAAAATCAAAAAGGAGGATACATAAAACGGACACCTTATGGAAATAGTATTTTGTTTGACTTTGCAAAGGAGGCCATATTAAATGAAAATATTGGTAAGCGTGGCGCTACTGATTTCTTAGCACTAAGTTTTTCTGCTACCGATTACGTAGGTCATATTTTTGGTCCGAACAGTTGGGAGGTGGAAGATACATACGCTCGTTTAGACCAAGACTTAGCCCGCTTCATTCGGTTTTTAAATCAACAATACGGTAAAGAAGGGTATCTTCTTTTTTTAACAGCTGATCACGGTGCCGCACACAATCCAAATTATTTGAAAAGTAAGAAGATGCTCGCTGCATACTTTTTCGATCAGAAAGAACAGCTAGCTTTGAATGAGGCTTTAGAAAAGCAATTTGGGAAAAAAGATTTGTGCATCAGGCTTATGAATTGTCAAGTTTATCTAAATCATACAATAATTGAAGATGGAACAGAGAAAAACCAAATTGAAAATTCTATTATCGAATATTTCAAAAAACATGAATTGGTACAAATCGCTTTCCAATCTGATAGAATTGCAAATGTGCCGTTGCCTAATTTTTTAAAGCAATATTATCAAAATAGTTTCTTCCCTTCTCGGTCTGGAGATTTATCACTATTATTTTATCCTGGTGTGTTGGATGCATATTCAACAACTGGTACTTCTCATGGTGCGTGGAGCGCCTATGATTCTCATATCCCACTGCTTTTTTACGGAGCAGGCTTAGTACCAAAAAAGAGTAGTCAAAAAGTATATATGACGGATATTGCACCGACCTTGTGCAATCTATTGGGCATAGCTGCACCCAATGGATCGGTGGGTAACGTTATAATTCATGAATAGAATTTAGGCTCCAAGATAGTGTTTCAACTGCTGGCTTCGTGAGGCATTTCTCAGCTTCAATATTGCCTTGTCTTTTATTTGACGAACCCGTTCACGAGTAAGACTAAATTTTTCACCAATATCTTCTAGACTCAGAGGGTGATCCTCACCGATACCAAAGAACAGTTGAAGTACACTTTTTTGACGTTCTGTTAAGGCACTTAAACTTCTATTTAATTCACAACTTAAACTTTCATTGTGCACTAGCTTTAAATCCGTAGACCGGGCATTGGGGTCAATCATAATGTCCAGCAGTTTATTAGTTTCATCGCCACCGCTAAAAGGAGCATCCATACTCACGTGTCGCGCAGAGGAGGAGAGGGTCGCTTCGATTTCTTCGCGGTTCATCTCTAATAATGTGGCTAATTCATCTGTGCTGGGTTGCCGGCCTAACTCTTGTTCTAATTGAGAAACGGCTTTATTAATACGATTGGTAAGGCCTACTTTATTTAAGGGGAGACGAACAATTCTACTTTGCTCTGCCAAGGCTTGTAAAATACTTTGACGTATCCACCATACCGCGTAAGAAATAAACTTGAATCCTCTGGTTTCATCAAATCGTTTGGCAGCTTTTATTAAGCCTACATTTCCTTCATTAATTAAATCACTCAGGGATAAGCCTTGGTTTTGATATTGTTTAGCCACTGAAACTACAAATCGTAAATTGGCCTTGGTCATTTTATCAAGTGCTAGTTGATCGCCTTGCTTGATTCGCTTGGCAAGTGCGACCTCCTCCTCGGGAGTAATCAGGCTTACCTTGCCTATTTCTTGCAAATACTTTTCTAATGATTGGCTTTCACGGTTGGTTATAGATTTTGTAATTTTTAATTGGCGCATAGACATAAGCAAAGGGTTTTAAAGGGTTTCATAATAGGGTACAACTATTGAACATTCGTTAATTCTTTTTAATTGTCAGCTAAATGTAAATTATTTCTTAATACTACCCAAATATACTTTTGCGCAATTCACATTTCAATAGTAAATATTCAGGCTTAAAATTTTGTTTTAAAGTCTATTAGCTTATTATTGTACACTTTCAGAATTATGGCAAAGAAAGAAGAGTACTCAGTAGAATTTCCTATAAAATGTAGCACGAGCGTGTTGTATAATTTATTGGCAACGAGTGACGGATTAAGCGAATGGTTTGCTGATAAAGTAGATGCGGTAGATAATGTTTATCATTTTTCGTGGGACGGTGGGGCACCGGACAGTGCAGAAATACTGGATAGTGCTGACAATGAATTTATCCGTTATAAGTGGGAGTGGCAAGATGACAATGAGTATTTTGAATTTAGAATCGCTAGCAGTGATATAACAAAAGAGAATATTTTACACATTACTGATTTTGCTGAGAAAGGCGAAGTAGAAGACCAAATAACTCTTTGGGAAAGCCAGGTAAAAGAGTTGAAGCAAAGAATGGGTGCTTAATCCTTTCCTTCTTTTATACCATCACTTTATTTGTCTTCTCATTTTATCTCCCTGTCTTATTCATTAATTTTAGAATAGCTTTAAGGTTCTATTCTTTACTTTTGGTTTTTAATTTTTTGTAAAATAATTTATGAAAAGCTAAAAGAGTTTTTCTCGGTAGTTACTACTTAAAATTTACATGCGCACCTTAGCACAATTTTCAATCAAAGGTTTTCTGCCCAAGTTACTAGCGGCCTTCTTTGTGGTGTGGTTTGCTTTTATCATTTGGTATCTATGGTTGTATATCGACGATTATATTGGAAAAGGACTGGACGCTTGGACGATACTCAATACACTGGGGCTGCAAACGCTGCCCTTGGTCCCAATTGCCTTGCCGCTCAGTGTATTGTTCTCATCAATTATCTATTTCGGTGAGCTCGGCGAAAGCTCTGAGTTGACCGCCTTAAAATCTTCGGGCATTTCGCTCTTTCAGTTCTTAAAGCCTCTTTTTGCTTTTGTGTTCATTTTAGCGATTGGAAGTTTTTTCTTTAATGATAAGATCATCCCCCGAGCTCAAATCAAGGCAATCAAAACCTACTATGAAATTTCCAATAAAAAACCAGCCTTAAACATTAAGGCCGGGGAGTTTTATACTGAAATTCCCAAGCACGTAATTTATGTAAAAAATAAGGACGGTGATAATAGCACGATTCGCGGTGTGAAAATCTATGACAACTCAGCGGGTTACGAACAACAGCGCGTCATCTTAGCGGATAAAGGAAAAATGTTTGTTACCGATGATAATGCAGCCTTGGTTTTTGAACTATTCGATGGTTGGCGCTACGAAGAAGTTTATAAGCCCGAAAGTGAGAGTAATGAGCAAATCCGATTAGGGTTTAAGTATTATAAAAAAGTATTTGATTTAAAAGAGTTTGATCTACAAGTGACGAGTGAAGACTATTTTAAAAATATGCGGCGTACAATGAGTGTGGCTCGCATAGGAGATGAAATTGATACTGCTTCTATTAAATTAAATAACAGTGGAGATTATATTCAAAAAATACTAGGGACTTATATAGCTGAGCCCGACTCAAATCTTGTTTTGACAAAAGTGAAATCTACTGCTTTGAGTAAATGGATTGATAATGATTCGATTTACTCTTTGGCCGCCTCTTCGGCGGAGGTCAATGCTCGTAGTGTAAAAAATGCAATCGAAATCAATATTCAAAACCGCAAGCTATACATTAAAAACCTAGCGGACCATAAAATCGAGTGGCACCGACGGTTTACTATACCCTTTGCTTGCTTATTGTTGTTTACGATTGGAGCAGCTTTGGGTGCTATCATTAGAAAAGGAGGGCTGGGGATGCCCTTTATTGTAGCGGTAATCTTCTTTGCCATATTGCATATACTCAATACAATTGGAGAGAAAATGGCAGGGAATCAAGTGCTTGAACCTTGGCAGGGGATGTGGCTTTCTTCTGCAGTACTTAGTGTATTAGCCGTTTTCCTCTTAGTAAAAGCAAATAATGATGCACCTGTTATGAGCAAAGAATGGTATTTTAGGACTTGGAATTTTTTGAAAAAGATAAGTAAGCGGTCTAAATTATGATGAATACAAAAGCAAATAGAATTGCGCTCATACCGGCGAGGTTGGAAAGTGAGCGATTGCCAGAAAAGCTTCTGTTACCATTAGGTGGGTTGCCAATTATTGTATGCACCTATCGAGCAGTTTTAGCCACTAATTTATTTGATAAAGTAGTTGTGATTTGTAATCATTCTAAAATTGCAGCCGCTCTTGAGGAGCACAATTGCCAGTATGTTTATAACGACACCCACTTCGAAAGTGGGACAGATCGAATAGCGAATGAGTTGTATCAGTTCCCTTATGAGGTCATTGTAAACGTACAAGGCGATGAACCTTTTATAGAGAAGGACAGCCTAAAGAATATTACTGAAATATTTGATAATGAAGAAGTTGAAGTGTCAACACTAAAGTATAAAATTAAGTTGAAATCCGATTTTGATAATCCAAATATTGTCAAAATTGTTTGCAATGAAAAGGGGCGAGCTTTGTTCTTTTCTCGTAGTCCTATTCCTTTTTTTAGAGGTAAGGGTGAGGGGTTGAATTGCTATCGTCACATAGGGGTTTATGGCTATCGTCGTTCTGCTTTACTTAAACTAAGTAAGTTGCAGCCTTCTCCATTAGAGTTAGCAGAAAAACTTGAAAATTTACGAATGATAGAGCACGGTTTTTACGTAGGGGTAGCTGAGGTGAAGAATCCGCCTTTATCGATTGATACCCAGCAGGATTATGAAGAGGCTGTAGCGCGAATGGCCGCAAAAGCATAAATGAAAATCTTAGTTACGTTGAACTTGTTTTTTTTGAGTTTGGCATCTTCTATAGGCAAGCGGATTGCTTTTTGATTTTATCTTAGAGCAATTGAGTGTAAGGTGCTGAAAAGTTTTTACAATGAAGGGCTAAGATATTCAATGTTGAAAAATAATTGTCACCTTTTATAGTTGAAAATCAGTCAGTTATAAAACAATCTTTTTCAATAATAACAAATTGGAATATTTTTTGATAAGTTGGCCCTTTCGCTGTAAATTTGCACGTCCAATTGGGTAGGCACGTTCACATTTCTTATTAAAAAACTGATAGTTTTTAAACTAGAAGGTCTTGACCTTGTTGGGTTTTTATTATATATAATAAACCTTAAAACGCGAAAAAGTACTTATGGCAACAGTTAAAACCGAACGCATAAATTTCGGAAAAGTAACAAATCACGGCGAAACACCAGATTTACTGGACATTCAGCTAGAATCATTCAACGAATTTATTCAACTAGAAACCACTCCTGACAAGCGAAACAACGAAGGGTTGTATCGAGTGTTCATGGAAAACTATCCGGTATCTGATACTCGAAACATTTTCTTGTTAGAGTTTTTGGACTATTTTGTTGATCCGCCTCGCTACTCAATCGAAGAGTGTATGGAAAGAGGATTAACCTATTCGGTACCTTTAAAAGCAAAGCTTCGATTGAGTTGTAATGATGAGGAGCATATCGATTTTGAAACAATCGTACAGGATGTTTTCCTAGGGAATATTCCTTACATGACTCCGAAAGGAACCTTCGTGATTAACGGAGCTGAGCGTGTTATTGTTTCTCAGTTGCACCGTTCACCTGGTGTATTCTTTGGGCAAAGCTTGCACCCGAATGGTACAAAAATCTATTCCGCTCGTGTAATTCCTTTCAAGGGAGCATGGATGGAATTTGCGACAGATATCAATAACGTAATGTATGCGTATATCGATCGTAAGAAAAAATTCCCTGTAACGATGTTGCTTCGTGCCATCGGTTTTGAAACGGATAATGACATTTTGAATTTATTCGGAATGGCTGATGAGGTGAAAGCTGATAAGCGCAATTTGAAAAATGCAGTAGGCCGAAAGTTGGCCGCTCGTGTTATTCGTACTTGGACCGAGGATTTTGTGGATGAGGATACGGGCGAGGTTGTATCTATCGAACGTAATGAAGTATTGCTTGATCGTGATACCGAATTAACAGAAGATGATATTGCTACAATAACAGAATTAGAAGTTGAAACTATTTTCTTACAAAAAGAAGATGCGGGTGGAGACTACACGATAATATACAATACTTTAAATAAGGATACTTCGAACTCTGAGATAGAAGCGGTACAGCATATCTATCGTCAATTGCGTAGTACGGATGCTCCGGATAATGACACAGCTCGTGGTATAATCGATAAATTATTTTTCTCTGATAGAAGATATGATTTAGGAGAGGTGGGGCGTTATAAAATTAACCGTAAGCTTGGATTTGACTTAGACGTTGATAAAAAAGTATTGCGGAGAGAAGATATAATCGAAATTATTAAATACTTGGTGCGTTTGACAAACTCAAAAGCAGAAGTTGATGATATTGATCACTTAAGTAATCGTCGGGTACGAACAGTAGGTGAGCAATTATATGCTCAGTTTGGTGTTGGTTTGGCTCGTATGGCTCGTACGATACGTGAGCGTATGAATGTGCGTGATAATGAGGTATTTACGCCGATTGATTTAATCAATGCTCGAACTCTTTCTTCGGTTATTAATTCATTCTTTGGAACGTCTCAGTTGTCACAGTTTTTGGATCAAACGAATCCACTTTCTGAGATTACACACAAGCGTCGTGTATCGGCACTTGGGCCAGGAGGTTTAAGTAGAGAACGTGCTGGGTTTGAGGTACGTGATGTACATTATTCTCACTATGGTCGCCTTTGCACGATTGAAACGCCAGAGGGGCCTAATATTGGTTTGATTTCTACTCTTTGTGTACATGCGAAGATTAATGAAATGGGCTTTATCGAAACGCCATATCGAAAAGTAAAAGAAGGGAAAGTAGATTTGCGCAAGCAAGTTTATTTAAGTGCCGAGGAAGAGGACAAAAAGAAAATTGCACAGGCAAATGCTGGCTTAGATGATAAAGGATTCTTTGCCGAGGATAAAGTAAAATCTCGTCAGACGGGTGATTTTCCAATTTTGGATAAAGAAGAAATAGAATATATGGACGTAGCACCCAATCAAATTGTTGGTTTGAGTGCTTCAATGATTCCGTTCTTAGAGCATGATGATGCGAATCGTGCCTTAATGGGATCTAATATGCAACGTCAGGGTGTTCCTTTATTATTGCCACAAACTCCAATTGTAGGTACGGGTATTGAAGCCATTGCGGCTCGCGATGCTAGAATCTTAGTAACGGCAGAAGGAAAAGGAACGGTTGAGTATGTAGATGCGGAAGAAATTCACGTACGCTATCAGAGAAGTGAAACAGAGCGTATTATTTCTTTTGACGATGATTTGAAAATATATAAGTTGGTAAAGTTTGAAAGAACGAACCAAGGAACATGTATGAACTTAAATCCTTGTGTGAAAAAAGGTCAGAAGGTTAAAAAAGGAGACTTTTTAACTGAAGGCTATGCCACAGAAGGTGGAGAGTTGGCATTAGGAAGAAACTTAGTAGTAGCCTTTATGCCTTGGAAAGGGTATAATTTTGAGGATGCGATTGTAATTTCTGAAAATGTAGTTCGTGAGGATTGGTTTACGTCGGTTCACATTGATGAGTTTGATTTACAAGTACGAGATACTAAATTAGGAGAAGAGGAATTGACGCCTGACATTCCTAACGTAAGTGAGGAAGCAACTAAAGATTTAGATGAGCATGGTGTAATCCGTGTAGGTGCACATGTAAAAGAAGGAGATATTTTGATTGGTAAGATTACTCCAAAAGGTGAGAGTGATCCAACACCGGAAGAAAAACTTCTTCGTGCCATTTTTGGAGACAAAGCAGGTGATGCAAAAGATGCTTCTTTGAAAACACCTCCTTCCACTAAAGGAGTTGTAATTAATAAAAAACTTTTTGCTCGTAATAAAAAAGATAAGTCTCGTAAAGCACAAGAAAAGTCTGAATTAGAAAATATAGCAAAAGCGCACCAAGAAAATGTAGAGGGTATTAATGAAACCTTACTTTCGAAATTAGAAGAATTATTAAAAGAGCATAAATCTGCAGGTGTTACCAATCACTATGGTGAGATTGTTTTAAACAAGAGCTTGAAATTCACAGCTAAGAATTTACGAGCTATTGATTTTACTTTGGTAAATCCATTGAACTGGACGGAAGATGAAGTTATGAATGACAATATTAACACCTTGCTTCATAACTACAACATGAAGTATAACCAAGAGTTAGGTCGTTACAAGCGCCAGGAATTCAATATTACAGTTGGTGATGAATTACCTACAGGTGTATTAAAGTTGGCTAAAATTTATTTGGCTAAGAAAAGTAAACTGAAAGTAGGAGATAAGATGGCAGGTCGTCATGGTAATAAAGGAATTGTAGCGCGTATTGTACGTCGTGAGGATATGCCGTTTACTGAGGATGGACAACCGGTTGATATTGTATTGAACCCACTAGGGGTACCTTCTCGTATGAATATTGGTCAAATTTATGAAACAATCTTAGGTTTCGCTGGTTTGAAATTAGGAGTAAAATTTGCAACGCCAATTTTTGATGGAGCCAATGTTCACCAAATTCAAGAGCATGTGAAAAATGCAGATTTGCCAAGTATGTGTCACACACATCTATTTGATGGCGAAACCGGTGAGAAGTTCCATCAAAAAACAACAGTGGGTGTTATCTATATGATGAAACTGCATCACTTAGTAGACAATAAGATGCACGCCCGTTCTATCGGACCGTATAGTTTGATTACACAACAACCATTGGGAGGTAAAGCTCAATTTGGTGGTCAACGTTTTGGTGAGATGGAGGTATGGGCAGTAGAAGCCTACGGAGCTTCTAATATCCTACAAGAAATCCTAACGATTAAGTCAGATGATATACAAGGAAGAGCCAAAACGTATGAGTCGATCGTGAAGGGAGACAATATTCCAGCTTCTGGAATTCCGGAATCCTTTAATGTATTAGTTCATGAGTTACGAGGCTTAGGACTTGACTTGCACTTTGACGAAACTGAAAAATTAAATTAATTCAATTAAAATCATTCAATAATGAATTTAAAAAAAGATATAAAACCCAATCCGAATTTTGATCAAATAACGATCACTCTAGCATCGCCCGATGATATTCTTGACAGAAGTTATGGTGAGGTGTTAAAACCCGAAACGATTAACTATCGTACATACAAACCTGAGCGCGACGGTCTTTTCTGCGAGAAGATTTTCGGGCCGATGAAGGATTTTGAATGCTACTGTGGTAAGTACAAGCGTATTCGTTATAAGGGTATTGTTTGTGACCGTTGTGGTGTAGAAGTAACAGAAAAGAAAGTACGTCGTGAGCGTATGGGGCATATCCGTTTGGTAGTTCCTGTCGTGCATATATGGTACTTCCGTTCGTTACCGAATAAAATTGGTTACTTACTAGGAACAAGTTCTAAGAAATTAGAATCTATTGTGTACTATGAAAAGTATTGTGTAGTACAAGGTGGTGCGGCAGACGAAATGATTCGTACGGCGCAGCAGCTTAAGGAAGATGCTCCTACTTATATGGAGTTAATTTCTGAGGATGATTACTTAGATATGTTGGAGAAACTACCTAAGGAAAATCAAATGCTACCAGATGAAGATCCAAATAAATTTATCGCTAAGATGGGTGCTGAAGCAGTGCACATGTTGTTAGGTCGTTTAGACTTAGATAAGTTATCTTATGATCTTCGTCACGCTGCTGAATTTGAAACTTCACAGCAACGTAAAACAGATGCCTTAAAGCGTTTGACAGTTGTAGAAGCTTTCCGTGATGCAAACTCACATATTGAAAACCGTCCAGAGTGGATGATTATGCAATACTTACCAGTTATACCACCAGAATTGCGTCCTTTGGTACCCTTAGATGGTGGTCGTTTTGCTTCTTCTGATTTAAATGATTTATATCGTCGTGTAATTATCCGTAACAATCGTTTGAAGCGATTGATGGAAATTAAAGCACCCGATGTAATCCTTCGAAATGAGAAGCGTATGTTGCAAGAGGCTGTTGATTCATTGATGGATAACTCTCGTAAATCCAATGCAGTAAAAGCGGAAGGTGGACGTCAGTTAAAATCTTTGAGTGATGTACTAAAAGGAAAACAAGGTCGGTTCCGTCAGAACTTATTAGGTAAACGTGTTGATTATTCTGGTCGTTCGGTTATCGTTGTAGGTCCTACACTAAAATTACACGAATGTGGTTTACCGAAAGACATGTGTGCTGAGTTATTTAAGCCATTTGTTATTCGTAAATTGATTGAGCGAGGTATTGTAAAAACAGTAAAATCGGCTAAGAAATTGGTTGAGAAAAAAGACGCTGTTATTTGGGATATCCTTGAAAATATATTGAAAGGGCACCCAGTGATGTTAAACAGGGCACCCACCTTACACCGTTTATCAATCCAAGCGTTCCAGCCTAAGTTGATAGAAGGAAAAGCAATCCAACTACATCCATTGGTATGTTCTTCGTTTAATGCGGATTTCGATGGAGATCAGATGGCGGTACACGTACCCTTGAGCAATGCAGCTATATTAGAGGCGCAAGTTTTAATGCTAGCTTCTCATAATATTCTGAATCCTCAAAACGGTACACCAATTACACTTCCTTCGCAGGATATGGTATTGGGTCTGTATTATATGACTAAGAAGAAAATGAATATCGAAGGCGATCCTGTAAAAGGAGAAGGCATGACGTTCTATAGCCCAGAAGAGGTACGCATCGCGTATGATGAAGGTCAAGTTGATTTGCATGCATCGGTGAAATGTCGTATTCAAACGAAAGAAGAAAACGAAGAAGGAGAGGAAGTTGTAACAAATTCTTACATTCAAGAGTCTACCGTAGGTCGTATTATTTTTAACCAACACGTGCCGAAAGCGGTTGGTTTTATCGACGCTCTTTTAACGAAAAAAGCGCTACGAACTATCATTGGTGATATTATTAAACAAACTGATGTTCCCACAACGGTTGAGTTTTTAGATAATATTAAAGGGCTTGGTTTCCGTATGGCTTTCGAAGGTGGACTATCATTTAATCCTGAAGATTTAATTATTCCTGATGTAAAAGCCAATATGATTGAAGGAGCTTCTGATGAGGTTGATGAAATTTGGGATAACTACAATATGGGTCTGATTACAAACAATGAGCGCTACAATCAGATTATTGATGTTTGGTCTCGTGTGGATACGCGAGTAACAGAAACTTTGATCCAAGAAATGGCTACGGACAAGCAAGGGTTTAACTCAGTATATATGATGTTAGATTCTGGAGCTCGTGGTAGTAAGCAACAGGTAAAACAGCTAAGTGGTATTCGTGGATTGATGGCTAAACCAAGAAAATCGGGGAGTAGCGGTTCTGAGATTATTGAAAATCCAATCTTATCAAACTTTAAAGATGGATTAAACGTACTTGAGTACTTTATCTCTACGCACGGTGCGCGTAAAGGTCTAGCCGATACGGCTTTAAAAACAGCGGATGCTGGTTACCTAACCCGTAGATTAGTGGATGTAGCTCAAGACGTTGTTATCAACGAAGAAGATTGTGGTACCCTAAGAGGAATTAATACCAAAGCGCTAAAAGAGAACGATGAAATTGTTGAATCTTTGAGCGAGCGAATTATCGGTAGAAACTCATTGCATGATGTAATTGATTTTCAAACTGATGAAGTTTTACTAGAGGCGGGTGTAGAAATTACAGAAGATCACGCGGCAGCTATTGAAAAAGCGGGCGTTGAAGAAATAGAAATTAGATCAGTATTGACTTGCGAAAGTAAGCGGGGTTGTTGTGCAAAATGCTATGGTAAAAACTTAGCGGTAGGCGCTTCGGCACAAAAAGGTGATGCGGTAGGTATTATTGCAGCACAAAGTATTGGTGAGCCGGGTACACAGTTGACACTTCGTACATTCCACGTAGGTGGTGTGGCTGGTTCTTCTGCGGTTGAAAGTAACTTGAAGTCAAAATTTGATGGTAAAATCGAATTTGATGGAATTAAGACGGTGAAGCGTGAAGGAAAAGAAGGGACTGAAGAAGTTGTCATTAGCCGAATGGGTGAAATCAGGATTATAAATGCTGACGAACGTGTTCTGTCCAATGCTGATATTCCGTATGGTTCTATCTTAAAAGTGCGCCACGGTCAGAAGTTGAAAAAAGGAGATGAAATTTGTTCTTGGGATCCGTTTAATGCTGTGATTGTATCAGAGATCGAAGGTAAAGTTCGTTTTGATAGCATTGTTGACGGAGTTAGTTTCCGTGAAGAGTCAGACGAGCAATCTGGTGTAAAAGAAAAAGTAATTATTGAGACTAAGGATAAGAAAGTGATTCCGGCAATGATTATTGAAGGTAAAAAAGAAAAAACGTATAATATTCCTGTTGGAGCTCACTTAAGTATTAAAGACGGTGCAAAAGTTAGTGCGGGTCAAACCTTAGTAAAAATACCTCGTGTAATGGGTCGTTCTCGTGATATTACGGGTGGTCTACCTCGAGTTACTGAGTTGTTTGAAGCAAGAAACCCTTCTAACCCAGCAGTAGTTGCGGCTATTGATGGTGTAGTTTCTTTTGGAGGTATTAAGCGAGGTAATCGTGAGATACAAGTAGAAAGTAAGGATGGTGTTATCAAAAAATATCTTGTGAACCTTAGCAAGCATATTATTGTACAAGAAGGAGATTTTGTAAAAGCAGGAATTGCAATGAGTGATGGTAGAATTACTCCACGTGATATTTTGGCTATTAAAGGACCTTTCGCCGTACAGTCTTACTTAGTAAATGAGATACAAGAAGTTTATCGTTTACAAGGAGTAAAAATTAATGACAAGCATATTGAGGTGATCGTACGTCAAATGATGCGCAAAGTAACTATCGAAAATCCGGGTGATACTCGATTCTTACAGCGCGAGACTGTTGACAAAGTACGTTTTGCTGATGAAAATGATTGGGTGTATGACAAAGTAGTTGTTACGGATAAGGGTGAAAGTGAAAGATTGCACGCTGGTCAAATTGTTACCCTACGTGATATTAGAGAAGAGAATTCTTTGATGAAACGTTCGGATAAAACATTGGTACAATATCGCGAGGCCGAGCCAGCTACGAGTAGTCCGTTATTATTAGGAATTACTAAGGCTAGTTTAGGAACTCGTTCTTGGATTAGTGCAGCGTCGTTCCAAGAGACTACCAAAGTTCTTTCTTCCGCAGCCATTAACGGTAAGCGTGATACGCTGGAAGGATTAAAAGAGAATGTAATTACAGGTCGTAAGATACCGGCGGGTACGGGTATGCCTACCTATCAAGAATATATCGTTGGTAGTAAAGACGAATACGAAATCCTTAAAAATGCTCAAGAACTTCTTGAGTTTGACGAGGAAGAGTAGTTTGACAGAATAATTTGTCTTTGAAAGATGAAGTCATTCAAATTTTAATATCTAAGGACCGTGCGAAGCACGGTCTTTTTTTTAATCAAAATTTGATAAACAAAACTTTATAAAGTAGTACTCAAATTTCTGAAGTCATTACCAAAAAAATAAGATTTTGATAGTGAGGGCTTCCCTAAATACGGCTCTTATAGCCTTACTTGTTATTGATTAGTTTCGGATTATAAAAATTGCCGTTAACTAGATTCTCATTTGATTTAAGATGATTTCTTTCGCCTATATTTAAGCTATATTCTATATTATTAAACAAAAAAACACACGTATTATGAACAAATTATTTTTCGTTGCCCTAGTTGCAATCACATCTTTAACTTTAACAAGCTGCGGTACTTACAAAAGCTCGCGCGATAGCAAGCAGGCAATGACTAGCAATCTTTCTTCCTCAATGATGGGTAAGATTGGCACAATGTTAATTCAAGATATTGGACAAAAAGTATTGCCAAAAACGGGTTCTATGAATATGTTAGGTAAATTGAGTATGGCTACCAAAGTAAAATCCTTAATCACAGGGAACGGCATGGCCAGTACATTTAAAGATATGATTTCAAATAACTATGGCATCGCTTCTGATAAAGTTGACAATGCTTATGGTAAGTTTGGTACCTTAAAAGATGTAGCCACTTTTGTTGGAAAGAATGCAAGCCCAAGTTTTTTATCTTCGATAAAATAATTTGAAAATCTGAAAAGAATATAGCCGCCACGCATTGCGTGGCGGCTTTTGCTTTCAGTAGGCTACAATTATCTGCCACAGCCTAAGAAATAAATTAGTAAGTCTTTGATGGATAAAATAGTGTGGGATTCGTGATGCTGATATGATTTTATTAGTCCTACGTAGATTTATGCAAGTTTTAGTTCAATTATACCTTTCATAAAGATGACAAATAGAGATTACGAGACTCGTAATTATTTATTAACTTAGGTTCAAATGAAAAAACTATTACTCCTTCTTAGCTGTTTAATAAGCTTTTACTCAAATGCCCAACCCGACCTACAAAAAAGTATTTTCATAGCGGAGAAGCATTGTTGGTATAATGAGTTTCTCGCTGGTTATTATGATATGACCTATGTGCCTACTGTTGATTTATTTGCAGTAGCGTTCCGTGCGAATCGTTTATCTGCAAATTCAGGTCCCGACTTAGTGCTATATCGCATAGACGCCAATACCTATGATACCCTGTGGAGCAAAGCCTATGGTGGTAGTAGGGTTGAAGATAATACCGATGTTCATATCAACGCTCTGCCCAACGGAAATCTGTTACTATCCGGTATTACGGAGAGCTATGATATGGATTTTGTCAGTAATCCATTACAGAGTGGATTAGCGGCATTTTTTTTAGAAGTAGATACTGCGGGGACTATTGTACGCACCAAATTGCTCAATGGTACAGGAGGTGTTTCTAGTACCACCCTTCGTGATGTAGAGGTGGATGCTCAAGGTAATATTTACGGAACGGGTTCTACGAATTACAACACCTTGGATTTTGCCCATACCTCTTTAAGTAAAGATGGCTATGTAGTAAAACTAGATAGCAACCTTAACAAAGAATGGATGCGCTTTTGGGTAGGCTATGATAGCGACCAGGCATTAGGGCTAGGTCTGATACAGAATGGTAACATAGCCGTTACCGGTATTACGGGTGACACTGGTACTACGGCCATGCTCAGCCACTTAGACCAAGGGAAGGGAGATTTATACATAGAAGCTTATAGCCCACAGGGAGTAACGCTTTGGAAAAACCGATTGGGCGGTAGAGAAATAGAAGGTGGTCGTAATGTAGTCTACGCCCCTAATTCGAATGAAATTTATGTGATAGGTGAAACTTACTCTGCCAATGGTGATATAGGCTATCATACGGCAAATAGCTGGAGTGGGGATACGAATAGGTTGGAGAATAAGAAGATATGGGTCATTCGACTTGATACTTTGGGCAATATGTTATATTCTAAAGCCTACGGCTATAGGAGATCGCTCCATGACCCAAATACAGGCATTTATTATAGAGACACTAAATATGAAGATGCTATCTGGTATGATGGTCATTTACTGCTTAGTGGCTTACAAGATGGTTATGGTGGTGGCGATACAGATAGTTGTGGGTTTGATAAAGGAACTAATCTTTGGTTTGGTTTTTTTAATAATAAAGCAAATTTAATTGCCAAAAAAACAATTGTTGAAACTGATGGCGAACAACTCACTAATCTATTTATAATGAACTCTGACTTATATGCACTGGGCCTAAGTGAAACGGGAGGCGCCTTTCCAAACACCTTTAGCTGCGATACGACCTCTGATATTCAGTTCTTAATAAAGTTAATGGAAGCACCATTATCTGTGAGTACCATTAAAGATAAAGAAAGGGCAAAATTATTTAAAATTTACCCAAACCCCGCTTCGGAAAATATGCGAATAGAACTACGAACGGAAGCCATAAGGAAGAAATCTATATTGCTGATTACAGATGCCAGTGGTAAGAAAGTATTGCGAAAACGCCTAAGAAACAAGATAAATAATATCAACTGCAGCCACTGGCCAAGCGGTATATATTATATCCAAGTACAAAGTGCGAATACTAGACAAACTAAGAAATTTATAAAGCAATGATGCTGAAAAAACTAGAACGCACAAAACTTGAAAAGCCATTCAGACGTCACGAATCCTGCGAACGATAAATGTTTACCTAATCTTATAAACTTCTTTGGTTTAAAAAAAAATCTGTAAGAACGATTCGCCTTAGATTTTAGTTTCTTCCCAAGCCCCAGCTAAAATATAAAATACCTATTTGGGCATTACCTGTTAACAAACTTAGTTTCCTTAAAAATCAGTGGAAATTGACCAATAAATAGTGAAATTTTCAGCATTGCTGAATTACTTTTGCGCCACAATAGAAAACACCTATTACAATGGCAAATACAGGTAAAATAAAACAAATTATTGGAGCGGTAATCGACGTTAGCTTTGAAGGCGGCGAACTCCCACAAATTCTTAACTCTTTAGAAATTACTCGTCAAGACGGGAGTACGCTTGTACTAGAAGTACAACAGCACTTGGGAGAAGATAGCGTTCGTTGTATAGCGATGGAAGGAACAGAGGGCTTGACTCGTAACATGGATGTAATCGATACAGGCGCTCCTATAGCCATGCCGATTGGTGAAAATATCAAAGGGCGTTTATTTAACGTAACGGGTGATGCGATTGATGGTTTGCCTCAGCCTAGTAAGGAAGGTGGTCGTCCAATTCACGCGCAGCCACCTGCATTTGAGCATTTAAGTACAGCTTCTGAAGTACTTTTTACTGGTATTAAAGTAATTGATTTGATTGAGCCTTATGCAAAAGGTGGTAAGATTGGATTATTTGGTGGTGCTGGTGTGGGTAAAACAGTATTGATTCAAGAGTTGATTAATAATATTGCGAAAGGGCATGGTGGTCTTTCAGTATTTGCTGGAGTAGGAGAGCGTACACGTGAGGGGAATGATTTACTACGGGAGATGATTGAAGCGGGTATTATGAACTACGGTGATAAATTTAAAGAAGGCCTTGAAGAAGGTAACTGGGATTTAGATGCTGTAGATATTAAAGGTTTGGAAGATAGTAAAGCAACCTTCGTATTTGGTCAAATGAATGAGCCACCCGGAGCACGTGCGCGTGTAGCCCTAAGTGGTTTGACAGTGGCTGAGTATTTCCGTGATGGAGATGGCGAAGGACAAGGGAAGGATATCCTTTTCTTTGTCGATAATATATTCCGTTTCACACAGGCTGGTTCTGAGGTATCTGCACTTTTAGGTCGTATGCCTTCAGCGGTAGGTTATCAACCAACATTGGCTACGGAGATGGGTCTTATGCAAGAGCGTATTACTTCTACTAAAAATGGTTCGATTACTTCTGTACAAGCGGTATATGTACCTGCGGATGATTTAACGGATCCGGCACCGGCAACTACATTTGCTCACTTGGATGCCACAACGGTATTGTCTCGTAAGATTGCCGATTTAGGTATTTATCCTGCGGTGGATCCTTTGGATTCTACTTCTAGATTATTATCTGCTGAGATTTTAGGAGACGCACACTATGATTGTGCTGAGCGTGTGAAACAAATTTTACAGCGTTATAAAGAGTTACAAGATATCATTGCAATCCTAGGTATGGATGAATTGAGTGAAGAAGATAAGTTGACGGTAAGCCGTGCGCGTCGTGTACAACGTTTCTTATCTCAACCATTCCACGTAGCGGAAATCTTTACTGGTTTGGCTGGTGTATTAGTTCCTATTGAGGATACAATCAAAGGCTTTAATATGATTATGGACGGTGAGGTTGATGAATATCCTGAAGCAGCATTTAACTTGGTAGGTAATATCGACGATGCGATTGCAAAAGGTAAGAAAATGATGGCGGAAGCGTAAAGCTTTGCAAGACGTTAGAATTTAGACGATAGACTTTAGACTATTCAATTTTGATTTATGGCAGTTCATAATTTTAAGGAGTTGAAAATTTGGCAAAAATCTATGGAATTGTCTGAAGCCATTTATCTTCTAACGGCTAATTTTTCAAATACCGAAAAATATGGGTTGATTGTTCAAATGCAAAAATGTGCAGTTTCAATTCCATCAAATATAGCAGAAGGCAGTGGGAGAGGAACAAACGAATCATTCAAATATTTTCTTTCTGTTGCATTAGGTTCAGCTTTTGAACTGGAAACACAATTACTACTATCAAAAAGGCTTAATTTAGCCAACGATACAAACGAATTAGTATTAAATTTAAACGAAATACAAAAAATGATCAGAGGATTCCAGAATAGCTTGAACTAATCTAGTGTCTACTGTCTAAAATCTAAAGTCTAAAAATATGAAACTAGATATATTAACTCCTGAAAAGAAAATTTACGAAGGCGACGTTTATGGTATTTATCTTCCAGGCGTTTCTGGATATTTTGAAATCCTTGATAAGCACGCACCTATGGTAGCTGCTTTGGGTGAAGGTGAAATGAAAATCTTAACGGATAAAAATTCAAGTGAAAGCTATACAATCCAAGGTGGATTTTTAGAAATGAACAATAATAAAGCTGTGGTACTTATTGAAGGGGCAGAAAAAAACTAAACGTTCAGCAATCAAAATTATATGAGAGGCTTACTTATCGGAAGCCTTTTTCTTTTAGTTTACTTTCATTATTTTATTAGACTCATTGGGGTCTACGAAGTTTCCTGCGCGGGTATATTTTGGTTCTATAATAATTTTGCCTGTAGTATCAATAAAGCCAATTTTTCCGTTGGTCTCTATAAGAGCAAAGCCATTTTCAAAATTTAATCCATTGTCAAATTGTGGCTTAATGACGATATTTCCTTTGCCGTCCAAATAGCCAACTTTACCATTTTTGCTTTTAAAAGCAATTCGCCCATCGCTATACTCGCGCACACCCATGAAGTCTTTGTACTCAATGACTAGCTTGCCACTCTTATCTATAAAACCCCATTGTCCGTCTTTTTGTACAGCGCATAAACCATCTTTGAAATCTCCAGCATTTTCAAATTTATCTGCTATCACTTGCTTGCCTTCTCTATTTATGAAGGAGTAAGTAAGTTCTTTTTTTACCTTAGCGAAGCCTTCAGAAAAGTTGCCCGCGAATTGATAAGTGGCCGGTATGGCGATTTCTCCTTTGGTGTTAAAATAGCCGCTGAGCTTAGTGTCTGTATCTGTAAAAGAACTTAATTGCTCACTAAAGGGTGTTACAAAATATTTGTAAGGCAATTCAATGGCCCAAGCTCCTTTGGTATTTATGAAACCTAATTTTTCATCTTTTTCAATAACAGCAGGAAGTAAATTATCTTGACAATCTCCCAATACAGAAAAGCCCGTTGCCACTTTTTTACCCTCTCTATTTATGAGTGTTTTGGTGTTATCATTCTCTTCTACGATAGCCACCTTATTATAAAATGACATTGGGCTTGAAGAAAAGAATCCGTCAAACTGCTTTTTATTATGTATATCAATAAAATAATATTTACCACCCAATACTCCTTGCACTAAGCCATTATCTCTATTGCCGCCTTCGTTTATGCAGGCCACACCGTCAGAAAAAGTGCGTGCTAATGGATATTGTGGTTTGATTTTGAAACCTCCAGAAGTATTTATATAGCCATATTTTCCATCTACCAATACCATGGCTACAAGTTGACTGTTGTCTTTTCCTTGTTGATCATTTTGGCTATTTTGATTATTAGCGCAAGATCCTAAAAGGCATAGAAAGAAGAAGCACAATAAGTGTTTACTCATTTTGCGAAAATATAAGATTATTTACAATTTTAAATTATACCAGTATCTAGACTATTGCTACTGCTTTACAATTTTTCTATAAATTCGATTTTTTGAATTTGCCTCGTCAATTAAACTAATGAAATAAATTCCATTTGACAACATGCTTAGGTCAATCGTATTTTTCTTTGTTTGAATATTTGTAGAAATAAGTATTTGTCCTCTAGAGTTGAATAAATTTAGTAAAAACTTTTTATTATCTAATTTTGATAAATCTAAATTTAGACTGTTCATTACAGGATTGGGGTAAATTGATAAATTATTCTCGCTAAGAATGCTTTTAGTAGTAGTAGCAACATTGGTAGAAGAGAAAACTGAATCCATATCTATCGTAAATATTCCCATACTGAAGGTAGCAGCAACTAGTTTGTTATTGCCAACACTGTAGTCTAGGTCGGTTACGTTTATTATGGGCATATTGTTTCCAACCCTACTCCAAAACATTCCACGATTTTGCGTCGAATAAACACCGCCTTCCGTTGCTACCACAATGCTGCTATCAGTGCCATCAGCTTTAACCCAAATATCATTAATGGCGAAATCAGGAAGGGTATTGTTATGTAGCGATGTCCAAGTAGTTCCGTAGTCACTACTGAAATGTATGTGCCCTTTTTTATTATTATTGTTATAGCCTGTATGACTAACGAATACATTAGATACACTATTCGGTGAGGCTATCACACTCGATACGGCGAAGTTTGGTAATCCTGTATTAATAGAAGTCCAAGGAGCGGTAGCCGTTTTTCGGATGAACAATCTTGCATCATTACTGCCTGCATAAAATATATCCGTATTCAATGATGATTGGTCAATCGTACTTATAGTGAACGGACTTCCCGTCAAAGGAGGGCTAATATCATTCCAAAAAGTGTTAAAGGGAACACTATTGTTTTCAAGTATTCTATCGGCGCCTAAAAACATAGTGCTGGCATTTGCTTTGGAAGTAATATAAGGAGTGTTCCAATTCCTTTGGTATTGTATGTACTGCGTTAAGAATGATGTATTATTCTGATTATTAAAATCAATATAGATAATATTTCCAAACTGAGACTCTACATATATAGCGTTGGGATTGGTAGGGTCAAAATCTGGTCTAAAACCATCGCCCAGTGGAATGATACCCCAATTGGAAAGTCCATTAGTACTGGAACCTAAGGAAGTGCCATTGTCCTGTGCACCAGCATAATAATTCCCAACGTCGCTTGGGTTATAATTTGTTTCGTAATATTGGGTTATAGGCATATTTGTCAAATTAGTCCATGCTCCATTTGAGCTAGAACCACCGACTGTTGTCTTATGAATACCACCGTCTGTGGCTAGTAAGGCCGTTGTGCCGCTATTTCCAATAAAAACCAAATCATGTACGTCAGCATGAATGTCACTCGGTACGGGTCCAGTACCATAAACGTCAGGCGCGGCTAGTCCCCAGCTTTGACCACCATTATTTGAAACATTTAAATTTACATTCATGTTGTAAACTATATTATCGTCTGTCGGGTTTACGCGCAATTCGCCAAAGTACCAACCAAACCCGCGATAATCAATGGCGGAACCAGAATATTGAATTGCCCAAGAGCTACCTCCGTCACTGGACTTATAGAACCCACCGAAAGAATTGCTCGAATTACAAACAGCCGCGTACAAAATCAGACCGTTGTTATGGGCCTGAGCCATAGTCATTTTAGCGATAGCTCCCGTAGGAAGTCCGTTAGTTAGTTTTGACCAATTAGCCCCTGCATCGGTAGACTTGTAGATTCCAGTTTGCGCATTGGGCGCATGATTGGCAGACATAGCAGTAGCAAAAACGATGTTCGAATTGTTTTTATCAATAATTACATCATGAATACCTGCGATAGCACTTATATTGAGCACTTTTGTCCAAGTCATTCCCGCATCCGTAGATTTGTACAAACCTCTCGACGAATTAGCGACAAGATTACTGCCTAAGGCAGCTGCGTAAATTTCATTGGAATTGTTTGGGTTAATCGTAATTCGAGAAACACAACCCGAATTTGGCAATCCAATATTACTCCATGTATCGCCGCCATCTGTGCTCTTATAAATTCCATTGCCAACCTTAGATCCATTGCCGTATGCTTTGTCACCAGTTCCAACGTACAAAATATTCGAATTGTTGGGGTCAACTTCTACACTGCTTAGGTTTAAATTACTTTCTTGATCAAACTTTTGTGTCCAAGTAATTCCATTATCAGTGGACTTAAAAATACCCGCAGCAGGAGTAGCTATGTAGATAATACTATTATTGTTAGGATCAATCTCTATATCGTTGATCCGCCCGCCTACATTATAAGGACCTTCAGAAGTCCAAGGTGTATTAGCATTTCTTGTTTTTTTACCTAAGTCGCGCGCCGTGCGGTTGGCAACTAGTTGGAAAAGTTCACTAGCATTGTCACTCGAACCAAAATTTTTACTAAGCTCATATTGTTGATTCGGTTTTAAAGAATTGTAGTAATTTTTTTGAATGCCGAAAGCATTTTGAGCGTTGTCTATTTTAGAATTGGACATCAATAAAAAACTGATGGACAATACAAAAGTGATAGTTGCAATGAGAAAGCTGTTTTTCAAAGGGAGTTTTTTCATAATATGGTAAAAATAAATTTATTGATCCAATTATTAGCTCTTGAAATGTCATTTTTCCTTATTGACAGAAGTTATTCGGTGCTTGATTGACTTGGAGTTAAGTTTAATTTTTAAGTACTTTTTACAGCTTGAGTACATAAGAATTTTACAACTTCTTATTCAAGAAAGTGGATTTACTAAGAAAGCCTTCGCAAAGTCAGGTTTTTATTTATGCCAAAGCATCCTCCAAAGCCACAGCATACGGCTGAACAAAGTCTTGAGTTGTTTCCCAAGCTTCACTGTCAACTTTAATATCTCCACTGGTTACGGTACCAATTTTTTCAAAAGCTATATCACCCAATGCACTTTCAAAATCACTAGCTTTATCAGCAGAAACAGAAACAATAATACGAGATTGACTCTCACCAAAGAGGAAAGCATCCTTACGAATCCCTTCTTTACAAGTAATATCAAAACCAAGATGGCGCTCCTTAGCACTTTCAATCAATGAAACAAATAAACCGCCATCGCTCACATCGTGCGCACTTTTGATTTGTTTGTTGGCAACTAAATCACGCACGGCTTTTTGAATCGCAAATTCTTCTTCTAAATCGAAGTGTGGTGTAGGGCTATGTTTTACATTATGAATATTGTATAAATATTCTGAACTATTGATATCGTTACGAGATGTGCCGATTATATAAATTAAGTCACCCTCATTTTTAAAATCAAGGGTCATACGTGTATTAATATCTTCCAACAAACCAATCATTCCAATAGTAGGCGTAGGGTTCACAGCACCATCAGGAGATTGATTATAAAAACTTACGTTCCCACCTGTAACGGGTGTTTCAAATTTTATACAAGCCTCACTCATGCCTTCCAATGCTTTTACAAATTGGAAGTATACTTCTGGGTTATAAGGGTTACCAAAGTTTAAGCAATTGGTAATAGCCAAAGGCAAAGCGCCTGTACAAGAAATATTGCGTGCACATTCACTTACTGCAATTAAACCACCTACTTTAGGATTGGCGTATACAAAACGACTATTGCAATCTACGCTGGCTGCAATTCCTTTATCACAACCTTTAATACGAAGCATCGCCGCATCACTTGGTGCGTTTGTACTTGCATTGGCTGTTCCTACCATGCTATCGTACTGATTGTATACCCAGCTTTTGCTACAGATATTCGGTAGTGCCACCATTTTTTTTGCAATCGCTTTTAAATCTTTTGGCTCTTCAACTTGGTCAATCTTAAAAGCGTTGACTTGCTCCATATATTTAGGCTCAGTATATTCTCTATCATAAACGGGCGCACCGCCACCCAACACTAAATGATCTGCGGATAAGTTGGCAACTATTTCTCCTTTGTGATGAAACTCTAAATTATCACCTTCTGTAACTTCGCCAATTTCTTCGCAGTGAATATCCCATTTATCAAAAATGCGAATCATATCGGCCTCATGACCTTTTTTCACAACCACCAACATACGCTCTTGGCTTTCGCTACACAGCATTTCCCAAGCCAGCATATCGTCTTGGCGAGTCGGTACTTTATCTAAATTTATTTTCATGCCATGTTCGCCTTTGGCGCTCATTTCACTGGTGCTACAAGCAATCCCTGCCGCACCCATATCCTGCATTCCGATAATGCAATCTGTTTCTAACAACTCCATACAAGCCTCCATTAATTTCTTCTCTTGGAAAGGATCACCCACTTGAACAGCAGGTAAATCTTTTGCCGAATCTTCATCAATATCTGCACTGGCAAATGATGCTCCACCGATACCATCTTTACCCGTATCACTACCAACAATAAATACAGGATTACCCACACCATACGAAATAGCAGAGAGTGTTTTACCTGCTTGTGCAATTCCAACACTCATGGCATTTACCAATGGATTGGTATTATAACTTTCGTCAAAAAATGTTTCACCTGCCACGGTCGGCACGCCGAAACAATTTCCATAATGACCAATACCTGAAACTACACCTTTAAGCAAGTGCTTGGTTTTGGCGTCTTCCAATTTCCCAAAACGCAGCGAATTTAAAGTAGCAATTGGACGAGCACCCATAGTAAAAATATCACGGTGAATACCGCCCACACCCGTAGCTGCTCCCTGGAAAGGTTCAATCGCAGAAGGGTGATTATGACTTTCTATTTTAAACGAACAGGCTAAGCCGTCGCCTATATCTATCAAACCTGCATTTTCTTCACCCGCGGCAGCTAATACACGGCTACCCGTTTTAGGAAGTTTCTTTAAGTATTTGATTGAGTTTTTATAACTACAATGCTCACTCCACATGACACTATAGACTGCTGTTTCGCAGAAGTTTGGGACGCGCCCAATGTGGGTTTCGATGGCTTTGAATTCGTCTTCGGTAAGACCTAATTTCTTTGCTTGTTCTAGAGTTGCTTCCATGGAAGTGCAAAGGTACAATAAGTGTTTTTTGTTATAGGGGAATAGGGAATAGGAATTAGGGAATAGGGATAAATGGTGGATAGTGGGTTTCGTGCTGTTTAATTAAGGATATCTTTGCTTCTTTGTCATTCCCACACTAGAGGTGGCAAGCTAAAAATTATGCTAACGGCTAATTTTGTCTGGAATCCTCGGGCAACACAGTAAGCGTACTGTGCTTCCCGAGGATTCTGAACAAGCAAAGCATCGCAATGCTTTTCAGAATGACAAGAGTGCTACAAAAGTGTCCTCAGCTGGTAGCTTGTGCTGCTCATGCGGCATAGGATAGGGAGTTCTTATGTACTTTTGCCCCAATGTCAAAAAACATACTCATAGCAGAAAGTGGCAGTACCAAAACAGACTGGGTACTAATAGGAGAGAAGCGTAACAGAAGATTTAGCACGCAGGGATTACACCCATACCTACAAGGCGCTAATGAGATTATTTATATTTTAGAGAATGAATTAAAGTTACATCCAAAGCGAACTAAAGTGGACGAAATTTATTTCTATGGCGCTGGAGTCAATAGCAAGGACAGTAAGAAAGTAATTCTAAAGGCTTTGAAAAGTTTTTTTGACACTAAGAAAATATATACCGAAGGAGATTTATTAGCTGCAGCCAGAGCAACCTGTCAAAATGAAAAAGGGATCGCCTGTATTTTAGGTACAGGTAGTAACTCTTGTTTTTATAATGGAAAAAGAATTACTACTAAGCTCCCGTCTCTCGGATACGTGTTGGGCGATAACGGCAGCGGAAATCATATCGGTAGAAAACTCTTGCAATATTATTTTCAAGGCATCATGGATAAAGAGTTGGCCTCAAAATTTGAAAAAATGTTTGACGTAGAACTGGAGACGATTCTAAATAATATTTATCGCAAGCAGTTTCCTAATCGGTACTTAGCACGTTTTGCAAAATTTGCTTTAGAAAATCGGGGGCATTTTATGATAGAAAATATTGCTGAGGATTGTATCAACGATTTTTTTATTAATAACCTTTTACATTATAAGCAAGTTCACAACGTTCCGGTTCACTTTAGTGGTTCAGTAGCCAATTCTTTTAAAGATATAATTCAGCAGCTTTGTTTTCAATACGAAATAGAACTGGGTAAAGTTGTGAAAAGGCCAATAGGAGATTTACTCAAGTTTCACAAAGCCTAAAAAAAATAATTCATTTACCCCTTCGCAATCTTTTTCATAGCGACCCATTGCTTAAGCATATCTCTTGCTGGTTGAGCAGGATACCCCAGAACGGTTTGCCCAGCAGGCACATTATTCATTACACCAGAACCTGCTCCAACGATAGCGCCTGATTCGAGGGTGGTGTGATCTTTTATAGAAGCGCTGCCACCAATAATTACGCCATCGCCTAAAGTGACTGATCCTGCCAAGCCGCTATGACCCGCCATGATACAGGCGCGACCCATCACAGAGTTATGGCCAATTTGTACTAAGTTATCAATCTTGCAGCCATCGCCGATTATCGTTGAGCTAAACTTGCCGCGATCAACGCAGGAGCTAGCACCAATTTCTACTTGATGACCGATTACAACATTTCCTATCTGTGGGACTTTAGTTAAACCCTGGCCGTCAGGTGATGGGATGAATCCAAAACCGTCAGCACCAATACTTACATTATTATGAAAAATACATTGCATACCAATTTTACAACGTTCTCTGATTACGGTGCCAGACCAAATAATAGTACCTGCACCTATAGTTGTTTCGTCAAAAATGGTGACATTCGGATAAAGGACTACACCAGCACCCAGCACTACGTTTTTACCTACATAACATCCCGCGCCTATTTGACAATCTTTGCCAATAGTCGCAGAAGGATGTACAGCGGCGGTTTTATGAATACCTCCTTCTAAAATAGGCGGAGGGGGGGTATAGGCTTCAAGCAAAGCTGCCATGGCAAGGTCTGCATCTTTTACTTTTATGATTGCTTTTCCCTCTTCGGCTTCGATTGTAAACTTTTCACTTACTATGGCTGCACATGCATTGGATGTTGCCCAATCTTTGATGTATTTAGAGCTGCCTATAAATGTAATGTGCTGTTCCGTTGCATTTTCTAATGTTTCAGGTCCAATGATTTGTTGGTCTGTGTTTCCAACTAACTCGCCTTGCAATAGATCATTAATTTCCGATATAGTTAATGTTTTCATTCGTTCTTTTTGCTATAACGAATGTACTTAAAAATTAATTATGATTGAGTAGAATAGGAATAACGAGTTTACTTAAACGCATTCAAACCAGTAACGTCCATTCCCGTAATTAAAAGGTGAATATCATGCGTACCTTCATAAGTAACCACACTTTCCAAATTCATCATGTGGCGCATAATAGAATACTCACCTGTGATACCCATACCGCCGTGCATTTGTCTTGCTTCTCGGCAAATATTTAAAGCGATCTCACAAGAGTTACGCTTGGCCATGCTTACCTGTGCTGGTGTGGCACGTCCTTCACTCATAAGTACACCCAATCGCCAAACTAGTAATTGACCTTTGGTTATTTCAGTAATCATTTCAGCTAATTTTTTTTGTTGTAACTGAAAGCCTGCAATGGGTTTGCCAAATTGTTCCCGTTGCATTGTATAGCGCAAGGCAGAATCATAACAATCCATAGCGGCACCTAAGGCACCCCATGCAATTCCATAACGTGCTTTGCTTAAACAACCTAATGGCCCTTTCAGTCCTTTTACATTCGGAAAAATGTTTTCCTTTGGCACTTTTACATTATCAAAAACCAGTTCACCTGTGCAACTTGCACGCAAGCTCCACTTACCATGAATTTCCGGTGTGGTAAATCCTTCCATGCCGCGTTCTACTAGTATTCCACGGACAATACCTTCTTCGTCCTTAGCCCAAACTACTGCGACGTCTGCTTCCGGACTATTGCTAATCCACATTTTGGCACCGTTTAAAATCACGTGATCACCCGCATCTTTAATATTGGTAATCATACTGCCCGGGTCGCTTCCGCTATCGGGTTCAGTTAGGCCAAAGCAACCTAGCATTTCGCCAGTTGCTAACTTGGGCAAAAACTTTTTCTTTTGTTCCTCGCTACCATAAGCATGGATTGGGTACATAACCAAACTGCCTTGTACACTGGCTGTAGATCGCATGCCGCTATCGCTGCGCTCAATCTCCTGCATCATGATGCCGTAACTGATATAATCCAAACCGCCACCGCCATACTCAGTAGGAATGGTTGGTCCGAATACGCCTAGCTCACCCATTTGTTTTACCAAGTGACTCGGAAATTTATTGTTCTGAGCCCATTCTTCTATGTTGGGGCTTACCTCTTTTTTTATCCAAGAGCGAACCATGTCTCGAATCATTTTATGTTCGTCAGTTAGTAGTTCGTCTAGTTGATAATAATCTGGGTGGGTGTATTGATCTTGTGCCATTTAATTTTTTCTTACGTTGAGTGTTATAATATTGGTGTCGTATAAATCTACCTTTCTTAAAATCATTTCATCAGCCGATAAATTTAAAATACCGAAGCGGACGGTGTTCGGGATGCCAGTAAAATCTTCAGCATCCAACACGATTTCATTTTCTTCTTGGCGCCATTTTGCTGAATCTAAACCATCAATGGATGTGAAATAAGCCACTCCATTTTTCTTAAATTCCATAAACGAATTATCCACTTGCATTTTTTGCATTTCCTCTTGCTCTTGAAAAGCTAATTTGGTAAACCGTTTAAAGGAATCTACCGAACCATTAAAAAATTCTAGTCGTTCATTCTTATCGGTAATGGTATCCAGTAAGATTTTGTAGTACGCTTTTTCTTTTTCAAATGTGAGGTTTTTTATACTCACAGCTTTCCAACGTTTGGTTACTTCTGCCTTCGATTCACTATCGGTACAAGCGCTCAAAAAACAAAGCACTACAAGAAAAATGATAGGAAGAACAGTCGATTGTAAGGACATGTGCGCAAAGGTAATTCATATTGATTCAAAATGAATGTTGAAACTGCTAAGGAATTGTTGGTAGGGGGCAAGCTTTGTAAATTAAAATTAGAAAAGTCGTTTTATCAACAGTAGATTCTAATACTATGAATTTAATTTATTTAAAATTATTAAAATCAGTTATATACATAGTTTTAATTATGTAATATGAAATTCAGTTTTCTTACTAAATTTAGTGGCTACAATATGGCTATTCCTTAGCGCGCATTTACATTTGCGACCATTAAATAATAACAGAACGCATTAAAAATGAGTAAAGAAATAAAGAAGGTAGCCGTGGTAGGTGCCGGTACAATGGGAAATGGAATTTGTCATGTATTTGCACAAACGGGCCATGATGTAAACTTAGTGGATATTTCTCAGGAAGCATTGGATAAGGCATTAGCTACGATTGGCAAGAATTTAGACCGTCAAATTAAAAAAGAAATTATTACTGAGGGCGATAAGCAAAGCACCTTGGATAATATTACAACGTTTACGGATATGGCTTCTGCTCTAGAAGATAGAGATATTGTAGTAGAAGCTGCTACTGAAAACATAGAATTTAAAGAAAAGATTTTTGCGCAAATGGATGAGCATACAAGTGATGATTGTATTCTAGCTTCTAATACTTCTTCGGTAAGTATTACAAGATTAGGATCAAAAACTACCAAGCCGAGTAAGGTAATCGGCATGCACTTTATGAATCCGGTTCCGGTTATGAAACTCGTAGAAATTATCAATGGGTATGCTACCAGTTTAGCCACATCGAATACAGTGACTGCCTTGGCAGTCACCTTGGGAAAAGTACCCTGCGTAGCTCAAGATTATCCTGGTTTTGTAGCCAACAGAATTTTAATGCCTATGATTAATGAGGCTATTATTTCTTTACAAGAAGGTGTAGCAGGTGTTGAAGAAATTGACACTATCATGAAGTTAGGAATGGGACATCCCATGGGACCTTTGCAATTGGCGGACTTTATCGGTTTGGATACTTGTTATAGTATTCTAGATGTAATGGCCACTCAAATAGGGAAGCAAAAATATGCACCGGCTACTTTGTTGAAAAACATGGTTCAAGCAAACCGCTTAGGTCGTAAGTCGGGAGAAGGGTTTTATAAGTACACACCCGGTTCTAAAGAATTAGTGGTTAGTGATAATTTTAAAAAGGCTGAAGCGCTCGTAACGGCTTAATTTAAGTTTGGGTCTTTGGGAAGCGTAGTAAGGATGTGATATTCTTGGTCCAACGCCAAAATCGATTCCTTCCAAAGCGTTTCACTTTTCTGAGTAAATAAATTGAGTTGGTTTGTCTCTGCGACAAGCCAACTTTTTTTATGTACTTCTTCTTTCAGTTGTCCTGGGCTCCAGCCAGCATAGCCCAAGAAAAATAATATTTCGTTGGTTGACATTTCTTTGTTTTTTAAAGAAGAAACGGCTTGAGAAAAATCACCGTCAAAAAAAATACCATTATCGTTTGATTCGCCACCTAATAAATCTCCCCGAATATGTAAAAAATGAAGCGATGAACTATCGACAGGGCCACCTAAATAAACGGGGATATTCTCTACATCCAAGGCATCAATAAAGTAATCTAGCGTTTTGTCTAAAGGCTTGTTGACCACAAATCCATAACTACCTTCCTCATTATGCTCGCATAGATACACAACTCCGCGTTGAAAATGTGGGTCGGATAAAAGCGGTTCTGCGATTAAAATTTTTCCGCCAGTAGGCTGTACGCCTGTTTCTATTTTAAATGTAAAACTCATGAATATCTTAGTCGAAAATAGGACGGGTGAATGAGATAAAAAAATCATAAAAAAATATTGCCGTGGGTTTAGTTCGTACTTTTGGATTTGATAAAATGAAGAAATTATTTCCATTAATCATTACGTTGACGGCTATCTCGCTCTTAGGGATAATCATCGTGCAAGTACAATGGATCACTTCGGCTATTCGCCTAAAACAAGATGAGTATCAAAGTAATGTGGGTGCTGCGCTCAACAATATTAAAGATTCAATTGTTGCTAGAAAAACATACGGAATCCAACAACTTGACGGTGAATTAGATTTTAATAATTCACCACCGTCTTATGCTTTGTATACCGGTTACGAAATGACTCATTTAATTCAAAGTCAGTTAATCAATTATGGAGTGAAACAAAATTTTGAATATTGTGTGACGAACGAAGCTGCTGCTAAAACGATGAATAGTGCTGGTTTTAGAGAAGAGTTTCTTAGTGACGAAAAAAGCTTCCAAGTAAATATTTCAGGGCGAACAGCCGCGAATTCTGAGATTCTACATTTATATATTTTACAGCAGCAAGACTATTTCAAAAGTCAGTTGCTCTTTATGGTCTTAGGGGCGTTGTTATTTACCTGTATCATTATTGCCGCCTTTGTACTTACGATTCGTACTATGCTTTCTCAAAGAAAACTTTCTGAGATAAAGAGCGATTTTATTAATAATATGACACATGAGTTTAAAACACCCATTGCTACCATACAGTTAGCCAGCGATGCTTTGAATAACGAGAAAGTGTTAAGCGATAAAAAGAACATATTATATTACCGAAATATAATTAAAGAAGAAAATCGTAGAATGCATAAACAAGTGGAGCGAATCTTAAACGCAGCTAAACTTGAAAAGGATGAAATTAAACTTCAACTGAAACAAGTTGATGTTCATAAAGTGATTCATAAGGTAATTAGTAATTCTCAGTTGCAAATTGAGGAAGCTAACGGATCGCTCAATGAGAGTTTGCAAGCAAATGCTCATACTATTATGGCAGACGAAGTCCATTTTTCAAATATTATTTTTAATCTATTGGATAACGCTATTAAGTATAGTGAGCGAGATCCTGTCATTCTAATTTCTACTGAAAATTTTGGAAACTCTCTTCATATAAAACTCAAGGACAATGGAATCGGAATGCCTAAGGATGTAATCAACAATATTTTTGAAAAGTTCTATCGAGCGCATACAGGAAACAAACACAATGTAAAAGGTTTTGGATTAGGGCTGACTTATGTTAAGCGTGTAATTGATCTACATGAAGCTAAAATTTCTGTGACTAGTGAACCTGGTGAGGGGAGTGAGTTTACCATTGTTTTTCCTTTTATATAAAAAGTTAAGCGCTTAAAGCAATCTCTGTCAGTGATACCTCATTGCGCTCAACATTTAATTCATATGGGATGCCAATTTTTATAGCTAAATTATGAGCCTGGTGACCCACTGGGAAATCATAGCAAACAGGATATTTGAACTTTTTTACTTTTTCATAAATAATCTCTTGTTCAGTAAGTCCGAAAGGAATCTCATTATCTTGAGTATCAGTAAACGAACCCACAATCAGCCCAGCTAACTTATCCAGTTTTCCTGCACGAAGTAACTGCCACATCATGCGGTCAATATTATAGCGATACTCGCTTACATCTTCTATGAATAGTATATTGCCGTCGGTTTCTATGTCGCTCGGTGTGCCTATCAAATCACTTATTATCGCTAGGTTGCCACCAACGATGGGCCCTTGCGCTTTGCCAGTTCGTTGTAAGGGTTTGGTAGGAGTTTTGTAAATATGCCGCTCACCTTGCAAGGCAGCAAAGAGACTTTCTGTGCTGGCAGAGTGACTTTTTTCTTTTTGGTAGGCGCTACCCATGTGAGCATGCAGGGTACTGATTTTAAAGTTTGAAAATATATGATTGTGCAAACAAGTAATGTCACTATAGCCTACAAGCCATTTCGGTTTTTTTCTAAATTTTGTAAAATCTAATTCATCTATTATACGAACTGTACCATAGCCGCCGCGAGCAAAAAAGATGGCACTAATGTTGTCATCGTCTAGGAAAGTTTGTAGCTCGGCAAGTCTTTCTGCATCAGTCGCTGAGAATTTGAAATAACTTTTGCCTATAGTCTTTCCTACCTTTATGTTGAATCCCCACTGTCTCATTTGTCTATACATAGCTTCCATGTGGGCAGCGTCAACTGCGCCAGCGGGGCAGCAAACTCCTAAAGTATCTCCAGATTGTAAGGGTGGTGGTGTGATAGTCATAAGGCTATTTCTTATGTTTGCAAACTTAATGTCAAACGAGAAGAAATTTAGTAGATATTTAATAACAGCTGCATTGCCCTACGCAAATGGTCCATTACATATTGGTCATTTAGCGGGTTGTTTTTTACCAGCTGATATTTATGTGCGGTATTTACGAGCGCAAGGCAGAGATGTGAAATTTGTTTGTGGGGCTGATGAGCATGGTGTGCCTATTACGATTCGAGCAATGAAAGAGGATACAACTCCTCAAAAAATTGTAGATCGGTATTACGATTTACTCAGTACCTCTTTTAATGATTTCGGAATTTCATTTGATGTTTTTTCTAGAACATCAAGCCAACAGCACCGCGATACTGCCCAAGCATTTTTTAAAAAACTACATGAAGATGGTGTTTTTGAAGAGAAAGAGAGTGAACAGTATTACGATGAACAAAAAAATCAGTTTTTAGCAGATCGATATATCACGGGTACTTGCCCAAAATGCTCAAATGAGAATGCGTATGGCGATCAATGTGAAAATTGTGGTTCGACACTTAGTCCTGATGAGCTGATTCAACCAAAATCAGCACTAAGTGATGCCCCATTGGTAAAACGAAAAACAAAGCATTGGTATTTCCCATTAGCAACTTATGAAAAATGGTTGACTCAATGGTTAGAAGAAGAGCACAGTGATTGGAAAAGTAATGTATACGGCCAGTGTAAAAGTTGGTTAGACCAAGGCTTGCGAAGCCGTGCCATGACGCGTGATAGTAATTGGGGCGTACCAGTACCTTTACCAGGAGCTGATGGAAAAGTAATGTATGTTTGGTTTGATGCACCGATTGGATATATTTCGGCTACTAAAGAAATCGCTCCTGACTGGGAAGATTATTGGAAACAAGATGACACCAAGCTAGTGCATTTTATAGGTAAAGACAATATTGTTTTTCATTGTATAATTTTTCCTGCTATGCTCAAAGCGCATGGCGGCTATGTATTGCCCGATAACGTGCCAGCAAATGAATTTTTGAATATAGAAGGCCAAAAAGTAAGCACCAGCAGAAATTGGGCAGTTTGGGTTCATGAATATCTTGAGGATTTTCCGAATCAGCAAGATGTAATGCGTTATGTACTTTGTTCAAATGCACCAGAAACCAAAGACAATGATTTTACGTGGCAAGATTTTCAAGACAGAAACAATAATGAGCTCGTTGCCATACTAGGCAATTTTATAAATCGGGTGATGGTGTTAACACATAAACTTTGTGGTGGCAAAATTCCTACCTTTCATATGGATACAAAAGATGAACAAGACGATCATTTGTATGAAAAGATAGTGGAAGCAAAAGATAAAATTGAGCTTACCCTAGAGAAATATAAGTTTAGAGAAGCCGTGTTCAATTTAATTGACTTAGCAAGGGAAGGAAATAAATATCTTCAGGAAAAAGAACCTTGGAAGAAAAAAGATCAACCCAAACTAATTGATAACTGCCTGCACATGGGGCTACAGCTTATGGCTAACTTAGCAATTTTAGGCAATCCGTTTCTGCCAAATACGAGTCAGAAAATATGTAGACAGTTAAAGGTGGTGGATAAGATGCTAGAATGGAAGAATGCAGGAAGCCTTAAACTAGTAAAAACTGGATATGCAATTCGTCAGCCAGAATTATTATTTTCTAAAATAGAAGATGAACAAATAGAAGCACAAGTAAATAAATTAAAAGAAAATGCAATGCAAGGTGAATCTAAGGAAGAACAAACAAATGAAAAATCAGAACCGATAGGAAGTGAAATTGGTTTTGAAGATTTTACCAAAATAGATTTACGTGTGGCGCAAATCATTGAGGCCACAAAAGTACCCAAGGCTGATAAACTTCTGCAGCTAATACTAGATTTGGGTTTTGAAAAACGAACGGTGTTGAGTGGAATTGCTGAGCATTTTTCACCTGAAGATATCTTAAATAATCGAGTTTGTTTAGTAGCTAATTTGGCGCCAAGAAAAATGAGGGGAGTGATGAGTGAAGGAATGGTATTGATGACAGAGGATGAAGAAGGGAAGCTGGTGTTCGTTAGTCCAGAGGAAGGCGCAGCCCTAGGTGCAAAAATTAGTTAGTCGACGATTATAGAAAATTACTATCTGAATACAAAAATGCCCTTGTTAAAACAAGAGCATTTTTTTTATTTTGAATTAATTTTTCTTAGCGTACATACCAAATATCTGTACGGTCTCGATTGTAGAAACGGTAACTAAAACCAACAAAAACGCCGACAGATTGGTTGGTGGTCGGTTGGCGGATTAAATCTTCGCGAGTAGGACCATGAAATTTAATAGCTGATGGAAAAGCTGGGTGATCTTGAACCCTAGCATTTTCACCGCCAAATTTAATAGTGTTTGGATTGTTGCGGTCAAACTCTTTTTCTATTTGCCCCATACCCATATCAAAACGACCGGAAAGGCTAAAAATAAAATCATCAGATATTTTTACGTCGAAACCAAGACCATAAAAAGTACTTACTGCTATGGGCTCAAATAATGCTTCATCAAGTTTTCCTCCCTCAGGAAACTGATCACGGTAATATACGTCTTGGTTCTTTATGTCTACAATCAATTTTTTATCGTCTACTCTAAAATGTTCGTAGCGCTCTTGGTATGAACTTAAAAAACCAACATTAGCGCCTGCAAAAACTCTCGCGGCTACTCTACGTCGAATGTTGGTGCTAATATTTAAAGCTAAACCTGTTTTCGTGTATTTTAATCTAGTGAAGGCTTCATACTCTGAGCCATCTCTATAAGCACCTTTATAGTTTTGACCATTGTTCCAAAGGCCAGCCTGTCCAGTAATACCTAGCCCTACTTTTTTTCCAATGGTTACATAATAGCTTCCTTCAATTCCACCACTCATTTTATAGGTGGGAAGAAAATCGCCCCAATCATTATCATTGGCATTCATCAAATAAGAAACGTAAAGCCCTGAGAAAACGCCCAGACGTCCTTCTTTTTGGCCATAGCTAACTTGCATGCAAGCCAATAGTATAACGGATAATATTATTTTTTTCATAAAAATTATTTTGCACCAAAGTATTTTCTTATTGAAAGTTGCGCACCAAAACTCATGTTTCTAGTTTCCGGACGATTGAAGTCAATTTCCTCGTCTTGGCTAAACGGATAAGGATTATACTTTCCTACTACATCCTTATAAAATCGATATCGTTTTTGTTCTTGGGGTATAATATTTCCTGGGTCGTAGTAGTCCACTTCGAAATTTTTATTTTCTACTTCTGCTAAGCCTAAGTCTGTTCGAATCGTAAGAGCTACAACTGTTTTCGTCCATAATCGCATTTCAATTCCGGCACCCATGGTAAATCCGTAATCAAACATTTTGAATGGGAGTGCATCGTCCGCCTTACCATCAAAAAACTGCTCGTTGTCTTTGTTCTTACCTATGTAGCTTCCTCTGGAAAGTGTGTATGAGTTTTTTATTTCTTGAGCAGGGACTGATACAGTCCATTCTTCCTTAGCGTCCTGCAACATTGCTATGTAGGGCCCAAAAAATGTATTGACTCTTAATCTTCTGTCGGGCTTCCAGCGGCTATACGATTTGTAGTAAAAAAGAACTGGAATTTTTATATACGATAGTGTGGTGGTTCCGTCGATACGAGGAGCGTTTTCATCATCCCCAAAATTTACAGTGTACTTTGCTCCAGCGTTCCAAAGTAATCCTTGTTGGCCAATTCCGATATGAGGTGTGTACCAACGGATACGCTCCACACCAGCAAAATAAGTAAAATTTGAAGTTGATTGATTGGTGCCAATTGTATCAAAATCATCACGATTATAAAGTAAAGCGGTATGTCCTCCACCTACTACACCGTAGGTTATGCCTGTTACAGGAACTGAGGCATCAGAAAATTGATAGTTGAACTGGGCCTGGGCTGAATGGGTCGAAACAATCAAAGCAGCTATTACGAATAGTTTTTTCAGTACTGAAACTTTCATTCCTACAAATATATGGATTCGTTAGCGAATTATTAAAGTTTTTCTACTTCGTATAATGCAGGAAATAAGTAGTGTTTGTTAGTAAGTGTTTGCACAGCCTCATAGCGGGTTCGGCGCTTATTGAGTAGTTTGTATTCTTTCTGATCAGCACTTACAAAGAGGCTACCTAAAGGCAAATCTTTGATCATAGTGCCGGTTGGTTTGTTGTCATATTTTCTCAGTGCTAAAGACAAAGTTGGATCATAGCAACTGCTTGATTTTACATTTTGCATTGATAGTTGAACAGCGTGAAGCAGATCAGGAGGAAAAATTTCAGGTTTGAGTAAGGGGGAAAGTAAAGTTTGAAACGTGTCTTTCCATTCCGCACCGTGAGATTGAATACTAAAGCCATATTGATCAAAGGCCACTAAATGAGCCAATTCATGAACAAGGGTTAGTAAAAAGTGATATTGATTTAAATTACCATTCACGCTGATTCGATGTGTTTGCCCCTTTTGTGGTGGACGATAATCTCCGTACTTGGTTTTACGCTCTTTAGTGATACTAAGTTTAATACTATACCGTTCTAAATAGGTGACGATATAGTCAAAGGTTCCCCTCGGGATAAACTTTTCAAGGGCTGCTAATGGTTTTTTTCGTAACGCCATTAAAATTTAAAGTGCTGCTTTGAGTCTTGTTAGTTTTTCTAGTAGGGCTGGTAGATTGGCAAGATCAAGCATATTAGCTCCATCGCTTTTCGCTTCGCTTGGGTTAGGGTGCGTTTCGATAAACAATCCATCCGCTCCTGCAGCAATTCCGCAGGAAGCAATCGTTTCTATAAACTCTGGTTGACCCGAAGTAATACCCGACGTTTGATTTGGCTTTTGCAGCGCATGAGTGGCATCTACTAATACTGGATATCCAGTTTCCTTCATAATAGGAATAGAACGATAGTCCACGACTAAATCTTCATAACCAAAAGTAGTTCCTCTTTCGGTTAGCATTATTTTTTGATTACCACTATCCGCAACTTTATTAGCAGCAAACGACATGCTTTGAGCATTTAGAAATTGCCCTTTTTTAATATTAACTATTTTACCAGTAGCGGCAGCGGCTTGCAACAAACTAGTTTGTCGGCAAAGGAAAGCGGGTATTTGCAAAACATCAGCAACTTCCGCAGCTAATTCAGCTTCAGATTCGGTGTGAATGTCGGTAACTATGGGAAGATTAAATGTGTCTTTTACTTTCTGTAAAATTCGTAATGCTTTCTCATCACCGATTCCGGTAAAGGAGGTCAAGCTGCTACGATTCGCTTTTTTATAAGAAGCTTTGAATATATAGGGGATAGAATGTTTTTGACATTCAGTCAATACGTTTTCAGCGATAGAAAGACAGATGTCTTCGCCCTCTGCGGCGCAGGGGCCAGCGAGTAAAAAAAAATTATTGGGATTCCAATTTTCTTTAAATAGTTCTGATAAAAACTTCATGCTTTGCAAAGATAGCACTCAGAGTTTGTCCGCTATGTTGTATTTTGCAACGGTTTTATTTTAGATACCTATGAGTCAAGAAAAAATATTATTGTTGGGTGCCGGAGGGCAAATTGGAGTGGAACTAACAACAGCACTTCGTGAGAAATATGGCGATGAAAATGTGTTACCCACAGATTTAAAGTCAACGCATGATTTATTAGAAAAAGCTGGACGCTACCTTCAGCTAGATGCAATGGATAAAAATGGCATTGGTGATTTGATTCAAAAAGAAGGTTTTACGCAAGTGTATCACCTAGCTGCGGTTCTTTCGGCAACAGGTGAAAAAAATCCGAAGTTAGCTTGGGATGTGAATATGGAAAGCTTAATGGGTGTCCTAGAATTGGGTAGAGAGCTAAAACTAACTAAAATATTTTGGCCCAGTAGTATTGCTGTCTTTGGTCCGTCTAGTCCCAAGCATCAAACAAGTCAGTCCACTATTATTGAACCCACGAGTATGTATGGGATTACTAAAAATGCAGGAGAAAATTTATGCGCCTATTATAATAACAAGTATGATATGGACGTTCGAAGTATTCGTTACCCAGGATTGATAAGTTACAAAAGTCCTCCGGGCGGTGGCACAACCGATTATGCCATTGATATTTTTTATAAAGCACTTGCCGGTGAACCGTACACTTGCTTTTTAAAGAAAGATGCTTTTTTGCCCATGATGTTTATGGACGACGCTATCCGTGCGACGCTCGAATTGATGGAAGCTGATAAAAAAGAATTGACCATTTTAAGGGGGTATAATGTAACCGCACTGAGTTTTTCACCAGAAGAAATAGCCGCCGAAATCGAAAAGAAAATACCGGGTTTTATTATTAAATATGAACCTGATTATCGACAAAAAATTGCTAATGATTGGCCAGCTAGCATTGACGATAGTACTGCGAGAAACGATTGGGGTTGGCAGGAAAAATTTGATTTACCCACGCTAGTTGATGCCATGATTGAGGGTATAAAAAGCATGAATCATGTTGAATCCTAATTGGAAACAAAAGTCGGCGAAAGAACAAAAGCGCTTTAAAAAAGCGCTTAGTAAAAAACCGGATCGAAAAGTAATTAGAGAATTAGCTGTTTGGCATAAAGAAGCGTTTGATAAAATTGATTGTTTAGACTGCGCCGCTTGTTGTAAAAATCATTCACCACGTTTTAAAGCACCAGATATTAAACGGATTGCCAAGTATCTCGGAATGAAAGAAGGAGCGTTTATCAAACAATATTTGTTATTGGATAATGAGAATGACTATGTCCTGCAATCTTCTCCCTGTGCTTTTTTAAATGAAGATAATACGTGTCAAATTTACGACGCTCGTCCTAGCGATTGTGCGCGTTATCCTTACACGAATGAAGATGTTTTTTTGAAACGAAAAAGTATTACCTTGAAAAATACGCAAGTGTGCCCCGCAGCTTTTTATGTTATGAATAAAATTGTTTCACAATGAAAACAATACTATTATTTTTTATCTTAATCGGCCTTACTTTAAGTGCCTGTTCACAAACGTTTGAAGAATTGGCTCAAAATTCTTTGGATAAAATGAAACCCAAATATGAGCGCTTAGCCAATGCCAATATTGAAATAAAAGTAAGGGAGCGAGGAAGTGCGATGGCGGCAAGCTATACTTGGTGGTCTGTTTTCAGAAAGCCTTCCAAGAGGAAGTATAGAGTATTGTTAAATAAGGATGTAAAAGGTAATTATATTTGTTTTGAGTTTGATCACTTAGATTCTATTTCACAGAATGGCGTAATGGCACATGAATTAGCCCATATAGATTTATTTCATTCGTTTAATTTTTTTGGATTTCTAAGGTTTATTGTTGGTCAAGCTTTGCCCAATGGCTTGAGAAAATCCGAGCGAGCAACTGATATTCGAACGATAAAAAACGGAATGGGTATTGAGTTAAGATCTTGGAGCCAAGAGACTAGAAGTAAGTTCAAAGCCATAAGCAATCAACCTTTGCCACAGAAATTTAGTAATCGATATTTGACGCCTAACGAAATAGATTCTGTTATGAAATTGTTACCATTGATATATTCTTCTCATAAGAAACCGGAAAAAAATGAATGCAACCAGTAGCTTAAAACCAATAATATAAACGGTTTGTATAAAAAGTTTATTTTTTTCTAGTTCAGTTATGGCCTAGTTAAGAATTTTTATTTATGTTTGTTTTAACAATTTTATCTAAAAATATAGTAAATTATGAAAAAACTCCTATTAGTTGCGGTTTGCGCAATATTATCAATTAATGTAAATGCTCAAGCTTTTGAGCAAGGATCTTCAGTTCTTTCTGTAGGTTATGGTTTTCCTAACTTGATCAAATCTATTTGGAAATCTTATGAAACTCTCGGAGGCTTTAAAGCTTCAGGAGTTGGGCCCGCTCACTTGAAATTCGAATATTTTGTTTCGGATAAAATATCTCTGGGTATTAGTGCTGGCTATGTTTCTTCTAAAATTGCTTATGATGAGACTTATACTAATAGCAATAACGAAGAAGTAAGTGGTGAAACAGGTTTTAAAACGTTAAGCGTTGGCGCTCTGGCTAAATTTAATTTTTATTGGCTGCGAAAAGATAAAGTAATGATGTATTCTGGCTTAGGCGCTGGATATAATCACTTTAATATTTCTTGGTTTTCTGATGATCCGGATTTTGACGAATTAAATGAGTTATCGCTAACTCTTCCTCCTATTGGATTTGAAGCAACTTTAATCGGTGCTAAATTTATGTTTAGTAACAACCTAGGTGCTTTTGCCGAGATAGGGTATGGCAAATCACTTTTACAAGCTGGTTTATGCTTTGGCTTTGGTGGCGGTGGTGGCCGTTTCTAAAGAAAACAGCTCTTACTGATTTTTAGTTCAAACGTAAAATGGTCGTGTACGAAATTCGTGCATGACCATTTTTTGTTCGCTCTTAATGTTATTTATTACATTTTAATCAATATCTTAGATTTTATGAAGAACATTTACCTATTTATTTTATTGATTGTTGTTGGCTTGCGTACTGATGCGCAAGTGCTTCCGCAAGGTTCTCATATTGCTACGATTGGTTATGGTATTCCTAATTCGGTTGCTATTCAGTTTGATAATGTTTCTATCAATAATGATTTTCAACGCTCCATTATAGGCCCCGCTTATTTGAAATATGAGTACATCGCTTCAAAAGTAGTATCCGTAGGAATCCAGTTAGCCTACTCTAAGGTGGCAATTGATTATGGTATAGAATATATTGACGATAATCAACAATTGCGGCAAGGTAGAGAGGGGTGTGTAATTACTGATTACGCTGCTTTTGCCGACCTTAATTTTTATTGGTTGCGAGCGGGGCGTTTGGCTATGTATTCGGGCGCAGGGATTGGATACAATCATACAAATTATGACGAGTATTCTGATGATCCTTTTTTCAATAATTCTATTTTTAATCAATCCTTGTCCAATGCAATACCGATTGGTGGTCAGCTAAATTTAGTCGGTGCTAAGTTTCAAATTTCTAATGGCTTTGGATTATATTCTCAAATGAGTATCGGAAAATCATTTTTTGAATTTGGTATTAACTATGTTTTTGCCCGTGATAGGAACTCTATCGTCGAGTAAAATATAATCTATTTCAACCTTGTCCAGGTCCGTGTTTCATAAAATATACCGAGATAACCTCTTACTTTCAATTTTCCGTTTTCTAGCCAGATTTTGCCTTTGTAGCTTTTGCCGGTTCTTGAATCGTACAGTTGACCGCCTACCAATTCGTCACCCAGCTTTTTAAAATTAGAAAGGAATACCATATTTCTAATTGCGCGATTACGCTTTGATTTGTCTGGGTTTTTAATATCTCTCAGTAGCGTACCATCTTTTTTTACAAGATTTTTTCCTCTAATTACTTTGCCGTAGTAGGTGTTTCCTTTCTTGTATAATTCTACAACGCCATCTTTTTTCTGAACGAGCCACTTTCCCGTATAGTCTTGAGCAGAAGCGCTTAGCGTAATAACTAAAAACAAGAAAGTAAACTTTAGAAACGTAAGATTCACCATTGCAACGAAAGTAGGTATACTTGGTAATGAACTAAAAATTGTTGCGTCATTAATTTGTTATATTTAGTTATTTGTGAAATTAAAGTTTAAAAAAAATTGATAATTCTGTAAAAGTTTATCTGTACTTTTTCATGACTCGACTTTCGAAAGCAGCCCAAAAAGCTGAGGGTACCCCAGCACGTTTTAAAGCTTGATTGGTCCAAGTGTTGCATGTCTTGAATAAGCTGTAACGACCAGTTGCTTCGTAAAAAGTGTCGTACTCATCGTAGCGCACTTTTGTGTTTACTAGAACTGTTTCCTCACTGTCTGTCCATTCAAAACTTTCAAGAATAAATTTTAGCAATCGTTTGTATTGTTTGTAGCTCAAGAAAATTTTCTTGCGGTCTTCGGTTTCTACCAGTTTAGTGTAGAAGGTACAATGCATCGCAGTTGAGCTTAGACCAAAGGCAGCTTTAGCAGCGGTGCTCAGTTTTAGTTCTGCCCAAGAAGGCGTCTCAAGATAAAATCCTTTATCGCCCCAGCCAATTGCTACAAATTTTGCCGTAGTGTCTTTCGCTTTTGTGGTATTTATGTCAATGAGTTTATTCCAATTCAATATTTTATTTTTAGTTGGCAGTACGAGGTCGGTATGAACACCATTCGTTTGCAAATAAATATACATTTCCCTTGGAGCACCTTTATCACCCTTGCAAGTGATGCTTGACAAAATAAACTCAACTCCAAAATAAAATATCAGAAAGATAACCAGCCCTAACATTATTTTTAGGATAAATCTAGTAGTCCGTTTCAGTTTTTTCATAACCAATATTTCAGAGCACCATAATTTTAGTTAGAAGGTTTTGTCTTTCGTTACAGGATTGCCGGTTAATAAAAACTACTAAGAATTTTTTAATTTAACCATTGTTAAAATAGTTGCCACACCTATCAAAGGTTCGTCACTATCATCATACATTTCTACCATCCATTTCACAATGCCTTTGGGCAAGCGATTTTTTGGGTCTTCATCATCAGGTTTTAGCTCAGTAGGAATTTTTTCTTTGCAAGTAAACTTAATGTGGATTTTAGCACCGGGGTAAACTGGTTTTGTAAATCTAAGTTCATCTATACCATAGTTTAATAGAACAGGATTTTTTTCAATAGGATCTACGAACAATCCAGCAGCAGCACTCATGATAAAATAGCCATGTGCTACTTGCTCATCGAACATAGTATTTTCGAAATTAGTATCTCGCTTGTGAGCATAAAAATGATCGCCACTTAGCTCAGCAAATTTGTCGATATCGTCGGCGGTAATTAGACGCTCTTTTGAAACTAGTTGGTCTCCAACGCTAAGCTCTTCGTAATGTTTGGTGAAAGGATGTTGATCGGTTACGTTTCCTTTGGCTCCCATCTGGTACTGATTGCTTATAGCCATAATTGTGGTAGGAGAACCTTGAATGGCTGTGCGATCCATAAAATGAGCTACACCGCGGACGCCGCCCATTTCTTCGCCACCACCGGCGCGACCAGGACCACCATGGGTCAGTAAAGGCAGGGGCGAGCCGTGGCCTGTGCTCTCTTTAGCGCAGTCTTTATTTAATATTAAAATACGACCGTGCGTACTCGCACTGCCCATCAAGAAATCTTTTGCAATTGTATTGTTTGCCGTAACAATGCTGCCTACCAATGAGCCTTTTCCTAGTTTAGCAAGGCCGATGGCTTCATCTAAATCTTTATAAGGCATTACTGTAGAGATGGGTCCAAAGGCCTCTATATTATGACAAGCCATTTTTTTGAATGGGGCGTCATTGAAAAAGATCATAGGTTTCAAGAATGCGCCTTTTTCGTAATCACCGTCAAGAACATCAAAGCTCTCATTTATACTTCCATAAATTAAATCGTTCTCTTCTTGCAATTGTTCAACGGCTTTTAATACATCATCTCGTTGGTTCGTTCCGGCGAGTGGTCCCATGCGAACATTTTCATTGGTAGGGTTTCCAATTATGTTTTTTTCTAAACGGGCACCTAGCGCATTTTTTACATTTTCTACTTGAGATGCTGGTACGATCACTCTGCGAATGGCTGTACATTTTTGTCCGGCTTTTACTGTGATTTCACGAGCTACTTCTTTTATAAAAATATCAAACTCGGGTAGCTCTGGTGTGACATCCTCGCCAAGCACACAGCAATTTAAGCTATCAGCTTCCATAGTAAAGGGAACACCTTTTTCTAAAAGAATCGGGTTACTGGCTAGCATTTTCCCCGTAGTAGCACTGCCCGTAAAAGTAACCACATCGCCAAGTTCAACTATATCAATAATCCCTCGGCCGCTACCGCAAATTAATTGTAGGCTACCCTCTGGTAAAATCTTAGATGCTATAATTTCTTTTACCACGGCTTCAGTTAAGTAAGCGGTTGGAGTGGCCGGCTTTACTATAGCTGGAACGCCTGCTAATAAATTCACGGCAATTTTTTCTAGCATTCCCCAAACTGGGAAGTTAAACGCATTAATATGAATCGCCACTCCTTCTTTCGGAGTCATAATATGATGTCCTATAAATGTTCCTTCTTTGGATAAATTAGCCATTTGTCCTTCAAGATAAAATGGCTCATTAGGGAACTGACGCCGCAAACTAGCATATGTAAATAAATTTCCGATGCCGCCTTCTATATCAATCCAAGAGTCTATTTTGGTAGCACCTGTTTGAAAGCTAATCGTGTAAAAATCTCTTTTTTTAGCTTGTAAATGCAAAGCTAATTTTTTCAACATAAGGCCCCGATCATGGAATCCCATTTTACTTAGTTTTTCTCGACCTTTGGTGCGGGCGTAGTGCGCCATGCCACCAAAGTCTAAGCCTTTACTACTTGCACTGTAAAGTGCTTCGCCCGTTGAGGCATTAAATAAGGTTTCGCCTTCTCCTTGTCCTGCAACCCATTTGCCTTCTGCGTAGTTTTCTAATAGTTGTACTGCCATTATTTTTATATTTTTTAGTTTTCAAAATCTTAGAAATAAACGAAAAGATTTTGAACGTATTATTTTAGGAATTCAGCTAAGTTAATTCAATGATTTTTTACAGGAAGCTTAGTGGTTAAAAAGTTTTAGTTGAAATGAATTCCCTAAAAAAATGGAGTTTTGTGATTTTGCTAATTATTTGCTTTCATTTGAAAGTAATTTCTTTTTTATGGTAAAAGATTTATCTTGCAACTCGAATGGAGCGCACTAATTTTATTCAAGTAATTACTGATTCAGAACAATTGGCTGCCCAGCCCCTGGCTGATTTGAAGAAATGTGCTGATGAGTATCCTTATGCTTCGGTTGTTCAATTATTGCATTGTAAAAAGCTTGAGCAATTAACTAATAAAGAACTTCAAAAAATACTGCTTCACTTTGATAATCCGTTGCATCTTTCTGTGCGTCTTGGTAAATTTAGCCATAAATTGTCTACTGAATCGGAAGATGTTCAAATTGAGGGACGTGATACTTCTCATAAGTTAAAAGCAAAAGAACAGAGTGCTAAGAAAAAAATGAGAGTGGCTGTGCCTAGCTCAGCTGCTACTAAGGAAACGGGTGTAGTATCAAAGAAAGAAGATTTTGATACTAAAGAGGAGCAAAGCAGAAAGAAAGTATTTGATAAGGTAATTGAAGACAAAGAAGAAATCACCGCAAAGAAAAAAAGAACTGACTCGAAAAGAAATGTTGAAAAGGAAGAATTAAAAGTGTCCCTTGAGACAAAAAATACGTCATCTAAAGAAGAAGATGTTCTGCGATTGATTCAAGATTTGCCCGAGGAGAATCCTATCCCGAGTTCAGAACCCGACGTTGATACTGAAACTAAAAATACTGAATTCAAGCAAGAGGAAGATCCTGGAGATTTGATGGTGATGTTAAGTTTTACTGATTGGTTGGAATATTTTAAATCAAAGAAAGAAAACGAAGAAGAGGATAAAAAAGGAAAAGATGCTATTCGAAGTGCATGGCAAAAAGAAAAATTAGCCGAGGCTATGGACGATGAAGAGGACGTGGTACCTGATGAAATCTTTGAGAAAGCTATGAAATCGGTATCATTTGGTGACGGTTTAGTCACCGAGCCTTTAGCTGAGCTGTATGTGAATCAAGGAAAGACAGAAAAAGCAATAGAATTATATAAGAAATTAAGTTTGCTTAATCCTGAAAAAAAAGTTTATTTTGCAAGCCGAATAAAAGAACTTCATCTTTTAAAAGAATAGAGATATGAGCGTAATACTATTAATAGCGATAATACTGATTTGTATTGTCTTGTCATTTTTTGTTTTAATTCAAAATCCTAAGGGCGGTGGTCTTTCTGGATCTTTTGGAGGATACGGTAACCAGGTAATGGGAGCTAAACAAAGCGCTGAGGGCGTAGAAAAAGTAACTTGGTGGAGTATGGCTGCATTGGCTGGTATTGTTCTTCTTTCATTTGTATTGATGGATAAACCTACAAACTCTGCTGCTACTGGTAATGAAGCTGGTAAGCCGCTTAAAGCCACAACCGCCCCGATTCAAGCTCCTCCTGTAAATACTGCACCGGCAGGAAATGTGCCTGCTACCAGTGCCCCTGCGAGTGGTGGAGCAACGCAAAAAGCTTCTTCAAATGAAGTGCCGTTGCCAGCAGCGACCAGCGATGATGCTACAGCGGCTCCATCTAATCCTGAGTAAATCAAATTTAATACAATAACAAGTTATATAATTTAATATTCTTAAAAGAATATAAAGTTATTATCTATTTAATTGAATGATTTTGTACTGTTATTAAATTACAAATAATAGTAATATAAATAATTTAAATTTACTTTTGTCATTACAAAAATAAAAAAATGAAAAGAATATTACTATTTTCAGTATTTCTATTATGTTCTTTCACTGGATTTTCTCAAGTACAATGGTATGCGAATAGCGGCCCTACTACTCGGGTGAGCGACATGAATGTTTGCGGAGATACTACTTTTTCTATATATATTTTTAATCCCACTACTACCACTTTATTAAACAACGTTCTTGACGTTGATTTACCTGTAGGAGTGGAATACATAGGTGGTAGTTTGCAAGAAACCACAACGGCTACAGGTATTAAGAATGTTGTGGAATCGAATATTTCTGACTTGAGTAGACCTTATTTCAGTTTTGATTCGATACCACCTAACGATTTTGTTTCTTTTACTTATCGTGTTCACACGCAATGCGGAGTAAGTGGCAATTCTATATCGGTTCCGATTACACTTAGCTTTGATGGTGGTACTGCAAGTCCCTTTGGATTAAATGCCGTTAATGTAAATACAGCTACATTAAATATAGTCGGTATAACAAATCAAAATTTTAATGGAGGTATTGGTACGAGTTATCAACAAACCGTTACTATTCGCAATGCCGGTTTGGGTTATTTGGATAGTTTGACCGATGATTTAGAAATTAAACTTTTGGTGAATGGTACTTCTTGTTTATCGATTTCAGCTCCAGATAAGGGAATTTTGAGTGGCGATACAATATTACTACCTAAAGGCTTACTTTCAACTTTCGGTGATAATGACGGCCGTTGGGAAAACAATGAAGATTTACAAGTATCCTTTACTGTGACAGTAAATTGTTGTTCAGATCTCACTAGGAGTGTTCGAGCCAATTGGGGTTGCGATGGTACTATTTGTGAATTTACAAGTCCTACTCCTAGCAATGTAATTATCCCGAACGATGTACCTAATTTAAATGTAACTATGCCCATTGTTGATTTAAACTATTGCTTCAATGGAGATGACGGCTGGGGGACAACTAACTCTTTAAACCAAAGAGTTAGAATAATTAATAGTGGAAACGGAGACGCCGTAAATTTAAAATTGACTCTTTCTACCTACATTCCGGGAAGTGGAATTGGGCATAATATAATTGATACAACGGGTTGGGTGATGACTACAACCAATGGAGATACTCTTGGTAATTTTTCAAACTACACACCTGTTAGCACAAATCATACGGTGAAAACAAGCAGTTGCTCAAATTATGTAAGAAAATATAATATTGAAGCTGATGCAATGGGTATAGTGATTCCGGCTGGTGATACTGTCTATGTAGATTTTCCCACTTATTCAGAAAATGTAGGTTGTTATACAAATTGCGGTGGTAATTTACCATGGGTAAAGTTTGCCAGTGCTTTAGATTATCAAGGACCTTGTGGTACAACTAATTATAACCGAGCCATTAAGAACATTTTTAATAAAACTATTGTGTTACTAGATAACACTTCTGAAATGCCAACAGACTTATTTGATGGACAGACATTTAATCTGACAGTTGACTACTCTAGATATAGTACTGGAATGAAAAATGCAAGTGACGGTAAAAGTTACTGGTTCGTTCCTCTAGCAGGTAAAGGATTAGCCATTAATGGAACACCTACCTTGGAACGATTAGGGACTTCAACGCCGATTGCTAATCTTAATAATTTTATTCAGAATGACACATTGTTTATAGAATTAGCACCTAATGTTAGTTGGGCCGGAACTCAATTAACGATTCCAATGGTTGCCTCTTGTGTTGATGGTGGCGGTACAAAGACAATAAGCTTTGGTCATAGAACGTGGTATGATACTACCTGCGCTAACCCAGCATTTTGGCCGAGTCATTGTAATAATAATACCTACACCGTGCATTGCCCAATGCCTTGTCCTACGGGTGGAGCTACCCCTCGAAAATTCAGTTTAACCAGAATTAATTTAGGTTTAGGAGATTCTAACAATGATGGGAAACCTGACGGAGCTATTGATTCAAATAGAATCAATGTTCACCATGCGGTAAACGGGGATACTTTAATGGGACGTTGGGAAATTTATGTGAATCCTAATGTGGAACCGGCTAATCCTAATGTCGGCATGGATTTTCCATTTACGTTTATAGAAGTAGATTTAGAAACACCTAGCGGAGGTTTCAATACGGCTACTACGGCTTTAACGGCTTTGCCTAATGCCTCGGTTGTTATTTATCCTAACGGAAATGGAACACCAATTAATTGTACAGTATCACCAACTATAATGGGTCAAATTGCTACTTATGATTTAAATACTTGCAAAAGCTCGTGGGTTGGTGGTGATAGTATTGTAGTAGAAGCTCTCTATATTGCCAATGGTTCTCTAGATAATGGCGGCTTTAAAAATTTAGTTACAGATAACGATGTTTACTCTAGTTATACTTCGACTCCAAATCAGACCTATGCCTCACAAGACAGTATAAATGGGCAACGGCATACTTGCGATCGATATAACGACTATATGCAGATTTACAATATGTATAGTAGTGCATTTTTAAGAAATCCTCAGCCCAAAGCAATAACGGGTTGCGATAACCGTTTAGACTTTAACTTTAGAAGGTATACCAATGTACAAGCAGGTAATGTTTGGTTTCCGTATGAGTACCGTTGGATGGATGTTGTGGATTCCTTCTTTGTTAGAATTAGTCCAACCCTTGAATATAGACCAGGAAGTGCGGTGCTAAATGATGGTACAACTGGTGGAGCAAATTCAAATGGAACAGTTATTCCTGATGCCATGGTATCTAGAGTAGGAGAGCATTTAGTGTTTAGTAATTTGAAAAGTCTTTATACTCCTTTCGGAGGGTCAATCGTACCGCAAGATGAAGTAGAAAGTACTGCCCAACTTTCCTTTAGTGTAGATCCAACCTGTGCAGCGGTTCCGGGAACTACTATTCCAACTCGTTTTGGTGTAGCCGTAGCGGGTAATGGAGTCAATATTCCTGCTAGTTACAATCACGCTAACAATTACGGTAATAATTTCCCTGGAGGAAATGCGGATAGTTCTGCTTTAGTAAATTTCCCGTATTCTGCACCAATCCCATTCACTACTGGCGGAGGAACAATAGCTTTATTTGATAATGAAGCAAGCTGGAATATTGTATTAAATAATGGGTCGTCTGATTTAGATGCTCTTAATACGTGGTTCTTTATTGAAACTTTGTCTGGTAGTAGTTTATTAAATCAAAAAATTGAGTTCAATGGTGTTTCTAATATTCAACAGGAATTAAATGGTTTTTATCATGTAGGTACTAATGCTCGTTCTAGCAGCGAGAGCTACACTATTTCTGGTCAATTAACTACTTGTGATACGGTTCGATTATTAGTTCATAGTGGTTATGGTTGTACCGGATATCCTAGTTCATTTGATACTTCTTTATGTTATGAAACAGACACGCTAGTTGCTTTTAGTTATCCTACCGGAACAGATGCTGATTTTCAAGTAAATTGGAATGGTGGTAACAATACAGTTGCTTTTTGTGCTCCATTTGATGTAGAGTTAACTCTAAACAGTACTCAGTTGGGCGATATATCTAAACTTGAAAACTTTTGGTTGATACCATTCGGTTTTGACTTGGACACGGCCAATATTCAAATAGAATATCCAATAGGAACAGGTTACAGAGCTCCGAGTAACCCGAATGCTATTAGTGTTTTGGGTCAACTAATGACAATTGACTATAATCTTTTAGATGATTCTTTGACAAATGGAATTAGTGGGTCCTATGATACGACTACTAAAGCGCTTAAGATAAAAGTTCCCTTGAGTACTTCTTGTGGAGCATCTAGTGGTGATCAAATTACAGTTATTTATAATTCTAAGTCAGCTTGTGGAGATTTTCTTCCTACGATTAATAAAGAGTCGCCACCGGTAATATTTACCCAAGCTGCGAATCCCGGTTATACAACAACACCAGTAGGACGTATGGATACCATTGGCGATTGTGGGACTACGAGTTTATTTAATTTTTATGTTGATCTAGCAATCAATCAAGTAAGTCAAACAACTCAAGTTGGCGATAGTATTTTTGTGGTAGTTCCTCCGGGGGTGACATATAATAGTTATTCTTCTTCGGCAACGAATCAGTTGAATCAACCAACTGTTGGTCCATTTGGGCCGATTGATGTTGGAAACGGACAATTACGTTATAGCTGGCCAATGACTCCTAATTTAACTACTGGAGATTCTATCAAATTTTATTTTGACGTCAATTTTGATTACTCAACTTTCCAAGGTTGTAATCAAGCGTTTAGCGATTTTGTAATCACAACGGGAGGAGGTAGTCAAGTAACTTGTAATGGTCAGACTTGTAGTGTATTATCTATCAATGGTAGAGGTACGAAAGGGCTCGAAATAGATTTGCCTCAGCTTACTGCCAACATGACCAATGCGGGTTGTGGAGTCTCTGGCGAAGGGCTTTATACAATGTCTGGTGATTTAGATATTTGTAATGCGAGTGGCACAACGGTTCCGGTATCTACTCAAACGACTGTTGAAGTTTATGTTGATCGTGACGCAAGTTTAAATTATTCAATTGGCGATACTTTGATTCACACTGAGACAACCACAATGGCTATACCGGGTAATGATGCTTGTATTACAATACCTAATATTTCACTGACTTTGCCAGATAGTTTAGCGGCAAGACAAGGCATTGTGACGGTAATTCGTAGAAATCCTATTAATAATAATGCTGAGCAATGTGTTTGTGAAAGCCTTACAAACGATAATTTTATCTGTAACACTATATTGCCTGTTACGATTCTTGATTTTCGAGGAAGAAGACTATCGAACGGAACCAATGAATTAACTTGGGAGGTAAGTAATGAAGAAAACTTATTGTCCTATGAGCTATTTGTTAGTACAGACCAACAGCAATGGAGTTTAGTAGGTAGCAAACCTGCACGAAACGTTTTTGGAGAAAGAAGAACCTTGCGTTTGACAGATATGAAACCTACTTCTTCTGATTACTATAAATTGCGCATGACAAATAACAACGGTGATAAAACGGCGTATAACAAAATCGTTTATATAGGCGGACTTGCTGTTGCGGATGGAAGTGTGATGGTGTATCCAAACCCTACAACTACAGAATTGAACTTTGTTTATGACTTAGATAAAAATTCAATTGAGCATTTCTTAAAAATAGAGTTGGTAGATTTATCTGGTAGAGTGTTGCACAGTCAAACTGCAGAGTTAAGTGAGAACAACAATCGTACTGTATTATCAACGGCCAGTTTGGCCAAAGGGACCTATATTTTGCGATATAAAGATGTAGATACTGGGGAAGCAGGCTATGTGAAATTTATGAAGCAATAAAAGGATTGTTGTTTACACAATTATAAGCCCACCTTTAAAAAAGGTGGGTTTTCTTCATCAGTGAGGCTTACCTTAGCTTACATTGAAAAAGATACATCGTCAATATTATAAGTCACCGTATGGTATGTTAGTCTTAGGTTCTATTGACGATAAGTTATGTCTCTGTGATTGGAAAAATAGAAAAAGTAGAGAAAAAATTGATAAACGTATTTTGACTTTTTTTGAAGCTGAATTTAAAGAAAAAAAAACACCAATTATTGAAACGGCTCAATCACAGCTCAATGAATATTTCAATGCTGAGCGAAAACTATTTGATCTGCCTTTGGGTTTAGCAGGCAGCAGTTTTCAAATTGAAATTTGGAGTTTGTTAGGTCAAATTCCTTACGGAAAAACTACTACGTATAAAAAACTGTCAATTAGGTATGGAAAGCCAGCAGCCATTCGAGCTGTAGCCAATGCCAATGGTGCTAATGCACTTTCTATCCTAATACCTTGTCATAGAGTAGTCGGTTCTAATGGCAGTTTGGTTGGCTATGCAGGAGGTTTAACTGTCAAAAAGAAATTGTTGTTGTTAGAAGGTTCTCAGTCTCAACTCACATTATTTTAAGTTTTTAAGATAAGCCCAATAGGTTATTCAGACTTTTTGATGAATTATCTACAAAATTCATAGTTTAAGCACATTCAATCAACAAATTTATCCGCTACTCACATCTTATGCACGATTTTATTTTGGATAAAATTTTTGCCTCAATTTATGGAATCAAAGAAGTATTTTCACGGCAAATATAGAGAACTGTGCGACTGAAACAACTTCATATAAAAGGCTTCAAAAGCTTTGCCGATAAAACGGTAGTTAACCTTGATAATCAAATCACCGGTATTGTAGGTCCCAATGGCTGCGGCAAATCTAATATTGTGGACGCAATTCGTTGGGTAATTGGTGAGCATAAAATAAGAAACCTCCGTTCTCAGTCTTTGCAGGATTTAATTTTTAATGGCTCGAAGGCACGTTCGGGCTCAGGTTTGGCAGAGGTGGCCCTTACTTTTGAAAATACGAAAAATTTATTGCCGACAGAGTTTAACACAGTAACCATCGGTCGAAAATTTTATAAAAACGGAGATAGTGAATATCGATTGAACGATGTGAGTTGCAGGTTGAAGGATATTAATAATTTATTCTTAGACACTGGGGTTAGCTCGGATAGCTACGCCATTATCGAGCTCGGTATGGTAGATGAGATTATTAAGGATAAGGACAATAGCCGTAGAAGAATGCTGGAACAAGCCGCTGGTATTTCTATATACAAAACAAGAAAAAAAGAAGCACAGAATAAACTAAAAGCTACTGAGCAAGATTTAAATAGAATTGAGGATTTGCTTTTTGAAATTAAAAATAATCTTCGCACTTTAGAAAATCAAGCAAAAAAGGCGGAGAAATACCTTACTATTAAAAGTGATTATAAAGAAGCGAGTGTTGAGTTTGCTAAAGCATCGCTCGAAGATTTTAACTCTTCATATCAAACGTTAAATACGCAACAAAAAGAAGAGGTAGATAGTATACTGGCCTTGGATGGTTCTATTGCTCAAGAGAATGCTGAATTAGAAAAAAGAAAGTTAGCCTTAGTAGAAAAAGAAAATAACCTACAAGAACTTCAGAAAAAATTTAATGAGCTCAAGGATAACATTCGCGGTAAGGAAAGTGATAAAAGTTTATCACTTCAACGAATGGATCATCTTTCACAACTGTCGGATAGCATTGTAAAAAATGTAGAGGAAGCCAATGTTCAAATAGCGAATTTAAAAAAATCAATAGAAGAGAATCAACTGAATACGACCAAGCATACAGAAGGGCTTGATGAGTTTAAAGAAAAAATTGATACTGTACGCAAACAGCTGGATCAAAAAAGAGAAATTTTCGACGAAAGAAAAAAAGAGGTTGACGCAAAACAGGCAGAGCACCAGCAATTGCAGGTTCAAGGATTTGATGCTGAAAAATTAATGGCAATTTCTGAAAGTGAAATTAGCAATTATACTAGAAGTATTGAACAACTTTCGAATGACCAAAAACAAAAAGTTGAGCAGATTAATCGAGCGAAGCAGCAATTGGAAGTTGCCGAACAAGAATTGCAAACTGAGCGAAGCAATTTAGAAGAGCTGTTGAAAAAAAGAGAGCTAGCGGCAAACAATTTACTTAATTCTCAAGAAAAATTAGAAAGCCAGCGCAATGCCTGGATGAACGAAAACAGAAAACTGGACGCTAAGAAAAATGAACATCAACTTATTAGCGATTTAGTTGAAAAACTAGAAGGCTTTCCTGAGAGTATCAAATATTTAAAAAATAATAGTGAATGGGGGATTGATGCACCTTTACTTTCTGATGTGTTTACTGTTAATGAAGAGCATGCTAGTTGTATTGAAAGTTATTTAGATAAGTATTTAAATTACTATGTGGTAGATGATCGTGCAGCAGCTATGAAAGCAGTTGATTTGTTGAAAGAACACAAGAAAGGAAAGGTTGGTTTTTTTATTTTATCAGAAATTGGTGCAGATCATCAAGTAAGCGATGATCAGAAGGCTGTAATCAAAACGATTCAGGCAGACTCAAAATATCAGAATTTATTAAATAGTTTGCTAGGAAATGTGGTTATCAAAGATGAAATTCATGCCATGCCAGAATCAGGCACAGTTTATTTAAAAAATGATGGAGAGCTGTATGCTACAAACCACTCTTTGGTTGGCGGGTTTAAAGGGGTGTTTGAAAATAATAAAATTGGTAGAACGCAACGGCTTGAATCTCTTGGTAATGAGATAAGTCTTGTAGAATCAGCATCGAGTGGCTTGAAAAAAGCCATGGATACTTTACAGCAAGAAATCTTAGGATTCAACGCTGATATGAATGAAGAAGAAATAAAAAAGCTTGATCAGCGAGTCAATGAAAAACAAATTGAAATTGCAAGATATAAGCAAGAAATTGATAATTACACAACGCAGCAAGAACAAGCAAAAGACCGAATTCAACAACTTGAAAAAAGCATAGATGATAAGAATAGCAAAATTGCTTTGACCAAAGGTTCTTTTCAAGAAGCTAAACAACAATTAAATTTTGCCTTTGATTCGTTACAATCAAGTAAGAAAAAGTTTGACGTTGCCGAAGGGGAGTATAATAGAACTCAAGAAGAATATAATACTCAAAATATTATTTTAACGAAGCAGCAGAGTAAACTGAACGAGTTAGAACATGAACGTAAACTAACTCAACATCAGCTTGAAGAAACCGAGCGAAAAATAACTACCTACGAGGAGCAAAAGAAGGAAACGAGTAAGCAGCTAGAAGAAACGCAAGAGTCTTTAAAGGGAACAGAGCAAGGGTTATACGAATTATTGCAAAATAAAGAAAAGGATGAGAAACAACTCAATGAGTTAGATCAACAGTTTTATAATTTTAGAAATGAGCTTAATGAGTTTGAATCAACGCTAAATAAAAAGAGACGCAAGAAAGAACAGTCTGAAACTTTATTAAATTCTATAAAGGATAAATTGAATGAAATGAAGTTGCAACTGACGTCTATGAAAGAGCGTCTGCACATCGAGTTTAAAGTAGATTTAGATTCTGTTCTGAGTGAGGAACGAAAATCAGAAGAATCATTAGAAGTTCTTACTGAGCGTGTTGAAAAATTAAAAAAACGAATTTTTAATTTGGGTGAAGTGAACCCCATGGCGGTAGAAGCGTATCAAGAAATGAAATCTCGATATGATTTTATTGAAGAGCAGCGTTCTGATTTATTGCAAGCGAAAGAAAATCTATTACAAACTATTTTAGAAGTAGAGGATAGTGCGAATCAAAAGTTCTTAGATACTTTTGAAGCTGTACGGACCAATTTTATTCAAGTCTTTAAAGCATTGTTTACAGAAGACGATCAATGTGATATGAAACTCACAGACCCTGACGATCCTGCTGAAACCGGTATCGAGATTTATGCACAGCCTAAAGGTAAAAACCCTAAGACCATTACACAGCTTTCCGGTGGTGAAAAAACATTGACGTCGACGGCATTTCTGTTTGCGATATATTTAATTAAACCAGCGCCTTTCTGTGTACTTGATGAGGTAGATGCTCCATTGGATGATGCGAATGTCGGAAAATTCATGAAAATGATTCGAAAGTTCTCTAACAATTCGCAGTTTATAATCGTGACGCATAACAAACAAACTATGAGTCAGGTAGATGTTATTTACGGAGTGACCATGCAAGAGGCTGGAGTGAGTAAATTAGTTCCAGTAGACTTTAGAAGCTTGGAGGATAATATGTTTGCATAAAGTCAAACCCATGAATATGATAGAAGTTAAATAGTAAGGAATTCTTGTGGGCGCTTGCCCTAATTACATTTTTTTGAAATGCTGCAGAATATCTTCCTTTCGTTGCCGACTTACTGGAATGCTAGTATCGTCGTTCAGAATAATAAATCCTCCGTCTTTTTTATTGAATTCTTTTATAAATGTAGCGTTCACTAAATACGATTGATGAGAACGTATGAAACCTAGTGGTTCTAGCATTTCTTCAAAATGTTTGATAGTCTTTGAAGCGGTTACTTTCTGCCCATTGGTCATATATATAGTGGTATAATTATCATTGCTTTGACAATAACTTATTTCATCTGGTTTGTAAAATGAAATTTTATCCTGAAACGAAATGGCTATTTTTTCATCATGGGTTGGTGATTTTTGTTGTTCCATTTGATTTAGCAATTGCTGCAATTTCATCTGTATATTACTGTCCTTTAGTTTTCGGAATTTATTCAAGGTTGCGGCTAATAACTCTTCATCAATCGGTTTTAAAAGATAATCCAATGCAGAAAGTTTAATAGCTTCAATAGCAAAATGATCAAAGGCAGTTGTGAACACGACATGAAAGCTTGGTTTATCAATGGATTGGATTAATTCAATACCGGTTAAATAGGGCATTTGAATATCCATAAATACTAAGTCAACTTGATTATTCTGTAAGTAACTAAGTGCATCTTTGGAATTGGTATAGGTTGCAACAATTTCCATATCAGGATGATCCTGATTAATTAAAATTTCAAGAACTTCGACACAATTTTTTTCGTCGTCTACGATAATGGTTTTGTATTGGCTCATAGTTGTGTTGTTTTAGTTGATGTCTGTTTGGTATGTTTCAGTAAAGGTAGTTTTATATGGATTAATGTCCCACTCGGTTTTTGATTCGAATCTTGTAAATCAATAACTTCTACTTCTCCTTTACTTTGGTTTTCTGAGTTCATTAGTTTGACACGGTTTTCTCCTAGTTGCATACCATAAGACTTTTGCTTGTCTGGGTTGTGATTGTTTCTAGTAGCTTCTCTGCCCACACCATTATCTTCGATTTCGATGGAGATAAATTCTTTTGATATTTTTTTGATTCGAATTGAAATCTTTTTTTCACCTTCTTTGTGAAGGAGTCCATGCCAAATTGCATTTTCTATATAAGGCTGCAATAGAAGTGAAGGAATGCTGATTTCACTTATAAAAAGAGATTCTTCCACTTCTGTTTGAAAGCTAAACGTATTATCAAATCGCATACTTTCTATTTGAACGTACAAGTTTATAGTATCTAATTCTTCTTTTAAACTTACATAGGGCGTGGTGCTATTGTTCAAAATGTTTCGAACTAATTGGGAAAATTTCACCAGATATTTTCTCGCTTTATTATTCTCTTTTTTAAGGATAAAATTGTTTATTGAATTTAGCGAGTTGAATAAGAAATGTGGATTTATTTGTGCACGCAACGCTTTCATTTCTACTTCAGCAATTTCTTTGGCATAGGATAATTTTAGTTCTTCTCTTGCTTTTCGAGCTTTGTTTTGTGCGTGTAAAAAACTATAGATAATAAAGGAAGAGAAAAATAAAATACCAAGTATGAACCACCAGCTTTTGTAGAAAGGGGAGGCAATATTAATTTTTATACTAGTGTATTCTTCACCCCAATAACCGTCGTAATTAGAAGCTTTTACTTGGAACTCATATTCACCAGGGCTTAAATTCGTATACGAAACATAGGTGCGTTTATCTGCGTCAATCCAGCTATCGTCAAGTCCCACGAGGCGGTACCGATAATTTACTTTTTCTGATAAGGTGAAACCTAGTGTATTGTAGTAAAGTGAGAAAGAATTTTGATTATAATTCAGATCAAGATTGTCAACGTAGGTAATCAGTTTGTTTTCATTAATATTTTTATTAAAAACAGAAAACTTGATAATGACAACAGTGGGTGTTTTTGTAGAGGGTTTGATTTTTTTTCCGTTAAAGATATTTACTCCATTTACTCCTCCAAAGGCAAGCATACCATTTTTTAATTTTAGATAAGAGTTCGTGTTAAATTCATTGCTTTGTAAGCCGCTTGTGGCCTCGTAATTGTAAATGGTCAATCTAATAGAGTCTTCGTCTGGGTTTTGTTTGTAAACGATGTTACTCAAGCCTTGATTAGAACTTACCCATAATGAATTTTTTCGATCACTTAAAATTCCATAAATAACATTGTTACTTAAATTGTTCGATTTGTCAATTGTTCGAATCAGATTATAATCAGCATCTAAAACTAGAATACCGGCACCGTCAGTTCCAGCCCAAAAATGTCCTTGCTTATCTTCATGAATACATTTTATTGAATACTCATTGTTCTTTACTTTTTCTTTCTTAGGAAATGCTCTTTCAAATTTATCCAACTTCCTATTATATCGTAAAATTCCTTTTATGGAGCCCGCTAGAAGAATATTACTTTTTGACATGTATAAACAACGAATGCGATTGTCACCGTAAATAGGATTGATTTCAGAGTAGTATTTTTTTATTTCTTTAGTTTTTGAATTTATCTTAAAAATACCATCCGTAGAAGTGCCAACCCATACCTCATTTTTAGCTTTGTGGTAGTAAAAAGACCATATCCCACTTTGCGCAATTTCATTCCAGTTTTTAGGTGCTTGAATTGATTGGATGATTCGTTTCTGGTTAATATCAAAAATTTGTATGGTGCCACCATTTAGTCCAAGCCAAATTTTATTTTCTACTTTGACCATTTCAATGATAAAGTTGTCGGCATTTGGAAACAGGGCTCCCGAGTTATAAAACTGAAATGAATCAACACTTCTATCATAAGATACCAATCCGCTCCCTGCAGTTCCAAACCAGAGTAGGCCATCGTCATCTTCAATAATTTTCCTTACAAATTTTAAATTATATTCCTCTTTGGGCGATTCTTTCAGTAGCGGTTTAAACTTTTTGATATTTGGGTCAAATACATCAATGCCCTTACCATCATAGCCTATCCAAAGGATATTATTTTTATCACGAAAAATACTAAGAGGATAATTAGAAGTCAATGGAATTTGTGAAGAGCCTTTATGAAATCGGTCTAGTCTTTTTGTGGTGGGATTAAAAGTAAAAAAACCTTGACCATACGAAGAGATTAGAAGTTCTCTTTTTGCTTTGTCAAATCTGACTTGATTAATCCCGATAATAAATTCACCAAGTGTGTTAATTTCGCTTATTGTAAATTCTTCCGATGAAAGGTTAAATTCAATTAGGTCAGTTTCCATTGAGCCAATATAAATTTTCTCTTTCTGGTCAAAGGCTGCACTCATAAAAATAGCACCACTACTGCCAAATTCTGAACGAAATACACTCCATTTTTTTTCTGATATTGAGTATTGATAACAGTTGCTACTTTTCCCAATTAAATAAATGAGCCCTTTATGGTAAAAAGAGTTTATTATTTTTTCTTTTGGCTCAAGGTCAATTTTGGCCCGGCTAGTAAATAGAATATTAAATTCGTTCCTATCCATTTTGACTAGCTGACCAAATTTGCTGAGTGACCAAATATTATCATCTCCATCCAAGCACGCAGATTGGAACTGAAATTTCTCAGTAATTTTAGTAGCACTAACTTGACCAGTTTCGATATTAAAAATAGAGAGAGTATTGGGTGTTCGTAACCAAAGGTGATGATCTTCATCATAAAAAATGGATTCAATTTTAGAAGAGGGAATACTAGCAGAATCGTTAGGATCAAATCTAAAAATTTTAAATTCATTTCCGTCAAAACGATTGAGACCATCAAAAGTTCCGAACCATAAAAAACCGCGTTTGTCCTCTTGAATATCCGTCACTACACTTTGAGATAGACCCGATTCTAAATTATAATTCTGAGAATAATAATTAGGAGCATTCTGCTGTGCCTTACACGGTATAAGTAAGAGTAGCATAGCAAAGAATAATATATACTTACAGTAGCGAACGATTTTATAAAGATAATGCCTTTCCTTTCTAAATTTCTGCTATAAATTTATAAAATGGCAACTAATGAAAATGCAATTTTAGGATTGACCTTACCCACCGACCCCCGATGGATTAATTTAGCCACAATATCCATGGACGATATTTTAAATGACCATGCTTATTGTGAGCAAAAGGCTGCTTTGGTTTGTATTTCATTGATCCAACTTCATTCTGATAAACCAGAGTTGGTAGAAGCATTGGCCCCTATTGTATCAGAAGAGTGGGGCCATTTTCGACTGGTGTTGGCGGAGATGAAAAAGAGGAATATTGCGTTACAAGCTCAGCGAAAAGATGAATACGTAAATGCCTTGTCCAAGTTTAAATTGAAGGGCGGTACGCCGAAAGATCGACTGGTGGACAGACTTTTAATTTGTGCTTTGATAGAAGCAAGAAGTTGTGAGCGATTTAGAATATTAAGTGAAGGTTTAGCAGAGCAGCGCATGCGAGCATTTTACCACAAATTCATGGTGAGTGAGGCGGGTCATTATAGATTATTTCTTGATTTGGCGAAAAACTACCTGCCCGAAAACCAAGTGAAAATGCGTTGGCAATTTTGGCTGGATACTGAAAAAAAAGTATTGAAACATCTTCCTTTGCGTGGTGATAGAATGCATTAATTCTTTGCACTATATTTGCGGCCATGAAGCCCTATAGCACTATCACAACTTTAGATGAATTTACCATCCAACAAACGCGTCAGTTTCCCAAAGCAACTGGAGGACTTTCTGGAATATTGAGAGATATTGGAATCGCTTGTAAACTGATTAATAAAAAAGTAAACAAAGCGGGGCTTGTTGGAATTTTAGGTGCACGCGGCACGGAGAATGTTCAAGGTGAGGAACAAATGAAACTGGATGTCTATGCCGATGATATTATGATACGCGTATTACGAAGTAGTGAAGATTGTGCTGGGATTGCCTCGGAAGAAAATGATGACTATGTAGCCTTTGATGACGAGTATTCAAAAAAGGCAAAATATGTTGTGCTGTTTGACCCATTAGATGGCTCTTCTAACATTGATGTAAATGCAAGTATAGGAACGATTTTTGCTATTTATCGCAGAGAAACTGAATTGGGAACGGCTGTAACAGAGCAGGATTTTTTACAAAAAGGAAATAAATTAATGGCGGCTGGCTATGTGATTTATGGCAGTAGTACAATGTTAGTTTATGGTACGAAAGGCGGTGTGAATGGTTTTACATTGGACCCTTCTATTGGAGAATTTTGCTTGTCTCATCCTGATATGAAGGTTCCTGTGGATGGAAAAATTTATTCTGTCAATCAAGGAAACACTAATAAATATGACGACGGCCTTAAGGATTATCTCAATCACTGTTTGAAGCATGATGAGGAAAAGAGTGCCTATACTCACCGATATATTGGTAGCATGGTAGCTGATATGCATCGTACTTTAATCAAAGGAGGTATCTTTTTCTACCCGGCGGATGTAAGCAATAAGACAGGGAAACTGCGCTTACAATACGAATGTAATCCAATGTCATTTTTAGTTGAGCATGCAGGTGGGCTTAGTTCGGATGGTGAGAAATCAATCTTAGAAATTGACCCTACCGAATTACATCAACGAGTGCCAATTTTCATTGGTTCGGAAAATATGGTAAAGGAGTTACTTAGTTTTCTCTAGTGACCTCTATAGTGTGTTCTTGATTTATTCGGGTCTCGAAGCTTTCTGAATTCGCTTTTGGAATTCGAATTTTAAACAGACAAGTAGTTGTAAAACTCTTTTCTATTAAAGCTCCGTTTGACAATTTTATTTGGTGTTCTACTTTTCCTTGCTGATCAAAGGGGAAGTTGAGTTTGTAATAGCATGGAATATTTTTAGTTTCTATTTCGTTGCTTTCAATTGCGAGTCTAGTAGCTGTTTTATAAGCAGTTTGTAATCCACCTACGCCCAATTTTGTACCTCCATAATAGCGCACTACAACGATCAAAATATTGGTAAGATCAAAACTATGGATTTGTCCTAATATTGGTTTTCCTGCGCTTCCAGAAGGTTCCCCGTCATCGTTTGCTCTTTCTTCTATATCGTTTGTGCCAATCTTATAAGCCGTGCAGTGGTGAGTGGCTTTAGGATGAATTTGTTTGCATTCATTCAAGTATTGTTGAATTTCTTCGGTTGACTCCACCGGATATAGGAAGGCAATAAATTTGCTTCCTTTTTCTTTGAAAAGTGCTTCGCTTTGTTTGCTGATTGTTTGGTATGTGTCCATTTAGGTACTTATCAAAAGTAAGAGAATTGAGACGGCGGCTAGTCCAATTCCTATTTTGTTTTTAATACTAAGTTTTTCATGAAAAATAACGAATCCGTATAGTGTCACCACTACTAAAATACCAATATTGTTGATTGGTATAATGGCAGAGCTGTCTAATTTTTTAAATTGCAAAGATTTAATTAAAAAGTAAATTGAAAAATAATTAGGAATTCCTAATAGCAAACTAGCGCCCACTGTTTTTATATTGATACATTGAATCGATTTTTTTTGAAAGAGCAAAACGATGGTTCCAAACGTTGCGGCGGCTGCAAAGCAATGTATAATGTAAGTGTTTAAAAGAGTATTTGAGTTAATAAATGAAGTTTCAACATATTTGGTTATCGTGTCTATCATTCCACTTCCTATAAAAAGTACGGGGAGTAGCCACCAATAGGTCTTGGTTTTTTGGCTTCCTTTTTTTTCGCTTTGGGTAATAAAAAACACACCTAATAAAGCACTAAGAATACCTAGAATTTTAAAAACACCGAACGGTTCATTGTATAAATAAATTGAAAAGAATACAGGAATTGCCAGTGACATCTTATTGGCTGCTTGCGTTAAGGTAATGCCGATTTTAACTGATGCAACAGACATTAAGTAAAATAAACTGATAAATAAAATACCTATGCCTACGCTGTACGGCAGCCATTGCGTATCGAGATTTGATACCGAAAAAGGGATTTTGCCTATTGAAATTGAGCCGACAATTACACAAATCCAATAGTTCATTACTATGGCTGGGAAGATTTTTATATTCCAACTGCCGAAATATTTAAATATTATTCCAATGTAGGCGTTTAGCAGGATAGACAGGAAAATATATATCATAGAATAAATTCAGAATGGCTATGGTGATAGATAGTATCTGAGTCTATATGCTTTTCATTAATAATTCTGCCATTATTTAATCGTGGAGCAAGAACGGAACCTTGAATGTCTTTATCATTTTTGATTACAATTGCTTCATCCCAAAGCGCAGCGTCAATGAATTTTTGATGTGTTTTTGCTCCGCCTTCTACGAGTAGACTATTAATATTGTTGTTATAAAGTGCTTCGAGAATAGAATTTAGATTCTTTTCTACTTGAATAAATTCGGTTGTACTGGTTGATTTCTTTTTCACTAAACACAAAACGATGTTTCTAACACCCTTTTTAGAAACGATTGTTTCTGATAAGTTGAGGTTCCAATCAATAAAAATCCGCGCAGGCTGTTTTCCTTTCCAGTGCCTAGCGTTTAAGGAGGGTTGGTCAATACGTGCTGTTTGATACCCAACTAGGATTCCGTCTACCGCAGTACGGTATTTATGACTGATTATATTACTTGCTTCACTACTAATCGCTATTTTATTCTTTTCAGAACCCATACAGCCATTGGCACTTTCTGCCCATTTTAGTTTTATAAACGGACGTTTGTATTTATGATTAGTAAAAAAAACTTTGTTCAGTCGCCAGCATTCTTTTTCGCAAACACCCGTTATTACTTCTACAGCATTTTCCGTTAAAAATTGAATTCCTTTATTATCTACAAGTGGATTATTATCAATAGTTCCTATAATGACTTTGGGAATTTTAGCCTTATAAATTGCTTGTGTACAAGGCGGTGTTTTACCGAAATGATGACAAGGTTCTAGGTTAACATACAAAGTTGACAAAGAGATTTTTTCCTTATCAGCTGCACTAACATTATTCAAACAGTTTACTTCAGCATGTGCCTCACCAAATTTTTCGTGATATCCTTCACCAATTATCATGTTGTTATAAACTAAAACAGCTCCCACCATAGGGTTTGACTTAGTCTTGCCTTGGCCTAGTTTGGCTAGTTGCAAACAGCGGTACATATATTTTCGATAAGCGTTTAGCATGAAGCTTGGTTTCAAAGCTAGTGCATAATTTTTGAACTATAATTCGAATTCAATAAGTTACCACTTTTTTCCAATACTCATTCTTAAGTATAAATGGTAATAGATAAACCTTGATTTGTCTCGAGCGAAAATGTTCATTTTTTTCGGAATATGTTGATAGCTTTCCTCCCATTCGAATTCTTTTGACAAAAGCTGGGTGTTTGCCTATTTCCGCTTGTAGTGTACTACCCAGTAGCAAAGCTGGGATTAATGAAATCTCACTAACGAATGTTTAAAGTCAGCTCGATTATAAATATTAGATGGGTATAAAAATTGTCATGATTAGAATCGTAATAACTGAAAACCCATATAAAATTGGTGTATGAAATACCTGATGTAAATTTAGGTAATGAAAGTTATGAATACTAGTATGGCTCAAAGCGCAGAGACCCCTTCGGGAGTCTCTGCGAGAACGTAAATATTAGTTGGAATCAATACTTTAACAAACCTTGATAATTATGAGCAAACATTTTTATATATTACTATTTCTAACACTTTTTACATGCTCCAAAGTATTTTCTCAGAGGAATATCGCACTTGATCGACAGCATTTTGCTGTTCTAAATACTGAAATAGATAGCTGTATGGATATTTTTTTTTCTAAACTGAAAATTAATACTTCCGATAAACTTTTTTTGCTGAAAATAAATGACTTACATAGTAATGGTAGTATTGATTTTACCATTTCTCAAGTGTTTCTTAAAAGTACTATTATCAGAAGCTTGTTAGATTATGACTCATATTACACTTATAAAAATAGTGTTTTCTTAATGCTAAATGTTGATGGTCATCGTAGTCATTCCCCTAATCTTAGCTGCTTCAAAAGTCGCAAGGACAGTGCTTTAATTTTTCAATTCGTATTTAACGATCTCGACTCGAACAAATCGAATTCAATGTTTGCTCCTACAATAGATGCGCATTTTACCATTACTTCAGAGGGTGAGGTAAGGAGAATCTATAGTCAAATAGACCAGGTTCCAACTGAAAAAGCTGCTATTTTATACCTTAAAGAACTTGAATAATTTCTAAAGGAATGCAGGTAGAGTTGTCGTCCTCTCAGAGTGTTCGAATAAACCGTGTTGCCGCAGCGACTCACGCAAGGGGGCTCTGCGGAATTAAGCCATTATGTACTCATCGCAAAGAATACTTTCATAGCTCGGTGTTATAATATGCCGTTAGAATATCTAAAGACTGGTATAAAATAAAATTGATGTATGAAATACCTAATGTAAATTTAAGTAATGAAAGTTATGAATACTAGTATAGCTCAAAACGCAGACACCCCTTCGGCAGTCTCTGCGAGAACGAACGTTGTATTATCAAAATGGCAACTCTTTTTATCAAATTATAATATCAAGTTCAGAATATAAGTTCTTAAGATATGATTAATATTTTAATAAACATTAATACTTTAAGGATAAAGGGAATTTTGGCTCTCCTGTTGTTTACGCTTATTTCATGTAAGTTTCATTCGGCAACCGGTAATAAATCCACTGGTAAAGAATGTGTAACTGTAATGAACGAGCAAATTGATGTTTATCTAGATACACTTACAAGTTTAAACGCAATTATACCAAAGGATACAAATAGTTTGTACTTATTAATGCTAGTTGGTGAAGCTAGCTGTAAAGAATTTAAAATGACCATTACCGAGGTATTTAAGAAAAGTACAATTCAGTGTTGTGTTCCGAGGTATAATTATTATTATAAGTATAAGGGACGAAATTTCTTAATAGTAAATATCAAGGAAGGGGATATGGGAAGTCCGAATTTTATCCCATTACAATCGGAAGATGATAAGAGTTATATTTTCAGCAAAGTCTTCGATGACACTGAGACGAACAAGGTTAATAAAAATTCCTACCCTTCGGTTCGTGGAAGATTTACATTAACTTATTCCGCTAAAGGAGGAAGTAAGCTGTATTATCAACTTCAGGATGTTCCTAAGTTATATCGCATAATTGATTGGTAATTGGAATCAGATGTTCTAAGTATTCGCCCTTCCCGACTAGTCATAGCGTCTCACTACGACCCCAACACCCGAAATGCCCGAAACTAGCAAAGATGCTCATAGCTCGGCCTTGCAATATGCCGATGGAATAACTGAAAAACCGGTATAAAATAAATTGGTGTATGAAATGCCTGATGTAAATTTAAGTAATGAAAGTTATGAATAATCATCTAGCTCAAAACGCAGAGACCCTTTCGGGAGTCTCTGCGAGAACGAATATTTTCGTGACTTTTAATTTAAGCTAATCTATGTTAAGTAAAAATAGAATTTGCATTGTAATATTTAGCATTTTAAGTTTACAAGCATTTTGTCAGAACAAGTGTCGAGATACATATTTTGATTTTCTCAGGGACAGTCACCAAGAACTAATAAAAGTTAAATCCGTCATCAGCAGGGACTCTTTGAATTGCAATCGTATAACTAACCTTTCAAGATATACTATAAAAGGGGAACTAATATCGAAAATTCAATTTGCTACAGAAGGTAGTATATTGAAAGAGTTGAACTATGAATATTATGATAGCCTTATTTTAGCTAGGGAGTATATTTATGATGAAAGTATGATTACAGATTGGCATAAATATATGCGCACGATAAAAAATACTAAAAGAGGAAAGCAAATTCCAAATGAGTATTTATTGGCCAATCCGTTTGCTAGAACATTTAAACATTACCATAGAAATGATAGTTCATTTGTAGATTCATATATTGGCGGTATTTGTTATGAACATGAAGAAAGCGAAACGCTTGATATTATTTATGTAAAGGGAGATACTACTGTTACATCTGAGGGTATAAGGGTATCTCAAAGTTCAAATATTTTAGAAAAGGTTAGCTATTATTCTATTGAAATGAATTTATTAAAAGAAGAATTATTTACAAAGTATTCTGAGGCTAAACTTCTTGTACTGTTTACAAAGTATACATATGATAATTATGGCCGGGTTAGTCAGGAAAAGCATTGTGTTGATTCAATATTATCTAATTGCTCTAACATAAACTATTCTTATGAAAAAAGAGGAGATACTGTTATCCAAAAAGCCAATACTATAGGTAAATGGGAGGAGATAAAATATTTCATTTCAAACGTACTGATTCGTAAAGAAACTTTTTCGTCTGAGGATTATTTAAACGGTTTATTCAGTAGAAAAATTTCTATCTACAATGCGAACGGACTCCTCATTAGAGAATTAGAAGTTGCAGAAAACAAACTCATAAGTTGCATGAATTACTTCTATACGTTTTGGTAGTTCGTCCCAGAAAAGTGTTCGAATAAACCGTGTTGCCGCAGCGACTCCCGTAAGGGGTCTCTGCGGAATTAAGCCATTATGTACTCATCGCAAAGAATACATTCCTTGCTTGGCCTTATAATATGCCGTTAGAATATCTAAAGACTGGTATAAAATAAAATTGATGTATAAAATGCTTGATGTAAATTTAGGTAACGAAAGTTATGAATAATAATCTAGCTCAAAACGAAGAGACCCCTTTGCGAGTCTCTGCGAGAACAAATTATGAAAACAATATATTTATTTATTATTCCTTTAATATATAGTACTAATCTTACTAGTAAATTAGACGAAAAATTTCGCAATGAACTTTTCAACGATAGTACGTCAATCTTTAAGAAACAACTTGTGGAGACTTGTAAGGACTATTTGAAATATAAGGGACATAAAGGAATTTTTAAAAAGAGTGTTTATCTTGAATTGACAGATGTGAGTTTCAAGGATAGTTCTTTTTCGATGCATTTAATAGATAGGCGTAGTCATGAAATAAATGAGGATAATCTTTTGTTTTATTCTTACTATTTCTGTCTGGATACTTCTATAGGCAATCCAATACTTCTAGCATGTTCAAAAAAAAATAAGAAAAAATTACAAAAAATATGGACCTGTATTGACATTGAAAAAAATACGCCAAAAAAAAGTAGAGATATACTTCATAATAGCAAGCATGAAATGTTCAAACATGCGATTTACCTTCGTCATGAGTATTTTTATTTTTTAATAGAGTATAATTTTATTAAACAGAAATTTAAAAGCACATATGTTCATGACTAGATAATAACACCATTGTATGTATGGGGCAATCAGTTGGGGGTTTATCGGACTGTCTGCTAAAAGGCAGCACTGGTAACTTTTGATAAGCTATTATACCAAATTCGTCACCCTAAGACGAGTCGAGCAAGTTAGATCTTTGCATTATCTTTAGTTCAGCATAACTTCGCTGCGCAAAAACATATAGAACAGCTTGCCTACAATCAAACCTTGTTTGATTATCTAAGCTTAATTACTCATTAACAGATTAATGCTTGAATTAAGAACTCTTTAGGATTCCTTTAATAGAAAAGTAAGTTCTTTGCTATACAAAAAACTATTTATGAAAAAGCTCTTACTTCTTTTCTCTGTATGTTCATTATTATCGTTGGCTTCAAGTGCTCAAGAATACTTGGGTTTGAGTACAGGTAATTATTCAGGCCTTCACGGTGTAATGTTACAACCGGCTAACGTTGCTGACAATCGTTATAAATTTGACATAAATTTATTCTCAACCAATATCGGTTTCAGAAATAACTATATCGGTTTCTCTAGAAAGTATTTTGTAAACAATCGTTTCTCTTTTAAGGATTATGATTCGTATGCAGATTTTAAAAGGAATGTATTGACCAGTCGTAATTTGAATGGAGATAATGTTTCTTTCAATTTAAACAATCGATTGAACCTTCCTTCTGTTATGATTACAACGGGTAAGAAATCAGGTATTGCTATCGGCTTGCAATCACGTACTTCTATTGCCGTGGAAAATATGAATGGTCAATTTGCTGAACAACTATATAATGAATTCGCCAATCCAGTTACAGGTTTGAGTTATGATTTAAGTGGAATGGAAATTTCTGCTTTGAATTGGTTTGAAGGAAGCCTTACATATGGTAGAGTATTAATTGATAATGGCAAGCACTTTTTAAAGGCAGGTGTTACAGGCAAATACTTGGGCGGGATCTCTTCGGCTTATTTAAATGTTGACGATATGCGCCTTACAGCCACTAGTGATTCTTCGATTCGGTTAGACGGAGATCGTGTGGGTTATGGTCACAGTTCTACTAGTATTACTAGCGAAATCGGAAGAGACTACCGGCCTGATGCAAGTGGAGTTGGTTTTGATGCTGGTTTGGTCTATGAGTTTAGAGGAAGAATCAATAAGTTTAAATTCTTAAAATTTGATAAAGAGGATGAAGAAGTTTACACAACCACTCGTCGTGATAAAAACAAATACTCCTTTAAGGTAGGTGTATCATTATTAGACGTTGGACAGTTGACGTTCAATTCTGTGCCACTAGCTCGTGATTTTAGTAGTAGCCTTAATAATATAAATATTAGAAATAACGGAATTAAAGATATAAGAACCTTTGATACGTTTTTAAGTAGAAATGTAAATTATTTAGATACGAATTTGAATAATAGCTATGATTATACAGTAGCTATGCCTACTGCACTGAGCGCACAGTTTGATCTACACTTATTAAAAGGATTTTATGTAAACGCTATGGCTTACATGCCGTTTAAAAGTTTAAACAAAGATGCTGATTTTAGAGTATTCACGCCAAATTACTATGCGGTAACTCCACGTTGGGAAAGCAGAGTTGCTGGCTTATATGTTCCAATCGTTTATAACAACAATAATCTTGTGAACAGAGAAGTGACTATTGGTACTACGGTACGCCTAGGGCCATTATTTGTAGGAACGTCCAATTTCCTCACCTTATTTAAACAAGACAATATACGTGCTGCTGATTTGCACCTTGGGTTTAAATTGCCATTGGCTCATGGTAAACCAAGCAAAGCGGCAAACTGGTTTAAAAACTTTACCAACGATTCTGATGAACCGCTAGAAGTAGAGCCAGTAAAAGAGGTAGATGAAATAATTGTTGAAGACGAAGAACCAAGCGACGAGAAGAAAACTAAGAAGAAAGACCAGACTAAAACTAAGATTGAAAAAGTAGTTCCGCAGCCTACACCTCAACCTATACAGATTATTATTAATAACTACAATTCTTCTTCACGGCCTAAGGATAGTAAAAACTCGCAACGGATTGTAGATGTAAATCCGCAAACAGGAGAGTCTAAACAACGTACGATCATAGTGGGTGACGATCAAGGAGTACAGTACAAAGAAGGGAATGCTGGGCAATCAAGAGAGAATGACTCAAATCAGATTGAGGATTCAAAAGAGCTGAACAATATGCAAGAGCAAATTGAGTATCTTAAATTTAAATTGAAGCAGAAAGAAGAGTTGCTCAATGAAATGGAAAGAGAGCAAAATCGAATTCAAAATAATTCCTCAAACGACGAAAGTAAAAAAAAAATTGATTCGCTAACGAACGAATATCTGTATAACAATAGTTTTGTCTATGATAGACAAGCTAATACGTCAAATAATTCTTCTACAGAAGCTACCATGTTTGAGCTGCGTAAGGAACTTATGAATTTAGATCGTATCAACTCTAAGTTAGATACGCAGGTAAATGAACTGTCAAAATCAAATGAGCTATTGGTAAATCGATTAGAGAATCAAGAGAGCAAAACCTCTGTAAATGAATTGGACTATGCCATAAGAAACTTGCGAACCAGTGAAAAACTAGCCTTACAACCCACTAAGGTTTATTATCACGCTTCGCCTGACTATGGTTATGATTCTGAGGACACACGAAAGAAAGGAGACAAAAAGCAACCAACGATAACACGAATTCAAGCTGATCGAACTGCAAATACAAGAGATGATTTGAATAAGAGTTCTGACGTGAATGTTACAAAAAACTATACGACTACCACTAACAATGCTGAGGTTCAAAAGGCCAATGCCGATAACGAAAAATTGCGCAATGAAGTAAATAATCTACGTTCTGAAATAAAAGATTATGAAAAGAAAGCGAATAAAAAGAGAACCAAGTGGGTGCTTTTTGGTAGTAGACGTGATAGAAACAATTCAGCAACCAATGATGAATCCAACGAAGAGGTAGAAACAGTTATTAAACGAGATACAGTTTTTATTGATAAACCGGTTGAGAAAATCGTAACTAAAATTGTGCGAGACACCGTGATTAATGTAGTAGAAAAAAACAATACAATCACTGAAACGAAAGTGGAAACTGTTGAAGTGGATAACTCTGTTCCTCGGCTTTTGAATTTGCCAGCGTACTACGTTTTGTTTGATGTAAATTCAGCAGTAATTAAAAAGATTTTCATGAACAAATTAGATTATTATGCTGCTAAGCTGCAAGAGTATCCTCAGTTAAAACTTGCGTTAACGGGACATACTGATGCCTCAGGAAATCCTAAGTTAAACTTAGCTCTTTCAGAAAGAAGAGCTCGTCAGGTACGAAACTATTTAATTCAGAAAGGAGTCAATAGAAACCGTATCAGCACTAGTTTCAATGGTGAAAAAGATCCTTTGGCCAATAACCAAACAAAAGCTGGGAAAAGCCAAAACAGAAGAGTAGAAGTTCTTTTTGTAAATTAATATTCAAATTACTAGTCCAATCAAAAGCTCCCTTCCGGGAGCTTTTATTTTTTTATATCTTTTCCAGACAAAGCATTCGAAACAGCGGCATCCATAACTCTTTCTGCGTATGGACGACTTATATCGTTTAGACTTTCTTGGGCTAGTTGTATTTTGTTTTTATCTTTTGTTTGAATTGCTTCTTCTAGTTTATTGATTTGTTCATTAGTTGCTTGTTGTTCCTCAGCCGTAATTAAGTCTTTGTGCTTTCGAATAAAATTTTTACTTTGGTCAATTAGCTGTTCCGCCTCAGTTTTAGCTTCTACATACGCACGATGTGCTATGTCTTGTTTAGCATGTGTCATAGAATCTAACAGCATTTTTTCAACAGCTTCGTCAGTTAATCCATACTGCGGTTTAATCTCTATTTCTTGTGTAGTGTTACTGCGAAGTTCGGTAGCATTCACCACCAGTATCCCATCAGCATTTAAAGTGAATTTTATTTCAACTTTTGGTAAACCTGCCGGCATAGCTGGAATATTGGTTAAGGTGAAAGCGCCTAATTTTCTATTGTCGCTTACTAAATCCCGTTCGCCTTGAAAAACTGAGATTTCAATTCCGGACTGACCATCTTTCTGAGTAGTATATTGCCGAGCGGTTTGAGATGGTATTTTAGAATTTCTAGTAATTAGGACATCCATTAAGCCGCCCATAGTTTCAATTCCTAAAGACAAAGGAGTTACATCCAACAACAGAACGTCTGTAGTGTTTCCCGCTAAAATATCTGCCTGAATCGCCGCACCTAATGAGACCACTTCATCGGGATTAACTTCACAATTTACTGCTTGCTTAAAAAAGTCAGCAACGGCTTTTTGAACCGCTGGCACTCTTGTAGAACCGCCTACCATAACTACTGAATCGATTTCATTCACAGTTAGTTCGCTGTCATCCATCGCTTTTTCACAGCAGCGTATCGTTTTTTCAATTAGCTTTTTCACTAAATCATCAAAAGTACTACGGTCAATATTAACTTTTTTCCCTTTGAAATCGCCATTAAAAGAATCGGTAGTGCTCAGCGTTTTTTTTACTTCTTCGCTTAGAAGCCGCAAGCTTTGTACAGCTTCTTTATCTTTATAAAAATCAGTAGTTAATTCTAAAGACTCAAAGAAATGCTGAAAGATAGCCATGTCAAAATCATCTCCACCAAGATAGGTATCGCCATTTGTACTCAGCACATCAAACACTCCTTTCGAAAGTTGAAGAATCGAAATGTCAAAAGTTCCGCCGCCTAAATCATAAACGGCTATCGTTTTTTCGGTTTCAGAATCAGTGCCCATGCCATAGGCTAAGCTAGCGGCAGTTGGCTCATTTATTATACGCAATACTTCCAAACCTGCTAACTTGCCGGCATCGCGAGTTGCTTGACGTTGAGAATCGTTGAAATAGGCGGGTACTGTTATTACGCACTTACTTACCGTAGTTTTCAAAATATGTTCAGCGCGCTGTTTTAGTTCTGCCAATATAAACGAAGAAAGTTCAATTGGGTTATAAAATTTTTCGCCAACTTGTACTCTAACTAATTCCGATTCTTGATTATCAATAATTTTATAAGAAAAGAAATCTTCCTTTTCTTTTATGTCCTCATAGGATCTTCCTAGTAATCGTTTAATACTATAAATTGTGTTGGCAGCATCGGTTTCTAAAAAAGTTTTAGCCTCTTGGCCAACCGTAACACTGTCTCCAAAATGTATCACCGACGGAACAATCGCTTTTTGATCAACTTCCTTTAAAGCTATTGGGTTTTTGGAATTGGGGTGAATCACGGAGACTAAACTATTGGTAGTCCCTAGGTCGATTCCTACAATTACTTCTTCTTGTTGAATACTGCCCGTGGCAATATTAATTGGAATTTTAGCCATAATGCAATATTAGTGAGAATCAGGACAACGGTAGGTCGGCAAGCGAAAACTTATAAATAAATGTGCCGTGAGAAATTGATCTCTTGTAGAGCTAATCCCTCTTTGTCTTCCTGGAATGCCAATAGGATTATCCCTTACCTCTGTTGATCGGTCTTGCAACTGAGAAGCATAGGTAGGGTAGGGTGAATTTATATCATTCGGAAATAAATCTGAACCTACGTACGAAGTACTTACATCGTCTAAATAGTCTGTAGTCGTCATACGGTTTATCACCTCAAAGCCAACCGTAATTCCTTTAGCCATCCAAAATTTCACACCTGCCCCGATAGGAAAACTAATGGCTGTCGTACCGTACACGCGATCACTAAATTCTGGATAAGACTGCCCCTCTGTACCTAAAGGTCGAAGTCTCACCTTAGTATCATTGATTTCTGCATAAGGATCGTATTTAAAAATGCCCAGTCCTAAGGCGATGTAAGGTGTAAAGCGATGCTCAAAGTCTCCAATATCATATTTAAAAAAATGAAAATCGGTCAGGATCGATGCTTCGAAAATGTCCGACTTGAAACTAAGATTTCGTTGTTGCTGAAAAAAGTTGTCAGTATATCGATCAGCGTATCCAATATGACCGTAGTTGCCTGCAAACCGCATAGCGATATAGCGAGAAAAATTATATTTCACAAATACACCAGCGCTCTGTCTGAAATAATCAAAACCATACTGCTGATTCAAATCACCGAAATAATTGGCTCCACCTGCGCTTATACCAAACTCAGTTTTACGATAGTAAATCTGGCTATATGAGCCATAGGAAATACAGCTCAATAAAATTATAAGAACAGCTTTTAAACGCATACGTCAAAGGTACGACCTATTGGGTTTTTCAGATTTGAATAGTGTTATAGATTATTAAAATGATTATACGCTTATTTAGATAAAATGCTTGCCATTTGAGTCAAATCGTCTTCAAGAAGTCGTTGAGAGGAGGACAATGTTCCGAAACCTAGTTCTATTATTTTGCCGCCCTGTATGCCAATCATTTCGCCACTTTTATTCTGAATAAGAGCGTTAACAGCAGCATAGCCCATTTTACTTGCCAAAATTCTATCAAAAGCCGTTGGTGAGCCACCGCGCTGAATATGACCTAGAATGGTTACTCGGCTTTGTAAATTGGGGATTCTATCTATTAGATAATCATTTATTTTTTGCGCACCACCAAACTCATCACCTTCGGCAACAATTATTAAATTGGTTAGTTTATTTCGCTTTCTATCATCAGTCACTTCTTTTACAAAATAATCAAAATCTTCCTGTTTCTCTGGAATAAAAATGTGTTGGGCACCGCACGAAATTCCACTGTTTAAAGCCAAGTATCCAGCGTCTCGTCCCATTACTTCCACAATAAAAATTCGATCATGCGCTTCGGCGGTGTCTCTTATCTTATCGATTGCAGAGACGGCCGTGTTCAATGCCGTGTCATATCCAATGGTGTAGTCCGTACCTACGATATCATTATCAATGGTCCCAGGAACTCCAATAACGTTTATCCCCTGTTCTTTATACAGTTTTTGGGCACCTTTAAAACTTCCGTCACCGCCAATTACAACCAGTGCTTCAATTCCTTGTTCTTTCAAATTAGCAGCTGCTTTCGCTCTACCTTTTTCTTCAAAGAAGTCTTGGCATCTTGCTGTTTTGAGCATGGTGCCGCCACGTTGCAAAATATTAGCTACGGCTGTAGTTGGTAAGCGTTTTATATCGTTGTCAATTAAACCCTGGAACCCTCTCATAATACCGAAGCATTCCAATTGATTGTGTAAGGCTGTTCTGCATACAGAACGAATGGCGGCATTCATGCCAGGTGCATCGCCTCCACTAGTTAGGACTCCTATTTTTTTCATTTTTCTATTTTTTCAGTTGGTAAAATTTGATTGATTTGAAGCATTCTTTTTACAGCCCCGTCTTTTTCATTTTTCATTATATTCAATAAGCTTTCTCTTTGAGTGTTTGAAATATACTTACTGTCTTCTGCCAAACGGTGTAAACTTTTCATTGCATAATATCGAGTCCATTTATTATCATCTTGTTGAGCTCGATCCATTATTTCTGACCAAAATAAATTTTGTTTTTCACTGCCATATCGACTAGCCCACGTTTGGTAAGACGAAATTAAATGATTGCGCTCGCTGCCAAACCTACGCATAAGTTGATTCGAAAAATATTGATTGTTGCTATCCGCTTTTGTAGCATACAAGTTGCATATTTCTGTGAACAAGGCTGACTTGGCTGTATCTGCACTAGGCAAAGATTGCTCAAGTGCTTTTGTTGGGTTTATTTTCTTTAATCCATATAAGCCAGCGGCTGCTACTTGATATGAGGTTGCCTGGCTCCAACCCAAAAAATCTTTTTCTAAGAGTGGATCGGTCAGTCCTCCTAAAACATATATAGCCTGTGATTTTTGATTGGAATGCGTACTAAAATTTGCGATTCGTTTTAAATCTTCTTTGGCTTTCGATATGTTTTGTTTGTTTTCCCAATCTATTTTTTTCATGGCTTGGTAAGACACTTCGGCTAACTTATCATTTAAGGCAAGGAGTAACAATTGCTCTTCTTCGATGCTTTGATCTTTCTTTGGTGAAAGGGCATCGAGAATACGCATTTTTTCAATAAGGTTTAGTGCGCCACGATAATAAGCCGTGACGGATTTGTCGTCGTAAAGCTCGTTCTTTATTTCTCCTATAAAAAGGCAATTCGGGTCTAGGTACAACGGAGTATTAATTTGAGTAGGAGAGAGCTTAATTTTTGTTTTTCTCTTTTTGATTTCAATTGTGACTATTTTATTCTCAACTCGATATTGAAAGGGAAACTCAAACACTTTTTTTGTTTGTTCTTGAATAATTTCTAACTCTCCTTTTTCTATGTTTTTTCTAACTTGAATGATTGGGTGACCACCAGAATGAAACCACTGTTGAAAAAAACTTCTTAAATCACGGCCAGAAACTTTCTCCATTTCAAATCGTAAGTTTTCTATCTGTGCTGTGCCGTATTCATGACTTTTTAAATAATTTTTGATGCCCGTAAAAAAGGTTTTTTCTCCAACGGTATATCTAAGTAGGTTTAAAACTCGCGCACCTTTTTGATACGTGATGGGATTAAAAAGTTCTTCTTTATCATTATAAAAAAATCGAATAATTGCTTTGTCGTTTCGTTTTGAAAAACGCAGATACGATTGCATACTCTTATATTTTTTAAGAAGTTCTGCCGTCTCACCATATTTATGACCAAACCAAAGTTGCTCACCAAACGTTGCGAAGCCTTCATTTAAAGTGAGATGTGACCACGAAGCACATGTTACTAAGTCGCCAAACCAATGATGAAACAATTCATGAGCCACAATACCATCGTTTTGTTTGTCAACGAGTTCTCGATTGTCTTTTTGTACGAACGCTCCGTGCAAAGTAGCACTTGTGTTTTCCATGGCACCTGATACAAAATCTCGCACGACCACTTGTGCGTATTTGCCCCAAGGATAATCATAGCCTACTTTTTCGGAAAAGAATTCTATCATTTCGGGTGTGTGTTTAAAAATACGTTTTGCATAGCGGTGATACGCATTTTCTAAATAGTAGCTTACTTCTTTGCCTTTATATTTTTCATCGGTTGTTTTTTCAAATTTGCCAATTGCCATCATTACCAAATAGGCACTCATAGGTTTACTGACTTGCCAGTAATCAGTTCTTGTATCGGCCTTTTTTTCTTGATGAGTCATAATCCCATTGCTCAATGTAGTTAGAGAATCGGCCACTGTTATATTTATATCAAAGGTCATTTTTTCATGAGGCTTGTCAATGGTAGCAAACCAGTTTGAATTAGATTCTGTCTCGCCTTGGGTCCACAATTGTGTGGGCTTAAAAGGTTCTTTTTTATCAGTATTAATAAAATAAAGCCCCTTGTCGTCTTTTATGGCGGCGCTGCCCTTACTTATATTTTTATCGGGTTGCGCAGTGTAGTTAAAAGAAATCTCTAGTGTGTCCTGATTGGTAATTGGTTTATGTAGATAGATTTTCAATTGAGTTTCGTCATTTCTTTTTCTGAAAGCAAACTCTTTTCCATTCTTATAAAGTTGAATGTTTTTAAAAATGAAATTTTTAGCATCAAGAATAAATGAATCAGTCGGGTAGTGATAGGCTGTAAATCTTATTTTTTCTTTACCAAAACATAGGTGTTTCTGCCAATCAAAAGACACATTAAGTTCTGTGTGTAGGATATCGATTTCTTTCGACGGGCGTTCGCGTACTAGTTTATTTTTAGTACTAATTGTTAGTGGTTTTAGTACAATCGGATGAGGCTTAGGTTTCTTAACTGCGCAGCTTCCTAATAAAATAACGCAGCATAAGACTAAGTATTTTTGAATCATGTCGTAAAAGTAGGAGTTATTTTGTTTGTAAATTTGAAAATAAATTCGAAATGCAATATTGGCTAATGAAATCAGAACCCTATAAGTATAGTTGGGATGATTTGAAAAAAGATAAAACAACATTCTGGGATGGGGTGCGTAACTACTCTGCTCGAAATAATATGAAAGAAATGAAAAAAGGTGACTTGGCTTTCTTTTATCATTCTAACAAAGGCTTAGAAATAGTAGGGGTAGCTGAGATCATTAAAGAGCATTATCCAGATCCCACGATTGACGATGATCGTTGGGTGGCAGTAGATATAAAACCTGTATGCGACATGGTGGAGCCAGTAACGCTTAAAAGCATAAAAGGGGAAGCTAAATTGCAAGACATGGATCTGGTACGCTTGATGCGCTTGTCAGTAGGAAAAGTAAAGAAAAAAGAATTTGACTTAGTAATGAAAATGGGGAAGACTCAACTTTAGTTCTTATTCACCTTCCTCTTTGTATAGTGGAATTAGAATGTGGAAGGCAGTTCCCTCGCCCTCCTTACTTACGAAATATATATTGCCACCCGTCTTGGAAATAATGTCTTTACACATCGCTAGGCCTAGCCCTGAACCAGAAGATTTGGTAGTAAAGTTCGGTTCGAAAATTTTAGATTGAAGGTCTTTAGGAATTCCATTACCATTATCTTCAATCGTGATATCGATTAAATTGTTGGGTTGCTTAGAGGTAGTCAATATGATTTGACCTGTAAGTTCATCAGGTATAGACTGCATGGCATTTTGAATGACGTTAGTAAGGACACGAATCATTTTTACTTTATCAACATTTACAAAAACATCTACTTTAGGAAATACAAATAGAAATTCTGTTTCCTCACTGTCAGAATAAATTCCAGTAGTAGTTTCTAAAATATCTAATAAAGATTCACGCTTGGCATCAATATCTGTCATAGTGGCGAACTCAGAGAAGTTAGAAGCTGTTCTTGTTAATACTCCGATTTGTTCCAATACTGTGCTTGTCATTTTTTGCGTTAATTGAGGGACATTCGGGTCATTTCGCTTTATGGCAGCTTGTAAAGATTGTAGCGATAAACTCATGGGGGTCAATGGGTTTTTAATTTCATGTGCAATTTGTCTTGCCATTTCTCGCCAAGCAATTTCTCTTTCTGACTTGGCAAGCAAAGCAGTACTGTTTTCTAGTTTAACCAGTGTGCGATTATACTCTTTGATTAGTAGTCCTATTTCATCACTATAAGGCCATTGAAGTGGTTCGTTTGTTTGGGTAAGATTAATTTTTGAGAACTGACCGATTATTTTAGTAAATGATACCGTTAACCTTTTTGTAATGTAAAAAGCCAAAAGTGATGATAATAAAAATATTAAAGCATATATGTTGATTAACATGGTAACAATATTCGAATTACTCTTGGAGATACTATATTGGGAATTAAAGTTGGGTGTTTCTAGTATAGCTTGTTGCTTCCGTTTACTATCAAAAATATTGGTGTAAATAGTATAGTATCCTAAATCTCCTAGACTTTGATTGGATTGGTAAGAAAGATCTTTATTGATTCGCAAGCTAGAAAGGGCTTTAGGACTTGCTAAATCAGGCAAAAGGTTAGCAACTTTTTTTGAAACAGAGGTAAAGTATTTTGAGCCATCCAGCCGATATAGATTTATACTGACATTATGTTTTTCAATGAAAGGGCTTACAGTGTTTTTGACGACTAACCCATCACATACACTACTTGAATCAGTAAGATTGCTATACCTAGCTAAGTTAGCATCTTGAATTACTTTTTTGATTTCATTTGAAGCATATAATGCATTTTGCTTAGCCGTTTTTTCCGCATCGGAAGAAAAAAGATAGATGGTAATACCTCCTATTATACTCAAAGAAATAAGTTCCACGATTAAGATAGCTAGATGAATTCTCATTCGCAGCGTTAACCCAAGAAGATTGATAAATCGCTTTCTTTTAAAATTAGAACGAGCAATAATGTTTCCTAATATATAAAGAGAAACCAATAAGAAGATAATGGTAAAAATGTAAGCATAGGTTGTACTGATTTTATAAAGTGTATTTTTCTTTTTCTTAATTATCACGGTTCGTTGTACACCGCGCTTTTTTTGGTGAACAGCTACTTCACTAAAATTTTGAGTATTGGGAAGATTTACAATGCCATAAGAGTTGCTTACCTCTTTGGGTAAGTTAATGGGGAATGCATCAATCTGTGATTGTCGAGTAAGTACATCGTCTGTGTAAAATGCAAATTGATAATCCGAAATATTTCGATTCTGCGAAAGAGTTAGAGTGGATGTTAATTGATTTAGGCTAAGGTCTTCAATTTGATAAGCTTGTTCCAAAGACACTATTATATCATAACTTTTAAATTTAAATCGCAGACGATATTCTTTCAGGTCTTCAGCATCTATCAATTTTAAATTGACAGAGTCATTTGTAAACACAGTAAATTGCCGGTCTTTATTAATATTTTCATTTGGTACTTTGCTATTTTCGTCTTGATATATTTTTATGTTAGTAGAATATCGAGGTTCAAATTGTAAAATATATTTTTGATTGAGGTGCTCAATGATATCTTCTTCATTCTGTTGTTCTCTTAGTTCTCCATCATTATTAATTTTCTTACTTATTGCAATAAGTTTATTTTCTGTAGATTTTGATTCAAAATGCAACAATTTTTTTCCTAAATGCTGTTGAAGTTTGAGTTCTTTGTGAGTGTCAAAATAATGTATAATTATTACGCAGCTTGCTGATAAGTATATGAGCCAATAGATTAGTTTGTAAGAATTAAAATCGAATTTGGTATGAAGTGATTTCATTCTAAGCAGGAAAATTGTGAGGCAGGTCCATAAACTAACAATAAAAAATACATACTCTATTTCCTGAAAAATAATTAAATAAGCCACGACACCAAAAAGAGGAATAATAATAGATATGGACTTATTTACTTTATACTTTTCTAAGTACCGATTAAAAATCATTATCAGTAAAGAGTAATTTATAAAAATTAAAAGCATAGTACCGAGTCCTATAATATTGTAAGGGCTCAGGTTTAAAACATCGGTAGTGTCAAATCGAAGTCGGCTGTCGAATACAACGCTGCGAATTTGTTGAATAGAAACGTAAGCAGTGCTATAAAGAATTACAGATAAAACAAATATAAAGGCAGTAGATTGACTTTTGGTTTTCAGCTTCCATATTTTATTTTGAATATTCATTATAAAAAAGAATAGAACCCAAAAAAGTAAACAAGCATTAATGAACACATCGCCAAGCGAGCATGAAATTAAAGAGGATGAATATAAACCAGGATTAAATAAATAAAACTCCGAAAAGTTATCTGGGAAACCAAATGTATAGGTAAGTAGTCGTATGGTAAATATAGTTAACAGCAGTAGCCCAAAATATAGTGCTGGATTTCTACTTACTGAGACCTTAAAAAAAGTATGAATTGAGACGCCGAAAAATATAAAAGCCAAAGAGGCTATAAAAAACCTAGCAAAGTTTCTGTCTGTCACGGCAAGAAAGCTAGACTCTTCAGTCAGTTGAAATCTTGGAGCTTTATGAATGGAAACAATTGTTTGCTTTCTCTCTTTTGTAGAGTCTAACGTTTCAAGTCTATAGCCAAAGTTTTCTTTGAAGCCGGAACCTTTAGTGAATGCAAAATTTGAAGGTAATAGTTCACTGTTTAGTTTATAATTCTTGTACAAAGGAAATTTTCCAATTATAAAGACTAATCCATTAACTGAATTAATCTCTTTTCGAATAAAAACACCTACTTCACCATTTATTTCATAATTTAGAAGTGTGTCAATGGTAGAATTTTGAAATTGATCGTTACTATGAAGGGCTTTACTCCAAAAAATAATAGAGTCATTTTGAGAAAGAAAAAAGGACCAATTTTTAGAATTGTACTTGTCAAACTCGTCGTTGGAAAAGGAACTGAATGTCGGAATCGTTTTATTAAATCTCAATAAATCGTTTTCAAATTCCTGATATTCTTTATCAAAATTTGCTGTTATTTTTTTTGAAATCTTTTCAGCGGTTAGCCGTGGGAAGAAAAAGGAATTAATAGGTTGCCAAGACAGTAAGAAAAAAAATCCGGCCAAGATTAGAAAAACCCTCCGATCAATATCAAAAGGAAATCGGAAAGCCCGTCCGGTATTATTTTTGAGTTTATTCACCTTTTTTAATCTGATTCCAAATCGCATCAAGCTCAGTGAGTGATAGTTCCTTTAGCGAACTGACAGACTCCATTGCTTTACTTTCCATCTTATTAAATCTACGAATAAATTTTTTATTTGTTTTCTCTAAAGCTGCTTCGGGGTCTATATCTAAAAATCGAGCGTAGTTAATCATTGAGAACAATACATCGCCAAATTCTGCTTCCATTTCTATTTCGTTCCCTTCCGTAAGAGCCTCTTCGAATTCATTCCATTCTTCGTTTATTTTATCTTTTACATCACTTGCTTTTTCCCATTCAAATCCTACTTGCTTTGCTTTTTCTTGCAAGCGTAGGGCTTTTACAATAGCAGGCAAGGAAATAGGTACTCCACTGAGAACACCTTTTTTCCCTTCTTGAAGCTTTAAATTTTCCCAGTTTTGTTTTACTTCTTCTTCATTGTCAACCGAAACGTTGTCATAAATGTGAGGATGACGAGTGACTAGTTTTTTGCAAATAGATTTTACCACATCATGTCTCGTAAATTTGCCTTGTTCGCTGGCTAGTTTAATATAAAACACAAGGTGCAGTAAAATGTCACCTAACTCTTCCTCAAGGCCCTTCCAATCTTCAGAATCAATTGCGTCTACTAGTTCGTAAGTTTCTTCTATGGTAAGTTTTCTAAGAGAATGAATGGTCTGCTTTTTATCCCAAGGGCATTTTACCCTTAGCTCAGTCATGATATTTTCTAGCCGTTCATACGAGCCTGCATAATAATCATTCATAGAAGTATAAATCTACTAAGATGCTTTTAATTACTGTAGATAATTCTCATTTTTAATTACGAATCAAGGGCTTATATTCACACTTCTATCTATGGAAAAGTTTCAGGGAATTTTGGGCATCGTCTTTATTTTAGGATTAGCTTTTGTTTTTAGTAATAATAGAAGCCGGATTAATAAACGATTAGTTTTTACAGGTCTAGGTTTACAAATTATTTTAGGTATCCTCATTTTAAAGGTTCCTTTTATTAAAATGTTTTTTGAGTTGATTGGTAAAGTGGTTGAAAAAATAGATGCAGCCGCTTTCAAAGGAGCATCTTTTGTATATGGAGGTCTTTTAGTAAACGGGGCAGAAGGACCAATGGCGTATCGCTCTGGGGAATCCATGGATTCTACCATGCGACCATTTATTTTTGGTTTTAATGTACTGGCCACAATAATCATTATCTGTATACTGGTTGCCTTGTTGTACCATTTTGGCATAATGCAGCGTATCGTTGGTTTTTTAGCCAAATGGATGAATAAAATTTTGCGGGTTTCAGGGGTAGAAAGTTTAAGTAATGTTGGCAGTGCTTTTGTTGGTCAAGTAGAGGCTCAGGTCATGATTCAGCCCTTTATAAAAAATATGACCCGCAGCGAAATCATGGCAAGTATGGCGGGGAGTTTTGCATGCATTTCCGGTTCTGTAATGGCCATCTATGCATCATTTGGCATTGAAATGAAATTTTTACTTACGGCTAGCTTAATGGCGGCGCCAGGCGCATTGGTTATTGCGAAAATAGTATACCCGGAAACTGAAAAGTCAGAAACGATGGGCGAGGTGAGCATTAGTAAAAAAAGCCAATATGATAGTGCTATAGATGCAATCACTCATGGAGCTTCAGATGGTATGAAAATTTCTTTAAATGTGTTTGCCATGCTCATTGGTTTCATTGCACTTATAGCTTTGGTAGATACATCCTTATCTTATTTACCTTTTGAAGAACCGATTCAATTGCGCACTATTTTCGGCTGGATTTTTTATCCCGTTGCCTGGTTGTTGGGGGTGCCGGATGCCGATTTGCAGTCGGTAGGACAATTGATGGGAACGAAGCTTTCCATAAATGAATTTGTGGCTTATTTAGATATGAAAACTATGATGGCTGATGGAATTCTTAGTGAAAAAGGAAAGTGGATAGCTAGCTTCGCCCTTTGTGGTTTTGCTAATTTTGCCTCTGTCGGTATTCAAATTGGAGGAATTTCTGCTTTATGTCCTGAGCGGAGAAAAGATATTGCTAGTTTGGGTTTAAAAGCAATGTTCGCAGGTACCTTGGCTTCTTACATGTCAGCAGCTATTGCTGGGATTATTTTAAGTATTTAAGATTGAAAAATTAAATGAGCTTTATCTTTGCGCCTAGTTGATATGATTTATTATAAAACAGAAGAAGAAGTAGAATTGTTACGTGCAGCCAATATGCTGGTCGCCAATACCCATGCTCATTTGGCCAAAGAAATTAAGCCAGGAGTATCTAGTAATTTTTTGAACCAACTTGCTGATACCTTTATATACGATCATAAAGCAACTCCTGCTTTCAAAGGCTATAATGATTTTCCGGCAGCTTGTTGCATGAGCATAAACGATGCGGTTGTGCATGGTTTTCCATCTGATTACGAACTTCAACATGGTGATATTATTAGTGTAGACATTGGTACGGTACTGAATGGTTTTGTAGGAGATAGTGCTTATACTTATGCCGTGGGAGAACAAAAACAAGAGACACTCGAACTGTTGGCTAGAACAAAAGATGCCCTGTATTTAGGGATTCAACAGGCAGTGGTGGGTAAACGTATTGGTGATATAGCTTTTGCGATTCAGAATGCTACTGAAAAAAAATATGGCTATGGAGTGGTACGGGAACTAACCGGACATGGAGTGGGTAAATTATTGCATGAAGAACCTGAAGTGCCCAATTATGGCAAAAGAGGGCAAGGGGTTAAGTTGCAAAAAGGATTGACTATTGCCATTGAACCTATGATAACACTGGGGGAACGAGCAATTTATTGTGAAGAAGATGGTTGGACGATTCGAACAAGAGATGAATCTTATGCTGCGCATTTTGAGCATTCAATTGCTGTTCGCAAAGGGGAGGCGGATATCTTATCATCATTTGTTCCAATAGAAAAAGCTGAAAAGGAGAATCCTAATTTAAATGATTCTTACAATGAATTGAGACAAGTCAGTGCGCCTAAACAAACAAATTAAGATATCAGCACAAGCTATCAGTAGAAGATTTAGATAAATAGTTCAGCGGGATAGCCCACTTCTAAAAGTTTCAAGCCATGGGCCGCTGCGCTAAAGTCTGCTTGTTGGCTATCATGTGCCGCTATAATCTCAGGTAATGAATTCACGTCAATATTACCTCTTGCAATTTGTAGAGAAGTACCTACTAATGCTCTCACCATTCCTCGTAAAAATCGATTGCCTCGTACTGTAAATTTTAAGTAATCTTTTTCATGAGACCAGTTCACAATGCTAAGATTGCATTGATAATGATTTACCTCGGCATGACGTTTGCAAAAACTTTGATAGTCTGTATTATTTTTATAAAATAGGGCGACTTTATCTAACAATTCTTTCTTTAGAGGAAAAGGGTAGAAGTAAGCTGTGTCAGTCAGGAAAGGGTTTTTTGCTTGATAAACTAGGTATTCGTAAGTTCGAAATTGGGCATCAAATCTTGAATGACTTTCAGGCCTTACTTCTCGAATTGATTTTACAACAATGTCTTTTGGCAAAATAGCGTTGGCGTTATAGGCTAAGGTAGAAGGTAGTTTTTTATTGGTGTCAAAATGAAGAAAATTTTGGATAGCGTGAACACCTGCATCGGTTCTGCTACTTGTGGTAGTATTAATTGCAGTACGCATAATAGTTTGAAACGCTTTGTCTACCTCACCTTGAATCGTTAGAGCGTTTTCCTGTTTTTGAAAACCAGAAAATCGTTTACCGTTGTAAGCAAGTTCTATAAAATAACGGGACATAGATTATTGCTTTGGTGCAATATTCTTGTCAATGTACGAACGGGAATCTCTTACAATTTTATTTTTTTTCAAAATAAAACGTTCAAGTTTATCAACAGGTATTCTAAGATAGATAGGACCGTCAGTTGTTAATATATCTGTGTCAAATGTAGGATTCCATCTGGTTAAGGTAGCCACATCACTTTCTAGATGTTTACAAATAATTCCAATAGTATAAGCTCCTTTGACTTTTAGAATTGCAATATTGTCTAACTCAGAAGGCGCAATTTTGGGTTGTCCTTTTTTGAAAACTAGTGTATTGTTTTCAAGAGTAGGAACATCATCATAAGCAGAAGCAAATGATCCAAAGTTTGGCTTGGGAGCACGAGTGCCACCGGGAGCATTTCCTAAGCTGAGTGCGTTTGAATTTTGATCCATGTAAGTAGAAGTGGCAATAAAAGCCATCACATGATTTCGAGTTTCACGAGGTAGTCGATCCTTAATATCCCAATACGTTTTACCCTTAGAGCGGTTTAGTGCTTTAGTAATATTTCCTGGACCCCAATTGTAACCGGCCACCGTTAACAGCCAATCATTTTTAAACATTCGATTAATACGTTTCAAATATTTGGCCGCCGCCTTAGTGCTTTTATAAAAATCTACGCGCTCGTCTACACGACTATCCACTCTCAGACCTAATAGTCTTCCTGTTTCTGGCATAAATTGCCATGGTCCTCTTGCTCCAACCGAGGAAACAGCTTGAAAGTTCATTGCACTCTCAATAACAGCCAATGCCTTTAGTTCTTTAGGAACTTTATATTTTCTAAATACATTTTCAATAAACGAAAAATGGGAGCGATGCTGACGCTTCATTCTTGTCAATCGCTTGCCGTAATTTTTGTGATAGTTTGCAATATACTTTACTATAAAGTCAGTGTGTTTACCATAGATCGCTGGATCAACCCTTACGTGAGAAACTCTTTTTGGTTTTACGCGTTCATCTTGAACGGCAACCTTTCTCTTAATAAATCGAGAACTATCAATTTTCCTTTTTTCTCTTAAGGCTGCGGATCGAATGATTTTTGTATTTTTCGGTAGCAGGCTTGTGTCCTTAATCGGTATAACCTGTACCTTTTTTTTGCCTTTCTTTTTGCCTTCGATAGTGGCAGAAATTTGAGCAGATGCTTGAAAACCCAATGCCATAAGCATGAGAAACAATATATTTTTATAATTACTTACTATCACGTACTTTTTAATTTTATATATTGACTATTGAGCGCTGCTTTCGTTTTCTTTCATGCCGGCTTCTATCTCACTTTTAACATTGTCTTTGGCATCTTTAAACTCTTTGACCCCTTTACCCACGCCTCGCATGAATTCTGGAATTTTCTTTGCTCCAAATAATACCAAAACTGCTAGTACAATTATAATCCATTCCGCACCGGCTGGCATTCCTAATAAAAAAATTGAGTTAAACATATGTTGTTAAATTTATATTCTTTGGTAGTAAAAATACAGTTTAAGAAACTGAATACCAACTAAAAAATGTGAATACTATTAATCTTAACGAAAAAAGGCTACAATCAAATTGTAGCCAGTTAGGATTTTTATAATATTAATTTTAATTAACTCGTTTCTCTTTAATACGAGCAGATTTACCTTGGCGCTCACGAAGATAAAAAAGCTTAGAACGACGAACTTTACCTACTTTGTGAACTTTCACACTTTCAATAAAAGGAGAATACACAGGAAAACAGCGTTCAACACCAATTCCGTCACTTATTTTACGTACAGTAAACGTCTGAGTAGCTCCATTTCCCTGGCGCTTCAGTACACTTCCTTTAAACGTTTGGATACGCTCTTTATTTCCTTCTTTAATTCTATAGTTCACTGATACATTATCTCCTGCCGCAAACTTAGGTAAGTCAGGCGTTTCAGATAGTTGTTCGTGTACAAATTTTACTGCTTCTTGCATCTTATAACTTTTAAGGATTGGCAAAAGTAAATTATTTATAACTAAAATCCTTATTTATTTATGGGAAAATACCTAATTCCATATAAGAAAGACCCACTTTGTTGATAGAGGCTACAAACGCCGCTGTGCGCATGTCTTCCACACGTTTGCTGCGCATCCAAATATCACGAATTTCACGGTAGCTACTGATCATTGTATCCTCTAATCCTGAGTAGACCAAATCCACTTCATCGGGTCCGTGAATCAATTGAGACTTTTGTTTAGCCGATATTTTTTGACCAGTCATTTTTTCAATGCTTTCTACAAGTCTCGAATTGGTGCTTTCACTAAAGCGTTTTTCCATTCTTCCGTAGCGTACGTGACTCAAGTTTTTCAACCATTCGAAATAGCTAACCGTTACACCACCTGCATTCAAAAACATATCAGGAACCACGCAGGTGCCTTTTTTATTTAAGATTACATCCGCCTCGGGCGTTATGGGACCATTAGCTGCTTCTCCAATAATTTTTGCTTTTATATTCTTGGCATTCTTTTTATCAATCACATTTTCCAATGCGGCGGGTATTAGAATGTCACAGGGTAGTTCTAAAGCGGCTGTATTATTTTTTAATTTTTTGGTACCTTCAAAGCCAAGTATACTGCCCTTGTTTTTTTTGCGATAGGCCATTAATTTATCAATATTGATTCCGTTTTCATTAGAAATAGAACCCTCGTACTCAGCAACACCTACGATGATAGCACCTGCATTCTGGAAAAATTTAGCAGCATGATATCCTACATTCCCTAGTCCTTGTACAACTACTTTTTTACCATCAAGGCCAGTAGGCAGGTTTAGCATTTTCATTACGTCTACATCATCGCACATCTCTTTAATACCATAGAAAACACCCAATCCCGTTGCTTCGGTTCGTCCGCGCACGCCGCCTTGCGTAACCGGTTTACCCGTCACACAGCCCATAGCATCTACTTCACCTGGGCGGAGCGAATTATACGTATCCACAATCCAACTCATTTCTCTTGCACCCGTTCCATAATCAGGAGCGGGTACATCAATACCTGGCCCAATAAAATTTTTCTTAACTAGCTCCGCCGTGTATCGTCTCGTTATTTTTTCAAGATCGTATTCTGAATATGATCTTGGATCAATTCGGATACCTCCTTTGGCTCCTCCAAAAGGAACATTGACAATTGCACACTTAAATGTCATAAGGGAAGCCAAAGCCATTACCTCATCTTGATTCACATCTAAGCTATATCGAATCCCTCCTTTCACCGGAAGTTTATGATGTGAGTGTTGCACTCTGTAGGCTTCAATTACCTCAATTTTATTTTTTACTCGTACCGGAAACTTCATTCGGTAGACCGAATTACAAGCTTTGATTTGTTCCAAAATTCCTTTTTCAATTTTTGTAAAAGGAGCTGCTTTATCAAAATTGCGTTCTACGCTTTCGAAGAAACTGTAATGTGATGCCATAGATTTCTTTAAATAATAGGGGAGTTATGAATTGTTTTTTTCTAGTTTACTTAGTTTACGCTCTATACGTACCAAGTATAGAATGATTCCCACAAATATAATTGCTAATACGTATACCACAAGATTTATTCTTCCGTTTTCGTAGAGGAACGATGTTGTAGCAAAATCCGAATTAGCAGCGATGATTTGTTTCGGTTTTTGCAAAGAATCTTGTGCAACGCTCACCATAGAATTGGTAAAGAATGATGCTACAAGCAAGAATAAATAGCGAAGGCTACTACTTAATTTCATGAGTTTTTAATTTTTTTAATCTGTATCGAATATCAAATAGCCAAAGGCTAAGCATTACCCAGCCCAGCATGGCGGGATAAAAAATATGGGCAAACACATTGGACTGACCTCGCAAAGCGGATAAAGTTTCATCCTCTGCAGAGCCAGGGTGAAGTCCATCCATTCGAGCCGGTATAATGTAAAGTGCCGGTACGATTAATGCCAAAGCAAAAATATTGTACACGGCAGAAATACGAGCGACTTGTTTTTTATTAGTAATGCTTAATCTCAAAATTAAATAAGCTGCATAGGCCAAGAGTGTTAAGGTGGCGCCCCAAATTTTAGGGTCATTGGGAAATGCTTTTCCCCATGTGCCACTGGCCCATAACATTCCGGTTGACAGTCCCATCAGTCCAAAATAAAATCCCGTCTCTACGAAAGAAGTAGAAATCAAATCGAATTTATTCTGTTCTGTTTTTAAATAGACGATTGCAAAAACAGCGGATAGAAAAAAGCAGACCTGCATAGATTGCCACATCGGGACATGAAAAAATAAATTACGAGCCGACTCATTTAATAAAGGTAGATTCGGTACTGGCGTTAGCAATCCTCCGACTACAACGTAGCTCAGTATCATCGCTGTGATGATTTTCCACCAATATTTTTTTACAAAAGCCATTCAGCTTATTTCTCTTCTAAGAATGGATAACCGTATTCGTTAGGCGCATTATACGTTTCCTTAATTGTACGAGGACTTAACCAACGGTATAGATTTACCATACTACCAGCTTTATCATTCGTACCGCTCGCACGACCGCCACCAAATGGCTGTTGTCCTACCACGGCTCCTGTTGGTTTGTCATTAATATAAAAGTTACCTGCACTATTTTCTAATTTTTCTAAGGCTTCTTTCACTGCATAACGGTCCGTTGCAAAAATAGAACCTGTCAATGCGTAAGGAGAAGTAGTATCGACTAGTTTCAATGTTTTGCTAAAGTCCTTATCGTCATATATATATACTGTAAGTACTGGCCCGAAAATTTCTTCGCACATAGTGGTTGCCTCAGGGTTGGTTGTTTCGATAAGTGTAGGCTCAATGAAGTAACCTTTTTTCTTATCGTATTTACCACCCGCTGTAATTTTTGTTCCTTTTTCTTTTTTCACACTATCAATATAGCCGGCAATGCTATCAAACGCACGCTCGTCAATAACGGCTGTTATGAAGTTTCTAAAATCATCTACAGGACCCATCTTTAAGGTCTTCATATCTTTTTTCAACTTCGTTAAAATTTCCTTTGCTAAGCTCTTTGGTAAATACGCTCTAGAAGCTGCACTACATTTTTGCCCTTGAAACTCAAACGAACCACGAAGCAAAGCGGTAGCCACTTGAACAGGCTGTGCGCTTGGGTGTACCATTACAAAATCTTTACCTCCTGTTTCGCCTACAATGCGTGGGTAGCTGCGGAACTTATGAATGTTTTCTCCGATAGTCTTCCACATAGTTTGAAAAACGCCTGTACTACCTGTAAAGTGAACCCCTGCAAAATCTTTGTGAGAGAAACATACTTCACCCACCTCAGGGCCTTTACAGAATATCATATTGATTACACCATCTGGCAGACCGGCTTCTTTCAAAATTTTCATGGTGAGATTTGCAGAGTAGATTTGAGTTTCTGCTGGTTTCCATACTACTACATTACCACACATGGCAGCAGAAGTGGGTAAGTTACCGCCAATGGCCGTAAAGTTAAACGGGGTCACCGCCAATACAAATCCTTCCAACGGACGATACTGCACGCGATTATAAACGCCATCGCCCGATACGGGTTGCTGCTGATAGATATTGCTTAAAAAATGCACATTGAAACGCAAGAAATCAATAAACTCACAAGTAGAATCAATCTCCGCTTGGTAGGCATTTTTACTTTGCCCTAGCATAGTAGCGGCTAGCATATCGTAGCGATATTTACCTGCAATTAAATCAGCGGCTTTTAAAAAGATAGAAGCGCGCTGCTCCCAGGGCATGGCACTCCAATTAGCCTTTGCTTTTTGCGCTGCATTAATCGCTTGGGTGACATGTTTTTTTTCACCTTTGTGAAACTTACCTAGGTTATGCTTAATCTCATGGGGCGGGTGCATACTTTGCGTATTGCCCGTTCTTACTTCCTCGCTGCCGATATACATAGGTACATCCACCTTAGTTTTTTTGGCGCGCGCTAAGGCGGCCTTTAGTTTTTTCTTATCGTCGCTGCCTTTTTCAAAGTCGCGTATAGGTTCGTTTATTGGGGTTGGAAAGTAAAAATAGCCGTTACTCATAATGATCTTATTTTTTTTAAATGAGCGGCAAAGATAGGGAGAGGAAGTGTTTAATGTTTCAGGTTGAATGTTTAATTATTGAATGGGTGGTTTTGCGAGTTCATCTAGCGCGAGAATTCGGCGCCGCTCTAGCGGTGGCTTCTCGTGCATTACAATAAAAGTACAAGTACCCTAGGCTCAGGCTTGGCTGCCTTCTTGCGCAAATAGGTAATTTTTCACCAAAGATTTTATAATAACATAAAAATAGAAATGACCTAAGCACAAAACGATTATCAAAACCTATTCAATTGCCACTGAAACAAGAAACCTCATAATATCCTAAACGCTACATTTAAATATCGTTTCCATAGGTTTAATTAATTTTTATCCAACCAGTTACTATGATTTTTTGCGGCTTGTTTTGCCCATTGTTGAGGACGTGAGCCCAAACATTCCAAAATAGCATCTACGCCTATAATACTGCCCTTTGCCAATCTTCCCAGCAACGCAATAGGTACATTTTGTTCGTGGTTTTCTGAAATCAAATAAGCAGTTTCATCTGTCTCCACACCTAAATCATCATGAACAACTTTTATCAAATCATCAGCGAGCATATTTTTAATAATGGACGATTTTACAGCTTTAATTTGTGGAGAATCTAACACTGAATCAATCATCATATTGGCAGTGATTGATTTTTCACCAACAGAGAATCGCCAACCCTCTTTTAGTAAGTCAATATTCGGATCATTAACAAAATCTAAGTTTAAGATACCTGCTTTTATCAAGGCTAGTAATTGTTGGATGCTTTCTACGGGAGGCCCGTAAGAAAACCGTTTGGTCGATTCATCCAACTCTATGATTTGGGCAATCACATTATTGGTACATTTATTGAAAGATAATTTCTTATAAATGGAAGGTTGGCAATGCCGCCATACCTGACCGATGCAATAGTCCAAACTGATTGCTCGTTTTCCAATCGCCATTTCCGCAAATTCTTCCATACTCTTTCTAGCAGATTGTTTGTTCGAGATAAAGAGTGGGTGTTCATAACTTTGGTCTTTCAACCATTGGGTAATTAAAACTTCAATCGCAGCAATGGAAAGGTTTGGATAGGTTCTAGTATTAGGCAATTCTGAAAAAATAGCTGAAGCAATTGGCGCAAAAGCAGCAATCAGAAAATGTGGGTTTTTTGCTTTTTGCTGCGTCTGTTCATTACCAATTTCTAGCTCAAAATTTAAAATGGCTGTATTCGAAGGTTGGAACCACTTATCTATTTTAGCGGTTAAGGGTTTGGGAGAGGGCGGCAAACCATTGAGTGAAAAGGGCACCAACCTATTTTTACAGTCCGCATCCATTTGAAAAGAGCAAGATAGCGTCTCCTCGTCCTCGATAACAAATTGGCCCACTTTTTCAGCGATGGCCCTTACCGCATCTATCATTGCCAATCCAAAACCGCGAATCCCAATAACACTTTGATCATTTAGATTTATATGGTATAAGTAATCAGCTACTGGATAAGGTGATTTGAAGAGGTTACTGTCTGTTTTGTCATCGGCAAATTCACTCCAAATCTTTATGTCTTCCGATAGTTCTGTTTCTTGATGCCCTATAGTCAACAGTACTTCATCGAACTCTATATAAGCATGGCTAGTAGTCGCTATTTGGACTTTATGATTACTTAGCCATTTTATATCCTTCACATGTTCTTTATGAAGAGACAGAATATTTGAATGAATTAATGATTCACTGAGCGATTGAAATCTTTCGGATAAGTATTTCCCAATAAGAGCACGAGGAGGATAAGTATCTAACTTTTGATTGGAAAGCACAGTAAAATCCTGGCCAATCCATTCATGATAGGAGGGGAATGCTTCGATTTTTAAGGTATCGCTGTCTATGGCCTCTCGTTGGTTTAATTCTAAACTACGCTCTGAAATATTGATCCAATTCGATGGGTTTTGCTTTAAATCATAGACTTGTCCGTTCCCAAAATTTCCTGTGGATTCGAAGAGTGAAATATGAATATTACGCAGCCTTTTTTGCTTCGTCAATTCAAGAACTAATCTTTCGAGCGCATATCCGCCTCGGGGTCCGACGCCAATAATTCCAATCTTTCTCACATCCTTCATTTATAGTTTCTTTGTAGCGACTCGCGATTTGGGTACGAGGAGTGCGGGCCTGCGAAGTACACACTGCGAGCATTATCGCCTTTAGCCAAAGATAGGAGTTTGCAACTACACTTTTGTATTTCTTTATATTGTAATAATCCCTAGTGTAGTAATACGTTACACCCAGAGAAGATAGTACCAAAGGCCGAATATCGAAATACTCTGGATGACAGACAATGCATAATATTGTAAGTAGAAGACCAACGTCAAATGCGCGTTGGGCTGGTCGATTTCTTCTAAAAACATAGTAGCCTGCAACGATTAAGTGCAACAGAACTAATGTGAAAAACATATTCTTATCTAAACGCTTGACACATTGAATGCCTGAAAAACTATCTGAGCATTGTCTAGAAATTGCCAGCATACAAAATAACATTATTATAAAATTGGTTAAAACTATTTTGAATCTCATAGTGTTATTTTCAAATGTAAACTAGCACTAAAAAGCAAGCACCAAGAAGTAAATAACTTTAATAAATGCTAAGTAATGGCAATAACGCAACTTAGCTTCAAGCGTGGCGTTTTTTGCTGCCTTATCAAGGCTTATATATTTCAACTTCGAAAGCAAAGCCCGGCTAAAAAAGAAGCCATAGAAACTTTATAAACCGCCTAAACCCATTCAACCAAATAAACCCAAAAAACCCAATAAACCCTATAAACCAGATCGTACTTTTACAACATGCTTCGCAATAATTACTTTTTTGGTTTCCTGCTAGGAGTGGTCATACCCTTTATGGGCTTTGTATTGGTGTATATGTTTCGGTATATGCTCAAAGGGGTGACGGTCGATTATTTTATTGAGCTATTGCAAGATAATCCGCGGGCGGTTTCGTCAACTATTTCCTTGGGATTAATTACATGTATTCCGCTGTTTACCTATTATCGAAATCGTAAGTTGTACAAAACACTTTATGGCATTTTTGCAGCTGTGGTGATTTATGCGGGTATAGTCATAGCCTATCGTTTTGAACTTTTTTAAATGAAATATTTCGTAGTAGCCGGCGAGGCGAGTGGTGATATGCACGGAGCTAATTTAGTGAGCGCTTTGTCAAAAATTGATGAGCAAGCACAGTTTTGGGCCTGGGGTGGCGACAGGATGAAGGCCCAAGGAGTCACGGTTTATAAGCATATTCGGGATTTAGCTTTTATGGGGTTTAAAGAAGTGATTCTTAATATTAAAACCATACTCGGCAATTTTACGCTTATCAAACAGCAAATAGAAAAGGTGCAGCCCGACGTGCTGATTTTGGTTGATTATCCGGGTTTTAATTTGCGCCTAGCCAAGTGGGCTAAGCAAAAAGGGTTTCGGGTTGTGTATTACATAGCACCGCAAGCTTGGGCATGGAAAGCCAATCGCGTTGAAAAACTAAAAGCTTATACCGATCAGTTGATTTGCATTCTTCCTTTTGAAAAAACATTTTTTGAGGAGAGAGGATTGGCGGTTGAGTATGTAGGGCATCCTTTGCTCGAGCAAATTGAAGTGAATAAGTCCGCTAGAAAAAACACAATTGCGCTGTTGCCGGGAAGTCGAGAACAGGAGGTCCATAGCATGTTACCCGAAATGCTAAGCATAATTGATGAATTTCCAGATTATGATTTTAAAATTGCCCAGTCTCCCAATTTAGAAATTAGATTTTATGACAGCTGTTTAACCCATGAGCGAGTCCATTTACATACAAGCGGAATGGCAAGTTTGCTCAACGAGTCTAAGGCGGCTTTGGTGACTTCAGGCACCGCTACTTTAGAAACGGCTTTGTACAATGTACCTCAAATTGTTTGTTATAAAAGTGGGGCACTATCGTACCAAATCGCCAAGCGAATTATAAAGGTTCCTTATATTTCGCTGGTCAATTTAATATTAAAAAAAGAAGCGGTGAAAGAGTTGATTCAAAGCGATTTAAATAAGTTAGAGTTAACTAAGCAGTTAAGCTATATTTTAGCAGACGGCAGGGAGCTTATCCAGAAAGATTATGCTACTATTCGACAGCAGTTAGGAAAGGGAAATGCCTCAAATAAGGCAGCTCAATTGATTTATGAGCGAGTAAAAAATCGGTAAAGCACCACGATTAAAGCGAAGAGAAAAACAATCAAAGAGATCTTATTCATACCATGCATAAGCTTTACATTAATGCCTTTATTTGCTTCAGGGTCTTTTTTCTTAATGTATAAATACTCTAATATCTGCTGCCAAAAGGTGCGTTTCATGATTGTAAAAGTACAGCTCACAGTGACTATATTACATTTTATTGAACTGATTATTTCAAAATACTCACAAATCGAATTAATTTTACGTCTATAAAATTATGAGAACTACAATTTGTAATTCCCTAATGCTGATTACCTTCCTTGTAGTAGTGTTCAGTGGTTGTCGGAAACCCAGAGTTGCTGGCAATATAATTATTCGTGGTACTATAACAGACGCTTATGATCAGTCGCCTATTGAAAATGTCATAACACTAATCGGTCGTGCGCCCAGTCTAATGAGCAATAAAGAATATTACCGCTTAGGTATTGATGATACAAGTGATTCTGGAGGTAACTTTTACTGTGAGTATAACAATGCAGAAAATGATAAATATGTTTTGGTACTGAAAGATCCTACGGACACCTTCTTGCGTGATAACTATGTTGTGCTGAATGAAGGTTTTACATCTAATCCGTATAATTCATTTGCTGCGCAACCCATCGCTTCCACAATTCAAGATAATTTAACAATCTCTCTAGGAAGAAGAGGACGATTGCGAGTGGACGTAAAGTCGAACCCTAATTTTAATCCCCAAAATTTTATTATAACTGGGGTAGGGGATTTTTCCCCACTTGAAAATAAAGACACTACGATCTACCTAAGAACTTTACCACGAAGGGAAAATACATTTACCGTTAAAAACAACGATAAAGATCTTATGGCGGTAAGATTTTACCAAGGGTTAAAGGGCGATACAATCCGCACATTAGTTATACTATAAAAAATACTATAATTATCGCAGGCCAATCCGTGACAGATACCGCAATCGAACCGAAGTGGAGAATACCGGATTCGAACCGGTGACCTCTTGCATGCCATGCAAGCGCTCTAGCCAACTGAGCTAAACCCCCATGAAGCGGCAAATATAGAGTATTGACTTAAATTATAGTTACAAATTTGATTGAGAAACACTACATTTGACGGACGCCTAGTATGCAAGACAAAGAAAATAAAATATTAGAAAATCTTGATAACATTGATACGGACAATCATCATATCGATGGTTTTTTGAATTATGAGATTTTTAAAATTTCTGATTTTCAACTCACACCAGGAGTATTAATCATTATAGCCGTTTTATTGGTCTTGACATGGGCGATAATAAAAGGGTCTAAGCGCTTAATCATTGGGAGCCGTACGGAAATGGATGTAGAGTTCGGCCGACGACATAGCATTTATATGATTCTAAAATATCTGATGTACGTCATCAGTTTTGTGCTCGTACTAGAAATCATTGGTATTGGAGTCAATGCGCTCTTGGTAGGTTCTGCCGCTTTGTTAGTGGGCATTGGTATGGGGCTGCAAAATATCTTTTCCGATTTAGTCTCGGGCCTATTTCTTTTATTTGAAAGACCGATAGAACTAGGCGATGTAATTGAAGTAGATGATGTAGTAGGAAAAATTCAGGTCATAAAGCTGAGGCATACAGTAGTATTAGATCGTGACGGTGTGAACTTAATCGTACCCAATCATAAATTTGTAACCGAGAAAGTAATCAACTGGAGTCACAACAAAAATGAGCGTCGCTTCATGGTGCGGGTTGGGGTAGACTATAGTTCGGACCCCAAAGAGGTTTCGACTATATTGAAGAAGGTGGCTAAGGCAAACTCTTTTGTAATCAAAGAAAGCAATTTGCATCCTATCATGGTTCGGTTCTCTGACTTTGGAGATTCTTCCTTAGTATTTGACCTCTTCTTCTGGACGCGACATTCTTTTATTGTTGAGAATATTAAAAGCGATATGCGTTTTCAGATATTTGATGAATTTAGTCAGGCGGGCATTAAAATTCCGTTTCCTCAAAGAGATTTGCATATTAAAAGCGGGGAACTAAAATCCTAAGCTATTTTTGTCGTCTTATTTAAAAAATTATGGCATTAAAAGTAGGTATAGTGGGCTTGCCCAATGTTGGCAAATCCACTTTGTTTAACGCTGTGAATCAGCAAGCACAAGCACAAGCAAGTAATTATCGGTTCTGTACGATTGACCCCAATGTAGGTCAAGTAGATGTGCCGGATACACGCATCGATAAACTGGCAGAATTAGTTAGTCCGGAACGAGTAATGCCTACGAGCATTGAGTTTGTAGATATTGCGGGTTTAGTAAAAGGTGCTAGTAAAGGAGAGGGATTGGGTAATAAATTCTTAGCGAATATCAGAGAGGTAGATGCAATAACGCATGTCATTCGTTGTTTTGAAGATGAAAATATTCTCCGCGAAGAAGGGGTTATAAACCCAGTAGGCGATAAAGAAATTATTGATACAGAGCTTCAGCTTAAAGATTTAGAAAGTGTAGAAAAGCAACTAGAACGTAACAATAAAATTGCTAAAAATGGTGACGCCAAAGCAAAAGAGCTAGTGGCGATTTTAGAAAAATGCCAAGCTCATTTGATGGAAGGAAATAGCATACGCTCCATGGAAATGGAAGATGAAGAAGCTGCGGTAGTGAAAGAATTATTTTTATTAACCTCAAAACCTGTTTTGTATGTGGCCAATGTTGATGAAAAATCAATGTTGACTGGCAATAAATATTCCGAAGCATTAAAGGAAGCAGTAGCAGCCGAAGGGAATGAAGTGATTGTAATGAACAACAGCATTGAAGCTGAAATAAGTGTCATGGAGGATGCTGAAGATAAAGCCATGTTTTTAGAAGAGTACGGATTGACTGAGCCGGGTTTGAGTCGTTTAATTCGTTCAGCTTATAGTTTACTTTCCTTGATTACTTATTTTACCGCAGGTGAGAAAGAAGTAAGAGCTTGGACAATACATGAAGGTTGGAAAGCTCCTCAGGCTGCTGGAGTAATTCATACCGATTTTGAAAAAGGATTTATTAAGGCAGAGGTAATTGCCTATGATGATTATGTGAATCTTGGATCCGAGGCGTCGGCAAGAGAGGCTGGGAAACTAAGAATTGAAGGAAAAGAGTATGTAGTAGATGACGGGGATGTGATGCACTTCCGTTTTAATGTATAGAATTTTTCTTGAAGAATGAAATAAAAACTGGCGCTCTTAGAGCGCCAGTTTTTATTTCTGTACTTGTTTTTATTACCTATTGCAAGCTTACTTTTTGCACTTTTATTACCATCTTATTCTGACGAATTACTGCAAAGTAATTCCCAGCAGGAGCGTTAGAAAGTTGAATATTATTTCCTTTAATCTCAGAAGAAAATATTCTTCTTCCTGCTAAATCGAATAGTTCAAATTGAGACTTACTGTTCGGCTCTAAGCCATTTATCGTTATCGAACCATTTTGATTCAATAGGCTAGGGTATAATGATATTTCATCAACCGCTTGGGTAGAAGAATTTGATTTTACAACGGCCGAATAACTTTCAATAAGGTCATTGCTGATTTCTTTTACTCTATAATAATGAATAGTACCTTTTTCGGCTGAGTAATCTTTGAATTGGTAGCTGCCAACTCCATTAGGGCTTAGTTCTGAAATTTTTGTAAAGTTTGTTCCGTCTGTGCCGCGCTCTATTTCAAAACGTTTGATGTTTTCTTCATATTCAGTTACGAAAGAAAGAAGGGTGTACGTATCAAATTGTTTTGCCGAAATTTCTCCAAAATGAACTTGCAATGGAACCAAGGTAGAAGGTGCATTGTTCCAAGTATCACCACTTGTACTGCTGTTGTTATTAACGGCATTCCCCAATGCCGTAAAGCTAGCTGCAGTGCCTGTCATAGACGGTGCAGTCCAAGTCATATTAAAGGTAGCCGTGCCACTTACTAAGTTTCTTGGAGAGTTATGTCCAGCACTTCGATTATTACCGTAAACAATAATCCCAGCTTCAGTAGTGCTAATGGTTCCTATATTCGATTGTACTTGGAAGCCAGCTGCTACCTGAGAACTATTAGTCACAGTTACGGTAAACGGATAAGCTGTATTGGGCGTATAAAATGTTGGTAGGCCATTCACACTTACCGTAGTGGCCGCATTGGCACTGCCATGACAGCCTCCGCAAGTAGTACGATAGGAACCGAAACCACCACTATTGGCAGAGTTGATTATTGTGTAAAATCCAAGACCAACAATTAAAAGTAGGGAAGAGAGTAAAGATTTTTTTTTCATAGGAGTGAGTTTTAAGTTTTCTCACTAAATATACGAAATATAACTTACAAATTTTGACCAACTTTTACTTATACCAAAGTAAAATGTAGAAATCAAAGAATATTTATTGGATATTTATTTTCTGAGTCAGTACGGGCAGCTTATTTTTTAATACTTGCGCGATATAAATACCGGCAGATAGCTTACTGATTTTGACAGGACTAGCGACAACAGAATTTGAAAATACTTTTTTGCCTCTTAGGTCAAATAGGTTCAAGGTGTATTCTTCTTGCCATTCAAGTCCTTCAAAATTTATTGTGGAATTGCTAATGATAGTAGGGAATAATGTAAGATTATTTTCTTTACTAATTTTCGCTGTAGTTATTTCTGAAAACGATTGCCCTCCAGAGATGTCATTTTCTACTATGCGGTATTGATATCGGATATTTTTTTCTACATCAGTATCAGTATATTCATAACGACAAGATTGTTTAGGCTCCAGAGTAGCAATTGTTTGAAATTCTGTGTTTTCAGTTTTTCTTTCAATTGCAAAATACTTGACGTTCTCTTCTTCAGCAGTTTCAAAGGTCACTACAATACTCTCCTTTTTCAACAGTGTAGAAATTGAAATAAACCGAACAGGTAATACAATATTACTAATCGTAATAAATGCTCCACTATCACCGTTGGTATTTCCAGTACCATCCGCACCAATACCTTGTGCTGAGAAATTAGCCGCCATAGTTCCGCTAGTAGGAGCAGTCCATATCATATTGAAGGTAGCCGTACCAGCAGTCATTAATTTTGGAGAATTGTGGCCTCCACTTCGGTTGTTAGAATAGATTGAAATACCAGGGTCGCTGCTAGTAAGGGTTCCAGTACTCGCTAACAATTGGAAGCCAGCAGTCACCTTTGAGGAGTTAGTTATAGATACTGAAATTGGATAAGACTGTCCGTAAGAATAGGTACTCGGCAAATTATTTATAGATATTAAGGTATTGGGTGCATTGCTTCCATGGCAAGTTGGGCAGCTCGTATTGGAATACGAGCTAAATCCACTGCTGTATGATGTATTTAAAGTTGTATAAGCCGCTAAGCCCAATATTAAAAGTATAGTAGAGTAGGAACACTTTTTTTTCATAATGTAATTTCTTATTAATTGAAGGGACAATTAATGTGCCAAACTAAAATAGACCGTTTACTTCGGTATTGACAAGGTTAATTACTTTGGCTGTGTCCTCTTTATTCTCAGCAAAATTAATTTTATCAATGTCAATAATTAGAAGTTTGCCGTCTTTATAGTTGTCAATCCAATTGTTGTAATACTCGTTTAAACGTTTCAAATAATCTAAACGAATATTCTCCTCATATTCCCGACCGCGCTTTTGAATTTGACCCACCAAAGCGGGAACACTAGCCCGCAAATAGATTAATAAATCTGGAGGGTTGACCATTCCTTTTAAAGTATCAAAGAAATTTCTATAATTTTCAAAATCTCGTTTACTCATCAACCCCATTTCATGAAGGTTGGGAGCGAAAATATTAGCGTCCTCGTAAATTGTTCTGTCTTGTACTACTACTTGATCTCCTTTTTGGATTTCAACTAACTGCTTTAATCGACTATTCAGGAAAAACACCTGAAGGTTAAAACTCCAACGCGGCATGTCCTTATAGAAATCATCTAGATATGGGTTGTTTTCGACATCTTCATAATTGGGTGACCAATTAAAATGTTTGGCTAGTATTTTGGTGAGCGTAGTTTTACCCGCTCCAATATTACCGGCAATAGCAACGTGTTGGATTTTCTTTTTCTTCTTAGCCATAAATTCAGCGCTAATCTAGTCAATTATATTTAAAAAGCTAGGTGCTTTAATAATTTATTCCAATTAATTTTCTAGCAGCAGTAAGGGTTTCGCTGGCACTTGCTCGTGCCTTCTCTTTTCCGGTTTGCATTATCTTTTGTAAGCTGGGTATATCTTGTTGAAGTTCACTTGCTTTCGATCGGATGGGTGTAACAAATTGAATCATATCTTCTGCCAATTGTTTTTTCATGTCACCGTATCTGATATCACATTTAGTAAAGTCTGTCAAATATTTTGTGTAGTCTTCTTCTTTACTTACCAATTTCATTAACAGAAAAATGTTCTCAATATAATCGGGCATAGTTGAGTTTTCTTCGGTAGGGCCTCCGTCTGTTTTGGCCTTCATTATTTTCTTACGAATTTTATCATCGTCATCGGCAAGGTAAATAGTAGCATTTTCGTTCTCACTTTTACTCATTTTACCCTTTCCGTCCAAGCTTGGAATTTTTATTAGTTGCTCACCAAAATTAAAAGCGGTAGGCTCAGGAAATAACTCACCATAACGGTGATTAAAACGACCTGCAAAATTTCTGGTCATTTCAAGGTGCTGTTCTTGGTCTTTGCCTACGGGTACTTTGTGAGCACGATGAATGATAATGTCAGCCGCCATTAAACTAGGGTAGGTTAAAAGACCAGCATTAATATTATCAGGCTGATTTCTTGCTTTTTCTTTAAAAGAGGCTGTCTTTTCTAGCTCACCTTTGTAGGCTAGCATATTGAGCATAAGGTATAATTCAGGAATTTCCGGAATGTCACTTTGCACATAAAGAGCTACTTTTTCCGGGTCCAAGCCACTGGCTATATTTTCGGCAATGACTCGGTATACATTTGGTTTCAGCTCTTTAGGATCTGGGTGAGTAGTAAGTGCATGATAATCAGCTACAAAGAAATAACAATCATAGTCATTTTGCATTTTAACATAATTCTGAATCGCTCCAAAGTAATTACCCAAATGCAAATAGCCGGTACTTCGAATGCCGCTTACTACAACTTCTTTACTCATAGGGTGCGAATTTACATTGTCATTTATTTTTATAACTTATTTATTGTAAATGCTTTACATTTGTAATTGTTAGTGTGTGCTAACAATGAAACTTAGTATATGAAAAGAATAATAGCCTTCCTGAGTATTTCTCTCTTATTTTTTACCGCATGTGAGCAAACTAATGATAAAAAGGATGCCGACAAATTATACATAGTAACCACCACCCAAATGATAGCCGATGCCGTGCGGAATATTGCAGGGGATCAGGCAGAGGTTATCAGCCTTATGGGACCAGGTGTTGACCCTCATTATTACAAAGCCACACAAGGTGATTTAGAAAAACTGACTAAGGCCGACATAATTTTTTACAATGGCTTACATCTGGAAGGTAAAATGCAGGATGTATTTGAAAAATTTTCAAATCAGAAAATGGTGGTGGCCGTTTCTAAAGATATTGCTGAAAACGAACTAATTGTAACGAGCGATCAAGGCCAGGAAACAATTCACGATCCGCATATATGGCATAGTGTAAATCTCTGGAAAAATGTGGTGCCTGTAATTACAGAATCGCTCGTGAGCAAAGACAGTGAAAATGCTCCATCTTACGAAGAGAATGGATCCGTATTTATAGAGAAGTTGAAGGACTTAGATGAAACTACCAGCGCAGCTATTTCTCAAATTCCTAAGCAACAGCGTCTGCTGATTACATCGCATGATGCCTTTAATTACTTTGGGAAAACGTATGACATAGAAGTAAAAGGTCTGCAAGGAATTTCAACGGTCAGTGAAATAGGAATTAAGGACATTACCCAAATGGTTGATGTAATCATCAAGCGAAAAGTGAAGGCTGTATTTGTAGAATCTTCGGTCAATGAGCGAAACTTGAGAGCGGTTATTGAGGGTTGCCAAAAGAAAAACTGGGAAGTACAGATTGGAGGAACCCTTTTTTCAGATGCCATGGGGGCAGATGAAACTCCCGAAGGAACGTATATTGGCATGATAAAATATAATACCAATGCAATAGTAAACGCATTGAAGTAAGTTACTTTCCGTGAAAAGAATTCGGTCTAACTATTCCTAACAATTTAAAAACAAACCACCCAGCCAACAAAACCCAATAAACGAATAAACAAGTAAACCAACTAAATTAAACCAACTAGATGATTGTCCAAGTAGAAAATCCAGTTCTTGAAGTCCATGACCTTACCGTAAGCTATGATAAAAATCCGGTACTTTGGAATGTAGATTTTAGCATTCCCAAAGGAAAGCTAGTAGGCATCATTGGTCCAAATGGAGCGGGTAAATCTACACTATTGAAATCGGTAATGGGCTTGATAGATAAGCAAAGTGGATACGTAAAAGTTTTTGACAAAGACTTAAACGATGTACGTGAGCAAATCAGTTATGTTCCACAACGAGAGTCTGTGGATTGGGATTTTCCGGCTAGTGTGCTAGATGTTGTGCTCATGGGACGCTACGGACGAAGAGGCTTGTTTAAACGAATTAGTAAGAGAGACAAAGAAATTGCCATGGAAAGTTTGGCAAAAGTCAATATGCAAGATTACTATAAACGACAGATTGCACAGCTTTCTGGCGGTCAGCAACAGCGTGTTTTTATTGCTCGTTCCTTGGCACAGCAAGCTAATTTATATTTAATGGATGAGCCTTTTGCCGGTGTAGATGCGTCAGCAGAAAGTTCAATTTTAAATCTTTTACAAGAGATGCGGGCTGAAGAAAAAACAATAATGGTAGTACACCATGACTTGCAATCGGCTTATGAATATTTTGATTGGGTTATTTTACTAAATATGCGTTTGGTAGCCAGTGGTCCTAAAGAAGAAGTATTCACTACCGAACTGCTTCAAGAAACCTATGGAGGAAAACTAACATTATTAGACAGTCTTTCTAACTTTATTCGAAGAAAAGAATTTCCAATCAAAGGCTAATGAAAGACTTTTTTGACTTTCTTACTCTGTCTGATGCTAATGTACGCTATGTGGTTTTGGGTGTCATGCTCTTAGGAGCCAGTACTGCCGTAGTAGGAACGTTTACTTTCCTAAGAAAAAAATCATTGGTAGGTGATGCTGTAGCTCATGCCGTACTACCCGGAATTTGTTTAGCCTTTATTTTTTCGCAAGTCAAAAATCCGTTGGTATTACTTGTGGGAGCATTTTTATCAGGCTGGCTCAGCATCCTCAGTATAGATTTTATAAGCAAACGATCTCGTATAAAGGCCGATGCAGCGATTGCTATCGTGCTAACTGTTTTTTTTGGAGTCGGCATCATGTTGCTTAGTTATATTCAGTCTACGGGTAATGCTGCTCAATCGGGCATTGATCATTTTTTGTTTGGTCAAGCTGCTGCCCTAGTGGGTCAAGATGTTTTTATGCTAGCTCTGGTTTGCTCGGTCTTGGTATTGGCCGTTTGGCTTTTGTTTAAGGAATTTACACTAGTTAGTTTTGATGCGGATTATGCGCAGGCTATAGGTTTACCGGTTCGTGCTTTAGAGTTTATATTATCTACGCTCACCGTTTTGGCGATTGCAGTTGGTATTCAAGCTGTTGGCGTTGTGCTCATGGCGGCCATGCTGATTACACCCGCTGCCGCAGCTCGCTATTGGACGAACAAACTATCTTTTTTAGTTATGCTAGCGGCTTTATTCGGAGCAGGATCTGCTTGGTTTGGGAGTTATATTTCGTACTCAGCTCCCAAAATGCCCACGGGTCCATGGATTATTATAGCGGTTACTGTCATTGCATTTGTGTCTATGACCTTCGCTCCCGAACGTGGTTTTTATTTTAAGTGGCTTCGTAAAAAAAGGAAGGCGAACACCACTATGGATGAAAATATTTTAAAAATCTTTTTTCACTTAGGAGAAAACGAAAAGAATGGATTAGTGTCGCGCAGTATTACACAATTGCAAGCGCGAAGATATTTTGATGAGTCTAAAATGCGGGCGAGTTTAAAACGACTTTGCCGTGCGGGTAAAGTTACCGAAAATAAAAACCGGTGGTTGCTTACTGAAGAAGGCATCAACGAGTCCAAACGAATAGCCAGGCTACATAGACTTTGGGAAATGTACATGAGTAAATATTTAAAAATTCCTGCAGATCATGTTCATGAAGGTGCCGAAAGTTTGGAGCATTTTTTTACGCCTAAAATGGAGGCTATGCTCGAAGAGCAACTTGACTATCCCGAAACGGATCCTCACGATAAACCGATTCCGTACGTTAAAAAAAATAGGTCATGAGTTATTCATTTTGGATTATACTGACGGGTGCCTTGGTAGCAAGTTCTTGCGCTTTGTTGGGCTGTTTTTTAGTGCTGCGAAAAATGTCTATGATTGGTGATGCTATTTCACACGCCGTTTTACCTGGGATTGTTATAGCCTTTTTGATAAGTGGCTCTCGAAGTTCCTTACCCATGTTAATTGGCGCCGCCTTAGTAGGAGTACTCACCACTTTTTTGATTGAGTTTATTAGTAAAAAAGCCAGAATGCAAAACGATGCAGCCATTGGTTTGGTCTTTACGTTTTTGTTTGCCGTCGGGATTATTTTGCTTACAGTATTTGCTGATAAAATGGACTTGGATGCTGACTGCGTTTTGCATGGCGAAATATTATTTGTACCACTAGATTTATTTACTACCGGTACCTTTCTGGATATTGTTCCTCGTAAGATTATGATTTTATTCATCGTGTTTATAGTTGTAGTGGTGGCGCTCTTTATTGGCTATAAAGGATTTCTTCTCACAACTTTTGATCCCTTTTATGCTGTTTCTATAGGAATTTCTTCTGTGGTGTGGCATTATGTTTTAATGACATTGGTATCTATGGTCACGGTAGTTTCTTTTGAGTCGGTGGGGGCTATTTTGGTAGTGGCTTTCTTGGTAGTGCCGGCGGCAACTGCTTATTTACTCACTGATAATTTAAAACGTATGTTAGTCTATTCTGTTTTGGTAGGCATCTTATCATCCGTACTGGGTTACGGTTTGGCCAAGCAATTAGATAGTTCCATTCCCGGCTCTATGACTGCAGTTCTAGGAATTTTATTTTTGCTTGCTTTTTTGCTTGCTCCAAAATATGGATTGCTTCCAAGGAAGTTTGTATCGAAAAATGAAAAGCCTTTATTAAATTCTAAAAAGAATTAATACATCAATTGTTTTTTCGACTTATTTTTCCATCCAGCTTGGGAAGCATATTTTACAAAGAAAATTTTTAGGTCTGCCTGTGATTCATAATCAACAAAGTATATTTTCTTATCCGCCTGCGATTCATACTTTACAAAAAACCAATCGCCTTTATTGCCTCTTGCATTGGATTCGTACTTCTGTTTGTAAACTTTTAAGTCTGCTTGTGATTCGTATTTTACCACGAAGACTTTTACGTCTGCCTGCGACTGATATTTCACAGAAAATACTTTTTGAGCCGTACAGAAATTAGAAAATAAAATAAAACTCAATACGGTAAAAATCAGTTTCTTCATGACTTAAAGGTAAGAATACTCTAGATTTATTTTTACGAATCAATTCAAAATGATTTGTGCTATTGTACCGATTTTTTATAGCTAGCAAGTTTCTTTTCTATCAAGACTATTAGATAATACAGTATGGACAAGCTTTTGTACAATACCTTTGCCTCTCGAAAATGGATTCCTTAACTCAAATCATTTTAGGTGCCGCTACGGGCGAACTGGTACTCGGTAAAAAGATAGGAAACCGTGCTATGCTGTGGGGCGCAGTAGGCGGAACGATTCCTGATTTAGATGTCTTAGGGGGACAGTTTCTATCAGAAATTGACAATTTAGCATTTCATCGCGGTATCAGCCACTCTATTTTGTTTAGTGTTTTGGGCGCTTTTGTTTTTGGCTGGGTAGTTCACAAATTATATCAAAGTCCGTATCACAAATGGTTTGCGATTATTAGTAAAGTATTTGCTTTAGTGTTAATTATTGCAGCGCTAAATTTTGTCCTGCGAATTTTCTTTCCTGGCAATTTTATCCCTTTACTTATTTCATCCATAGTACTAGTTACTCTATTAGTATTTCATATTAGAAAGACCTACTTGACTAATCAATGGGAGCGGCCCAATGCAAGCCTTACCAATTGGCAGTGGTTGTTTTTCTGGTCTTTGTTTACACATCCGCTGTTAGATTGTTTCACAACTTACGGTACTCAATTGTTTGCTCCTTTTTCTGATTATCGAGTGGCGTTTAATACTGTATCGGTAGTAGACTTTGGGTATACAGTCCCTTTCTTACTTTGTTTGCTAGTAGCTGCTTTTTTAGGTAGAACCACTCGGGCTAGGCGCGTTTGGAATGGTGTAGGCATAGCGATAAGCTCAGCGTATTTGTTATTTACGGTTGGTAATAAATTTTACATGGATCAAAAGTTCGAAGAGGCTTTTACCAAACAAGAAATTCCGGTTGAGCGATTTACGGCTAGCCCAACCATTTTAAATAATATATTATGGAGTGCCACCTTAGAAACGGATAGCGTGTATTATCTCGGGCAATACTCATGGTTTGACGAGGTGCCTATTACGTTTAACCCAGTGGCGAAAGGACATAATTTATTAGTGAATAGCGAAAACGATCCCACCATTCAAACCCTACGCTGGTTTAGCAAGGATTATTATAATGTGATGGATATTGACAGCGCCTTGCAATATAATGATTTACGGTTTGGTACATTTTACGGCAAAGGAGATTCACCTGACGATTTTATTTTCAATTTTAGACTAAACCAGCAGTCGGACGGAAGTTATAAGATGACTGAGGGTAGAGCAGGGCCTAAGAAAGGTGGAGCAGGCACCTTGTTTAAAAATCTCATGCAAAGAATTAAAGGTTTGAAAAAGTCTTAAATGCTTTCTTTTTCTATAATTAGAAGGATCTTTTATTTCTGCTTTTAATAAAAATTAAAAGTCATCAATTCTATATTACTTTAAAATGTTGTGACCGAGTTTATCCCGCTTGGTAGTTAGATATTTTTCATTGTGTTGGTTCGGTGTGATTTCAATAGGCACCGTTTCAACAATCTCTAGACCATAACCTAATAAGCCTGCACGTTTTTTGGGGTTATTAGATATCAGCCGAATTTGGGAAACGTTTAGTTTTCTGAGGATTTGTGCACCCACGCCATAATCTCGCACGTCCATGTCAAATCCTAATTTAACATTGGCCTCTACGGTATCCAACCCCTCCTCTTGCAATTTATAGGCTTTCAGTTTGTTTAAAAGCCCAATTCCTCTTCCTTCCTGATTCATATAAAGAACGAGGCCTTTACCTTCTTTTTCTACAAGCTCAATAGCGGCATTTAACTGTTCGCCACAGTCGCAACGCATAGAATGTAAAATGTCACCAGTAAAACAAGAACTATGAACTCTTACCAAAACGGGCTCATTTGTTTTCCATGTGCCTTTTAATAGGGCATGATGTAATTCATTCGTTTTCGTATCTTCAAATGTTACGAGTTCAAATTCACCATATTTAGTAGGCATCTTTACACGAATTTCTTCCTTTACAAAATCTTCTTTTTCCATTCGATAATTAATCAAATCTTGAATGGAGATAATTTTTAAGTCTAGTCGTTCTGCTATTTTTTCAAGTTGAGGAAGTCGGGCCATCGTTCCATCTTCATTCATGATTTCAACGATAACTCCAGCGGGCTCGTATCCTGCTAATCGAGCCAAATCAACAGCTGCTTCTGTATGACCTGCTCTGCGTAGAACGCCGCCTTTTCTTGCTCGTAATGGGAAAATGTGCCCGGGTCTACCCAAGTCTTCGGGTCGTGTATTTGAATCAATAAGAGCTTGAACTGTTTTGCTTCTGTCTTGGGCAGAAATACCGGTAGTACAACCATTACCTATTAAATCTACGGATACGGTGAAAGCAGTTTTGTGAGAATCAGTGTTTTTATTGGCGGCTACCATATCTTCTAGTTGAAGGGCATCGCAACGATCTTCAAGTAGAGGAGCACAAATAAGCCCTCGCCCTTCTTTGGTCATAAAGTTTATAATCTCAGGGGTAATAGTTTGCGCGGCACAAACAAAGTCTCCCTCATTTTCACGGTCCTCGTCATCTACAACTATAACGAGTTTTCCGTTTTTAATGTCCTCAACTGCCTCTTCAATTGTATTAAAAATTGATTCCCTCATACAGACAAAGATAGAATTGAAATAAAGAAAAATATACTTTTACCAAAAAGCTTAACAGTGCTGTGTAGTTTATTTTTTCATAAACTTAGCTTTGGCAAACTTGTTGTTTTTGAACGAAACTTCAATAAAGTATAGACCATCCGTTAAGTGTGCTGTTGAGACACTTTTAACGGAACCTGCGCCACTTTGATTATTCAAAATGGTTCGTCCCGAAACATCAACAATTCTAAACTCGACGATCTCTTCCTGATTGGGCGTCTGAATCCAAAGAGTATTATTTGTTGGATTCGGATACAATGTTATTTCTACATTATTTCGCATAATGTTTTTTGTGCCAACAGTTGTATTATTTCTATCAAATTGGAAAAGGCGTAGTCCGCCATTTTGATTGCCGATTATAAGTTCAGGTCGTTGGTCTCCGTCTAAATCGCCTACGGCTGGTGCGGCGCGATAAGCAGTTTGGATGTTAGCCATCATTGAATCTATTTGAGTCCAACTTGCTTGGTTGCTAGTAAAATTGTCATATCGTTCAATGGTTCCATCGGCGGTACCAATTAATAAATATTCTTTATTACTGCTATCCACCTTCCCCACATAGGGCACACCATAAGCGAAGAAAGTAAAATCGCCCCCAGACTTTATTCCACCTATGGCACTATCAATAAATTTGTACTCACCACCAGTGAGGCTAGTGTCTTCAAACAGCCATTGTGTACCTATTTCACATCCTATCAATAAATCCTTTTTCCCATCATTGTTCGCATCATAGAGTACAGGAAAACTGTATTTACCCACGTCAATATTCTGAAAATTATTTGTAAGATTTATAAAATTAGGTTGAACGCTATTGGAACTAGCAATATTTTCATATACGATTAATTGCCCTTCATCATTACCCATAATGAGATCATCTACTCCATCGCCCGTTACGTCACCAAAGGTTGGATACAAACCAGCATAATTTTGAGCTTTAAGATTTAAAAAATCATTGGTAATCAGTTGAAACGAAACATTCCCAACCGTACTAGTATTTTTATAATAGGCTAATTGTGTTTCGGCAGTTTGGGTACTCGTATTAAAATATCCCTCTCCACCTATAAAAAGATCGTCTTTCCCATCTTTATCAAAATCAAAAAGGGTAGGGTGGCTATTGCGACCGATATCAATCATTTGGTCCACAAACAAACTGTCGTTCGTCCAACGAAATGTCGGCGAAGCTGTTGTGCCTACGTTCTTATACATTGCCATAGCATTATAATTGGCACTGCTGTTGTTGTCATTGTGAGGAGTAATTACTAAATCTTTAATTCCGTCATTATCATAGTCAAAGTAGAAAGGAGACGGCCATGAATTCAACTCTAGCTGATGATTATCAGCATCAAACAAAGTATCCTGAATCGTAAACTCAGCATTGGCTGGCGTACCAGTGTTAATTAATAGCTGCATATCATTAAACGATACATTGCCACCTAGCATGTCTTGCAATCCATCACCATTAATATCAATTGCTAAGATACAGTTCCCGCTATGGCGCTGCCCTTTTTTCTGACTAATGCCACCTTTACAAGTGATATTTGTTATATGCTCTCTTTTAAATACTTGGTACATCTTTCCCCAACAAGGGTCACCCCGAACGATTCGGATGCTATCACAGGCTAGGTTATCTTCTATTTGCATGTTTCGATAAAATTCACAGTAGGTGCCCCAGACTCCGAAGGAAGCAAAATCTAAATCTCCATCTCCATCTAAATCCTCAACAATTGGAATATCATTTGGCTGAGTATAGGCGTTTACAGGACCAAAGTTGCCAGGATAATATAAATCTTGATAAAATGTAAAAGTGATTTCGTTGTTAGCATTGTAAGAACCATAATAAACACTAAACCCTGACCCTCCTTTTTGAATTAAATCAGGCACATTATCACAATTGTAGTCTATTAGTTTTATGAAGTAACTTATTTTGGGAAAATTTTTAGCGTATTTCGGTTCGTATCGATAGAAGGATTCCCCCGTTTGACCTATGTTAATAAAGGTTTTTAGAGTCTCAGTATTGTAATCGTAAATGGTTAAATCATTTTTACCATCATTGTTTAAATCGGCATGATTGAGTTGAGTAGAATTGATGCCTCCACAAAAAGGATTTAAAATTGTTTTGCCATTTTGCTCAACGCTCACAGATAGTAATTCGTTGAAGCTAATCGTTTGGGCAGTAGCAGCAAGCGAACAAAGAAACAAAAGGGCGGAAGACAGCGATAATCTGGTCATACTCATAAAGTTAAGAAATTTTTAAAAATTAAAAAAAAGAACTTTCGCATTGAGTGATTTACTCATACATGAGTAAAGACGTGGAGCGTTATAAAAAGGTTGGCTATTTCAGCACAAATTTTTTCGTTGTTTTGGTTTGCTGGGTCAGTAAGATATTTCGGTTCTCTACAAATTCCTTTTCACAGTCGTTGGTATAATGTCTTATCGTTAAAATGTCAAGCCCTGACGAGTGTTTGACCTTATACTCTTCTGAGAGTGTAGTAATCAAATTTCCTACCTTTTCAGGCCGATTGTCAATGCAGGCTACGAAGCCAATCGCCCCGTTTTGGATGATATTCATTTTTGCCTTGTGCGTATAAAAAATACTGTAAAGATTGGCAAGATTCCCTTCCGTGATAAATGATAAGTCCGATGTGGTGAGACTAATTAGCACTTGATTTTTTTTCCAAACCATCATGGGCGGATAGGCGATGTAATCATCAGGTGCATGAACTTTTGTACCAGGCAAGCTGTCATCTAAAAAGCATTTTACCCAAAGCGGAATCTCCTTGTTGTGCAGTGGCTTAACTGTTTTTGGGTGAATCACTTGAGCACCGTAAAAGGCCATTTCAATTGTTTCACGGTAGCTAATTTCTGAAATCGGTACTGTATTTTCAAATTGCTTGGGGTCAGCGCTTAAGAGTGACGGTACATCTTTCCAAATCGTAACACTGTCCGCTTCAAGAAGAGAAGCGAAAATAGCAGCCGAAAAGTCTGAACCTTCTCTTCCTAAGGTAGTAGAATTGTTTTCGTCCGTAGCGCCAATAAATCCTTGAGTCAGCACTAGTTTTTTATCGGCCAGCAGCGGTGAGATGTGCTTTTCTAATTGTTGTTTGGTTACAGTCCAATCCACTTTAGCATCACGATAAGTGTCATTGGTCCGTACAATATCTCTGGCATCAACCCAATGGTTTTCAATATTTTGTTTCTTCAAAAAAGAACTGATAATAGAGGTAGAAAGTAATTCTCCGGTGCTCACAATTTGATCGTAAAAATAGGCATAGCCCCGTTCGGTGGGTTCTGAGAGCGTCCACTCTATCTCTGTGAAAATTTCTTTTAGTTTTCCTAGCAAAGGACCCAGAGTATTCTCCAATAGTTGATTGGCGAATTCTAAATGACTTTCCTTGAGCTCCTCAACTTTTTGTAACGCTTTTTCTTTTTCCTCTTCAAAATAAAGATTCACGATTTCTTCAAGAGCATTCGTAGTTTTTCCCATAGCGGAAATAACTATGAGTAGATTCTCTGACTCATGCTTCTTGATAATATCAGCTACTTTTCTAGCCCGATCAGCGTTTTGAATAGATGCCCCGCCAAATTTAAAAACTTTCACTTTTCAAATGTAATTCCTGCGAGTGTTTTAGCTGAAAATTTTGGCACAGAAATTAAATAATTTCTGTAAGCGTAGAAATTGCTAATTCTTATAAATGAGATGCATTTATTATTGAGAAATAGTAAATAAGAATCTTCTAAATAGCGATTAGAATTAGCAAGGATAAAAAATAATAAATACCTTATTTTTGAATCCATTCTAAATTAATATTATGGCAAAAAAGCAAGATTTACAGTTTAATAAAAATGAGGATAAGATGAAATTGCTTTGGAGCGCTACCAAGCAAATGCTTGCCAAAATTGAAGAAGGTGGCGGTAAAAAATATATTGAGAAAAACAAAGCCAAAGGAAAATTATCACCACGCGAACGAGTAAAATACTTGATAGATAAAGGCTCTACTTTTACTGAGCTAGGAGCATTTGCCGCTTATGGTATGTACGAAGAATATGGGGGGTGCCCTGCGGCGGGTACAGTGTCAGGCCTTGGCTATGTAAATGGTAGGCAGTGCATGATTATTGCAAATGATAATACCGTGAAAGCGGGAGCTTGGTTTCCTATGACCGGAAAAAAGAATTTGCGAATGCAAGAAATTGCTATGGAAAATCATCTGCCTGTAATTTACCTTGTGGATAGCGCCGGAGTTTTCTTGCCAATGCAAGATGAAATATTTCCTGATAAGGAGCATTTCGGACGTGTATTTAGAAACAATGCTAAAATGAGTGCCATGGGCATTACCCAGATTGCCGCTGTGATGGGCAGCTGTGTAGCAGGAGGTGCTTATCTTCCTATCATGAGTGATGAGACTTTAATGGTAGAAGGAAATGGGTCGATCTATTTGGCCGGCTCGTATTTAGTCAAAGCCGCTATTGGGGAGGATGTTGATTCTGAAACCTTGGGCGGTTCAAAAACGCATAACGAGATTAGTGGTATAGCAGATTACGAATGTAAAACTGAGCAAGAATGTTTAGATCAGGTACGTCGTATTATCGATAAATTAGGAGCAAAACCCACAGCAGGTTTTGACAGAATAGAAGCTGAAAAACCAAAGACACCTAAGAAAATTTATGGCATTGTAAGTCCTGACAACTCTAAGCCATACGATGTACGCGAGGTGATTGATAAAATTGTAGACGGTGGACAGTTTGATGAATTTAAAAAATCTTACGGAAAAACGATCGTGTGTGGCTATGCCCGCGTGGACGGTTGGGCGGTTGGAATTGTAGCCAATCAGAGAGAAATAATTAAAACCGCCAAGGGTGAATTGCAAATTGGTGGTGTTATCTACAATGATAGTGCCGACAAAGCAGCTCGTTTTATAATGAACTGTAATCAGAAAAAAATTCCCTTAGTGTTTCTTCAAGATGTGACTGGCTTTATGGTCGGTAGCCGGAGTGAACATGCAGGCATTATTAAGGACGGAGCGAAGTTAGTCAATGCCGTTTCTAATAGCGTGGTGCCAAAAATTACTATAATCATAGGTAACAGTTATGGAGCAGGCAATTATGCTATGTGCGGTAAGGCATACGATCCACGATTTATTTATGCTTGGCCCAATGCGAAATTGGCCGTAATGGGTGGAGAGCAAGCAGCTAAGGTTTTATTGCAAATTCAAGTAGCAGCCTTAAAGAAAAAAGGCGAAGAAATTAAACCAGAAACCAAAAAGAAAATGCTAAAAGATATTATGGATAAGTATGCGGAGCAAACGACGCCTTACTACGCTGCGGCTAGAATGTGGGTGGATGCGATTATCGACCCAGGGGATACACGCCGATTGATTAGTGAAGGAATTAAAGCCGCTAATCATAATCCAACGATTGAGGAGCATAAAGTCGGTGTTTTTCAAGTGTAATGAAATTTATAGAACAACACATTCAGCAAGTTGAGAAAATTGCTGAAGGCTATAAAGGCCAAGAGCCTTTACATTTATATCTGAAAAAATTTTTTAAGCGGAATAAAAAATTCGGATCTCGGGATCGAAAAAATATTGCGAGTTATTTATATGGAGCTTATCGAATGGGTAGAGAAAATAGACACCTCACGATGAGGCAACGGGTATATTTCTATTTATTCTTGAGCAACAAAGGCAATGCTGATGTACTTCCTGATGACTTTGCAGACTTGCCGCCTTTACTCTCAAGCTCTTTTAAAAAAAAAATAGACTTTCTTAGATCTAAATATAAACTGCGTGAAACTTACCGAGCGCAAGATGAGATTTCTAAGAAAATTGATAGTGAACGGTATCGCAATTCATTTTACAATGATCCAAAAGTTTATATACGAATTAGAAATAATAGTGCCAAGGACTATGAGAAAGTAATAAAAGAAAATGATGGTCAGCAAGAAGAGGCGCATGTATTTTCTTTTCCTTCACAAGTGAAGTTGCATACTTTCTTAGAAGAAAAAAATTATGTTGTGCAAGATATAAACTCGCAGCGAACGGCGCACTATTTTCCCAACCTAAATGAGACGAGTGACGTGTGGGACTGTTGCGCAGGTAGTGGGGGAAAAAGTATTTTGTTATTAGATACCCATAAAAATGTAAACCTTACGGTCACGGATATTCGAGCCTCTATTTTACGAAGCTTGCTCGAACGATTTGAGTTGTATGGTTTGGAGGTCGATATGTTGGCCGAAATGAATATTAATAAAGCTAAGGAGTTGGATGTGTTAGAAGGGCGCTTTTTTGATTTTATTATATGCGATGTTCCTTGCACAGGAAGCGGTACGTGGGCTAGAACGCCCGAGCAATTTTATTTTTTTGAAAAAAAAGAAATCAGTCGATTTCAGAAACGACAATTGGATATTCTTGAAAATGCTAGCTCAAGACTTAAAAAAAGTGGCAGCATACTGTACATTACTTGCTCCGTTTTTACCAAGGAAAACGAGGATGTCGTTACTCTATTTTTAGAAAAACATTCTGATTTTAAAATAGGCAAGCAGCATTATTTAGATGGTACTTCCAGCCAAGCGGACACCTTATTTATAACTCAGCTGTTAAAATAAAAACCACTCAACTAGTGAGTGGTTCCCATTAAATTTTCAAGAAAGATTGACCACTAGTTCTTATCCCAAAAAGAAGTTGTCGTCTCTGTAGTTCCGTATTCGTCTTTGATATTTGTGTTCAAATCAGTTACGGAATATGTCATTTCAATCGTAGCGTTTAAATACGGATTGTCTACTATAGGACTGCTTCCTTTGATAATACCCATTCCTTGAATGCGGTGATTATTGACTATTTGCGAAGGAATAATTAATGTATCATTTGAAGTAGTAGCTAATACCTCTTCGCCATTGAAGATGCCATTTCTCACATTTTTAATCAGGACTTCATGATTGCGTGGTCCGTTCACTATTACTGCGGTGTACTTTGATGGTGGGGTGAACGTGCCATTTTCGTTTACTAGGTAGGTGCCGTCCGTTACAAATTTATCGCGCGATGTGATTTCACATTCCACACCTTCATAGCCAATCTCGCAGATACATTTACCCTTGGTGCATACACTGCTGTAAGCGCAATTTACTTTTTTACATTCGTCAGGTTTGCAGCTAATGGTAATAGCTAATAGACCTGCTATCAAAAAATAGATAAAAGTATTATACTGTCTTTTCATTGTATTTTAGTTTTTACTCCAATCAGAAGGTTGCGATCCGTTTGTTCCATACTGGTCCACGGAATTGTCTGAAAGATTAGTTACTCTATAAGTTAGCTTTATTATGGCATCGTCATAGTAGTGCGTTCCAACCGGGTTCGTTTCAGTGATAATACCACGACCTTCAATTCGATAACCATTACCTGTATTTTGAAGAGGAATCCATATAGTATCTAAGGCGACATTAGCCAGCACATCATACCCATCAAATTGCCCATTTCTTACATTCTTTAAAAACACTTCATTTGACTCAGGACCCGCTACAATATTTGTATTGTACTGAGCTTCTGGTTGAAGTGTACCGTTTTCGTTGACTTGGTAAATACCATTGTCGATAAACTTTTTCCTAGCTTCTGTTTCGCAATAAATCCCTTCGAAACCTATTTGACAAATGCAACTGCCTTCATCGCAAATACCACCTTGTGCACAAGAGACTAACTCGCAAGGTTCTGGTTCACAAGAAGTGAAGGTGCACAAAATCGCGAGGGCACCGATTGCAATAATTGAAGTAAAAGCCTTTCTCATATTCTAGCGGATTGTGTAGTAAATATAAAGTTTTTTTAGATTCTACGTCATCATTTCTCTCTAAATCTCTTTAGGAGGCTAAATAGGAAACCCAAAATCATAAGGACTACACCTAGCCAAAGAAAATTAATATAAGGAAATACAATTGCTTTCATTGTGATATAATCATTTAAAGCTTCTGGTTGTTTGTATTCAATTTGTACGGCTTCTTCTTCTGGAATGATTTTACCAATTCTTACTTGCAATTCAAATTCGGTAAGTGTGTCAATAATACGAAACTCACTACCATTACGGATATAATAAACAGGAGAAACGGTTGCCTTATTTCCTTGTAAATCCATCATGGCCAACTTAGCAGAAACGGCCACATCCCCTTTTTGTGCTTTATAACTAGGATGGCTAATATTGGGGTCAAAGCCTTGAAAGACCATTACACCATTTGCAAAATAGATACTATCACCAATCTGAACTTTGCGTGATTTGAAAGTAGAAGTATCCTTAATCTTACTTTTATCAATTGCTGTTGTAAGGTAAGTAAATACATCTTTGGTCCAATAGTGTTTTGTATCAGGGTTGGCCACCAATCCCATTTTAGGATTCAGTTGTGCATTGGGAACCAACGTAAATTCTTCCACTATTTTTTCGTTTTCCTTTTTTACATAATTTATATTGTAATAATGATTCGGTCCCACTGTAGTATCACCCGTATAGGTCACCCAATAGTCGTCCATTTTAGTAGGTTTTCCTCTAAAAAGTAAAACGTTCTCACGGCTTTCTTTTTCATTTTCTTCTGGAGACTCCTTACCCAATGGAAGTTCTACACCAAGATTGTTGAGAGAAATTACATTTTTATTATACGAAGACAAGACAATGCCTACTAGCATTAAACCAAATCCTAAGTGGGCTAAATTACCACCCCATTTAATTAGATTTCCTTTTTTGTTTTGAGCGATATAAAAACCATTGGCTATTACAGTAAATATACTGCAAAAGGCTAAAATAGCAACGGGCACTGAATAAAGCTCTTGAAAATAAATAACAAGAGCGCTAATGATTACTGAAGCTAGTATGGGAATACTAAGCTTCTTGAATACTGTAGTCCAATTCGTTTTTTTAAACTTTAAAAAGTACACAACGGCAGTACCCAAAGCCAGTGTAACAGCAAACCAAATTTGAATACTATTGTAATGAGAAACAGGATCTGTGATGGCAAGCTTAGTACCAAAAATTTTATTCCACACAGGAAGCGATGTAGCGTAAGTAATCTGAACAGATGAAATTATAAGCACCAAGGCCCCGATAAACATCCAAAATTCACGGCTGCTAATTTCTTCTTCCTTCTTTTTGTCGGGCAGTGACCTATACCGAATTAAAAACAGAATGACTCCCCCAATTAGGAAAACACCTAAAAAGAGTAAAAGGTAAATGCCCAAATAGTTTCCTTCGCCCGTAAAGGCATGCACTGAAGTATCTCCTAAAATTCCTGTACGGGTTAAGAATGTAGAATATAGAACAAGAGCAAAACTGAGAATAAAGAAAAATAAAGTGGATCGCAAGGAGTATCCCGTAGCCTTGTAAATTACAACGGTGTGCAAACCAGCAATCAAAACTAACCAAGGCACTAAGGAAGCATTTTCCACAGGGTCCCAAGCCCAATAGCCTCCAAAATTTAAACTTTCATACGCCCAAGCGCCGCCCATAATAATTCCTGTCCCTAGTATCATACTGCCGAAAAGCGACCAACGAATTACGGGTTTAACCCAATCTTTGTAGTCATTTTTCCATAGCGCGGCAATGGCAAATGCAAACGGCCATAAGGTAGAAGCAAATCCTAAAAACAAGATAGGCGGGTGAATAACCATCCAGTAATTCTGCAAAAGAGGATTGAGCCCATTCCCGTCATTAATCAATGTAAGATAGTCAGCACGTTGAAAAATGGGCGCCGTTGCCATTTCATGTCGTAGTAAGGCGAAAGGGCTGCTGCCAATTTTTTCTCCGAAAAAGAACAAACCCAACAAGGAAATACTAAGAAAAAATTGAGCTAAACTGACTACAGTCATCACACCAGCACTCCACTTTGTTTTTTTTCTTGACATAAAAAATATTCCCAAGACAGAATGCCAAATTAACCAGAGTAAAAAACTGCCTTCTTGACCTTCCCAAAAACAACTTAGAAGATATTTGAACGGTAACTCATTGTTCGAATGTGACCACACATAATGATACTCATATCTATGATTAAATATGAGATAAAAGAGAATACAAAAAATGCTAAAAACAGCTGCACTGTGAACGTAAAAACTAGACTGCCCTAGCTTATACCAATAACTTTGGTTGGCAATGAGTTTTGATTTTTCAGATAAAAAAAAAGCAACGCAACCCAGTAGCGAAGCAACAAATGAAAGCAAGACACAAGCGTGTCCTACATTTCCCCAAATTAACTGCTCGCCTTGAAATTCCATTTTCTTTCTTACTAATTAAATTGATAGTTGATATAGTTCATCCTGCGCCTTGTTTACTTACCAAATTATCTATTTAAGAAACTCTTCATGAGATTAAGTGCCTATGGCAATTTGATCGGTATTATATTTTGACGGACATTTCATTAGGATTTCACGGCACTTGAACGTATTGCCATCCATCTTACCAGTCATAGTGAGTCGTTCGCTACGCTCAAAATCTTGAGGCTTTGAACCAGAAAAAATAACTTTTTGCGTACTGCCCGCCTCATCGGTGGCAAAAAATACAAAACGATTTGGATCTTGAATCGGGTCGTACTCCATACTATGATTTACGGTATCTAATACGGCAATGATTTGATATTCTTTATTCGGTTTTTTACCAGCTGTTTCAAACGTTTCTTGAGAGCTAAAATCTCCTACCATACTTACAATTATACCAAATGCAGCCGCTAGAACTACTAATATGATAATGTGTGAAGTTTTCATGACACAAAGTTACGACTCAATAAAATAGGATAGATTTATGGTAGCGAGTATTTCTTACTTATTCAGTACTTTTTAGCACGATTTTTTGATATTGATTCCTCTATAGGAAACGGAGGATTCTTTAAATCCTAAGATAAAATCCTTACGAATTAATCCATTGTCTAATGGTCAACCCAGGATAGGTCGCAAGGCGTTGATTCACGACAGTGGGAATACTAAAACGTATTCTTCCACATCATACTTTCCACTGGGCGATTGGGCTGTCCACTATACTTTGCGCCTTTCTTTTTATTATAAGGCACTTCGATTTTTCCTTCAACGGGGAAGTAAATTAATTGTCCAATCGGCATACCAGCGTAGATTCGTACGGGAACTTTCACCGAAATCTCTAAGGTCCAATTTCCACAAAACCCAACATCGCCTTTTCCTGCCGTGGCATGAATGTCTATACCCAGTCGTCCTGTACTGCTTTTACCTTCTAAGAAGGGCACATGTGCGTGGGTTTCGGTATATTCTTCGGTTACGCCTAAATAAAAGCGTCCGGGCTCTAGAATAAAACCTTCTTCCGGAATGTCAAAATGTTCGATTTCATTGTGTTTTTTGGCATCAATTACATGGTCCTTATAAATGGCCAAGTTTTTTCCTAAATGAACATCATAAGAATTTGAACCTAACTCGGAGCGATTGTACGGTTCTATGATAATTGTTTTTTTGTCAATTTCTTCTAGTATGCGCGTGTCCGAAAGAATCATGATGGCAATTATATATGAAATCGGGTTAAGAACTAAAAATAGAAGAATAAAGATTTCGACATCGCCTTGAAAAAAGGGTATAACCTTTTCTTACTATAAAATGACATTGAATTTATATAAGAAGTATAACATTCTGCGTTTTAATAGTATATGAAATAAATGTACTTCACCAATCCATTTAACATTATGCAATAGAATTACTTCACTAATTATTCTATTAATATGCAAAATCTAAATTTTTTAGAAACCGAGCTTTTGGACATACTGTTCAGAGGAAAAAACAAAGAGTACGGAGCCTATGCGCTACGGAAAAACTATCCCGTCAGGGTGAAACAAGCCATGGGAATTACCGTTCTCTTTTTATTGCTTTTTTATGCAACCCACCAGCTTTTACCTAAGGGAGAAACCCCTTTAACAATTACACCTATCGTATGCGAACTACCTGATATACAACCGCTAGACGATATCGAGTTTGTTCGGACTGGAGTACCGCCAGCGCCGATTTACGAACAATTGCTCACTACAAGTATACCGACGGATATTGTAGAAACTGCTGAAGTGCCGCCAGTTGAAATTAATCCTGAAGTCTCTATGGAAAACCCAACTGTTAATAATGGGGAAGGTCCTACGACTTTGAATCCCGATTTGGCAGGAACTGGGGGAACGGGTTCTGCACCACCTGGGCTGGGAGAAACTGGCGGAGGAACTGAATCAGGTTTGCCTGCTGCAACTCCTACACCCAAGGAAAAGATTGATTTCACACCTCGTGAGTACGCCGAAGTTATGCCTCTTTTTCCCGGTGGCGAAAGTGCCATGCTAGAGTATTTGCGAAGTAGGATTCAGTATCCTAAACAGGCTATCGAGTTTGATGTGGAAGGAACGGTTTTCGTGCAATTTGTGGTCAATACTACTGGAAGAATATCGCAAGTAAAAGTTCTCAAAGGATTAGGACAAGGTTGTGATCGAGAGGCGGTTCGCGTGATTAAATCCATGCCCGCCTGGTCGCCTGGTACACAAGATGGTCATAAAGTAAATGTATCCTTTGTATTGCCCGTGCAGTTTGAATTATAAGACTAGGAATTCTCACGGAATTAACGATTCTATTTATCCCGTAAGCTTTACTTTTGCAGCTATGAAATTTTCATGGCTGCTTTTTTTTGCGGTACTGGGTGTGTCAGTTTTTTCTTCTTGCGAAAAGGAGTTGGATATACCGATTCAGGCTAGTGAGCCCCGCTTGGTTGTGGAGGGTTCAATAGCCAACGATCAACAGCCAGTAGTGGCGTTGACCAAAACAATTGGCTTTTTTGACAAGATAGAATTAGAAAGTATTGAGTTTGTAAATGACGCAAAAGTGTGGGTGACTGATATGGTTACTCAGCAACGGATTGAGCTAATCCCCATAACAATTGACCCGATTACATTTTATACCATTAGCCCGTCAGATCCTTTGTTTAGTGATTTTGAAAAAGGGGTGACCAATCGTTCCTATAAATTAGAAATTGAATATGAGAACCAAATCTATTCGTCAGTAACTACCATTCCAGCCTGTGATGGTGTGGACTCTCTTTATTTTGAAAAATTACCTCGTTTTGAACCCGAAGATTTTTATCAATTAGTATCCATTTTTACTGACCCGGATACGCCTGGTAATTTTTATAAATATTTTACCAAGCGCAATGGGAATGGTATCAATGATCAAGGTTTTTTTGAACCATTCACCTCTCGGTTTGATGACATTTTTATAAATGGTAAAACCCTGCCTGCGGATTTGTTTTTAGGTTTCAATGATAGTGATACTGTAATCAATGAATTTGGAGAAAAAAGAAGTTACTCTCAGCCAGGCGATACTATCGTGGTGAAACTTTCGGCCATGGATGCAGACGTATATGATTTTTATAAAACGTTGGAATTTGCCGAAGGGAGTGTAGGAAATCCTTTTTCATCACCCATTCAAGTGCAATCCAATGTGAGCAATAAAGCCTATGGGGTTTGGGCAGGATTTGGAAATGCTTATGACACCGTAATTAATAAAGAACAATAAAGACTATTAAAAATAATAAAAAAGAATGAGCGAAGAAATTGAAAAAGTAAAATTACTGATAGTGGGTTCGGGTCCTGCGGGCTATACAGCGGCTATCTATGCAGCACGGGCAAATATGAAACCATTAATGTATCAGGGAATTCAACCAGGGGGTCAGTTAATGATTACCACAGATGTTGAGAATTATCCAGGTTACCCAGAAGGAATTATGGGACCACAAATGATGCAGGACTTTGAAAAACAAGCCGCACGAATGGGAACGGATATCCGCTATGGAATGGTAACAAAAGTAGATGGTAGTAACAGGCCGTTTAAGGTTACAATAGATGAAGAGAAAGTGATTGAAGCAGATTCTGTTATCATGGCCACGGGAGCTTCTGCCAAATGGTTAGGACTTGAAAGTGAAACTAGACTTAATGGTAGTGGAGTAAGTGCTTGTGCGGTTTGTGATGGATTTTTCTTTAAAGGAAAAGAAGTAGCCATAGTAGGTGCAGGTGATACAGCCGCGGAAGAGGCATTGTATTTATCAAAGTTATGTCCTACCGTTCACATGTTTGTGCGTAGGGATGAAATGAGAGCCTCCGCGGTAATGGCCGATCGAGTAGCCGCTACAGAAAATATTAAAGTATACTGGAACACTGAGACTGATGAGGTTTTAGGTGATAAAAAAGTAGAAGGTGTGCGTGTGAAAAATAATAAAACTGGAGATCTGACCGAAATAGCAGTGGATGCATTTTTCGTAGCGATTGGTCACAAACCCAATTCTGATTTGCTAAAGGGTATGGTAGATATGGACGATGCTGGCTACGTGATTACTACACCGGGCACGAGTAAAACAAAACAAGAAGGATTATTCTGTTGTGGTGATTTGCAAGATAAAATTTACCGACAAGCGGTTACAGCAGCAGGTTCAGGTTGTCAAGCTGCCTTGGATGCCGAGCGGTGGTTAAGCGAAAAAGGCTTACATTAGTAATATGATACGATCAAGGCTCATTAGTATACTTCTGTGCGCTTTTTGCGTGGCGGTTATCGTGCTTTCATGTAAAAAAGATCCACAAGTGCTTTCTGCCGAGGCGGGTTTCCCTGCGGAAGTGCAACGAATTTTTGAGAATAAGTGTGCGACGGCTGGTTGTCACAACGATAAAAGTTTTCAAAATGCTGCGGGCTTAAACTTAACGACATGGGATAAACTAGTTTATGATGGAGGAGTTAGCGGCAGCGTAGTCATACCGTTTCGACCTGAGTTTTCTTCTTTATTTCAGTTTATCAATTCTTATGAAGACTTAGGACTTTCGGCTGAGCCTCAAATGCCGCTGAATGGAGATAATCTGAGTCGTACTGAAGTGATGACGATTAAGAACTGGATAGAGGATGGTTGTAAGAACGACCGAGGAGATATTCCATTTGCAAGTGATTTTGAAAGCAGAAAAAAAGTTATGATTTCTAATCAGGGCTGTGATGTAGTAGCGATAGTAGATGCTGAATCAAAATTGATTATGCGCTATATAACAATGGGTAAAGAAACAGCGATTGAAACACCTCATTTTTTAAGTATTAGCCAAGACGGGCAATATTGGTATAGTTGTTTTTCAAGCGGAGAAATTGTTCAGAAGTTTGAAACTGTGAGTGGTCGTTTGGTTGGAGAGGCGAATATTGGCCCTGGCTCTTGGAATGTAGTAAACGTCACTGATGATGGTGACGTTGCTTATGTTTCTGATTTGAATAATAATGGAAGAATTGCTAAAGTGAATACAACTGATATGAGTTTGACTCAAATGTACCAAGGGGCTAATTTATTTACTTCGCCCCATGGGATTGCTTCTACTCCAAGCGGTGATACACTTTATATCACGGCACAATTCGGAAATTCTTTTTACAGGTTTATACCCAAAGCTTTTAGTAATCAGCTTATCAGCTTGGTAAAAGGACAAGTGCCTAATTTCGTACCGAACACTTTTGATCCACATGAAGTTATTTTTAGTCCTGACAGAAGCAAATACTTCTTTAGCTGCCAGAGCAGCAATGAAGTGCGTGTGTTTGATGCTACCGCCGATACTTTGCTTAAAGTAATTGCGGTAGGCAGGCTTCCCTTAGAGTTTGCTGTTAGTGAGCGAAACAATCTACTATTCGTGAGTTGTAGTGAGGAACCCAATCCTATATTTCCTACTTTGAAAGGATCTGTAAGTGCTATAGATTTGGATCGGTTAGAAATTGTAAAAACAATCTATGGTAGATTTTTTCAGCCGCATGGCATGATTGTAAATGAGGCCACGAATGAATTGTATGTTGCTAGTCGAAACGCTGACCCAACTGGGCCGCCTCCGCATCACGTATCTGAATGTGGAAGTCGAAATGGATATTTTGAGGTATTTGATATTCCTACTTGGGAGCAAACTGTGCTTCCGCAAGAATTATCAGTAGACCCGTATGCTGTAATAATTAGCAAATAATGATATTCGTAGCTTTAAATGACATTGTTTTCGTAGCGTTTCACGGTGCGTATGCTGAGGAGCAAAAATTGGGGAACGAATTTATAGTCAACGTGAAAGTAGGAGCTATAGACGAAACTGCTTTTATTGATTATGCCATTCTTTTGGATATAGTAAAAGAGAATTTCTCGCGAAGAATGGACTATTTAGAAACCTTACTAGCTCAAATTGAAAAAGATATTCGTAAAAATGTGCAGCCCTGTGACTATCTGTTCATTTCTATACAGAAAAAAAATCCACCCTTGGATGCTGTCGTGCGGAGTAGTGAAGTGATTTTAGAAAAAAAATACTAAGCTTGTTTCTCTAGTTGTTCCTCAAGCTCTTCAACGGTAATGCCATTATGGCTTTCAGTGTAAACACATTCTCCTTTTCTTAAAAGAATTAATTGAGGTGATTCATGGTGAATTTTGAATCGGTTTGCTATCTCATTAGAAATATCTCTGTTGGCAATTAAATCTAAATAATAGAAATCAGCTTGCCCTAAATTTGGACTACGGTCGAGACGACCTTTGGCCATTTCACTAATAGAACAGCGAGTACTGTGTTTAAATAACACCACACATTTCTCATAGCTATCCTTCTCAATCAAGTTTAATTGATCAAGATTGGTAAGAGGTAACCAGTTCATAAACTGAGTTTGTTATTTTATAAGTTGAATAAAAGAGGGTAGGCTAATACGTTCTGGGCAGCCGTATTTCTTTTTAGTAGCACAAGAAGACAAGGCTACGGTTACAGTAAAAAGAACTAATAATAATAATGCGTTTTTCTTTTTCATTATCTAAATACTTTCTGTTTATTTGCTCAAAGGTACAATTTTTAATATTGTAATTAGTTAATAAGAAATGAAAAGGATTTTAATACTCGGAGCTGGGAAATCAGCCACCGCTCTTATAGATTATTTGGTAGATCAGGCTCAGCAGCATGATTGGCAAGTGGTGGTAGCAGATAGAAACAAAAAATTGGCAGAAGACAAAGTGGAAGGTCGAGCGAATGCAAGTGCCTTAGAGTTGGATATACTAGATGCAGATTGTCGTGCTAAAGAAATAGAAGATGCAGATTTTGTTATCTCTTTATTACCGCCTTTTTTGCACATTCATGCCGCTAGAGACTGTGTTCGGCTCAAAACAAATCTTGCGACAGCCTCATACGTCTCAAAAGAAATTAACGAGTTAAACGAATCGGCAAAGGATGCCGGCGTATTGCTAATGAATGAAATGGGAGCCGATCCAGGCGTTGACCACATGAGTGCGATGCAGCTGATTGATCAAATAAGAGAGGACGATGGTGTGGTTACTTCTTTTCAATCGTATTGTGGAGGGTTAATTGCACCTGAAAGTGATACGAATCCATGGCATTATAAAATAGCTTGGAACCCTTGGAACATTGTTAGAGCTGGAAGTGGTGGCGCTGATTTTATTATGAACGACAAAACATTTCATAGAACATATGAGCAATTGTACAAAAAATGTTCGGTAGTGGAAGTGGAAGGATATGGCGAATATGCGGCTTATGCTAACCGAGATTCGCTGAAATATAAAGAAAGCTATGCCCTAGAGAATGCGCATACTATTTTAAGAGCCACCTTACGGCATCCTGATTTTGTAAAAGGGTGGGCTGCTGTGGTTGCACTCGGTTTAACAAGTGATACTAAAAAAATGGATGTGAGTGGATTGACGGTCAAAGAATGGTTTACTGAAGCTAGCTCATCAACTGCAGGATATACGCTTAGTGAAAAGTTAAAAACAATTCAAGCTGAGCCAATTGCTTATGAATTATTACAATTTTTAGATTTTTCAACCGATGAAAAATTGACTGTGCATGGAGAGCAGGTTCATGGTAAGGTACTTCAAAGTATTTTAGAAAAAAAGTGGGAATTGAAGCCCGAAGACAAAGATATTTTGGTTTTTCAACATGACATTGAGTACGAACGAGATGGAGATTCAAAACAAATCATAAGTAGCTTAGTAGTGAAGGGCGAAAACCAAACAGATACCGCTATGGCTAAATGTGTAGGTTTGCCTATGGCTATTTTTGCTAAACTTTGGTTGACAGGTAAAATTTCTGATCTCTCCGGGGTGCAAATTCCAACAATGAAAAAGGTTTATCAGCCAGTATTAGAAGAACTTGCAACTGCTGGGATTGAATTCGTTGAAAATTAGAAGTCTATTGTGATCCAATTAAGATATTTTGGGAAATTAAAGATGATAACTTAGTTATCTAATAGACGTCAAATTCTTAGAGGGTATGGCTAATCGTACTATTTTTTTTAATCAGCGCTATACAGCCCGTCAACTTAAACTATCAAATACTTATTTTTGGAGTTCGTAATTTTAGTCTTTCAGTCTCGTCAATAGCAACTTATGAACCCTGGCCGAAAATTTATTATCTTTCTTGGTATTTTATTTATTATATATTCTATCTATTTCATGTTTTTCTTCAGAGGAGGAAAAATTCATGAATTCAATGATCTATTTACAAGCAAAGAATTTGTGGTATTACTTATCGGAAGCCTGTTTTGCAGTACCGTTTTTTTTAAGAGAGAATACTAATACTGCTCCTTATCGTTAGGAAAGTCTCCGCTTTTTACATCGGCTATATAATCTTCAGTGGCTTTGCTAATATCTTGATACAAATCTGCGTAACGGCGTAAAAATCGTGGTGAAAAATCTTTAGTAATCCCTAGCATATCATGCATAACCAGCACTTGCCCGTCTACATGATTTCCTGCACCGATACCTATAATTGGAATGGCTACTGACTCGGCCACTTTTTTGCCCAAGGCAGCTGGAATTTTTTCTAAAACTATGGCAAAACACCCCGCTTCCTCTAAAATCTTGGCATTTTGAATCAGTTCTTCCGCCTCCTCTTCTTCCTTTGCGCGCACAGTATAGGTTCCGAATTGGTAAATACTTTGTGGGATAAGTCCTAAATGACCCATAACCGGAATCCCAGACCCAATGATTCTTTTCACACTTTCTAAGATTTCTTCACCGCCTTCCATCTTTACAGAATGCGCTCCGGATTCTTTCATAATTCGAATAGCCGAGGCTAGCGCTTCTCTAGAATTTCCCTGATAGCTACCGAATGGTAGGTCCACAACGACTAAACAACGTTCTACCGCTTTGATAACCGCTTGTGCATGATAAATCATATGATCTAAGGTTATGGGCAGTGTGGTTTCATGTCCTGCAAAAACATTACTGGCACTATCTCCAACGAGCAGTACATCAATGCCTGCATTGTCTAAAATTTGCGCCATTGAGTAGTCGTAGGCGGTTAGCATAGATATTTTTTCACCACGTTGTTTCATGGCTAAAAGAGCCAAGGTAGTAATCTTCTTAAATTTTTTTTTCTTTAGTTCGGTGCTCAAAACATTAATTTGTGCAAAAGTAAGAGAATATTTCCACTATTGTGTGGGTTGATTAATTCCCTAAAAGTTTTTTTATAGCGGCATCTTTGTTTATTTTGCTTCATATTTCAAAGAATATCTATGCTAAAACGTACAGTTCTTATTTTATGCGCCTTGGCGCTAGTTTCAGTCGCACAGGCACAGGTTCGAATTGCACCAGTAGTTGGCTTTAATTTTAATCAGCAAATTCAAAAGTCAAATAATATTTCGTTTGAAGGGGTTGAAAATACTAAACTTCATATGAGTTTAGGAGCTATGGGCGATATTTTGGTCACTGATTTTTTGAGCGTTCAACCAGAATTGCTTTATACTTTTAAAGGCGGGGCTTATGAAATAGAGCCATCTAGTGTTTCAGAAAATTATAATTCGAATTTGGGTTATTTGCAAATGCCAATTTGTTTGACGGGTAAGCTAAAAGTAAATCGTGGCTTTCTATTTGCAGGTGCTGGCCCGTATGTCTCTAGATTGGTCTATACGAATTATGTGCTAGAGCAAAATTATCAAAACGTAGACGCTGGAAAGCTTCGTGTAGGTAAAGATTATTTACGGGATCAGATTACCCCTTGGGATTACGGTTTGAAATTTAAGGCCGGCTTTGAATTAGACCGCGGTTTTTATATGGGTGCGTTCTACGATATGGGTACTAAGGATATAAATCCTCAATTTACTACCACTAGAAACCGAACGGTAGGCGTGCAAATGGGTTGGAGTATTAGCCTTTCTGAAGAAGACCGATATGAGCGATTTGACAACTTCTACGAATTCTAAATTAGAGTTTAGACTTGCACAATCTGAAAAGGATTTTGCCAAAGCGTCTCCCTTAATTTTACATTTAAATCCTACAATTTCAGTTGATGATTTTTGGCATTATACCAAAGCAATTAGATCCCATGGAAACTACACCTTATATCTAGCTGTTTTAGATCAAGAATTGGTTGGAATCTGTGGTTGTTGGATCGCCACTAAATTTTATAGCGGAAAGTATTTAGAAATTGATAATTTTATTATTCACCCAGACCATCAACGGAACGGATACGGCCGTGACTTTTTAGTATTTATAGATACTATAGCTAAAAAGGAAAACCGCGAAACCATTATGTTAGATGCTTTTTTAGAAAACAAGAAAGCTCACAATTTTTATAAATGTGAAGGTTATGAGCCGAAGGGCTATCATTTTCTCAAAAAAGTAGCCCATAAACCAAGCTGATATGCAAAATATATACAAAGAGATAAATTACCTTTGTAAAAACTAAACCTATGGAAGACAAAGACCTATTTGACGAAACCAGAAAACTATTTGTAATTGACGATGATCCAATTCAAGTAGAAATGATACAAGATTATATTAAGGATCGCTATGTTTTTGAGGTAAAGTCTTATGGTGATGGGGAATCTGCCATGTCGGATATAAAAAGTGAACACCCAGAAATAATAGTATTAGATTATCATTTGAGCTCTCAAAATAGTAATGCTAAAAACGGGATTGAGATTTTAAAGGAAATTGGTAAGGTTTCTCCAAGAACGAAAGTCTTTATGTTTTCAGGTAAAGATGATATGGAAATTGCCAAAGAGTGTATTCAAAATGGTGCTTTTGATTTTATCGTGAAAGGACCTTCTGCTTTTGATAAGTTAGAGCGAACTATTAACCGCTTAGGTGATATGAATCAACTTGAATCTATCAATAAAGCCCAAAAGAAAACAATAACAATTCTGGTAGTAGGTATTTTGCTTGTGGTTCTGCTTGGTTTATTTTACTTCATATCGCAAGAGTAAAAGGTTGTTATTTACCTCTTGCTCGTCGTACTCTTTGTAATCCACTATTGGCTCGAGAGTTATAAGAACCAATTTTTTCTAAATCTTCGTAGATTTTTTCGGCTTTTCTAAGACTATTCGTTTTCTCATAAGCTAATGCTAATTGATACATGACTTCAGTTCTATTAGTCAAATCATTAGCTTGCAAGGCTCTTTTATAATATTTTATACTCTGTTTGTAATCTCCTTTTTGAAATGCCTGATTCGCTAAGAATGCATTATCCCGGGCGATTGCTTTTTTATTCCGCAGGCCTTTTGTTTGAGAACTATTGCTAACTATAATTTCTTTTCGTCTCGCTTCATCGCCCAATTGATCCTTGCGGGCATAACGTGATTTGGAAGATACTTTCTTTGATTTTTGTTTTGAATTCACTGAACCAATTTCTTGTATTTCACTAGCTTTTCCTTTGTACTTTGGTTGAGTGTAGGTGTTTTGTTTTGAAAGATCATCAATTTTACTGTTTAATTTTTCTTCTTTCACAACAGCCATACGGTCAACTATTGATTCTTGTTCTGAACTGATTTTTTTTCTAGGAGCACTAGGAGACGGGGCGCTAGCTACAGTCGGATTGGCTGATTTTTCTATCGTTTTGACTTCAGTATCCTCGCTCAACTCATTTTTTGCAACTGCATAATCTTTTGTATTATCAATTTTTTTATTAATTTCTCTTTTACCTTTTGGACTTGCTTTATCAATTTTTTTATCGCCGTTGCTTTCAGTAGTTATGGTTACACCTCCATATTCAGGTGATGACTGAATGCTTGGCAATTCTTCGGGCTCGAAATTTTTCGTGTCTGAGTTTTTTGAATAGGCTTCTTCCTTAGGACTAAAAAAATCGGTATTGTTTCTGACATAAGAAAATACAGCCAAGCCTCCACTAAAAATTAGAAAGAATAGACCAGCTGCTGCTACCCACGAAATTCTTCGCCCTCCTTTTTGCCCTGTCAATTTCGTACTTGAATCTGTAACTGTTTTGGTTATTTTTTCAGTTTTTGAAACAGTAGTCGCCGTAGCATTTTTTTTCTCATCAGCGAAAAGAAGAGCTTCAATATCAGATTGGATTGACTTGACACTGGCATTGTTTTCTTCGGTAGTTGAAAGCTGCAGGCCTTCCAAGGCGTCACTACAAAAAGCACAATCAATTAAGTGACTTTCTGTAGCATGCGCAGCTTCCTTCTCCAATTTATTTTCTAAATAGAGTAGTATTTGCTCTTGTGAAAGACAATCACTATTAGATAATATGTTTTCTAAATTACTCACCCGGTGGCTGATAATTTTAATTTTAAATTTCTTTTTCCATTTTGTATAAAACTCTTTACTTGCTTGAAAGTAAAACCAGTTGCTTCGCAAATATCGTTATATGTCTTCCGTTCTAAATAAAAAAGCCGAATACATTTCTGCTGATCCATAGGCAGATTGGCTAACTCCTGCTCCATAGTTACCAGCATTCTCTCCTTTTCAATTATCAGATGCTTTTCCGCAGGAGATTCCATATCTCCCATCAGGTTTTCCTCCAATGGTTTCGTTATTGATTTGTTTTTTCTAAGTTCCATAAGGCAAGCATTTTGAGCAACCCGGTACAACCAAGACTTAAAATACTCAATTTTATGTTTCTTAAGGTCGGTAATCAGCTTTTCAAAAACTCGCATACTCATGTCTTTGGCTCGCTCGCTGTTTTTAAGATATTTCATACCGACACCAAACACCAAATGATAGTATCGTTCAAATAAAGTACCCAGAGCAGATTTGTCATTCTGCTGTACATACTGACTTATCAGCTGTTGATCGTTTAGTTGTTTATTAGACTGAGCCACTTTATTCGATACGAATGTATAAAAAACTAAAGAAAAACTAAGTATGAATTTGCTAAGATTCACCCAAAGAAGTAGGGGGCGGACTTAGTAACGAACGAATATCATCAGCTTTCTCAGTTTCTCCGGCTTCTTCATAGCTTTTGGCTAAGGCATGGGTATAATGCTGAACAAATTCAAGGTTCTTAAGTGGTTCAAAACTGTTTTCGCTAACTGTTACATTGTATTTTTTTATAAACGAGTCCACATCTTGCTTTGAAAGAATAGTACCCTCGGTTGGCTCAATAAAAAATTGCGTGCTGAGGATGGGACTATCTATTCCTTTATCAAAATCATAAAGCGTATTGACGTATCCCAAAATAACAAAATTGGAAATTTTTAAAGCGAAGACGGGGATGTCTAACATTTTTGTAATCAATAAATACACTAAGGCAAGTGAAAACTGATTGCCCTTGCGGTGAGTTAACACATTACTCAAATAGTAGGAGTCAGAATCTTTGAGCGAGTTTCGATCTGCTGATAAGCTGTACATGCTGTACAAAATGCTATTGACAATATGCACCTCCTCCAAAGGAGTAAGATAATTATTTAATTCTAACCAGCAAGAACGGTGTATGCTTTTCAGCGTGTTCTTTAATTTAGAAGCATCTAAGTTCGGCTGAGTATATCGACTAATTTGTACCATAGCTTCAAACAAGGAGTCAGACGGATTTTCTTCCCATACATTCAGCTTTTCACGAATGTCACTCAAGCTTACTTTTTGAATTAAAGACTCTATACGACCTTGAATCAGTTCACTTTCGGCATCTAACCAATATTCCTCCAAGCGAGGTATTACCGTTGGCCCCAAATCATTGATTTTTGAAGAAACCGCTGAGTATACAGATTCGTCTGGATCATCCAGCAAATGCAGCAAAGCTTTTATTTCATTTTCAGTAGACAAATTAGTTGCTTATAGAATTATAAATTTCCTAAAGAATAGACTACTAGCAAAAAAAACTAATACACGATATTGTAAAAAAATATTGAAAAGTATGGGGATAAGCTTCGGCGCCAACATAAATAGCAGTCAAGAACTGAATTTATTTTTCGTAGCCAAATTTTATTTTAGCAATCTCAATAATTTTTTCCGAAGCCATATTGCTGATATTAAACTTGTCTTGAACTACATTCATTCTGCGAGCTTGTTTTTTGCTTACTTCAGCATTGGAGAAAGCTCCGTCAACGAGAAAGGCAAAAAGAGGGTATAATTCCTCATCGTTGAAATGAAGTAAACAGGAATCTACAACAATGTCGTCGGTACTGTTTAGAATGATTGTTTCCAAATCTTCAGAAAGTGAATCGTTAGACAGGATTTCTGAAGCTTCAAATTTTTTTAACGTCAGTTCTAAGATACTGGAAGAAAGTTCTTCAAAGTCATAAACGAAACGGGAAATAAGGCCAAATGCTTTTGCACGACTTAACTCTAACACACCTGTATTGTTTTTTGTAGTATACTTATCAAATACCCCCATAGTTTTATCGTTTACTTGAAGATTAAAATTAAACTAGGAAATGATGTTGAAGAGTATAAGTGCGCTTAATCTTTTGTTATTGAACGAACTAGCTTGATTTGAGGAACAGCCCAAAACGTTAGCAAACAAAAAAGAGACTACCGAAATAGTCTCTTAGCCTAAAAGGGAGGAAGACGGGATTCGAACCCGCGACCCTCGGTACCACAAACCGATGCTCTAACCTACTGAGCTACAACCTCCGTATAAGATGCGCAAATGTAAATAAAAATTCAGTTTAAAATCTACTCTTCTAAATATTTTCTTTGATGTCCCAATAATCAAAAAGTGAATCTTTTTCTGAAGGAGTTAGTTTTCGCTTTTCATAATGATTTTGTACATCTTTCTGCCGAAAGGCTTCATAAATAGTAACTGCACAAGCCACAGAAATATTCAAGGACGAAATCATTCCCACCTGCGGAATAATAAAATTACCATCGCACAACGCCCTGATTTCGTCGCTAACTCCGCGCTTCTCATTACCAAATACTAGGGCAATTGGCTCGGTAAAGTTCATTTCATAAATAGATTTTGATTCCTCTCCTAAGTGGGTAGCATAAATGCGGTTGTATTTTTTTCTCACTACGGACAAACATTCCTGCATATCAGTAAACTGGTGTGTGTGCATCCATTTTTGAGCGCTAGAACTGCTGCGAGTTCCGAATCGCTTATGGTTGTTAATTTTAGTATTCAAAACGAAAATTTCGCTGATGCCAACTGCATCGCAGGTGCGCATCACCGCAGCTATGTTATGCGGGTCCGTAACGTTTTCGATAATGACAGTTAAATCGTTTTGACGTTTTTCTAAAACCTTGTTTATCTTTGTAGCACGTTCTGGAGTCATATTATGCAAAAATACTTTTCTAAAATTATTTTCTCACTGTTCTTCGCATTAATTGCGGGGGTGATTGTGTTTTCATCTTTTGATCAAAAGAAAGTGAGAACGATAGAAAAAATAGAAACAGAAGAACAGCTAGGAAAAGCACTTTTTTTTGATAGTATTTTGTCCAAAGATAGAACCGTGAGTTGTGCCAGCTGCCACAAGCCTGAATTCGCTTTTGCGGATAGTTCTGCTTTTAGTAAAGGAGTGGGGGGTAAACTGGGAGATAGAAATACACCGTCGGTTATGAATATTTCGGGCAGAGGAGAATTGTTTTGGGATGGGCGAGCTAACGATTTAGAAGACCAAGTCAAATTCCCAATTGAAAATCCGGTTGAGATGAATCTGCCTTACGACAGTGCGGTTGCGAGGGTAAGCGCAAGTCAAAAATATGAAGCTTTGTTTTTAAAAATTTACAATGCAAAACCAAACCGTTCCAACTTAGCCGAGGCGATAGCTGCATTTGAACGTACTCTAGAAACAGAAGATACCCCGAACGACCGCTGGCTTAACGAGGACAAAGAAAGTGGAATGACGGCCCAAATGATTCGAGGAAGAGAATTATTTACCAGCGACAGAACTCGTTGTTTTGATTGCCATTTCACTCCAGATTTTACAGCCGATGAATATCGAAATATAGGCTTGTTTGATGGGAAAGCTCTAAATGATTCAGGGCGATATGTAGTGAGCAGAGATCCGAAAGATTTGGGTACTTTCAAAACTCCTGGTCTCCGAAACGTAGCGATTACAGCGCCTTATATGCATGATGGTAGTTTTAAAACGCTCCGTGAGGTTATTGATTATTACGATGAACCCGCTAAGTTTATGATCGGATCTATCAATCGTGATACCATTCTACCTGAAAAAATTGGGTTAACTGAAAGCGAAAAACAAGACTTGGAAGCATTTCTGCATTCATTGACAGATGACCGATTTAAATAATTCTGTTCTATTTATCTTTTCTTTCTGAAAAGATTTAGTTGCTTGAATCCCGACACTAAGAAATGATGTATCGGTAAACGAATCATGATTTTTATATCATCCCATAAGTTACTTTCATTCCCTAAAAATTTAAGAATATTGTCGGCTGACATGTTTCTAAACATAATGCTAAATATTTGCTTACCGCTTGTTTTATTTTCTAAAATAACGTCAAGCAATACCTTGTCATACCATTGAAATATCTTTTCGCCGAAATTAGGTGTTTGAAAAAGTACTTCATTATTTTTCAAGGAATGGATAATTTCAGCGGTGTGCTTTTGAATAAACTGAAATGTATATCCGCTACTTGCTTTGGTAAACCCTCCAGCCGTACCGATGTTATAGATACGAGGATTTTCTTTAGTATGCCGCTCAAAATTAGCTAAGGACATTGGGATGACTCCAAACTCAGTTTCTGCTACTGTGTAGTCGTCTAGTTGTAAGTAATTTTTTATGTATGCTTCTATTTCCTTTTTATATTCAGTTTTGTCCAATAGTTTCTCCGTAAAAAGTGTGTATTCTATAAGGGCCGTTCGCTTGTCGGTTGGCAATACATACATAAAAGTATCCCCATGGTTTTGGTGTACTCGAAAGTCCATGAGCGTCCCAACGCTTGGATTAAATGAGTCCGTGGAGGTTTGGATGACCCAACCCATAAAGTGTTGTAAAAGAGAGTTGCTTGTGTTTATCTCTGGTTGAAAAATTGCAGTAGAATTAAAAACGAAAGGAGCTTCATAAATTGAAGATTTGGTTTTTACAATTCCAAATTCTTCAGAGCTTTCTAAGCTTTTAATTTCCTCATAACGAAAAGTGACATTGGCAAACTGCTTAGCAAACTGAAGAACATGATTGTAAAAATCAATACCGCGAATCATTTTATAGGTATATTTTTCTAAATCCAACTCTCTGGAAAAATTCTCATTATGAAAACTTAGTTTCTTCCATTGGTGATGAACAATTGTTTCAAATGGACCAGTTGATTTTTCCCAAAAACACCAAGTGCGGTCGTTATTGTTTTTTTCCACTTTATCAATGACCAGAATATTTTTTTCTCGTAGCTCTTTATCTGAAAGAATGGCATAAAGCAAGCTCAAGCCAGCTGCGCCAGATCCTGCAATGATATAGTCATACGTATTTTTCATCTTAGTTAGAAAATCACACCTTGTTTTTTATCGTCACGTTCATAGCAAGTTCGGCATCGGGGCTCATACACATCTTTTTCACCCAGTACAACGGTTTCTTCACTGGCTGTCTTTCTATAGCTGTAATTTGCCATGTCTCCACAAACCGAACAGATTGCATGTACCTTAGTTACATAATCTGCTTGGGCTAATAGTTCAGGCATGGGTCCGAAACCATTCTTATTAAAATCCATATCTAAACCTGCACAAATTACTCTCGTTTGCTGCAAGGCTAACTCTTGGACTACGACAACAATTTCCTCATCAAAGAACTGAACTTCATCTATCCCAAGCACATCAATGTCTTTGGTTTTTTCCAGTAAGTCTGTTGCCTTTGTCACAACTATGCTTTTTATACGAACTCCATCGTGCGAGACAATATCTGATTCATGATACCGATTGTCTGTGGCGGGCTTAAAAATAGCGACACTGTGATTCGCGAATTGAGCTCTTCTTATACGTCGTATCAGTTCTTCGGTTTTACCACTGAACATAGAGCCACAAATGACTTCTATCCAACCGCTTTTTCTATTTTTTATATTGGGCTCTATGAACAAGGTTAATAAGTTTACTATTTGAAGGTCGAGATATTTAAAGTTTACTAGTTAGCTGTTTTTAATGAAATGTTCAAATTGTTTTTAGCGAAAACATTGGTCGTTAGCTACCCACATACTGCGCGCACAAACGAAAATGTTCTATACTTAGTACTAAGTACTCACTACTAAAGACTAATCACTATATTTGACGAAAGTAAAGAACACTATGAGAAAATTCATTTTGACATCACTATTATTTTTATGTACTTTTTCTGCCATAGCGGGCGAGGGAATGTGGCTTCCTTTTTTATTGCAAAAAATAAATGAAAAAGATATGCAATCGATGGGCCTTAAAATTTCTGCTGAAGATATTTATTCCGTCAGAGACGGCAGCCTGAAAGACGCGGTTCTCATTTTTGGAGGAGGTTGCACGGGTGAGGTTGTTTCTAACAAAGGATTGGTATTAACGAATCATCACTGTGGATATGGCACAGTTAATAATTTAAGTAGTGTGAATAATGACTATCTCACCGAAGGTTTTTTTGCCCAAAGTCAACAAGAAGAAATTCCTTGTCCAGGATTATCAGTACGTTTTATCAGAAAGATTGATGATGTAACTCAGGATATATTGGGTGGTTTAGATAAAAGTTTAGACAAAAAAGAACGTAGTGAAAAAATTAGAGCGCGCTTAAAATCTATTAAAGACAAAGCTGAATTAGAGAGCGGTTTAGAAATTTCAATTAAATCTTTCTTTTATGGGAATGAATATTATATGTTTTATATTGAGCGGTATAATGACGTTCGTCTAGTAGCCTTCCCTCCAAATGGAATAGGAAAATATGGGGGGGATACAGACAACTGGGCTTGGCCCAGGCATACGGGGGATTTTAGTGTTTTTCGTATTTATGCGGATAAAAATAATAAGGCGACCTCTTACTCCGCAGACAACAAGCCTTATGTGCCCAAGCGGCATTTTAAAATTAATATTGGAGGATTGCAGGAAGGCGATTTTTCAATGGTATATGGCTTTCCAGGCAGTACGCAGCAGTATTTGACGAGTGATGGAGTGAACGAAGTTATGAATGTGTTGGATCCAGCTCGTATCAAGATTAGAGCGAAGCGATTGGAGATCATGGAAGCTGCGATGAAGGAGAGTAAAGAAAATTTTATAAAATACGCTAGCAAACAAGCTAGAGTAGCGAATTATTACAAAAAGTGGCAGGGTGAAGTTTTGGGTTTAAAACTAAACGACGCGGTTAATAAGAAAAGAAAGCAGGAAGAAAAATTCTTAGCTTGGACAAGAAAAAATCCTTCGAGAGTAGCGAAGTATGGAGATATTATTCAAAAACAGCGAGCGCTATATAAACAGAAGGAAATGCCTGAATTAAAGTACAATTATATTCGAGAGTGCCTGAGAGCACCTGAATTGGTGAGCCTTGGACGATATGGGGATTCACTACTGACTGCAAACGATGGTGATAATCGAGATGCTGATTTTAAGCGGATTGCTAAAAAATTAAGTGGAGGTCTTGCAAGAATGGATTTAGCAACCGATCAAAAAATTATGGCAACATTATATGATGTTTATACTGACAAGTTTGGGAAAGAAGATGTCTTAAGTCCGGCTGCCATTAGCGCTATGTATGCGACATCAGTATTTTCTAATTCTAGTAGACTAGAGAAATTGTTACAGGCTAAAAACTCAGAAGCAATAGCAACAGCGATTCAGGAAGATCCTGTTTACCAAGCAAGTCTTTTTATCAATCAAGAAAATAGAAGTACGATTGGTGACCTGCGACCCGCGATTATAAGTTTGAACGATAACTATAAAATCTACATGCAAGGCTTGCGTGAGTTTTCGGATAAAGAGCTTTTTCCTGATGCTAATTTTACGCTTCGATTGACCTATGGTAAAATAGAAGGACTTTACCCTCAAGATGGTATGCAGTATTCTTACTATACTACATTAGGCGGTGCGGTTCGTAAAAGAAATACAGCGGTGGAAGAATTTAATATGCCGCAGCGATTGGTAGACTTATACGATAAAAAAGATTTTGGACCTTATGCTACTTGGCATAGAGGAAAAAAAGATGTGCCAGTTTGTATGTTGTCTTCTTTACACACTACTGGAGGCAATTCGGGTAGTCCTATCATGAATGCTTATGGTGAGCTTATCGGAACCAATTTTGATAGAATTTGGGAGGGTACTATGAGCGATATATACTATGATATCAATCTCTGCAGAAATATTTCTGTAGACATTCGTTATACATTGTTTGTATTAGATAAGTTCGGTCAGGCCAAATGGATAGTTGATGAAATGGACATCGTAGAAAGCCGCCATGAACGGTAGAGAATATTGAAATAGAAGAAAGCGATACGCCAATAGGTGTATCGCTTTTCTATTTTAGTTATGTCCTTCTTCGGTTACTTGTAAGTCGTATTCGATTGGGCTACTTTCTTCGCAAATACTGATAGGAAGTCCTCCTTTCACATTAGCCGGAAGACTAGGGTCCCAGCCTTCACCGTATAAATAATATTCACCATCTTTTAAATCAGTGAATATTGCCATTTGTTTTCCGTCATATTCTTTTACTTCCGCGCTGATTTCATACTCTGAAGTACTTTCTGGAGCATCTTGCTCATTGAATTTTACATACACAGTAATACTATCTAGTACAACGGTATGATGCTTCACTGTAATTTGAAGTTCGTTTTCACCGCCTAGACCAGCATTTTTTTTCTTTCGGCAACCGAGTACTGAGGTAAGTACAAGTAACCCGCACAACAATGGCAAACTATATCGCATAATTGAATTTTATTTATTACTAAATTAACGCTATTATTCACCTTTTGTTACATTTTAATGTCAAATTAAGGTCTAATTTTTTCGTAATTTTGACAGGTGCTAAAGCGTTTTGGAAAAATAATAGGGGTGGCCCTTTTAGTGCTATTACTTCTGGTGGTGGTAGTCGCTTTTGCCCTGACGCGTGAAAAAGTACAAACTAAGCTTGCGTATCGAGCAGCTGGTTGGTTAAGCGAAAAACTAGACACCAAAGTTTCAATTCAAAATGTCAAAATTGACTTTTTGAAACGAGCTCACTTAGAAGGCCTTTATATCGAAGATCAAAATAGCGACACGCTAGCCTATATTGATGATTTCAGCATTAGCAGTTCTCAAATAGTCAATGACCTTTGGAATAAAAAAACGTCAATTATAAAGGATGTTCGTCTAAAAGGGGGCGTGGTAAATCTCAAAAGACCAAAGGATAGTGAAGAATGGAATTTTGCCTTTATAGAGAAGGCCTTTGCTACGGAATCTAATGATAGCAGTGCAAGTGAAGCACCTCAAATTGATCTGAAAAATTTACAACTTTCTCAGGTCCATTTTAAAATGGACGACCAGTGGTTGGGGCAGACGATCGATTCAGAATTAGGCAGGTTTACATTAAAAGTAAATGGCTTTGATTTAGAAAAATCTTTTGTGAATATCAAATCAATCGACCTAGCCGATACTTATTTTTCATTTAAAGAATTTAAAGGAGGGAAGCCGAGCAATCCAAATCGTAACGTAAATAAAAGTAGTTGGGGAAGTTCATTCAATTCTGACAATTTGTCTTTGACGCTTGCTTCAGTAAACTTAAAAAATATAAACTTTGAGTATCAACAAAATAATCATCAATCAGTAGAAGGACGATTTGATGAACGTCATATTGTAGCGAAGGATGTTCAACTGGATTTAGAGCAATTGTTGGTGAGAGGCGATACGATTATAGCTGATATTCTAAACCTGAGTGCTCGGGAGCGCAGTGGCTTGCATTTGAAAAAATTACGAACGCATGTAACGTTAAATCAGCAGCTTGCTGAACTCAGTGATTTGTACTTGGAAACCAATCGTTCGGTGGTGAAGAATTATTACAGTATGCGATATGTAAATTTTCATGACTTTAACGAGTATATAGAAAATGTGAGTATGTACGCGAAGTTTAAGGATAGTTACATTGATAAAAGAGACATTGCATTTTTTGCAGGCTCTGTCGCTCAAATTCCTACTAATGTTCGACTAGATGGAAAGGCAGAAGGTACAGTATCTGATTTTTATGTTTCCAATATTCATGCGGTAGGGCCTAATATTAATTTTAAAGGGAGTGGGCGAATTACAGGTTTACCTGACGTAGACAATACGTTTTTTGACTTAGCCGCTGAACGATTAACCACCACTGGAAAAGAAATTATAAGAATAGCTCCTGAGGCAAATACAGATGCTATTCGTTGGAATGAATTGCGTACAATAGATTTTACAGGAAATTTTAAAGGCACTACTAAAAAGTTTAGTGCGGATGGTCTTCTCAAAACAAATCACGGTTCTGCAGATGTGGATTTGATTTTAGATTTAGAGAAAAATGTACCCTCTTATGTGGGCAAAGTAAATGCCAAAAAATTACACCTGGGGAAAATATTAGGCCGTACAGATATAGGAATGGTTACTGCCAACGGTACCATAAAAGGGGCAGGTTTTGATTTTAATAATGTAAAGGCCACGGTAGATGCCAAGGTAGGCGAATTTTATTTTGAAGGGGTTCGTTATCAAAATATTGAGGTAAATGGTTCTGTAGCTAATAAGCAATTTGTAGGTTTGGCAACGTCAAGAGATGAAAAATTGGGTTTTGATTTCGAGGGGAATGTAGATCTTAGCGGAGAAAATCCTTCTTATGATTTTAAATCAGACATTCTTAAAGTCAATCTCAAAACCCTGGGAATCACGCAGCAAGATATGATTTTGAAGGCGAAGGTTAATCTTGACTTTACCGGTAAGAATATTGATGAATTTGTAGGTAAGGCAATTCTTCAAGATGTGAAACTTAGCTATGGTAAAGAACAAATTGAGATAACGCGAGTTCGCCTTAACTCTTTTTATGTGGATAGTATAGGAAAAGTATTGGACTTGAAAAGTACTGTGGCTGATGCTCGAATAAATGGACGATACTCGTTTGAGGGGATTGAAAAAGCGACTCTTTCATTTTTACATTATTATCTACCTACTTATATAACAAAGACGTATGCACCGGAAAATGAGGATTTTGATTTTGATATTTTAGTTAAGAATGCCAATAAAATTATTCGGATTTTTGATCCCAAATTAAACGTGGATTCTGGCACATCGATTCAGGGGTCTATTAATACTGCCCGTCAGCAATTGAATTTAGTGGGTATAATTCCGGGAGTCGCTTACGATGGAGTTCGTTTAAATAATGTGGGGCTTACTTCAAAAGGGGACTATTCTGTCTTTAATTCTGAAATCGTTGCAAAGGAATTGATAGTTAAGGAATCTGCTATTTTAAAAGATGCCAATTTAAAACTAGGTATTTCCACTGATACCGTTGGATTTAATTTGCGAACCAATCCCGTTGATGACTTTTTAGGCGAGGCGAATTTAAGGGGTAGAGCTACTGCTTATTCTGATCGATTTGAAGTGAATGTTAGGCCTTCTACTTTCATTGTCAAGGACGACAAATATCGCCTATATTCTATGAATCCTATACAATATACCCGAGGTGGAATTTTATTAGCTAAGGATGTTCTAATTCAAAATGGCAATCAGCAGATTACATTCAATGCTGATTTTGACGGACTTTCGAACAATGCTACGGTTTTAACGAAGAATATTGATTTAGAGAAAATCAGCTCATACATAAATTCTAAAGATTTAGAGCTGCAGGGCAGGGTAGATGCAACCTTGGCTGCCAAGGATATCTGGGGAAGTACAAAGGTGACGGGCTCTGCAAAAACTATCACAGACCTTAGGATTAACGGTGATACGTTGGGGGTAGCTGATTTACAGTTTGGATATGACAAGACATTGAATACCTTGACGATTACAGACTCTTCTAAAATTGAAAATGGAAACGCTCATATTTATACGCAGGGCAAAATTGATTTCAATAACAACAATTTAGATATCACAGCTGATTTGAAAGGGACGCCGATTAGTTTTGCCAATCAATATGTATCTGAAATAATTGATAGTCTTCAAGGGGAAGCTACCGGTAAAATAAGGGTTAAGGGCAAACTAACGAATCCTGTTATCTTAGGAGATTTGAGTATAAAGAAGACTGCGCTTACCGTAATTTTTACGGGTTGCTCTTACAGAATGGACGATATAAATCTTAAACTCAATAAAAATTCCATTGAGTTTAATCCTATCACTATTTATGATGAACGTTCAAATCCCGGTACTGCATTGCTTACGGGAACAATTACCCATTCGAATTATGATAAATACCGCCTTCGGTTAAACGCTAAGTCAAATGACTTTTTAGGATTAAATACAGATCAGTTCAATGGAGAACTATTTTATGGTTATATCCCTTCTAAATTGGATATGAGTATCACGGGGGCTATTGATGATATTACGATGGATATTAATGCCGAGCCCTTAGCGAATAGTGAATTTTATTTGCCCTTAGCGGATGATGGTTCTGTGGGCACTTATGATTTTATTCAGTTTAAAACCTTAGGTAGGTTTCAGGGTAAAGAAGAAAAAAAGAAAAGTGGCTCAAGCTATTTCAAAGTGAATATGGATATTAAGGCTACGCCAGAAGTGTTAGCTACTATAATATTAGACCAGAATACGCAAGAGAAAATAGAAGCCAGAGGTACTGGAAATATTTCATTGAATGTTGATTTAGGAAATTCTATTAATATGTACAACACCTTTACTGTAAAGGAAGGAGTGTATAAATTTAATTTTCGAGGGTTGCTCAGTAAAGATTTTACTTTAGATGAAGGTGGGACGATCACCTGGAATGGAGATGCCTATAAAGCCAACTTAGATATGCGAGCGATCTATAACGTAAAAACATCTCTATATCCTTTAGTAAGTGGGCAAGAACAGCTAACTGCTGAGGAAATTAACCAAGCTAAAAAAGTAGAAGATACTCATGTGGCTATAGATTTGACAGGTCCTTTATCAAATCCTGATATTCAGTTCGATATCACGCAGCCGAATAATCGAAGTATTGGTGGAGCGGCTCAAGCAAAACTAGCTCAAATAAGAAGTAATCAGAATGACGTAATTTATCAGGCGGGGATGCTTTTATTGTTTGGTAGTTTTAAACCAGCGACGGGTGGTGTTAATACAGGAGAATTAGCAACGAATACTTCTATTTCTACTGCTTCCGATTTGGTGGGGCAAGTACTTTCGCAGCAGCTTACGAATACGATTGGTAAATTGGGTATCCCAAACCTAACGTTTGATATTGGTTACAAGCGATATTCATCCGACGTAACGGCTGGTGCTGGATTTGGTAGTAGCGATCAAGTGAATTTAGGGTTTCAGGCTAGTTTTTTTAAAGAGCGCTTTATTATAGACTTTGGTAATACCTTAGATTTTGCTAATGCTGCCGCCCAAGCAGGGGGAGCGCAGAGCTTCACTTATAACGGAGATTTTAGAGGTCAGTACTTAATTACGCTGGATGGTCGCTATCGATTAAATGCTTTTAGAGTGAGTACATTTGATTATGTAAATAGTAGACCGGTTGCTCGAGGTGGTATTGGACTAATTTATAAAAAACAATTTAACCGATGGAAAGAATTGTTTAAGAGAAAACCAAGATCAAAGACGAACGATATTCTTCCACTTCAAATGGATAAAGAAAATAATGAAAATCCTAAGAAAGACAGTGCAATGATCACTAGTTTCCTGATGAAAAAAGAGCCGTCAGTTATGACGACTCTTGATATTTTATCAAAATTTTCTTTTTAGATAATCAGCATCGCATCACCATAGCTGAAAAAGTTATACTTCTTTTTAATTGCTTCTTTGTAGGCCTTCATTGTAAGTTCATGTCCCATGAAAGCAGTAACCAATATCAATAAACTCGTTCTTGGTAAATGAAAATTAGTTAATAATGAATTATTCAACGAAAAGTCAAAATTAGGCTTTGGGTAAATAAAAATATTCGTCCAACCTTGATTCGGCTTTAGTAATTTTCTTGTGGTTAATGAAGATTCCATTGCTCGTATGGTAGTTGTACCGATTGAGCAAATTCTCTTGTTCTTTAGTTTCGCTTCATTTATAATGTCGCAAGCATCTTGATCTACTTCAAAGAATTCAGCTTCCATTTTATGCTTGGTAATATCCTCAACTTCAATAGGGCTGAATGTACCCAAACCGGTATGCAAGGTAATTTCTGCAAACTCAATGCCTTTAATTTCCATTTTACGAATTAAGTTTTCGCTAAAATGAAGTCCAGCGGTCGGAGCTGCCACCGCACCTGGTTTTTTGGCATATACTGTTTGATAACGCTCTCTATCTATTGCTTCGGGTCTGCGTTTAATATATTTAGGTAAAGGCGTCTCTCCTAAGTCCTCAAGTTTTTGCTTCAGTTCCTCATTAGTGCCTTCGAACAAGAAGCGTATAGTACGTCCTCGCGAAGTCGTATTATCAATTACTTCAGCTACTAATGAATTGTCTAGTCCAAAATATAGCTTATTTCCAACACGAATTTTTCGAGCGGGTTCTACGATAACATCCCACAAAGCATTGTCTGGATTTAACTCTCTGAGCAGAAATACTTCAATTTTTGCTCCTGTTTTTTCTTTTTGACCAAAAAGACGAGCGTTAAATACTTTGGTATTGTTTACTACCATGACATCCTCTTCGTCAAAGTAGTCAATAATATCAGAAAATTTTCGGTGTTCAAATTCTCCCGTATCCTTGTGTACAACCATCATACGGCTGTCCTCTCGACGTGTCGCAGGGTATTGAGCAATCAACTTTACTGGTAGTTCGTACTTGAATTTAGATAATTTCATAGAAAGCGCAAATTTAGTAAAATAAAGAACCTAGACCTTAAAAAAGACAAAAAAAATCCCGTCCCCAAATCATTGGGGACGGGATGGTTATTTATATAATCTCCTTACTCTGGCTCAGTAAATTGAACCGGAAGTGTAAAGTAAGAGCGCACCGCTTGACCATTGTTTTTGGCTGCTGTCCACTTTGGCATTTTCTTTACGGCTCTCACGGCTTCTTCTCCGCAACCTCCACCAATGTTTCTTTCGATTTTTGCTTGCTCAATACTACCATCTCTGTTTACAACAAAGGTTATATACACAATACCGGTAATTCCTGCTTCACTTGCCATTTTAGGATAGCTAATGTTATTTCCAAGCCATTGTAACATGGCATCTTCCCCTCCTGGGAACGTAGCTTCTTGTTCCACGGCTGTGAAAATTTCATTGCTTACTTTTTTCTTAACTGGTGGCGCCTCTACCACAGCTTTCCCTTTGTCTGGTGTAAGTACTGGAGCGCTTAAATCAGCTGAGGTATCACCTTTTACAGTTACCGTACTAGCTGCAGCTTTTTCAAGCTTTTTCTTCGGTGGTGGTTTCTCTTCCTCTTTTACTTCCTCTTTTTTTACAATTTTAGGAGGAGTAAATTTCACCTGTGGTTTCACCTTTGGTGGTGGCGGTGGTGGAGGCGGAGGCGGTGGTGGTATCTTCTTTTTGGTTACCGGTGGTGGAGCCTTTAGCTTCACTTTTTTCACCATTGGTTTTTCTTTCTTTTTATTCTTATCGCCAATCAAACCCGCAATTACTGGGATAGATCCGACAAGCAAAGCGGCTACTGCCACAATGATACCGGCCGTTCGTACACGTTTTCTATAATTTTTACGTAGTTCGTAGGCGCCGTACTCTTTATTTCTTTTATTAAAGATTAAGTCTAAGTACTCTGTTTTTAAAACGTTTTTTAAATCCATAATCTACTTTTTAATTAAGATGCATTTTCTTATTCAATTCCATAATTATTCTCCTCCTGACTGTACGTTGTCTTTTAGTTTAATGAAATTTCTATCTTCTTTCGTAATATCGATTAGTGCGTAGGTTTCAATGCCGTTTATCTGCATTTCATCCAGTGCATTTACCATATCCGCATACGTACTAGTGGTATCTGGTTTTATTAAAATGGTAGCTTGATCGCTAGCTTCAACACCAGGCACCACGCCCATATCTCTCTGTTTGATTTCTGCGACATTATTTTTCAATTTAATAATGGCATCTCGTAAACCACCTTGTGGTTTAAAATCAGTCAATTCAATTTTTGGTGGATTTTCAGGATTACTTCCAATTCCGTAATAATAATACACTTTATTTTTTTTACTTAATAATATGGTCATTGCGGTATAATCTTTTACCTTATTAGGCTTATCCGTTTTCTTTTTAGAAGGCATAATGATTTCCATTGTTTTAGGTTTAGCCATGGTTGTGGTAAACATAAAAAATGTAATCAGTAAAAAACCTAAGTCAACCATGGGAGTTAAATCCACTGTGGTTGATAGTTTTTTTCTTTTCGACCCGCCTTTTTTGCCTTGTTTGACTTCTATATCAGCCATTTTTTATTATTTTAATTTTGTTGAATATTATTTTATCCGTCTGTACCATTTTGATCTTCGTATGCAGCCGTTCCTGATGGAATTGCTTCTGCACTTGTAATCAAATTAAAACGATCAATTTCATTATCTACTAGCATGTCTAACACCTTCTTTACCTTAGGGTAGGGAGTTTTAGAATCAGCTTTGATACTAATACGAGGTGTTTTACCAATATTATCTCCTGCTGAACGCGCACTTTGTACCCAATAAACAAGCTCGTTGTAATTCAAATCGGTAGAGCTATCGTTGATTGGAACACCCGTGAAAGGAAATTTTTTCTTTTCAAACGGATCTAAAGCAAGATAATCTTTTAACTGACTGAGCGATCCACCGTAAGAAGCACCAATGACGAACTCTTGTTGATCGGCAGCGGTCAAACCAAGGTTTCGCGATTCGTTCATGTCTTTTATCATCACTGCTTTTGCATCCTTATTATCATATCCAAAAAACACTTGACCTTTTGGGTCCATAGTTAATAGGATAGAATTTTCAGGAATTGGAATTTGTGAGATAGACGAGGGCGTCGTTACAATCACGGGCTCGTCCGGTTTAAACTTCGTCGCCAACATAAAGAATGTCAGCAGAAGGAAGGCAACATCGCACATAGCCGTCATGTCTATGTGCGTGCTTTTCCTTGGTAATTTATTCTTTGGCATTCTTTACTTCTTTTTATTATTATTTATAGTTAGCTAAGAACGTTTGCTCTAGCGTAAATCCACTTTCATCAATACCGTAAGTAATGTTGTCAATGATAGTTGTGTAAAAGTTATAGGCAATTACAGCGATAAAGGAAGTTCCTATACCCAAGGCTGTATTGACAAGTGCCTCAGAAATACCAGCTGCTAGTGCATTCGCATCGGGTGCACCTGCTTGTGCCATTGCCGAGAAGGCACGTAGCATTCCTAGTACCGTTCCAAATAGTCCTAAAAGCGTAGCTGCAGAAGAAATCGTAGATAAGAAAACTAAATTTTTCTCCAAAATTGGTAATTCTAAAGAGGTAGTTTCTTCAATTTCTTTTTTGATAGCTGCCACTTTTTGGTCTGTATCCAATTCAGTATTCGTTGTCATTTCACCATACTTCAATAAGCCGGCTTTCATTACGTTTCCTACACTACCAGACTGCTTGTCGCACTCTGCCAAAGCAGCTTGTACATTTTTATTAGCCAAGTGATGTTGAATTTTACGAATAAATTCAGCATTCCCCATTTTACCTTTTGAACGGAAAATTGTCAATCCTCTTTCTACCACAAAGGCGATACATACTAAAAGTGTACCCATTAAAATAGGAACAACCCATCCGCCTTGTCTGATCGTACCCAACATATTAGCCGGTTCGTGATGAGCGGCATCTCTAAAGTTAGAATCTGCTCCAAATACAAAATAGAATAGTACATGAGTAATTGTCATGCAAACAACTATGATTCCCACATTTAACCAGAAGTGACCTGAGTTCTTTTTCGGGTTAGCTGTTGATGCAACTTTTGCTGCCGTTTTTTTTGCGTCTGCCATAATAGATTTTCTTTATATTGTTTTATAATTTTAAGATAACAAAGATAATTTTTTGAGTCAATTAACCAAATGTTTAATACAAAAGTTAATGCACAATTAATAACGCAATCTACTTGCTATTATTGCAGTTGACAAAAAAAATGAGAATCAGATGACATACTATTATTTGGGTGGCGTATTATTAGTAGGATTAGTAGCGGGTATTTTGAGTGGACTCTTCGGAATAGGAGGTGGCGTCATTATTGTACCTGCCTTAGTGATGATGTTCGGATTGAGTCAACAAACTGCTCAAGGAACTACATTAGCTATGCTATCCATACCGGTGAGTTTAGTAGCGGCACTGAATTATACTAAGGCCGGAATGGTTAGTTGGAAATTTGCAGTGATCTTAGCCATTGGTTTTGTAATTGGAGGTTTTTTTGGGAGCAAGTTCGCGGTAGGGATAGACGGAGCTGTAATGAAAAAAATGTTTGCGATTTTAATGATTATTCTAGCCGTAAAAATGCTACTTGAAAAAAAATAATTAATTAAATTAAAGCTTTTTAGAAAGGTAATATCATAAGCTAGGAACTTTAATAATTGTCTTTGTAGAATTTTAAATACTCAGCAACTTTTCTTGTTTTCAATAACTCTGTAAAATTAGATTTAGACACTGTCATTATTTCATAGTCATTTTTATTGACCTGAGAAAAAAGCTTGGGTTCGCGCTTAACTTGCTTGGCGAAACGAGCTGCTTTGTCTGCGTTTTTAAATTCAACGATTGTCATAGCACCTGTGGTTGAGGTAATGAGATTCATGTTAGTTTTTAATTTTTTAGCTGAATGTTTCATTACATTATAATCACTAAAACCGGCCTTCAACGCCAAGGTGCTTCCATCAATTTTGGTAAGGTAAATCAGCAACAAATGCTCCTCGTTCATGTCGTAGGTATACACAGCATTTGGGTTTCTTTTTTTCTTGGACTTTTTACTTTCGGTACTGGTAGCGGTATCCTTGGAAGCGAAGCTTGTATTTTTTAAATAACCTAGAAAATCTTGAGCGTAACGCTGCTCTTGAGAACCAGGATAGTTCTGAATAATTTTCTCTGTAATTTTAATAGAAGAATCAATGTTTTTAAGACCAGCTAATGATCGGGCTACTACAAGTTCAAACTTAGGTTTTAACTCCAAGCTAGGAGCATCGTTCAGCGAGGCAGTTGCGTTTTTGATTGCATTTTCATACTCGTAACGCAGTAACATTTGATAAGCGGAATCATAAGCTAACGTCATTTGTTCGTTTCCTGCATTTCCTGTATTGGAATTGCCTTTTAAAATAGCAGCAAATTTTGTATTCGGATATTCTTTTTGAATTCTACCCACTAGTGCCTTTGCTTTTTGTGGTTGATTTAACTTCTCGTAACTCAGCATCATACTATAGAGTGTCGCCGCTAATTGATTGTGATTTGGATAGCGACGGTTCATTCCCTCAAAGGTTTGAATACTCTTTTTGTATTCCTGTAAGCGTGAAGAATAGATGATTCCTAATTGAAAGTAAGCATCAATAATTTTTTTATCCGAATCCTCAAAATCGGACGGAGAGCTATATAATGCCGCAAGCATTTTTTTTACTTCCGCACTTTTGGTTAGTTCTCCTTTACTGTTTTTTAAACCTGTACTATCATTTCCATTACCACCTCCCGCTAAGAGACCTTCTTTACCTCCGCGTCTCCAATTGTCTGCTAGTTGACGGTCGCCCCATTTGGTTTTAAATTCAATTAATCCTTGCTGAATAGATGTATTATTATAAAAATACCAAGCATTTTTATTAAACTTGCCAGGTGTGAGCGTAACCGCCGTAAGCTTTGCGCTCTCTTTTTTTAATCGTTCTCTTTCTAACTTTGCTAGTCGTCGTAATTCTTTCTTGATAATACTTATTTTTTCCTTCTCCGTTTTTTTAGAAAGAGCTTGCAAGCTATCCTCAAGCCTTATAACGTCTGTGTACTGTATTAAACTAGCCAGTACATCTTTCCGCAAGTTGATGTTAACCATGTCCTCAAGAGGAGGTTGAGCATTTTTTGCAAAAGCCACTGCCGAATCATAAGCTATTTTGGCCAGTGGGAAATTAGATTGCTTATAATAAATTTCACCTTTTCCTAAGTAGGCCGCGGCTTGTTGTTTTTTGTTATTCTTTGTTGCTAGGCAGTTGTTATAACTTTTTAAGGCTTCTTCTGGATTGTCTTCTTGTAAAATGTTACCCAAGCTTACATACGATTGCGCTCTCCATTTTTCATATTTATCTTCTTTGGCCAGGGAGTTCAGATTTGCTATGGCTTCTTTTTTATTTCCTTTACCAACGATAGCATTTTGAGCTAAGTTTAATTTAGTATAAAATTCCATTTCAATTGGAAGTTTATTTTTCAAAGCTTCATTTAAAAACTGATTGGACTTGCTAAGATTTCCATCCTTGGCATAGAGTTGTGCTAGTAAAAATGAAATTCTATTTCTACTATCTGTTTCTATACTTTTTTGTTTCAGCGCTTTTTCTAATGGTTCAATAGCTGATAAGTCATTGCCTTGTTCCATTTCTAGTTCAGCCTTTGCTATGTATAAATCATCTCTTAGTCGGTCAGGGAAAATTTTATCTTCTTCTAAGATTGTAAAGAGAGACTGTGCGTCACCGTACTGCCCATTTTTGGCATACGCTCTACCTAGCCAAAGTAAGGCTTCGTTTCGGACGGAATGGTGGGCTAAAACCTTCAGGCCAGTTCGTTTCTCTTCTGTAGCAATTCTTACTTTGTTGTCTTTGTCAAATTTTATTTCATTCAGTTCGGGCAGTTTTTTATACCCTCGTTTTTGCTTCTTTTTGGCATCGCCGTCTTTGTATTCATTGACTACGTATTTTAATGCTGTGATGGCCGATTCGTAATCGTTTTTAAAGAAGAAAGCTTTTCCCATTAAAAGGTATAGATTATCGAACCACTTTGATCTAGGATCATGTATGTGTGTGTCATAGGCACATTTTTTAACGACGGTATCCATATCGCCACCAATGGCACCTAAACCACTTTCTAAGTCATAAGGGTAGAGAGATAATTGTTCTGTATATTTTTCTTTATGTCGTTCCTCTAATAAGGTAGTAGCATCCTTAAATTTTCTTTGCGCATTATAATACGAATTATACCTGGTGACTGTGTTTTGCCATATCCGCCTCTTTATGTTCCAATTCTTTTTAAGGAGTTTTTCATTGGTCCAGCTACCTTTTTTTCGGGCATGAATTTTATCTGCTTGCTCTTTTAATAGTTCTGTTTCTGATTTTTTCTTATTAGCCAGTTTTTTGGTTGAGCCGCGTACCTTTTCTAAAGAGTCTTTTCGTTTTTGCCTAGCAAGCTTTAGAGCTTCTGTTTGCTTTTTTCTAGCAGTTTTCATGCTATCAATCATGGACTTTCGGGCGGCAATAGTACTATCCATGATTCGCTTCCTCTCTGCTTTCATTTGAGCAATTTGGGCTGTTCTAGCTTTTTTAGTACTATCTATTTTTTGCTGTCGCTCAGCTTTTAGCTTGGCTAGCTTCTTATCTCGCACGTCCTTTATACTATCTCGCTTTATTTGCCGTACTAAGGCCACACTGTCCTTATATCGCTTGCTGTTCCTGTACTTTTTTAATGCCTCTCTGACTCGCCTAGTCTCAGCTCGCACTTGGGCTATACTATCTGTTCTTGCTTTGCGCACGATTCGCAGGCTATCGGCCGTTTTTTTTCTTTGTGCAATTTGTTGCTCTAATAGTAAACGGTTGGCTTGTCGGATGCTATCTTGTTTCTTCCGCTCAGCTAGTAGCTTTAGTTTTACTTGCTCTCGCTTAATACTGTCTTGCCGTCGCCTTTCAATCATAGCTAGTTTCATGCTATCGCGATATTCTATTCTTTTTTGTTTGGCTATTTCTCGATTCAGAGAATCTTGTGTTCTTTGTGCTCTAGCCGCCGCTATGATGCTGTCCTTTTTTCTTATTTCAGCATCGTAACGCTGACGAGCTCGTATAGAATCTGTATTAATTTGAGCATAACAAGTTTGACTCACGGTCGCGAGTAAGAATAAAATGGCTGTAACAGCTATGCGTTTTATATGTTTCAAATCGAAAACAAAGTACAGTAACAAAAATATTTTATTTAACGTTATAAAAAACATAAAAATGATTGTAATATCTTAGCTCCGAATGAAGAAAATTAGCGGTGTAGGGAAGCGACATATCTTTAAGAATTTTTTTAAACGGATAAACGAACCTTATGATCTAAGGGTGCGCAATGCTATCGACGGAGAGGAAATGATTCATATAAAGCTGACTAAAAAAAGTGTCTTTATGCTCTTTTCTACTTTTTTGGTTCTTTCATTTTTACTAGTAAGTATTCTTTTTTTATTTACACCCATTAAATACTATATCCCTGGTTATGAGACAGTTGATAGTAGAAAAAAAGTGGTATTGCTAAGAAGGCAACTTGATTCTATGGAACGTTTTCAAAGAAATTCTGATAAACTTATGCGGAATACATTGCGAGTTTTGGATACGGTGCAGTTGAATTTAGATACCAATCGCCTCACTGCGCAGGCTATTTCAAGTGCTGAAATGAGTAATATTCAAGAAATAGAAAATAAAAATAAGCGAGCCAAGCGGAAAATAGAATCCACAGAACCTAAGGATAAGGTTGATAAAAACCAGACATATTAAAATCAATAAGAAAAATTGAATAATATTTTCAAGAAATTATTGATTTATTATCTTTGGAAAAATTCAATAAATAATTATGTCAATTTTTTCAAGCACTAAAGATGTGAAGCCTGAAGCGCCTAGAACATCCAGCTCAAATCCTATAAGTACTCCAACGCCTAGCAGTCATGCACCTAGCCCCTCTTCTAGCGGTAGCTTAGGCAGGGTAGGTACCTCAACATTAATTGCACAAGGAACTCAAGTGGATGGCAATCTAAAAGTTGAAGGCAACATTCAAATCGAAGGCGTCGTTAAAGGAACTTTAACCTCTAAAGGAAAAGTTGTAATTGGAAACAGTGGAACAGTTCTTGGAGATGTTCTTTGCCAACATGCTGAAATATCTGGTAAGATTGATGGTAAATTAAAAATAGCTGAAATTTTATTTTTAAAGTCAAGCGCCAAGATAGACGGTGACATTCAAACAGGTAAATTAGTGATGGAAAGCGGCGTGCAGTTCAATGGGAATTGTAGCATGGGTACGGCAGCAACTGTTCCTGCTTCAACTCCAAAACCTGCGGCCACTCCAAGTGCTAGCAGTAGTTCTAGCAGTAGTTCTAGTGCGGGGTCAAGTTCTGCCTCGTAGGTGTCAGAAGACAATCATTCTTGGAAGAAATACGTCGGAATGGCGTTTCAAATTTTAGCCACACTCGGTGTGGCTTTTTTTATAGGTTATAAAATTGACGCATATTTTGAGCTTTCATTTCCTATTTTTTTACTTTCGCTACCGGTAGTCGCGTTGATTGGTTTTTTAAATCAGGTCATTCGAGACACAAATTCTAAAAAATGAAAAAGAAATTTTATATACTCATGGTATCGCTTTTTGTAGCGCTTACTGCTCTGACCTTTATTTTAAAACTTTCGGATGCTTTTACATTCTCCGTTATTATGATTGGGAATGTCGTGGTGTTCGCTTTATCTATAATATCCTATGCGATTAGTGGGCGCTTTGCCACAAGTGAGAACAATGGTCAATTTGTTCGGGGTGTAATGGGTGGCACCTTTCTCAAATTTTTTTTAGCTTTAATTGCTGGTGTGGTCTATATAGTTTTGAATCGGGAAAATATCAAAATTGGTGATATACTCGGACTCATGCTTATCTATATAATTTATACGACTATAGAAACTGTGTTCTTGGCAAAAACTTCAAGGACCTTTCAGCCAAAATCTACTGAACAATAGATTTAATTTTTCTGGCCGCCAAGGGGTGATAATTTGGAGCGGCTTCGCTTAGAATTCGTTGCGCCCTTTTTTTACCTTCCTCGGTTTTAATTAGCTCCTTATACAAAGGTTCTAAGAATTTCTTACGTCCAACGGATTTTAGGAATTTTTCCATAGCAGGATAGGCTCTTTCATATTTTGATGAAATTGCCTGCAAATACCATTCATCAGCTATTTCAGAATTGCCAATCCCTGTTAAAGCATAACTAGCATCCAAAGATCGTAATGTTTTGGTGTCCATTGGTTTGGGTAGTTTTCTTAAAAAATAAAGCCACTCATGTGTGCTCCAAGTTCGAGCATTTAAAGCTTCGGCATTTCGTGGGTTCGCTAAGAAATTTTTACTAGCCTCATCTATTTTTTTAAATCGTTCTGGGAAAACGTAAGCTGTTTTATCAGGCAGGCCTGGTTTGAAAATCCACTCGTTAATGTCAATGTCAGCTTTAGATAAATCTAAGTTTTCTTCTATATGTTTTACAGCCATGCCAGTATTCATTGGTATAAATTTATGTGCAGCAAAATAGTTACTGAGCCATAGATCGAATGTATCGCGTCCGACAGCTTCTTCTAAGGTTCTTAAAAACAAAGCACCTTTGTCATACGGAATTGCAGAAAAGGACTCTTCTGGGTGACGGTTTTTTAAATTAACTTTTAGCCGAGTGTCATCCCATTTTTCATCTTTAAAATCTTCCAAGTCGGCTTGTAAATCTTGGTAAGCAATTTCCCAAAGCATTTCTGTATAGGCTTTGTCTGTAATTTCTTCCATGATTCTTTTTTCGAAGTAAGAAGTAAATCCTTCATTGAGCCAAAGATCATTCCAGTTTGAATTAGTCACTAAATTTCCGCTCCAGCTGTGGGCTAATTCATGCGCGATTAAAGAAACTAAACTTTTATCTCCTGCAATTATGGTGGGCGTGGCAAAGGTCAGACGAGGATTTTCCATGCCGCCAATTGGAAAAGACGGTGGGCAAACTAATACATCGTAATTGCCCCAAGGGTACGGGCCGCCAAGTTTTTCGGCAGCGGCAATCATACTAGGTATGTCTTCTAATTCTCTAGCACATTTTGCAAGCATGCTTGGCTCGGTATACACGCCACTTCTTTCATCAATGGCTTGATATTCTATATCACCCGCTGCTAATGCAATCATGTAGGTTACAATCGGTAATTCCATTTCAAATTTGTAAATCCCTTTAGAATTTTTTTCTTTGGGATTTTTGGCACTCATTACAGCCATCATTCCTTGTGGAACTTTTACGGTGGCGTTGTAAGTAATTCTGTTGGCTGGCGCATCTTGACAAGGAACTAATGTTCTTGCATAAATACTTTCACACTGCGTAAATAAGTATGGCATTTTTTTACCTGCCGTTTGTTCTTTTGCTAACCATTGAATGGCCACACCGCTGCCGGCTGAGTAAGTGATTTCTGTTGTAGAGTCGTTGTCACCGATGGGAATAATGAGCGCATCGCCCATTGAATCCACTTTTCTCACTTCGTATTCAACTTCTTTGCCGGCCACCTTCACTTTGCTTACCTCTATATTTTTTATATCCAATATGAGTTCATCAGTACCTTTGTTTTCAAAACTCCATGTTGCCGTTGCATTAATTTTCTTCTCGTCAAAATTGATGTCTGCATTCCATTCGAGATGCTTCGTGGTGGCTTTGTCAAAATTTGAATTGGTATGATCTTTTTCTCCTTCAGGAAAAGTAGCATAGGTAGAATCTATAGAATTACAAGAGGCTAATGCGACTAGGGCAATTAAAAATAAAATACTGTTCTTCATGAGTTTGCTAAAATAATGTCTAGTGCTTAGTCCAAGCTACATAGAACGGGAAAGTTATTCTTGTTTAATAACAATCAGAATACATTCTTTGCCTTCAATAATTTTACCTTCGCGTCAAAATCAGCCTGTTATGAAACGGATTAACCAATACAAAAAATTATTTAATGTGACGCCTTCAACCGATTTGGCTACGCTCAAAAAAACGTATCGCAATTTAGTCAAAGAGTGGCATCCAGATAAATTTCAAGAAAGTGACCCCATGCATGAGGAAGCAAAACTAAAAGGTAAGGAGGTTATTGATGGTTATCACTTTTTGGTAAGCATCGCTCAAGAGACCAAAGAGGCGAACGAAAAGGAATACTTAGCAACCATTGAAACGGGTATCGAAGATTTTCAGCATAAAGGAATGGTTTTAGAAGTTACTTTTTTGAATGGTGCAACCTATGAATATTTTGGCATTAATAAAAAAGCCTATTTGAAATTTTTAAATGCTGATAAACAAATGCGATTTGCGAAGCGAAATATTTTTCATTCTGTCACCTACCGAAGAACTAAGAAAGCGCAAGAGGAAGAGAAAGCAGTTATTGCTTTGTAGAATTTTATACTGCCGCTGACGCAAATAGAACACTGAAAGCTTAGCACTTGATTTTTATCAGAAATATCAGATGTGAGCGGGAAAGCATAGGAAAAATTTCCACTGATAGCTTTATTTTACTAAGCATTTTTGAGTTGAACAATCCTTTGTCAGCCGTGAGATAGACTCGTAGGTCAAGTCTATTTTCCGATGGTAAGTTTTCAAAACTGAGCGTTTATTCTGAATCACTTCTAAAAAGTGTAGCCGTATCACTAGTAGGGTGAACTTCATAAATAAACGTGCCGCTTGCCACTATTGAATCTTCATTACTAGGATTAATTTATTGTTTATTTGATCAAGCGTATTTTCTTTTTTACAAGAACTCAATATTAAAAATGTCCGAAAGGATTAGAAGAGTATTTGGTTTCATGTTTCTAATCAATCGACGACAATATTGAAAATTGATTATTACGATTTGAAAATCATACACTGTAGTTACAATGAAGCTTTCGGTTCACTAGGGCTAAGCTTGCTGACGATTACACCCACAATCATTGCCATCGCAAAAGAAGGAGCCAGTACATCTAGCTTTTCAAAATAGGCGCCTACACCTTCCAAATTTTGAAAATAAAACTTAAATAAGGGCACACAAAGAAAACCAGCTACCATAGAGGCAATGGCACCTTTTTCGGTATAAGCTTTCCAAAATAAGGACAGAATAATCACAGGACAGAATGTGGCGGCAATACCAGACCAACCAAAAATCATAGTCCAGAAAATCTGTCTATCAGGAGAGAGATAGGCAGTAAGCATTGCTAAGCCCAAGGCAAGTAAGGCCATAACTAGGGTCACCACTCGGGATATATTGGTTAGATCCTCATCTTTTAAATCAGGTCTGAAAATCTTTTGATAAAAGTCGCGGGTAATAGCGCTGGAAGCTAATACCAATAAACTATCAATGGTACTCATGATAGCCGATAGAACAATAGCTACATAAATAGCAATGAGAATATCGGGTAAGAAATTAGTGGTTACCATATCCAAAACCTCTTTACCACCAACACCTAAAATACCTACAGGGTCATCGCCTTGCTCGGTAAAAAAAATGCGAGCCAAAATACCAATAGTGACTGCTGCAGCGTCTGTCAATAAGGTAAAAATTACAGCCACCCATTTTCCTTTATCAATCTCACTTTCTTTTTTAATAGACATGAAGCGAACATATACCTGTGGAGAGCCTAAAAACCCTAAACCAATCATAGCGAAACCCAACATCGCAAAAATGTTCATCCAAATGTCAGGATGCCCGCCCCAGATACTAGTCAGTGCAGGATCGATACTATTAAGCCCTTCGATGATACCCTGCCCGTGATCCATTTGAAACCAAACAACCACGGGGAGTAGTATTAATCCAAAAAACATAAGGACTCCTTGAAAGAAATCGGACCAAACTACGGCAACAAAACCACCAATAAAAATATAGACTAGTACGATAAGAAAACCAATGATGGCACCCCAGTGATAGGTAATATTGGTATAAATAGTTCCTATGACATGATGCCGACCGCCTAGCATAGATTCAAAGGCCACACCCGTAGCGTCAATTTGTGCACTCACGTAAATTACCACGAAAATAGCGAGCACGGAGGCTGCTATAACCCGTAATGTATTGGTAGAACTTTTGAAATGTGATTGGAGGTAATCTGGAACCGTAATGGATTGATAGTCATCTGATTTTCGTTTAAATCGCTTGGCCATAAGCCACCAAGAAACTGCTACACCCAGGACTTCGCCAACTACAACCCAGTAAGCTGATAAACCTGACATGGCACCCATACCGGTTAGACCAATAAGAAGCCAACCACTTTCACCCGTAGCGCGGGCTGAAAAGGCCACCGCCCAAAAACCTAAATTTTTACCACCGACGTAATAATCGCTCATGGTGTTGACTCGCTTAGAAGCCACCCAGCCAATCAGAAATAAGATAGCAACATAAATACTGAGAACGATGATTTTGGTTAGCATGAAGGCGAATATAAGAAATAGTAGAGTTTAGAAAGAACTGCCACTATTTTCACTTTTTGATAGAATGGTTACGACGATACCGCACTAGCAAACAAAGCCTGGTTCTCCTCAACAAATAACTCAAGAGTCGAAAAGAAATTGAGAATATTTTCATTCTCATTGGTAGCGTTGATGGTTACGAGTCGAATAAATTCATCTTCTCCAAATGAACCATAGCCTACTAAAAGTTCTGAGCGTTCGTATAATAAAGTACAAATATCACGGGCTGGAATGCCTTTGTAAGTAAAGCAAATCGAAATTGAATCATCGATACTAAAGTCAGTATAATCCGAATGATTTCTAACGTAATCACGGGCGGTATCAGCTAGTTCAAATTGTTTATCTACAATTTGTTCTAAGCCTTGGGTCCCAACACTTTTCCATAATACCCACAATTTAAGGGCATCGTTTCTACGACCACATTGGAGCGATGTTTTACCTAGATTAAATTCATCATGATCTGTTTGGTATAAGTAGCTAGCGTCATTGGAAAATGAATCATGTAAGTGTTTTTTATTTTTAACTACAATTAAAGAGCAGCTGAGAGGGGTACCTAACATTTTGTGTGCGTTCAAGCTAAATGAATCTACCTTTTCTATATCCTCGATGAGGTGTTTGTATTTCTTACTAAAAAGTACAGAACCACAATAGGCACCATCTACATGAATCCAGATATTAAATTCCTTAGCTATTTTGATCGCTTCTTTTAAATTATCGAAAGCGCCAAGAACCGTTGTGCCTGCCGTGCAATTGATAAGAATCGGGTGTAAGCCATCAGCGATATCTTCCTGAATTGTTTTACGAAGTAAGTCATTGTCCAAGGCTCCAAACTCATCTGTCGCAATTTTGCGTACATTATCACGCCCTATGCCTGCGAATGCTGCATTTTTGGGTGTGCTGTAATGACTTTCGGCAGAAGTATAGACAGTCATTTTCTGAGAAACTCCTTCAAACTTTGTCTGCTCATTGAACGAATCACGCGCCATAAGCATTCCCATAAAATTGGTCATAGAACCACCCGGTGCGAGTGTGCCATCAGAGTTATCATCCCAACCTACTAGATGGCAAACTTCTCTCAATACGGATTTTTCAACACCAATTTGAGGGCCGGCTGCCTTATAGGTGTACATACTATTGTTGAGTATCACGGCTAGTAAATCTCCTAAAATGGCTTTGTCCTGCCGTCCACCAAAAAGTTGATTAAAAAAAGCATTTGTTGCGGTACGAGGAGTTGCAAAAACTAAATTTTTGAGAGATGTTTCTAACTCTTTGGAGCTAATTCCTTCTTGCTGTAGTTTTAGGTCTAGCCGCTCTGAGAGCTTAGATGTTGGAATATGCTCCGCTACTGGATTTTCCTTTTCATCTGCTAATAATTCTTTGACAATTCTATTAAAAACCTCTAAACTCTTATCTATTTCGCTCAAACCCTATTTTTTACAAATGTGAGGTTTTTCCATGTTTTTGAGCCAAAAAGTGACTTGTTTAACGCTAAAACCACATAAAAAGAGCCATTTTTCACTTTTTCTGTAAAGTTATTTTAACTGAAATCTAACTCAGGAAGCGACCTATCTATGTTACTTTTGAGTTACCAACGGTTATGGAGGATATTAGAGGTTTAGATATATTAATACAAAAATTAAATAAGGCAGAAAAGTCAGAGGTTCCTTCTCTTTTAAAAAGTCTGAAATTACCCAAAGAAGATTTTGACAATTTTGCTTCGTGGTCTGATGATGGATATACGCGAAACTGCGTTCATCGGACTGACACCTACGAGCTTATTTTGTTATGTTGGTCGAAAGGTTGTGTAACACCCATTCATGGTCATGGTGGGCAAGAATGTTGGGTGTACCAAATCGAAGGGAATTTAACCGAAAAACGTTTCAAAAAGAATGCATCTGGTGAGTTGGTAGAAATTGAAACCTTAACCTTGCAAGCAGGAGACTTGACGTATATGGAGGATAGAATGGGCTATCACCAATTATGTAATGAAAGTGAGACAAAAGGGTATACCTTACATCTCTATGTTTCGCCGATTGACACTTGCGAAATTTTCAACGAGACGACTCATTCTTTTGAAACAAAGGAAATGAGTTACGATACATCTTTATAAGAAAGACTTGGTTCACTAGCTTAGAATAGGCTAGTGTTGATTGGTCAATTCACACTACATTTTACCCATCCATCCTGATATAACTGCTATCACCGTAACTTAAAAAACGATATTCATTTTGCAATGCGTGTTGGTAAAGTTGCTCCCAATTATTTTTTGTGGCAGCAGCCACTAACAAAAGCAGGGTTGAATTGGGCTGGTGGAAATTAGTAATGAGTGCTTTTACCAATTTAAAATTATAAGAAGGCAGTATGAGAAGCTCTGTGCTGAATGAAAATGTTTCAGTATTGTTTTCGTTCATCCAATCTAGGATACTTTGTAAAGAGTCGGTAACACTTGCGTTTGAATTTTGTTCATAAGGATACCACTGCGGAACGACTAAATCAACTTCCTTATTGTCTGAACTGTTATGAATAATCTGCCCCATCCAAAATAAGGATTCCAAGGTACGTAGCGTGGTAGTACCAACAGCGGTTATATTCTTTTTAGAGCCCTTGTGCAATAAGTCACTTATTAACTCTTTCGTCAAAAACATTTTTTCTCTGTGCATTTGATGTCCACCGAGCGTTTCAGACTTTACAGGTTGAAATGTTCCGGCCCCTACATGTAGTGTTACGTAGTCTATTTTTATATTGTTTTTTTTTAGCTGATCTATGAGTGGTTTTGTGAAATGGAGACCAGCCGTTGGCGCGGCTACAGAACCGTCGTGGTGAGCAAATACATTTTGATAGCGAATGACATCTATTGCTTCTGTGCTTCGTTTAAAATAAGGTGGAATCGGTATGGTGCCAAAAGTTTGCAGCGCGTCTAGCATGTTCTTCACGTTTTTATTCCACGAAAATTTCACCTCGAAATAGCCCTCCCTTTTCTCTATTTTCTCAGCAATGAGTTTATTATGTTGTTTTTCAATTTTTAAATGCCCTTCTTTCCATTTAGCAGCATTGCCAATCATACATTTCCATAAGGAACTTTGCGCATCTTCCTGAATAGATTCTAAGCAGAAAATCTCTATTCGTTGTCCTTTTGTGTTGTCGAAATGAATGCGAACAGGAATGACTTTACTATCATTAAAAATGAGCCAAGTAGTAGGGGAGAGTATTGTAGGCAGGTCGCTAAAGTTATTGTCCGAAATGGTCTCTCCATCAAATACAAGTAGCTTGCTTTGGTCACGCTGTGCTAAAGGGTATTTGGGTATGCGATGTGCAGGCAAGTCGTAACGAAAATCTTCAATTTTTATTTCTCTGACATTCATGAAAGGTGTTTCTATATCCAACGTTCGAAGATAATTTAAATTGCTTGCAGGCGCGGCTTAGCGTATTGAAGATTATAGGTAAAAACACGTATTTTTTTTCTAGAATCTTCCTAAGTCTACAAAAGGTTATTGATATGGCAATCATGCTAATAGAGAATTCAATTGTATAAAAGAAGCATTCAACATAAAATTACCTTTACCTTAGAATGATAGAGTTGTTGGTCACTGGAAGAGTTAGAGTTTATATCGCGAATACTTTGCGCAATATTGCATTAAAAAACGAGAAAAAACTAAAAGATATGATTGGTTCGCCTGAAGGGGATTTAACGTTCAAAAAGAAAAAGGCGCGTCTCAATAAAATAAGTAATCAAGCAAAATATACTACTCAACTAGCGAATTGGTACGAAAAATTTGCAGTAGAGAATGACGGGGGATCAGGAATAGAGATGGCTATGGACGATAGCTCTGAATCAATGAGAGACTATAGTTTTAGTTAAAAAAAATTATGGACGAGCATATTTTTTTCTTTCTATAAAACTAGTGCTGTAATACGCATCACAACCACTTCCCGTAATAGTCTCACTTCTAGAAAGTTCTATAAATCCCTTTTCATCTACTAGTTTTTCTTCGGCTAAAATGTGGACCACTCGCCCTATAACAATCGTATTTTTATTAACCAATCTATGCGTTTCTTCAAGTTCCAGTGCAAATTTTATTTTTGATTCTTTTACAAAAGGTGCCCAAATAGGTTCTTTATATTCTTCTGTTAAACCCACTTCTTCAAATTCTGAAACTTCACGAGCATATTTAGCAGATGATTGGTGTGCTTCTGAAACAAAACGTTGGTGCACTTGATTGATGGTATAACTTTTGGTGGATAAGATATTTTCTAGGGAGTGGCGTTCACGATCGGCAGGGCGACAAACAAACCCATACAGAGCCGGTGCGGAACCCACATGGAATACCGAGTTGAATAATCCTAGGTTTGTTTGCTTGTCCTCGTTTTTTGTGCCGATTAAACATATTGATTTGAAGCCTCCTAGCGAATTGATTAACTGAATTCGATAGTCGGTGTCCATGTCAATAATCTCTTGATTAGAAAAAGTTTTGTAACTCATATTTAATTTCAAATGTACTACGCAAGGAAATTTAAAATAATTTGCGATCTAATAAATTCTGAGAGACGCAAACGAGTAGGGGTACTAATTATTTAAAATTTGTGCTTTCTCAAAATTCTGATCGTTATGTATCAACTATTAATCTGAGGCAAGATGCTTATCCCCTTAATTCATGTATTTTTTTATCGTACCTAAGATTAATGTTTTAGGGATCAGCTCATTTTCATACTCTCTCATGATATTCGAGAGTTCTTCGACCAATTTGGGAGGAACTGAAAATTTTAAAGTGAGGCGTCTGATAAAGCTAATTTCTGCTTCGGTAACTTTGGCATCTAATTTCATCAAGTACATAAGATTATACAGCATCTCCATTCGCTCGGCATGCGCGTTGGGCAGTACTACCTGATTGATATCAAAATTTTCTGGAACCTCATCTAGTATAGCTACCTCTAGCTTATATTCATCTAATATGCCTTGGATAAAGCGCATTTCATTTCGGTGTAGTACCCCATCTTGCTTGGCAAGGGTATGTAACATATAAATCAATGAGCGTTTGATTTTATCGTTTAGTTGGTATTGCATGTGGCGCTAAAATTACTTGATTTACTATTTAATGCGCAATTAATTTATCCAGCAAAAATCCTAAACCCACAGCCACCAAGCTAAAAGAAAGCATGCCCAGCAAATAGGCAAAAAATGCTTTTACGTAATTCATTATTTTATTAGCAGTAAAAAATTGGCCAATGGCCCAGCTAGCATATAGTACAAATATAATTCCGGCGATTTGCATAACTTCAATATGAGCAATGCCTTGCACGAGCGAAAATAAAGCAAGTATGAGCATGCCTATACCCATTATAAAACACAAAAGGATTAACACTTCGTAGAAATTATAATCGTGTTTTTGAAATAAAATTTTAATCCACCCAGCTATAAAAACACCCATAATAATATTAGCATAGCCATAATGACTTTGAATCCATTCAAAAATAGACAGGGTGTAGGATGGTTTAGAATCTTGGTAAGTAGCATACCCATCTTCTATATGAAAATAATGATTGGCAATAGAGTAAACTAAGGAGCAGACAACAATAAAAACAATCGGCTTAACCAATCGGCTTCTATTTTCAAGGAGATACTGTTGTACTGTTTTACCAGGGTTTAGGAGTAGTTCTTTGACGGTATAAAATAAGCCTTTTTCTAAGTGAAGTAAATGCACAATCTCATTCTTGATATACTTACCGTCGATTCTTTCGAGCTTAGCCACTTGTCCGCAATGAGCGCAATATTCTCCCATTAGGGATTCGTCACAATTTTTACAATTTTGCATAAGCCTTTGAAAAGCTAGAAGGCTAAGGTAAGTTTTTTTTGGATTGAATCAGTATTTGAATTGGACACAACGGTCGTGGCTATGAGGAGTACGGGTTTTCGGAGCATATACTTTCGGTTAGGGTGTAGCCAAATTTACAAATTTTCTTTTTAAATTTTCAGAAAAGAAAATTTGTAAATTTGGCGCTTTGTTTCGGAGCAGATTTTTTGGGTTAGAGTGAAAGCCCTATTTGCTATATACCTTGTTATGGTGCGTTTCCCCTCATTTTATTTACGACTTCCCAAAGTTTATCAATCTCCACACGATTTGAACTTATTGAGTCTTTATTTTTCTTTACCTGTTTTAAGTATTGTCGAATAACTACATCAGGTAATATTTCAAATATTTCACAGTTTAGGGATGTAGCAATATTTACAATATCATTCCATGAGGGAGAATATTTGCTATTTTCAATGTCTGATAGTTTGCTCGAGTCCATTCCAATATGTTTGGCTAGGATGGCTTGCTTTACATTTCTCCGTTGCCGTTCTAGTTGTATTCGTTTGCCAATGGTATCTTCTACTACTGGCTTTTCAGGTAGTTTAGGGTGTTCCATATTATTTGCTAATGTACCAATCTATTTAGAGCAAAAGATGATTTGCGAAACGAATGAGTAAAATACTTTTGCTGTTCAAATAATTTGAAAAATGAGAAAATTAAATTTCAAAGTAACTGCGGTGGCTATCATGATAGCGATTGGCGCAATGAGTATCGGGTTCACAAGTTGTCAAAAGGAAGCAACTATAATTGACCAAACTTCACCTAATCCAACTAGTGGAGTTAATGGGAATTCTACGACTAGAAGTGTTGATGAAGAGTTTAGTTTTAATGGAAGTACATTTCGTATTTCAAACGGTATGTTGGATTTTACATCTTTTGGTCACTATGAGGCAATTTTTAACTGGAGTCAAGAAAATATATGAGATGATTTTGCTCAGGTCGTTGAGGCTTCCAACGCAATGGTATCAATGAATGAAACTCTTGATAATGAGCAAAAGAAGGATTTTATTGGTAGTATAGTTAATGAAATGGGTATTGTTAAAATTGATGTTTATACGATTCTTCTTGATTTTGATGCCGAGTTGGTTTATGCTACTAGATATGGGTCGATTCAGGATTTAATGCTAGCTAAAAGTGGTCAGACAGTTGACGGTGTTTTCAGCTTTACAATGAATGAAAATGATGTTATCAGTGAATTGGAAGAGTTGAAAACAAGAGGTGTTTTTTGTTCGGATAGATGGGCGGTAAAACAAACTGGCTGGTCTCAAAATTTGCAAACAAATGTACTTAATCCCGGCAACGCCACTTGCCCTATTCAGGCAGGTGTAGAATACAAAAAATATGGAGTATATTTCCAACTTTCAGCAGAATCTTATGTAACTAACTGGGCTACACTACTTGGCACTAGCACTGTAGTTTCAAGAAAGTTAGCTTGGACAGGGAATTGGACTAGACGTTGCGGTACATCTTCGAGTTTTAGTGGTTCAAGCACCTCTACTCAGACGTGGCATGCGGTATGTAACAGATATAGAGTTATTGTTTATGGTAATGTGCGCGCACTAAAATCATATTCAATAAGGGCTACCATTACTTCTCCTAACTCTGTACCTGCCAACGATTCCAAAGCGATTACTATTAGCAATTAATAAATTCAAAAGGGAATCTGCCGAACGTTTTATAATTTTGGTAGATTCCCTTTTTATACCTAAAATTAATATTATGAAAGTTTTACTTATACTGTTTACCACAATGGCTACGTTTAATTGTGCGGCACAAATGATACAGCTTCGTCCTTCTTTAGGAAATGGTAAGCCGTTTTCTGTTAATCATAGAATTGCTGAGAGTAAGATTGGTGATAACTTAGTTACGTTTGACAAGTATTACGGTGGAAAATTTGACAATCGAGTATTACAATTACCTCAAGCAGGTTTAATGTTAGAGTATAAAGTAAATCCACAACATACTATAGGACTTGGCATAATGGCTGGAAGGACTGAATTGAATTATATTACCAATGCGGCTGAGGGAGCGTATTTATCAGCACGTAGTTCTGCAGCTACAATTAAGAAAATAGGAGTTGAATATACGTACACGAAGGACATTGGGAATTTTAAAATTAGTCCAGTAGTAGGTGCTTTTCTAATATCCCATGATTACAACAATTATGGTTGTTGTCCAATTATATTTACTAATCAAGATAACGCTGGTTATACAATTGATAGTAGTACTTCGACTGAATTAAAAATTACTCAAAACGGACTTATGGCCTCTTTGGGTTTGAGATTAGCAATGAATAATAAAAGTGGCAAAGAAAGTGTTTCAGTAACTTTTCTTTATGACCACGGTTTTACCAACCTTTGGCAAGCTACAAGTTTTTACTATTACAATTATCTCCAAGATTATACTAACGCTTCATCAAGTGCAAGAGGTTCTCAATTTAAGGTATACTTAAGTATGCCTATTAGAATTTATAATACTCAAACCAAAAAGTTCTCTTGGCAACTTTCTGACAAGGAATAAATTGCAATGTAATTATTTGTTCTAAAAGCAAGCTATCCGAAATAGCTTGCTTTTTTATTATCTAATTCGTGGCAAATACACATTAGCATTTTTCGAACTCCTATGAGTAAAATATAATTTTTAAAAGAACTTTTCGTATGCACCATAACGGTTAGCATATGCGCAGTGGCGTATGCGGAGAGGGGTGTTAGGGTTTAGTGTGAAGTTACTACGAAGTATAAAAGTAGTCCCCAATAAAATGCTTATTTTTTCTATGCATTTTATTGGGGACGGGTAGTTTGTAGCCATTTAGCCATTGCGTATCATGCAATGTTAGCAGGAGTTTCCCCTTCTTGACTTTGACTGTTTGGTTTATTATACTCAATTAATTTAATCTAGTAAATTTAATTATACGTTTCCCTAAACAAAATAGGATGATATAATTAACTTTGGTAGTTAGAACAATGAAATATTTCTTTTTATTAGCACTAGTTTGTTTCACCAATGTATTATTAGCACAAAGTAATCCAAACGAAGTTGGCCCATATCCAACACAGGATTCTGCTATAGCAATAAGTACAGATTCTGTGTTGAGGGTAATCCAAAAGTACAGTTTGTCCAAGAACAATAATTATATTGCAAGCGAACAAGGTTTCTTAAACATACTTAGATCGCAAGGCAAGTTTAATGAAATTTTGGTTTTTAATTCTTCGGGTGCTAAGTTGAAACTATATGAAGGTGTTAAATGTAGCAATAATTCGATGATCCTTAGAAATCTAGAATTTAACAGCTTAAAAGAGGACAGAAGAGTATCGTTAAATACTATCTTGTCGGAATGCACTGCTATAACGGAAAAAAAAGTAAATGAGGCTTATCCTAATATAGTTATCTTTTGGGGCATGACCACAGGTATTAAAACAGATGATAACTCATTGGAGTGGGAGTCTATAATAAATGAGAGATTTAAGAATAAGATTAATATATTCAAGATTAATATGGATGTTTCTAGCTCTTGGTCAGCTGAGGTTCAGGAATCAAGAATCAGTTTTTTAAATAGATTACTGAATAAAATTAAGGCATCAATGAATTAAGAATATTTGAATTTATACTATGACCGAGTCTACTATAACAGGGCTCGGTTTTTTTTATATACTTTAGTAAAAAAAGGCATAGTCAAATTCCTGCTAACACACAAATATACACTATAATCATAAATATATATTCATATAAGAATTTAGAATAATACGATAAGTTTTATATATCATTATCATTAGATTAGGATAGTACATTTCGAATATAATTTTTTCACTTTTATAAACTATATTCGTTTTTATATACAAAATGTACTATGAACTTTAAGCACTCTTTTTTCAATATTGGTTACCTGTCTGGCGCAAGTATCAGAAGCACTACCTAATTGTAGATTGCATCTACACCTTAGTATCAAACACCCAACTATATACAATCTACGCTGAGAAGCACAAAATCCTCATTTGACCACAGCCCATACTCATTTGACATAATAAATTAAAATTTTACTAACAAAATTTAAAATAATTATCATAAATAATAAAATATTACTAGTAAATAATAAAAGAATACTATTAAAAAATAGAATTGTAATGACAAATAATAGAATAGTAGGCATAAATATTAAAATAGTACCAACAATAATTAAAATGTCATCATTAAATAATAGAATTTTACTATGAAAAATTAAAATAGTAATCTTAAAAACTAAAATAATGTTGTTTTTAGCCTATTTTCAAGGCAAAAGATAAGCCCATGCTACATTTTCAGCTAAAACAACAAATATTAAAACGCGGCAACCTCAACCCCAGCAAGTGGCTTATAGCCAATGGCATAAACAGTACCAGCGCTACACGCCTGCTCAATGGCAAGCAAAAAAGCCTGAAGCTAAGCCACCTTACGGATATCTGCGTAGGCCTCGGCTGCACGCCCAATGACGTATTATACTGGGACAAATCCCAAAAACGAGTACACCTAGCCCCCGAGCACCCCTTACTCACCCAGCTAAAAGACCCACCCAATATGGCCGATTGGAAAAAAATAGTAAAAAGCATGAACGCAGACAATGCCGCCAAGCTGCATGATATAGCACAGCAACTTTTGGCAGAGGAAGAAGCGGAGCGGAAAGGGGGGACAGACTAATTTTAAGATTTTTTTTTAATCTCGTTTTTTATAATGTGCTAATTTTTTTCGTAACTTCATTTTAACAAAAAAAACTATTCTATGAATACACAAATCGAAAACAAGTACAGCATGTACTTAGCGGTAAAAGAATTTTTTACCAACAACCTTAGCACCCTAGAAGGCGGCACACCAGGTCCGCTAACAAACAGGGTAAACGTCCACAACACGCTCACGGACGACCTAGCTGCCCTGCTAGGCATTAGTGGCGAAAATACCAGCGGTTACGCCACCCAAAAACAACTAAACCGAGCAAGTATGCAAGAGAAAGTAATCTCAGTGGCCGGTGCGTTACACGCCATTTTTCTAATAGCCGAGGATAACGTACAGGCGGCTAAGGCATACACTACACCTTCGGGTTTAAACGCCATGCGCGATACCGAAGTATTTGTATATGCACGAAAAATTCATTCCTTAGCAGGCGACAACCTAGCAGCCCTTTCGGAAATGAAAATAGCCGAAGCCTATGTAAATAGTTTGGGTGCCGATATTACAGCCTACGAAGACAAAATGCAAGAGCCCAAAGACCAGCGCAGTGCGCAAAAAGCAGCCAACCAAGCCATACCCGATAAGGAAGCAGAAATAGATGGAAACCTACGCATAACGGATAGTATCATGCAGGCTTTGCAGCCCACCCAAAAGGCATTGGTGCTACAATATAAAGGCGTGCGCCTAATAGATGATAATGCGGCTAGCACTACACCGCCCGATGTATCGGAGGCCATAGAAGCGGGCACCATTGAGCGAATCTATACAGTGCCTTACCTATCAAGCCGCCGTTTTGAGCTTACCAATACCTCGGCAGATGCATCGCTAAATTGGACCTTGAGCGATAGCGAAACCGAGGCTACCAATCCTTGGAACGAATTAGCTGCGGGTAGCACAAGTAGTTTGCTCTCAGAAAATATTGCACCGAATGGTGAATTTCTGTTAGTACAAAATGAAAACGATACGGATGTCGTAGTGGAGCTTCGGGTAAGCGAGTAAGGATATACGATTGCACTTCTGTAAAACGGTCTGTTTATTCATATTTGTTTTGGTGAAAAATAGAAGTGTATCGTATAGCTCCGTCACACAAGGTGTGGCGGAGTTTTTATTTATATAAAAAAAATTAGATCTAATACCCATTGGCCCCGAAACAAGTTCAGGGCAAGCCATATAGTAGAAAAAACTAAATCTAGTACCCATTGTCCCCGAAACAAGTTTAGGGCAAGTAGGGTAGCAATCGTCTAGTAAGAAAACGTCCCCAACTTTATCAACCCCACCTGCAAAAGCCCAATAATAAAACCAAGCACCGCACCCAAAATCTCAATAAAACGAAATTCCTTTTTCATAATATCGTACAGTATGCTTTCAAGTTTATCAGTGCTAAAGTTGCTTACTTTTTCTACTACTAATTGTTCCACGTCCAAGTCTTTTTGGATATTGTCATTTACCTTTTGTAATATTTCGGGCAGACTTTCTGTAAACTCAAGCATAAGAGTTGCTTTGATTTTTGCCTTGGTGTCCTTGCCCAGCATCATAGCCACCATAGGCATAGCCTCTTTTAGTTTATGGTTCAAAAAGTTGTCCATTTTAAAGCTCACCGTATCGAGCATTAACGCCTGATTGCTTTCTGAGCCAATTTTTTGCTGAATATCTTCTAGCGAAAGAAGTTCATTGGCCACCAAGGCACCTAGTTTTTCAGCAAACGCTTTTTGCCGCTTAGGGAAAATTCCTTGCACTTTTAATCCAAGAATATTCTTTTCTTCCTTGGGGTTGAAAAGCATTTTGATAGCTAAAAAGTTAGTAATCCAACCTATAAAAGCCGACAAGAAGGGTAGGGCATAAATCATGAGTGGCGAAAATAGGATTTAGTTTTTTATTAAGTGATATGTTTAGGTATTAGGCATTAGGAGTTAGGCATTAGGCATTTGGTATTAGGCATTTGGCATTAGGAGTTCGGCACTCGGACTTAGGAATTAGGCATTAGGAGTTCGGCATTAGGAGTTCAGCACTCGGTAGCAGAGCCAGTCGCAACTTAGTTTGTATTAATCCATACCCACTTGAATTTCACGAAGTTTTCTTTGACTTAGATCCGACACATTAAAATCTACCTCGCCTTTGATGCCGTTCATTTTTCCACGATCGCTAAATTGCCATATTTTCCACTCTCGGTCAATACGAGGTTTGCCATAGCTTTTGTAATGAGCAACCCACAAAGGAAATTTTTCGAACTTGGCATTAAGGTTGCTCCGATAAAAATCTACATAGGTATACAGTATGGGCTGTATGTTATAATATTTTTTTAAAACGCTAGCACAGCTCATAAATTCCTTACGCGCTTTCTTGGGCGAGACGCCATACAATTCTTCAAAATCAATGACGGGTGCAAAATCTCCTCTATCCAATTTTACTTGCTTGATAAAATACTTTGCCTGCGCCGCACCGTTTTTCCGTGGGTCAAAAAAAAGATAGGCGCCTCGTTGTAAGTTTTGATCTTTGGCTTCGCTCCAATTTCGTTTAAATTGTCTATCTACTAAATAGGTTCCCTGCGTAGCTTTCATAAATACAAAACTAACCCGCAGGCCGAGGTCTTTCATATCGGCTACCTGCTGCCAATTGATTTTATCTTGATGATGCGAAACGTCAATACCTAAACGTTTATAAGCGGGCGGTATTTTTATGCCGAATCCTGGGTAGGTATAAAACGGAATGCTAAAATAAGTAGAGGCCATTTTTATAAGGCCTACTAACACAATTAGTACGAGTAGTCCTGAGAGAATTCGTTTATAAAATTGATTTTTCAAAAGCAAAGGCAAGATATTTTTATAATGATGGTTCGTAACAATATTTCGCCTAATTTTACGTTAAAGAAACATGCGCATGCGCTTATA
>ENA-ORXR01000021-ORXR01000021.1-marine-metagenome-genome-assembly--contig:-NODE-21-length-235437-cov-9.841226_pt1 | contig 235437 bp, 209 predicted proteins | sample MGYA00237866_ERZ511479 | MGnify/ENA metagenome assembly ERZ511479 | reverse complement strand
TTCACGACACCGAGGGTACCAAAAATTAATGTCAGCCCCAGCGCAATCAATGCGTAGGCACTGCCCTTATCCAGCCCATTGAGGACCTGCAGTAAAAAAGCAGAGAGTTCCATGCGGTCAATTCCAAGTTAGTTACGTTCAAAGTCGTTGTACGTTTACAATTTTCAGAATATTACGTCCGCTATAATGCGAGCGTAAAAACTACCTATGCACCTGCATCACAAGTACCTAGCCCGCCACTAAAAACGGAGCATATTAAGTTACTTTCGAGGCCAGTGTTGATAATCACCGAGCCCATCTATCGTTCCCTAATACTCTCCGGCCAATTCGTGTACTGCTGGTTCCAACCATCATCGGTACGGCATTTCATGCGACAGCGCGATCTAATGCTTGAGCAATAAGTTTCTTTGCAGTGTCTACGCTAGCCCACTCTTGAATTTTCACCCACTTACCTGGTTCTAAATCCTTATAGTGTTGAAAAAAATGTTGAATTTGTTCAATCGTTATTGATGGTAAATCAACATAGTTAATTACGTTGTCATAGCGTTGCGAAATATCGCTCGAAGGCACAGCAATAATTTTTTCATCCTCGCCACCGTCATCCTCCATGATCAATACGCCTACAGGGCGACAATTTACTACCGCCCCGGGAAATATGGTTCGTGTATTACAGACAAGCACATCAATTGGATCACCATCCTCAGATAGCGTATGAGGCACAAAACCATAGTTACCTGGATAACGCATCGGTGTGTACAGAAAGCGATCTACAAATAATGCACCCGAATTTTTATCCATCTCGTACTTGATTGGTTCGCCACCGACCGGCACTTCGATAATGACATTAATATCGTTTGGCGGGCAGTTACCTGATGTTATGGAATCAATTCGCATATAGCTTCAACAGTCTCCAATTACAAAATTTGTGCTAGTGCATAGAAGTATCATAAGTTAACGTAGCGTAGCGCAAGTATTAGCTTCATTTTTAAGGGCAGAAAAAAGCAAGTCACGTGTCTCTGCCGCAGAGCCGTTACCATCGATCTTAATAAAGCGAGGTGAATTAGCATCATCCGACTTGTACCATTGCTCGTAAAATTGTCGTAACGGAGAAGTTAGTTCGTGATAGAGCGATAGCCTTTTCTGAACAGTTTCTTCTGTGTCATCCGAGCGTTGAGTTAGTGACTCGCCGGTGATGTCATCGATGTTTGGCTGCTTGGGTGGATAAAATTCGACATGATAGGTACGGCCTGATGCCTGATGCACTCGCCGTCCACTAATACGCCGTATAATCTCATCGGCTTTTACGTCAATCTCGATTACTAAATCGATGTGTATATTTTCCGCAACTAAAGCATTTGCCTGAGCTCGTGTACGAGGAAAACCATCAAATAAAAATCCATTTTCACAATCCGGTTGCTCTATACGCTGTTGAACGAGTTGCAGAATAATGTCGTCAGACACCAGTTCTCCCAAATTCATGGCTTCTTTAATAGCCAATCCTTGCTCAGATGGCTCCTTGCACACTGCCTGTAACATCTCGCCAGTGGATATTTGTGGAATATTAAATTTCTGGTTGATATTTTTTGCTTGGGTACCTTTACCAGCTCCCGGCCCGCCAAGTAATATCATTCGCATGCGATCAACCTACACGATTCTTGATGAGTTCATCGACTACTTCTGGATCGGCAAGCGTGGATGTATCGCCTAAGGAATCGTAATCGTTCTCGGCGATTTTTCTTAGAATCCTACGCATGATTTTCCCAGAACGCGTTTTAGGCAATCCTGGAGCCCATTGAATGGCATCAGGTGATGCGATTGGACCAATCTCTTTGCGCACCCATGTCACCAACTCTTTTTTTAGTTCATCGCTGGCTTCGACATCTTTCATTAACGTGACGTAGGCATAAATACCCTGACCTTTTATATCGTGCGGGAAGCCAACCACAGCTGCCTCTGCAACGGAATCGTGCGCCACTAATGCAGATTCCACTTCTGCGGTGCCCATGCGGTGACCCGATACGTTAATCACATCGTCTACTCGACCAGTGATCCAATAGTAGCCATCGCTGTCGCGTCTGCAGCCGTCGCCAGTGAAGTAATATCCTTTAAACGTTTCAAAATAAGTCGACACAAAGCGATCATGATCGCCGTAAACGGTGCGCATTTGTCCTGGCCAGCTGTCTTTTATACACAGCACGCCTTCCGCCTCAGTTGTGGTAATTTCGACACCATCATTGTCTAAAATAAGCGGCTGAATGCCAAAGAATGGCTGCGTTGCAGAACCCGGCTTTGTTTGTGTCGCACCAGGCAACGGCGTAATCAAAATACCACCTGTTTCGGTTTGCCACCACGTATCAACAATAGGGCATTTGCCCTTCCCTACTACTTCGTTGTACCAGTTCCAAGCTTCGGGGTTTATCGGTTCCCCAACTGATCCCAGTACGCGTAGCGATGATAAGTCAACGTTAGTAACATGATCATCACCCGCCCCCATCAAAGCACGTATAGCCGTAGGTGCTGTGTAGAAGATATTAACGTTATGCTTTTCGCATACTTCCCAAAAACGAGCAGGTGTCGGGTATGTGGGTACACCTTCGAACATCAGTGTTGTCGCCCCATTTGCCAATGGGCCATAAACGATATAGCTGTGTCCTGTAACCCAGCCAACATCAGCGGTGCACCAGTAGACATCACCATCTTGGTAATCAAACACGTATTCATGGGTCATAGCCACGTACACTAAATAACCTGCAGAGCTGTGTACCACGCCTTTGGGTTTACCCGTCGACCCGGATGTGTAGAGTATGAACAATGGATCTTCAGCATTCATTGGCTCAGGAGGACACTCAACTGATGCTTGAGCGGTTTGTTCGTGGTACCAAAAATCGAGCTGATCACGCATTTTGATTTCACCACCGGTGCGCCTCACTACAAGTGTTTTTACAGCGTGATTAACTTTAGAAAGTGCGGTATCGACGTTACTTTTTAACGGAACCGATCTACCACCGCGCAACCCTTCATCGGCGGTCACGATTAATTTTGCGGCGCAACCTTCAACCCGATCAGCCAATGCATCTGGGCTAAACCCACCAAACACAATAGAGTGAACCGCACCGATACGTGCGCAAGCCAGCATCGCGATCGCCGCCTCAGGAATCATCGGCATATAGAGAATGACACGATCTCCTTTCGCAACGCCGATTGCTTTATAGGCGTTGGCCAACCGACAAACGTTTTCGTAGAGCTCGTTATAAGTGACCGTTATGTCCGTTTCTGGGTCATCGCCCTCCCAAATGATCGCTACCTGATCGCCACGAGTTTCCAGGTGTCGATCAACACAATTTGCACACACATTTAGCTCGCCATCTTCATACCATTTGATAGAGACATCGGGATAAGCATAGGTGGTGTTCTTAACCGTATCGAACGGTTTGATCCAATCGAGCCGTTTACCTTGTTCGCGCCAAAAAGCGTCAGGGTTGTTAACTGACTCTGCATACATCGCCTTGTATTGATCGTTGTTTATCAATGCCCGTTTTGCTGCTTGCGCGGGGATCGGTTGCAATTCGTCACTCAATGTTATTCTCCAATTGGACGCAGCCTATGATGGCCGCTCACTGATCTGCTCGTCATCTGAAAACCCACTCAATAGAGTTGGCGCAAACCATGCCGCTAGGCTGATTTCAGCGCATTCTGTTAGGTAACTGCGGATTCTCGTTTCATCACTAGGATCCGTTCAATCGCTTCGTCGCGCGTGGATACCAAATTTGGATTGAAGTCTTCTTTTTCAGCACGCTTCATGATTTCGGCTCGCGTGGGTTCACGTGGGTCAAATCGAACCGAACCCAAAGAACTTGCAATATTTATATCTTTGCCTCTCGCGGCAAACTGAAACCAGGCTTCAGAATCAATCTTGGTACCTCGATAATTAACCATGAAATACCATTTGCGTTTGGTCTCTGCAACCAAACGTTCGATCGAGTCGTAAACAGTATTAACTTCGCTGGAGTCAGAAAAAGTAAAATCGCTAAAATCTACTTCCATGATTTCCAAATCTGGGTGAAACTTAATTCTGCTGTTTTCATCAAATGTACTCAAACCACTCTCCTTAAAATTTAGAAATTGGCCATTGGCCGAGTTAATTTAGTCGTAAGGCCAATGTAGAGCATTCTCCCGCCCGCAAAATATTGGCCTCACCTTGCCTTGCATAACTATTTAGTACATGTGCTGCCCACCATTAACAGACAAGGTTGAGCCGGTTATGAATCCAGCATCATCGGCGACAAGAAATGCAACACTGCGTGCAATATCTTCCGCGCGCCCGAGTCGGCCTACAGGAATCCCTGCGATAATTTTTTCGAGAACATTTGGTGGCACTGCTCGCACCATGTCTGTATCGACGTATCCTGGTGCTATAGCATTCACGGTAATTCCTTTAGCTGCGCCTTCCAGCGCAAGTGCTTTTGTAAAACCATGAATACCCGACTTTGCGGCTGCATAGTTCACCTGACCGTACTGTCCTGCTTGACCATTGATGGAACCGACGTTAACAATGCGGCCAAACTCGCGTTCACGCATGCCGTCGATGACCAGACGAGATGTGTTAAAGCAGGAACCAAGATTAGTATCAAGCACTTTTTGCCAGTTTTCTTGATCCATGCGATGCAACGTTCCGTCACGAGTGATACCGGCGTTGTTTACCAAGATATCAATGGACCCACCCATATCTTCGCTGATGCGCTTGATACCGCCCTCACACTGACCAAAATCGGACACATCAAATTTGTAGACCGGAATGCCACTACTTTCCGAAAACTCTTTGGCCCTTTCGTCATTGCCAGCATAGTTTGCAGCAACCTTGTAGCCTTTGTTTTTAAGAGCAAGCGAGATTGCTGCTCCGATACCGCGAGTTCCACCTGTTACTAAAGCAATTTTTGCCACGATACTGACTCCATTAATTAATTATCTAATTGATTGTCTAAGTTTCTTTAATGATGTGGGATGTGCGCTGCCAACGCTTAATTGCGCTCTACGCACATGGCGATACCCATGCCGCCACCTATGCACAGCGTTGCAAGACCTTTCTTCGCATCGCGCCTAACCATCTCATGCAGCAGCGTTACCAAGACTCGTGTGCCTGAAGCACCGATTGGGTGACCCAAAGCAATCGCGCCGCCATTAACATTCACAATGTCAGGGTTCCATCCCAGCTCGTTATTGACCGCACAAGCCTGTGCCGCAAATGCTTCGTTGGCTTCAATAAGATCAAGGTCGGCCACTGCCCAGCCGGCTTTTTCAAGTGCAGCCTTGCTTGCAGGTATGGGCCCGGACCCCATTACCGCAGGATCAACCCCCGCTGTTGCCCAAGATGCAATACGCGCCAGCGGCGTGATCCCTCGGCTAGCTGCGTTGTCGCTGCTCATAAGTGTTACTGCAGCGGCGCCATCGTTTAATCCTGAGGCATTGCCCGCTGTGACCGACCCTTCCTTTGAAAACGCTGGTCGCAACTTCGCCAATGATTCAGCCGTGGTTCCATGTTTGGGGTGTTCGTCGGTATCAACAATGGTGTCACCACGACGGCTTTTTACGGTTACAGGGATAATCTCATCCTTAAACTTACCGGCCTGTTGTGCCGCTTCTGCTTTTTGCTGCGATGCTGCAGCAAAACTGTCTTGCATTTCACGGGTAATCTGCCATTTTTGCGCAACGTTTTCAGCAGTGATACCCATGTGGTATCCATTAAATGCATCCCACAGCCCGTCTTTGATCATGGTATCTATAAAGTTAGTGTCGCCCATTTTTGTACCGCTTCGCATGTGAGCACAATGCGTAGACAGACTCATGTTTTCTTGTCCGCCGGCAATCACAACATCACTGTCACCCGCTTGAATAGATTGGCAGCCCATGGCAACAGTACGTAAGCCGGAACCACACACTTGATTAATAGTGACGGCAGAGCTTGAAGCTGGAATGTTGGCTTTCATTGAGGCTTGTCGAGCAGGATTTTGACCTGAGCCTGCGGTTAACACCTGACCGAATAGCACTTCCGAAACATCTTCACCTGAGAGTTTTGCCCGGTTCAGCGCTTCGGTAATTGCTACTGCACCAAGCTCATCAGCTGGAACCGAACTAAGACCACCGGTAAACGCGCCAATAGGCGTACGAACAGCACTGGTAATCACTACATCTGGCATAAATCCAATCTCCAAAAATTTGAAAGAATTAGTTGTTAGACGATACTTGCCCGTTTCTCTCTTTTAGCTTTTGATAGAAACGTACGACCCCGGAGCATCTTCAAGCACCGATAGCTTCCCGCTACCTGGAACTCTGGCATTCACCTTTGTACCCGATAAGGGCTTTAGCCATTTGTGCCAATCTGTCCACCACGAACCCTCGTGTTCGACTGCTCCTTCAAGCCATTCACTGAGCGATGTTGGGTTATCTTCATTAATCGTGTAACCGTATTTATTGGCAGAAGGCGGATTGATTACGCCTGCTATATGTCCCGAGCCCGCCAGCATAAATCTCACCGGACCTGAATAAAGGTTCACAGCTTTGAATACTGAGTTATACGGTGCAATGTGATCTTCTTTTGCTGCCTGCAAATAAACCGGCATGGCGATTTTGCTTACATCGATGGGTACGCCTTTAAGCGTTATGCCACCGGGTTTTGCAAGGTTGTTGTTGATGTACATTTGTCGCAAGTAAAACAGATGAGTTTCGCGTGGCATACGGGTTGAGTCCGAATTCCAGTACAGCAAATCGAATTTAAGCGGCTCTTTCCCAAGCAGGTAATTATTGATATAAAACGACCAGATCAGATCGTTAGCGCGCAACATATTAAACGTAGTTGCCATCGAGCTACCTTCAAGATAACCCTTTTCCGACATCATTTGCTCAAGATTATCGACTTGTGCTTCGTCGGTAAATATCTTTAGTTCACCCGCCTCGGAGAAATCCACCTGAGAAGCGAAATAGGTAACCGCTTTTACTCGGTCATCATCTTTGGCTGCCATATAAGCTAGCGTGGCACTGAGTAGCGTGCCACCAATACAGTACCCGATCATACTGACGTCGCGTTGACCAGTAGCGGCTTCTACAGCATCCAGTACATCGAGTATGCCTTCCTGCATGTAGTCTTCAAACGTTTTTGCGCCTAGCGCTGTGTCCGGATTGACCCAAGAGATCACAAACACGGTGTAGCCTTGCTCAACTGCCCAAGCAATAAATGAATTTTGTTTTTGTAAGTCGAGTATGTAGAATTTGTTTATCCACGGCGGCACAATCACCAAAGGCTGTTTGAAAACTTTTTTGGTGGTTGGTTCGTATTGCAGAAGCTGCACCAGATCATTTTGGTACACCACTTTTCCTGGCGTGGTAGCGATATCCTTTCCCAAAACGAACGCTTTGGGGTCAGACATCATTATGCTAAGTTGGCCAGTTTTTGGGTCTAAATCTCGTTGTAGATTGCTTAAACCATCAATCAAACTCTGACCGTTGGTCTCCATCATCGTGCGCAGCACATCAGGGTTGGTCATCGCAAAGTTGCTGGGCGAGAATGCATCGGCCAGCAATTGACTGTGGAATTTTACTTTGACGAGATCATCTTCGCTGAGCCCATCAATCGAGCCCATGGTGTCGACAAACCAGTTTGAGGTAATAAGATACGAGCGTTTGATGTAATCAAATATTGGATTGTTATTCCAATCCTCATGTTTGAAACGTCGGTCCTGACTAACACCACTACCTTCCTTAGCGGAACCTGATTGGTCCATTACTTGTCCGGCCATTTCCTGCCACAGTTCCATATGCGACGACCAAAGCGCATAATTGGACTGCATGAGTTTTACCGGATCGGCCACTAGACCAGATACTGCTTGTGTAAAAGCGGGAGTAATATTGAGAGGATCTTTAGCGTTAGCTGACTGCCCTGGCACTTGCTGTAGAAACTCAGCCATGTGGGCCTGATTTTTTTCCATCAGTTCAGAAAACGATGCACCCATTTGCTGCCACTGCTCCATAAGTGATTTGTCGTCGCTACTCACTGTAATGCCTCTCCAATGTTCCTTGCAAAAGTCTAAAAGTGCACCGTTATTCTTTTTTGTCGGGGTCTTCCTTCCCATCTGGCGTCGTGCCTTTGAACATGCCTTCCCACATACGCATGTTTTGCTGCATTAAATCCATTGGAGTTGTTTTAATTAACTCCTGCATCTGATCTTGTATGGTGCGTTGCTGGCCAATAAAAGTATCGACGCTTTGTTGCAGATAGTCGCCCATGACGTGCTGCATAGGATTCCCGTAAAACCGAATCAATTGCGCTAACAGCACTTCATTGAGTAATGGCTGGCCTGCTTGCTCTTGATCTGTGATGATCTGCAGCAATAACAAACGAGTCAGGTCAGAGCCATCTGTGTCGTCAACAATCTGAACCTCATAACCTTCAACGATTAAATTTTTAATGTCATTGAGTGTTATGTGCTTGCTATCGACGGTGTCGTAGAGCCGTCGATTGGCGTATTTCTTAATAAGTCTCTTTTCTATCACTGGCCTATAAGCTCTATTCTTGTCAGCACATAAGAGTGATCGCGGGAGCGATTTTCGTCAAGGAAAACCGCTCCTCGGTACCTACAAACTACTTTTTCACCGCCGTTGCAGCTTCAGCCCGGACTTGCTCGCCCCAGCTCTTTGCTAATTCAGCGTATTCAGCAGCACGTGCCGTCATGGTTTCTGACAACTTTTTAGCGGCCTCCATTTGTGCAGTAGCCACGTCGTTCGGTGCATCACCCTTCAAAGGCAATTGAGATTGTTCAACAGAGAAATCAACCAAGTCACCCATCACTTCGTAATTTTTACGAAGCAGATTGGTGGTTGCATCGGCAGCCAAATTAGCGAACGGTTGAATCTGCTCCATGCTCTTCGCCTGAAGATCAGCAAATTGCTTTAATTGTTCACTCATTGTGTCAGTAACGTTTTTCATGATATTAACCTCTTGTTTTAAAGGTGTACGGATAGCTATTAAGCAGCTTTAGCTTTAGAAGCTGCCTCGCAAACAGTCTTCTCTGTCGTGACTTGTGCTTGTGCGCCCCAGCTCTTTGCCATATCTGCGTACTCGTTAGCGCGTGTTGTCATTGTTTCTGACAATTTTTTTGCGTTAGCCATTTGCGCTTCAACAACTTCACTTGGAGCGTCGCTTTTTAGCGGCAACTGAGACTGTTCAACCGCGAAGTCGACCCAGTCACCCATGACTTCGTAGTTTTTGCGAAGCAGCTTGGTCGTTGCATCAGAGGCTAAGTTAGCGAACGGAAGCATCTGCTCCATGCTCTTTGCTTGAAATTCAGCGAATTGCTTTAATTGATCGTTCATTGCGTCGTTAATATTTTTCATGGTTGTCGCCCTTTTGTCGTAAAAGTTAGTAGTCGAATCAAACTGTTTATCCGACCTTGTTGCAGCGCAGTATATACTGAATTTATCTTGCAGCGCAACATATAATAGCAATTTATGTGGAAAACAGCTTTAAATCTTTAAATATCAGTGCTTTAACAAGATTAATTTAAGTAAATATATACTATATATCGGCAAATATACCTCCATATTTTGCAATAACTTCGCAATATTCGTGCAAAATCGAATTAAAATTGACACTGAATTAAATCCAAAGCGTGCTCTGGTTCACTTTCATCGAAACGTTGAAGCTATTTATGGTGCGCTGCACAACATATAGCGCGCTTTCTCATAAATATCATACTTATTTACTATTAGATAGCCATTATGGCCGCTATAGTGCCTATATGGTTATGGTGCACTGCACTAACGGGCCATGAGAACTGTTCGTAATTTTTTATTTGGCAAACCAATAAAGGGATAAGTAATGACTCAGCAATTTGTATCAGCCACCAGAGGTTCAGGCGCAATTGATACAGCACTTCGTCATGAGCTTGCCAAGCAAAGTGATTCTGAGCAAGTGGTCGTAAAAGCTTCTTAGTAAGCACCTACAGTTTGACAATCAAACTACCCATAACAATAACTAACAGCGGATAGCCCATGCTCTATTCAATAAACCAAACGCAGAAACTCGCAACGGACGCAATTCGTCAGCAAGCGATGTTAACGCGCTCTTTTCTCGACGCAAGCAACGTATTTTGGCCTGGCCTGCCTTTTAATAAGGCGATTGCCTCTAATCTGGACTACATCGATTTCGCCACCCGTTCGTTTAACAAGCCAGAGTTCGCGATCAACTCCGTCATGATTGACGAAGTTGAAGTGCCGGTAGTCGAAGAAGTGGTTATGCAAAAAGCATTCTGCGATATCCGTAGTTTTAAACGAGTCGGTATCGACCAAGTAAAGGACTCGATCTTGATAGTTGCACCGATGTCAGGGCACTTTTCGACGCTCGTTCGAGAGACTATTCAGCGAATGCTTGAACACTACGACGTTTATGTTACTGACTGGATTGATGCGGCACAGATCCCCATTGATAAAGGCGGTTTCGACCTTGACGACTATGTGGACTATTGTCGCGAATTTATGCAAGAACTAGGTCCTGACCTGCATGTGTTTGCCGTGTGCCAACCTGGCCCACCTGTATTAGCTGCAATTGCTTTAATGAGTGAAGACAACGATCCATGCGCACCGAAATCCATGGTCCTGTTTGGCTGCCCAATCGATCCTCGAATCAACCCGACAGAACCCTATCAATTTTCGAAAATGAATTCCTTGGCTTTACTTGAAAAAACGGCTGTACATCAAGTTCCGCCAACACTCCCTGGTGCCGGGCGACCTGTGTATCCGGGTTTTTTGCAATTATCCAGTTTTCTAAGTATGAACATCGATCGACATTGCCAATCCTACTCTGATTATTTCCAGCATTTGCATATGGATGACACCAAAGCGACAGATTCACATGAAAGTTTCTATAGTAACTACAACGCCGTGATGGATATGACAGCCGAGTTTTATTTACAAACGATTGACCGAGTTTTCAAGAAAGCTGAGATAGCAAACCATACTATGACCCACCGAGGCAGGCTCGTTAAACCCGGCTCAATTATAAAGACAAGACTAATGACGATCGAAGGTGAAAAAGACGATATAACCGGTCAAGGTCAAACCCTTGCAGCGCACGATCTGTGTACCGGCTTATCGGTCGAAGATCGTCACCACCATCTTCAAATTGGCGCTGGTCACTACGGCATATTCAGTGGTAGACGTTGGAGAAATGAGATAGCGCCAGAGATTCTTAATTTTTTAGAAGCCGGTTGAGTTTACGAGCAATGGTAAGAACCGATTCGTTCGCGGCAAATTGTTTGAGTAATGGCATGCAGTATCATCAAAAAGTCAGGAGCTGTTGAGGTGGAAACACTAAGCGGAAAAACTGTTCTCATTACCGGTTCAACCTCTGGTATCGGGTTTGGCTTGGCGCAAGGCTTTGCGGCGCATGGTGCCAATGTAGTATTGAACGGTTTGGGAGAAAAACGTGAGATCGAACAGATGCGCTTGGAGCTCGAATCGATATCAGCAGGCGTGATCAGTTTTGACGGTGCTGATATGACGCAGCCAAAAGACATTGAAGCGATGATTAAGGGTGCAATCGACCGTCATGATGCCGTCGATATTCTCGTCAACAACGCTGGCATCCAATTGGTCTCTCCTATTGATGAATTCCCGCGCGACCATTGGAATCAGGTCGTCGATATTAATATGAATTCAGCATTTCACACCGTTCAAGCAGCTTTACCGGCGATGAAAGCAAAAGGCTGGGGTCGCATCATCAATATTGCGTCGGCACACGGTTTGGTCGCCTCCCCGTTTAAGTCCGCCTATGTAACTGCCAAGCACGGGCTTGTGGGTATGACGAAGACCATCGCATTAGAGGTTGCCGAGGCTGGTATTACCTGTAACGCTATCTGCCCAGGCTATGTTCTGACGCCACTTGTCGAGCAACAAATACCAGACACAGCGAAAGCCCGAGGGTTGACTGAGGAACAGGTGAAACACGACGTGTTGCTCGCCGCGCAGTGGACCAAGAAATTTGTGACAGTTGAACAACTGGCTGGTGTGGCTATGTTTTTGTGCTCTGAAGCTGCTGAAAATATTACGGGTATCGCATTGCCCGTGGATGGAGGCTGGACGGCAGCCTAACGGAAGCTGCTGTAAATATTACGGGTATCGCATTGCCCGTGGATGGAGGCCGGACGGCAGCCTGACGGAAGCTGATAAAAGTAAGCGCGGAGCGGTTTTTGTCAAGGAAAACCGCCCGCCCATTTAAACAAACTATTAAGCAGCTTTAGCTTTAGAAGCTGCCTCGCCGACAGTCTTCTCTGTCGAGGCTTGTGCTTGTGAGCCCCAGCTCTTTGCCATTTCTGCGTACTCGTTAGCGCGTGTTGTCATTGTTTCTGACAATTTTTTCGCGTTAGCCATTTGCGCTTCAACAACTTCGCTTGGCGCGTCGCTTTTTAGCGGCAACTGAGACTGTTCAACCGCGAAGTCGACCCAGTCACCCATGACTTCGTAGTTTTTGCGAAGCAGCTTGGCCGTTGCATCAGAGGCCAAATTAGCGAACGGAAGCATCTGCTCCATGGTCTTCGCTTGAAGGTCAGCGAACTGAGTTAATTGGTTGTTCATTGCGTCGTTAATATTTTTCATGGTTGTTGCCCTTTCGTCGTAGAAGATAGTGAGTCGCATTAATCTGTTTATCTGATCTTACTGCAGCGCAGTATATGATAATTTTATGGTGCAGTGCAACATACATTCACAATTTTGTTCGAAAATTGCTTTATTTCCTTAAATTACAACAGATTAAGATATTATATTTCAGAATAACCTCATGATATAGCGACATCCAAATCGCTTTATGTTGCATGTGCTTCGCAAATTTTGTGCAAAGTCGATATAAAAATAATTAATAATTTAGATTCCAGGTGAGCATTGGTTCACTTTAATCAAAATGTTGAACTTATTTATGGTGCAATGCACAACTTAAGATGCACTGTCTCGTGGATAACATAGGTATTTCCGAGTAAATAGCCACAATGGCCGCTATACTGCTTGTACGCTTATGGTGCGCCGCACCAATTGTGAGCACTGCCCGTTTTATTTGATATGCCTATCGTTTGATAAGGCTATCGTTTGATAAGCCAACAAGAGGAATAATAATGACTCAGCAAGTTGTATTGATCACCGGAGGTACAGGCGCAATTGGTACTGCACTTTGTCGAGAGTTTGCCAAGCAAGGCTTAACTATCGTTACTAACTGCCACCCCACCGATCAAGAACGCAGCGAAGCCGTTGTGGCGACGCTCGTGGCCGAAGGTGCAAACGTACAACTATCTGCATTTGATGTTACCGATCCTGATTCTTGCGAAGAAGCGATTGCGAAGATTGAAAACGATATTGGTCCGATCAGCACCGTCGTCAACGCTGCCGGCATTACTCGCGATGCTAAGTTAGTGAAACTAGACTCCAAACAGTGGACTGATGTCATGCGCACTAATTTAGATGGCGTGTTTAACGTCACGCGGCAATGCATTGGCCCTATGACAGAGCGCAAGTTTGGCCGCGTTATCAATATATCTTCAGTTAATGGTCAACGTGGTCAGATTGGGCAAACGAACTACTCTGCCGCCAAGGCTGGCATGACTGGTTTTACCAAAGCACTTGCGCGCGAAGTTGCCCGCGATGGCATTACCGTCAACTCAGTATCGCCAGGCTACGTTGACTCACCTATGATCGATGCGGTGCCGGATAAGGTGAAGGTTAAACTAATCAGTGAAATACCGGTTGGCCGATTTGCAGACCCAACAGAAATTGCCAGAGCGGTTGGGTTTCTTGCCAGTCAGGATAGTGGCTACATTACCGGTACCGATCTTTCGGTGAACGGCGGATATCACATCGCCTAACGGTGCTCTTATCTGATGCCTGACATTAAAATCATCAAAAAACATGCGAACCGACGCCTCTATGATACCGAGGCTCGGTGCAACGTCACCATGAGCGATATACGCCAGATGCTTATCAGTGGCGTTAATCTTAAGGTAGTTGATGGCGGTAGTAACGAAGACATCACACGCTCCATTTTGTTACAAATTATTGTCGAACGCGAACAGACTGCTATGCCGATGCTGTCCGAGACCGTGTTGGTGCAGTTGATTCAGTTTTACGACAATCCCATGCAGGAAATGATGAAAGAGTATTTGCAGAAAAGTGTCAGTACGTTTATCGATCAACAGCAAAACTATCAAGAACAGTTTCAGCAATTACTGGCCAATTCTCCTGTAGAGCTAGTTCAGGATTTAATGGTACAAAACATGAAAACCTGGGAAGCGGCCTCTGATGTGTTTAGCGATAAATCAGACGATGAATCCGAATGATAAACAAAGGGTGAATGCTACTAGAAATGATTTTTATCATTTATCAACTATACCAACACGCTGGATTGATAACGATATATACGGCCATGTAAACAATGTGGTTTACTACCAATACTTCGACACCGTAGCAAACGAATATCTCATTGAAAAAGGTGGATTGGATATCAGCTCAAATATCGTCGCATTTATTGTTGCTTCAAGTTGTCAGTATTATTCTCCGATAGCCCATCCAGCACTTATTGATGTCGGCTTTAGAGTAAACAAACTGGGTACAAGCTCGGTTGAGTACGGCATGGCTATTTTTGATCAAGGTAACGCTAGCGCGGCTGCTTACGGCACTTTCACTCACGTGTTTGTAAACCGTGCAACGAGTGGCAGTATTGCGATTCCGGAAAAGATCCTTCTTGCGCTTCAGAAGGCGCAAATTAAAAGTACCTAAGCATGAAGGGACTGATCAAAAATACATCGATGATGCAATAAGTGGCATCGGATTCCCACGAAGACTTCCATAGTAACTACAACGCCGTTATGGATATGAAAGACTTCAATCTATCTCGAATCAACGAAGACAAACCGCACGAACTTTATCAGCCGTTATTCGCTGCATTGCTCAAGCGTTGTCAAACTGTTGCCCCAGGCCATGGCTTTAGATTCAAAAATGAGTTGTATTCGATGGACGCCTCTACGATTGATTTGTGTCTTTCGGTATTCCCTTGGGCCTCATTTCGTAACGCTAAAGGTGGTATCAAACTTCACGTTGCCATGAATCACAAGGCAAACCTGCCAGAATTCCTCACCGTAACTGAAGCACGAACACATGAGCTGATCTCTGGCTTCAACAGCTGCAGGACGCTCATCAATATAGACTTGGTTCGGTATCTGACCGCGTTGCTGCTTGCCCCCGCCATAACGCTTGCGTCGATAATGTCCATATCTGGTATCGCTGCTCACTGGTGAGCTGCTTATGGCTATTCATCTGTGCCTCTCAGTTCTTGCAGGAATAAAAATAGTACAGAAGCTATGGTAGCTCACCATCTTATTCCAGTGCGGTTGAGTTGCACTTACTTATTAAATCAAGTGCTTTTACGAACTGTGCCACGCTCAATATAATGACAAGTATGCAAACGTGTTTCCCATTCTCCAGTCCAGTTTTCTATCTGTCTTCCAAGGATGTCCAGAGTGTCAATCACCATTGCCTCCACTGGCTGGCGAATGGTCGATAGATTGTAGGCACTTCCCGCGCTTAGATTGACGTCGTCGAACCCAATTACCGACAGATCGTCTGGCACATTCTTGCTCAATTCATCGCGAGCAACATCAAGCACTGCGAAGGCCAGCATATCGCTGGCGCAAAATATGGCATCAGGAGGGTCATCAACCAGCAGCAGTTGTCGAGCGGCCTCAGCACCAGCGTCGTAGTCGTAAAATGACGCGTGAACTTGTGAGTGTAGTGTCAGGCCTACCTTCTTTAATTCGCTAGTGAACCCCCTGCCCCTGTCTAATGACGTCGTCGCTGTCTTTGGGCCAGCCAGAAAACTAATACTTCGGTGGCCCGCATCAATAAATTGTTTTGCGGCTAATCGCCCGCCTGCAATGTTGTCAGCACAAACCACGTTCAAATTGCCACGCTTGGGACGCCGCGCGAAAGCAATCAAAGGGATATTACGTTTTTTACAACGCTCAGTAATGGTTGGTGAGATAGCACCCGCCGACACGATAAGACCATCTACACTGTATTGCAAAACCAGTTCGGCCATAGACTCAAGATCGTCTTCGTTGGAAATGTTAAGTAACAGCGCTCGCAGCCCTCTCTGCTGCATATCTCGCGTCATGTGGCCCAGAATAGTGAGATACAAAGGGTTGCTGAAATTAGCGAGAATAACGCCAACCAGCTTGGTCTGTTGCGTCATTAGGCTACGCGCCAATACGTTCGGTGTGTAGTCAAGCTTCTGTGAAGCTGCCATAACGCGCTCACGCATTCGTGCTGACACGCTGGCACCTGGTGTGAAAACCCGAGACACCGCTGACAGGGACACACCCGCCTCCTCCGCCACTTCCAATGCAGTTGTTCGTTGTGTATTACGACTACCGCTACGGGAGTGCTTCGTCATCAACCTACTATATCAATGTGCTGTTTACGTTATTGCAGAACAATCCGTGAGGTAACGAATCTTTTAGTCTGTGCTTAGCAGCGGTTCTACGGTAGCCCAGATTCCCGGACATGATACCAACACCGGTCGGCGTTTATCGACAATCGTTTTTGCATAAGGATTAGTCAATCCACCCGCTTCTTGAACCAGCAACATGCCTGCAAGGTCATCCCAAGGACAAACCGAGGGCTCGTATGCAGCCAATAGCCGCCCAGAAGCAACGTAGCTCAATGCTAACGCACACGCACCGACTCTGACATACATGCCACCCGAACGAACCAGCTCTGCCATAAATTGCGTCGATTTTTCAGGGTGTGCATCTTGCGCCGCACCAACAGCAATGAGCCCGTCGCCTACGGACGTTGAGTCTGAAACTCGTACCGGTTTGCCGTTAACAAAGGTTCCGCCTGCGAATGTTGCGCTGAACATTTCATCGCCCATCGCGTGATAAATGGTAGCAATGACAGGTCTGCCAGCGACAACATAAGTCAGCACAACACACCACTGGGGCAGGCCAAGCAGGAAACAGGTGGTGCCATCAATTGGATCGATTACCCAAGTATCCTGATCTATATGACTACCCGAGTGACCTTGCTCTTCACCAAGAATAGCCTCACCAGGAAAGCTCTTGCCAATGCGAGCCCTGATGAGTTCCTCCACCTCCAGATCAGCGTTGGTCGCCCAATCTTGCGTACCTTTTGTGTTGATGCTAAGACTCTCTCGGTCAAGAAATGCGGCGCGTGCTATAGCGCCAGCCTCACGCACAATGCTTTGCGACTCTGCACATCGACTCTTTAATTCTAATGTGGACATTTCCGTAGTCATATTGTTAGGTAGTCTTTTTTAAGTCAATAAATGTATCTATAATATTAGACAGGTTTGAACGCAGCTCATCCATATTCCCCGTGTTCGTTATTTTGTGGTCTGCAGCATCCATTAGCGTGTTGTTATTCTGGTAATTCCCCTCGGATCCGTTAGCTCGTTCATCATCACTTTTAAATTGCGCACGCTGCTGAGGATCACCTAACCGAGCCCGACCCTGCACTCGAATGAAACGACTTTCGGCATCCAAAACAAGCGCAATTAACTTCACAATTGCTCCTTGCTCAGCTGCCTTCGTGCGCAGATATTCAAGTTCTTCCAGATTGCGAAATCCATCGACGACTGCGCGATCCTGCTCAAGAATATCGGTGTTTTTGATTAACAGGTCGGCGTAGTACTGATTGCCATGCTGTTCATTCATCGCTTGTCCGTGCGCCTGCACCTGTCGGCGCACCGGCTTGTCCAGAGCGGCTTCGGCTTCCTGTCGAAGAAACCCCGACAATGAATACGAAAGAAATCCGGCCTCCTGCAGTATGGCTGTACTGGTGGTCTTCCCTGCTCCAGATTCACCGCAAATACCAATAATAAGTTGTCTATTTTTACCCATTATAGTCCTCTCCTGTCGGGACCAGTGTTCGTCTTTGGTTCACTGGCAGGCTAAGAGATTACAAGAATTTTTGCAAGCGCTTGCAATTTCACTCAGTATTGCTTAGTGTTGTTCCTGATTTGGTTCGTCGCAGTCAACTTTAGCAATAGGGGAAAAAACCATGCGAAAAATATGTCAACTGACAACAGGCGTGATACTCATCTCTGCCAGCCTTCTAGCGAGTGGCAATCTGTACGCGGAGCCAGCAGGCCAGCTCACTATCGCGGTAAGCCAAGAACCGCAAGATCTCGCCGCCCAAGGTGCCTACAAGGAAGTTAACGCTGCAGGACTCCGTAATATCGTGGAAACATTAATCGCAACGAGCCCAGAAACCGGCAAATATGAGCCAGTGCTGGCCACATCCTGGGAGCGTGTCGACGACAGCACCATTCGGTTGCAACTCAGGGAAGGCGTGAAATTTCACGACGGCACTGAAATGACCGCAGAGGCTGTTGCTAAGGCCATTACCTTCGTTTGGAGTCCAGAAAGCGCATTCACAATACAAGAATACGCAGGCCCCGGAACCATTGAAGCGACCGCGACTGGACCTCTACAGGTTGAGGTGACCTCCAGCAAGCCGGACCCCATGTTGGAATTCCGCCTTACACTCAACGGCATTTCATCGGCAAAGCAAATTGAAGAACAACCTGCGGCTCACTTCGACACACCTATTGGTACCGGCCCCTATAAGTTCAAGGAATGGAAACGCGGCCAGTACTGGAGCGCTGAAGCAAACTCTGACTGGTGGGGGTACAAAGCGGCAGACGTATATGGTCAGACAGAACCGCTGTTCAAGGAATTAATGTTTGTATTTCGTTCAGAAGGTTCAGCCCGTACATCCATGATGCGTGCTGGTGAAGCGGATATAACCGAATCTCCTTCCATAGAAGACTGTGAAGCCGCTGCTAAGAATGAGGGTTATTCCTGTATTACAGGACCGTCCGACGCCTACTTGTATGGCCGGCTTGATCACTCATTACACGCTGATACCAGGTTGCAGGACCCGCGATTGCGAAAAGCCATTTTTCATGCGATAGATTATGAAGGTCTAGCAGACCTGATCGGACTGGCATCGGTTGCGCAAGGGCAACTTGGCACCCCTGATATGCTTGGCTTCAACAATGAACTAACTCAGTATGCGTACGACCCTGAGTTATCTCGCTCACTAGTGGAAGAAGCACGCGCTGATGGCGTCGACGTAGACAGCCTGGTTATTGAGGTCGTTGGTCGCAGCACCACATCTCGCATAGGTTCGATTACAGAAATAATCGGATTTTTTCTGAACGAAGTTGGCTTAAAGACGCAAGTCAATGTGCAGTTACCCGATATATTCAATCCTCGAGTTCGAATCAAGGGTTATGCAGAAGAGGCCCCACGCGCCATGATGCAAGTACATAAAAAGCAAAATGCATCGGGTGAGTACGGGGTTAATTTGTTAGGCAATTATGCGTGTCCTGATATAGACGCCCCTACTGGCGCTTCGCGTTCATCGGTTTACTGTAACGCTGAATTTGATAAAAAACTATTTAGCGCATTGGATCTTTCAGGCGATGCTCGGCATGAGGCACTGAGTGAGCTTGTCGGTTTTCTGTACGGCGAGCATCTCATTTTGCCTTTGGCTCAATTGGATAAAGCGTACTTGATCAAGGATGGTTACAACTTTACTTTCGGTACAGACCATCGAATTCAAGCGGTCAACGTGACTAAGTAAAGTGACCAAATATATCAGTATTTACGCTGCCAGCATCTAGCTGGAAAACCACAACCTATAATGAAGCCTACATGCTAGCCTTTATACTGAGACGACTTGTCCACTCGATCGTACTGCTATTTGCATTGGTATCGTTCGTATTTGTCGTGGGCCGGGTCATTGGAGATCCGGCCTTGATCATGTTAGGCACCAATGCCACTGAAGCAGCCCTTCAGCAAGTACGTGAAAATCTGGGGTTAACCGACCCCATTTGGAAACAGTACCTGGTCTTTGTTGGTGACCTGTTGCGGGGCGACTTTGGTACGAGTTTTCGTTACGGTTTCTCGGTATTACCCACCGACCTGTTGCGGGCTGAAGGCACGCCGGTCTTGCCCGTGGTTCTGGAACGGTTACCCGCCACATTTATGTTGGCAGGCGCCGCACTAGGTATGTCATTTTTGCTCGCTATTGTCATGGGGTGCTTGGCAGCCATGCATCCACGTTCGTGGATTGATCACCTGGTGAATGTCATATCGCTAGCGTCCGTTTCGCTCGTGCAGTTCTGGTTCGGGCTCATACTCATTCTTCTCCTTAGCGTGCACCTCGGACTTTTCCCAACCGGCGGATACGGCACTTGGCAGCACCTGATTCTGCCAGCGCTGACGCTGGCCGCTCGTCCGCTAGGGCGCATCGCACAAGTAGTTCGCAGTGCGATGCTGGATGAGCTTGCCAAACCTTACGTGGTGGCGGCACGTGCAAAAGGTGTGTCCGAAACACGTGTTGTATTCGTGCATGCACTTAAAAATGCATCAATACCCATCGTGACGATAACCGGTGATGAGCTATCGCAATTGCTAACCGGCGCTATGTTAGTGGAAACCATTTTTGCGTGGCCCGGTATCGGCATGCTTCTTATCGATTCCTTGTCGCGACGGGATTTGCCGATGGTACAAGCAGGCATTTTCGTCGTGGCAGCACTGGTGGTCATGATTAACTTTCTAGTTGATATTGCCTATACGGTGATTAATCCCCGCATCGCCCTTGACTCGCGAGAAATCAATTGATGAGCCAGATCGTCGGTAATCCAACGGTAGAGCCAGCAGAGCCTGATGATCGGGCTGCAACGACTAGTTTCACGGACTACCTGCGTGCATTATTGCGTGACAAGGTCACCGCTGTTGCCGCGCTTTTTCTATTGATACTATTAGTCGCTGCAGCGGGGGCTGAGTTCCTGGCACCTCACGATCCAAATGCAGCGAATCTCAGGGCACGGTTTATACCACCGTTGGGTACAGCGCGCGATGGGACCTTCTATCTGTTTGGCACTGATGAACTTGGTCGAGATGTGCTTAGCCGCCTTATGCACGGAGCGACAGTATCGATGTCGATAGGGTTACTAGGCGCCATTTGTTCCGCCATAGTAGGAGTTTCGTTAGGCATCTTAGCCGGATTCTACCGCGGTAAGTTGGAGATTGTATTGATGCGTGCGGTCGATGGCATGATGGCCTTACCATCATTGCTAATAGCACTATTTATTCTGTTTGTTATTGGCTCTGGGTTCGCTAATCTTATCTTCATCTTTACCCTGCTCCATTGGATGATTTTTGCGCGTATGGCGCGCTCGCTGACCTTGAGTTACAAAGAGCAAACTTACGTAACCGCCGCTAGAGCGGTCGGTGCCTCAGACCTTCGGATTATCCTGACGCATATCTTACCCAATATGATATCCCCTCTACTGGTTCTGTTTACCCTGGAAATAGCGGTGCTTATCCTCTCCGAAGCGTCTTTGTCGTTCCTTGGATTCGGTGTCCAGCCACCAAGGGCGTCTTGGGGGTTGATGATCGCTCGTGGTCGTGAATACATTAGCTCAGCATGGTGGCTTGTGGTTATGCCTGGGGCAGCCATTTTTCTTGCAGCGCTATGCCTGAATCTGGTCGCGGCCTGGGCACGAGCAATCTCTGATCCTGTGCAACGCTGGCGTTGGCTAACAAAACCTTCTACCGAGAAAGACGCAACGTGACCAATAACATTCCTCCTCCGCTTCTCGACGTGCGAAATCTAAGCGTGCGATTCGATACCCCACACGGCAAAGTACAAGCTGTTAATGGCGTGTCATGGAGTATTGCTGCCGGCGCAACATTAGGCATTATCGGTGAAAGCGGGTCAGGTAAGAGCGTTGGCTTAGAAGCCATCATGGGATTGATTCAATCGCCACCGGGTCATGTCACAGGTGAGGTTATCTTTGATGGTCAAAACCTGCTGACCATGACACAAGAAAATAGACGCGCGCTGCGAGGCGAGAAAATAAGCATGGTTTTCCAGGATGCAGTGAGTGCACTAAATCCAAGTTTGACCATCGGCTATCAAATTAGCGAAGTGTATCGATCACGTAAACGCTGCTCAAAAGAAGACGCTAGCCGCAAGGCCGTTGAACTCATGGACCGGGTTCGCATTCCATCCGCTAAAACTCGTCTCAAACAGTACCCTTTTGAATTTTCGGGAGGTATGTGTCAACGCGTCATGATCGCCACGGCGCTAGCCATGGACCCGCAAATTCTCATTGCTGATGAGCCTACAACCGCACTGGACGTTACCGTGCAGCGACAGATTATGGCTTTACTGGCAGATTTACAGCGCGATACCGGAATGGCATTGGTATTGATAACGCATGACCTTGGTGTTGTTGCTGAAGTGGTAGAACAAGCATTGGTTATGTATGCAGGTAAGGTTGTTGAACAAGCCGATGTAAACACCTTATTCGATCGGCCCGCACATCCGTATACTCGTAGTTTAATAGGTTCCATGCCACGCATCGATAATAGAGGCATGCGGCTCAAGGCAATTGCAGGCTCACCGCCTGCCGCAGGGCGAACGCTTCCCGGCTGCTCATTCCATCCGCGCTGCCCTGATCAGTTCGAGATATGTGCATCACAACAGCCTGAACTATCACGCGTAGGAACCAACCATATCGCCTCTTGTCATTTGAATGTGGTTGCAACCGATGAGCGATAAAACAATACTTGAAGTTCGCGATCTACATAAGCGCTATACATTGCGAAATCGTCGATTGTTCAGTGGCGCGGCAGAAACGCTGGATGCTGTGAAAAACGTGAGCTTTAGTCTACAACCCGGGGAGACTATCGGCCTTGTCGGTGAATCGGGTTGTGGAAAATCATCATTAGCGCGCAGTGTGCTGTATCTGGATACGCCTTCGGCTGGTTCTACTATTTTTGATGGTCGCGACATGTCTTCACTGTCGAACAAAGAACGTCGCCTGATGCGACGACATATTCAGGTCATTTTCCAAGACCCTTACAGTTCACTAGACCCGCGATTTACCATACGGCGGATTTTGCAGGAACCGTGGAATGTGTTTCCAGATATTGTGCATCCCTCCAAACGAGAGTCACGCTTATCAGAGCTGCTTAATCTAGTCGGTTTGCATGCCTCAGATGCCGATCGCTACCCACATCAGTTTTCAGGTGGACAACGTCAACGAATCGGCATTGCCCGAGCGTTAGCGCTTGAACCCAAAGTCATCGTTTGTGACGAACCGGTTTCTGCATTAGATGTATCAGTGCAGGCGCAAGTGGTTAATTTGCTTGAAGACTTGCAATCGGAATTGGGGCTGGCGTATCTATTTATAGCGCACGATCTTTCGGTCGTGCACCACATATCCGATTCGGTAATGGTGATGTATCTTGGTGAGGTGGTGGAATCAGGGCCTGTTGAATCGGTGTTTGTTAACCCAAAGCACCCCTACACCGTTGCACTGCTTTCCGCGGTGCCGATACCTGATCCAAATCTGCGTGATAGAGAGATAATAGTATTGGAAGGTGAAGTACCAAACCCTATGTCGCCACCCGCTGGCTGCGCGTTCCATCCACGATGTAGACATGCCACACAGCTCTGCAAACAAACTGTACCACCTGTTTCACAAGTGGACGGCACGATGGTACGATGTCATTTTGCAAGTCAGCTGGATTTCAGTACGCACCTCCAACATTTGTCGCTGGCCGGTGCGAAAGTGTAAGTTGAATAACACAATACCATCGCAATTTAATCAGTGTAATGCTGCGGCAGCTGCTGGTAGACAAACCGATAGTTGCCAGACATACCTCGTTTTTAACTTGACGATAGAAACGTGAGTTAGCCCATCTAACTCACGTTCATTTTTCCACAAGGCGTTGTTGTCGAGTAGAACAGATTCGCCCATCGGTAACAGTTCGGCTGGCCGCACTGGCTTGTACAGCAGTAACATATCGCTCTCTGACACATCCCTTACTCGCTCCGTGAGATGTGCCGCCAGCAATGATCAACGCAGGGATGTCCTCATCGAACTGTTTTATTATGCGTTTTATCACTGTGTTTTCTAACTGCTTTATCACTCGTTTCACACACTTTATGGGCTCTATTAACCGGCCTGTTGTCGGGCCCGTTTTTCTTCGTCAGATACGCCATTTAGTAGCGACATTTATTGATGTGTAAGTGCCCTAATCTGTCCTGTCTTTTATGAGCTCGGCCGATAACTGCTAAATGATGTGTTTTTTAATCGATAAGCAGCCGGCATCTCGCAACACTGATCGTTTTTACGCCCATAACTATGGCCGTTCTTACGAATATGCACGTACTGGTGCTTATGTTCGTGCTCGTGCTTGTTGCATTCTTTCTGACCGGCTTACATCGTTTCCGGCAAATTGCAATGAGCGCTCTGCCATTAACACTAGTGCATCAGCGCGCCGCTGGCGAATACTGGTTTGTTAGGTTGCGTTGTCATACTCTTTCTCGTTGCTGTGAGATTTATCGCTGTCATCGCTATCAACAATGGCCTGTTCCGTGTTGCTTTGGTAAAGTTCATTTTCACAATATTCGAGACTATTTAATATGGCTTGTGCCTTCTCTGGAGGCAGTGATACGCTTAAAACTATGCTGCCATCAGGTTGTTCATGTGTGTCAGTGAGCGGTTGTTAAATTGAGATTGTGAACTTAAATCGGCTTTGGTGCGGCCGGTTGCTGGATTACCACCCTCTTTTTCCGCTTTGGCGCAGCGAAACTCACAACATATTCGTTTTACATCTGTGACCGTGGCAGTTGATGAGAGCTCTTCTGTTGTGCGTTGACGTGGTGTTGATTCGGACAAGCTTAGCTGGTTGGAATTGGCTTTGATTGTTTTGCTACGTTGCAGCCGATCCGCGCAATTAATGCACGCCATTGCCAGATGCAGACTGCGACCAAAAATTTGTTGTGATTGATGACTGTGGCTTTGATGTTCTTGATTAAGGTCTGCACTGTCATGAGGACTTCCCTGCGCGGGCACTTTGGCACAGGTTTTTTTATCTACGCATGTTTCACTAATGCATGCTTGATCTCTACATGCTTGATCTCTACATGCTTGATCTCTACATGCTTGATCTCTACATGCTTGATCAATGCCTGTTTTACTCAATTCTTCAGAGATTGTCGAATTAGGACCGTTTTATTCCATTTAAACACTCCTGTGTTTTAAAGAGAATAGAAAACCTTTTCTTGATTAGTCTTATATCGTTAATTTCCTGGTTAAGGATCATATACTGTTACTATATAGTATTCATATATTAGGGTGAATTCAACTTATAAGTGCAACTCGAATCCACTTAGTTTGGCGGAATCAAGTTCTAAGTCCAATCGCACCAACGCCCCTTATGGTGACTAATAGCGACCTATAGCAACCTATGGCGACCCGTAGATCTTGATAGGTGCTTATTAGTCTCACTCCAGCTCTCACTATCACCAGCACCCGTTTTTCTGCCGGTCACAGAATGAAGGCTTAATGCAAAACATCCATGATTTTGCTAATCGTCTGATTTTACTAATCAAAAGTCAACGATAGAAACCACTCACCCATTGATCAATATCTGCATCAATCTCTTTGTGTCTCGCCAGTCCATTGTAGAAATCAAGTACAGGTTGTCCGCTCAACAGACCGAGCAAAGTACCCAGTACCGAACCTCGATGAGCATTCTCACCACCCAAATTAGTATTAATTAGCAATGCGCGCTTCGGGTCTGAATAGTGGCGAGCAGCTAGATAACAAACACTGGGCCATGAATCAGTGATGTAACAGGCCAAAGAATATTTCCCACCAACAACAGACATATCTTCAGACAAGTACCGCATTATATCTTCTGCAGGCGCACTATTGTTTTCATGCAATAGCAACGCTGATATATTGCCACCCTTGACAACCGATGCGGCATCACAGATCCACCTCAGAACCGACTCTTCGTTTTCTTCTTTACGCGAAAGCAACAAGCTCATTAGTTTTACATAAGCATCGACCACTTTTAATAACATTTCATCAGGGTGCGTAGACCAAACATGTTGCCTGCAAACTGCTTGTACTACGTCCAAAGGCAATTTGTTTAACAGCGCCAATGCCAATGGGGCTACAGTCACAAGCGCTCCCATCGATGGAGTATCGTGCGTACTAGCACCACACCGATCGACAGGGTTGCCGACCACATAGTTGGCAAAAAAGCCTCGGTGGTAACTTTCTGCATAGGTATCAGGATGACGTGGAGGATCTGCCGTCATAAATTCAACATAGTGATTTAACCAGTCGTTCACATCGTAAATTGTTTCAGGATCACCACTGGCACGCTCTGATATCCACTTTATAAGTAGATGGGCACACCACGTGTTGAGTGTGTTTTCCCCGGCACCTAAGCCGTGATGATAATGAACATTACTTTTGTTCCAGTATTCTGCCTTGCCTTTGAGAATAACTTCGCCAACAATTTGTTGGGCTGGCATAATTTGCCGATTGGAACGCCCACCACCGCTTGTAGAATGTAGCGACATGATAGAACTGGGGTGGCTTGCAGGTGCTGCGACAAGCTCTCGAACCCCCGCAGGTGGGAAAGCGCGCCAGATATCCGCGGGGCGGTAATACCAATGCACCGGCATAGACAGCGCATCCCCTATAAAAAGCATTTGCAGCGCACTTCTTGCCCGGTTAATTTTTACATTCTGGTGACTCAAATTGCTCGAATTATCTGCATCCATGTGTTGCTATTGCCTGTATATGCCTTATGATATTTTATCTCGTGCTCAATCTGAAAGCTTGTGCTAGCTGAGCTTGAGACTTCTTGCTGTCCTCCTATTCATACTCTTGGTTCAGCGTTTTGGGTCTAAGGCGCATCGCCAATATGGATCGTTGTATATACTGACGTTAGCAACACTTGTAGTTGTGGAATGCAGATGGCCAGCCGCTCTTGCTGAACAGGCTGCCATCTGGCTGCCATTTGGGCTGTCAGAATAATTATAGTAAGTAACGAATTGGATTTACTCTTGGTCAATCATTCTCGTAGACAATTATTACGCAACAGTGTCGCATCATTGGCCGCTATCACTGCCGGATGCGCGCTAACTACACGTGAATTGCTTGCATCGACATCGCCAATGCTGCGAAAGCCTATACCGGGCACAGTTGAAACCATACCGGTAATTGGCATGGGCACTTGTTTGACTTTTGATGTGCCTGATCAAGCCAACCTTCGAACCCAACGTGCAAAGGTATTACAAAGCTTCGTCGAATCCGGTGGTGGCATGATCGACTCATCTCCAATGTACGGCTACGCTGAAGAGGTGTTGGGTGAGACTATTGCCACACTGAAAACCACCGATACCCCTTTCACGTCAGCAAAACCTGGACGCCGCTTGCGAGCCAAGTCAGCTCGCAAATGGGTAATACCGAAGCACTCTGGGGGGCCAAGCCCATGGACATGCAGGAGAATATCGGGATATTGAAGCTATCACTACTGGACTTCAATACTCGCGCATCTATTCGTCATTCAGTGATAGGTTGAAATGACACACGAATGGTTTATATCTTTAATAATCATTTTGGAACCAACAATCAATGACTAAATTAGCTATTCAAGCACCGCCGATCGTAATGCTACCGATCGACGGCACCTTTGATCAATTTCCGGTACGTCGTGTTTACTGCATCGGTCGAAACTATGCAGCGCACGCTATTGAAATGGGACACGATCCTGATCGTGAGCCACCTTTTTTCTTCCAAAAGAACCCGGATAACCTTGATACATCGGGAGAATTCCCTTATCCGCCCAAAACGGCGGACGTACATCATGAAATTGAAATGGCCGTCATGCTCAAATCTGGTGGTACTAATATTCCAGTAGAGAGCGCACTTGATCATGTCTTTGGTTACGCATTATCACTGGACATGACTCGTCGAGACTTGCAGGGCGAGCAAAAGAAAATGGGCCGGCCCTGGGAGATTGGCAAAGCGTTTGAACGCTCTGCACCCATTGGCATCATTCACACGGTTGAATCTGTCGGACACCCTGATCAGGGCCGAGTCGAACTTAAAGTGAATGGCGACGTAAAACAGGAAGGTGACTTGAATCAAATGATCTGGAAAGTACCAGAGATGATTTCTTATTTATCTGACTATTTCGAAATGGCGGCAGGAGACGTCATATTGTCAGGCACACCATCAGGTGTTGGTCCAATCATAAAAGGAGATGTAATGGAAATCAGCATCGAAGGTCTTGGCAATATGAGTGTGCCCGTCGTGTAAGCAGTTGTGCAACTGGTCGGTTAACTGGTCGGTTAACTCGGCGTGTAACCATAGATGGTTATGTGCACGTACCTGCCAGTTAGTCAGAAGGTACTGAGACCCGTTGCTTCCATGAACCGGTACTGCAACATCAGCCATATACTGTGATCTGCATGCTTTTCATAATCAACTGAGTATATTTCTGACACTGTGTTTTGCCATTGGTTTTCAAAGAACTGGCTCATCTCCTGTACCAGATCAGCGTTTTCAACTGCCTCGATTCTTACATTGGTTTCAAGGTTGAAGTCGCGCAGATTACGTCGCGTGTAGTTGGCTGACCCAAGCAAGTACACATGCCTGCCAGCCTGTTGAACATGCAGCCATTTTGCATGACACTGTTCACCCGCAGTAGCACACCAGCGAACCTCAATGCCTGCCTTGTTTAGCTCTGCAGCGACCGGACGGTTCGGCACACCATTTTTGCGCCGACCGAATGCATCGCTGTTAACATCCAGCAAGACCCTGATGCTGGCTCCACGTTCGTGCGCACGCTTCATTGCCCGAACTATTGATCTTTCACTGAGATAAAACATCACAAGATCGATTGAAGTTCCTGCATCAGCCTGATCCAGCAAAGTCACAATCTCATCCAGAATCCGTGACTCGCCAAGCACTTGAATGTTCAACTCACTGGCAGCCGGTGTATCGGGAACTTGCGTCAACCAGCGCTGCAGAGCACGGGCAGAGTCATGCGCACCACTCATTTCTATCAACGCAAATTCCATACGCAGTAAATCGATAACCGCTGCTCCATCAAAAAGCAAAGCCACATTCCGATGAGCACTACTGCCATCATGCGGATTAGCCGAACTGACTACTGCCTGCAATGAGCCGTCTGCAGAATCAGTCACAAGCAGTTTTCGATGATTTGCCTTAAAGTTCAACAGGCTTAAGTAACTACGCACAGAAACACGTCCTTCGCCAAACGGATTAGGCAAGGTGTCAGCTCGTCCGTTGCCAAACGGGCGTATCGTCCAGCGCCAGATTCCAGACCAGAACGAGTTGCTGTCCTGCAACGCTTCAAGTCGAGTCGTGACAACCTTAATACCTGCATCGGTCATGGCATCAAAGTGGATTGATTGCATACCGCCATACACAATGTTGATCGGATCACTGATAACAATCATTGTCATAGATGGATAACGACGCTTTTGTTTGATCAACGTGTCTGTCAGCTCAGCGGAAAGTTTGCGATGTTGCTCAGCGACCGGGCCCTGCCATGCGTTAAATAAAAACATGTCTACCAGGACCAGTTCTTTTGATTGCTGAATTTGAGAAAAAACAGTATCAAATATTTCCTGTTGCAGGTAGCGTGAGCCCTGCTCCGTTATCCAACTGCTGTCTTGCAGAAACTCAACTGACCCGGCCACATGCGACTGCCCTTGCAAACCAACAGCTGCGGGCGGCGCGACGACAGCTCTGATGGTCCAGCTTATTAATACATAGACAAAGCTGACAGTTAGCAACCGAAGGCACCATCGTCGAACCAGATATAAAGCGGAAGAAGTTTTCACTGTTGCCCGTAGTACCTTACATATTCCAGTGCCGTGTCTTTCATGTGACTAGTTCGTTAAGTAAATCCGACTGATGACCCGCTTGACATTATTATTATTCATGGCTGCTCGTTTGACAGCATTAAGCGTGTAAGTATCTTCAAGTTCACCGGTTAACAGCACAACACCGGAGGCAAGATAGCTTATGTTCACAAAACCTCTACCTGAAATAGCGGATTGAATATTTTGCTCGTAACTCGGTGGTCCAGACGCACACGAAAATAATGAAGCCGCAATGACAAAAATCAACAGAAAATAATGCAGGTATTTCATATTCTGTTCAATCCTGAAATGCGTAACAGATTACGATAAATACTACTTCATGTTCTGTCAACCGGAACGCTGCAGGGCCTCTGTTTTGTATTCGTTTTATCTGACCATATCGCCACTTGTGGTGCTTGCTTTTATGGCTTTTAGCGCCCGTCCCTACGCCCTCCTGTTAAACTGGAACACAAACCTGATTCTGGACAAGACTTCTAAAATTGGGCGCCCTGAGATATACCTGCTGTTCCACAATTCGTCATCGAAATACAAGAATACGCAGCTGACAACGAACCTTAGTGCTATAAGAGTTTGCACTAGCACTTGCAGAACCCGATAATAGGGAGATTACTTCATCGATGAATAATCAGAATAAAACACACACCGCTTCGGACATAAGCAGTATATGAGCACCATTATTGACCATCCTTTGCGTTACGACATGTCGAACGAGCTGCATGCGCGTCCGTTTCCAACGGTTGAGGCCCCAAGTCACGCCGCATACCTGGCAGTCAAGCCCGCCGAAAACGCAGCTGGTCGTGACAAAGAGGCTGACTTCACCCATCTGTTGAAGCTTTTGGATCTCTTCGGTGCACAGCATCCTAAACCAGGTGCTACTCATTATTTTGGTCAGATTGGACGACATTTTTTGAAATGGGAGAACCACACAGAATTCGTGACCTATACGGTGTTAGGTCCAGGCAATTCTGATCAGCCTTTTGACGCAGAGACTTTTGCAGTATTTCCACCAGCATGGTTGACTGAACTTCCAGGGACAAGAGTGACTTCGGTGTTAATTCGAGTAGAGCTGTTCACCGGAGATGATGTCAGCATTACAGATAAATTGAACCAGTGGTTCGAACCTGAGAGTGTCGCAGTTAGCCGAGTGCTGGACGATAATCTGGTAGTAGCAACCGACTTTCGCATTCTTGGCAATGGGCATATTCGCTTAGCCATATTTGCACGACCCGAAGCCGGTGCCAGCCGGATAGGTCAAGTGTTGCAAAGGCTATGTGAGCTTGAAACCTATAAATCAATGTCGATGCTTGGCCTGGCTCGAGTGCGCAAGTTAGGGCCACAAATGACCCACATTGATCAACAACTGTCGCAGGTTGTCTCCGATATGTGTCAAGAGATAAAGGATCCAGCCGAGACCTTGCAAGTATTGTTGCCCTTATCTTCAGAAATTGAAAATGTTGTTGCACAAAATTATTTCCGATTTGGTGCGACCGGTGCCTACGAAACCATCGTTAATCAGCGCATCGATATTTTAAGAGAAGCGCGTTTTGAGGGCTGTCAAACATTTGCCGAATTTATGTTGAGACGCTTCGAACCAGCAATGCGTACTGTTAAATCTACAGAAGAACGTCTGCATGTCATGTCTGAACGTGCAACACGCGCCGCTGAACTTTTACGTACTCGTGTGGATGTTGAACGATCTGCTCAAAATCAAGAACTACTGGCTTCGATGGCTCGTCGCGCTTCAATGCAATTGAAAATGCAACGTACCGTCGAGGGATTGTCTATCATTGCAATCAGTTACTATGCCGTATCACTAACCTTGTATGTTATCGGGCCGCTAGCAGGCCAAATTGGTATATCAAAACCTGTTATTGCAGCGATCTCAACGCCCGTTGTAATCGGTACGGTTTGGTGGGTATTGCGACGTGTTCGAGCAAAACTCGAATAGTACGTTTTGCGTCAAACCTGGAAGACGACAAGCGATCATCTCTGGATTGCGAGTTGTCAATAATTCGCATTACAATGCTGTGCATTGAACTATGCGCATTGAACTGTGTCGCAGAATTGAACAGTTCATCTGCACTTATTATTTCTTAAATTTAACTACCAGCTATCGCGGTCAGAGATTAGCCTGTAAAAAATACATCTATTTTTCAAGTGTGTTCGCACGAGTGTGCAAGTAATTCCGAGATGTCATGTTTTTTGTAATAGTTTCAAAGACAAGGTGTCTTTCCATTTAGTTAGGCCCCTTTATTACATGTAAAGGGCATCATCCCTGTCAGAGCATTTTCTTGCATCTAGACGTGTGTGTGCGACTGTGCTCTACCCACTGATCAAATTAACAATCAGGCGGTAGTAAAAGTGTCGAAGTTCCCGTTTCTTTCTACCACTGGTCTTTCATTGAGGAAAACCAAAGCTTGTTCAGAATCGACCGCACGTCATGGATAATCATAGGAATAGCTGGAACACTGCTGCTGGCCTTGTGGGCGCTGTTTAATCGTCCTGTAGATCTTCCTAACTGGCCGCAAAACATTCAGGGCGTATCATTTTCTCCGTTCCACGCCAATCAATCGCCGGAAGAAGCGTCGCGCGAATCAAGCTATCCCAGCGAAGAACAGATAAGCCGCGATCTGGAATTGTTGTCCAAAAACGTATCCTCCGTACGAACCTACTCACTGGAACACACGCTGGGTAGTGTGCCGCGCCTGGCCACAGAATTTGACATGAATGTTTCTGTCGGATTATGGATAACCGACGACCTTGAAAGCAACCGCGCGGAAATCGAGCGGCTGCGCGAACTAAGCAAGGACTTCGGTACAAATGTGTCAGGTGTAGTAGTCGGTAACGAGGTATTGCTGCGTAATGAACTCAAAGTTGAGGAGCTCGCAGCCTATGTTGATGAAGTGCGTTCAATCGTTGCACCTATTCCGGTCACAGTTGCAGAGACTTGGGACATATGGCTTAAAAATCCACAACTGGTTAGTCACGTCGACTTTATCACCGCCCATGTGTTGCCTTACTGGGAAGGAATACCGGTAGGCTATGCACCCGACTATGTAATCGAACGATACAACGAACTTCGCTCAACCTTTCGCTACAAAGTACCCATTGTGCTGGGCGAGGTTGGCTGGCCAAGCGAAGGACGCAAACGAGGTGGTGCTACTCCATCGCCGATAAATCAAGCAAGCTTTCTTCGCAACTTCCTGCAGCGGGCGCACTCGACCGGTGCGGATTATTTTGTGCTCGAAGCATTCGATCAAGTCTGGAAAACTAACGAAGGAACGGTTGGTCGTTATTGGGGTTTCTACGACGCCAATCGACAAGCCAAGTTTCCATTTGCTGAGCCTGTGACTCGCGTGCCTGAATGGCCAGCTATCGCAGGTTTTTCTCTCGCATTTGCCATCATGATCCTCTCCCTGTTACTGCGTGATAGTCGCGGCCTGGTGTATGAAGGACGCGGATTTTTGGTAATGGTCTCGTTAGCCATCTCAACTGCGGCTGTCTGGCTTGTCTATGATTACTCACAGAAATACCTTGGCTGGGAACAGGTGCTGGTGGGGATCGGTTTAATGCTGGCGGTTTTTTGCATCAGCGTTGTCCTGTTGGCTGAAGCACACGAGTGGGCAGAAGCTATCTGGGGTCGGAGTTCTGATACTGCGCGACGTCTCGCACGCGCAGCGCCAGATGCAAGACTACCAAAAGTATCCATCCATGTACCGACCTACAACGAACCACCGGAAATGGTGATCGAGACATTAAATGCGCTGCGCAGGCTCGACTACCCTTATTTTGAGGTGATTGTGGTCGATAACAACACCAAAGACCCAGAATGCTGGCTACCGGTGCGCGACTGGTGCGAACGACAGGATGAGCATTTTCGTTTCTTTCATGTCGATCCACTGTCTGGTTTCAAGGCAGGCGCGCTTAACTTTGCACAGCAGCGCACTGCCAGCGATGTTGAACTCGTTGCAGTTATAGACAGTGACTATATTGTCGACCCCAACTGGCTCAAGGACTGTGCGCCACTGTTCAATGATGAACAGGTTTCCATCGTGCAGGCACCTCAGAACTATAGTGATGCGGATGACAGTCTTTTTAAATCGATGATTTATTGCGAATATGCCGGCTTCTTTAGTATTGGTATGGTTAATCGGGATGCGCGAAACGCTATTATTCAACATGGCACTATGACGATTGTGCGACGCTCTACCCTCGACACGGTCGATGGATGGTCAGAGTGGTGTATTACTGAAGATGCGGAACTTGGACTTCGCGTTCTTGCCGAGGGTCATCGCGCGCTGTACGTTCCAAAATCTTACGGACGCGGTGTGATGCCAGATAATTTTCAGGATTACAAGTCGCAGCGATTCCGCTGGGCGTATGGTTCGGTGTTGATTCTGCGACATCACTTGCGTTACTTCCTGAAGCTAAGCCCATCGAAGCTCACCACCGGACAGCGCTATCACTTTGTTGCAGGCTGGCTACCGTGGATGGCTGATGGCCTTAGCCTGCTATTTAATTGCATAGCACTTGGCTGGGCTGTTTTGATGATTTTAAAGCCTTACATGTTTGCCCCCCCAGAAGTAATTTTAAGCTTGTTACCAGTCGCATTCTTCGTTTTTAAATTGTCAAAAATGCTGGTCTTGTATCGCTGGCGCATGCAAGCAAGCCTTCGGCAATCAATTGCTGCAGGCATAGCTGGTCTGGCAGTTTCGCATACGATATCGCGAGCAATGCTGGCTGGTTTGCGCACCACCGGCATTGGTTTTTTACGTACTCCGAAGCGTGCTAGTCGGCACTCGGTGTTACGCGCCTTGCAGGATGCGCGAGAGGAACTGCTGCTCGGCTCAGCGCTATTGCTGGCAGCCGTTGTAATCGGAACACGCCATGACAGCTATCTACTGGACACGCAACTCTGGATGACGTTACTTGTTGTACAAAGTATTCCTTATTTTGCAGCTGTATTGCTGTCGCTGATTAGTTCGAGCAGTCGCTTGCCGACTACACTGATCGATCAAGGCGCAGTGCAGGATGAAAATTTGCTTGGTGATCTACCTAAACTGTTGAGTCAGGGCCGTAATTAATGAAATCATCCGGGCCTGTTAGGCACCTGGTCAACATTGCACTGCTGGCGCTAGTGATACTCGGCGTAACCCTTGTGTTGCGCACTTTGCTCGATAGCGTTATGCAACTTAACCTCAGTCCCAAATACTGGTTTCGCGACTATGTGGGTAATCTTTTCGTTGGGCTTCTGCTTTATGCGTTGATTCAGCGTCTGGGAAGCAGTGTACTGATGAGTGTGTTGTTGCTGAGTCTGATGCAGATGGGTAACGGATATAAACTTGCCGTGCTGGGCACGCCGACCAGTCCGGATGATTTTATCAACATCCAGAATCTGTTCCTGCTCGCTGATGGTGTTGTGCTGCTTGCCCTGATTGCCGTTGTAGTTTTGCCATTGATGCTGTTTATTTATCTGGTTAAGTGGCGAAGCGCGATTACCTGGGTGACAATCAGCACTATGGTGTTAGTGGCGATAGGTGCGCGCTTGCAGAGTGAACCGTTGCGCCAGAAACTGGACAGTCAATTTGGCAACTCAGTCTGGAACCAGCCGCAGAATTTCAAACGTCGTGGTCTGTTGCTTCATGTAGCCCAGGAGTCAGCACGCACTATGGCGAAGGTGGGCCGCATACCAAGCGAGCAAGATGTATTAACGGCGCTGAAGGATATTTCACAGACAACACCTGAAGCTGATTCATACATACCCGCTTCTTTCGATAAACGTAACGTCCACATCATCGTGCTGGAATCATTCTACGACCCAATGACACTGGGTGAACAATGGGTACCAGAAGATCCGTTCCCGGCTGAATTCCGGGCTCTTTGGGACGCAACCGGAAAGTCCACAGCATTGTCTCCGGTATTTGGCGGCTATACCGCCAACGCAGAATTCGAAGTCCTCTGCGGTTTCCCAGTCACCGAAAACGCTGTGTTTTTTGAGGGGTGGCTTCGTCGCCGCGTTCCGTGTTTGCCCGATGTGCTCGGAAAAGCCGGCTATCGAACTGTCGCTTCACATCCAAATGTCGCTGGCTTCTGGAATAGAACGCTCGCCTATCGGCTAGTCGGCTTTGATGAGTACATCAGTAAATCGGCGTTTGACATGAGCGACCGAGTAGGCAGCTTTCTGCTTGATCACAGTTACTACGATCAATTGTTCGAGCAGCTTGGGCCACTTGATGCAAAACCTACGCTTAACTACATGCTGACTTATCACGGCCACCTGCCTTACCCAAACAACGAGAACTACCCTGATCAGATACGAGCAGGACAGGATGCGCCTCTGCTGCATGGCTACCTGAATCATCTTTGGTATAAATCACGTGACTTGATGGAGCGCCTGGAACAGCTACGAGCCAGTGACCCATCCGCACTGATCGTGATATTTGGTGATCATCTGCCGTTCCTTGGTAACAACTATGGCGTGCATACCGAAGCGCTTGGATTGCCTGCCGATCGCGCAGATTTCACAGGAGAGCAGTTTGAATATCTGACCTCGACACCGTTGATTGTCATTGATGGTGAAAGCGGTCCGCTGAAGCTGGGCAAAATGCCTTTGTACCGCCTGCCCTCTCTAATTTTGACATTATTAAATAGCGACGACGCCGGAATGTTTGCGTGGACTGCCAATCCACCCGGGGAAATCGTGCGACCACTTTACGGTATGAACTACACCTTGCGTGAGGATGGAGCAGACATTAGTTGCCCAACAGAAAGCGATAACCCTCAGTGCAGCACCAGCAAACACTGGCTAAGTCGCACCCGTACCCTGATTGCAGATATTTTTACAGGTAAGCAATACAGTTTGAGAACTATTGAGTATACCGAACAGGTGCAGATACCTGAGACCGGCCGGCCAGGCGATGCAGGGTCAGTAAAGCCAGATGCCAGCTAGTAACTTGTCATAGTTGCCGCAACAAGACGAGTAGAGAACTTACAACACGTCATACACGATGCTGGCCGTAAATTCAGCATCGACACTTTCATCAAACGGGCTGTCAGGGTCGTTGGTCTCGCTGTTCATACGTGATTCAAAACCCAGCTTCAGAGAAATCGGATCATTGACTTTCCAACTGAAACCCAGTGCAACTTCAGTCAGTCGATTATCGCCGCCAAAATCAGTATCGATACCGAAATCAACAGACGTTCGCTCGGTAAGCTTGCGAACGATGCGCAACCCGATGTAGCCGATGGCGTCCGCTTGCTGCTCCTCACCGATTTTTTCCAATTGCTTTCGTCCGACGCCAAACCCCATCGACAGAAAATTGGCTTTGCTCTCCCACCAACGGTAACCAAGACCGGCTACTTGTCGACTGGAGATATAAATATTGGCCGGTATGTTTCTTTCGACATCCAGCAACCCGAACGTGTATACCCTTTCTTTGATAAAAAAGCGGGGTTCGACGCTTAGCTTGCGTCGATTATTGGAGCGCCTGCGAGCGATAAACAACACTGGTTCACCTGCATCGTTCAGTTCCACATCGCCATTATCATCGATGCGTGTCTCGCTGAAGGATACGTTGCTGCGATGCAGCTTTGCCTGTAGCCTGTTTTCCCAGCGTGCACTGCGATAGCTGGCATCAACAGACCCATGCAAGCTGTCATTACGTGACGCACCAGCCGTGGCCTGTGCGCCAAAAGTGATCTTTGCGTGCCAGCCCTCTGGCATGTTCTTGGGCAACGGAAACGCGTTTGCCTCTTGCAGCAGGACATTGCCGACGCACAGCATCAGCGGCAGAATCACGCTTAGTGACGGACAAATTCTCAGCGACTTCTGCAACAAAGTTCAGTCTCTCTGGCGGCGAAAAATTAGCAATGTAACGATTTCGCTAACAGAATCCGTACCAGTTATCTCATTTCAGGGCGGTCGCTTTTTGTTTGCCCCTGAGTCGCGAATATTCAATAGACGCAGCCTTCATAGGCCATCATTCCAACTTGCGTTGCATAAACAAGGTTACCTCAGCAAATGTCAATCCAAACTTTTTGATATAAGCCCGGTTCATGATGGTATTTTCATCAAGCGCCCAAATCCAGTCGTCAAAACGAACCTGATAACTTTTCTCCCCAACGGGTAGCTTCATTTCATAGGTCCAGTTAAACGCATTGCCATACGATTGACCTGTTGCACCGGCTAATATGTCGCCTGCAGACCCTATATAAGCACCACCCTCACCGCGCTCGATGACCCAGACTCGCTTGGTCACGCCCTCCCCCAGGCTGTAAGTAAAAGTCTCGTCCAGCGTTATGGTGTCTCCCTCAACAACGCCATCAATGTTCACAGTGAATCGCTGAACCACATTGCCACTTCGGTTCTGGACAATGCCCCACGCCAGGGTCTGCCCTTCAAAAAATTCTTCTAAGACGAAACCTGGTTTTTGGTTTTCGTAGCTTTCCGAGTCCATAGAAGCACATGCGCTTAACAACCCAAGAGTGATAAAACACGACAATATTCTCAAACCAACACTATTTTTCATGACCTGCTCCTCTAACCTGCGATTTGATTTGCAAGTCGTTATTTGTGGTTGTTATTAACCTACAACAAACCGATTAACTGTGATCTATTCTGTCCCTACGTATGCCACGTGGACTGGATCAGCTCTTTCTGGAATCGATGAAGACAACAGAATAATCCATATCAAGCTGACTTGCGTAGCGGTCAGTATTTTTTACGCACGCTTAAGCTTATTATATTAAAACTTGAACTATTCCACCGACCACTCTGGTGTCGAACGTTTGCATTTGCCGGATGGCAGGAGAACACACCGCCTTGCCATCACGGACATCGAACGCACCTTGATGCAGCGGGCATTCGATAACATGGCCATCAAAATAGCCATCAGTCAGATCCGCACCACCATGGTTGCAAAGTGCCAACGAGGCATAGACGCCTGTCGGTGTGTCATATATCGCCAGTAAACGCCTTCCTATTTGCACTCTTGTGACCCACTTCTGCTCTAGCTCTGCTGCTGGAATGACATCTTGCCATTCTTTAACGTTCGGTTTTATCACGATTTATTTTTGGCAAAGGCTGGCTCTGTCTTTGTAGATAGCTGCCGCATGATATCGACATGGGCACCCATATAGCCGCTTTTATTGATGTAGATGTGGTCCTTGAGTTTTTTGTGCAGGCGCGGTAACGCATGGAAAGGCACCGAAGATACATAATGGTGTTCAGCGTGGTAGTTCATATTCCAGCATAAAAATCGCCATGGCAATGAAACAAGGTTTGTTCGAGTGTTGTCGCTCATTTGTTTGACCTGTGGTCGGCCAACGTGCTCCGTCATTCTTATAAAGCGCATTACAGGTTCACTTAAAATTAGTGGCAGGAACCAGTACCAAACAAGACCCCACCAGCCAGTCACGACCATTGCCAGAATCACCGCCAAGTAACCGCCCGCCATAATGCGTGCCTCCCAGAAAATTGTTCGGTGCTCCGACTTGGGAATAAAGCGAATTTCCTCTTCGCTCAGTTGACCCTTTACGTGTCTGAACAATTCATTAAATTTAGTTTTCCAGTAAGGAATAGCTGTCAGGTAAAACAAATAACCAGCCCAGCTCTTTGGCATAGGTACCAGTTCAGGGTCGTGGCCACGGAGTTGAGTGTAGGTGTGGTGGTCGCAGTGTTCGTAGCGAAAATGTCGGTTTGGCAGCATGATGATAAAGCCGCAAATATTGCCGACTAAGTCGTTTAACCAACGTGTTCTAAAGACGGTATAATGCACACATTCATGCTGCAATGAGAAATGATGCACCAGAATAACGCCATGAATAAACATTGCCGGCCAAACAAGCCACAAGCCTTTTGTCAATGTGATCAGATAGGTTGTAGCCGCCAAAAGCGCTATCCAGATCAATAACCTGCGCAAGGCGGGCATGTTGGATCGCAGCATGAACGATTTAAGTTCGTCGCGTGTAAGCTTACCCTCTGCCAAGGCTTGCGTTAGCGGGGTTACGATTGCTTCTGCCATGTATCGTCCTGTACTCGATATATCAATACAATCTCTTCTCCATAATAGCATTTGTAATATTGAATATAACTAATCTGCGCGTTAAGATAGATAAGCATCTCGTTTAGGACTAATCGACTGTTGATTACATTCAGCAAGAGTGATCCAAGCAATAACCTTCGTTCTCTTGCGTACCTGTTCATTGCTTTTTTGACAGTCCCCATGACTATCAATACCTCAACTGCATCGGACGTTATAAACCCACCAAAAATTGATGGCCCGTTCAGTGAATTTCATCTTGCACGACTGTATTATCAACCTACCGCAGAGCACTACTGGCACCCCCCCGGGAGGCCTTGGTGGCGAATAGACTGGCCGGAGGCCGAAAAACATCTAACCAGCGGCCTCAGTCGATACACACGCTTGGACAGCGCAAACGATAGCGCTCATATATCGCTAATGGACAATGCCATTTTTGATTACCCATATCTGTTTGCTCAGCAAGTGGGCCGCTGGCAGTTAAGTGAAGAGGAAATAACTCGCTTGGCCGAATATTTGAAACGTGGTGGCTTTATGCTTGCGGATGATATTCACGGACCTCAACAATGGCAAAGAGTCCAAGAGGTATTTTCCCGTGCACTGCCAATGTACCGCATTGAGACAATCAGTCCAGATTCTGCCCAATTGGCTATCGTGTTTCCGATTGATGAACTTACTCAGATACCCGGCCGTCGACATGTAGTTGGCTTGCGTGACGATGGCAGTGCTGTGGTTCGTATGCCTCACACACCGCAACAATGGCTCGGCATTAAAGATGAAAACGGACGGTTGATCGTAGCCTTCAATCTAAATATGGATATGGGTGATGCATGGGAGCATGCAGACGATGCGACTTATCCTAATGCTATGACTGCACTTGCTTATAAAGTAGGTATTAATTACATCATATATTCAATGACGCATTAAGCTAGAAACCAGCATAAGCTGCAAATTTCAGACTGCTGTGGTTCAGGAATAAGGATTGTGTTTGCCGTGCAGAACTATTTAGGCTACTGTGGAAGGCTATCTCGCGGCTAAAGCTCCTTGCCTGCTTCACTACACTGTTCCTCTCTTGAATAAATGATCATCGACTCAAAGGTACGTGGCATTCTTTACATGATTGTCTCCATGGGTGCTTTCTCGCTAGCGGACACACTGGTTAAGGTGTCTACTGCATCCTTGTCAGTGGCTCAAGTATTGTTCTTCTTAATGTCTGGCTCTTTGCTTTTATTTGCATCAATGACAAAGTTGCAGGGCAATAAACTAGTAGACAAACAAGCGTTTTCCAAAATTATGTTGCTTCGGTATTTTTTTGAAATAACCGGTATGGTAGGTATGGTTATGGCGTTGGCAAAGGTTCCTATTTCCTCTGTTGGTGCCATAACTCAAGCCACACCCATGATTGCAACTGTTGGTGCGGTTGTATTTTTAAAGGAAGATGTGGGGTGGCGTCGCTGGGGTTCAATTATTGTTGGTTTTATTGGGGTACTACTTATAATTCAACCGGGTGCGGTTGCGTTTAGTGTCGATATACTCTGGGCTGTACTTGCATTGGTTTCGCTAGCTATTCGGGATTTGACCACCAAGTTAGTACCAAAAGACATACCGTCTACAAGCATGGCAACTTACACGATGATAGCCGCAGTCACGTTCGCCACTCTATGGGTGTTGAGCAACAATGAAAGCTTTTTCCCTGACTCTACAAACTGGTTAGTCATCATTCCAATGGTGGTTCTTGGAGCCGTAGGGTATTTGCTGTTAATTGCATCAATACGAACCACAGACGTTTCGGTGGTCATGCCTTTTCGGTACACTCGTACTATTTTTCTGCTTGTGCTGGGCGTTATTGTGTTTGGAGAACAACCCAACGCACTGATGCTTACTGGTGCTGGTTTGATTATTATATCTGGCACCTACATGCTGTGGCGAGAGCAACAAGTTAAAACAATATTAGAATAGCGACTTTACAATCCACTGATTCGCGCGGTAGTACTGAAACAGTAGCCAGAGCAGATATACACCCTGAGTCAATTTAATAAAACTTGTTATAAACAGGAAAGCGAAATGTCATACCAACCAAACCCAAACCGCTACGAATCCATGGTTTACAGGCGTTGTGGAAATTCAGGACTTAAGCTACCTGCTATATCCTTGGGTCTGTGGCATAACTTTGGTCACGATGTGCCAGAAGATACCCACAGGGCACTTTGCCGCGCAGCCTTTGATCAAGGCATAACGCATTTCGACTTGGCGAATAACTACGGTCCACCACCCGGGTCCGCTGAAGAGAGCTTTGGTCGTGTACTCAAAACCGAATTTGCAGGCTATAGAGATGAATTACTTATTTCATCCAAGGCAGGCTATCTAATGTGGCCAGGCCCATACGGAGAGATGGGTTCGCGTAAATACATGATAGCTTCGTGCGATCAAAGTCTTAAACGCATGGGAATAGACTACGTCGACATTTTTTATTCACATCGATTCGACCCCGATACACCACTTGAAGAGACCATGGGTGCACTTGATACCATTGTCCGTTCCGGGCGAGCGCTCTATGCGGGTATATCCTCCTACAATGCAGAGAAAACACGTGAAGCCGTGTCAATACTAAACGAATTGGGTACACCCTGTCTTATTCACCAGCCAAGCTATAACATGTTTAATCGATGGGTAGAAACCGATGGTTTAAAACAAACTTTGTCAGAGCTTGGTGTGGGGTCGATCGCGTTCACCCCGCTAGCGCAAGGTATGTTAACCAGTCGCTACCTTGATGGTGTGCCACAGGGCAGTCGCGCTTCACAAGGAAAATCATTACTACCAGAGTTTCTCAATGATAATTCGCTTGCATCCCTGCGAGCGCTAAACACAATAGCTGAGAACCGGGGGCAAACACTTGCCCAAATGGCCATAGCGTGGGTGTTAAGAGATAACGGAATTACAACTGCGCTGATTGGTGCATCAAAACCCGAACAGATCATCGAGTGTTCAGGCGCAGTCAACAATCTGGAATTTACTGATGCAGAACTACAAGAGATTGATCAACACGCAAAAGATCAGGGTATTAACCTCTGGGCGAAATCATCGGCAACAGAATGATCGACCCCTGTGCACTGCGAATGACTTCAAAATTTTCAGCAAAATATAAGTTGCGATAATGAACTTGGTTATTTTTGATTGTGACGGGGTACTGGTAGACAGCGAGGCTTTGCTCATCGATTCAGAAATGAAGTTTCTACAGCAGCACGGCATTGAATACAGTACTGAATATTACATCGCAAATTTTATGGGAGTTCCAGTTCGTGATTGGAAAGCGAAAGTATTGGCGTTACTTATTGAGAAAACGGGACAACCGTTAACTGAGGCTATTTTTGAACCTTTGGAAAAGCAAATAAGCAAGAAGATCAAAGAAGAACTACAACCAGTTACTGGCGCACTTGACGCTATATGCGATATGAAACACCGCAAATGCGTTGCGTCAAGCTCATCAAACCAAACGCTTCATTCTAAGCTTGCCAGTACTGGTTTGCGGGAGCTATTTAGCCCACACATCTTTTCTACAGAGCTAGTCAAGAATGGGAAGCCCGCTCCAGATCTTTTTTTGCATGCGGCCAACCAGCTAAACGTGTCACCCACTGATTGCGTGGTTGTCGAGGACAGTGCCAATGGCGTGATGGCCGGTAAGCGCGCCGGTATGCAGGTAATAGGTTTTACTGGCGGCAGCCATTGCCCAGCAAATCATGCCAATTCGTTACAATCAAATGGCGCCGACTTTATCGCCTCAAGCTTCTCAGAAGCAGTTGAAATACTGGAAACAAGACTGGCACTCGATTAAGCCGCATCATCCCTGGCGCGCTATCGGGCCTGTTTATCCGTGTTTTAGACGGCGTATCCCAACACTAAATAACCGGGGAGCACATACGAAAAAACGATTATAACTGGCAAAGCGAGTCCAATCCACTACAACCAAGAATGATGAAACCAAACGAGTCATTCGCAGTCCAAAATCGCGGTAACATCGTACAACTAGTAAGGCACTAATTGCTATGAAAAGAGTTGGTCAATAGGCGACTGTGACTTTTTTAGATTGTATATATATTAACATTGGCACTGAATTTAAGGGCAATGCACAAACCAGTGCTGAGAATAGTTATCACCGAAACAAAGCAGATAACATCTACACAACACGCCCGTGGCAAAGGACACTAACTCATGTTCAGTGATGTATCCGCAATTGATCTCGCCCGATTTCAATTCGCTTTTACCATATCGGCGCATATCATATTCCCCGCTTTCACTATCGGACTGGCAAGTTTTCTTGCTGTACTGAACGCGCGTTGGTTGTGGACACGTGACGAGACTTACTTGCGCTTGTTTGAATACTGGAAAACGATATTTGCCGTTACATTCGGGATGGGTGTCGTATCGGGTATTGTTATGTCTTATCAGTTTGGCACCAATTGGTCGGTTTTCTCCGACAAAACCGGCCCGGTACTCGGTCCACTTATGGGTTACGAAGTGCTATCGGCGTTTTTCCTCGAAGCAGGTTTTCTGGGCATCATGTTGTTCGGACGCGAACGGGTTGGAGAAAAGATGCACATGTTTGCCACCGCGATTGTGGCCGTTGGTACGCTTATGTCGGCTTTCTGGATCCTTAGCGTTAACAGCTGGATGCAAACACCACAGGGTTACTCTGTAAACGAAGTTGGTCAGTTTATACCTCAAGACTGGTGGGCTATTATTTTCAATCCTTCGTTCCCCTACCGTTTCGTTCATATGGTGCTGGCGGCTTATCTGACCACGGCCTTTGTTGTTGGTGCAGTTGGCGCCTGGCACTTGCTGCGCACCCCAGACAGCCGTGCCGCTGCAATCATGTTTTCAATGGCCATGTGGATGGCAGTCATTGTTACACCAATTCAGATTTTTGCCGGGGATTTACACGGACTTAACACACTCGAACATCAGCCAGCCAAGATCGCTGCCATGGAAGGCCATTATGAGAGCTTTCCCGAAGGACGAGCACCGTTGATACTGTTCGGTCTGCCCAATGATGACACTGGCCAGGTTGATTACAAAGTTGAGGTCCCGCTTCTGGGTTCCCTTATCCTGACCCACAGTTTGGATACCCCTATCAGGGGGCTCGATGCATTCCCCGAAGATGAACGACCAAAATCTGCAATGATATTCTGGACTTTCAGGATAATGGTGGCTATCGGATTTGCCATGCTGTTTGTTGGGCTTTGGTCTCTCTGGGCGCGCTGGAAGAAGCGGCTGTACAAAGCAAAATGGCTGCATTGTGCAACTGTACTGATGGGGCCAACAGGCTTTCTTGCCGTCCTGTGTGGCTGGATTACCACCGAGGTAGGCCGACAGCCTTATACCGTTTACGGGCTACTGCGAACCGGGGAAAGTGCGGCACCATTGCAGGCCGAGGCGGTGGGCGCTTCGTTGCTGGCCTTCATCATCGTCTATTTTCTGGTATTCGGATCAGGTACGTTCTATGTAATGCGGCTGATGAGCAAACGCCCCAAAGATCGTATCGATATTAACGACATCGGACCAACGCGAACAGCCGGCATCACACCGATTGCGGCTAATCTGAATGAGCAGCATGTGCAGCCGGGGTTAGAGCCATGATCATTGACCTTCCACTCATTTGGGCTGGGCTCATCGCGTTTGCTGTATTGGCTTACGTGCTATTAGACGGATTCGATCTTGGTATAGGCATCCTGTTTCCATTGCTCGGGCCACGTCAGGACAGGTATCTGGCGATGAATACCATCGCACCGGTCTGGGACGGTAACGAGACTTGGCTGGTACTGGGTGGTGGCGGGCTGTTCGCTGTATTTCCGTTGGCTTATGCGGTCACTATGCCGGCACTTTATCCATTAATTATTGCGATGCTACTCGGCCTTGTATTCCGCGGTGTTGCTTTTGAATTCGTTTATCGCGCTAAGCGACTTAGGGGTTTCTGGGAATTCGGGTTCTGGGGTGGTTCGCTAATTGCGACCGTCGCGCAAGGTCTGGCGCTGGGCGCACTCGTGCAAGGCATCACTGTTAAAGATCGCGCCTATGCAGGTGGTAACTGGGATTGGTTAACACCGTTTTCATTGCTAACCGCCGTCGCGTTGGTGGCAGGTTACGCAACACTCGGCGCGACATGGCTTATTTTAAAAACCGAGGGTGTGCTTTCCACACGCGCCCGTCAACTAGCGCTTCCCGCAGCGTTTACACTGCTGGTGATGATTGGCATCGTGAGCCTTGCAACACCATTTCTTATGCCGCAATATTTGGCTCGCTGGTTTGAATGGCCTTCCGCGGTGTGGACTTTGATAATGCCCTTATTGCTCGCTTGGGTGATATGGCAGCTTTGGAAAGGCTTGCGCGATGAAAGCGATTTGAGACCGTTTCTTGCGACTGTGGGCATATTTACACTGTCTTATGTCGGACTTTGTGTCAGTGTTTTTCCGTACCTGGTTCCGCCATCGGTGACTATTGCCGATGCCGCTGCTCCGGACACGTCTTTAATATTTTTATTAACTGGTGCAGTGGTTTTGATTCCGATGATTTTGACCTATACGGCCTATTCTTACTGGGTATTCCGCGGCAAGGTCAATCCTGACGAGAGTTACCATTAATGCGCCGGTGGCTCTGGTTCGCAGGCTATTATTTGGCTGGCATAGTCATACTGGGTTCAATTTCACTGCTTATACGTGCGGTGCTTATGTAGCTTTTTTGATCGCTGATAACGTTAACCACTAAGATCGATGAACAAGTTCGAAAGACCAAGTGCGGATGGTTGCTCTTGTTGGCAATCTGTCCGCAATTGGCAATCAACTTAAGGCTTTTAGTTACTCCGCAATCGATTCAATGTGTGATTAGATCAGGTGTAATCAGGCCAGGTGTAATCAGGCCAGTGTAATTAAACCAGACGTATCAGATCAGGGCTTGGCAGCCCACGCGCTGCACCATGCTTCTGCACCCACTAAACTTCCAGAGAACAAGGGACACACACCGGCTTCGGCACCTTCATCGGCCTGATACAGAGCGCAGTTAGCGCAGTTCTGCCCTTCAGTTTCCGAGACCTCTTGATACTTCAAACCAACAGCCACAGGTGACTCTGGGTCTACCATTGGCATATCGTCTGCACGGGCTGGCAGGCTCGCTACCAGGTGTGCCAAAGGCACCACTGTGAGCCCGGTTCCGATAAGTTTATTAAAGTTACGGCGACTTTTATTTTTCATTCCGATTTCCAATTTTTAGGTTAATTTGTAAGTATTATCTGACAATATTAATTCTACCGAATAGATCTCAAAATGCAATTAGTCGACAATGTTTCCAGTTAGCAACGTTTGCTGAGACCCTACACCTTTTGTACGTTCTGCAGCGCTAATTGGTTTTTCATCAATGGGAGCTGCTTTTCACAGTAGAAGAGCCCTGATTGACGCTTAACAGAAGAAGAAGTCATCTACTTCAGTACGCGAAGCTCTACTGCGTCATAGCGAGCCAAATGATGTGTTTGGTGCCTTTGTTACCATGCGCGTAGACTGACTTTTGAGACACGTGTAAACCACATTGTCGCAACTGCCTGGCAAAATGAGGGTCTTGTGTGGCAGACCAGTACGCAAGCACACCGCCTTGGTGGAGTCTCTGAGTTGCACACTTTATTCCTGCCTGTGAATACAGCCAGTCGTTGCCGCTGCTACAAAGCGCTTCCGGGCCATTATCGACATCGAGTGCAATAATGTCATAACGTTGCTCATCGCATCGAAGCAGATCACTGACATCCCTGTTATAAACTTTCGTGCGAGTATCTGACATTGGGTGGCCTGAATATGCGCCTAATACACCTTGGTTCCACTCTATTACCTCGGGTACTAGTTCTGCGACAACAATCCGCGACTTTGGCCCTGTCGCCGCCAAAACTGCTGCAAGTGTAAACCCCATACCCAAACCACCGATTAAAACTTCCGCCTCAGTAGCATCCTCAAGCATGTCACAGGCGAGTGCGCCCAACGCATCTTCCGAGGCATGCTTACGGGTGGACATTAACTCCCCTCTGCCTGACACCACAATACTGCAATCATCTTTGCCTTGGTATAGCTTTAATACCCTATCCCCGCCAGGTATGCTGGCTTGTCCCAGTAAGGTTCGTTTCTTCATCTTGTTATGCCTGGTGATGTAGCTATTGCATCACCTGTCCAAAAACCCACCCGACTGGCGGGACCAAAGTGATGCATAGCGCCCGCCCTGACTAATCAGTTCGTCATGGGTACCTGTTTCAACTATACGACCCTCATCAAGCACAATAAGCCGGTCCATCGCAGCAATAGTTGACAGTCTGTGGGCAATGGCAATGACTGTTTTTCCTGTCATCAAATCGTGAAGGCTGGCTTGAATTGCCGCTTCTATTTCTGAATCCAGTGCTGATGTGGCTTCATCGAGAACCAAAATCGGTGCGTCTTTGAGTAGTACTCTGGCAATAGCAATTCGCTGTCGCTGTCCGCCTGACAACTTAACGCCTCGTTCGCCTACGTATGCATCAAGTCCGGTACGGCCCTTCCCGTCCTGCAAATTTTTTAAAAACTCCAGCGCATGCGCCTTTTTTGCTGCAGCTAAAATTTGTTCTTCGGAGGCCTGTGGCCTGGCGTACGCAATATTGTCCCGAATGGATCGATGCAACAGTGCCGTGTCCTGGGTCACCATACCAATGGATGAGCGTAACGATGACTGCATGACATCTGCAATGGACTGACCATCAATTACAATAGAACCATTGTCGATATCATAGAGACGCAACAACAAATTCACGAGCGTGGATTTACCTGCACCTGAAGGCCCCACCAATCCAAGCTTTTCCCCAGGGGAAATACGTAAAGAAAAATCCTCGATAACTGGCCCTTTATCAAAACTCCTTCTAGTAGACTCAACCGAGAGTTTATCTGAGCGTTCATCAACATCAGACCGGCCGTAGTTGAAGAAAACGTTTTTAAAGTCAATCTGTCCTTGATTAACTTTTAATTCACCGGCATCGGGCGCATCCTGAAGATCAACCGGTTGTGCGACACTCTGCATAGAATCTTGTGCCTGTCCCACATTGCGAAACAAACCGTTGACTTGACCAAGAAATCGATTGGCTAGCAGGTTCAAACGCAGCACAAGGCCCATAGCGAAAGCAATTTGTCCAACCGAAATATCACCTCGCTGCCAAAGCATCAGGCACAAGTAGCCAATGCCGATAAGCATCAAAGAATTGTTGAATATCACCCAGATACGGAGCATCGCTATAGTGCGTCCAAATTGACGAGCATTAGCGATCAGCCCTTGCATGCCCTCAGCGACGAACTGATCTTCGCGTTCGGGTTGGCTGTCTATCTTGACCAGATTGATGTTGGAGTAGCTGTCTACCAAACGACCGGTCAGCACCGATCTGGCATTAGCAACCTGCTTTGCAGTATCGCGCACCGCAGGCACGTAGCGAAACAAGATGACGGCGTAGATACAAATCCAAAGACACAGAAAAAGCGATAGCCGCCAGTCAAGATCAAGAAACAATATTAATGTACTGATGACATACAACAGTATCAACCACACTGTATCGAGCAATATGATTAAAAAATCGGTGACCGCATTGCCTGCCTGGATCACTTTGGTGGCAATACGCCCGGCAAAATCGTTTTGAAAGAAATTCAGGCTTTGGCGTACCACATTTCTATGTGACTGCCACCGAATCATATTAAAGATGGATGGCCCTACAGTCTGCTCTATCAGCAATATTCCCATGACCATGATCAACACACGTATCACACCCACAAACAACACCATCCAGGCAAAGGTTGCCCAATTATCTTCAAATACCGTATCTACATTGGCCCCATCCAGCAGATCAACCAATGTACCAATAAAACCAAACAACGATATTTCAATCCACGCCTGAAGCCCTCCAAAAACCAGCAGCCCCAGAAACACCCATGGCGCCTGAACCGCAAAATAAACGATAAACCGCAGAACAGACTCACCTGGAGGCCGCTCTGATTTGGACACTTTGAAAGGATCAACAAGATTTTCAAAAAAAGAGAACATGTAACTTTTTGTTAGTTCAACTGTTGCCTGGATGCTGCTGAATGGTCATATGAGGAAATGGAATACCCCAGCCTTCTTTTGTGCACACATCCACTAAAGTTCGCTGTATAAGCCGATCAAACTTGTTGTAGGCTTTCGCAGCACTTTGATCTAAAGTCACGTATATCCAATAATTTAGCGATGAGTCGCCAGCAGATTGAAATTCAACTACCACCTCTTTAATGGCACTGGCAAGATCAGTTTCGTGCAGGGAATCGAACACCGCTTGTTGAAACCGTGCAGGCACTTTGGTCAGACTAATGTCTTGATGCTGATAGTCAATTCCAAACGTAGATGAAATGCCAAAGAAGTCACCGCGTGACAAGTTTTTAAAAGTCCAGGAGTAAAAATCTGTGGTTGGTACTGTGGTGATAGTACCTCCTCGATCATTTAATTCCACGGTTTCCGGAGTGAGTCGTGTTACCTCAAACAGCCTTCTTCCCTCGAGTAAAATAAAGTCTCCTTTACTTGCCGGGAACCAGGGCTCTTTGCCAGCTGGTCGCGATATCAGTTCATTCATTTGACTTAACGGCAATCGAATAACACCTGTTAATTCAGGGTTACGAAGCACAGAGTACATATTCAACGATGTGACTTGCCATGGCAAACCACCATACATCACTCGCTCTTCTTCACGAATACCGCCCAGATTAAGCAATAGTTTAGCTTCTGTTACGAAGCGGGGAATGGCTTGTCGAAGGCCAAGCACAATGCCAACAGCAGCTAATATCGATAAACCCATTAACAGTAAATCGCCGCGAATGTAGAAGACGGAGATAATCGCTATGACTATCATTATAAAGGTGAGTGCACGAAATCCATATTGGGCCACTCTGGTGCGTGTTCGATAGTCACGCTTGCTCGCACCCTTCGTTTTGACTCGGCTCAGACCAAGAAAGCCACGCATCAATAACCACACCAGGAAGGCGGCCAGTGTCGCCAAAACTAATGTAAGCCCCCTGCCTTTGAAAAAGTTGCCTAAAGCCTCACCTACTGTTTGACTCCAGCTGGTATCAGGGTTTTGCAATTCAGCAAGCTGACTCTGGGCTAAATCAAGTTTTTGTTGATTCTCGGTTTTTCTTGATAGCCAGGTGTTTTCTAAATTGATTAGTGTTTTCTGAGTCGTCGTGTCTTTGGTTATAACCTTATTTTTGGCTATGGATTCTAATGCGGAATTGATAACACTGGTTTGCTCTTGATTTTTTTCGATCAGTGTTTGTAATTGGCTTATTTTTCGTGGCTTGTCGGTCAGCGCTTTCAAATTTGCAACAATTGGCTGCATAATTTGACTCACCTCTTCACGCCAATTAAATGAAGTATCTATCTCTCCTAAAATAGCCACATCAACAGTGCCAATCGCAATTTGCTCGAAAGTGGTCTGCTGTTTTTTTATTTCAATATTTAATAACTCGAGCTCTTGTTCAAGTTCGGGTAGTTCGTCAGGTGGTGCACTTCTAATCTTGATTCTCAGTTCACTTCTGGCTTTAATAGATGCATCTACCAAAGACTGCACAGTCTCCAGGCCGCTGGCAGTATCGGAAGTCCCGCTTGGCACCTCCTGCCCATACACGACACTCGATGCCAAAATAATGGTTGCTACAAATGCGACTAAATAAGGCGTAATGATTTTTCGCTGCATTGTACTGTGTATCCCTTAAATCTATTTGACGAAGGCGTGCTCAAACTATAGTACGAGCGAAAACATGAGGGAGTACTTTAGCTCCTGCGACGGCGGCGTTTTGGTAGATTTACCCGGTATTTGAACTCACCTATCGCACTATTGATCATATCTTTACGATCTGTGCGAACCGGGTATACCGCATAAACTGACCTTTGAATGGGCTTTGCACCCTTAACCAGAAACAGTTCGCCGCCTTTTATTTCATCTGCGATTTCACGGCTGGCAAGATAGGCAGCACCGCCAAACTCTTGCAAGAAATCGAGCGCTGTAGTGGCACTTGATATGCGCAAGGCTGATTCGACGGCATCAGGATAAAGTCGACGCAGTTGTAAGTCCACGCTTAAACCCCAGTCAATGGCTATGTAACCAGCACCCATTGCCTGTTCGATGTCCAATCCCTGCTGTGACGAGACCAAAACCAGCTCCAGTTGCGCGACCTCGTTTATTTCCAGCACATCAATTTGTGGAGGCTCCATGATAAAGCCGAGATCTAATTGGCCATCCAGTAAGCGCCGTACCAGCGTTTCGGGGGTGTGCGACTCCAGAATAAGTGCCAATTCAGGGTAAGCCCGGTGAACATCATGAACCCACTCCTGCATGCCTCCGTCCCAGACACGGGTGGTAGCACCAATAGCAAGCTGTGAGACTGACTGCCCCAGCGATACATCGTGACGAGCTTTTCGCCACTCGGCAATCAATCGTTCAGCATAGCGTTTGAACCGATGACCTTCCGGCGTTAAATCGATCTGCCGTCTGTGCCGAGTAAACAAGGCTACTCCCAATGTTTCCTCTAACAGTTTTATCCGGGAGCTGACCGCCGCTTGTGTAACGAACAACTCATCGGCCGCTTTGCGAAAATGCCGCAGGCGCTCTACTTCCAGAAACGTTCGCAGTAGTTCAATATCCACGCTTTGATCAATAAATATGAATGCCGATTATCAACAGTATAATCAGTTTTACTTATTAATGAAATTATCAGAGAATTTTCAATAAAAACAATCTTGGTAATCCCGCAAAATTAGAAATCATCGTGACCACTGTTGAAACCAGGTTTTGAAGTTGATAAGAGGGATATTTTACTACTGGTGAAGCAATGAATGGGCGCCGCAAACTCAGCGACGCCCAACGCAAAAATCAACATACTTTATCGCTACTTGACTCGATATCGAACACCGAATACAGCAGATGTCGCCCAATCATCGTTGCTGGTGTCCAAATTAGGTCGGTCTGTCGTATCAACTGCCGACAACGTTAAACCCAAGTCCAGCTTGTTGGTGATATGGTATAAAAAAGCCGATGTCAAAGTATTAGTAGTGAAACGTGAGTCAGCAGCATCGTCAGCTTGTTGAATAGCCAGCGCCCAACTGTTTAACCAATCAATGCGATCGGATATCTCGTAGCTATATGACAATTGGTTGCTGAGTATTTGTACCGTGTTATTACCAAAGACAGGCTCGTAGCTTGCTGTATTAATTAGCTGACCTCGTAAACCATATGGCTTTGCATACTCAAACTGAAATAATAGCTTGGGATCATTGTCGGTTATACCAGAGAAATCACTGGATTGAAAACCTGCGCCACCGCGCACTATCCAACCATGACGACGCGCACTAATTGGTTCGTCGAAAAGAATGTCATCAAGTTTTACTGTGGCTAAAGCTGTTAGATTATCACCGCTTAGCACACCTGCCTCCTGCATAACTGATTCCATATCAGAGTACCACTGGCTTTTGTATTCGTCGGCACCTTGCTGACTAAGATATTGATCTTCTTTACCAATAATAGCCGCTAATGCCAGCAACTCAGAATCGCTCATTTGTTTTGCCAATAAACCATAGCCACTAAGAGCTTCTTGAACTCGCAGCGCTTTTGCCAATGGTGTTGCGTTCCATATCCGGCCATAACCCAGGCCAACGGTCACTCCAATATTGTCATCGATTGCTGAATCCTGATGTGCATAAGAACCCGCCCCAAAATAAAACAGCTTCTCGCGCGCAGCACTAAAATACACATCTGTATTAACTCTAGCGCTGAAGCCAAAATCAGATTGAGATTCGTCACCATCATTTGGTCCCCGGGATGCATTGGAGTTACCATCAACGGTATAACCCCATACTTGGCGCTGCGAGCTATTGCGCTTGGTGTAGAAACCATCCAGCAAAGAACTATAGCTTGCTTGATCTTGATTACCCGAGTTAGCCGTAGCGCTAAAGTCAATGTAGGCTTCATCGAAAGCGGTGTCAGGGTCTTTAAAATCAGTCAGCTCTATGGCGTTTACTGACTGAGTTATTGTCATAATAGCAACAATAGTAATGGACTTCTTAAACATGGTTATCTCCAAAAAAAAGGAATCGGGAAAGCAAAAATTGAAAGATTTTTTATTACTGTTTTTGCCTTAGACTTTCGTGCACGCATGAAAGTCACATTTGTAATACTGTCAATGTGAATAAGTAATCTGTAGCGCATCCAAGGCTCGATACAGACGCATTTTTGCTGCACTCAACGACAAATCGAGCGATTGAGAAATATCCTCCAGCGATAGGTCAGCATAAAAGCGCAAGCTGAGCACCTCTTGATGCCTGCTACTCAATCTCTTTATCGCGTCTTGCACTAACGCTGATCTTTCGGCTGATGCAACTGCGTCATCATCTGAAACGTACCGATTCTCCTCGATGAGAATCAATGAGTACACAAAGTGATCGCGTATAGCGCTCGATGTGCGTTTTTTGACCATGGAATAGCAATGGTTATCCGCGATACGTGTTACCCACGTGCCCAGCTGTGAGCGGCCTTCAAAGCCACCTATAGCATTAATAACCTTTACTGAGACTTCCTGAACTGCGTCTTCTGCATCGGGCTCATTTCCTAACCTCGCGATACAGCGACGCAATAACCAAGTCCTTTGACCAGCCAACCAATCGCTGAGCTCGTTCTCCCATCCACACCTTTTTTCACGACAATGCTTGACTAAAAGCTCATCTGTTAAAGGTGGACGGCTGGACTTAGATTGATTTTTCTTGCTGGTAAACATTCTCCCCTTCAAGCCAGCCAATACCGGCGTCGTTTCGATGGGGTGAATATTCAACTAATTGTGTTGATTAGTATATCTATATATTTTTATCGTATTGATAAATATATTTTATTATGGATCAGACCTTCCCAGGAATGCGGTTTTGAGTTCTGGCGACGCGATTTAAATGTTCGTTATCCGATCGTTAAACAATTCCACTGTGGCCAACGAGCACACTGATTCTATTTATTCAAATATTAACGTTATTGGTTGCCGCCTGAGTGCGCCAAACGAGCTATACAATCGCAACGTCATCGGTGTGATCTAAATGAAAGGTTTCAACCCAGTCGGCAACATCATTGCTGTCAGCAACGAATCTAGCAATGTGATAAATCGCATCGCCTTCGTGGACGATAGGCAATTCAAGACGCCCTATAACGACGCCATCAACATCAGCGATAATCTGAATCCGGTCATTACTACTTGGATCATCTACATGCCCCAGCACGTCGCCTTTACTGACTTGCGCACCTAAACCAATTACTGTATTCAGCATTCCGCTTTCTGGCGCTCTTACCCATCGACTACTTCGCGCAATGTACGGTTCACGTTTTAATTTATGTTGTTTTTTTAATGGTTTCAGCATACCAAGCGTGCGCATAACACTGATAATACCCGCTGACCCGGCTCTAATCGCGACTTCGTTATAGCGCAATGCTTCCCCTGCTTCATAGAGTAGAGTTGGAATGCCAAGATCTCCGGCTGCAGCTCTTAAGGAACCATCGCGTGTAGCAGAATTCAGTAATACCGGTACACCGAAGCCCCTGGCCAAACGTTCAGTTTCCTCGTCCTCAAGGTTAGCCCTGATTTGCGGTAAATTCGATCTGTGATTAGACCCCGTATGAAGATCGATACCATGCGTACACCGCGTGACTACCTCGTTGACAAATAAATGCGCTAAACGAGCCGCCAGCGAGCCTGATTCAGAACCGGGAAAGGCACGGTTTAAATCTCGCCGGTCAGGCAAATAACGACTTTCATTCATCAGGCCGTATGCATTGACCATGGGCACCGCAACCAGCGTGCCCTTCAGTCTGGAAACTACCTTCGTTGCCAGCAACCGCCGGATGATTTCGATGCCGTTCAACTCATCGCCGTGAATGGCCGCACTCACAAATAGAACAGGACCATCCTGTTTACCGTGAATCACATGGATTGGCATCGCCAACGTGCTATGCGCTTTTAACTTGGGTAGTGGTAAATCTACAACGGTTCGAGAACCAGGTTTTATGGAGAGTCCCGCTATTTCAAAAGAACTACGCATTGTCTCTACTCTTGTAATCACAAAGCTGTGGAACTGTCATCTTTATTACCTGACTGCACTGGATAAATTGGTTTGGATTAATTTGGATTGGGCTGGATTGCTTTGCGCTAAGCTGTATCAAGCTACCGGAGTTTCTGATAATGGCACATCGCTGACCAAATCCTGAATCTTGGGCTGACGCCGCCGGCGTGTCTTCACAGGAACCATTCCACGCATGGATTCAAGCTTGCCATAACAGAGCAACTTATCATCAGCTTCGAGAACACGACTTGATTTTGGGTTAGGAATGATTTTACTGCCACGATAGAGGGTCAATACATTGATGTCTTGCTCAGAGAGTTTTGTATCTGTGATAGAGACTCCAACGAAATGTGAGCCTTCGGGAATATAAATTTCACTGACCCCATATCCTTTGCTTATGGTGAGTCGTTGGCGGATATCAATCTCAGGGAAGTCAACCTGCGCAGCAATGTAGTCTATAACGCTACCAGCGATATCCATTCCTGTGCAAGTCTCGATGCCTTCCAACCCGGGTGATGAGTTCACCTCCATGATTTGAGGGCCTGATTTGCCTTCCAGCATATCGACACCGGCAACACGTAAACCCAAAATTTGAGCAGCGCGGACAGCAGTTTCTACATATTCTTCAGACAAATCGACGCCTTCTGCTACGCCACCTCGATGAACGTTGCTACGAAATTCCTGACCCTGAGCAACGCGACGCATAGCCGCCACCACGCGATCGCCGACTACAAATGCGCGAATGTCTTTTCCCTTACTTTCTGCAACAAATTTTTGTATCAGGACATTTTGCTTCTGGCTTTGCAATAACTCGATAATAGATTCAGCTGCATTAATTGTTTCAGCTAGCAGTACACCAATGCCCTGTGTGCCCTCGATGAGCTTGATAACAACAGGCGCACCACCGACCCGTTCAATTGCCGGTAACACATCTTTTTTATCACGCACAAAAGTTGTCCTCGGAATACCGATATGATGTCGACTCAATATTTGCAGGCTACGCAGCTTATCGCGAGAGTTGGTGATACCTGCCGATGTGTTGGCACAAAAAATATCCATTTCCTGACATTGACGCACCACGGCTGTGCCGTAGTAGGTTATTGATGCACCAATTCTAGGTAGCACGGCATCGTACGTACTCAGTACCTTTTGGCGATAATACAAGTCCGGAACGCCTTGTTGCAGATCTATCGCGAACTTCAGCGTATTCAATACTTTTACCGTATGGTCGCGTTGTTTGGCAGCTTCTACCAGACGCCTTGTACTGTAAGAATTGGGACCGCATGACAATATTCCGAGCTTCATAATCGTTATCCAGTTTATAAAAATGAGTAAGATGAAGAATTTACTTTGAACGTATATAAGCGATCAGTTTTTAGTTTGTGTAGCGCTTTTAACATAATTTTTTTCATACAGCCCGCTTGCGTTTTGGCCGTTTGCCGATCAGATAGGATTGAGACGGGTCTACTTGAAAACGTCCTTCCATGGCGGTTCGTCCAAGCAGCATTCGGAACAACATGTTGTCCCGAGAAGTTAAGGTTAGCTCGATGGGCCAACGGTGTTCACCCAAGGACACCATTGACCCGATGACCCAGCGCATTTCTGTGTGTCCTCCTGAATCTGTCACCTCGCGTTGATCAATCACATCCGCTGTACACAAGACCACCTCATCAACGTCTCGCTGATTAGGGTGAATTTTAAACTCCACACGCATTTTCCCGGTTTCTTCAAACGCATTCACTTCGAAAGCATGTAGAGACGAGGTTCTCGCGCCAGTGTCGACCTTTGCTTTCAGTCGAACACTTTCCAGCGCCTCTAACCGTACCCATTCTCGCCACCCTATGGTGGTTAAAGCTCTGTTTTGCATATTAAGGCTGATTGTCCATTCCGACTCTATTAAATTTTAAGTAGCTATCGCTAGCTGAGCAAAGCCTCAGCCTCCCGAGGTATTCAAAGCGTAGCTTGTATGTCGCCTACAGGACCCTTTCCAATCGGATGCTATAGGTGAATCGGATTGGTGTAACTGCCATAGTGTGAGAGTCTCATCTTACAATGAAAGTCACATTTTTATTTTTCACAGGCTATGCACTTGTATCAGAAAGCATCCAGAGCAGCGTAGCGACACAATTCTGATGGGACTCATACCGCACGATTGTGCTGGTCAAATCTATTGAAACTGCGTTCGAGTAGCATAGATTTAGCTAATTAAGGGTCTTTTCATTAAAAAGCTGACTATTTTGTGTTTCAATAGCTCTATAAATAAGAACCTACTCAACACAAGGAAATACCGATGCACCAATCAGTTCTCAAAACTATCACTTGTCTGTGTCTTGTTGTCGTTTTACAAGCCTGTGCAACTAAAAAGAATACTTTTGGCGGTTCGGTCAAAGCTGAGGGAAAAGCGGTCACAGCTATCGGCAAAAAATGGGAAAAAGGACAAGCCATGATTAAGAAAGGCAATAGCCTGGTACGTAAAGGTAACAAGCAAATAGCTGACGGTGAAGAAAATGTCGCCGACGGAAAAGCGATGACCACAACTGGTAAAAAATTAGTGGAAGATGCTGAAGCAGAGTACGCTAAATTAAATGTAGCCCCACCAACAGAATAAAGCTGATCGCGCCCGAGCCATTTTCAATCTGTAACTTTGAAAAATGTGCAGCAGTGTCATTAATCGCTACTTTCGAAAGTAAATACAACATCGCCACCACTGCGTGACTCAGTGGTCTCTGAAATCAGCTTTATTACACTATTAACTGAATAGTTTAGCTTTAAAGTGGACACCGGTTCAAACAAACCAATACCATAGCTAACGAACAATTTCGGGGTTAAGTATTTACCAACGACCAATGCAGCTTGCTCACCTGTTTCACGCAGCTCTGAATCTATTGCTATTGAATCAACCCCCAACTTATCACCAAACTTCTCTGTTAATAGCTTGCCACCGGCTACTCCCAAGGCCATGGCAGCCTGGCGCACTGCACTGTTCTCAGACGGTGAATTGTTCTGTAGCGAGCGTCCCAGCACTAAATAAGATAATTGCTCAGACTCGGTCATTGGTGGTGTTGAAAAGAGGCTGAACGTAGGATCTGTTACCACTCCTCTGGCGCGAACCCCGACACTGAGTTCGCTGGTGACATTGCGCACAGCCTCCAAATCAAAACCAGGTTCGGCGATCGGACCACCGGCATAAATGATGTTGCCCTTTTGCACTTTCAGGTTTTGTCCGTATGCTTTAAATGTCCCTTCGTCAATGTTCAGTGTCCCGGTAGCCGTGGTTTCCGAACCGGATGACTCCTTCACATTAATTGCCCCACTCATTTTAGCTTTCAAGCCAAAGGCGTCAATCAGCACTTGATCACCCAGTGCGACCGTGATCGTGCCATCTATGTCGAAGGGCGCCGCAATTTTTTCTTCAACAGGTTCGTTTGTCACGATGACTTGGTCTGACGAGGCCACCAGAACACCGGCTGGAATTTCATTGGGCGTAATTTCCAGTACGGGGATATCAACCCTGCCACTAAATTGTAAACCTTCGTTTCGGAATTTAAGGTCAATATTTGGCGAGATACTGGCCCTGGTATCCAGAGAGTCAACTACTTGAAATTGATCACCTGACAAGTTTAACGACACCAACAGATTCTCAGGGTCAAGGTTTGCCTCGCCGCTGACCTGCAATTCGCCTTCTCCAGAGTCAGCCTGCATTTGTAATTGCACCACCATGTCATTCTTGGCTTTCACTGAGGCTGTTATATTGCGGATGTGCGTGCCAGGTGTCAGCAGTTTCAAATCACCGTCGCGAAACTCTATACCGCCTCTGATTACAGGACGATCAGCAGTACCACTGAATTGCATATCGGAATCTAATCTTCCGCTAATCGATTCCAATTCCGGTGCAAGCTCAGTCAGAAAATCTATGTTTTCAATACTACCAATCAAAGACCCGTCAATCGCACCCGTTGCAACGGAGTCGACGGGGCCACCAACCGTGAGTTTGGCATCCATCCGGCCTTGCTGGCCTAAATCCAACCGTGCTGATGCGTTAAGACCATCTTTGTTCAAGATTGCAGCTACAGTGCTTTGTTGTGTTGTTAAAATACGCACAAAGTCATCTTCCGGTCCTAACACATCAACATTAAGATTATTCAAACTCAGCTTCAGCTCAACATCGGGGTCGGCACCTGTGGGTATTTGAGCCCGACCCTCGCTACTGATGATTCCTGCGAGCCGAGTCGTGTCTGGAATAAAAGATTCAACATAACTGATGGGTAGCTCAGACAAATCGTAGTCAACGGTTAACAGCTCTGGTGTTCGCATCGCATCTAGGCACACGGTCGCGTCAGAGCTGGCCAGACAGGCTTGCTCTACCGTTGTTTCATCAGCACTGATTCTCGCCTCTACGGGCTTGGTCAAAGACCAGGCAGCAAAATCTCTTGGTGCTAAAATTAGATTATTGAATGTAGCATTCCACACGGACTCGACAAGCCCACCATCGATTTGGACATCGACATCTCCTTGATCGGTACGTGCCTCAAAAGCAATGGCATGTTTTTCTGTAGTACCAGCAAGGTCGAAATCTACCCGGCTTAGCGCTATGCCCGGCGCACCTGCATTATTGACATTTAGTTGGACATTAATGCCGCCACCCGGGGACGGATCTACATTGGCATCCAGATCTACAGCTTCCACTTTAAGATCGGTGTACGCCAAATTGCGTACCCGGATATTACCGTTGACAATCGGCAATGGCAGTGACCCTGTTACCGTGCCACCGCCAACTATACTGCCAGTGGCATCAGGCAATATAGACGCGAGATCAGGACTATCTATTTGCCAATCTAACGACGAGCTCTTGCCTAGAACTCCATCTGCATTCAACCTGGTATCAGCAGTTTCAAAATTAAATTGTTCAATTAGTAGCTCGCCATCACCGCGACCAGAACCTTTGGCGCTGAGTTGCAAGGGTAAATCCTTGAGCAATCCGGATACGTCTAGTTTGTTTAGCGAAAGGGTGGGTACTTCGTTTTCTTCGTCAATATTGACATCGAGATCAATGGCCAACTCACCAGGCATCTCGCTGGCAACAACCCCTGGATTCAACCCATTGGCAAGCAACGAGACTTTTCCAATCAGCGCATCTGCCCAATTCAGGTTTGCTGAGCCTTTAAAAGTTCCTTCCAATGCCTGGCCTTCAAGCAAGGGCACGTTTATGTGCTCGGTGGAACCCTCACTGGCGACTTTTAATTGCAATGGACCTGCCTGGGCATGTGTCGTAGTTGTATCGGTGAGTAACGTGTAGTCATCGGGTGTGCCGAAGAGGCTTAATTTACCATTCGTGTTTTTTATCTGTGACCCGTCCAAAGGCCAGCTGAGTTCGGTCCAGTTAACATCAACAATAAATGACGGATTGGTATAACTCGCCCTGGCCTCGAGATCTCCATCGCCTCCAACAGATGCATTAATAGTTGCCTCAAGATCTTCAGGCGTACCGGTAACTTTGACATCCCCTGCACCACTGGTCATCAATGGCTCTCCTGCCAGAGGCCATTGTGCGTCTTGCCAGCTGGCGTTAATGTTTAAAAGCGGAGATTGCCCTGATAGGTCTACCGTGCCATCGGCCTCAAGCGATGCAGGTTGTTCCTCTACGTTAATCGCGAGCGAGCGTAGATTTAACAGCTGACCGTCCATGTCCAGATCTGTTTGGATTTTAACTGCGGTCTCAAGCAACCCATTAATGGCAACATTTGCACCAGCGGTTATTTTGTCTACCGGACCGTTTACACGCACGTCTCCATTAATGTCTATTTCTGGTAAATCAGCTTTTATAGAAGATAACGCGTCTGTTTCAATGGTCACGATACCATCAAGACTCAGTGACTCCAGCGGGTTATCAATCACTAAATTTGCTTGCACACCATAAGGGTTTGCAATCGTATTTTCGATCGTTATAGAACTGGAATTACCGTTTATTTGTGTTGTACCATTAACGCTAGCCAAATCTGGCTGCTCTATAGACCACGTTGCGGTAGCCTCTAGCGGATACTGTTCTTTAGTTTCGGCTTTTAATGCGGTATCAAGCTTTAAGATAGGTGAATCGACTTGCAGCTCAAACTCAAGTTTTTCGCTTTGATCGTAGAGAAATCGACTATCTATCGAATTGATGACAATAGGTTCGGCATCTGGTGATAGTTGTATCTGCATATCGCCAACGTGCAGGGAGTCAAGTTCTACTCCTACTGGCAAATCAAGCTGTTCCTTCAGGCTAAAAGGCTCTGCTGGTGGAACAGGCTCTTCTTCTTTGTCCGACGGTTTCAATTTCACCGACACGCCCGTAATCTTTGCGCTCTGTACTCGCAGCACTCGGTCTTTGAAACCTGGGGCTTGCCAGTCAAGTTCGACACTATCGACAATGATATTACTTTGATCGGATTGTTGCGTGAAACCAGTAATGGACAGCGGCCCCAGCACGCGCCCAGAGCTGCTCTGGATACTAACGCCAGCTGGCTGCCAGCGCTGCACTTGACTGGTTATGAACGACAACCCACTCTCAGTTGCAATAAGGTAGATGACAATAGCGATCAGAATGATGGGTATGAGCAGTAACCCAAGAAGCCATTTTTTCACAAATCAGCCCCTATACTAATATGGATTCGGTATGCAGTAGCGTCTTCATCAAGAGGTGTTGCTACATCAATCCGTAACATTCCTACTGGCGATTGCCATCGAAGCCCAGCACCAACTGATCGCTTAAAATCAAAACTACTGGTGAGCGAGGCATCTCCCATGTCCGCAAACACCGCTGCACCAAATGATTTGTAAAACAGGTAGTCCGTTTCCAGACTAAACGACGCCAGATATTGACCACCGATAACATTGCCCTCGTCATCAGTTGCACCTATCGATTGATAACTGTACCCTCTCACGCTTTTATCGCCACCAGCATAGAAGCGAGAAGTTGTTGGCAATAAATCAAAATTATCAATGCTGGTTGCGCCCAAGTGAACCTTGGTCAGTACCCTGGATTTCTCCCCCGGTGACCATACCGTTTGCAATGCGCCGCTGGCTTGAACAAACGTGGCATCAGAAAGCACCTCACTGCTTGCGCCGTGCGCATCAACCGTCCAACTGTAACCCGACTTTGGAAAAATGACGTTGTCTACTTTTGCAAAAGAGAGCGACACCCCAGGGGTGAAGTACACTATATTGGTCGTTGAATCTCCAATGGTATACTCCTCCGTCGCATAGTTAAGGTAAAGCCGACGCTGCAATTTACGCCAGGTGTCGTTGTAGCTGGTACCAAGCGTTAGTCGCTTGGTTCGACCATCACCCACTTCTTCGTCACCCACTCTGGCCAAAAACCGTAAACTGTCACTACCAGCCTCGCCCAAGGGAATAACGTAATTGGCTGATGCCGTTTTTTTAATACTGGATAATAGAATGTCGGTGCTAAGCCTGTGTCCCCTGCGGTTAATTCGCCGAAACTCTGTACCGAACTTCACACGTGGACCGGTATCTGTTCCATAGCCAAACGCGAACATATATTGGCGCTTTTTCGAAGGAGTGGCGTTAATAGTAATCGGGATGGCATAATCAACGGCCGCAGAACGATCAGCCTCTATCTCCACATTGTCGAAATAGCGACTGTCGGATAACGATAATTGCAAATTAACCAATTTGCCGGATTCAAACTTATCACCTGCTTTAAAGGGAATGTACGATTCGATAAGATCAGGGTCAATAGCCTCTTGGTCAAACGAAACCTCACCAAAGTAATATTTACTGCCGGTTTCCAGCTCCAGACTAACCGCTGCGCTTAATTGTTCCGGGTCGATTAAAAGCTCACTGGTCAGATAGCGAGAATCCAGAAAACCTTCCCGTATTGCCACATTGAGTAAAGTTGATTTGGTCTGTTCATACAAACTATGTTGAAGTTGCACGCCTGCCTGTAACGGTATTTTTTTAAGCGCGTCTGAAATAAGCTGATCATCTTTACCGTCACCCTTAATTTGAACGCTGACTTGGCTAAATTTGACGGGCTTACCTACGTCAATGTTGTAACTGGCTTGCCAAACGTCGTCTATTAACTCAAGTGAAGACTGTATTTTTGGGGTGTAGTAACCAAAGGGTTGTAGCGCAGCTGAAATTTCCTGGTCCGCAACCCGGTGTAGTCGGGGTAACCTGCTAATTGATCTCTCATCTAATTCAGCCGGAGGCTTTCTTTTCAATTTATCGACGATAGTGACATCAGCCGTCAATTTATTAATACTCAGATATTGTTCGACATTGTTTCTTTGTTCATCCTCTATACCAGTGACTCTGACTTGCAGGCCGACGGCCATGGCCGAGCTTGACATAAGCACCAGTAACAGCAGCACACAACACGGCCAAGCAATGATGTACCAACAACGACTCGGGTTAGTAATGTACAAAGACATGTTTGCAAATAACAATAATTTGAAGACCGGCTCTTAATTACTGAGGCGCTAAAGACCCTCAGAGCACTTACTAATAAGTGGGGGATTTTTTGCGCTTCTCAAACTAACAAGTGCACACCGCGCCACTTTGGAAAATTAGCGGCTAACATCACAATGAAAATAGGACCGGGTTCACATTAGTGTTCATATTGCGACCTCCATCACGGAAGGTCGCTTGCTTATATCTAGTGCAGCTGTTCACGCGGCTACCCAGTGCTCGAATTGACGCAGCATTAACGTACCAGATTGACTATCGGCTCGGCGAATAGTTCCGGCATTGGGCGCACCCAGGACAGCCCTTGTCACATGACCTTTCACGAGCCAATGAGCCGTTATCATACCTTCTCAATAGTGGTTTCGCTGCTTTTACGACTTTCGGTTACTCGAGTCGACACAGAGTGATTATCGTGTTGATACGGCAAATTGCTTACGTATCTGTTCTCGATCTGCAGTTTCAACAATTCAACGTGTTGCCGAAGCTCGTATAGCTCGTTAGCAAAGCTCAGGGGAACCTGCACAACCCTGATCTCTTTTTCAATCAACTGGAGCTCGCTTAGACAACTTTGCAGGTGATCTGAAGAATTATCGTCGCTCGCCAATTGATCCACAGCTTGCACACGATCATACCAACGGTATATTTTTCTACGCACTGACCATCTGTATATTGGTGGCATCAGTCGCGATAGTGGAAGCAATAATGCTAATAGTGGTAAAGCTAAAAGCTTGAATCGATCTACTAAATTAGCTATCCAGAAAGGCAGGTAGCGTTGTAGGAAAGGTGGACCGTTTTCATGGTAGCGGCGCGCCTGATCACTAAGCGGAAAATCACTGCCCAGCGCGCTAGGAAATTTGCCGGCAGCAGATAACAATGTCGCCCCTGAGAACACCTTGTCGGCAGACATAAGCATCAGATCGCGTAAGGCTGGGTGCAACGAAGTGGTTCCAAGCAATGTCGCATTCACGGTCAACAAATCAACAGCTTGACTCGGTGAATTGCGCGCTAAATCGAACAGCCCTTCTGGTAGTGTTTGATGAGTTAACCAAGGTTCACGACGAGCATACGCAGCCGCTCTGGTAACACTAACCAATGATAATTCGGGATCATTCAAAGCCGATTGAATCATCGGTGCACTAACTGACGATACGGTGATGAGTGCATCAACCTCACCTGCTTGCAGTGCGGCAAGCGCCTTTTTTCCTGACTGCCCCGTCAAACGAACATCCTCATCTGTCAATGCGTTTTCCTTTAACAAGTGCTGAGCAACACGAAATGTTCCACTGCCAGCACCACCAGTTGCGATGTTCTTGCCTTTCAGCTCACTCAACCGAGAGTAAGTTTCACTTGTTCGACTAAATATCCAGACAGGTTCGAAATACATTGAACCGAATGACTCTACATTTGGGAAATCATTTGCATCAGCCAGTCCGTTCTGTGCAAAGGCGATATCGACCTTTTTGTCTTTGAGCAGCTCCAGGTTGTCAATAGAGCCATTGGTTTCGATCACATTTAAGGTAACGTCATGTTTTTCCAATTCAGCTGCCAGTTGATGTCCAAATTGCTGATACGCACCGTCAGCGGAACCTGTTGCAATGGTCAGCGTTCGTGGCGGCGCAGGCTCAATAAACTGAAGAGCCACTACAATTGTCAAGATCACTGCAGCTGCAGCCAGGCAAAGTGTGAAGCTGCTTGCTCTTACGGCACGCCACCAGGCAGGAAGTAATCTAGTACGACGAATATTCATGATTTATTTGATTTCTCGATAACAGATATCCGTGATTAACGTAAAGAACAATCGAACCAAAATTATATAGCTTTTCCAGCTAATTATTCCTGTGTGTTGAATAGAAAAACAAATCGCACTAATAACTGTGCGTTAAATCCAACATTTTATCCATAAATGTGACTTTCTCCTCCTTAAATAACTCAATACTTTCATGGTTTTTTTTGCGACTGAAAATCTACTTGTTTGCATCTACAAAACCAGTTTCTACTAACCCTGCATCTACAAAACCAGCATTAACAAAACCAGCATCTATAAATTCCAGCATCTGATAACGATCATTGTCGACGAGCACAGAGTGAGTCTGCTTAATGAATTCGATCAGTATCAAAATGTTTATACAAGAGGCCCTTATAGTAAAAAAATGGAGGCCAAACCGAGGAAGCTTAGAAATCCTACAATATCCGTTACAGTCGTGAGTACAACTGCGCCGGAAAGCGCAGGGTCGAGACCCATTTTTTTCAATGTAAGCGGAACTGCCACGCCTGATATTGAGGCTGCAATGAGATTAAGAATCAGGGCAACACCGATGATAATCGCCAAGCCAATATTTTCAAACCACAGATACGTGACAACTGCTACAACAACAGACCACACCAATCCGTTAAGCAACCCTACCCCTAACTCTTTCGTTGCAAGCCATCGCATATTGCTTTTGACTATTTGATCAAGAGCCAATCCTCGAATGGTGAGCGTTAATGTTTGACTACCTGCAATGCCACCCATACTGGCAACGATTGGCATTAATACTGCCAACGCCACTATTTTATCCAAGGCAAACTGAAACTGTCCGATGACCCAGGCTGCCAGGAATACAGTCACCAGGTTGATCCCCAACCAAACCCCACGTTGTTTTGCACTTGGAATTATTGGAGCGAAAAGGTCCGCCTCATCACTTAACCCACGACTACTCAGTAAGCGATGATCTGCTTCACGCTTGAGTATATCCATCGCTCGCTCTACGGTTATGCGTCCAATTAAACGATTATTCTCATCCAGTACGGCGGCGGTTACCAACTGACGTTGCTCAAATAATTGTGCTACATCATGCTCTGTAGCCGCAGCCTGAAGCACTTCATTGTTGGTAATCATGGCCGATTCAACAGACGCATCCAGATTACCAGTGACAATTCCACTCATAGGCAATTTACCCAGATAAATTCCATCATTGTCCGTCACCATTAGCGAGCTGGTGAACGGTGGGAGAGAATCCAGTTTACGCAACCATCGAAGTACAACACGTATTGTCATTTCGGGCTTTACACTCAGAGCATCCGTCGTCATTACACGCCCCGCGCTACCTTCTGGATATTCCAGTACCGCGTTAACCCGCTTAAGATTATCAGCATCAAGTGAGCCTATGATCGCATCGCTTACGGAGTCTGGTAGCGCATCTAAGCTATCAGCAAGCTCATTGGGACCCAAATATTCAGCAACACCGGCTATGGCATCTGTATCCAGATTATTCAGTAACTGATTACGAATTTCATCTGGCAGTAAGTGCAATACTAAACCCGATGTTTGTTCAGGTAATAGACTAAATAGAGCTGACCTTTGTTCCACGGGTACGGATGCAATGATATTTGCGACAACAGATGGATGTTGCTCTTGAAGTGCTGCAGCAAGTTCTGCCGACTGCTTTTGCGCTAGAGCAGTTAGCGCCCAGTTGGTGAAATCGGTATTACTGAGTTGTTGCTCTGTAGCCACAATGGTGTACCTCGGTTTCTATTGCTTAGACTAGAAAAATTTAGAATACCGACAAGGTATCCCCCAGTTTGAGTGATGCACCTCTTGTGAAAAGGCTATATTGACCAAACAGGTATTGATTGTCATATAAACTTTCAACAGTAAACACGCTCGGCGATCGTAAACAGTTCGAGTTCCAGGATTTTTTTGAAACGACAACCGGTATTGGTAAGCAGGTAGTTGAGAATCTGTCCGGCGCGTGTATCTTCAAGTGCCGGAAAGACACGGCCTTGATCAAGAACCTCCTGCACAAAGACGTCTGCACAGTGGCGTCTGCACAGAGGCGTCTGCACAGTGGCGTCTGCAACAGCCTGCGCAGCTACGCGAAACATGGCATCGGTTACTCGGGTAATAAGGTTGCGACGGAAAATTGTTTCATCGTGTTGGCATGTTCAAAACTCATAATACATTATTTTTGATTACCAGCATTTTTTCACGTGTCATCTCGTGCATTGAGTATTGAATGCCACCCATCCCCAAGCCAGATGAATCACGACCACCGAAAGGCATCCAGTCTACCCGGAAGGCAGTGTGATCATTAACCATGACGGCAGTTGCATTCAGTTTATTCGATGTATCCAATACGTCAGTCAGGTCATTGCTATAAATCGCCGCCTGAAACGCCACAGGCAACAAGTTGGCTTGCGCGATAGCATCTTGTTTGTTGTTAAAAGCATAGATGCAAACCACAGGGCCAAAAATTTCATTAGTGCTAACCTTTGCATCAGATGCTGGATTGAGCAGCACGGTAGGTGCATAGCAAACGTCTGATATTTTCTTGCCGCCGCAAACAACTTCAGCGCCTGATACTATTGCCTCCTGCACCCACGATGCTACCCGGTCAACTTCACGCGGCAGTATCAATGGACCAACTTCGGTTTCCGGATTAAGCGGATCGCCAACTACTAGCTTCTCTGCAGCCGCCGCTAACTTTGTTGCCAGTTCCAGGCTTCGACCCTGTGCTACATAAACGCGCTGTACAGACACACAAACCTGACCTGCATGATAAAAGCCGCCTTTTAGCAGGCTCTCAACTACCTGATCAATATCAGCAGACTGGTCGACAATGACCGGTGCTGCGCCACCGTGCTCCAATGCGCAGCGGGTACCGGGCGCAAGCTTTGATCGCAACATCCAGCCTACCGCTGCAGAACCAATAAAAGAAAAAAAGTTTACCCGCTCATCGGTGACAAGCTTTTCAGCATCTTCGTTTTCCACCACCAGCGCTTGACACCAACCTTTTGGTAACCCGGCTTGGTGCAATATCTCCACAAAACGCAAACAAGACAAAGGTGTGGTCTGGGCTGGTTTAATAATCACAGGAGCACCAACAGCCAAAGCAGGTACTGTCTGGTGAACAATAAGATTCAATGGATGATTAAAGGCACTAATTGATGACACCACACCGATGGGTTCTCGCTGCGTAAATGCCAGCCGGTTGGCCGATGATCTTGTGTGCCCCATCGGTATCTGTTCGCCTTTGATTTGCGGTATATGTTCTATCGCAAGCTTCACTCCATTGATTGCTCTGTGCACTTCCACTTCAGAGTCTGCGTACGGTTTACCGCCTTCACTGGCTGCCAGTTCTGTTAACTCTGACATCTGTGACTCCATGATCTTTATCACCTGCTCGAGTATTTCTACTCGTTGATACGCTGGCAGCCATTGCTCCCGGTCGATAAATAATTCGTGTGCAACAGACAATGCATCCTCAACCTCGGCGGCTGTATTGACTGGTACTTCCTGAATCAGATCACCGTTGAAAGGATTATTGACTTTTAACATTATAATTGCTCGCTGATGTACTGACCTAAACTATGCAGGCACTTTCCTTTAACAGCACACTCAGTATCGAATGGTTCATGGAATAGTCGATAGGTAAATCAATCACATGAACCCCTTTGCTACTCAGCGATGTTTTCAGTATTTCTTTAAAATTTTCATAGCTCTCGGCTCGATGACCAATCGCACCAAAACTGTTGGCATACTGCACCAGATCAGGGTTTTTGAAATCAAGACCATAATTTTTAAAACCGACCCCTTCCTGTTTCCACTTAATCATTCCATAGGCACTGTCATTGAGAATAATTACAACTAAATCCAGGCCCATGCGCACGGCTGTTTCAAGCTCTTGTGAATTCATCAAGAAGCCACCATCACCGTTTACTGAAACCACTTTACGATCAGGATTTAGCTGTTTGGCTGCCATCGCCGAAGGAAGCCCCGCTCCCATTGTTGCGAGTGCATTGTCAAGTAACAGTGTATTGGGTTCGTAGCATTCGTAATTTCTGGCAAACCAAAGTTTGTAAATACCGTTATCCAATGTGATGATATCTTTTGCATCGAGATGGTCTCGCAACAAACTAACCAATGCTTGCGGCAAGATTGGAAACCGTTCGTCCTTAAAATATTTGGTTAAATGAGAGTCGACCTCATCTCTGACACGTGAGAAAAAACTGAAGTCTTGTTCTAGCTTGCCCAGCTTGTCAGCAATTCGACTGATCGAGCCAGCGATGTCACCCACAACATTAAGCTGGGGAAAGTACACATCGTCAATGTTAGCGGTTTCGAAATTAACATGAATCACTTTCATGCCACCTTTTTCCATAAAAAATGGCGGCTTTTCGATGACATCGTGACCGACATTAACAATTAAATCTGCACGATCAATAGCGCAATGCAGGAAGTCACTTTCGGACAAAGCTGCCGTGCCAATGAATTGTTGATGACGTTCGTCGACCACGCCTTTACCCATTTGCGTGTCGAAAAAATACATACCCGACTGATCAACAAGCTGTTTTAGTGCTTCACTGGTGCGCTTACGATTAGCACCTGCGCCAATAAGCAGCAACGGCATTTTCGCCTGCTTAATCATCTCGACCGCTGCATCAATTGACTGCTCGTGCGCATCAGGACGCATATGTCCGACCACGTCGAAAATTGACGCATCTGTTTCCTCTTCAGCGATATCTTCAGGCAATTCAATGTAAGCAGCACCCGGTCGCTCATTCATAGTTACTCGAAATGCTTCTCGAACCATCGCAGGCACATTGTTTCCGTCGAGCACCTGTTCCGAATACTTGGTTACCGGTTTCATCAAGCTAACGACATCAACAATCTGAAATCTACCCTGCTTGCTTTTACGAATCGGTTTTTGACCTCCGAGCATAATCATTGGCATGCCACCCAACTGCGCATAGGCGGCGGCTGTAACGAAATTCGTTGCACCAGGCCCGAGTGTTGAAAGACACACACCAGGCTCGCCAGTCAATCGACCGTAGGTCGCTGCCATGAATCCGGCTCCCTGTTCGTGGCGTGTCAGAATAAGTTCAATTGATGATCTGCTCAGTGAGTCCAGAAAATCCAGATTTTCTTCACCAGGAATCCCGAAGATGTATTTGACGCCTTCATTTTCCAGCGCTTGAACGAATAAGTCGGATGTTTTCATGTATTGTTGTCTGCTTTGATGATCGTTCGATGAGTAAGTTAGCTACCATTGGTCCGGATTGGCGGCGCTCCAATCATCACGCCAGCTTGCGGGTCTCGTGTCATCTTCCAGCAAACTACCTGGACCGATACAGGGATACAGCTGCGCGTAGGTCTGGATATTAGTGCCTTCGATACGACGGTTTATGTGTTTGGGTTCTAGTTGCTCAAGCCTCTCCAAACCTGCCGCCCCTAATATTTCCATTAAAGACACGATGGTGGACTTATGAAAATTGGCTACACGTGTTGCTTTGTCGCTCACAACTAATCCTTTGGAACGCGCAGGATTCTGTGTTGCTATCCCGGTTGGACAATGATCTGTATTACAACTTCTGGCCTGGATGCAGCCCAGCGACATCATCATTCCACGAGCCGAATTAACCGTATCTGCACCCAGCGCCAAGGTGCGTAATAGATGGAATGCTGAGATGACTTTACCAGAGGCTATTATTCGGATTTGATCTCTCAGACCGATACCAATCAATGCCTCATTGACGAAGATCAATGCATCTTTTAATGGCGTGCCCACTGAATTAGTCATTTCCGTAGGTGCAGCGCCAGTACCACCTTCGCCGCCATCAACAGTGATAAAATCGGGAACATTGCCGGTTTTTAGCATCGCTTTACAGATGGCCAGAAACTCATCGCGACGCCCGATACACAACTTTATCCCTACCGGTTTTCCGCCCGAGAGCTTACGCAACTTAACAATAAAATCCAAAAGCTCAATCGGAGTGGAAAATACACTGTGTGCTGCAGGTGAAACCACATCTTTACCCATGGGCACATTTCGGATATCTGCAATTTCCTGAGTCAGCTTCGCTGCTGGCAGGACACCGCCATGCCCAGGCTTTGCACCTTGGGATAACTTGATTTCAATCATCTTTACGACTTCGAGTGTGGCTGATTGTGTGAATAGCGCTTCGTCAAAATCACCGTCTTTCGTACGACAGCCAAAGTAGCCAGTACCAATTTGCCAAACAATATCGCCGCCTGGTTCAAGGTGATAAGGACTCAAACTTCCCTCGCCAGTATTATGAGAAAAGCCACCTATTTTCGCACCTTTGTTTAACGCTCTGATGGCATTGTTGCTCAGCGCACCAAAGCTCATTGCAGAAATGTTGAGTGGTGAGGCCATATAAGGTTGACTGCAACGATCGCCGCCAAACTTTATTTTGGGATTGGTATTTTCAGGATGAACCGGCATAATGGAATGATTAAGCCATTCATAGTTATCTCGATTAACATCGAAAATTGTGCCGAACGGTCGAGTGTCACGATCACCTTTGGCACGTTGATAGACCAAGGATCGGAATTCGCGTGGGAATGGTGTCCCATTGGTATCTGATTCCACAAAATACTGCTGAATTTCAGGTCGGACCGATTCTAACAAGTACCGGAAACGACCAAAGAAAGGGTACAAACGTCGCACGGTATGCTTCGTCTGAAGCATGTCGATAACGCCAAGGACCACCACCACCAGTACTACCAGCAACAGCCATACAGCTGGCGGCCATAACCAGCACAGCGCCAGCATCAAGAACGGCCCGACAACTGAAAATATAACGAAGTACTGCCGCATCAGCATATAATGCCTCCTGATTATTTTGTAAGCGCGCGGCAATTATTGCTCGAACACCAAATATTCACTGCAAAACACCTGACGCAGCAACTCTATAAACCGCTGTCCAGTTGCCCTTCATCTATAACCGGTACTTTTTTCAAACAAGAAAGTCGCATGAAGCGCTGAGATATTGCCTCTGTCGTTGACGATTTACTTTCCACTTACAAAACCGAATGTAAAAAAGAAATGACGTTGGTCTTTGCATAAGCACGACAACAAACACCAAGAATGACACCACTGCCATCATAAACAATACAAGGGTTGCAGGAAACAGTAAAAACGCAGCCTCCATTGTTTCAGGAGCGCCTGCTGGCATTCGAATAGTGGGCTCAAACAATTGAATCCCCGACCGCTAAATTACCCGATCGCTCAGCAATGGCGGCTAAAAAGATAATTTCAGCTCAACATTTTTGTACTCCTATCATGATTAAAAAAGGGGCTAGCAATACTGCTGTTAAGTTTTTTTTAACATTTTGCATTGACAGTTCCTTCCATGATTTCAGACCTGTCGAGATAGTATCACCGACTAGCAAAAGAGTGTGTTTTTCACTGGAGCCAACGGCACCGAATGCCAAAACTAATTCGAGGCTGAGAGTGGGCGCTTTATCAAAGGGCTATTAATCGCCCTGCAAGCAGGTTAGCCACACGGTGAGTAAGCAGACACTTGCTAAGGATTCAAATAAATACCTTAAAACAATGTTTGCATTATCAAGCATATGCGTTTGGGTTATAGTACTCAACTAGACATGGCTTTTCGGTTCTATCGCGTCTGCCTATTTTCAATTCAATTACTTGCCAAAATAATGCTAGAAAGTCTTTACATACAGCCTGAACAGCCGCTCACAGAAATGAAACAATGCCAACAAGTTGAACAGCATTATTGTCTCAATAAGATTAGTCGGATTTCAATAACAGCTCGACGTGCCGTATGCGTGCTAGCCATTGTGACCTGTAGTGCATGCACTGACTCTCCCAAACTGGACATTCTCAACAGTGCAATTCCGGCTATTGGGTACGAAGTTCAAACCGGTATAGCTTACGGTGATCTTGCACGTCAGAAAATGGACATCTATCACCCAAACAAGCCTGCCGAGCACTCTCGTGTCATTGTATTTGTGTTTGGTGGTGCTTGGCGAACAGGTGAGCGCCGACAATACGAATTTGTCGGACAAGCACTCTCTTCTGCCGGCCATACCGTCGTTATTCCAGATTATCGTCTATACCCAGAAACGACGTTCCCCGGATTTGTTGATGACATTGTCGCAGCGATCGACAAATGGTCGATGTTACAAACCGATCGCACCGACGAGCCTGCACTGGCCAAGACTGGTAAAGCGCTGAATTTTGTTTTAATGGGACATTCATCAGGTGCGCACACAGCTGCTTTGCTGGCAAGTGACCCATCGTGGCTCGAAGCCGCTAATGTCACCGTAACCGAATTGGTTGCGCTGTCCGGCCCTTACGATGTGCCTTTAGACGATCCCGAGGTTGCGCCTGTTTTTGCTGGTGCCACACCCGAAAGTGTTCAGCCTAATAAGCTTGCCACCCGGTGCCATCCTCGCACGCTTTTGTTGCATGGTAGTAAAGATGAGCGGGTGTTACCTAAACACAGTAAAACCTACGCTAGCGCATTGCAGGCATTGGATGTTGAGGTGGAACTAATTCTGCTTGAAGGCGACGATCACGCTTCACCGGTCGCCGGGTTGGCTGCACCGCTAAGGCTTACCAGCGATAGCTACAATAAGGTCGTACAATTTCTGGCACAACCTGGCAACATCACTGCATGTGATCCAACCGTCAATGGCTGAAAACAGCCCGTCGGCGATGTGTAGAACGGCTGCGTATTTAAATTGAATGCGTTCTCTTTACCAGTGTTCTCGTTAGTCTGCGGTCGTTTATCTGCGGTCCTAATATCTGAGTTAACTGATGGTGTTTCTAACTATCTTTATCGCTGTCTAGCTTATTGCCGTCTGATGGATTATCTTTAGCGCTACCTCGCCACTTGTCAATAGGTGTTGCTTTTAAAGCGCGCCGCATTGAGTGACCTAATGGTTTTCTAACGGATTTCCCCAGAGAATTTATCTGCCTTAACCTATCCTTCCAACTCACGTTCTGGGTAATAAGTTCAATCCGTCGTCGATTCATCTGATTCTGCAGACCCAAATCGTACAGAAGCCCTAATTCGGCGATTAACCCTTCAATGTTCTGCTCGTGACGAACCAGCGCAGAAACTGAGATCACCCGTATAGCGTTTGGTAAACCGATCGTGCTTCTTATACTGTCTAGTGCCTCATCAATTTTATCCGGTGGCAGCATATCTTTATGGGTTGCAACTAAAACCATTGGCGGCATTTTTCGTAACGGTTGATTTCGAACGGCTTCATTCAAGGCAACAAACAGTGCTCGATCAACGGCCCGTGCCGATTGATTAACACGAGTCACCCACACCAGTACGTCTGCATCCAATGCGATTGATACAAGCTGCTGAAGTTCAGCTTTGCTTCCCTGTATGCCTGGTGTGTCGACAAGATATAAACGCTGCTCCTCGCTTAATTGATAAGGATAAACAACTTCATTGTCTGTCGTGGGTAATGGATCGACCTCTGCTGCCGCGCGCTGCAATATCGCGTTAACCAAAGAAGACTTACCCGCACTAATCTGACTAATAAACACCACACGGACAGGCTCATTCTCCGACGCAATTCGTGTCAAATCAGCTTGTCCCGCTTGACTGGTATACCCCGACAACTCAGCATCAGACACTTTTAACAAGCCACTGTAAAGATCAATGCCCACTTGCGCCACTTCTTGCAATAAAAGTCGTTGTAAAGCTTTCGTCATAGACCCGGAAATATCCTCAAACACATGATTAGCCATATGCTCACGTAACTCACCAAATACCGCGCTCATCGGGTTGCTGAGCCTGAATAGTCGACGAACACGATCAAAGTTTCGATAGGTTTTCTTTAAGGAAGGCTGTTTGTTATATAACATCAACACTTGGGCAACAGTGATTTTGTCGGAAAATGGCACTTGTTGTTTCAAGACCCCCCGGTAACGATCACTTACGATGCTAACCACAAGCAATAACTCTGGTAATGTAAATTTCAATACAGATTGCTTACTGCCATGATGGTAGTGCTCTGAAACCTCTGTTAACACCAGTAACATGTGCTCTGGCATTTCTTCCCAGCCTGGTTCATCCACCAACAGTTGTTCAATGAAAACTTGCGTCTTCCGCCACAGAGCCACCTCGGCGCTGGACCAGTTCGCCGACACGCTGAGCTCAATCCCGTTTAACTCTTTTTCAGCGGCCTCTTCATCAAGTATGCCAGGCTCTTTTGCCTTGTACGGGCGAAAAAGTACTGCGGGCCAGCGCCTATAATAAGCATAAGTTAGCCCAGTGATTATTAACCAACCCGCCAAGGCTGGCAAAAAGAAATCCATTCTCCACACATAAAGCAATCCAGCGACAAACAATACAAACAACGGTAATAGCAAAGACAAGCTGATAAAAATTACCGCACTTGGCCTTACGACACTAATCGGTTTAAAAGGCATATTTCAGTTATTGCCTGAACTGATGCTAAGGGCATCTTTAAAGACTGACTGTAATTGTGTTGCGCTTACGGATTCGCCGTGTTGCCGGTGATAAAAGTACACACAAGCTGCTCGCCCCAACGCATAGGTGGACGAGAAGCTGATGCTGGCCGCAGCCGCAGCGCCAGCAGTTTGTCCGTAGACCGGCACAAGTTTAATAAGCTGTCGCCCCATAAGCGTAATTGCATACCTGTATAAAAAAGCTGAACCAAGCGTTGCAATAAATTCTGATGTGGTTCGAGAGTCCTTGTCGAGATCGTATCGAGCAGCCAGTGAATGAAGCATTTTTCCTTGTACGCTCGGCACAGCGATCAGTCCAAACGCCGGTACAACATCCGCTGCTGCACAGGCACTTGCATAAGCCATAATCTCCTTGCGACGAAGCAAAAACAAAGCCCGCTCCTTGTTTTTCTCATTGCGCATTTGGATAAAGTCTTGTAGATCTGGCAATAAGCTATCTATCTTACTGACAAGCTCATCCAAGCCCTCAGACTTAGCCGGGACGCGGCTGCTTGTAGCAGTGTCATACCTATCGGAGGTAAAGTCGATGCGTACTTGAGGAATGTTCGCGCCTAGACTGCGCTCAATTTTTTCTGTGTTGTACGCGATCGAACGCTCTAGTTCAGAGCCACTGCGCGTATGCAGCGCTGTGTGAATCAAAATAGCCCGATCAGCGATAGATGATTTTTTTAACCACTGACGAGACGTTGAGGCTTTTACAATGGAAGCCAATGCATCACATAGATTAGCCTGACTTATGTCGTCAACTCGTACCACGATCAGTAACGCGTGACTACTGTCACCGCACACAACAAGATCTTCGGAAGGGTCATAACCCACCTCCCCCAAGCCTCTGGTATCAAGAAATCGAACCACCGGGTTGTCTTCGGGAAACTCGTACAACGAGGCAGTACTGGTAAAAGGTTCGAAACCATTGCCAACGATATCGCTGTTTTGCCTGGTTAAGCGTTGAACTATCGAACTTTTACCTGCGCCAGTTTTGCCTAGAAGCCACAACACGGGTGATTCTGCTGTAAAACGCTCAAGCTGTTCGTCAATAGCGGGCTCTGCTATCGGGTTAATAATGGCCCCTATCCAACGCTTCAAACTGATCGGACTGGTCACGCCAGATGTAGCCTGTTATTGAACCGTACCATCCCGAATTCCCGTCGCTTTTTCCTTATGACCGGAAAGGAAGTGACCAAGCGGTTTCCAGCCATCAACATGGTCGCACAAGACGTTAATGACCACCAGGACCGGTACCGCCATTAAAGCGCCGGCTAAGCCCCATAACCAAGCCCATACCGCAACGGTTAAAAATACAGCCACCACGTTTAATTGTAATCGTCGACCCACGATTAAAGGGGTCAGAACATTTCCCTCAAATACGCTACAGCTCAAATAAATCATTGGTGGTATCAACGCAGTTAGCAACGAGTCGTAAATACCTATTGACATAACGGCCAGAAATGCAGAACCCATCAATGCACCCAAAATGGGGAGGAAGTTTAACAGCATAGCTATAACCCCCCACAAAGCCGGATTTTCGAAGTCTACGGCATACAACAGCATTCCAATACACAGACCCAGGCACATGTTGATTAACGTAATGGTAAACAGGTAGTGAGAAACACTCGATTCCACATCGTATACGATTCGAAGGGCTCTTTTCTTCTCACTCAGCTGAGGCATAAAGGTCACCAGTTTTTCATAGAACAGCGTACCTGAACCAAGAATAAACGTACTTAACAGCAGGGCGACTGCAATCGATGTCACACCTGATGCAAGCGTTGAGGCAGCGGCTGTTAACAGCCCTCGGCGTTCAACCAAAACCTGTTGCACTGTCTCGTCGTTAGCATTGGGAGCCAGGGTTTGAACCTGCTTTGATGCCTCGGTTATGTCGTTTATGGTTGCCTGGAACGGGAGCAATTTTAAGCGCAAATTTTCCCCAATTTCAGGCACCGTTGACATCATCTCGCCAAAGGGCTCGCTTAGGGCGTAAACAGAACTTCCTATTATCGCTGTAATGCTCAATACAACAACGATAGCAGCAAGCGCCGCCGGTACACCGATTCGCACCAGCCGCCGCACCACTGGGGTCAGCGTCAGGGCGATCAGGAAACCAAGCATAATTGGCATCAGGATGTCTTTGGAAAAGTAAATCACCACACCCAATAGCAGAAGCACTATGCACAGCAGCATGCGTCTTACGCGTTTGATCTCATTTACAGTTTCTTCGGATAAGTCGATAGATGAGCTCCTGTTTGCAGATCGGTGCCACGCACCAGCTCTTAATATATTACGGATTTGAATGATAGCAAGGGGAAGGCCTCCCTAACGCACTCATCTTTGTATTTCAGCGCGCAAGCGAATGACACACAGCTGATCGGCAAGCAAAAGATTAGCCCACTAAAAACTAGCCCACTAAAAACTAGCCCACTGACGATAAGCCCATTGACGATAAGCCCATTGACGATAAAGAACCACCGGATTAGCGCAACGGTAAAAATGTCACACTTTCGTCCTCGCCATTGAGTCTGGATTTTCAGTTATAGCACTGGGGGCACCACACCCATATCTCCCTGAGCATTGAGTTCCGGGTGTCGAGCGTATAACTCTTTATTGATCTTATCAACATCGTCCTCTTCCAGTTCGACGATAAGCAGTATCACACCTTTTTCCAGTTCAGCCTCGTACTCTCGCAGTTGACTGTTGGGAACAGATGTACCAATCATCGCAGACACGAAGGTGCCGTAGCTTGCCCCACCGGCGGCGGCAATTGCCACACCAGCACCGCCGAGCACAATGCCTACCGGTGAAAGTACAACGGCAGTCAAACCGGCCAGCATACCGGCGGCACCGCCTAACACGGCTCCACGTTTCGCCGCTGGTACCATGTCGTTTTCATCTTCATAGCTTGCATCTGGCAGCGAATCCAGCGGAATATCGTCTCGCGCAATGACACCGATTTGCTCGTCACTGATGCCAAGTTTATTCAAACTACTGACAACTTCTTTGCAGATATCTGTAGTTGGAACCAAATAGACTTGTTTTTGCATATTCTTTTACCTGTTTTCGCGTGCGATTAGTTAACGCCGAGGATACTGGAATACCTAGGAATATAACGAAATTTGTAAAAATTACAGACTACATATTGGAGCCACCTGAGCACTCTGCCAGCTTAGCAATAGCTAACGCGACTCCTTGGAGTACTCCAGTTTAGCTTGCTCCAGTTTGCGTGGAATCTGCTTGATCGTAATTATTGCAAAGGCTTCATCGAATACGAGCAATATTTTCAAACCCCTCTGCCCCCAAAGCACACATCGTGTACCTTGCTCCTGCAGGTCCGGCTTTGGACTGTTAATAATACAGGAATTGACAATGAACTGGGACCAAGTTGAAGGAAACTGGAAACAATTGAGCGGCATGTTCAAGGAAAAATGGGGAGATCTGACGGACGATGAACTTGATGAAGTCGCCGGCAAACGCGAACAGCTGGAGGGCAAGATTCAGGAAAAGTATGGGAAAAGTAAAGAGGAAGCTCGTAAAGAAGTAGACGAGCTACTCAAAGACCTGAATTAGTACTTAAAAAGTTAAAGCTCTACCCACACCTGCTAAAAGGTGCGGTTACCTGATGTGGCATTCTGCCACACAGGTTAAAGCTCGAAAGTGGTGCTGCGCATTTTAATACTTATTTAACTGTAGGCATTGAGACGGTTGTACAGAGTTTTTAAACTGATGCCCAAAGACTTTGCGGTGGCAACCTTATCACCTTGATTGTGCTCCAGGGTGGCGAACAACAACGTTTTCTCTACCTGCCAAAACGATTTCCCAACGAGAGAATCAATCGATTGTGTTTCCTTGCTACCGGCTGTGTTCGATGAAATCAGATCGGGGGCAATAACAATTTTTTGCACTGAGTTTGCAAAGCTTTGAGTGAGGATATTTTCTAATTCTAGCAACTGACCAGGCCAGGTGTGTAGTTGCAATTGCTCCATTGCCTCTTCTGACAATACCTTATCTGTTTTGTACTCACGATTCAGTCGCTCGATAATCGAATTGGCGATAAAGACAACATCCGAAATTCGATTCTTAAGGCTGGGCACTTTTATCGAGTATTGTGCAAGACGATGGTACAACTCAGGACTAAGCTCACCTTTTTCAACAGCATGCTCCCAAGGTTCGTTAAGTAATCCGATTATCCGTGCTGGCAACTTCTTAAGAGTTCTGTTTGTACCGATCGAGCTGGATGTGGTATCAGACTGAACTCCTAATAAACGGGACAAGAGACGTTGTTGGGCAATCGGAATAGAGGTCAGGTCACCAACGGTCAACGTGCCGTTTTCCGCTAAATCCAGCCAGGAATTTATTAACAAGCTTAAATCAGTTTGAGCTGAGTCGCTGGGTGTGTTGAAAGCGTTAAATTGGAAATCTGAAGCTTCAACGAACACATATCTACCAATTCGATCGGATTTCACGTGTAAGGCATGGGCCACACCTTTTTTATCGACTCCTACATCACCACTGACTACGCAATTCAAGCTGGTTTTTGCGCAGTTTTGCACGTTTTTTATAAGCTCTCTGACAAGTGTCGACTGACCTGAGAAAACAACTGATTCTTTGTTACCTGTTTCAGTGTGTGGCAGCAGCGGTAGTTGATCATCTTTCTGATCGACCTTGTCATTACTGGCAGTAAGACGACGTACGCAGCTTTTCAAATCATTCAGACTAACTGGTTTCTGCAGAAAATCAGTGACGTTCGCTCGAAGACTGTTGAGGACGACCTCTTTTGAATCATTGCCTGTAATAACGATGATATGTGGTCGTTGATTATCTTCAATGCTCTTTAATAAGTCTAATCCATTGCCATCAGGCAAACCTATATCAAGAAAGACCAGCGCGTGCGACCGAACCTGCAGCTGTGCTTTAGCAGATTCAAGGGTACCGGCAACAGCCGTATCATATCCAAGCGACCTGACTACTTTAGCTATAGCCTCTGCACTGTTGGGGTCGTCTTCGACCACTAATGCTAAACCGTAGTTACTCATCAAGGCCTCTGAAACCAACGTTATACCAATAATACCAACTCAATGAATTTTTAATCATGCTGCGTGGTAATTCCTGGCAGCTGGACCAGGAATTTGGCTCCTTCGCCTTCTACAGATGTTAAGGATATAGAACCATTTAATTCTTGAATCGACTCTGAAACCAGATACAGACCCAGACCATGACCCGAATTATCCAACGCCTCATCGGAGGACTCATGCGCCCTGACGCGTATATTAAAAACATCCTTTTGCATCGATTTCTCTATCCCTAAACCGTTATCTCTTACTACGACCCCACTAATTTCACCGGAATCATTAACAGCTGGTTCTATCCAGACATCACACGAATCTTTATCTGGGTCTCGGTACTTGATGGCATTGGTAAGCAAATTAGTGAATACAAGCCTTAGCTTTGCGGTATCGGCACTTATCGAACCAAGAGACTCTGAAACGTGAATATTGATGTCGCGATGATCAAATGCCTCATTTAGCTGCAGTTTTATATCGCTAAGCAAGGCGCTCAGAGCAACTTCCTGAACTGTCGGTATATCGTACATCGTGTCACTATTTTTAAACAGATTTTCAATATTCTTTAACAAAGCGGCTGCTTGTTGTATTGAAGATTGCACTCGAATCAGGTCACGAGCCTCTTCATTAAGCGGGTCCTTTTCCTCCATGATCAGCTCTATATTCAGTAATGCAGCCTGCAAGGGCGTCTTCAACTCATGCGTAATAAACGTATTGAAAGACTGAATTTTGTCGGTTTGCTCCTTAATAGTTTCCATGTAGTTACTAACGAACGCGTCTACAGTCGACTGCAATATCGAGCGCACAACGCGCGCGATTGACGCCATGATCTGCATGCAATCTTGAGGAGTGTATTTTTCTGTTGGATACTGCTTTGTCTTAGTCAGCACAAACTCTTCCAGAACCGCAGAGAGCAGATCGTATTCACGCAGCAGTTGATTCACAGAAGCTTTCTGTTGGTGGCGTAGAGTGCCAAGCTGTTCGGCTTTGCGATTGATGAGGGAGTTAGTCAGTGCAATTTGGTCATCATCAGATTCCAGCGTTATCCCGACCTCGTTTATCATTTCCGGAATGTGGTCTAAATACGCTGCGGTTGGAAATATATCGCGAGTATCTTCATTAACTACATTTTTTAACGATGCTAACCAGAGGTCAGATACCTCTACCGAGCTTTGTTGAAGTGCTTTAGCGATATAGACACGGTATTCGCTTCCTTTATTGTGGCTCATGTCTATACCTTCACTTTGTTAATGCAGTGGATTTCCACATCGCTAGTTTCCTCAACTTTACATCGCAGCTATTCCGTCGCTGTGGCTTACGTCTCTGTTGTGTCTTACTCTGTTGTGCCCTACTATGTGTTATTCGCGAAGACGCGCTTGTCACCAAAATAGGTCAACTAACTCAGTCTGGTGCGATAACAAAGCAACTCGCCTATATCAGCTGCCCGCTTGGTTTCTTGAAAATTTTACCAAATGGGGTCTACTCGCTTGAACATGGTTTGAAACACAGCCAGTATCCGTAAGCTATAGTTGGAATTGTACTTTACTAGGGTACTAGAATTCGGCTCAAAGTGGCCAAAAAAGCGCTGCAGGCTCACCGGAAAGCAAAAGATTAGTATTGGGAAACAGTATGGCACAAGAATCAACTGAAATTGTCGGCACAGTCGATTCTATCGATGAAGTCTCACTTACGCTAATGCAAACTATCAGCGAAATGTGGCTCAGCTTTTTATCTCATTTGCCTTACGTCTTTGCTGGAATAATCATACTGATACTGACGTGGGCTGGTTCCCAGCTGCTCTCCAAGATCGGTGGCAAGGTCCTCAGCCATTGGCACAGCAGAGAGTCGCTGAAGGAGCTGATACTGCGTCTCCTGTCGATACTAATATGGGTGCTGGGATTGCTGCTTACAGCTATCGTAATTTTTCCAGGGCTCACACCAGCAAAAGCCCTGGGAGGCCTGGGTCTGGTCTCAATCGCCGTTGGTCTTGCCTTCAAGGACATCTTTGAGAATTTCTTTGCCGGCATACTTATTCTGTGGCGGTTTCCCTTCGAAAAAGGCGACTACATACAGTGCGAAGACATAATCGGAAAAGTGGAAAAAGTATGGGTTCGCATGAGCTATATTCGCAGAACATCTGGTGAACTGGTCGTTGTCCCGAATTCATTTCTGTTTAAAAACCCAGTCGAAATACTCACTAATGAAGCGGTCAGGCGCACGACTATCACCGTGGGCGTGGCCTACAAAGAAGATCTTGCACAAGTGGTTTCACTAATTGAGAAAACCGTCAAAGCTTGCGACAGCGTCAAAGCAGATCAGCCGATTCAGATTTTTCCAAATCAATTTGGATCAAGTAGTATGGATATGGAAGTAACCTGGTGGACAGGTGCAAAACCAGTCGATATCAGGCGATCGCGAGCAGAGGTTGTAATAGCAATAAAGTCAGCACTGGATAAAGAAAATATTGAAATTCCTTTTCCATACCGCACAATGACCTTCGCAGAAGATGTACCGATCAAGAATACAAGCAACTAAACTTCATCAGGAGAAAAACAAATGAACAGCGAAACTTTAACTGACAAACTAGCAGACAAGGTTACCGAAAATGTGCTCGATACAGCCTCTACTGTTCGATCAAAAGCCAACAAAGCCGAAGCGGCCGTGCGGGATGCTGCCGAACGTGGACAGGAAATTGGAGACCAGCTAAACGAAGAATTACAACAAAAAGCAACCGATACTCTAAAAGACGTCGAATCGTACATCCGAGAGAAACCGCTGCAAGCAGCCGGAATCGCATTTGCTGCCGGACTACTGACCGCCGTTATACTGCGTAAATAGTAAAATTGTGGTGGCGGGGAGACGATAGATGATTGATACAACTTCCAATTCGAGTGAGGCGACTGCCGAGATGTTTTCCGGCAGTATCGCATCTATATTGACACTTTTAAAATCATACAAAGAGGTCACCAGTGACTCGACCAAGCTGGTATTGGCAGATACGCGACTGGCAATAACCAGCCTTGTTCAAATACTGTTGCTTAGCCTGGTAGCAATGATGGCAGTGTTCTGCTTATGGCTCTTAATACTTGCAGGCTTAGGGTTATGGCTGATCAATGGTCTGGGAGTCAGTCCGGCAGGATTGATTGGCATCTACATAGTGCTACACATTGTATTTATTGTTCTACTGGCTGTAGCAATTCGTTCTACAAACAGTGGGTTGCGATTCACCGCTACGCGCGAGCTAATTCCGCGAGCAAAACCAGGTCATACAAATACCCCCTTAGACAATCAGACAGGCAACACCCCGACAAGCGATAGTTACAATAACCATGTTTAAAACTGTTATTACAAGACAAGCTGCCAATCGGGTACAGTTGCACAGTGACACGTTGGTACACAGTAAAATCAAAGCGAAACAAACCGCTCACATCGTCGATGTAAAGTCGAAGCGTGCACTGTCGAACCCACTGGTTATCTTAGGTATTTTTGCTATCGGCTGTTACATCGGCTCAAAAAAGTCAGTAGCTACAGACAAAACGTTCAAAATACCTGTGGAAAAAAGAAAAGATGCAGAAGAAAACAACGAAGCTATCGTTTTAAGAGAGACTGGCAGCAGGTCCAAGCTCCTTATTAATCTTATCGGCTCCGCGATTTCAGTAGTTTCCATGGTCTCTCGTGTAACACGTGTTAAGAAAGATATGATCGAGAGTGCCGAGAATCCTCATGACCACCCCGATGGCGAGGCACTTTAAAATTCACACTCGCCTATCGCTAAAACTGCTTGATGCAATTTGTAGATATTACCAGAGCAGGTTTATTCACTAGCGAAACAGTGTCCCTCTATGCCAGACTCTGCCCACGCAATTGTAGAAGTCTATTCTGCAAGTCATACTAAAATCAGGGAGACACTAATGTTAAATTACGCGATCATATTTTTTATCATAGCCATAGTTGCAGCTGTATTGGGTTTTGGCGGAATAGCTGGTTCGGCCTCGTCTATTGCACAAATATTGTTTGTTGTGTTTCTGGTACTCGCTGCAATCTCTTTTTTCCGTGGACGCACGCCCCGTTAGCGTCGAATTAAAGAACAAGGATCAGGGAACCATCATTTCATGGTGGTTCTTTTTCATATTGTTAATGCGACTGCACTTCTGTTCAATCCTGTTGGTCTTTAAGCGAGCGAGTGATCGACTATGAGAGTGTTGGTTTTGGAGGACGATGACAATCTACGCAAAGCGATCGTGCGGTATTCGTATAGACACGCAAAACATGTTGATGAGGCAAGTGATGCACTGGTCGCTGTAAGTCATATTATGGAAAATCCACCTGATGTTCTAATAGCAGACTGGGATTTGGGTGAAGACCTGACGGGGGTTGACGTCGCAAAGATCGTACACAAACACTCGCCCACCGTGCGTATAGCCATGATAACGGGCAAACCAATGAAGCAACTTAAATCTGCCGCCAAGCACGTGCCAGTCCACATATTTCTAGCCAAACCATTCAGTTTGAACGAGATTCTTGCCATTTTTGAATAGCCAGCAATTGCCATTGTTAAATGACAAAGATATTTCAGTCTGAGGATATATGCGTTAGTCTAGGCGCACAGATCTACGCTGCTATCGCGGGTGCGACAATGAATGCGCAATTGAAATATCAATCATTGCAGATACAACGTAAACCTACGCTATATTTATGGGTTTCGGTGGTGCAGTTGTCGCGGATACATCAGGCCGCTCGAGCAGCGAAAAACACATCAGCTGATCTATCTTCATTATGAAACTGGTGCTAAAAATAGTCGCAGGACTTGTGCTGCTGGTGTTGCTTGCGGTCGTCGTCCTCGTCTTGATGCCGACCCGCTGGATAGCTGATCGCATTGAAACAACGGGCAGCGACCTGCTAGGTGCTGAAATCAGTATCGGCTCACTATCACTTGATTTGCTCAATGGCACTCCATCAGTTGGGCTTAAAAACTTGAAAGTAGAGGACACCGAAGGCAATCCTTTAATGGATGCAGGAGACACGAATGTGTCTGTCGTGTTCGGCGAATTACTCAAAGGCAATTTGGTCTTCGACGAGTTTGAGATAATCGACAGCAATGTAAATTTGTCGGTCGATAACGATGGTGTTGCAAACTGGAAGTCGCTGACACCGTTTTCGAAGCAGGCGAAAGATAGCGAAACAAATACTGAGGCTTCGGATGCCAGCCCTGAGCTGCCTGTGGTTCGGAAACTTAATGTAGAAAACTCAACAGTATCGTATGAGGATTTAAGCGCCAGTCGTCGAGCCACGCTGACAATATCGGCTACAGGATCTACCGTAGCGGATTCAATAGATACAGAAGTGCAGATCAATGGCAAGGTTAATGGTGCACCTGTAAATATGGATGCGAAATTCAGTCCGGTAAGTTCGTTTATCAGCAAGGATGTGCCTATTTTTCTCAACCTGTCCTCGCAGGTTGGAGATTCGTCATTAGATGTCGATGGCAGCGTAGGCAATCTACAAGAATTCCGAGACCTTGATTTGACATTCGAGCTAGACGCACCGTCTGTCGAGGATTTAGCCAAGCTCAGCGGAATCCGTTTACCAGTTATACCGGCGCTGCAAGTGTCAAGTAAGATAGAGCGAGATGGAGATGATTACATTCTTCGCCGCTTCGATGGCTTGCTGGGTGATAGTGACTTAAACGGTGATGTTCGAATTGATGTCACAACGTCACCGGCTACGCTCTATGCAAACGTTATTTCCAATGTACTTGATCTGGATGATCTTGCGGGGTTCTTTGGTGGCCAGCCAGACCCTGACGATGGCAATGTGGAGGATCAACGAATTGAAACTGAAGACACAGACGGATTACTGCTGCCAGATAAAGCGCTGAACATCAAAACGATGACAGAGGCTCTATCGGGCGCTATCAGATTCCGTGCGCTAAGCGTGGATTCAGAGATCTGGCCTTTGGAAGCAATCGACACACGCATTGAGTTCAACAATCAAAATATCAGTATTCCAGAGGCGACCATTAATGCAGCGGGTGGCGACGTATTTTTCAGTGCAGATCTGGACACTTCCGGAGCCAAACCCACCGGGCCCGTGGAATTGCGTTTGCAGTCTATAAATTTGCGTGAGCTTATGATCGCAATTGGCATTGATGACGATAGCTTCGGCACGCTCGGTGGTAGAGCAAAATTCTGGATTACTGGCGACACCGTCAGCGATATTATGGCAAGTGCTGATGGCGGTATTTTTCTGTTAATGACAGGTGGAAGGCTGGATGCATTGCTCGCTGAACTTGCCGGTGTCGACTTGGTTGAGTCTCTCACGGTACTGATGAACAGCGGGGCGCCTACCGCACAAATTAACTGTGGCTACTTTGATATTCATGCAAAAAGTGGTATCGCTAAAATTAACCGCTTTGTCCTGGACACCGATGATACTGTCTTCATGGCTACCGGGGCCATTGACTTCAATAGTGAGTCGCTGGATTTGATTCTCGAGCCTCACCCAAAAGATGTCAGCTTGCTTTCCGCGCAGACATCAGTAAATATCAATGGTACTTTACTGGAACCGTCATTAACGCCAGGCAGCGCGCTCGCCACACGAGTTATAGCGGCAGCGGCCTTGGCAGCTCTGGCAACGCCACTGGCCGCTATCATACCTTTCGTACAATCAGGTACAGGTGACGACAGTGCTTACTGCGATGGATTGACTACCAAACTAGACAAAGCGAGATAATAGTACGATGATGAATTCTGCAATAGCCAAATCTGTTCTTAAAAGAACTGCTACAGTGATGCTGGTTCTAGCCATAACAGCTTGTGCTACTGCGCTGCAGAAAATCGACCAAATCGATCCTACTACCGCGGACATTGAAGCAACGATTAAAGCAGCGTTGATCGACACTGAACAAGTTGACGCGGCGGCCATTCTTATCACAGTGAACAACGAAAACGAAGTCAGCCTGTCAGGGTTTGTTGGCTCTGACGAAGAATCTTCTACAGCGGAGAAAGTTGCAAAACAGGCTCAGCCCAACTTGCTAATTATCAACGAACTTGTTGTGCGCCAGTAACATTACTCAACGAGTGATCTTTCTAGGCCAGTGACCTTGCTCAGCCAGTGACCTTGCTCAGCCAGTGACCTTACTCAGCAAGTCACCTTGTTCAGTGTGTTTTTTTGTAGCCATTGTTGACAAGACCGCTCGCTATCGCGAGTTCAGGTAACCAGAGATTGCCGTAATACAGTACCATCACAAGATGAATGAACTTACTGAATATCTAAAGCAAAGCCTCCGATCACTAGGGCACGAGGCAGACGAGGCTTTCGATTATCTCAAGCATCAACTCCGAAACCGTTTCCATCCGCACACCCCACTGGACATCGTAGCCTATAGAGGTTTTGGCAATCAATCGAACTCAACGCTGACCGGACGGGTGTTAGCGTATCGCGAACCACTCTCCTCCTCGTTGGAGTCTAAATGGCGCAATCTACAGCAGAGCTATAGTCGTTTCGAGACTGATGAAGTTCCCCACGTACTGGTTCAAGCAAACGTAAACGATGAGTGCTATCAAACGCATAGTGACAGTGAGGGGTATTTCGTATTTGAGTTTCCAACCCCATCAAATGCGAATGCAGGAACATTTGACATTGCGCTGAGCCTTCCTGAAAGAAGCTCTGAACATTCTTCGTCAATCGGGACAGTACATGTACCGAACAACACTGCCAAATTCGGCGTGATAAGTGATATCGATGACACTATTCTAGAAACTAACGCGACATCACTTCTCAAGATGATGAGACTCACGTTACTTGAGTCCAGTCGCACCAGGTTGGCTTTCTCAGGGGTCGGCAACTTTTATAGTGCGTTGCATCAGGGTGTGAACCCACTATTCTATGTGTCCAGTAGCCCCTGGAATCTGTACGACTTTCTCGTCGATTTTATGCAGCTAAACAAGCTGATAACGGGACCATTGTTTCTACGCGATTTTGGTGTCGACCAATCGAAATTTATTGCCGGGCCTCACACTACGCATAAACTTGATCAGATACGGAAGATCTTAAGCACGTATCCCGATTTGCCTTTTATTCTAATAGGCGATAGTGGCCAGGATGATCCAGAGATATATGCAACTGTGGTTAACGAATTTCCGGAACAGATACTCAGCTGCTATATCAGGGATGTCAGCGGCGCTGTGCGCGACAAGAAAGTGCGGACAACAATCCAATCTTTAAAAAAGCATCAGACAGACATGTTGTTAGTGCCCGATACACTTGCAGCGGCAGTGCATGCAGCTTCAAGAGGCTGGATATCTGAAAAAGATGTAGAAGTCATCAAGTCAGATGTTAATAGCAACCGCCAGGTCATAGCGTGAATTTATGCAACCTGCCGCATACCTCAATGATTCTCGGGTCTGTTTTGCACATCGGTTTTATCAGCTCCTTGAGACAAAACAACTGAAGCTCAAGGCGGAGCCTTTACTTCTTGCACCTGAACTCTGTTTTGAAAAACCTGTTGCATACACGCCCTATACGATCGAGCCCCCCGACACGGTTACGTTAGTCATTCCTGGACTGTTAGGCAATTCCATTCGCTCGATTGTTGCACCGCTAATGTGTGCAAGAGAGAGGTTGACAGTCGATGGATACCAGTTGGAAGTTGCGTGGGTCAGTGGAAGATCGGGATGCGATCACAATGCTAAAGCTCTCAGGCGATCGGTTCTGGAGAACGCGGACAGATCTGGCCAACCTGTCAATCTAATCGCCTACTCTAAAGGGTGCGCGGATGCGTTGCATATGCTGGGTAACCATGAGGATACGCATGACTCGGTGGCGTCACTGGTCAGTTACTGCGGGGTAGTTCATGGAACACCACTGGCAAACTCAGTTCCGTATTGGCTAAACACCACACTGAGGTATCTGCCTATACCCGGCGAATCTTTCGGCGACGGGCGCGCTATTGCTGATTTAAGTACGGTTTTTCGGAGCAAATGGTTGTTAGATCATCCCCTGCCCGCAAACCTCAGGCTCGCCTCGATTGTGGCCACACCAACACCCGATCGGGTGTCAAGAGTACTAGGAGCTAGTTATCGGAAGCTTGCCTTTATCGACAAACACAACGATAGCCAGGTAATTGATCGGGACGCCATGCTCCCAGACAGTGAACTGCTTGCCGTGGTGAATGCCGATCACTGGGCGATTGCACTTCCAATCGCAGAACGTCATCAATTATTAGCAAACCTTCTGGTAGACAAAAACGAGTTTCCAAGAGACTTGCTTATTCAGGCGACGATAGATCACCTGAATAAGCCTATACCGGCGTGACCCTTGAAAAAATTTAAAAATACACAGGTAATAGTGTTATTAAGCTGAGCTACTAAAATCTTTGCGTATCCTTTTTGCGACAACCCAAATCACAGCCGCTATTGGCAAGGCCAACAGTATTCCGATAAAACCAAATAACTGACCACCCGCTAACACGGCAAATATAACGACGACTGGGTGCAAATCGATCTGATCTCCAACCAGTTTTGGAGTTAATATGTTTCCTTCCACGAACTGACCTACACCAAACACGACGAAAATTAACCAAAGATCAATCAAGTCACCTGTCTGCATCAAGAACGTGATTGACGCGATTAGCACACCCACAGCGGTTCCCAGATACGGGACAAAACTCAGAAGACCGGCAATAACGCCAATAATCAAACTGAATTGCAACCCAATTAACATCAGACCTATCGAGTACATAGCACCAAGACAAAGCATAACTAAACCCTGGCCTTTCATAAACGCAAGCAAAACCCGATTAACCTGATCAAGCAAATCTGTTACGAGGGTTCTATTACCAGGAGGGATAAGCTCGCGAAACCCATTAGAGAGTCGCTGCCAATCTCGTAAGAAATAAAACGCAATAACCGGAATGAGAAAGAGATTAACAATGCCGGAGAGCACAATGCCGCCAGACTCGGTGATGGTCTCGACAGTTTTTGCCACAGCATCTCCATTTTTAGGCAGAACTTTTTGTGCAGCTTTAATTAAATCATTTTGCGCTTGTGCAGCTGACTCGGTTTGTGTTATCAATGGGTCCATTATGGATTGAGCCCAGGCACGGATACGCTCAAGATAAGCAGGCGCTTTCTCCAGCAGTCGTGTGAATTGATCGTTAATAATCGGCCATAGAGTTAGCGCGATCAATGCTGTGACTAAAATTAGAACGCAATATCCAATCAAGACTGAAACAGTTCTTGAAGGCCCTTTGCTCTCTACCCAACTGACTAATGGGTTTCCGACATAAGCCAGCAAAAAAGCTGCAATAAATGGTGTCAGTATTGGAGAAATTAAATATACAAATACAGCAACAACAACTGCGGCCAGAACCCAGGCAAGCGTTCGCCTATCCATGTCGCTTATCCATATCGCTTATCCATATTATTTAGTGTCTTCATTGCAATTCTTAAGTAATTTTCAATTTACCCTCTCACTATACTACTACCAACCTCTAAAATTATCATATCCAATGTAGCGCTGCACCAATCGAGGAAATTACTATCAAATTGTCCCCAATGTTCTGTGAATGGCTAATAAAAGACTCTAAACCCAGTACCGTCGAAAAAGGCAAACCAGGCGCTTACCTGCTGCCAACGTTGAGGCTAGCCAAAACGATTGCTGACAGTGTCTTCTAACTTTTCAATTCTTTGAGTGATGGCAAGTCGGTCTGCAGATGTAAAAGTCGCCTGTTCGAGGTTTTCGTGAATAAGCTTAGCCTGGTCTACAAGCGCAATGGTCTGGTGTTTCCGGGGAACCAGACCGGCAAGCTGAGTCAATACTTCAATCACACGCATTAACACATCAACATGAGCTGCTGCATTTTGCCGTATTTGATCAAACCCTGCATCTACCAGACCACTGTATGTGGTTCTATCAACCAGTAACTTGGGTATTCCGTTGTCGTTCTTTATGAGGACAGATGGAATCTTCTTCTTAGACATTAGATTAATAAGTGAGCCTACTCTATCAATGCATGTCATTGCGGTGAACGGGTCGTTAATGCCAGGTGATAACGCACGCAATGCAATTTCAACTAATTGCCTTACGGTATATTCCAGATCCTGCTGCGGTGTCCGCGTGCCCCCAATAGTGCAAAACTCTCCATCAATGGCCTCAGGCACGTCCACATTTGAAACGTCAGCTACGTGTTTGTATAGAGGGGTTCCTGTCAACACATAGTCACCGGCTCTGTGCAATACTTGTATCAGTAAATTCTGCGCTTCAGCCAATTCTAATAAGCTTTCGTAGTCAACAAACCTTATATAACCATCTTGTTCGGATAAGGTTTGGATAGCATTTTTCTCCAAGCGTATTTTAAACTTTGAAACAGCAAACGATTCATCTTCCTCTACCGCACCTTCGTGAGAAATAAAAAGTGAATCAGCCCGTAATTTCATCTCATTTGCTACCTCAGAGATAACAGAATCAACTTGAATAGAAACTGATATATGATGGATAAAAAGCACCAGCAACACCAAGTCTATTATTGTTAGCAACAACACCGTAAGCAAAGTTGATATAGGAATGTAATCGCTGTAGGACAATACTGTGCTTATTTGCATGGAAAGCATGCAATATAGAAAAGTGGCGACGAAAAAGCCCAGAACCGTCTGGGTAAAGCGATCTCGCATGAAGGTTCTAATCAGTCTGGGACCAAACTGCTGAGATGCCAGGGTAAGCGACGCGATGGTGATAGAAAAGGATACACCCGCCACACCCAGGATGGCTGCGGCTGTGGTCGACAGCAACGAACGAATACTCTCGATTTCGGCGAAATAGAGCCAGCTCTCCTCTTTCCATTCCATCTCGGGCACTATCTGAGAATCTACCCAGAAATTAAACAGCGCTACAAAAATGCTCAGCACAATCATCAGACCTGGTATGGCCCAGAATGAGGCACGCACATATTCAACAAAGTCGGCTATACGACGTCGACCATTGCTAATGCTGTTACCAATTATGTTCGCCATACTTAATACAAAATCCTGATAAAGATTCGAGCGTAAAATCCCAATACCCAAGCGCTACTGTGAGTGATCATAGCCGATAAGTGTGTCTCAGTAGCTATTGAAGTATTGGACTACTCCGCGAAAAAATGTTTGTTGTAACAATTTCTACAGAATAGTAAATATTACACAAATCGAAGTTGAGCTATAACGAGGATTTTTCAGGCGTTAAAATATCAAACAGGAGAACATCATGACAAGTGCTGCATAATCTACAAGTGCACACACCAACCACACTGGATGACATGCTCGACCACTATTGTGCAGGAGGTGGACAGTGTGCAGGAGGTGGAAAGCCGTTTTTACCCGGAAAGTCTGGCGCCAGGTTGCGAGCGTTGGGCATTTTCACCCATAACCTGACCAACTTGCGGCGTTTTTCTTTTTCTTCAAAATCTTCAAAGCTGGTACGGGAGTGCATCACAGAATAGTTATTCGCTAACAATAAATCACCTGGCTCTAACATTATGTCTAATCGTAATTCCTGACTGTGCAATATTTCATCAAACTTATCCAGTGCCTCTATTTCAACACGTGACAATGGCCTGTCTTGAAGCTCGGCACCAAGCTCAATATATTGGCGCAGATAACGACAACTTAGTTTGCCATCATGAAAACTGAATACAGGGGCTTTGTTAGATGAATCTTCACCTAAATGTGCGTAATACATTGGCCTGTAGAACACCCCCAGATACTCAGGATAGTGTTGCAGTAATTCATTATAGATTGCGCCACAACTAACCAGGCTAGTAAGACCGCCTGATTTAGCAGGACGAATACACATGAGACCAAACACATCAGACAAATCAGTGTGGTATGGCAAATACAGGTTTGTCTCGTAAACTCGTGTCTCTTTTTTGGTAATATCTCCAACGTTTTCAACTTTACCCAACAAGTCGCCTTTCAGGTTCTGACATACAGGTGTTCCCAAATGTAGACCAATCCCATAGTTGATGATGTCGATGTCATCACTGCTGTACTTATCAATCGGTAAACCACGTAGCAACAAAAAGCCTGTTCCGTTTTCCAGTTCCTCAGAATACTGAGCAAAATCGGATTCAAGGTCGTGTATCGGAAAATCATTTTTTGAAAAGTCTGGAAACCGCTGGTCATTTGACTTAACGAATTGAAGCGCCTGATCGATACAACGTATTGCTGCACCAGATAGCTGAATTTTCCAGGTATCATCATGACCTAACTCAGAACCAAGCCAGGCAGCTGACCCACTGATTTTTTCTTTTAGTATTAAACTCATGTTTACACCTCCAGTGCGCGACAATTAAATAGGTGCACAGCTATTAAATTTGCTGATACGAATTTTTTAATTTTACAGGATTAGCGATTTCCAATACGCGCGTTCTCGATTCATCATCAATTAACGACACGCTGGCATATCTACCAAGAATCGTATCAATTTCTTTTAAATGCGGCATTATTGATTCTTTGTCCTTTGGTTGAATATCGCTCTGATTTATCGTTCTCAGGATATTGATACTTGTGGTATTTAGGCTGTTGTTTTGACGACGAGTCGGATTGTCGTGCGCGGTTGTCAATCCAAACAGTGCAATAACCTCCTGAACCACATCCCCTTTGTACTCAAAAGCAGAGACATGTTCGACACCAAACACCGACTGGCATTCGGTGATAAACCCTTGATAATCCAGATGCTGAGAAAACCATGGAATATCCAGCATATCTGAAAATGACAAGTCAACACCGTAGCATGGATTGCCTTCAATCTTTGGATTACGAATACACTGCTTGTAGTAGCTTTCTATAAACTGGATTGGTTCACGAAACCACACCCAGACACGTACATCGAATAACACACTTAATTCAACCAGTAATTTTTTGGATTGCTCTGGAATATCCCACCAATAATTGTAGATGCCTTCAGAGGACAAAACGACGGTGTGAGTATTATCATCGACTTGCGAAAGAACATTCTTAAAATTTTCAAGGAAGAAGCCTACGTGATTTGTAATCAGGTTTTTCTCAAACCATTGATGTTTTGGCGCTGAGCGATTAGTTATCTTTCTCAGATTGTGCGGATAAAGTATTCCCTTTCCTCTTAGCTTTCGTTGTCTTTTATCTAAATAAGTCTGCAGGCTGGTCGTGCCAGTTTTTGGGGTTCCAGCATGAATAAGGAGCTTTATCTTTTTCTGATGTAGTTGCTCGATTGGCTTTAGCAATTCAGCCAGCTCATAGAAAAATGTTGTCTTTTTTTTATCCACCACGATGTACTATCTCTTGAAACTCTACCACGTAATAATTAGCTATACGATGGGTAAGCATGATCAATCAGCGGTTCAATTTGTATCAATCACCCCTTAGCACGATAATTAGTTTGTGAATGAGCAAGGTCGATATTACAGCAAGCGCACTGGTGCTTAGCTTGAGCATAAGCGGCGTACCCGAATTCGAACAATCGTCTGCGCACACCGCCAGCAACATTGTTAATGAGATGACAAGTAAAGTCATGCTTACGATGAACTGGTAAATCAGTTTGGTAGCCGGGCTCATACTTATTTATAATTCCCATTTTCAGCATGTCGAAAATCGAATCGTATCAGATTAACGGATTGTTTAGCCAGTAATTTGACTGGTAAGCTTTAATTAGTAAACTGCGTGGAAACGGATAGAGGGATACGTGCAAGATTTGATGTTTTGCTAATCGAATTATTGTTTGTCAGTGGCCAGCGTTGGTTTCAGCAATTCTTAGTTTTAAGTAATCGACTTCGATATCGACGGTTGTTTTAATCATAAATTTAAACATGTCAACCGTATGCTCGGTGGGCAGATCATAGTTTTCTGCTAACCTCGCCGCTATTTCTAAAACCTGCTCCTCACGATCTCTGCGCACGATGTACTGCAACATTTGTTCGCGATCACCATTGGTCGCGAGAAAATTGTCGGTCATTTCCAGAAACTTGGATTCAGCAACCGCTTTACCCAAGTTGACCCGTTCCATTATCGCCAGCAAAGCGAGCACATCAGTAGTGACGGTTTCGCCGTACGTTGATGAATCATCGCCCGAGCGACAGGCATTTTCTACCCACAGTCGATAGAACGCTAGCACCTTGTCGCCAACACCGCTGGGCATCACTTTTATTGGACTATTGGGTTTCTCACGTGCGATAACTGATTTAACCATGGAGATATCGGTAAAAGCATCTTGCGATGCAAACGCATAGCGACCCAGCTCGGCATGATTGCGTTCGCATACAGTCAGTTCGTAGTTAAGGAGGGTTCTCTCAGGGTGACCAATGACTAAGCCAGGTTCATAAACCGGCGCATTCACAAGGAACCGGCTGCGCTTTTTCAAAGCTATAACGATTTCATTAGCAAGAATATCCAGCCCCGGGCGAATAGTGCGAGCCAAGTCGAGATCAGGATGGTTTTGTTCAGACATTGTCATTAGATCGCTATCATAACAAGCCATAAGAATTTATGCTTCATTGTATGATTGGGGTATTTCAAAGTTGACGCCATGAGGCAAACATGTTCCTTCGCCGGGTGACCGATAATAACAAAGCGTTAGCAGTAAGTTTTCTGTTCTTCAGCCTCTGTCTTAATCCTGTATTCGCAGAAGAAAAAATCGGCACACCCCTGATAACGACGGTAGATTCATCGCTTTCGTGGGAATTGCAGGCCTATTGGACGGGTGTTATCAATGGTATTACATTCGAACGTTTCTTCACTCCCAACGATGCATGGCATGTGCGCCTCGGTTTACAGCGAATCCGTCACGAAGACTATGGCGAACACGATGATGAACGCGGCGACGGATATGGTGGCTCACTAGGCTACCGACGATATTGGTCGAGTGGACTAAGCGTGGGTGCAAGGGTAGATCTGTGGCAAAATTCGATTAACTGGACAGACGCTCCCGGAACCACATCTGAACGCATTGGAGTAACTGAAGTCACTGTTTTGCAGCCAGTGGTCGAATCAAGCTGGCGCAAAGTTGTCTCATCCAATTGGTTCGTTCAGCCAAGCGCAGCATTGGGTGCTGAAATCAATATAATTAAGGACGGTGAAGACACTGGACAAGGTTTTATCTGGTTGCTTGCTGTTAGTCTGGGTCGATACCTTCGATAACGCAGCAAAAAAGACTTGTCATCATAATTCGATGCGCCATCGATTCTTATGGCTACTTTATTTACGATTTATAGTTAAAACAAATCAGATATACTCACACGACTTTTCAAGGGATAGTATTCGTGAACCATGAAACGGTTGGTAACGGTTAAACTACAAGCAGACGTAGCCATAGTCACCATTGATTATCCACCCGTAAACGCGCTTTCCCATGCTGTTCGATCGGGTTTAGTAGAAGCTGTTGCACAAACCGAGTCCGACCCATTGGTAAAAGCAGTCGTGCTCCACTGCAACGGCCGTACTTTTATAGCTGGGGCAGACGTAAAGGAATTCGGACAGCCGCCTGTAAAGCCACTCTTACCTGATGTTATCAAAGCTATAGAAGGCGCTGGCAAACCGTGGATCGCAGCCATGCATGCCAATGCGCTTGGTGGTGGTTTAGAAGTCGCGCTGGCGTGCCACTACCGGATAGCCACTCATGACACCAAGCTTGGATTACCCGAAGTAAATCTGGGCCTCATACCTGGCGCTGGTGGAACAGTAAGACTACCTCGCTTAATAGCAATGGAAAATGCCCTGTCGTTAATCACAAGCGGAAAACCTGTTGCAGCCAATGCAGCCACGCAGTCCGGCTTAATAGATCTGAGCATTGACGACGATTTGTTATCTGCAGCAATCGTTTTTGCTCAAGAAAAATCCAGGCTGCCAACCCCAACACCGTTACTATCCAGACCCGTAGTACAACCACTTGATAAAAGTGCTGCAGCGGATTCAATCACTACACTAAAAAAGAAATCGCGTGGACAAAAATCACCAGTAGTGGCAGCAGAAGTTATTATTAACGGTGCACAACTTAGCGCTGAACAAGCACTGGCCGAGGAACGCGCAGCATTCGAAAAGCTGCGCGATGGAGAGCAATCCAAAGCTTTACGACATCTGTTTTTTGCCGAGCGTTCGGCATCAAAAGTACCAGAAACCCATGGCGTTGCTGCGCGTAAGCACGATATTATCGGTGTGATTGGTGGGGGCACAATGGGTGCTGGCATTGCAGCATCTACCCTGCTCTCTGGACGTCAAGTTACCCTTATCGAGCAAAGCCAACAGTTGCTGGATAAAGGCCTTCAAAGCGTTCAAAGCATACTTGATGAAAGCCTTAAACGCAGACTGATAAAACCGGAACGACACAAAAAACTTCTGGGTAAGCTGATGGGATGCACAAACTACAGTGCATTGTCTGATGCAGACTTGGTTATAGAAGCTGTGTTTGAAAATATGAGTGTTAAACAAGCAGTGTTTCAAGCACTTGAAAAAGCAGCCCGCCCTGATACCGTTTTAGCAACCAATACGTCGTACCTTGATGTTAACGACATCGCCAAGACTCTTCAAGACCCATCGCGCGTTGTCGGGCTGCATTTCTTTTCGCCTGCCCATATTATGAAACTCGTCGAAGTTATACGAACCGACTCTGTAGCACCCGATGTGTTAGCAACCGCCATGAGCTTTGCAAAGTCGCTTGGTAAAACCCCAGTTCCAGCCGGGGTCTGCGACGGCTTTATTGGCAATCGTATTATGTCCGCTTACCGATTGGCCTGCGAATGCATGCTGGAAGATGGCGCACAACCTTGCGAGATTGACAGCGCCATGAAATCGTTTGGGTTTCCTATGGGCATATTCGAGATGCAAGACTTGGCGGGACTGGACATAGGCTGGTCTGCCAGAAAACGCAGAGCCCCAACACGTGAGGCGACCGAACGCTATGTCGATATCCCCGATCTAATTTGCGAACAAGGCAGATACGGACGCAAGACCGGTTCTGGTTATTATCTTTATAGCGATGGCAAAACGGCCACGCCAGACAAATGGGTCGAGGATTTGATTGTTAGTGAATCAAATCGCAAGGGAATCAAGCGCACCAGCCTCTCAGAGAACAAAATCATGGATACAATCCTTTTAGCTATGCAGAGCGAAGGTAGAAACATTCTTGCCGAAGGGATTGCACAGTCTAGCGACGCTATTGATGTTGTTATGGTGCTTGGGTATGGATTTCCCCGCTGGCGCGGTGGTCCCATGTTTCTTGATCAGAAACATTAATAGCCAATGATCACTCAGTTTGCTCACTAGTCGCCTCACTTGCCGCTAACCACTTCCCAAGCTCAGAGGCTTCCAGAATTTTATGTGGATGATCGGCATTGATAACACTTTGTGGCATCGAAGCGTGATGTGCCTCGTCGGGGTCCTGCACAATTGTAATGCCGCCCATATCGTAGATCACCTGGGCTCCGCGCATGCCATCCTTTAACGTCCCAGAAAGAACCACACCGATCGTGTTCTCCTGATAATTGGCGGCTGCTGTCATAAACAACGCATCTATAGATGGTCGGAATCCAGATTCACGCACCAAAGGTGATAACCGCAAGCTATCACCGATAACCAGACCGTGTATAGCACCTGGCAGGAGAAATGCAGTTTGACCGACTAACCTCTCACCATCGACTGCTATTTTTATAGAGATCTTAATATCGTCTTTAAGTTGTAATAACGGACCCAATTGGGAATCAGGTCCACTATGAGAGGCAACGACAATAGGGTAAGAGAAAGTCGCGGGGATCTCACTCAAAAGGTCAACGAGAGCTTCCAGGCCGCCCGCCGAACAGCCGATGACTATAATCTTGCTCATTGACCTTGTCCGTTAGTGCGCTTGTTCAGCTCAAATTATAACTTCTAAAGTGTTATAGCCCACTTTGCCACTGAATCTTCATGCTGCCTGCTGGAAAGTTGCCGGTCAAAGCCTGATTGATTTCTTCGAAAGGTAATTTATGAGTGGTGATTTTTCCAATATCACTGCCAAATTCTTTTATCACACTAATAGCTTCGGGGATATTGTGGTTAAGCGAGTGGGACCCGACCAAACTTAATTGGCGTCTGAACACTTCAAATGGGCTGATCTGTATTCTTGCTTCCGATGGACACACGCCAAAATACAACCCAACACCACCGTTACTGATGTAATCAGTCATCTTTTGAGCAACACTGAGTACGCCAGTTGCGTCAACCACCAGATCGGTGCCATGCTGTTGGGCATCAACCTCTGCACTGCCGACAGCTATTGGTTTAAATCCGAAACTTTCGACCAACGATAATCGAGATTCGTTTAAATCTACGATGGATATATCTTTAACGCCTCGCACTTGCATACCAACTGCAAGGAGCAGACCCATCGGGCCACCGCCAAAAATCAGTGCATTGTCAGCGTCGATAGCTCTGGAGGCATCAAGACCGTTTAGCACACAACCCATAGGTTCTGCCAGCGCTGCAAGCTCAAACGGCATGTCACCAATATTGTGTAACGCCGAACTATTGACCACACTTTTTTCGGCAAACCCACCATGTGTAGTTACCCCATAAGCGCCCAAGTTTTCACACAAGTGCGCCCAGCCTTTTTTACACGCACGACAATCACCACACTCAAAATTAGGGTCGACCACAACCCGGTCACCAACACTAAAACCTTCAACCTCTGAGCCGACCGCGGACACTTCACCGGCGTACTCATGCCCTGGCACTAACGGGAACGCGTTTTCGCCGTAATTTCCGCGTAATACCTCTATATCGGTGTGGCATATTCCGGAAGCTCGCACATCGACAACGACCTCGTTTGCAGCTGGTGTTGGGTCATCCAGTTCGCTGTGTGTTGTTTTGTTTTTCTCTGAATATAAAATAGCGTGCATGAGTGTTACATCTCGAGATAGGCTTGAATAGCTGATTCAGTTCCATCTTCCCATACCTTATTTAGCCAGTAAGAAAAACGTTCTGAATATTTTGAGTGTTGCGCTAGCTCTCCATAAAAGTTTGGCTGTTGCAACCACAATGAAGGGTTAACTTTAGATTGTTTGGCGGCTGTGTTTAGTGAATCCCAGTTGGGATCGTTAGCTTCGATGGTGGTGCCATCTTCTCGTTCGCCAAAACACATTCGGGCCCATAAAGCTTCGGTTAGCGCCAGCCCTTCAAAACTACGTTCACTGTTAACCACATCCAATATGGTTGGCAGTAAAAAGGCTGGATGCCGTGATGAACCATCGAAGGCTACACGGCGCACTGTGTCAATAATTTCAGGATTGGAAAATCGGCTATCGACAAGGTCGACATAAGCATCAGGCGTCATACCTGGTACAGGTGTGACCGTGTGTGCAATTTCGGTCGAGGCTACTTTTCTAAAAAACGCCTTAATCGATGCATTGTCCATACATTGATCAATCTGGTTTATGGAAATTACTTCCCCGGCATTAGCAATGATCTGATGGCCACCATTCAGGATTCTAAGCTTCATTGCCTCATAATCATGAACATTATCTGTAATCGTGACCCCGGCTTGTTCCCAGTTAGGACGACCATCGGTAAACTTATCTTCTAGAACCCACTGCCGAAAGTTCTCATGCGTTACGGGCACTGCATCGTCAATGTTATAGGTTTTGACAAGCGCCAATTCTTTATCGCCAGTAGCAGGCACAATGCAATCGACCATTGAGTTAGGAAAAGCACAGTGCTTACTGATCCAGTCAGCCAGTTCTGGATCTGACAACTGCGCAAGTGACACGATGGTTTGCCGTAAAATATCACCATTGCCCTGAAGGTTGTCACAGCTCATACAGGTGAATGGTTTCAAATCGCTGGCTCGACGTATCCTTAGTGCCTCAATCATTGCCCCAAAAGCCGTACGCGGTTTGCCGGGATTTTTGGCGTCATGAGTCATGTCTTCACTAGCCGAATCAAATTCACCGGTGGATTGATCAATATAATAGCCACCCTCTGTTACCGTAAGCGAAGCTATACGGATGAGTGGGTGTGCAAGCTGTTTAATTAGCGCCGCGTTGTCAGTTTCGATGGGAACATAATCAATCATCGACCCGACAATCTCAGCAGTCTTGCCGTTGGGGTCCAGTTGGATCAGCGTCGTCAGGAAATCCTGGCGAAGCAGCTTGGCTCTTTGCTTTGCATCGTCAGCTCTAACACCTGCACCAACAATAGCCCAATCCATTGAATGACCTTGCTGCATAAGCTGGTGCGAATACCAAGCCTGATGCGCACGATGAAAGTTACCTAATCCAATGTGCACTATGCCTGGGATAAGGGCGGAACGATCATAAACGGGGCGCACTACTGCATCTGATATAGATGCAAGAGTCTGGTTGCATAGAAGAACTGGGGCAGGCTGAGACGAGCCAGTTGTATTCAATGCCACAATTGCTTTCCGTCTGCATCAATATTGCCGGATGCCCTCATTAAACGGCCATACCCGCACTGTCAAATTTATAAATCCGTTCCGGATTGGCATCAAGATAAACGCTATCGCCGTGTTTTACATCTATTTCGCCATTGACTCTGGCAGTGAGCACTTCATCGTCTATGTGTACCCGGAAAAACGTATCCGAACCCAAGTGTTCCGTAACCCCCACAGTTCCATGCCATTTTCCGCTATCTTTTGAAACGCTAAAATGTTCAGGACGCACGCCGATTGAATGAGCATTGTATTCCTGCGCTTTTTCACCTTCCATGAAGTTCATTTTTGGTGAACCTATAAATCCTGCAACAAATTTGTTACGAGGACGACTATAGAGTTCCAATGGCGAGCCAACCTGTTCAATACGACCGTCAGATAGCACAACGATCTTATCAGCCATAGTCATGGCCTCTACCTGATCGTGCGTCACATAAACCATGGTTGTCTTTAACTTTTGGTGTAGTTCAGAGATCTCCAGTCGCATATTCACTCGCAGAGCCGCATCCAGGTTAGACAACGGCTCGTCGAATAGAAACGCTTCAGGCTCACGAACAATTGCACGGCCGATAGCAACACGCTGTCGTTGACCACCGGATAATTGCCCGGGCCGTCGCTTAAGATAGTCAGTTAAGTTAAGCACGTCTGCGGCAGCTTCTATTTTTCGATTAGCTTCGGCCTTATCAATTTTTGCCATTTTCAATGGAAAGCCGATGTTCTTCTTTACAGACATATGTGGGTACAGTGCATAAGACTGAAAGACCATAGCCAGACCGCGTTTAGCTGGTGGAATCGCTGTGGCGTCGTTACCATCAATTAAAATCTGTCCACTGGTCACATCTTCCAATCCCGCGATAAGACGGAGCAAGGTCGACTTACCACAACCAGACGGACCGACGAATACAACAAACTCACCATCTTCAACGGTTAAATCGATTGGCTGAATAACCTCGACGTTGCCGAAGCTCTTGGTAACTTGTTTTAGTGTTATTTGTCCCATTGAGATTCCTATTTCACTGCGCCAAAAGTTAAACCACGTACGAGTTGCTTCTGACTAAACCAGCCCATAATGAGTATCGGTGCGATGGCCATTATTGATGCCGCACTCAGCTTTGCGTAGAACAGCCCCTCTGGGCTTGAATAGCTGGCTATAAACGCAGTCAGCGGTGCAGCTTTTGCCGCCGTCAGGTTTAGCGTCCAAAACGCCTCGTTCCATGCAAGGATAATATTGAGCAATACCGTCGAGGCCATACCAGGTATCGCCATCGGTGTTAACACATAGATGACCTCCTCCTTCAAGGACGCGCCATCCATTCTTGCTGCTTCCAGAATCTCGCCGGGGATTTCTTTAAAATACGTGTAGAGCATCCAGACAATAATCGGTAAATTGATCATTGTTAGAATAAACACCAGGCCTGTGCGTGTGTCCAGCAAGCCGGTGTCACGAAATAGCAAGTAGATGGGAATGAGAACACCCACAGGTGGAAGCATTTTTGTCGATAGCATCCACATCAGAATATTCTTTGTTTGCTTGCCAGGCACGAAGGCCATAGCCCATGCCGCGGGTACAGCGATTAACAAGCCTAGAAACGTTGAACCGACGGCGATAATGACAGAGTTACTGAAATATTTAAAATAGTCAGAGCGAGCCATAACGGCTCGAAAACTATCTCCAGTCCAGCCTGAACTAAACAGGACTTCCAATGGCGCCCTGATGGCATCCTCTTCAGTTTTAAAGGACAGTACCAGGATCCACACGATTGGGAAGAACATTAAAAATCCCAGTGTTCCTGCTATCACCGTGTTGACAACTTTAGTTCGATTTGAGACTGCTCTTGCCATCTTATCTCTCCCTTAAGCGTCCAGGTTTTTGCCGATCATTCTCATTAAAAAGATCGCAACAATGTTGGCAAGAATTATGGCAAGCACACCTCCGGCACTACCCAGCCCCACATCAAATTGCAATAACGATGATACGTAGATCAGATAAGTCAGTGTGGTCGTTGCCGTCCCCGGACCGCCGTTGGTGGTAACCAGAATCTCAGCGAATACAGATAAAAGAAAAATCGTTTGAATCAGGATGACAACAGTGATGGCGCGTGCCATATGCGGCAGCACCATGTGCCAAAATCGGTTTACCCAGCTTGCTCCATCCATTTCGGCAGCTTCTATTTGCTCCTGATCGAGTGACTGCAATGCCGTCAACAGTATTAATGTCGCAAAAGGCAGCCACATCCAGGACACGATAAAAATAATTGACAGGAGTGGAATCTGACCGAAAAAGTCAACAGGTTGCATCCCCAAAGCCGACGCCAAGTGGCCAAAAATGCCATTGACCGGGTTCATAAACATGTTCTTCCAGATAAGCCCGGAAACAGTCGGCATGACAAAGAACGGTGCAATAACCATGATGCGAATTATGCCCTGTCCAAACATCGGGCGGTCTAGCAAAAGCGCAAACCCAATCCCGCCTACGGTGGTAATTAAAAGCACGCCACCAACAAGTTTTAATGTGTTAAAAAGCGCCGCCGTAAAGCTAGGGTCGGTGATGAACCAATAGTAGTTCTCCCAGCCTACAAAAGGATTTCCACTGCCAGGTTGCAACAGGTTGTAGCGCAGGAACGAGAAGTAAAGTGTCATACACAATGGCACGAGCATCCATGCCAGTAGTAAAAGCACGGCTGGCGACATCATTAATCGCGCTGACGTTCTGGATGCTTTTGTAGCCATACGATTTGCCGCCTCCCGCAAAACTCAGGTGTTAGTGGTGAAAAAGTAGTATCGACACTTCAGATTAAAATATAGATCAAGCCAAATCTGAAGCACTAAAAATCGTTTGAAACAGAACAACTTTAACAAAGTAAAAAGGGCTGAAGCACAAGGCTCCAGCCCACATTATCAGATGATTACTTGATGTAACCAGCTTTGGTCATTTCGCGTACTGCGAATGTCTGGCTGTTAGCCAGTGCTTCTTCTACTGTGCTCTGACCAGCAAGTGCTGCAGCTACCTGCTGGCCAACGTAGTTACCAATTCCCTGGAATTCAGGGATAGCAACAAATTGAACACCCGTGTATGGAACTGGGTCACGAGTAGGATCCGCAGGGTCAACAGACAGAATAGCTTGAACAACAGTCTCAGCAAATGGAGCTGCCTCTAGGCGACGCGGGTCTTCTTCAACTGACTTACGTGTACCTGAAGGTACTGCAACCCAACCTTTAGATTCACCAACGGCTTCGAAGTATTCCTTAGATGTAGCCCACTTAAGGAAGCTCTTGGCAGTATCAACTTTCTTTGAGCTTTCTGGAATCGCAAGTGCCCAAGACCAGAACCAACCCGTACCTTTGTCAGTTTCCTGCATAGGTGCTTTAAAGAAGTCAGTTGTGTCTGCAACAGTTGATGTTTCAGGGTTACGAACATCACCAGCAGCTGATGTTGCATCAACCCAAGTTGCGCATTTGCCATCTTTAAACAGAGCACGGTTTTCGTTGTGACCATTTGCAGATGACCCCGGAGGACCTGAAGCTGTCATTAAGTCAACATAGTAGTTGATTGCAGCATTCCACTCTGGAGAATCCAGCTGTGGGTTCCAGTCTTCGTCGAACCAACGACCACCGAAAGCGTTTGCTACAGTACCAACGAAGGCCATGTTCTCGCCCCAACCAGCTTTACCACGCTGACAAGTGCCATAAACACCGTTGTCTGGGTCATGTAACTTCGCAGCCATTTCAGCAAATTCTGTGTACGTGATCTGCTCTGTTGGTACTTCTATACCCGCTTTTTCGAACAAGTCTGTTCGGTAGAACGTGAACGAAGTTTCAGAGTAAAGTGGTAATGCGTACAAACTACCTTCTGCTGAAAGACCATTTCGGACTAATGGGAAAACATCTTCCAAGTCGTAGTCAGCATCGTCAGCAAAATCGTCCAGAGGTGTTAACCAACCTTTCGCACCCCAGATTGGTGTTTCGTATGCACCAATGAACATGATGTCGAAAGAACCACCGCCAGTAGCGATGTCTGTGGTTGTACGTTGACGAAGTACGTTTTCTTCCAGCACTACCCAGTTAATGGTATTGCCAGTTTCTGATTCCCATGCAGGAGCAAGCTCTTGCATAGTGATCATGTCGGCGTTGTTCACAGTAGCGATGGTGATCTCTTCAGCGCTCGCAGCATGCGAGACTGAAAGAGCCGCCACCGCACTCAGTGCGCCTAGCTTTAATTTATTCATAAAACCCTCTTTAACAAGTGTAAAAAATTTAATGTGTTACCTATACTAATCTGCCGATACACAAACAGACTCCCTACCTACAATTGCACCAGTACAAAACAAATTCACGCGGACTCTCTCAGGCGCAGTTCCGCATCGAATGTTCTTATTACTCCCTTTCTACCAGTTCGACCGTTTTCGATCTGGTCGAGCATTAGTTCTACCGCAGCTTTACCCATTTTTTCTGTGTTCCTGGAAACTGTAGTAAGCGCCGGATAAACATATGCCGATAGTGGATGATCATCGTGACCAGCGACTCTGCATTGAGAAGACTCGCCTTTTCTTTGAGATAACAAATGATGCCGGTTGGCCGCACGAACGACGCCGATCGCCAGACGATCATTTGCGCACAATATTGTGCTATTAACGAATTCACCTTTGGCAAAATGTTCGTCCATTATGTCGTAGGCAAACTCTTCGAAATTCCACACTGAGCCTACACTTTTAACAGGAATAATTTGTGGTTCAAATCCGAGATCTTTCGCACTTTTCAGGTAAGCCTGTTCGCGCTCCAGACTATTGGAATTGATTCGTGGCATGCCCAAAAAAACGGGCGCTCCACCTGATCGATGAAGGTAATCCACCATTAACGATATGCTTTGACTATTGTTGGTGCCGACAAAATCTACATCATCAAAACTGCCCGGGAATCGCGAATCAACGAATACAACGGGGAGCTGATCTTTTATGCGATTTATAGCACTTAGCGAACTGGGTTGCCCTATTGGTGCCGCAATAATACCGTCCGCACTCATCGCAACAAGACTTTCAAACATCTTGGATTCAAGCACTGGGTCACCATGTGCGTTTTGAATGATAATTGTATACCCGCGCTCCAGCGCAGAGCGCTCAATCGATTCAATTAATGAGGTAAAGAACAAGTCATTAAGATAAGGAACAATCACTCCAATAATGCGAGTGGATTGTCGGTTCATTTTAGTCGCGAAAAAATTAGGTATGTAATCAACCTTATCAAGCGCTTGTTCTATTCGTTCTCGTGTACTACCGCGAACCGAGCCTGCATCCTGAAAATACTTTGAAAGTGTTGGCCGCGAGATACCTATGGTTGCAGAGAGCTGTTCCATTGTTTTTATCTTCGGTTTAAGTTCTTCCAACATACTCATCGAGGCTCGTATAACTCCTTGCGCTGCTATCGTCTCGGCTGTTCTGCTCGCGCCTTTCGTTATACTCAAAATTCGGCACTACGTTCAACTGGCCAAACTTTACAACAAAACTTTACGCGTGTAAAATTATTTTTCGCTGTTCCTCGACCTATTTTTTGGTTTTAGGGAATTATTAGCCTACAGGACCCTAAATGTCTTCCCCAACGATTCTCGCTGTCGGAGAGCTGCTTGTCGAGTTTGTCTCTCATAAAAAAGGTTGTGAACTTCTTGCTATGTCACAGTTCTCAGGCCCTTATCCCAGCGGCGCCCCCGCGATATGCATTGACCAGGCAGCAAGAGTCGGCGCTTCAACACACATTTTTGGGGCCGTGGGCGCAGATAATTTTGGCAATGCTCTGCTGGACCGGCTGCAATCCAATGGCGTGTTGACAGCTGGCGTTTCAATCCTTGAGCAAAAAACAACAGGAGTAGCGTTTGTATCCTATTTCGACGATGGTAGTCGTACGTTTATTTTCCATTTAAACGATACAGCTGCCGACGAAATCCAGCTTGATACGATTCAATTACCTGAGGGCCCATTGATAATGCATTTTTCCGGATCTTCGCTAGGAAACCCAAAATTATGCGCGGCCATTGAACACACGGCAGCTGAAGTAATTAAACGAGGCGGACAACTAAGTTGTGATCCTAATGCTCGACCTGAGCTTATGAATAATCCAAATGTTAAAACAGTGTTGACTAATTTACTGGAAAAAAGCAGTTACCTATTTCCCAGTGATAGTGACTTGGCCTTTCTTTATCCCAACCTGACGCAAGCTGAAGCCATTTCAAAGCTGCTCAGTCTTGGCGTGGAAACTATCGCTTTAACCTGCGGAGACAAGGGATCTGTCATTTATACAAAACAAAATGACCCGATTCAATTAGGCGGACACGAAGTCGAGGAAATTGATCCTACCGGTGCTGGCGATTGCTATTGCGGTACTTTTCTAGCAATGATCGCTAATGGACACTCAATTGAAAAATGTGGCCAATATGCGAATGCAGCAGGCGCGCTTGCGGTAACCAAACGTGGACCAATGGAAGGCAATTCCAATCTGGACACTATTGAAACATTTATCAAGAATAATCCTGCCACTTAACTGACTATCCATGATCAACATCATCGAACAAATTAACAGCAACAGGACCGGTGAATTGGTCGGTCTTCCCTGCTTTTGTACAGCGAATGAGTTAGTCATTCGCTCTATCTTTCAGTATGCGAAAGCGCACCGAGTGCCTGCTGTCATTGAAGCCACTTGCAATCAAGTCAATCAGGACGGCGGATATACTGGCATGACAGCATCTGATTTTAGCAACTGGATTAAATCGCTGGCGAATGAATACGAAATTAAACCATCAGAGATTATTTTGGGCGGCGATCATCTGGGCCCTAACCCTTGGCGACACCTGCCACCCAAAAATGCAATGGCGAAAGCCGAGGTATTGGTAAAGGATTATGCAGCTGCTGGTTTTAGAAAAATCCACCTGGATGCTTCAATGGCTTGTGGTGACGAACCAACCCCTTCATTTGAGCTAGTCGCGCAAAGAGCCGCGAGATTATGCAAGATAGCCGAAAGCCATTCGCCTCACTCGGAAGATCTGATTTATATAATCGGCACCGAAGTACCAATACCAGGTGGCGAAACCGACGATATGGATACACTTTCGATCACCAGCGTCGAGCGACTAAACGCAACGATTGATACACACCGTGAGGCATTTGAACGCGAAGGGCTTGGACATGTCTGGCCAAAGATCGTGTCCGTTGTCACTCAACCAGGCGTGGATTTTAGCCACACGGCCATTCATCGATTTGAACCGAACAAGGCAATAGAGCTTTCAAAGGGAGTACAAAGCTTTAGCAACATGTCGTTTGAAGCGCATTCTACCGACTACCAGCCAACAGCGGCTCTGACCGAATTGGTCAATAAACACTTCTTCTTTTTAAAAGTAGGCCCAGAACTTACATTCAGAATGCGCGAAGCGATCTTTTCTCTTGCCCGAATTGAAGAACAGCTTTTCTCAGAAAGCATTCGCTCGGGAATAGTCGATACACTAGATAAGGCTATGCATACACACCCTGAACACTGGACTCCATATTATCGTGGAGATAATGAGCTTGTTACACAGCTTAAACACTATAGCTACAGTGATCGAATACGATATTACTGGGCCGTCCCTGCAGTTAAAAAAGCACTGGAAAGATTATTCGAAAACCTGGCTAGTAAAGAATTACCAGAAACTATCGTGTCACAATACTTTGGTGAACGGGATTTTGGTAATTTAAATGTCTCGGCTGATCAATTGGCAGCAGATCATATCGCCCTGTGCACTCAGCGATATTACGAAGCTTGCGGCTATAGGTAACAAGCACTGTTCCCAAGAGGTAATCTTGCTGTAAACATTTAGCACTATCACGATATAGGCGACCATGGTAACGTGACTTCATATGCTTAGTATGCGAAGGTTTTTAAATTCGAATATGAATAAGACAAACATTATCAAGTCAATAAAGTATTTCACGCTTGCAAATATCGTCTACTCAGCTTGTTTATTTCTCGTGTTACAAACAAGCATCACCTCTAGCGCTCTCGCTCAGACACACTCAAGTGAAATACGCGACATTACCGTCACACAGGTCTCATCGGGACTCGACCACCCGTGGTCTATGGCATTCATATCAGCAAACGACTGGCTAATAACAGAGCGATCAGGTTCATTACGTCGTGTCATTGATGGACGCTTGCAATCTGAATCTATACAAGGTCTGCCAAAGATTGACGCTACAGGTCAGGGAGGATTGTTGGATGTGGTGCTACACCCTGAATTTGATTCTAACCAGTGGGTGTACATGTCCTACACAGCCAAGCAAGGCTCGGGCTACGGCACTGAGGTCGCTCGTGGCAAGCTGATTGACAATGAGCTAAAAGAGGTCGAAGTTATCTTTAAAGCGCTACCTAAAGTCAGAGGCGGACGTCACTTCGGCTCAAGAATGGTGTTTGATGACCGCGGCTATTTGTTTGTATCGCTGGGTGATCGTGGCAACAAGGAACAAGCGCAGCAACAGGACAAACACATTGGCACTATTGTGAGATTACACGATGACGGCGCTATACCAAGCGACAATCCATTTGTGAATACCGCCAATGTGCGACCAGAGATTTACAGCTTTGGCCACCGAAATGTGCAAGGCATGGTATTCGATAAAAATACCAAGACACTGTGGGCACACGAACACGGCCCGCAAGGTGGCGATGAGCTAAACAATATCTTGGCGGGTCAAAACTATGGATGGCCAACCATAACTTATGGCGCTAATTACGTTACCGGTACAAAAATTGGAGAAGGCACAGACAAGGACGGCATGCTGCAACCAACGACTTACTGGGATCCGTCTATTGCGCCTTCAGGCTTGGCCATTGTCGAGGGGAATCGCTACCCTGAGTGGCAAGGTAATTTACTTGTGGGTGCATTAAAATATAAGATGATCGCTCGACTCGAGCTCGACAAAGGGTCGGTCAAAAAAGAAGAGCGTATCCTAAATGGTCACTATGGTCGCATACGCGATATACGCCAGGGACCCGACGGATATCTATATTTTTTAACTGATGAAGAAGATAGTGGTGTCTACCGAATCGAGTAATTACTTAAAAATCAGTGCCATCTACCTGCGATTTAAGGTTTGGCGATTTAAGCTTCACCTACCTTGAGATTATCACCATGGACAGCAACCCTATCAGTCGTTACCCCGTACCCGATATTAACGACCTTCCGGACGACATTAAAGCAACGATACTTGCTGTACAGGAAAAAGCTGGTTTTATTCCTAATGTATTTCTGACACTAGCCCACCGACCAGATGAATTCCGCGCATTCATGGCGTACCACGAAGCGCTAATCGAAAAAGAAAGTGGCCTGACGCAAGCTGATAAAGAAATGATCATCGTTGTTACATCCAACGATAACAGTTGCCAATATTGTGTCATTGCACATGGCGCCATCCTGCGTATTAGAGCCAAAAACCCACTCATTGCTGATCAGGTAGCAGTTAACTATCGAAAAGCCGACATCACGCCACGCCAGAAAGCCATGCTGGGCTTTGCGATTAAAACATCAAACGACTCTAAGTCTATATCAGATGCAGACTTTGAAGATTTACGTAGTCATGGTTTCGAAGATGAAGACATCTGGGATATCGCCGCTATTACTGCATTTTTCGGTTTGTCTAACCGCATGGCGAACTTTATGTCGATGCGCCCTAATAATGAATTTTTTTCGATGGCGCGATAACACAAATATAATGCTGGACCAGCGCCGTGCTTAGCCTTAAAATCCCTCCCCCCATAGTTGGCCTTGCTACAGCTACGCTTATGTGGTCATGTCTCTACGCCGTTCCCGAGTGGACTGTCAGCAATGCCACCTTCAAATATGCTGCTATTGTCCTGGTGATAGTTGGGCTTTTAATCGAATTACTTTCAGTTTTTCGTTTTTTTCGCGCTAAAACCACCATCAATCCTCTTAAGCCTGATCGCAGCAAAAAACTGGTTACAACCGGGCTGTATCGCTACAGTCGAAATCCAATGTATGTTGGCATGTTGGCGATGTTATTCGGATTTGGGCTTTGGCTTGGACACCCGCTTGCGCTGTTAATGCTGATCTTCTTCGTTTGGTATATCACCACTTTTCAAATTAAGCCAGAAGAGCACATACTGCTGGAAAAATTTGGGAAAGATTATCAGGCCTACCAATTGCGGGTTCGACGCTGGATTTAGGGCATTTTCACAGCGATTAACTGGTCTTGTAAATTTAGTTCATCGTTGTCGTTAACTGACGGTTTTCTTTGGTATATTGATTGATATGAAAAAAATATTCATCATTACTATTCTGGCCAACGACAGGCCCGGTATCGTCAAGACGATTAGCGAAGTTTTAGTTGCCCATGGTGCCAGTTGGATAGACAGCCAAATGAGCAACATGGATGATAAGTTTGCTGGCCTCGTTAGGATTTCTGTGCCAGCAGATAATGCGGCCGAACTAAACAAAGCAATGCAGGGTTTGCACGATGCAGATAATAAACTCCACTTATTGATCGAAGAGGCTATCGAGACGGCCAAGGAGACGGCCAGTGAAGCGGTTAGCAAAAATAAATCTGATCATTCTCATCACGATCTAAAGTTGGAACTTGTTGGTGCTGATCGACCCGGAATTATCGATGATATTACCAGCGTCCTGGTCAGATCAAACGTCAATATAATAAAACTACAGTCTGAACAACGTGAGGCACCTATGAGCTCTGAAACGCTGTTTTGGGCCAAGCTGCATTTGGGCTTGCCAAACAGCACTGACCAGGAAAAAGTACAGCAGGCCCTAGAGGAACTATCTGATAAATTAATGGTTGACATGGTTATCGAGTAAGCTGTCAATACCATAGTACGTGCTTTTCACATAAGCGGAAAAACGTTACTCCATAAAGGCCTACACATACGCAGCCAGGGCGTTGAGCGTTGCAGATCGATAGCTGGCGCCAAACTTTATTGCATGAACAACTAAAGGTGCCAATTGGTGTAAAGCAACACGGTCTTTCCAGCCTGACTGCAAAGGATATACTTCATGGTATGCAGTGAAGCACGCTTTCCCATACCCGCCAAATAACTGCATCATGGCAAGATCAAACTCTCTATGACCACCATGCGCTGCCGGGTCGATTAACCAACTCTGGCCTGTGTTGTCGACAACCCTGTTTCCAGCCCAAAGATCACCGTGCAATAAACTCGGCGGCTCGTCGGCAGCGCCAAATTCATCCAGTTTTGAGCACACTTTTTCAAGCTTAGCGATGCAATCTGAGTCCAGTGCTTGTTTGTCCTGCGCCAGCTTCGCTAACGGCAACAGGCGTTTATTTGCGTAAAACTCTGTCCAGCTTTTGCAAGGGTGGTTCGGCAACGCCTGACTGCCCGTGGCTCGAATATCTGGTCGTCCAAAGCAGGAGAATTTTTCGCTGTGCAACCGCGCTAACTGCCGACCAAACTGCATTTCCGTTTGCGCATCGCCCTGACCAATCTCTACCCATTGCAATACAAGAAAAGGCGGCTTGTCGCTAACTGCATACACCTGCGGCACGTTTACCTGTCCACTGTCGCGCAACCAATTAAGTCCCGCTGCCTCCGTTGAAAAAAAATCAGGTGGCGGATTGTGGTGCGTTTTAACAAAAACTACTTGTCTGTCAGAAAGCACAGCCTTGAAGGCTTGCGCAAAATCCCCACCGCCCAAGGGATAGAGGCTGACAATGGTTTTGCCCAGAGCGTTTTCAGCCGCTTTTTTCCATGCATCGTTCATAGATTAACCTATTGTTTTACCGGGTAATTTTAGGATTTCTGTGCAATAAACGCAATTTAATTAAATTAATTAACCCCGTTTTCACCTCTCCAGCGTCATTACCTATACAAACCACTTCACTGGATTTAAAAATGAGAAAACAGATACTCGTTCAAACCATAGCCACAAGCGTCACCGTATTAATTGTTGGTCTCGGTTGCTCTTCCAACCAGACAGATAATGCGTCTGAGCTTGTTAGCACGCAAGCCAATAGCATTGCAATTGATAGCGGCAATGAATCGCGAAACACAGTAGTTGCCAAATTATCGCCACAGATGGAATTTTATTCTGAAGTACCACAAGCTGATCTAGCCGCGATGCCTGAAGCCGATGCCAGCATCGGTATCTCAGCACCGTCGGGAATACAGCAAAGTATAGCCATACAACCAGCGCCAGATGTCAGGCAAAGACGACCAGACATCATCTGGCCAAGACATGAAAAAAACACAGAAAATTATCAAGCCGCTGCAACCAACCCAATAATACGGGTCGCCGATGAATCTACGTCCACTTTTAGTATTGATGTAGATACAGGTGCATATTCTAATATGCGACGTTTTTTAAATGCCGGCCAACTACCACCAATCGACGCCATTAGAGTTGAAGAACTACTCAACTACTTCAGCTACGACTACCAGGCACCAGACTCTATAGAAACGCCTTTTTCCATTCACACAGAAATTGCTACAACACCTTGGAACGATCAAACGCGATTACTACACATTGGTCTAAAGGGCTATAACATTGACGCCGAAGACAGGCCACCAGCAAATCTGGTTTTTCTGTTGGATGTTTCAGGCTCCATGGCTGCAAACAACAAACTAGGCTTATTGAAATCTTCACTGCTTATGCTGAGTAAAGAGCTAAGCGAGAAGGACAAAGTCAGTATCGTGGTATACGCCGGAGCCTCGGGCACTGTTCTCGAACCTACCGACGGTAACGACTACCGAGCCATTGAGCGAGCGCTGAATAAGCTAAACGCCGGAGGTTCCACCAACGGCGAAGCCGGTATTGAGCTGGCCTATTCCATGGCCGAGCAGGCTATGTCTAATAAAAGCATCAACCGAATTATTCTGGCAACTGATGGCGACTTCAATGTTGGTGTCAGCGATATCGACAAACTAAAGCAACTGATAGAAGACAAACGCGAGTCCGGCATTGCCCTTACTACGCTGGGATTTGGCACTGGCAATTACAACGACCACTTAATGGAACAATTGGCTGATGCCGGTAATGGCAACTATGCCTATATTGATACCCTGAGTGAAGCACGCAAGGTACTGAGCGAAGAATTAACTTCGACGCTTCTCACGATTGCCAAAGATGTCAAAATTCAGGTCGAATTTAATCCGGCGCAAGTATCTGAGTACCGTCTGCTTGGCTACGTTAATCGTCATCTTGCAAATGAAGACTTTGCCAATGATAAAGTTGATGCTGGTGAAATCGGCGCAGGCCACACCGTAACCGCTTTGTACGAGATAGCCATGGTGGGTGAAAGTGGTGATCGACACTCACCATCGCGCTATCAAAATAACAATCTGGAAACTGACCCTGCAAACCTTGAAAACGCTGAAGACCTCAACGATGGCAACCCGATAAACGGGCCGACAGGCGAGTTGAGGAACGAGATAGCGGAAGTTAGACTACGCTTTAAACAACCAGATCAGAACAAAAGCCAGCTCAGCTCGCAAATTGTTAGTAAAGATGAACTGATAGATAATCTTGATGACACTAGCGACCACTTCCGATTCTCAGCAGCGGTTGCAGGATTTGGTCAACTGCTCAGAAAAAACAAGTATCTGGAAGATTTCGACTTTGACGACACAGCTGAATTAGCTGCCAGTGCAAAGGGCCAGGATAGATTCGGTTACCGGGCTCAATTTGTTAGCTTGGTGGACTTGGCATCAAGTCTTTATCAGCAAAGAGTAGCTGCAAATCATGGCTTGGATGAGAAAGCAGGAAAAGAACCAGACGAGGACCAGGACGATAACTCTGGCGAGTTTTCCGCTGGGAACGATAACGCAGACCTTGAAGGCTGATAAACTGGTCTAATCAGTGACTGCACTCCAGCTTGTACTGCATTAGCACTGGGTTTACTTCGTGTTTACGCGCATGCGGAAGTGCAATCTGATTCACCGACTGACAAATGGACATTGCAACCAACTTATCAGACGCATCTGACACCGACTTGATGCTCACGTATCGAGATGGGAATCTCGATAGCTTCAATGAACTATACAAGCGTCACCGTACGCCGTTATATCGATACATACGTAATAGTTGCGCAACCGAGGCCCTGGCCTCAGATTTATTTCAAGATGTTTGGTCGAGGGTTATCAATGGGCGGCAAGGCTACTCAAGCAGCTCACCATTCCAGTCTTGGCTCTACCGTATTGCACGAAACAGGCTTATTGATTTTTATCGATCCAATCAGGTTAATCCAGTAGCGTTTGCAGAAGTACTGGACAGTGAATCACAAGTACACCAACTACAGACTCCACTACAGCCCGATGAACTGAGCGAATTAAGCGCCAGAAAAGATGCTTTGTCCGCGGCGCTCAACACGCTGCCCGTTGAACAAAGAGAAGCCGTGCTATTGCGGCATATCGCTGGCTTTAATTTACAAGAAATCGCCGAACTAGTCGATGAGAATTCGGAAACCGTAAAAAGCAGATTGCGATACGCATTCACGAAATTGCGAAAACAATTGAGGGCGCTCTCATGAGCAACACTTCTGGCAATAATAATAATAAGCATAAGCATAAAGATAACTTGAATGATGATGATATCAGTGCCTTGTTTGCAACTGACGAACAACAGTCGCCTACCGAACTCGACTCACAGATTTTAAGCTACGCAAAGTCGGCTCAAACAGAGACGATCACACACAAACGAGAAACGTTTCTTCAGCGGTATACACCACTAATCAGTACGGCGGCTGTAGTGGCATTGGCGATAGCAATCACTCCTCTGCTCATGAACGCACCTCAATTAGCACAAGATCAGGATAGCTATGCTGATGCATCGGCTGTCGATGCCGAAGAACTGAGCGCAAATGCGAGCAACGAACAGTCAAGGCCCGAAAGCGTTGCAAGCTCATTAGAACGAGATGGTAGAAAAAATAAAGGCGTTGTCTCTGAAAGCGAGAACATTGAAATTGCAAGCTCCGAACACACAAGTTCAAAAAAAGCTACACGGACAGATTCATCCCGTTCGCTAACCAGTGTTCCTGAAATTGACTCTCAAGTTGCGCAATCTAATAGTTTCAACGCTGGTGTGTCATCAACTGCGGAGCCTGTGATAGAGCCACAAGCCAGTGCAGATAACTTGACTGAACAATCCGCGGCTGGACAACGCGCAACTCCAATAGCAGAAAACATGGCAGACAGCGCTGCTGGCAATGAAGTTGCGAACATAGCAGCTAGAAAATCGGAACAGGACAATAACAACCCAATTTTTCGGTTAAACCCAGAACGCTGGATAACCGAGATTAATCGCTTGTTTAATGAGGACAAGCTAACTCAAGCCAGGCAAGAATTAAAACTGTTCAGGGAAAAGCACCCTGATCACCCTAACGAAGCGTTGTTGTCAGAAGAGCTTCAGAATACTAACACTGATGAGTTAGATTGATCGAAGCAAACACACGTCGCACGAAAACCCGCTGTATCACGCATTTTTTCCGGGATTAGTGCAGATTCTGACACCTAAGCTGTAAATTAAGGTTAACAGCTGTGTAGTTTCACGAGTGCCGCTGCCGATAGTCTACATACTTATAGCTGGTTATCGTAACCAGCCGCAACCGAGACAAATCTATGCATAAGAAATTAGCACTCAGTATTGCATTCCTGACAATGCTCTTTTTTTCCACCCTGGCAACAGCAGCAGAATTAGTTAACATCAATAAAGCCACTGCCGCGGCAATTCAACAAAACCTTGTTGGTATAGGTCCAATCAAAGCTGAGGCCATTATCAAATTCCGAAGTAAAAACGGTAAATACAAATCTCTTGATGACCTGCAAGGTGTGACTGGCATAGGTCCGGCACTGATCAAAAAGAACAAGCGCTACCTGTCACTATCAAAAGGTGTGGTATCTGGTGATGACAAAGCGTATGCCACCGCAAAAAAGCAAGCAGGAAAATCAAAGTCCACTGGCACGAAGAAGAAATCAACAGCAAAGAAAAAGGCAAGCTCAAAGGTAACATCGAAAACCAAGGCAGAGTCCAAGAAAAAAACCAACGCTAAAACAACGTCGAAAACAAAGTCAAAAACAAAGTCAAAAACAAAGAAAGATTCTAAAACTAAAGCCGCGGACTCAAAAAAGAAGAAAAAGAAAAAGAAGAAGAAAACGTCTAAATCTACCACCTGATCACAAACGTAAAACCCGCCTACAGCTGATCGCAGCTCCAGCCTGCGATCAGCCTGACACGGCACCGAGACTGCAATTCAAGAAAATCTTCACAGACTTAAACCAGAACCAAGGCATTATCGTGCTGTTTTATCTCCATTGAATAGCACTTGTGGCAGTATTAATGCACCTTACCCCTGCATAAAGCACAACATATCAAGACCAACTATTATGGCCAGATCAGTCAGACTACTTGCGGTTTTAAAACAACAGCTCAAAACTCAGGGCATCACCTACAAAAAACTTGCTCAAGAATTGGAGCTGAGCGAATCAGCGATAAAGCAAATGTTTGGTGCCGACAATATGTCACTCAAACGTATGGATGCCATTTGCGAAGTACTGAAACTGGACATCAGTGACCTGGTGATGATCAGCGATGAACTTGAAAACAAAATAGAACTACTGACCGCCGAACAAGAAGCCATTCTGGTAAGCGAAGCTAAACTGTTGCTGGTAGCTTATTGCGTTGTTAATCATTGGACATTTGATGAAATCACTACGCGTTATGATCTCACTGCACCCGAATGCATCACCCAGTTGGTCAAGCTGGATAAAATGAACCTGATTGAACTGTTACCAGGTAACAGGATTAAGCCACTTATAGCACCCAACTTTGCCTGGCAACCTGATGGACCTATCGAACACTTTTTCCGCAATGAAGTGCAAGGCGCTTTTCTGAACCATAGCTTCATGGATGACGGTTGTTTACGCTTAGTTAAAAACGGTGATATATCGGTGGCTGCGCGCAAGCAACTGGTGGAACGCCTCAAGGTGATTGGTCAGGCATTTGACGACACCAATCGCGAAGAACGCAAACTGAAACAGGACGATCGCTTTGGCACAACAATGGTGTTAGCAATCCGGAACTGGCAGTTCCAGGCTTTTACCGCACTTGAGCGTGACCCACAGTAGCCACAGATGGCTGCAGAATTCTTTTTTAAAACTCCTCATATCTTAATATTTTCACAAACTTCGACGCAAAGGCGCGTCGAAACAAAACCGCAGTCACCCAAACGGTCGCCACGACAAACGCCACTGGATTCAAGAACCACGCAAAGGCTGCCAAGGCGAAAAAGTAGGAGTTAAGACCCGTGGTAAAGTGCATGGCAGCCAGGGAATGCATCGCGGCCATCTTTTTCGCATAACGCTCAGTGTGTTCCTCATCGTTAGACGCCGGATCAGGAGCGGCACCCGAGACAATCATAAAGTAATTGAACTGACGATAGCTCCAGGCAAATTTAAAAAACGAGAACACAAAAATAAACGTAATAAACAGTGTTTTTATTTCCCATGCTGCGCGTGTCGTGGCTGTGGAGAATGGTAAATCAATTAGCATGTCGATAGCCTGATCGGTTGCTCCTAATCCCGCCAGCAACGCACCTACAATCAATATTGACGTTGATGCGAAAAAAAGCACTCCCTGCTGAAACTGATTTTGCACCAGTGCATCAAACATTTTAGGCTCTCTGTTCAGGTGCACTCTCATCCACTCTATCCGCATTGAATTCATGTGGTGAGTAATGGTGTACTTTTTCAATGGGGAACGGTTTATCGTCCAAAAGTGCCCCACCCACGCGAGCATAAAAAAACCGAATGCCAACACGTCTGTCATGCTAAATCCCAACAACGCCATCGTATTTAATTATCCAAGCATGATTAATCAGGCTATTATACGCCCAACGCACAATGGAGACGTAACGTGACGCCAAACACTGCTCTGATCGAACCGGCCGATGCAGAACAACGCCGCGCGGCCAGGCCACTGGTTTGCTATAGCGTTGAAAGCTTGCCGAATTACCCGGCTGCACAGTACAAACAGGCAAGGGTTGCGCTAACAAAAATTGATGAAGTGCTGGTTCAACCACGCGATGCTGAAACCTTTAATGTGCCCGCTGGTCATTTCTTTCGTATCACCAGTGTCGAAGGTTCGCAAGTTGGCGATTTGAACCTGTGGAATGCGCACAACTTAACCGAACATTTTTACAGCGGTAAAACGCGGCAGCTGCAGGCATCACACTTAACCAAAGGTGATCGACTGTGGAGTAATTTACCTGGAATGCGTGCAATGGCTACTATTACCCACGATACGCTTGAGTGGTATGGCTGGGATAAAGACGGAGGTAGTGTGCACGATGTCATTGGCACGCGTTGCGACCCTTACACTAATCGATTGTTAAAAGGCACTGACTATCACTACTGTTGTCATTCTAATTTAACCAGAGCACTTGCGAAACACACTGGCTCCAAGCCAGAAGACATCGAGCACTTGGTCCACGATGTGATGAATGTGTTTATGTGTACCGGCTTTACACTTGATACACATCAGTACTTTATGAAAGCCAGCCCCGTCAGGCCCGGAGACTTTATTGAGTTTTTTGCAGAAATGGATTTACTTGGTGGATTGTCCGCCTGCCCTGGTGGTAATTGCGGCAGCAGTCACTCAGATGATTCAACTCAGTGCTATCCGTTGTTGGTAGAAGTTTTCCAGTCGGATACCAACGCATTGACCGATTGGCAAAGTGCACAAGCCAACCCGTATTCCAGAACACACGGGCTATAACGGGTCAAACAAAGCATAGACAGCAATCTACTTTATAAACGTTAATCGTTATCAATAGAAAAGATTTAAATGCAAAGGTTATAAAGTAACATTGGATAAAATGATTTGAAGAACTTATTGAACAGGAACAACCATGAGTGAATTACAAACGATTCCTGCACGTCGAGGCGTTGCCGTAGCTGTCAATAAAGGTCAGGCAATTAAAATAATAAACACGCATGGCCATCAAGTCGTGGATTTTTGGGCATTTGTCGCCGGGCATCTAACTGAATTTAGCGGTATGGAGCAATGTCGGGCAACCTGGTTAAAAATGTGCCCTGAGGTAGGCGATCATCTGTATTCAAATCGTCGCCGACCTATCATGACCTTGAAGGAAGACACCTCACCTGGTCGACACGACTCAGTCATGGCGCCGTGCGACAACGAACGTTATGGACTGTTGGGATGTACCGAGTACCACGACAATTGTAAGGACAACATGCACGCAGCGCTTGCAGCACTCGGACACACGGTGCCCTTTACGCCAGGCTCATTGAATTTATTTATGAACATTCCCTGGCAACCTGATGGGACTTTATCTTTTGATCCGCCGTTGTCCAAACCCGGTGACTATGTTGTTTGGCGCGCGGTAATAGACTGCATCGCAGTAATGTCGTGTTGCCCACAAGACATATTGCTAATCAATAATAAAAACACGGTCGAGGCCAACTACCAACTTATTGGCTAACTTATTAGCTAACCTATAGGGCTAGCTTGTTGGCTAACTTATAGAGCTAGCTTATTGGCCTAGGCAACTCTAGCGGCAGCACTGGTCTGCAACCAATTTATGTATACGCGTTCTGACATGGTTGCGAACGCGTCCATTTGTGCAGCACATGCATGCCCAAGTTTTTGCGCACCGTCATCGCCCAGTGCATTGATCAAGGCATCTTTGTAGGCCGGTATATTTTTCCAGTTATCCACCGTGTCGGCCTCGATTTCCAAATGAAATTGCAGAGAATAAGCACGCGGGCCCCAGCTCATTGCCTGTACTGCGCACTCGGGCGATGTCGCCAAACAACTTGCTCCAGCAGGCATGGTTTTTATTTCCGCGCTGTGCCATTGCAAAGCCGCAAACCTCTCGGGTAAACCATCCAGCAAAATGCCACTGGCACCTACCTCGGTTAGTTGTACATCGAGCACACCAATTTCGGGTGTGTCACTAGGCCCAACAGTGCCGCCAAGCGCCTCGGCCAATAGTTGATGCCCCAGACATAATCCAAAATACGGCATACCACGAACTTCGACCGCATCTTTTATAAACGCTTTTTCTGCCGCAAGCCACATGTACTCATCTTCCTGCCACACATCCATGGGGCCACCCATAACCCACAAGGCGTCGTAGCCATCTAACGAGGGTAAGGGTTCACCCTCATTTAAATGCACTGTGTCCCAGGAATGTCCATCTTCTGTTAAATAGTCACGAAACGCACCGGCATGCTCAACCCGTTCGTGCTGGAGAATAAGTAGTTTCATGCACCGACTCCTGTAAACGTTGTTTCTAAATTCTGAGATCGTAACACCGATGGTGCAACGCCATATCGGGCCTTGAAGGTGGATGAAAAATGCGCTGTACTAATAAAACCCGTCGCCATAGCAACATCTGTGATAGACAAACGACTTTGCAATATCAGATTTTCAGCAATGCTTAACCGCAAATTACGATAAAACGCAATCGTGCTGACCCCAAGCTTTTGGTTAAACAGACGATTGAGTTGACGCACACCCAAGCCCACCAGTTCGGCGAGCTGTTTGAGCTCCAGTGGTTCGGCAACATGGTTTTCCATGAGTTCAATAGTGGTAAGAATAGACTGATTATAAGTTCGATACCGTTCTTCCATACCTGATCGCTGCGGTGCGCTGGATAATCGAATGCGGGTGTGCAGGAACCAATCACTCACTTGACGGGCGAATTCCGCGCCGTGATGTTGTGTGATCAATGCATGCATCAAATCCAGCGGTGCGGTACCACCGGCACACGTTACGCGGTTTCGATCAATTACGTAGATGCTGCGCTCAATTAACAGCCCCGGTGACATTTCACTTAACGATTTCGCATGCTCCCAGTGCAATGTCATGCGATACCCGTCCATCAGCCCGGATAAACTTAAAATTACAGGCCCGCCCGATACGCCACCAATTAATGCACCAAACCGTGAATGTTTCAATAACCATGGACGCACCTGCGCGCCATTGATTTTAAAAGGGTCACCGCCTGCCACCACTAAAACTAGATCGAACGCCATCGTTGCCTGTGCCAGACCTAGCGCTGGAACTACCGCACCACTTGAGCTTATTGCGCCACCTTCATTTAAACTGACATGCGTAATGTCATACGCTCCGCTGACTAACAGGTTGGCCGCACGCAGTGGCTCGACGGCAGAAGAGTATGACATCAGCGCAAAACCATCGATGAGCAAGAATCCTACCTTGAACGGCGCCTGTGTTGTCACTTTTGTGTCCATAATGGAAAACTATACGCCCATTTTTAGCAAGTTTCAGCGTCTAATACACGCCAACATGCGCCTACACCAACGCGGGACATTAAATGCGCTACTCAGCATTCCAAGTTATAAAACAAGGGTTGACCGGCAACAAGGGCTGGACCCCCGCCTGGCGCGAGCCCGAGCCAAAAATGGACTACGACATCATCATTATTGGTGGTGGTGGACATGGGTTGGCGACAGCCTACTATTTGGCCAAAGAGCACGGCATCACCAATGTGGCGGTACTGGAAAAAGGCTGGTTGGGCTCAGGCAACATTGGCCGCAATACCACCATTATCCGGTCCAACTACATGCTGCCTGGCAACGAGCCTTTTTATGAGCTATCAATGAAGCTCTGGGAAGGCCTTGAACAGGATTTCAATTACAACGCCATGGTGTCACAACGCGGCATATTGAATTTGGCTCACAGCGATCCACAACGAGACGCTTATGCAAGACGCGGCAATGCCATGTTGATGGCCGGGGCCGATGCTCAGCTACTGGATGAAGACGGCGTACGAAAACTGTGCCCGGATTTGGATTTTGATAACGCGCGTTTCCCTGTCAAGGCCGGGTTGTGGCAAAAACGTGGTGGCTCGGTCAGGCACGATGCCGTTGCATGGGGATATGCCCGCGGCGCTGACACCCGTGGGGTAGACATCATACAAAACTGCGAAGTGGTTGGACTGCAAATCAATAACGGTGTGTGCACTGGCGTGGATACCACGCGCGGCAAAATTAACGCTAAAAAAGTTGCCGTGTGTGTGGCTGGTTCGTCCAGCCGGGTCATGTCAATGGCTGGCATGCGCTTACCAATTGAAAGCCATGTATTGCAGGCGTTTGTCAGTGAAGGGTTAAAACCCACAATACCGGGTGTCGTAACCTTTGGCGCAGGTCATTTTTATATCAGCCAGTCAGACAAAGGCGGATTGGTATTTGGTGGCGATATAGACGGCTATAACACTTATGCACAGCGTGGCAATTTACCGGTTGTAGAAGATGTTTGTGAAGGTGGTATGGCGCTCATGCCAACCATTGGTCGATCACGCTTATTACGCATGTGGGGCGGCGTGATGGATATGTCTATGGATGGCTCACCGTTTATCGATAAGACCGATGTTGGTGGACTGTTTTTTAACGGCGGCTGGTGTTACGGCGGCTTTAAAGCAACACCAGCCAGTGGTTGGTGTTACGCCCACTTGCTGGCAACGGATCAACCACATGAAACGGCCACAGAGCTTCGCCTTGATCGGTTTAAAAAAGGTCGGATGATTGACGAGAAAGGTGTGGGCGCACAACCCAACTTGCACTAGGCACTTGTCAAAGAATAGTCAAAGGAACGGTTATGATAATTGATCACCCGCTGTTGGGACCTCGTGATGCGGCCGAATTTGTCTACCTCGGCGATGCTTCTCTTATAAATCGTCCTGAGAGTTCAGCCACTGATGCGAGCCAGCAGTTTTACGAATATTTGTACTTACGCGATAACATAGCGGGGGTCATGCGTGAGCTTTGGTACCACGAACAAGGTGATCGATCCTGGCTGGTAGTAACACGCGATACACTCACACATGAAATAAGTAAAGTTGAGTTGGCACGCGATGTTGCCCGCGCCAATGGGCGTGACCGATGAGTCAGACTAATCGCATCGGTAAAGGTCTGCTTGATATCAACAGCGCTGTAAAGTTTGCTTTTAACGATCAACTTTATACCGCACACCCTGGTGACACCCTCGCCTCAGCATTGTTAGCCAACGGCGTTAAGGTCGTTGGTCGTTCATTTAAATACCATCGACCACGCGGTGTATTCAGCGCTGGTTCTGAAGAACCAAATGCATTGGTAGAGCTTCGTCGAGGCGCACATCGGGAGCCCAATACTCGCGCAACTGTGACCGAAATATTTGATGGTTTACAAGCATCTTCGCAAAACCATCGTGGCCCACTGGGTTTCGATTTCATGGGTGTCAACGACTTGTTGTCACCGTTTTTATCAGCTGGTTTTTACTACAAGACTTTTATGTGGCCAAAAGCCTTTTGGGAAAAACTCTATGAACCGATTATTCGTTCTGCCGCCGGATTGGGCTCACTTTCAGGTCTGCCTGACCCGGATACGTACGACAAAGGATTCTTGCACGCTGACATACTGATTGTTGGAGCGGGGCCTGCCGGGCTGGCAGCAACTTTACGCGCAGGCGAATCAGGTGCGCGTGTCATTCTGGCCGACGAAGATTTTCGCCCGGGTGGTCGACTTAACGCCGAAACACTGTCAGTAAACGAGCAAAATGGTCGTGATTGGGCAACGCAAACGCTGGGTAAGCTTGCGCACATGGACAACGTAAGACTAATGACCCGTACCACAGTGTATGGCGCGTTTGATCATGGCATCTACGGCGCGCTGGAACGCAAGACCGATCATTTGGCCAGCAGCAACGGGCTACCACGACAAGTGTTATGGCGTATCTATGCCAAGCGATCTATCGTTTGTGCAGGCGCTACAGAGCGCTCCATTGCTTTTGGTAATAACGATCGACCAGGCGTTATGCTCGCAGGCTCAGTTAGGGCCTATGTCAATCGCTGGGGAGTCACACCGGGCAAACGTGTATCCGTTTTCACTAATAATGATGATGGCTGGCGAACCGCCACCGACCTCATCAGTCAAGGTGTGGAAGTATCTGCCATTATAGATTCGCGTGACATGGCCGCACCCTTATCGATCAACGGGGCTGCCGTTGTGATGGGGGCAAGCGTGGTTGATACCACGGGTAGATCGGGCATCCACACCATCGCACTATCAAACGGACAAACGGTTAAAACTGATTGCCTGGCAGTATCAGGTGGCTGGAGCCCAAATGTGCATCTGACCTGTCATCAACGCGGACGCCCCGAATGGAATGAAAGTCAGGCATGCTTTGTTCCTGGTGGTGTGTTGCCACCGGGTATGCATGTTGCCGGAGCTGCCAATGGTTCACTATCATTAAGTGCTGCCCTGCAATCCGGATTTGATGTCAGTGCTAACGTTTTACAGTCTCTTGAAATCAGTGTGGCCGATGCTCCCGCAATTCAATCCGATGATGAGTCCGCTCGCATCACCGCCTTTTGGCATGTCACGCAAAGCAAGAAACGTTGCTGGATTGATTTACAGAACGATGTCACCACAAAAGATATTGCACTATCCCATCAAGACGGTTTCCGAGCGGTTGAGCATTTAAAACGCTACACCACCCTGGGGATGGCAACCGATCAAGGCAAAACCTCTAACGTGCTCGGCCTTGCCATCATGGCCGAACAATCGGGTAAATCCATTCCTGAAACAGGTACTACCATTTTTCGACCACCCTACACACCGGTACCCATCGGTGCATTTGCGGGTCGATCAAGAGGCAAACACTTTAAACCCACCAGACGAACCCCTAGTCATGACTGGGCGGAAGCACGCGGCGCCATATTCGTTGAAACCGGTAACTGGCTACGTGCACAATGGTATCCGGTAGAAGGTGAAACACACTGGCGTGAAAGTGTTGACCGTGAAGTCACTCAAACCAGACACTCTGTGGGTATTTGTGATGTGAGCACATTAGGAAAAATTGACATTCAGGGCAAAGACGCCGCAGAATTGCTTAACCGTGTGTATGCCAATACTTTTGCCACTCTGGCAGTTGGTAAAGTACGTTACGGCCTGATGCTTCGTGAGGATGGCATTGTTATGGACGACGGCACCACCGCACGTATGGGTGAGAACCACTACGTGATGACCACCACCACAGCTAATGCGGTTAGTGTGTTTCGCCACATGGAATTTTGCCGCCAGTGCTTATGGCCAAACCTGGACGTACAAATGATATCGGCAACCGACCAGTGGGCACAATTTGCGGTAGCCGGCCCCAACGCTCGTAAGCTACTTCAAAATATTGTTGATGAGCACATCCCTATAGACGCTGAATCATTTCCCTTCATGGCTTGTGGTGACATAAGCGTGTGCGGTGGCACGCCGGGCAGGTTGTTTCGCATTTCATTCTCAGGCGAGTTGGCATATGAAATTGCTGTTCCCACGCGATATGGCAATGCCATGATGGAAGCACTGATGCAGGCTGGTGACGCTTTTGGTGCTATTCCCTATGGCACCGAAGCTTTGGGTGTGATGCGTATAGAAAAAGGTCATGCCGCGGGTAACGAGCTAACCGGGCAAACAACAGCGGCGAATCTTGGGCTTGGTCGTATGGTATCCAAGAAAAAAGACTGTATCGGCAATACGCTCTCGGAGCGCGAAGGCATGAATCAGGAAAACGATTTAGCGTTAGTTGGATTTAAACCCATAAACCGGGCGGAGTCTTTAAGCGCTGGTGCGCACTTTCTGACTCAAGGCAATGATGCCGTAACAGAAAATGATGAAGGCTGGATGACATCAGTGGCCTACTCACCCTCTCTGGGCCACTCTATCGGACTTGGCTTTATAAAAAATGGACAAGATCGAATCGGTGAAACCGTCGTAGCCGCAGACCCGCTGCGCGGTGGAACGACTAACGTTGAAATCGTGTCCCCGCATTTTATCGACCCTGATGGAGAACGCTTACGTGCTTAACATGACATTGCAGGCACAAACCCCTTTGGCGAATTACGTCCGGCAATTCGGGCAAACAAGTTTAAAAGAACACAGCGGTGTATCCATTTATTCTATTGCGTTGGCTTTACGATCAGATGATGCCCTGGCCTCTATACAGTCTGCACTGGGCTCTACCTGGCCCAAAGTCGGACACAGCACCAGCAATGCAACCGGCACACACCGATTACTGGGCTTGCAATCAGATCAAGTGTTTGCTCTGGTTACCAGTGAGCAGAGTAAGCAGTCCAACGGTGCATCAACGCCACTGCCCACGTTACACAGTGATGCCTATGTGACAGATCAGTCTGATAGCTGGGCAGGGTTAATTATAGAGGGGCCTTCTGCGCGCATCGCTTTGGAGCGCATTTGTCCCACAGACTTGCACCCGAGTGTGTTCACCACAGATCGGGTGACTCGCACGTCTATGGAGCACCTGGCGGTTATCGTGTACCACGCGGGCGAAGACAAATACCTGCTGTTATCGCCTAGCTCGTCTGCGCAGTCATTCCTGCACGCGGTGGAGACGTCGTTACAGAATATCTAACCTTAGCGAATGGGCGGCGCGTATAACAAACCACCGTCAGTCCATAAGCGATTAACGCCTCGCGCCAGCCCAAGCGTGGTTTTCTCACCAACATTGCGCTCGTACGACTCGCCGTAGTTACCAATGTGCGTGATTATATTGGCACACCATTGATTGCTGATCCCCATTAGCGAACCAAACTCGTAACTTGTTCCGAGTAATCGCGCTCTGCTCGGATTATCTGTGGCAAGTAAATCTTTAACGTTACTGCTGTAGACGCCTAATTCTTCAGCATTGATCATACAATTCAATGACCACCGAACAATGTTTGCCCATTGAGAATCACCTGCACGCACCATTGGCCCAAGCGGTTCCTTTGATATTATTTCTGGTAGCACACGATGGGCCTCAGGGCTAGACAAAGTTGCTCGGATTGCCGCAAGACCAGAACGATCGGTGGTCATCGCAGCACAACGCCCTGCTTCGTAAGCTACTTTTATTTGTTCGTTAGTTTCAAAATAAATGGGTTTATAGCGCATCTTGCTGACAGCGAAAAAATCAATTGCATTAAGTTCGGTGGTGGTGTCTTTAATAACGCAAATGCCTTTATTGTCCAGCTCGAGTGCGCTGCGAATGCCTGCCGCCTTGGGCACCATAAAGCCTTGCCCATCGTAATAGTTAACGCCAATAAACTCACCAAATTCAACATTGCGAAAAATAGTCCAAGTGGTATTTCTAGCCAGCAAATCCACGTCACCAGATATCAAAGCATCAAATCGATTTTTAGAATTTAATCCGACAAACTCGACAGCCTCAGGGTCGTTAAAAATTGCACTAGCCACGGCACGACAAAAATCAGCGTCTAGTCCTGAATACTCTCCCAGACTATTGGCAGACGAAAATCCTTTCAGTCCTTCATTAACGCCACAAGTTACTGTACCTCGATCAATCACGCTGGATAATGTGTTGGTTTGGCTGTAGGCCTGAGACGAGCACAGAAGACCAACAAACCCAAGCACAAAGCAAAACACTGCACTTTTGGACGTCCGGTAAGGTCTAGTAGTACTGCGACAACTCAGCATTTTTACAACATAAAACATAGTGCTTCCAATAAATCAAAGTGCAATTAACATATGCTATCAACGCATATTATAAATTTGTATGTGATTGCCCATTCAGGTGGCGGTACGCACTCAGGTGGCAGCGCAGTTAACCACACCATTAAGTAGTCAGTTGCTAAACTGACTTTCTATATGTCCAATTAGTTGATCAACATCAATAAGGCGATTGATGGCAAGCTTAATTTCACCATCGGGTGAATACACAATATAACCAGGCGCTACTGGAAACTGCTTACCCGTCTCTTCTATTATTTGTTCATGAAACACATCGCCGAATACCACTAAGCTTGGAAAGAGTGTTGGATTAGCATCGTGAAACGATTTAATTTCTGGCATATACTCATGCCCATCAACCACCAAACCAATCACGTGTGCATTAGTAGATGCATGCTGCTTATGGAATGCTTCTATGGCAGGCTTTTGCTCTTCGCACGGTATGCAATCCAGCTGCCATAACATGACAACTGTCCAGCGACCATCACCTATAAAATCGTCTAATTCTACCTTGCTGCCAGAAAAATCAGACACTAGAAAAGCGTTAGCGTGCGTACACATCGCAAGCAAAACCATGCCAAAAATGATAGCGTGAATATTTAATCGGTTTGCCATTGACTTTATTATCATGTTGAATGTACTCAATTCTCTTGCACGTAAAAAAATCAACGTTCAAAAAAGACCGCTCAAGTACAAAAATAAGTGAGACGATCAGTAAAACAAATAAGCTGCTCAAATTAGTAAATAAAATAAGTAAATAAAATAAGTAAAACTATAAATCCATTACTAGCACTAGTATCACAAAGATTACCTGCCAGCGGTTACCGGTATTGAACTATCGTGACAGCCACAGGCGAATTGTCTGAGGCATGGCGGTAGCTTGCTCGCACGCAGGGTTCAATATGCACCTGTGATGAACTGACACCATAGCTGACAAATTCTTCCTCTACCCTGACAGCCCGGTATTGTGCTTCCGAATTTATGCCATCCTTATCATTGCAAGCTGAGATAGCGTAAACATCACCTGATTCAAACTCATTGACCAGCAACCTGATAGCGCGCTTGTTACCACGCCCCATTACATTAGAGTCTTTATCTTCAAATATAAGCACGGCTCTTCGAACCTGCTTAAATGAGGTCAGATCAAGTGGCTCGGCAAGACTTTCTTCACTGTATATTCTTTGCCGAGCGCGGCTTAACACAGTGCCTTGCGCGGTTCTCTTGCCAATGGGCGTTGCATCGTACTCATTAACTTGCACTGTGCTAACTTCAGTTGCCGGCGCATCGCTACGGTTACTACCCACACCTGATATAAACGTATCACCTGTGCCACCTTGCTCAGTAAATATCGTGTCATCCAACTTGATGTCTGGATGGCTGTCGGTTCCGTCGACCAACAACACGGACTTGGGAAAAACAGCCGAGCGAGTTGTGTCGTATTCACGGCGTACTTCAATACCACCAACGGCCACACCGTAATCGGTTACCGGCCCAGACTCAGTTTCAGCGAACCGCTTCCCATAGGTAACATAATTAAGCCCCTGATCAGCACTGACTCGTTGAATACCAAAACCTGCATCTTCAAGTGCACGAACCAATGTGTTGCCAAACGCTGTTTGAGGGTTCGACACTTGCAATGTGGCTGTGCCGACTTGCATTTCAGGAATTTGCACCAGGGCTGAAACCAGATTGGTGGAAATAAGTTGCAACTGTCTAAGTTCGTTCAGAGGTGTCTGCGCGATTATCTTTGAATTTCCACCAATGTAAGGCAAAAAATCCGCATTGTTGCGTTCTAATCGCGTTGATTGACAAGCACTGAGCAATATCAAAACGGCAAAAGCGATACTACAACGCTGCGACAAGCGAATCGACAATGGGCGGCGCATTAGCTTTTCCTCCGCCAAAGATCAATGACAACACCACGATTAGGCAAACCAAGATCATTTGCCTCGGCTGACCAACAACCTTCATTAAAAACTTTATCGCGTGCAATACCCGCAGTAAACAGTTCTTCAGCAACACGAGTAGCGCGGCCCAGAGCCAAACCTTCATTACCAATCGCCAGCGATGTGCTGCCCGTGCTACAACCAATTATCCCCAGCACATCCGAAGAACTTGCAAAGCGATCAATCAACTTTTTTATTTTCACTTTGGCAGGCCTGCCTAATACGTCGGAGTCGTTAGGAAAAACGACTATCTCACGCGTTACCCGATTGTGACTATCGGTGATTGAGGCAAACGCACTATCGTCCACGTGAGTCATGTTGTCCAATGTAAAACTGTTCGAATACAAGTTTTTGTAATCAGTAGAACCCGAGGCCGTTTCAGTGACTCGCTTGACGACATCTTCTGTGATCAACGAAATAGTTGGAATACCGCCTTCTACAGGTGAGCTTTGCGTATAAACAACAGACGCCGGAACAAGCTCACGCGATTCCAGCACATCCGGTTTCGACAGCTGCATTCCTGCCAATTCTAATTCAACGCGAGTGCCTGATACGATCAACGCACTGGCAGGCACAACAGCCACACCTCTTCGCCACAAGAAATCACCCTGGTCTTCCAGTAAGGTATTCTGTTTTAACACCCTATAACTGCGTTGAAATTCAAGATCGCCTACGGCTAAACGCAAGTTTGTTATTCTATTGGAGACGTCTGCATCGGTGGATAAATCTTCCAGGCGGATAAAATAGCTGCCCTGATCGGAGTCAACTTTTTGCACGCCATACCCAAGCTGAACCAATCGCTTGATAATGGGCTGAATATTACCCGAGTCAGGATTGTTGAACTGCAAAGTCGTGCTCAGTGGCTCTAACAATTGCGGTAAAGTTGACAGCAGATCGGCAGCGATGTCACTGTTAAGATCTTGCTTTTGCGAGACGATGTGCGGTGCACCTGTAACCGGTGGCGTCCCCGTACTGCCACAGCCTGAGAGAACTCCCAGTGTGCTGATACTGGCAATAGCTATTAGTCTGCGCAACACAAAATGGAGGCGCACAGACGGTTTCGACGCACACCTTGCCATACAAACAGAGTCTCTATACATACTGGTCGCCTTCCCAAGCTATATTGGACCCGATCTGAGCAGCAGTCCGGGTCATCTATAATTCAATTTGTGGTTATTTTTGTTGCTATTCCAGTGTGCGCGGATCGTTGCAGACACACCGCAGAATCAAAAACGGGGTTACACGGTCGGCGGACACAAATGTGTTGCTAAAATTACCAAATATTGCCACCAAAATCTGCCTTTTTGGCTCTGTTTCGGGCCATGGCTCGCATTAAGAAAGCCGAATTGACAGCCTTTTCGACACAATAGTCGCCTCGGTTGCCATTAATTTACTATAAACAGACAACGCCCACGACGAAGGTATTTATGTCCGATTCCAGCCAGCTTGCTAAGCACCTGCCTGAAGAGTTTCTATTCGGGGTAGCCACGGCCGCCTATCAAATAGAAGGCGCTACCCAGAAGGATGGCAGAGGGCCGTCGATATGGGACGATTTTTCTCATACAAAAGGCAAAACCATCAATGGTGACACCGGCGATGTCGCTTGCGATCATTATCGTCTTTGGAAATCAGACTTAGACCTGATCAAATCGCTTGGTGTCGATGCCTATCGGTTTTCATTTTCCTGGTCTCGCATACTTCCTGATGGTCGTGACACAGTCAACAGCAAAGGGATCGCATTCTATGACCAGTTAATTGATGGTTGCCTGGAACGCGATTTAGACCCATTTGCCACGTTGTACCATTGGGATTTACCATCACAATTGCAAGCCAAAGGCGGTTGGACTCATCGCGACACGGCCTACGCATTTGCCGACTACGCAGCACTGATCACGAAACATTATGGCGATCGCCTAAGCTCTCTTACCACCTTTAATGAGCCGTGGTGTTCAACCATCCTTGGCTATCTTGCAGGCATTCATGCCCCTGGCCAGAAAGATATGACCATGACCTTGAAAGCGGTTCATAACCAGCACCTTGGTCACGGATTGGCCGTCACAGCAATCAAGTCTGCCAGGCCAGAATTACCTACGGGTATTGTATTGAATCTGCAATCGATCTATCCGCACAGTTCTTCAGACGCAGACAAAGCTGCAGCTGTCCGACACGAAGCGTTTCACAATAAAATGTTTATGGATCCCTTGTTCAAAGGCCACTATCCGACAAGTGTTGTAGAAGCATTGGGTCGGCACTTTCCCGATAACTGGCAAGATGATATGAGCACAATCCATCAACCGCTGGATTTTTGGGGGCTTAATTACTACACACCGGCAAGAGTCATGGATAGCAGCGCACCTGACGCTCCATTCCCCCGCACTGACCAACCCGACCACGACCCATCGACACCCATAACTGACATAGGCTGGGAGATCGCTGCTGATACGTTTGAAGACTTACTTATTGACATCAATAAGCAATATGATTTACCACCTTGCTACATCACAGAAAACGGTGCCTGCTTCAACGATGAGCCATCCAACGGCGTGATTGCCGATTCACGTCGAATCGACTACCTCAGTAATCACATCAACGCGGTTGCTAAAGCCTGTGCCGCGGGCGCACCCATCCGCGGTTATTTCGCCTGGAGTTTAATGGACAATTTTGAATGGGCAGAAGGTTACACTATGCGATTCGGACTCGTGCACGTTGACTACCACACTCAAGTTAGAACCACGAAGCAAAGTGGACATTGGTACAGCGAACTTATCGCCGCACACCATGATTGATGTTAAACAAGTTTATATATCAACCAGGCTCAGAACGGTGCCGCACTGTCTACGGCCAGGCGCTGATGAGTCCGCGGGTGCGTGAAAACCAGACGTGTTGCGTGCAGTTTTAAACGTGTCGCAGGCTCACCATATAACCTGTCCCCCTCTATCGCTGCATTGAGCCCATCCCGATGAGCGGCATGCACCCGTAGTTGATGCGTTCTGCCTGAGACTGGTGTAAACATGACTCGCGCATCTGTGGCATTACTGACCCGTTGCCAGATGCTTAAAGCCGATTTACCATGCTCGTGACAAACTACTTGTGTCGGACGATTATTAATATCAAGCCGTAATGGCAAGCGGATGATGCCACCCATCGTATCGGGTCGTCTGGTGAGTACAGCTGTATAAAGTTTACTGACCTGGCGTTTTTCAAACTGTTGTTGTAATTCTCTATGGATTGAGCGTTTTTTTGCAAGCAACAAAATGCCCGATGTATCCATATCAAGCCGATGCACCAGCATGGGACCTGTGGCATCCGGGTAAGTCTGGTGTGCAAGAGTGGCGATTGAGCCATCGACATTCTTACCGGGCTGAGACAATACCCCGCTGGGTTTGTTCACGACAAGCAAGTATTCATCTTCAAATAGAATATCGAGTGTTTTAGCCTGGATGAAGGTCAAACGATAAAATCTACATTGAAAGGGCTCGGCGAATAAAATTCAAGCCAAGCACTAAAAAAAACATCAAGATGATTTTAAAAAATAAATCGTTAGAAAGCTTACGACGTAAAATTTCTCCTACAGTAAAACCTGCTATAGCGGGCAGCACCAACAAGGTTGAAAAAACCGCATTGCCAGTATGTATCAAACCATTATAAACATACCCACCAAGCAGTATAGTACTGCCTATAAATAACAGGACACCAACCGTTTGCACGAACTCTGTGCTGGACACCCGTCTGGAGGTTAGGTAGATAATAATCGGTGGCGCCCATACACCAGCCAAGCCGCCAAAAATTCCAGCGATAACACCTGTAAAAATTTGTGCAGGATTGTTATAGCGATCAGGCAAAACCGGCGGCGTACGCCACAAACTGGTTAGCGCAAACACGGATATAGCAACACCAAGAAACAACGTTAATGCATAGATGGAAATATCGGCGGAAGCCACAGTGAATATGGCAATAAAAATAACCATGGCAAGTAATAGCCGCCAGTTTGCCTTGAATACATGGGCGACATTCCCACTGCGATATATCTGCCATGCGTTAATCAGGCACATTGGAATGACCGCGTAGGTAATCGCCGTGCGTGCATCGTAAACCGTGGCTGATAGTGCGATTGCTGCAGTTGGGAAACCGATACCAAGCGTACCTTTAATAGCGCCAGCGGTAAAATACGTCGCGATCAATACCAGCACGATAGGTTCGAACATGTTTGTGTCTAATCTAAATTAAAGAAGATTCAAACTTAATGATACAACAGTATCCAATTTAACCCATCGCACAAAACCAAAATAACATCATAGCCTGATACGACTCTGAAGACCTGTCCCATAACTACCGCTGCATTTGCAAGCAAGAGTCGAGGGAGGTTTCCAACCACGCCTTGGCGCTGAATTGGTCCAGCATTGGCAGAGCGACAGAGCAATGCCGCAGCCAGCAAAATAGGAGCTTGCGTATTCAAGACAATACTGGTTTGACAGGCAAAATTTGAATGAATCTCTTGGGCATGATAGCGTCCCACTTGTAACAAACAAGTCGTCACTTACAACTAGTCAGGAGCCTGGACAAATGTGCGGTATCGTTGGCTTATATTTAAAAAATGAAGTTTTACGGCCTCAGTTGGGCAGTCTTTTTCAACCCATGCTTTCTCAGATGCGAAGCCGTGGACCCGATTCGGCCGGCGTCGCAATTTATCGGGATCCAGTTGACCCACATCAGCTGAAGTATTCGCTGGCACACGATCGAGCAGACTTTGACTGGCCACAACTGTGTAAAGATTTGGATACCGCCTGCGATTGCCAGTCAAGCGTTAATCAAATTGACTCACACGCCATACTTGTGAGCACCGCATCAGAACGCACTGTTAGTCACTGGCTAAAAGAAAACCAGACTGGAGTACGTCTTGTTGGCTCCGGTTCCAGCATAGAAATATTCAAAGAAGTTGGGTTGCCCGATGATGTGTATTCACGTTTTAATTTGGCAGAAGCGCATGGCACACACATGATTGGACATACTCGTATGGCGACAGAGAGTGCAGTCACTACCGCAGGCTCACATCCGTTTGCAACCGGTGCTGATCTTTGTCTTGTTCACAATGGCTCACTATCGAACCATAATCGGCTGCGCAGACAACTCGAAAAAGCCGGTCTGGAATTTCAAACTGAAAACGATTCAGAAGTTGCAGCGGCCTACATGACATTAAAAATTCGTGAAGGTGCAAGCCTGCGCGAAGCACTGGAACAGGCACTGATTGATCTTGATGGCTTTTACACTTTTTGCGTTGGCACAACCACAGGCTTTGCAGTGTTAAGGGATCCCATCGCTTGTAAACACGCCGTCATGGCCGAAACCGATGACTGGGTCGCCATGGCGACCGAGTACAGAGCCATAGCTTCACTGCCCGGCTCCGAGGGAGCTGCCATATGGGAACCTAAACCACAAACTATATACGTGTGGGGAGAATTACAATAATGACCTCACTCGACTTACAGTCAATCGGCCTGCGAGAAGTCAATAAAAAGCTTCAGTCGATGTCTATACCAAACAGCCTGGCCACTGTCATCAACCCCATGGGCGGACATGCCATTGCGTGCGGGCTGCAACATGAAATCCAAGTGACCATCGATGGTCACGCCGGTTTTTATTGCGCAGGCATGAACAAACTTGCCAACGTTACCGTCAATGGCCACGCCGGTGTGGGTTTAGCTGAGAACATGATGTCGGGCACAGTGCGGGTGACTGGCAATGCCAGCCAGGCAGCTGGAGCAACTGCCCATGGTGGCTTGTTGATTATAGAGGGCGACACCTCATCACGTTGCGGCATATCAATGAAAGGTGTCGATATTGTTGTCGGTGGTTCGGTAGGACACATGTCGGGCTTTATGGCACAAGCCGGAAATCTGGTGATATGTGGAGATGCTGGAGAAGCCTTGGGCGATTCAATTTACGAAGCCCACATTTATGTGCAAGGCAACATTGAAAGTTTAGGGTCAGATTGTGAAGAGAAAGACATGGATGCGGAACACTTATCCAAGCTGACCGAACTGTTAGCGCGTGCCAACATAAAAGCAAATTCAAAAGCCTTTAAACGTTATGGGTCAGCTCGGACGCTTTATAACTTTCACCCCGATAACGCTGGTGTTTATTAATAATGAGTAAAAAAACAGAACCGCAAACCACCCCTCGTTATTCGGCTACTTTTGATCAGCACACGCTATCGGAAATAAGACGGGCAGCCAGCACCGGTATTTATGATATTCGCGGTGGCGGTGCGAAACGCCGTGTTCCGCATTTTGACGATCTGCTGTTTCTGGGTGCATCTATGTCACGCTACCCTCTGGAAGGTTATCGTGAACGATGCGACACCAACGTTGTGCTGGGGTCTCGATATGCCAGCAAGCCATTACTCATCGATATACCTATTACCATTGCCGGTATGAGCTTTGGTTCGTTATCTGGCCAGGCGAAAGAAGCGTTGGGGCGCGGCGCTAATGCCGCCGGCACATCCACCACTACGGGTGATGGTGGCATGACCCCGGAAGAACGTGAGCATTCAGCTCAACTTGTCTATCAGTATTTGCCATCACGCTATGGCATGAATCCAGACGACTTGCGTAAAGCTGACGCAATCGAAATTGTCGTTGGCCAAGGGGCTAAACCTGGCGGTGGTGGCATGTTATTAGGACAGAAAATTTCTGATCGTGTTGCCAGCATGCGTAATTTGCCTAAAGGTATTGATCAACGTTCAGCGTGTCGACATCCAGATTGGACTGGCCCTGATGATTTGGAAATTAAAATTCTGGAATTACGTGAAATCACCAACTGGGAAAAACCAATTTTTATCAAAGTCGGTGGAGCACGCCCGTACTACGACACAGCGCTGGCCATAAAAGCAGGTGCTGATGTGATTGTGGTTGATGGTATGCAAGGTGGTACTGCCGCCACCCAGGACGTGTTCATTGAACATGTTGGCCAACCCACCCTTGCCTGCATCCGGCCAGCTGTGCAAGCCTTACAAGACATGGACATGCACCGAAAAGTGCAGCTTATAGTGTCTGGCGGTATTCGCAATGGTGCTGATGTTGCCAAAGCGCTAGCCCTGGGTGCTGATGCAGTTTCTATTGGCACAGCTGCTTTGGTTGCATTGGGTGACAACCATCCCCAGTACGAAGAGGAATACCAGCAATTGGGTACCACCGCTGGTGCCTATGATGACTGGCATGAAGGTCAGGACCCGGCTGGCATTAATACACAAGACCCAGCACTTGCCAGCCGACTGGACCCGGTTATGGCCGGCAGGCGCCTGGCAAACTATTTAAATGTCATGACGTTAGAGGCACAAACCATTGCCCGAGCATGCGGTAAAAATCACGTACACAACCTTGAGCCCGAAGACCTGGTTGCACTCACCGTTGAAGCCTCTGCCATGGCGCAAGTGCCGTTGTCAGGGACCAGCTGGATACCCGGTCAATAACATCATACAACTTAAAAAATCGAGATAATACATTTTAGACAACGCATCTATTCAACTCATCAAATATACTCAGGAGCTCGATCATGTCGGACCTTGCCAAATTTGCAAAAGACAGTGGCGTAAAATTTTTTCTGTTTAACTTCACAGACCTGTTTGGTATTCAGCGAGCCAAGTTAGTGCCGGCAGAAGCCGTGTCTGGCATGCAAAAATCCGGTGCAGGTTTCGCAGGGTTTGCAACCTGGCTCGATATGACGCCGGCGCATCCAGATATGTTTGTCATGCCAGATGCCAAATCTGTTATCCAACTGCCATGGAAACCAGAAGTAGCCTGGGTGGCGGGCGACCCCTGGATGGACGGTGAACCTGTTGCCCAGGCACCGCGTAATGTTTTAAAAAAACTGAAGGAACAGGCGGCAAACGATGGCCTGATCATGAAATCAGGTGTCGAACCTGAGTTTCATTTGATATCGCCAAATGGTCAAAAGATATCCGACAAACGCGACACTCAGGAAAAGCCTTGTTACGACCAATCCGCTATCATGCGCCGCTACGAAGTGATTGCCGAGATTTGCTCAACCATGATTGATCTTGGCTGGAGTCCATATCAAAACGATCACGAAGACGCTAACGGACAGTTTGAAATTAACTGGGACTTTAACGACGCGCTCACCACGGCAGACCAGCATGCGTTTTTTAAATTCATGGTGAAGTCTATTGCCGAAAAACACGAACTACGCGCAACCTTTATGCCCAAACCGTTTGTCGATTTAACCGGCAATGGTTGTCATGTGCATATTTCAGTGTGGAGTAAAACCGGCAAAAAAAATCTGTTCCATGATGCAAAAGGCGAATTGGGCGTATCAAACACAGGGTATCAATTCCTCGGTGGTTTAATGGCACATGCAGAAGCGCTGGCCCCCATTACCAACCCCACAGTGAATAGCTATAAGCGTATCAATGCACCACCAACACAATCTGGTGCTACCTGGTCTCCCAGCTCCATAACCTATGGCGGCAACAATCGCACACACATGGTGCGTATTCCAGACGAAGGGCGCATCGAATTCAGGTTGGCAGACGGTGCGGCAAATCCTTACTTGTTGCAAGCCGGCGTGCTTGCCGCAGGGCTGGACGGAATAGCTAACAATCTAGACCCCGGTAAACGGCTGGATATTGATATGTACACTGAAGCGGACAAAGCCAAAGGTGCGAAAAAACTGCCGTTGAATTTACTGGATGCCATACGGGCTTTTGATAAAAACAAAAAATTCAAAGCCGCTATGGGCAGTGAGTTTAGCAACGCTTATGTGAAGCTGAAAAACAAGGAATGGGACAAATACGCACACCACTTGACACAGTGGGAGCGCGACACCACGCTTGATTGTTAATCGGTTATTACTGAGATTCGGCTGCCAACATAGCGTTGAATTGTTGTTCGAGGCTATCAACGCGGCTTGATAAAACAATGCGGATACTTTGTATCAAAGCTTTGTAATAGGCTTTGCCACTGTCGGTATCGGTAAAGGCGATAAATTCATCAAGTTCATTGCTGGACAGCTGGCGATAAATCACACTGGCTGGCATAAGAAAGTCAGACTTTAAAAAAGCGCGAATTAAGCCCTCTTCACCTCGTGTTGAGCGTACCGCAGCCTGTGCAGCTTCCAGTGATTCTTCATCCAGCTGACACAGACTGGCCATCGCTACAATAGTGGATGTTTCGGTATTAAGCGCCGATACAAAATACACAGCCCCCGTGTTAGCTAACATAGTTTCGATCGATTTTGCCCGAATTTTAGTGTGCTTGCCCGATGATCGATAATCACTGATTAACGCTTCAAATGTAACTTCATCCAGCAATGCAGAATCCGCTTCTGCCTGATGCACTTTTAAGCCAGTAGGGCTGCGTGTCCACTGCATGATTCGATCAATTTGCGCACCACTCAATTGCTCACCCAACGTTTTGATGTAATCCGCCTTCAAAGTCTGCGCATTAGTGGAACTGACCACAAGGTTGTCGATTGCAGGCAACGTTGCATCATCTGCGCAGCCTTTTAGCGATAGAGCAGTCTCTTGCATGACAGTGTGGTGCACTTGAGATAAATGCGTATGTATGCCGGCGTAGTGGTAGAGAGTAGTCAACTGGTGTTGACGGCTATCCTGCGCAGGAGTTTGTCCAAAAACGCAGACACAATAAAATAACACTGGCAATGCAGACAGTGCTACTTTCAGATCGAACATAGACTTTACTCTAATGTGAGGTAGTTAAACCAGACGATCGCCCGGCTCACGTCCGGCGAAAAAAGCATCCAGGTTGTCCAGAGCACGAAAACCCATCGCGTCACGCGTCTCGAATGTTGCACTGCCAATGTGAGGTAGCATCATAATATTTTTGTGCGCACTGAAAGCGGCATTACCACCGGGCTCCACCCCAAAACAGTCAAGACCAGCTGCAGCCAGATGACCATTTTCAATAGCGGCTAGTAACGCAGATTCATCAACCAATGCGCCACGCGCTGTATTAACCAATATTGCCCCTCTTGGCAGCAATGCAAGCGTGTCCTTATTAATCAAATTACGTGTGTGTTCAGTTGCTGGGCAATGCAGGCTCAAGAATTCAGACTCCGGCAATAACGAGTCCAGCGAACTATGGTAAGTGGCTCCCTGCTCTTGTTCTGCGTTTAACCTGTTACGGCTGTAGTAATGAACCTGCATATCAAAGCCACGCGCACGCTTAGCCATAACTTGCCCAACGCGACCCATCCCAACGATACCCAGGCGTTTACTGCTGACTTGTGTGCCAACCATAAAAGAGGGACTCCACGAATCCCAGCTGCCTGAGCGAACCATCGCATCCCCTTCTGCTGCGTGTCGTGCGGCACCGAGCAGTAACAGCATGGCAATCTCAGCAGTGGCATCAGATAACACATCAGGCGTATTAGTGACGCAAATACCTTTTGACTTTAGTGCATCTAAATCACAATGATCGACACCCACCGAGTGATTCGCGACAATTTTTAAACGAGAATCCAATTGCGCCACGGTTGCGGCATCAAAGTGTTCGGAGTGGCAGGGAATTATGGCGTCGACATCGGCGCTCATGCGCACGATATCATCAGATGAGCTTAATGTGTCTTCGGGGTTCAATACAACATCGTAGTCACGTTTTGCACGCTTTTCAGTATTGGCTGATAGCTTGCGGGTGATCCATACACGAGGCTTGTTCATGCGCATGGCTTAATCTTTTTTGTTTCGAATTGCCGAGTCCCAAAAATCATATAAAGCCAGAGATAATACAAACGCGACAATAATAGCGAAAGGCAATCCACCCTTAACACCAGCAAAGCCTGTAGAAATACTGTGAGCCAGGCCGATAGTAAAGACGCCAAGCAACAACAAGCCGATTAGCCCTGAAATTATTTTTACTCTGCGAGAAACCATATAAAACCTTTGCCCATTCACTTGCTATTTAAGTTAACTAGCTATGTTTGCTATTGAAGTTTGCTATTTAATCGTGCTCATGCAGCTGCTGTAAAACCGCGCGAGTGGTTCTGAGCAACCTGTCGTCTTCTTGTAAAGCGCCTACCAATTGCACGCCAACAGGCATATCGTTTGCGCCACTGAGCAACGGCATGCTAATGCACGGTAGTCCGCACAGTGTCCAGATTGTGCAACATATCGGATCGCCGGTACTGCCCATTAACGGCGCCTCTGACAGTGCCGATGGCGTCAGGATGGCATCGTAATCCAAAAAGAAATTCTGGAACCAGTCAACGGCTGCTGCCCGAATCTCAATTGCCTCGGCATACTGCTCGTCAGTGTGTTTTTTTGCATCCAACAATATCGGCTGTATTGATTCACTTATTTCATCCCAGTGTTGAGAGATTTCCTCATCCAATGAGCGCGCAATTTCATACTGGTGAATAATCCTGTGGCACTCAATTAAAGCTGCAAATGACTGTGGTGCTTCCAATCGTTCTACTGTGCCACCAAGCGCTGCCACCAATTCTTCAAAACCCTCTGCTGCATCTTTCGAGTATTTACTGGCATAGGGCATGTCTATCCAGGCAAGCGTTGGGGGTACCGGTACCTCAGACAAGTAGCCTTTTAGCATACTGGGCTTAGGTGCTAAATAGCTTTGACTATCCTGATTATCGTAGCCGGCCATTGCATCAACCAGCAGTGCAATGTCACCTAAATCGCGGCCAAATACACCCACTTGATCAAGCGTAGGTGATGTTTCCAAAACGCCTCGCCTGGACACAATACCGCGTGACGGTTTGAATCCATATACGCCACAAAACGAGGCCGGACGAATCACAGAGCCATTGGTTTGCGAACCTATAGATAATGCTACGTGCCCGGCAGCAACACTGGCCGCCGATCCACTTGACGAGCCACCCGGGCTGTATTCTTTGTTATGCGGGTTTTGTGTTCTTGAAGGATGCATAAACGCAAATTCAGTGGTAACCGTTTTACCCATGAGCAATGCACCGGCTTCTTTTAATTTTTCGACCACACGACAATCTGTTTCGGGTTGTCTGTTCGCATAAATTGTTGAACCATAAGTGGTCGGGTAATCACTGGTGTCGAAAATATCTTTTACACCAACCGGTATTCCGTGCAACAAACCCAGCGGCTTACCCTGTCTTCTAACATCATCAAGCATACCGGCATGCGCTTTTACTTTATCTGCATCCAGATGGGCCCAGGCATGTATATGCTCATCGCTGTTGTTTATCACGTTTAGATGATGCTGCACTAATTCCAACGACGTTAGCGCGCCGGTTGCGATGTGCTCAAGACACTCTCGTACCGTATCTGTTTTAATGTTTTCGCCGTCGCTCATGCCGCTTTTAGTGCCGCTTTCAATGCTGCTGCCAAATATGAATCACACACTCGCATACCACCCTAAGGAATGTACTCACCGAACAGTCTGTCTGGTAACCACAGTGCAATGCCTGGGAACATATACATTAGAACCATACAAAATATAACAATGCCCAGATAAGGCATGATGCCTTTGAATATCTCCATAAGCTCTATTTGATTTTTCAACACTCCCTTCAAATAATAAGCAGACATAGCCATGGGTGGTGTTAAAAACGAGGTCTGTAAATTAAGCGCAATCAGCATAGCGAAAAAGTATGGATTAACGCCAAAGGTATCGAGCATGGGTAGAAAGATCGGTACAAATATAATCAGAATTTCTGACCATTCCAAAGGCCAGCCCAAAAGAAAAATAATGAGCTGGGCCATAACCAGAAACTGCCACGGCTTTAATTCCATCGCCAGTACCCAGTGTTCAATGATGTCGTGGCCACCTAAATACGAAAATATCGATGCAAATGTCCAAGAGCCGACAAACAACCAACACACCATGGCGGTGGCCTTGGCGGTTAGGAAAACGGATTCTTTTACTTTGGTCCAGCTAAGTGACCGGTACAGCACCGCCAGCACCAAGCCACCCATAGCGCCCATAGCGGCAGCTTCAGCCGGTGTTGCCAGACCACCTAATATTGACCCCAGCACCAGCAAAATCAACACGGTTAAGGGTAAAAAAGAAGTCAGTAATTGCAGGTAGATGGTAGAGCGTTTGATACTCGGGTCGACAACCGGCTTGGGAGCGATAGAGGGATTAAAGTACACCCGCACGATGACATAGACAATGTACGACCCAGCCAGCAGCAATCCTGGAAAAACAGCAGCTGCATAGAGACGTAGCGGTGAAAGCTCTGCAATGGCCGCATACACAATCAACATGATGGACGGCGGTATTAATATGCCCAGCGTACCACCAGCGCAAATTACACCAGCTGCAAAATCGCGTCGGTACTTAGCCTCGGCCATAGCTGGGTATGCCAGCAATCCCATCAGAGTAACAACCGCACCCACGATACCACTGGCGGTTGAAAACACCGCACAGGTTAGCAGTGCTGCAATAGCCATGGAACCGGGGAGGTTTCGAGCGGCCAGGTTTAATGATGAGAATAAGCGGTTAACGATATTGGCACGCTCTACCACATACCCCATGAACAAGAACAAGGGGATGGCGACCAGCGTGTCGTTTTCCATCACCGAGTAGGTATTTTGATTCAGCAGATAAAAAATCTGATTACTGAAAATATCAGAGAACGTTTCAACAGACCCTTCGGTGTAATAGGCGTAGTAGCCAAAGCCAACACCCATGGCCAGCAAGGTAAATGCAATAGGAAAACCGAGCAGCACCAGCATGATGAACAGGCACAGCATTAAAATGGCAACTTCAGGATTCGTCACGGTCCAGTCTACTCAGTTAATAATTCGTGGGTAATCAATAATTCGCGGGGTAGCACGTTTTTCATTATGCTAACGCTTACTGCTCAGGCTTGAATTGCGCAGGTTCAGCCATCAGAGCGTCTTCAGTTTCTCTGACATCATCCAGCCGTGACATCCAAACGCCTTCTCGCATCGCTTTCCAGCAGCGTATCAGTTCAGCCAGGCCCTGGAGCATTAACAGAGCACCGGCAACTGGTATTAACGTTTTAAAAAAGTAGATTTGAATACGCGCCGGAGAATTCCAACTGACTTCTTTGTACCCCCAGGAATCCTTCGCGATTTCGGCGCCAAACCAAAACAGAGCAATCATGCCCGGGAAGAAGAACAACAAGTACAGAATAAAATCGATAAACGCCTGCATACGAACAGGGAACAACCGGTAGATGACATCACCACGTACATGGCTATCCTGAGCAAGTGCATAAGGCCCGGCCATCAGGAACAAAGCGCCGTACATTTGCACCATCATGTCAAACGCCCAGACAGTCGGTTGATTCAGGAAATAGCGCATGAAAACTTCATAACACACCGAAAGCGTGAGTATCAGTATGCACCAGCCAAACGCTTTGCCAACCCAGTTACTTAAACTCTCTATTGCGTAGACGACATTCTTCAAACTATAACTCCAACCAACACGATAAAGGCGATCAATCCCAAGCAAAACGGGAACCCCAATAGGGTCCCCGTCTTTTTCTACTAGTTGTGTAGCAACACAGGCCTCTCCCGATTCTTTCCTGTGACGAAAAGGGAGAAACTACTGACGCCGCTTTTTAACCGAAGTAATGCTTATAAGCCAACTTGTAGTCTGGCTGATTCAGGTTCAGGTAATTCATAACGTTTTCAGCATAAACTTTCTGAGAGTCAATAACTTTCGCGAAGAATTCGTCTTGACCAGACATACGCTCAACAACCTTGTCCCATGCTTCCAACTGACCTTGCATAACGCTATCAGGCGTTCGATAAACGTTAACGCCCTGCTCTTCACGCAGAGTGACCAAGTCATCAGCGTAACGACGCGTGTTGTTCCAATAGAAGTTTGAGTTTTCTGCTTCAGAAGCGTACTTCAGGATTGCCTGAAGTTCTGCTGGCAGTGCATCGTACTTCTTTTTGTTAAAAGTACACTCAAAGAATTCCTGCGACTGGTGGAAACTGGCAAGGTGATAGTGCTTTGACACATCCTGCATGCCAAAATCACGATCTGAGGTTGGGTTGTTAAATTCTGCAGCATCGATCAAGCCTGACTTCATTGCTGGCTGGATTTCGCCACCTGGTAGTTGCACAACCGACATACCCATTTCAAGCAGGACGTCAGCAGCCAAACCAACAGTACGGTACTTAAGACCTTCCATCTGGCTAGCATCTTTGATCTCTTCTTTGAACCAACCTAACGGCTGAGCAGGCATCGGGCTATTGAAAAAACTGACCAGGTCTAAACCAAGGCTACCCATCAGTTCGTCAAATAGTTCCTGACCACCACCGTAATGAATCCAGCCTAACACTTCCTGACTAGACCAACCGAAGCATGGACCTGTACCAAACAACGACGCAACAGGTGACTTTGAGTACCAGTAAGCTGGTACGTAATGCGCTGCATCCAATACACCACGGTGAACCGCATCCTGCATTTGACTGGTCTTTACCACTGAATTAACCGGCAGCAATTCGATTTGCAGAGCTTCCCCTGCCATATCGTTAACACGCTTAACGTAAGACTGCGCATTTTCGAGGAAAATACCGCCGCCCCAGGCAGCTTGCATCTTCATGGTAACTGGCTGCGCTTTCACTATGGAAGGTGCGGTTATAGTGCCAGCAGCCGTTGCGGTTGCAGCTAAAGCCGAACCTTTCAGAAATTTACGGCGATTAGTTTGATTTTTCATTTATTACATTCCTCCAAAGAACATCAACAAGTGACAATGCACAATTTAGATGCAGGCTTTTAATTACCGCCGACCGAGTATTTCAGACTGGCGGAGCTACGCTCGCCAATGCTACCTGTATAAGACCTGTGACACAATGTAAAAGAGCTTCTAAAGGAAACGACGGCGCAAGCACTCATGACACAAAATACCAATTTAGGTCCAATCAAGCTACTAGAAGCCCTGTTCGATGAGGCCGTTGCGGCTGCATCGCCTGCACGCCATATCGCCGATTTTCTCCCTGAAAAGCCAATTGGACGCACAGTTGCGGTGGGCGCAGGCAAAGCATCTGCTGCCATGGCGAGCGCTTTTGAGCAAAATTGGGAGGGCGCGTTAGAGGGACTAATTGTCGCACCCCACGGACCAGCGATCAGTTGTCAGCAGATTGAAATCACGCATGCTAACCACCCAGTCCCGGACATTGCAGGTGAAAAAGCGAGCAAGCGAATACTGGCGCTTGTGTCTGGACTGAGCGCCGATGACTTGGTTGTGTGCTTAATCTCCGGCGGAGGTTCTGCATTGCTCAGCCTTCCGGGCGATGGCATCACTTTGGCGGACAAGCAAGCGATAAACTCGGCACTGCTTAAAAGTGGAGCCGCTATCGACGAAATGAACTGCGTGCGCAAACATCTCTCGGCTATCAAGGGCGGTCGACTTGCGGCGGCAGCCTACCCGGCTCGCACAGTGACCCTGGCTATTTCAGATGTACCCGGCGATGATTTGTCTGTTATCGCATCAGGTCCATCCGTGCCCAATGACAGTACACGGACTCAAGCGCTCGACATTATTAGACGCTACAACATTACCCTGCCTGAAAACGTGAAAACACTTTTAAAAAGCGATGCTAGCGTAACACCCAAAGCCAGCGATGAACGCCTGTCAAAAATATCTTCGCACCTCATCTGCAAACCACAACAATCGTTAGAGGCTGCCGCCAAATTGGCCAGTGACAATGGTTACAACGCTATCATTCTGGGCGATGCTATTGAAGGCGAAGCACGCGAGGTAGGCAAAGTGATGGCTGGTATTGCAAAACAAGTCAGCCAGTACGAGCAACCGGTTAAAAAACCGGCTGTATTGATTTCAGGAGGTGAAACCACTGTCACGCTTAAAAACAAAGGTGGACGCGGTGGACGTAATGCCGAGTTTTTACTCAGCTTTGCTCAGAGCACTATGGGGCTCAATAATATTTTTGCTATTGCTGCTGATACTGATGGCATTGATGGTTCAGAAAGTAATGCCGGCGTTGTATGGAACCCTGCCGTTGCTGACCTGGCGCTTGCACAATCGCTTAAATTATCTGAGTTCCTCGACAACAATGATGCCTGGTCTTTTTTTAATGCAATTAATGCTCTGGTTGTCACTGGCCCCACGCATACCAACGTCAATGACTTTAGAGCCATATTGATCATGTAGAGCGCCCGCTTCTATAATTTATTTCTAATGCATTGAAGTGCTAAACCGTTTCACCTTGATACTCTGGTAATACTACCGGCCCAGCGTCGTCAAACTTCTCCGTTATTTGCATGCTTGTCGTGGCATTGTATTTATCCAACAAGGAATACAACACGAACTAAATGTCGGGAGTCAGGCATGCAAGATTCTTTTTGTCACATTCACAATTTAATATTGCTTTGTGCGGCATTGTCGCTTACTGCCTGCCAACCCGCAGCAACAACGAACAACAGTGATAATAATGTAAATACTGTCGGTGTAACCGATTGCCTGGAGACTGGTTGCGGACCCACCACAATTACACCCTCTGACCAAGTTCCTGAACCAACCGATAAACAACGGTTGGCACAATCGCTTCGCAGCGCGCTGATTGGCCAATCAGGAGGTCTGGGACTTGGCGCGTTTATACTACCGGACAGCGATAACTTCGACGCAATTCCGCAAGACCCACTGAATCCGATAACCGCTGAAAAGATTGCGCTGGGGCAAGCCTTTTTCCATGACAACAGATTTGCGCTAAATGGCTTTTCAGATCAATCTCCCAGTTGGTCCTGTTCTACTTGTCACACGGTAGCCAACGGTTTTAAACCCGGCATCCCACAAGGCATAGGTGAAGGCGGACAAGGTGCTGGTGTGCAACGCAAACTCGCCTTTGGCTTTGACCCACTAGCAGCAGACGACGCCGCAAATAGACCCGATATGCAACCCATTGCAGTGCCCAGCATATTAAATGTCGCCTTTCAGGAAGCCGTATTGTGGAATGGTCAATTGGGCAACGCGACCAACGGGCTAATTAATAGTACATTGCCTGAGCACATCAACACGCCCGCTGACCTGCCATCCAGTGTTAACGAATATCAGCTCGCCGGACCCGAATCGCAGGCGATCGCCGGTCAAATAGTTCATCGTTTAAGGTTCACTGAAGATTCTCCACTGCAAAACATACCCGAGTACCAACGCATGTGGAACGTTGCCTACCCCGGAGGCTCAGATGATATAGCGAGAGATGTGGGCAAAGCGATTGCCGCGTTCGAACGCACCGTTTTTGCAAACCAGGCGCCGTTTCAACAATGGCTGCGCGGCGACGATAATGCCTTAAACGAATCAGAATTGGCAGGCGCAAATTTGTTTTTTGGTAAGGCTGGTTGCTCAGCCTGTCATCAGGGTCCTGCGCTGAGTTCTCGACCCGGCGCAAGTGAGGCTGATTTGTTTTTTGCTGTGGGGTTCGATGATTTTGATAATAACAAGATCGCCATTCACGGCGTTATAGAAACAAACGCACGGCTTGGCCGAGGCGGATTCACTCAACATCCTGAACAGGATTATCAGTTTAAAGTACCGCAACTTTATAATCTGGCCGATACCGACATATTTGGTCACGGTGCCAGCTTTCATTCCATCAAAGAGGTGGTGCAGTACAAGAATTTAGCCGTGCCACAGAATGCCAATGCACAAGCAAATCTCGACCCGTTATTCCAGCCACTCAATTTGAGCATTCGTGAAGTGAACGAGCTGACGACGTTTTTATCAACAGCACTTCACGACCCTGACTTGGCTCGCTACTTTCCTTCTCAACTGCCAAAGTAACGATCAAAAATCTCATCCGCTGATCAATAGCATGATCAGCGATTTTTCTTATGGCGCTATATGTAACCGTTTTTGAGAACCGTGCCTATCGAAACTATCTGCCAATTCACTTACAATCATATTTCTCTCGCGAGGAACAGCTCATGTCAGACATCATATTGCATCACTACCCACCGTCACCAGTAACAGAAAAAATACGCGTGGCCTTCGGTTTAAAAAACCTGAGCTGGAAATCAGTGGAAGAAAACCGGCTGCCGCCGCGTCCAGAACTCATGGCAATGACTGGTGGTTACCGGCGTATTCCCGTCATGCAAATTGGTGCAGATATCTATTGCGACACTCAATGTATTTTAAAAACTCTTGAGGAGCGGTTTCCCAAACCAAGCTTTCATCCTCAAGGCAATAGCGGCGCCAGCTTTGGTATCTCACGTTGGACCGATCTGGAATTTTTTAACCTTGGGGTACGCCTTGCCATAGCTCCCATGGCTGACGCTTTACCCAAAGAGTTTGTAGAAGACAGAACCAGACTTTATTTTGGACCCGATGGTGATATGGCAAAAGAGGCGGAAGACCTGCCTCACACGCTGTCGCAGTTGCGTCCACAACTGGGTTGGCTTGAAGATCAACTGTTGAGTAATGGTGCTTACTTGCATGGCATAAAACCCAGCATGACCGACCTTCTGGGTTGGTATGTCGTTTGGTTTATCAAAGGTCGATATGCTCAGGCCGAGCAAGTCTTGGCAGAATTTCCCAGCATTTTGGCATGGGCTGCGCGAATGGAGGCCATAGGCCATGGCAACTTCGAGGACATGACCCCCGCGGAGTCACTAGACATTGCTTTCAATTCAACTCCAACAACCAAAGAGCTTAGTGACGCTGCAGACCCACAAGAGCTTAAACCGGGAATGAAGGTCAGCATTGCCACACTGGGAGATACAGGCGAAACCGGTATCGAGGGTAAAGTCAGAGCGCTGCACCGTGACACAATTGCCATAGCTCGTCACCACGAATTATGCGGTGATGTAGTTGTGCATTTCCCCAGAGTGGGATACCGCGTTACCCCGCTATAGCCAGTCTTTCGCAGCGTGGCACTAAAGTGATGACTTTATGCTGAGCCAACTGTGACGTGACTGCAACTGATGTTGTGTCGATTCAAGTGATAAAATGGGCACACCGGATACGTTCACGGCGCAGTCAATTACATGGCAGCATTCACAAACCTGAACTACCCCAAGAAACCGGTATTTAAAATCACTATTACAACGCGCGCACGAGTGTTTGTAGTAGTCAAAACCAGACTAATGCGGTAACGTGCTGCTGCTCTCTGGTGCGTTTTTCCTCCAACCGGACTTAACGGGTGACTGCCACCCAAAGTACTCTCATGACAACACAAAATCCCGTCAGTTTCACCGACCTCAAACTGAGCAAAGACATACTTCAGGCGCTCACCGCTGTGGGTTATGAGACCCCCTCGCCCATCCAGGCACAAACTATCCCACTGCTGCTTGACGGCACAGACCTGGTTGGCCAGGCGCAAACCGGCACCGGCAAAACAGCGGCATTTGCATTACCTTTGTTATCAAAAATGGACGTATCGACCAAGGCTGTTCAGGTCTTGGTGTTGACCCCAACGCGCGAATTGGCCATACAGGTATCAGAAGCTTTTCAAAAGTACGCGAAAAACATGAAAGGTTTTCATGTTCTGCCTATCTACGGCGGACAGGATTACCGAACACAACTTCGCGCACTTGAACGCGGCGTTAATGTGGTGGTGGGTACGCCGGGACGTGTGATGGATCATATGCGTCGTGGCACATTGAAACTTGATGGCTTAACAACTTTGGTGCTTGATGAGGCAGACGAAATGTTACGCATGGGTTTTATCGATGACGTCGAATGGATTCTGGAAAAGACACCGCCCAAAAGACAAATCGCTTTGTTCTCGGCAACCATGCCTTCGCAAATTCGCCGCATAGCGACAAAATATTTAAGCAATCCTGAACAGGTCACTATAAAAAGCACCACAAGTACTGCCAGCACTATTCGTCAACGCTACTGGAATGTCAGTGGCGCTCGCAAGCTGGATGCATTAACCCGTATTCTTGAAGCTGAGCAATTCGATGCCATGCTGATTTTTGTTCGCACCAGAACCTCCACAGTGGAACTATCAGAAAAACTCGAAGCACGAGGTTATGCCAGTTCAGCGCTCAACGGCGATATTCCACAAAATCAGCGTGAGCGAACCGTTGAGAACCTGAAGAAAGGTAAGATTGATATTATTGTTGCAACCGATGTCGCTGCCCGCGGATTAGATGTAGCTCGGGTAAGTCATGTTATTAACTACGACATACCTACTGATATTGAAGCCTATATTCATCGTATAGGACGAACTGGCCGAGCTGGTCGACACGGCGACGCCATCTTATTTGTGGCACCACGTGAGCGTCGATTGCAAGCTGCGATAGAAAAAGCCACTGGCAAAACCATAGAACCCATGGACTTGCCGAGCAACGATGAAATCAATGAACGACGCATTGAACGCTTCAAGCAACGCATCAGCGATACAATTGAAGCTGATGATATTTCGTTTTTTGAAGAGTTACTGGAATCCTATCACCAGGAGCACCAGGTACCACACGTCACTATAGCTGCAGCACTCGCGCAACAAATGCAAGGAGGCGCGCCGTTCTTATACTTACAAAAGCCACCTCGGCAATCAGCTGAGAACAAACGCCAACGCGATAGCGAGAATGCACGCGCAGGTAACAGAGCCAGGCACAAAGACACACCTCAAAGAGCCAGCCAACGTGTCACATCAAATGAGTCGGCCGTGTTTAAAGAAGAATTTGATCGACCCAGAAAACCAAGACACCGCCCGCTGGAAAAAGGCATGGAGCGATTTCGCCTTGAAGTTGGTTCAGCAAACGATGTCAAACCCGGGAATATTGTTGGGGCAATTGCCAATGAAGCTGGAATCGACAGCCAGTATATTGGTCAAATCGTCATTGAGACCGATCACAGCTTTATCGACTTGCCCGAGGGCATGCCAAAAGAGATATTTAACGATCTGAAAAAAACACGTGTTTGCGGTGTTCCGCTTCGTCTTTCAAAATTTAAAGGTGATTCACAGGGAGCGTCTTCTACTGCGAAACTATTAAATGAGCGCCCGGCAAAAGAGCGTCCGACAAAAAAGCGCAAACCCAAAGCGGATAAAAAATCTAAAAATAACCCTAAGTCAAAATCAAACTCTGCGGTAAAAAAAAATAAGCAAAACAAATCTAAAGATTCAGTTTAAATTAGACGGCCTTCACTCGTTCGCATTCAAATCAGGAATCACCGGCAATGAAGACCGATCACCCAGTCTGCGGCAGTTGTTTGTGTGGCACAGTGACATTTGAACTTGATTCACTCGATCGTGATGTGGTGTATTGTTATTGTATACAATGCCGAAAACAAACAGGCCATGTCGTTGCTGCAACCCGAGCGAAAGACGAACGTTAAACATCAAAGGTGAAAACAATCTCACTTGGTACCCTGCCAGCGAGCAAGCCAAAAGAGCCTTTTGTAAACACTGCGGGTCGTTACTGTTCTGGAAAAGAAACAATAGCGACAGTACGTCTACTACTACGAATTAACCGACGGCCTACCCCAACACAAAGCCACTGATTAATTTAACGGGGTCAGGTCTTTGATTTTGGAGACATTAAGGACCTGACTCCGTTAAAGCGTTAATGTCTCCAAAATCAAAGACCTGACCCCGTTAAATTCAAAATCAAAGACCTGACCCCGTTAAATCCCAAAGACCTGACCCCGTTAGATTATTTGACCCCGTTAAATTATTTGTGTCGGCAGGTCACTATAGATAATTATTGGGCGCTTGCGCTGAAATTTAATCCGGTTTAATCTGGTATTGCCTGGTGGAGCAAACCACCCATAACTAGAGGTTATACTGTGAACGATACTGTCGCTGGCATTGATATGCCGCGCGTGCGTCCTGCTGACGCTCGCTTTTCTTCTGGACCCTGTCGCAAGCACCCCGGCTGGGACTTGTCCTCATTGAACACTGACCACCTTGGCCGCAGTCATCGCGCAGCCGACCCCAAAGCATCACTAAAATCCGCCATCGACCGCTCTGCAGCTCTGCTCAATTTACCCGCTGACTGGAAGTTGGGTATTGTGCCTGGCTCCGATACAGGCGCATTTGAAATGGCGATGTGGTCTCTTTTAGGACCAAAGACCGTAGATGCCTTTGTATGGGAAAGTTTTTCTGCTGATTGGGCAAAAGACCTGCAAGCGCTCGACTTGCCCGGCCTCAATGTACATGAATCCGACTACGGTTCACTGCCTGAGTTAACCAAGGCTGCACCTGAAAACGATATTGTTTTCGTGTACAACGGAACTACCAGTGGCGCGCGTGTACCGGACCTTGACTGGATTGCAGATGATCGCGACGGGTTGGTTTTATGCGATGCCACGTCAGCTGCCTATGCTATGCCAATCGACTACAACAAAGTTGATGTCTTAACCTGGTCCTGGCAAAAGGTGCTTGGCGGCGAAGCAGCTCACGGCATGCTTGCCTTGAGTCCTCGCGCAGTAAAGCGACTCGAATCGGTACCCGCCCCTCGCGCGCTACCCAAAGTATTTACGCTAACCAAGAAAAACGTCTTAATCGATGGCATCTTTACTGGTGCAACCATCAACACGCCGAGCATGCTCGCCCTCGCCGATTTACATTCAGCACTGGATTGGGCTGATAGCATCGGTAGCTTGTCTGGTTTGCACAAACGTTCTGCTGCCAATTTTGCAGCCATGGATAAATGGGTGAGAAACAGCAATTGGGTCGATTGGCTAGCCACCGAAGCTGACACCCGTTCAAGCACATCGATGTGCTTGCAAATAACCAGTGAATCGTTCGTTGAGCTGGACTTGGAACAACGCCAAGCCGCCGTTAAAACCATGACAAGCATGCTGGCAAAAGAAGGGGTGGCATTTGATATTGCCAACTATCGAAGTGCACCGCCAGGTTTTCGTATCTGGGGTGGCGCGACGGTGAATACCAGCGATATCGAAAACTTATTACCCTGGCTCGACTGGGCCTATCAGACATTCGAATCAACCACTCTTTCCCAGGAGGTGCAACATGGCTAAACCACGCGTCTTAATTTCTGATTCTATGTCTTCGATGGCCGTTAGTGTGTTTGAAGAACGCGGCATTGAAGTGATTCAATCTGCCAAGTTATCGGTTGAAGAACTACTCGACACTATTGGTGATTTTGACGGCCTGGCTATTCGCTCAGCAACGAAAGTCACACCCGAATTACTTGCAAGAGCAAAAAATCTGAAAGTAGTTGGCCGCGCTGGTATCGGTGTGGATAACGTTGACGTGCCTGCCTGCACGGCCAATGGTGTTGTAGTGATGAATACCCCTTTTGGAAACGCCATCACGACAGCAGAACACGCCATGGCCATGATGCTGTCCCTGGCGCGACATATTCCCCAAGCCAGCCAGTCAACCCACGAGAGCAAGTGGGAGAAATCCAAATTCATGGGAATCGAACTAACCGGCAAACACCTGGGGTTAATAGGTGCCGGTAACATTGGTTCTATCGTGGCACAGAAAGCCATTGGTTATGGTTTACATGTATTAGCTTACGATCCTTTCTTAACACAAGAGCGTGCTGATACGCTTGGCGTGACCAAGCTTGAGTTGGACGAGCTGCTAGAGCGCAGCGATATTATTTCGTTGCACGTGCCTAAAACACCTGACACATCAAATATTATTGATGCCAGTGCACTGAATAAAATGAAGAAGGGCAGCATGCTCATTAACTGTGCCCGCGGTGGCCTGGTTGATGAGCTGGCATTGAAAGTAGCGTTAGAATCTGGCCACTTGCGTGGTGCCGCACTTGATGTGTATGCGGAAGAACCAGCAAAAGATAACCCCTTGTTCGGTATGCCTAATGTTATATGCACACCGCACTTAGGTGCATCCACATCAGAGGCACAGGAAAAAGTGGCAGTTCAGGTTGCTGAACAAATCAGCAACTACTTGCTTACCGGAGCAATTACTAACGCTTTGAACGCACCAAACCTCAGTGCAGAAGAAGCTCGTGTATTGAAGCCCTACCTGGACTTATCAGAGCAGCTAGGTTCGTTTGTCGGGCAATTAACCAGTGACCCTATAAAGAAACTAACCATCACCTACGCAGGGGATGTGGCCGCACATAACACTGAGCCACTCACAACCGAAGTGTTAAAGGCATTACTTATCCACCATAGCGCAACTGTTAACACAGTTAACGCTCGCGAAATTGCCCGCGAGCGAAGCATCACAGTGGTTGAAGCCAAAAACGATGGCAAAGATGAATACCAGTGCCGCATTAGCTTAGATGTTGAAACAGAGAAAATGCAGCGCACCGTCGCTGGCACGTTAATCGGTAAAAAACCCCGCGTCATTGATGTCAAAGGAATTTCGCTGGAGTCCGAACTGGGTGAGCATATGCTTTACATCACCAACGATGACACGCCAGGCGTTATTGGTGCGATTGGTACCACAGCGGGCAACAAGGGTATTAACATAGCCAATCTGCATTTGGGTCGACGTAACGACAAGCCAAGTGCGATAGCACTTCTGGAAGTGGATGCAACCGTGGCACAATCCGATCTTGAAGCCTTGAGAGCTATTCCCAGTATCAACGATGTACAGTATTTACACTTTCCTAATCAATAGGAAGCCTTATCAATCGTAGATATCATCAATACGCTGCATAAACGCATGCTGTAATAATGCGATTTAGACACGATTGTGAAAAGTTGAATCGCACCGAATTTAAGTTTTCCGGTGCGATTCAGGCCACTTTTCAGAAGACGATATCGAGAAGACCATATTTATAAGAAGAGATCCAGAAGAAGATATCCAGAATACGATTAATAGCACGCGCGACGAGAATTATTGTTACTCAGCAGTGTTTAAGAACACATGAACCAGCTCTTATACGCTGCCTAAAGTTCTGGCAAATTTGGCTACGTCATGCAAGCGTTCGGCGTCTACGCCTGATCGGTAACCATGCTTTTGCAGCAGTGCCACCACCGCTTCTGTGGCAACATTACCTCGCGCTCCTGGCGCATACGGACAACCACCGAGTCCGCCGATGGAGCTATCAAAAACTCGAAGCCCACGCTCAAGACTAACCACGATGTTTTCGAGTGCATGGCCTTTGGTGTCATGGAAATGACCGGCCAGTTTCAATGCTGACACCTTTGGCAAAACAGCATCAAGCAACTTGTTAATACTCTCGGGTGTGGCGTGACCGATCGTGTCTCCGAGACTGACCTCATAACAACCCAAATCTATAAGAGCCTTGGCCACGTGCGCTGCTTGCGCCGGTGCTACTGCTCCATCGTACGGGCAATCGGTCACACACGATACATAGCCACGCACTGGAATACCTGCAGTTTTGGCCGCCATCACCACCGGTAAAAATCGCTGCAGACTTTCCTCTATAGAGCAATTAATATTCTTTTGACTGAAAGCTTCAGAGGCCGCAGCGAAGATAGCTATTTCGTCAACCTTCGCCGCTTGTGCATCTTCAAACCCACGCAGGTTAGGGGTCAACGCCGCATAACTTACGCTTTGGTATCGATGGATGCCTGCCAGTACCTCGGCTGCATCTGACATTTGCGGAACCCACTTGCGTGATACGAAACTGGTTACTTCGATTTTGCTAAAACCACAGGCAGATAAGTGATCTACCAATTTAATTTTGTCACTGGTTGCTATCTGTTTTTTCTCATTTTGCAATCCATCGCGCGGACCCACTTCAAAAATGACTACTTTTTCTTTTTTAACCATGCTTATAGTGATTCGGTTAGCGCTACCAGGATGGCACCATCCTGCACCTGATCACCCTGTGATACCAGCAGCTCGGCAACTGTGCCATCACGCGGCGCACAAAGAACATGCTCCATTTTCATTGCTTCGAGCGTGACTAGTGAGTCTCCTTCGCATACTTTATCGCCTGCCTTTACTGATATCTGAATAACAGCACCAGGCATGGGTGCTACAACAGCATTGGCATTACCCTCTTCTGAATCTGCTGACAGCAAAGGATCAGGAACATTAAATGAGTAGCTCTGCTGTCCGGTCGATACTGTTATATTGCTAGCTGTTTTTACACCGTAAAGTGTCTGTACTTCACTCTGACTTTTTAACGCGTAGGCGTTGTTGCCCAGCGATATAACCTCAACAGAAGCAACCTTATCATCGAGTGCAAATTTGTTAGGGCCTTCTATCCGAATACGCTGCTGCAGGCTATCTTGTGCAAACGATAAGCCTACCACGCGCGTTTCTACCCCCCAGTGACGCCAGCCACTATAGTGCCTCCACGGATCCGGACTTTGCGTTTCATGGTGCGAATTATCAGTTAGCTCCAACGCCATAACACAGGCGAGCAGTTTTACCTCATCAGTCAATTCATCAGTTTGTTCAGCAACCGACGTTAGCGCATCAAGATCGCGTGCAATTAATCCTGTATCTACATCGCCGTTGGAAAACCCATCATGGTTTGCAAGCGCTGCAAGAAATTGAAGATTAGTGACTGACCCGACCACTATGGTTTCTGACAAGACCGCGCTCAGCGCTTTAAGAGCAGCATCACGATCAGTCCCATGTACAACAACCTTGGCAATCATCGGATCGTAGAATGGCGTGATGGTATCTCCCTGCCGCACCCCTGAGTCAATCCTGATCGCTGCATTGTTAAAGGTCTGGTGCGCAGGAAATATTAAACGATCAAGCGTACCCGTTGCAGGCAGAAATCCTTTGGGAACATCCTCTGCATAAAGTCGCGCTTCAAACGCGTGACCGTTTAGCTGCAAATCAGTTTGCGCAAATGGCAAGGGCTCACCATTCGCTACACGCAACTGAAGCTCAACAAAATCAAGACCGGTAATCGCCTCTGATACCGGGTGCTCAACTTGCAGACGCGTATTCATTTCCATAAACCAAAAACAACCGGGTTCGGGAAACCTGGCGCCGTCGACAATAAATTCAACCGTACCTGCATTGCGATAACCCACTGCTTGTGCTGCAAGCACCGCGGCACGCCCCATTTCTTCCCTTAGTTCTGACGACATGCCAGGCGCAGGCGCCTCTTCGATAACTTTCTGGTGACGCCGCTGCAGAGAACAGTCGCGCTCAAACAGGTGTATGCCATTGCCATGCGCATCAGTAAAGATCTGCACCTCTATATGTCGCGGGCTGGTGATGTACTTTTCAATCAGGCAGGCCGCGTCACCGAAACTTGATTCTGCCTCTCGCTGAGCACTTTCAAGTGCAGCCTTAAAATCGTCGGCGGCCTCCACTAGCCGCATGCCTTTACCACCGCCACCAGCTCGAGCCTTTATAAGCACCGGGTAACCGATTTTTTCAGCTTCAGCTGCCAGGAAATCTGGATCCTGATTTTTATCATGATAACCGGGTACCACCGGCACACCAGCTTCAATCATTCGGGCCTTGGCCGCATCTTTTAAGCCCATGGCCGATATGGCACTGGCCGGCGGACCAATGAATTTAAGACCTGCAGCTTCAACCGCCTCTGCAAAGTCAGGATTCTCTGAGAGGAAACCGTACCCCGGATGAATAGCCTGTGCGCGTTTACTCAAGGTGGCAGCAATGATGTCAGCAGCAAGCAGATAACTTTGTGCAGCTGGTGGAGGCCCGAGTCGAATTGCTTCATCGGCCATTGCCACATGCTTTGCATCGGCATCGGCATCAGAATAAACCGCAACAGTTTTTATCCCAAGCCGTTTACAAGTGGCAATGATACGGCAGGCAATTTCGCCACGATTGGCAACTAAAATTTTAGAAAACATAAAATGCCCGCCTACATGCGAAACACGCCAAAGCGTGTATCTTTTATTGGCGCATTCAGTGTCGCCGAAAGACTTAGCGCCAGCACTTCTCGACTGCGTCTTGGATCAATTATGCCATCATCCCAAAGCCTTGCAGAAGCATAGAGAGGATGGGCCTGCTGTTCAAATTGATCGATGGTAGGTTGCTTGAACGCTGCCTCTTCGTGTGCTGTCCAGCTGCCGCCTTTGCGCTCGATTGAATCACGCCTTACCGTAGCAAGTACACCGGCGGCTTGTTCGCCGCCCATGACAGAGATACGTGAGTTTGGCCAGGTCCATAAGAAGCGTGGCGAGTAGGCCCGTCCACACATGCCATAATTTCCAGCCCCGAAGGAACCACCAACCAGCATAGTAATCTTTGGCACGCCGCTTGTGGCCACTGCAGTGACGAGCTTGGCACCATCTTTGGCAATACCACCACTTTCATACTTCTGACCCACCATGAAGCCGGTGATATTTTGCAAAAATACCAACGGTATTTTGCGTTGCGAACAAAGCTCAACAAAATGCGCACCTTTAACTGAACTTTCAGAAAACAGTACGCCGTTATTAGCCACTATGCCTATCGGCATGCCGAACACATGGGCAAAACCACACACCAGTGTTTTGCCGTATCGGGATTTAAATTCGTCAAAGCGAGAACCATCGACAATACGTGCAATCACCTCTCGGATGTCATACGGTGTTTTAAGATCTCCTGGTACTACGCCCAGAATTTCATCTGGATCGTAAACTGGATCTTCGGGTGATTGCATAGCCAGCTGTGTCGGCTTAACAATGTTAAGTCCTGCAACTGCCCGACGGGCCAGCGCCAATGCGTGAGAATCGTTATCTGCAAGATAGTCTGCAACCCCGGAAAGCCGAGTGTGTACATCACCGCCACCCAGATCTTCAGCACTCACCACTTCACCTGTTGCAGCCTTTACCAACGGTGGTCCAGCAAGAAAGATTGTGCCCTGATCTTTAACGATGATTGCGACGTCAGACATGGCAGGCACATAGGCTCCACCTGCGGTACACGAACCCATTACCACAGCAATCTGAGCAATGCCTTTGGCCGACATATTGGCCTGGTTATAAAAGATTCGACCAAAGTGATCTCGGTCTGGAAAAACCTCATCCTGATTAGACAAATAAGCACCGCCACTGTCAACCAGATACACACACGGCAGGTGGTTTGCTTCTGCGACTTCCTGAGCACGCAGATGCTTTTTTACCGTAGCCGGGAAATATGTACCGCCTTTAACCGTAGCATCGTTACACACCACCATGACCTCACGGCCTGATACACGGCCGATACCTGCCACCACACCGGCGCAGGGAGAGGCATCGTTATACAAACCATGGGCGGCGAAGGCGCCAATCTCAAGAAACGGCGACCCTGGATCAAGCAATTGTGACACCCTGTCCCGTGGCAACAACTTGCCACGCCTGAGATGCCGCTCACGTGGACCGTCACCACCACCGAGCCGAGATTGCTCCATCGCCTCGGTAACCGGCGCCATATGCTCCATGTGGGCCGCGACATTAGCGCGGAACGTTGCCGACCCGGACGACTCTTTAGATTGAATTAAGCTCATCTCTCGCCTTAATTACCCGCTACAAACTACTTTATAGACAAACTGATTGTCAGACAATATGATGATCATATACTATCAGACGAAGATTACCTCTCATGTTACGTAACAGCTCCCTTCAAATGCGCTTCGACCTGCCATCAGAAATCGAAGAAATCCGCGACGTGGTCGGCCGCTGGGTCGACGACAAACTCGCGCCACGCGCCGCTGAAATTGACCAAAGCAATCAATTCCCACGCGATCTTTGGCCCGAGCTTGGAGCAATGGGCCTGCTCGGCATTACCGCCAGCGAAAAGTACGGTGGCTCTGGACTTGGCTATCTGGCGCATACAATTGCTATGGAAGAAATCTCCAGAGGTTCCGGCTCGGTTGGCCTCTCATACGGTGCACACTCTAACCTCTGCGTTAATCAACTCAATATTAATGGCAATCAAGAGCAGAAAGAAAAGTACCTGCCAAAGCTATGCAGCGGCGAACACTTAGGCGCACTTGCCATGTCAGAACCGGGGTCAGGGTCCGATGTGGTTTCAATGAAATTGCGGGCGGACAAAAAACAGGATCACTATGTGCTCAACGGCAATAAGATGTGGATCACCAACGGACCCACTGCGGATACGCTGGTGGTCTATGCCAAAACAGATCCCGATGCCGGTGCTCGCGGTATCACCGCATTCATCATTGAAAAAAACTTTAAAGGCTTTTCTACCGCACAGAAACTCGACAAACTCGGTATGCGAGGTTCCGATACCTGTGAGCTCGTGTTTAAAGACTGCGAGGTGCCTGAGGAAAATGTGCTGGGTGAAGTCAACAGCGGTGTAAGGGTACTCATGTCTGGTCTCGACTATGAACGCGCCGTACTAGCCGCGGGCCCATTAGGCCTGATGCAAAGTTGTATGGACATTGTTTTGCAGTATGTACACGACCGCAAACAGTTTGGTCAAAGTATCGGCGAATTCCAGCTGGTTCAAGGCAAGCTGGCAGACATGTACACCAACATGAATGCAAGCCGTGCTTATGTTTACGAGGCATCAAAAGCCTGCGACCGTGGAGAAACAACTCGGCACGATGCGGCTGGATGTATTTTATTTGCTGCAGAAAAAGCCACTCAAGTGGCACTCGACGCTATTCAATTACTTGGTGGCAATGGCTATATAAACGAATACCCCACCGGACGCATTCTGCGCGACGCCAAGCTCTATGAAATTGGCGCTGGCACTTCAGAAATCAGGCGCATGTTAATTGGTCGCATGCTGTTCGAGGGTACAGCATAGATGGCCTCCTTTGCTCCGATAGCCAAAGAACCATCTTATCTTAAAGTGTTTAAGTCGGTCGAATCACTGATATTCAGCGGGGTAATAAAAGAAGGAGCGGCATTGCCCACTGAGGCCGAACTATGTCAACAGATGCAGGTTAACCGCACCACTGTGCGTGAGGGCCTGCGTATGCTGGAACAGGCTGACCTGGTTGAACGCGGCGCGGCAAAACGCTTTTACATCAAACGTCCCGATGCAGAGGATATTGCCACTGCCACGAGTAAGCGGCTTGCCTTCGGTGGAGTCACATTTAGAGAAACTTGTCAGGCACTCCACTCTTTTTACCCAACAGCTGCGGTGCTAGCAGCAGAGCAAGCAAAGCAGGTAGACATAGATGCACTACGAGCAATTATTCAATCACACAAAAATGAGGCATCTTCAAAAAAAACTGTAGAACACGCAGTGGCTTTTTTCAATGCATTGGCGCTGTCTCTCAACAACCGGGTGATGCTGGCATACATGCAATCACTGAATTTGTTAATTCATGCAAGCCTTGCGAAAGTTATCAGTAAAACCCCAAACGCTAAAAAACGTATCCTGAAAGCACAGTCAAAGATTGTTGATGCCATTGAACGAGGCGACACGACAGATGCCGCTCACTGGATGTCGAGACATATAGATGATCTAAAGCGTGGGTATACCGTCGCGAAAATAGACCTTGATGGCAAGGTTCGCTAGCTGCTGATTGAACTTGAGTGATTCGCGCACCTGATGCGCAATTCGTGTCTGGTCGTTGTCGCTTGACTCAATCTTTACATCGATATCAGGCAATTATTGTGCGTACTTCTTTGCCAACGCACGAGAGATATTAATCTTCTGAACTTCCGATGTGCCCGCATAGATTTGGCACTCGCGCACATCACGGTAGATACGCTCGAGCGAGTAATCTGCCAGATATCCGTAACCGCCCATAACCTGAATGGCGCTGGAACACACGCGTTCAGCCATATCACTGGCGAACAACTTGGCAATCGAGGCTTCCCGCAAACAAGGTGTGTCAAAATCTTTAAGTGCTGATGCGTTCAATCCGCGGTACGTTCCACGCGTGTCTTGATTGCTTTTGCGTCTGAACCAGTGTGTTCTTCGGTGAGTCCGAAACAGCCGATATACGCACCAGCTGCGACCGGCTTCAGCCATTTCTCACGCTGCTCATCAGTGCCAAATTTTTCAAGCACCGCACAGAACGGCGCGTTATATACCGACATCATGGTGGATACAGCGCCGTCACCCTCTGCAACTTCCATTAGGGCCAGCGCATAGGACGTGTAATCCGCGCCAACACCACCATGTTCTTGCGCAACGGTTATACCAAGAGACCCAAGCTCTGCCATCTGGCTTATAAACTCAGGTTCAATAGCACGATTTTTCTCTCGCGCTGCAGCCCCGGGTGCCAACATCTTGAGCAAAGGCCCGAGCGGTATCCCTTATCATGTCTTGAATGTCGGTACTCATCGTCTTTAGATCTTTAATTTTAATTACGTGGCCTTCATTAACACCTGAGCGATAGCAGCGTTGCTTTGTCAGGATAGCGGATGCTCATAAACCGCCAGATCGTAGATATGTTTTAGTGCAGGCGCATACTAATTTTCGTTGTTATAAGTGGGTCAAGCATCTTAACTCGGGGTCTGTTCCCTTAAGTCAGCAACCAACACACCATCGCGAGGTATGTGACCATTGTCGACAACAGTGATCCGTGTCTTGAGCTTGAGCGACTCACGCACCCATTCTGCTAACTGTGCTGGATCCTTTACGCTGGACTCAATCTTTACATCAATGTGCTCTGTCTTACCATCAAACGACACCTCAACTCGTGCACGATCAATTTCAGCATGACGGCTGACCATGTCAGAGACTTGTTCCGGGCGTATAAACATGCCGCGAACTTTAGTCGCCTGATCAGCTCGACCGCGCCAACCGACTATTCGCTTTTGTGAATCACCCGTCTCTTTCATAAAAGCACTTAAATCACCGACAGAGAATCGTATAACCGGGTGGGCCTCATTCAGTACGCTCACCAGAACTTCACCAATCTCTCCATTAGGCAGAGCATCTCCGGTCCCGGGGGATACGATCTCGACGATGACATCATCATCAACAAACATTCCCTCAATGCAGTCGGCTGATTCATAAGCGATGAGACCAACATCTGCGGTTCCATAACATTGCCGACACACTATTCCTCGCTCCAGATAAGCTTGTCTTAGTTGTGGGAATAACGGACCGGCGCTAACGGCAGCATGCTTGATACTGCTCAAATCGAACCCGTTCTCGTCTGCCAGTGTTAGCATCGCGTTCAAGTAATCCGGTGTACCGGCATACACCGTGGTTTTTATAGATTGCGCGACTTCACACTGCTGCCGTGTTTGGCCTGGACCTGCAGCAAATACCATGGCATCAACAGCTCTTGCCGCTGTTTCAAACATCGCGCCTGCAGGCGTAAAATGATAGGCAAAGGTATTTTGCACTGTGTCTGTATGACCGATGCCGATGGCGCGCAAAAATTTCCCGAACCGCCACGGATCCTCACCAGCGAATCCCGGTTCGTAGATTGGACCGGGAGATTGATAAATGTTTGCCGCTTTTGCAGGTTTCAAAAGTCCAAACGGCGGATCAGCAAGCTGCGACTTTAATAAGTCACTTTTACGCAATACCGGCAGCTTTGATAAATCGTCAAGGGTGTCAAGCTTGAAGTCCAGTCCGACTATGCTGGACAATCTTGAAAGTTGATTGGCTTCAAGCTGATCGATACTTGAATGCGCTTGCGTCGTCCTGGTATCAACTGCCACTACGCCAACCACCTTTTACGCCGACGGTAGCTGCGAACATCACGGTACGATTTCCGGCCTTCTTCCGACATACCTAAATAAAACTCTTTAACATCCGGATTCTCCCGCAGCTCTACCGCCGGACCATCCATAACAATACGACCAGATTCTAATATGTATCCGTAATGGGCAAATCGAAGCGCGACGTTAGTGTTTTGTTCCGCCAGTAAGAAAGACACGCCTTCTTGCTCATTAAGGCTTTTTACAATCTGAAATATCTCTTCGACTAATTGCGGTGCTAGTCCCATAGAGGGTTCATCAAGGAGAATGGTTTCAGGCTTTGACATAAGTGCTCTGCCCAGGGCACACATCTGTTGCTCACCACCAGAGGTGTAACCCGCTTGTGACTTTCTGCGCTCTTTTAATCTGGGGAAGTAGGTATAAACTTTCTCTAAGTCATTGGCGATTGCAGATGCACCGTCTGTGCGGGTATAGGAGCCTGTTAACAGATTTTCTTCAACTGTCAGGTGTTCGAAACAATGGCGGCCTTCCATCACTTGAATGACGCCCATCTTTACCAGCGTTTCCGGGTCCATGTCCTGAACCGGTTCGCCGCGATAGTTGACCGAGCCCTTGGTCACTTCACCGCGCTCCGAGTGCAGCAAGTTAGATATCGCTTTAAGCGTCGTGGTTTTACCCGCCCCATTACCGCCGAGCAATGCGGTGATGCCACCCTTGGGCACCGACAATGAAACGCCTTTTAGTACCAGGATCACATGGTTATAGATGACCTCGACGTTATTGACTTCAAGCAAAGTTTCAGTCTCAGCCTGGGGTTGTTCTGATTTTTCCTGAACCTGCTGCAAAGCGTATCTTCCTTTGTTTACTTAACGAAATTAAAATCTTGCTTGTGACTTGGCTTGTAACCTTGCCTATAACTTGGTCTAAAAAAAAGAAGGGCGATCCGAAGACCGCCCTCTTTAGAATGACAACTAGCCTTTGTAACAGCCAGGAGTTATATCGTTTTCTGCAGCAAACGCTGCCGAATCTTCTGCAACAAGTGGTGTTGTGATGTCGTCAGCTGGCTCAATGTAATCTGTTAAGGCCACCCACTTACCATCAGCTGCATTCCATTGCTGCACAATACCAAGACCAGAACCACCGTGGTCTTCGCACGTGACGCTGAACTCAGGACCAACACCTTCCATACCCAGCTCTTTCATGCGTGCAGCAGTAATATCTAGAGCTTCCATTCCATCTCGAACCATCGCAGGCGTTACATCACTAACGCCATGTATATCCTGAGCTGATGCAATCGCCTCTTGAGCAAGCATGGCGGCGTACATACCTCTGGTGTAGAGCACAGTTCCGATGTTGGAGCCGTCACCTGCAGCATTACCAGCATCATGTACGTGCTTTTTAATATCAGCAAAAACAGGGAGATCTCCGATGCGATTCATGTTCAATGACTTATAGCCATTTGCGCCGGCACCCGCGGGCGTAACATCGTGTTCAGCACCAGACCACCAGTTACCAATAAAATTTTCCATCGGAAAACCGATATTGGCCGCTTCCTGGATTGCAACCTGGTTCATCACACCCCAACCCCACATGAGTACATAGTCGGGTCGCTCACGTCGAATTTGAAGCCACTGTGATTTTTGTTCCTGGCCCGGGTGATCAACAGCGATCGGGTTGAACTTAAATCCGTGTACTTCTGCAAGTGCTTCGAGCGTTCTGATAGGTTCTTTACCGTACGCAGAGTTGTGATAAACCAGCGCGAGCGTTTTATCTTTTAAATCGCCGCCGTTTTCCTCAAGCAGGTAATTGACAATGACACCCGCGGCATCCCAGTAGTTTGCAGGGTAGTTAAATACCCAGTTAAAAACTTCACCATTTGCAGCTGAAGTACGCCCATACCCCATGGTGTGTAGTGGAATATTGTCAGCTGTTGCCTTGGGAATCAGCTGGTATGTGATACCAGTTGAAAGCGGTTGGTATATCAAAGCACCCTCACCTTTTGTGCTTTCGTAGCACTCAACACCCTTTTCTGTGTTGTAGCCAGTTTCACATTCGACAATGCGAATCTCTTCACCACCAATGCCACCGTCACGTGCGTTTAGCATGTTCAGATAGTCCTGATAGCCATCAGAAAAAGGTATGCCTCCAGCAGCGTATGCACCAGTACGATAGCTGAGATCGGGAAGAACCAGATCTGCCGCTGCTGTACCGGATGCAAGTGCGGTGGAAAGCGCAAGTGCGGTTAAGTTTTGTATTTTCATTCGATTTTTCCTGTCCAAGTTTGATATTGCAATTTCAATTAATAAGGAAACGGCCAGAGCCGTAGCTTCTCTTTGGCGACCCGCCATAGCTGCGCCAACCCATGTGGCTCTTTGATCAAGAAAAACATAATCATCAAACCAATAATCACGAGTTGAAAGTGCGCGACGAGATCTGGGGGCCACCCAAGCAGATCCACGCCAATGAGTTTCAGTACAACCGGCAGGCAGACAAGAAAAGCTGCACCGGCAAATGCACCGAAGATAGATCCCAGACCACCTATAATGACCATAAACAGTACCAGGAAGGATTTATTAATCCCGAATACTTCACCTACTTCTACAGCACCCAGATAGACTGCGAAGAACAGCGCGCCAGAAATACCGATAAAGAAAGACGATACCGCAAAGGCGCTGAGTTTTGCACGCAAGGGGTTCACGCCGATAATCTCTGCAGCAATGTCCATATCACGTATAGCCATCCATTTGCGACCCATACTTCCTCGGGTCATGTTGCGGGCGATGATTGCAGAGCCAGTAACAAAAACCAGACAGATAAGATACATAGCCCACGCTTCGGTATTCGGGCCGGTAACCGGAATGCCAAATACAAACCTCTCAGGTGCACTGATTTGTCCCGAAGCTGAGTTGTTGTAAAACCAGGGGACTTTGTTGAACAACCAAACCAGAAAAAACTGGGCGGCCAGGGTTGCAACAGCTAAGTAAAATCCCTTGATGCGAAGCGAAGGAAGTCCGAAAGCGGCACCGACCAGTGCTGTGATACCACCAGCCAATATAATGTGTATCAAGATGCTTATATCGGGAAAAGCCGTCATGAGCTTATAACAGGCATAAGCACCCACCGCCATGAATGCGCCGGTACCAAGGCTCACTTGGCCACAATAACCAGTCAGTATATTAAGACCGATAGCTGCAATAGCGTAAATTAAAAATGGCACCAGTAACGCATTTGCCCAATAGTCATTGATAACAAACGGTATCACCAGAAACGCAACAGCAAGAACCACCCAATATCGATAGCGATCAAACGCGATGGGGAACGTCTGACTGTCGGCATCATACGACGTTTTAAAGTCACCCGCTTCACGATAAAACATCAGGCTCTCCTGCAATGCGACTGGTCTGGCACTTACTTATCTGTCGCTTATACACGTTCAATGATTTTCTCCCCGAATAATCCCTGCGGTCGAAACACCAGAAACATCAACGCCAGTACATAAGCAAACCAATTTTCGGTTGCACCACCCACCATTGGTCCGATCGTATATTCAAACAGTTTCTCGCCGACGCCAATAATCAGTCCACCAACAATGGCACCGGGAATCGAAGTAAATCCACCAAGCATTAGCACTGGCAGTGCCTTTAGCGCGATCAGTGACAGCGAGAATTGCACGCCGGATTTGGCACCCCACATGACCCCTGCAACCAACGCGACCAATCCTGCCAAAGACCAGACGAGTATCCAGATAAAATTCAATGAAATCCCGACACTCAGTGCTGCCTGATGATCATCTGCAACGGCTCGCATCGCTCGTCCCTGTTTCGTATATTGGCTGAAACAGATCAGCGACAGCACCAGCACAATGGCCACTAAAGTGGCGACCATGTCTAGCTTGTCGATAAAGAAGCCGTAAAAGTCGTCACCGCCGAGTTTAGCCGTCATGTCTTCTATAACACGAGAACCACCTTGCGGTAAGCCAAGATTAAGTGTCTTGATGTTTGACCCCCACATCAAATCACCAAAGCCCTCAAGAAAGTAGGCTAGCCCGATGGTCGCCATAAACAAGATAATCGGCTCTTGACCAACAAGATGTTTGAATAAGAATCGTTGCACAGCCCAGGCAAACGCGACCATTACCAATAGCGTTAGAGAAATGGCCAGTAACGCGGGTACGTGCCAACCGAAGTGATGAATCTCGGTACCAAAGATCTCATTGATCAAATGCGAAAACGGTACTTGTCCTTCCATTATGCCGACGAGCGTAAGGGCCGCAAACAGCGCCATGACGCCTTGGGCAAAGTTAAAAATGCCCGATGCCTTGAAGATCAGTACAAAGCCCAGTGCGACCAACGCATACATAACTCCGGCCATTAACCCATTAAGCACTACTTCGATGCCGTATAAGAAATCAGCTGACATGACCCACTCCTGACTGACGGCTTGTGTCTGTACTAAATAAGTTTGGATCGATAATGCCTGTACTACTCATGTGCCACTCCAAGGTAAGCTGCGATCACTTCTTCGTTGTTACGAACTTCGCCTGGAGTACCGTCACCAATCTTTTTGCCGTAGTCCATAACAACTACTCGATCAGACAAATCCATAACGACACCCATATCATGTTCGATCAAAGCGATGGTAGTACCAAATTCATCGTTTACATCGAGGATGAAACGACTCATGTCTTCTTTCTCTTCGACATTCATGCCTGCCATAGGCTCATCAAGCAGGAGAAGATCAGGTTCGGCAGCGAGTGCTCGCGCCAATTCAACTCGCTTCTTTAAACCATAAGGCAATCGACCTACGGGTGTTTTACGAATGGTTTGAATTTCAAGAAAGTCGATAATTTCTTCGACTTTCTGGCGATTGATCGCTTCTTCCTTTTTAGCACTACCGAGCCAGATCGATTGTGCCAACCAGCCTGTTTTCATGAAGTTCAATCGTCCCGTCATGATGTTGTCGAGAACCGTCATACCTTCAAACAGCGCAATATTTTGAAAAGTTCGGGCTATGCCCTGCCTTGCTACTTGATAAGGGCGCATGGTTGGGCGTTTTTTACCTAAGAACCAGACTTCACCTTCCTGAGGTTGATAAAAACCACTAATTACATTCAGCATCGATGATTTACCAGCGCCGTTAGGCCCAATGATGGCGCGTATTTCACCTTGTCTGATGTCAAAGGTGATGTCTTGTATTGCTACTACTCCACCAAAGCGTAGTGTTATGGATCTTAAATCCATCATGACACCACCGATCTTGCGACCGTCTTCGGTTGTGTAGCCGTCCATTTGCTGTTCTTGCATTTGCACCGCTGTATCGCTCATGCGGCTTGTACCGAGTTTGATATAACCTGCGCGTCTTTTATTTCCAGCGTGGCTGTAATTTTCCCTTTGCGTCCATCTTCGTAAGTCACTTCAGTCTCTGTGTATATTGAAGGGGAACCGTTATACAAGGCATCGACCAGTTCACCGAACTTCTCGCCTATAACTCCGCGCCTGACTTTGCGTGTTCTGGTCATTTCGCCATCGTCTGCATCCAGCTCTTTGTGCAGCACTAAAAAACGATGAATTTGGCAGCCTGCAAGCATCTTGTCTTGAGCAATACTGGCATTAACTTCACTCACGTGTCCTTCAATAATTTTGAGTACATCAGGGTGTTGCGAGAGTTCCTGATAAGAGGCGTAAGCAACATTGTTTCGCTCGGCCCAGTTGCCCACTGAAGTAAGGTCAATATTGATAAACGCACAACATTTGTCACGCTCTGCACCGAACACCACAGCCTCAAGAATATCCGGATAGAACTTAAGCTTGTTTTCCACGTACTTTGGTGCGAACAACGCACCATCAGACATTTTGCCGACGTCCTTGACTCTGTCTATGATTCGCAGCTGACCTGTCTTGTCTTCTATAAAACCTGCATCGCCGGTCGCCACCCAGCCATCCGGCGCCTTTGTGGACGCCGTGTTTTCAGGATTTTTATAGTATTCGACGAAGACGCCAGGGGAACGATAAAATACTTCGCCGCTATCATCTATTTTGAGTTCCACACCAGGACTTGGCACACCGACAGTATCAGGGCTGACTTCGCCATCTGGTTGTTGAGTTATAAACACGGTAGCTTCGGTTTGCCCGTACAGTTGTTTAAGATTGATGCCGAGTGATCGGTAAAATTCAAACAGTTCAGGCCCTATTGCTTCGCCTGCCGTGTAGCCCACCCGGATGCGACGCAGGCCGAGGGTATCTTTAAGTGGTTCATACACGAGGTACTTGCCCAATTTGTAGCTCAGCTTGTCTTTAAAACTGACTGATTCACCGTCAAGAATCGCTGGACCCACGCGTTTGGCAACTTTCATAAAATGGTCAAACATGCGTTTTTTAATTTTACTCGCATCCTCCATTCGAATCATCACTGAAGTGAGTTGTCGCTCAAATACCTGTGGTGGTGCAAAGTAGTAAGTCGGGCCAATCTCTCTCAGGTCTGCCTGCATCGTGTCCTGTGATTCCGGGCAACTAACACAAAACCCCGCCCACAGTGCCTGACCCATGGAGAATATGTAGTCGCCAACCCAAGCCATTGGCAGGTAAGCCAGTATTTCTTCTTTATTGGTCAGCTTGTCGAACTCGCATGAGTTTTTAGCAGTTTCAATGACGTTGTAATTTGACAGTACCACGCCTTTAGGGAGACTGGTGGTGCCGGAGGTGTACAGAATAACGCATGTGCTGTCTCCCGTTATTTCAGATTCTCTAAGTTCAAGTTCGTCTGCATCGCCTTGTTCTCGGCCCAGCTTTTGAAGCTCGCTGTACGATGTCATTTGTGCGTGGTCATATTTTCTTAAACCACGCCCGTCAAGGTAAACCACATGGTGGAGATTCGAGAGTTGATCGTTGACGTCAGCCACTTTGTCCACTTGTTCCTGATCACCGGCAATGACAAATCGAGCTCCGCAATGATCCAGCGCGTAAGCAAGTTCTTCTGAAGAGGCATCTTGATACAGGGGCACAGGGATACAACCGGCTTTTTGTGCAGCGATACCGGCCCAATACATCGCCGGGCGGTTGCGGCCAAGTATGGCGATGTAATCACCACGAACTGCACCGAGAACAATCAGCCCTTTTGCCAGCGCATCTATTTCTTCCTGCGCTTCACGCCAGGTCCAGGTTTGCCAAATGCCATATTCTTTTTCGCGGTACGCGACCGCTGAGCCGTACCGCTTGACGTTACGCGCCAACAACATCGGTAACGATGCAGTACCTTCTGAATCGGACATATAATCGGTTCTCCCCCAAGAGCTGTCACACCGTTATCTGATGATATTATTCACCAAGATTGCTGCTCAATTTTTTCACAATTCTAACCAAATGTAACGACTTGATTTTTATATCGTTTTCAGGATCAAAGTAAACAAAATGGCGCTAGCTCATCAGACTCCACTTAGTATGATCCAATCCGGGCTGAACTTGATCAGTCAAGCTATTTCTATACACGATAGCAAATTGAAGCTGGTGCACGCTAATCACCGCATGCAAACCATGTTTCAGCTACCCGACTCATTTGTTCAGCCCGGAACAGATTTCCGGTCGTTACTGCTCTACGTGGCTGAACACGGAGAGTATGGTCGGCTGGATGATATCGATAAGTTTGTTGATGAGAAAGTTGCGCTGGCAAGGGCATTTGAGCCGCACTATTTTGAACGTACACGGGCCAATGGAACCTCAATATCCGTCGAGGGTTGCCCATTGGATTCCGGTGGCTGGATTACTGTGTTCACTGATATCAGTGCAACAAAGCGAGATGAAGCACTTATTCGATCTCAGGCTGATGGTCTTTCTAAAAAGCTTCTGCAACGCACAGAAGAACTCGAACAAACGAATCGCGAAATGGCAGCGTCCGTTCGAGCACTGAGTGCTACACAGCAGGAACTGATAGAAAGCAGAGAGCGTTTAGAATTGATTAATCGAATGACACCAGCGCACATAGCCCATGTCAACAAAGACAGTTGCTACACGCATTCCAACGGTCGTCTGCAAAGCATTATTCCATTTGCTGATCGTAATATTGTAGGGCGCGCGTTTCATGAAGTACTAGGTGAGGATATAACCAGCGAGGTAATTCCGAGTTTTGAAAAAGCGCTTGCAGGTGAAGCCAGCGTTTCAGAATTTCGAATTGAGCATACCAGTCGGTATATCAGGTTGGCAATGACACCAGATGTTGCGGACGATGGATCGATAGGTGGCGCTTATATTCTCTCCACTGATGTAACAGAAGAAGTTCAGGCAAGGCGTGCATTGGGCCACGCCAGTCGCAGAGCACTTGCCACACAATTGACCAGCGTTATGGCACATGATTTTTCAAATCTACTGACAATTATCATGAGTCAGCAAAGCCGGTTGGATAAAATTGCGAGTGAGGATCCAGTGCTCAACAACATCAGCAAAACAATTAAAGTGGCAACCAGTCGCGGTGCTGAACTAATCAAAACTCTCAACCGTATCGAGTCTCAGCGGCACATTGATGCGATAAATGTCAACACGTCGGACTTCGCTTCGAACATGAAGCGTCTTGCAAAAGCAGCTCTGTCAAAGCAAACTGCACTGGTATTCAATACCGATATTCCTGACAGCAACCTGATTATTGATCCGGGTTTTGCTAATGATGCAGTGCTCAACATGGTGATCAACGCTGCAGAAGCCAGCGGTGAAAATGGAAAAATTTTGGTGGATATCGTGGTGACACCCCAGCGAGAACTACAATTTCGAATTTTAGATAATGGACCGGGGTTCTCAGATGAGGCCTTGGCCAATGCACTGAATCCGTTTTACTCCACTAAAGGTGACAAAGTCGGGCGTGGCCTGGGGTTAACGTCAGCATTCGATTTTGCCAGATCATGTGGTGGCAGTTTGCGCATACGCAACCATGAACCCGATGGCGCACTGGTAATGATGACTATCCCTTACCTGCCAGTGCAATCTGTTGAAGGCCAACTGATACTAGTGGTCGATGACGATGATGAAGTACGCACTGTAGTCAGTGATCACCTGCGTCGCTGCGGTCGTATGGTCGTTGAAGCAAGCTCACTTGCAGAAGCATCCGAGCTTTTAAAAATAGACGGCTTATCTTCTGTTATAACCGATCTGGATCTAGGTGGTACAGATACCGGTTTGGATGTTGCTGCGATTGTTCCTGCTGATATACCAGTGTTAATCGTGACCGGCTTGAGTGACTCTGACCCGATGCGTCGAGAGGCGCAAAACCTATATCAAGTGCTGACGAAACCTTTTGATCTCAAAGCTCTTGATGCTGCATTGGTGCGGGTGATGGCGTGATGGATTCCAAACGCATATCGATACTTGAAGACTCGATTGAAATACAACAGCTGCTTGAAGATGCATTGACCGCAGAAGGATATGAAGTCAAGGCTTATGCACTTGCACAACATTTCGAAGACGATTTCAAAACCTGGAACCCCGACGTATGCATTCTCGACTTAGGCCTGCCAGATAAAGACGGTTTGACCATGGTCAGTAATCTGGCAAGTAATGTTGATACTGCAATTATGGTTGTATCCGGCAGATCCAGTTTGTCCGATAAGATCGCTGGTCTTGAACTCGGTGCCGATGACTATGTTACAAAACCGTTTGAGATATCGGAGTTAGTAGCGCGGGTACGTGCACTGATACGTCGTAAGACGCGAACAAGCAGCAGCGCTGACAAAGACTCTTTCCACTGTTCAGGGTGGACGGTCGATCTTGCAAAGTTTTTGCTAATAGATGAGGCGGGTCACCAGCAGCGATTGTCAGCCAGTGAGGCTGCACTGCTGGAAATATTCTTGCGACGCCCAAATCGATTGATTACTCGTGACCAGATTCGAGATGAGCTGGGCGACAGCGGGGACGAGTTTTCATTTGATCGCGCCATTGATGTTCGCGTCTCTCGACTAAGAACCAAATTAAAAGATCCTTCCAAAAATTCGAAAATCATCCAAACAATCTATGGTGCCGGCTACATTATGATTTCGGACGTAAACTGACCTCGATGGGTGTCACCTGTTTTTTTTTAAAAAAATTGGACCTGTATATACCCTGCTGACCCACGCTAAAACTTGCCAGCAGCTCAAATTTACGGCAATCTGACAGCATTATTTCCATTTTTAGCTTTTTTCGTAAATTATGCAGGAATCTGCAATAGTCTTGGCTGCGCAGCTGATTTTCAGCGGCAATGCTGATTTGATAGAAATAATGGGATTATCGCTGCGGGTAAGCCTGAGCGCTGTTTGCCTGTCTTTGGTATTGGGTTTATCTATCGGGGCAACGCTCGCAACCTCAGCTTTTCGAGGTCGAGCACTGGCAACCATTACCGTCAATGCCCTCATGAGTATGCCGCCCGTGGTGGTGGGCTTGTTGGTCTACCTTGCATTGTCTCGATCAGGACCATTTGGCTGGTTGGGATTGTTATACACGCCAACAGCAATGATCATCGCGCAAACCCTGTTAATCACGCCGTTGATTGCAGCTCTTTCAAGACAAGTCATTGAAGACCTTTATCTTGAATACAAAGATCAGTTTCTCTCACTGCAATTAAGCGGCACACAGCAGGTTAAAGCATTACTTTGGGATGCGCGATACTCTTTGTTGACGGTGGCACTGGCAGGGCTTGGCCGATCATTATCCGAAGTTGGTGCCGTCATCATAGTGGGTGGCAACATAGAGCATTTAACTCGTGTCATGACAACTGCCATCGCGTTGGAGACATCAAAAGGTGATTTAGCTTTAGCTTTGGCTTTGGGAATTTTGTTACTTAGCCTGGCCCTGATCATTAATGCGCTGTTGTCGGGCTTAAATTTAACGGCAAAACGACAAGCCTATGCCTGAACTGTCCAAACAACTTAATTTAAGCAATATCTGTTTTAGTGTAGGTGGCAACACACTGGTTAACGACGTGAACTTATCCCTCAACGATACTGGTACAACAGCCATAATGGGCTTTAATGGCGCAGGCAAAAGCCTGTTATTAAAACTCATGCACGGCATTGTCCAACCCGATAGCGGTTCTGTTTTATGGGGTCAGCATCCCTGCACTGCTGAACACAAACTTGCTCAGGCGATGGTATTTCAAAAACCAGTACTGTTACGTCGCTCTGTTAGAGCCAATGTGGACTTTGTTTTAAAACAAAGGCACAGACCGGATGCAGCATTACGACTGCATTTGCTTGAACAGGTAGACCTTCTCGCAAAGTCCAGGCAACCAGCGCGACTTCTATCAGGTGGCGAACAACAACGCCTTGCAGTGGCTCGCGCTTTGGCGTGCAAGCCAGCTGTACTTTTTTTAGATGAAGCCACTGCCAGTCTGGACCCGGCATCCACAGCCATCATTGAGCGCATTATTGCAAGCGAAGCTCAGAGAGGTACAAAAATCATATTTATTACCCACGATGCGGCACAAGCTGCGCGCCTGGCTCAAGATATCGTGTTCATGGATGCAGGCACCATTACCGAGCACAGCAATGTAAGCACATTTTTTAACCAACCAGCATCGCCCGCCGCACAGGCGTATTTGGGTGGTCAGCTTTATTTAAATCAAAAAGATAAACCAAAAGATAAAACAAGACGAAAAACCGGATTAGTTTAAGGAAAATAAGATGCATTGCTACGAAAAGAAAAGGCACGAAAAACAAACCTGCGCTAGCCAACAGTCACTATTTTTTGTTCTTTGGCTCTTGTTCTTTAGCCCGTGGTCACACGCAGACCAAACCCACCTCCTCGTTCAATCAACTACCTCAACGGCCAATTCCGGCTTGTACGATTATTTAATCCCGCGCTTTGAAGCTGACAACGATATTAAAATCAACGTGGTCGCAGTGGGGACCGGACAGGCCATCCGAAACGCACGTAATTGCGATGCAGACGTATTGCTTGTCCACGCAAAAAACGCCGAACAAGAATTTATCGAAGACGGTTTTGGTCTTGAACGATTCGATTTAATGTATAACGACTTTGTCGTTATAGGCCCCACAGATGACTCGGCAAATATCAGGGATGCAAGCTCGGTTGTCGACATGATGAAAAAAATTGTCGACGCCAATGCTTTGTTTGCATCCCGTGGTGATAACTCGGGCACGCACAAAAAAGAATTAGCACTCTGGGCAAATGCCAATATCGATGTCATAAACGACAGCAGGCAATGGTATCGTTCAACTGGCTCTGGTATGGGGGCCACAATAAATACCGCTATTGGTCTTGGTGCTTATACGCTAACCGATCGAGCCTCCTGGATTAGCTTTAAAAACAAGCAGGACTACTCGGTTTTATACCAGGGTGATCCTTTGCTGTTTAACCAATACGGCGTGATACTCGTCAACCCAGCCAAATGCCCATCAGTAGAAGCAGAAGCCGGACAACAATTTATAAACTGGCTTTTATCACCGTCAACGCAGCAAGCTATAGAGCAATTCAGGGTAAACAACACTCAACTGTTTTACCCAAATGCAATTAATTTTACTGGCACAGAAGTTATACCAGTAAAATAATTAAATAATGAAACACTAAGTCAGTGATCGATAAATGGGTGAAGCGCTAATTTAAATACCTTCAGTCGAACTATTGAAAATGACTCGACCCATATTGCCAGAATCATAACCAGACAAACTCGCCGCGTACTGCTTGAACTTGTCTGTTGTGCAAAACTGCATTAAACGCTGCATCGGGTCTTCGAAATAATGCGCACGATCAATCAGCAAATCAAACCGCTCTTCGACAACGGGCACAAAGTGAAGCTTGTAAGTCGCCGCCACGCATGCCAAGCCAAAGCCAACATCGGCAACACCGCTACTCAGTGCATTAGCCACATCAGTTTCGGTTCGAGCAACATGTGTGTAATGCATAGATTCGTTTTTTATCTGTCGTTTAGACAAGAGCTGCTCTAACAGAACTTGCGCACCCGCTTCTGCCTGACGCGCAACAAATCTAAGGTTGGCAACATCATCAAGAGATGCAACCTGATCTGCATACTGTTGAGTAACGATCAACCCACGCTTGCGCACTGCCCACTCGAGCAAAACCACAGGGTTCTGAGCGCAGTGTCGCTTTACAGCATGCTCATTCCAAGTTTGAGTTTTGTCATGGTGAATGTGCAGGCCAACTGCGACACCCTCACGGGCAAGAAACCGTTGTATACCATCTTGACTACCATCAAAAAGCATAGCCAAACCCGAGCATGATTCGCGCAGAGCCCATTCAAGTAAAGGGTCGTGACTACCAAGAAATACAGGGGGGCGAACGGCTAAAGGCTGCACAACATGCTCAGCATGATTGGCCAACCAGGCATCAATTTGATCTCTGGGAAATAACAATTTGCCAATGGCCTTATTACAAGGCAACACGCCAGAGGACGCAAGATCGTAAACTTTGCGCTCTTTTATCCTGAGCAGTTCAGCGACTTCAACGGTGGTTAAGTATTCAGACACAATAAACGGCGCACAAAGTGCGGCAACCCTCTACCGAACAAGTACGAACAGTATAACGTGCGCGGGCGAATACGCCTGTGAGCTGGTTAACCGTGAACTTAAAAAAGTCCTAAAAACTTCTTACGCGGTGCAGGCGCTGCAAGCAATGACTGCGCTATTTCTACCTGACGCGCCCAAAACCGATCTTTTTCATCCAATCGTCTGGCCTGGTCAGCTATCAATGAGCGTTGGTCAGCTAATTGTTTTGCCATCAATTGATTGGTTTGCTCAAGTAATTCCTTGTTCCACTCCAGTTCTCTGATTAACAAACTAACTGTGCTTGAGTCCGTATTGCTATCACCCGTAGCCTCTGCATGACTTTGTTCCTGACTTTTTCCTTGGCGACTAACTGCCAATTCCGTTACATCGGCAATCATCACAGATGCCTGAGTGGGCGTACCGCCAGCGGATAATGCAAGCGTTGTATCTTCTTCTGCCGGTTGCTTGTCCTTGGGTTGTTTAACTTGGGGTTGCTTAACTTGGGGTTGCTTAACTTGTGTTTGCTCAACTTGTGTTTGCTCAACTTGTGTTTGCTCAACTTGTGTTTGCTTGACCTGGGTTTGCCTAAATGGGGGTTGCTTGACCGATCGCAGTTTCAAGCCGGCCAAGGGTTTCAGATCTGGATAGACAATAATCAGTTCACTGACATCAATACCTTCTGCTGTGCGGTTAAGTACCCCGCTGGCAATCTGACTGTTAATGGCAGACAACTCGACACCAGCCATACAGGCGGCTTCTGAAACACTAAGAATAGTCACTGAATGGCACTCCTGAACTGTACTTGGGTTCAACAAATCAATTGGGCTCTAGAAATAATAGGCCGCATTACCCAGTAGTCCAGCGAAACTGGAGAATCAAATGTCCATAGCAATTTACGAAATGCGCATTTTATATTATGTTAAATAGAAGCTTCTGCAACCCTTAGCGGTGGTTGGCAGACCGCGTGATCATTCAAGCTGTTAGTTGGCTGCCAATCCGTCGGCAGCTTATTGTTTGCAGGCACTGGTCCGGACACAGCCTATTTTTTGACGTAACGTCATTTTTTGACTTACTGATTGTCATTTTTTGACGACTCGTCTATTATCTGCGTGTGACCCTCTCTCGCAAACAACGTGAAATTGCCGAACGACACGCGCTTTTTCTCGAAATAGCCCATGAAATCCTCACCGTTGAAGGATTCCACGTACTGTCTATGGAACGCATAGCCGAGCTTGCCGAATATTCCAAAGGCACCGTCTATCAGCATTTCTCCTGTAAAGAAGAGATTCTGGTTCAGCTGTGCAACCAATGCATGCAAACGCTGGTTTTATTGTTCGAACGCGCGGCCAAATTTGACGGAACGCCACGTGATCGAATTACAGCGATTTTTTATGCACACCAACTTTGGTCAGGCATTGGTAGTAATCAGACTGAGATGCTGCAGCATTTGTCTATGCACGGTGTCAAGGATAAAGCCACAGAGGTCAGCCTGCTAGCGCACGATCAATTAGAGCAACGAATATTCTCATGCGTGCTAGGCATCATCGATGACGCGATTAAATCTGGTGATCTCGAAAATAGAAAAAAATCAACCGCATCCGAAATCGTGTTTGGTTTTTGGTCATTGAGCACCGGGGGTCAATTGCTAATGACCTCCGATATTCGACTTAGTGAACTCGGCGTGTCCGACCCGGCAAACAGTCTTTTGAGGATGCTGGCACACATGTTAGACGGACTCAATTGGCAACCAATACGCGCCGACGCTCATTTTAAGAAACTAGTAAAAAAACTCAACACAGGACTGTTTGCTGAAGAATTTGAACAACTCAAGCAGCAATCTGAACAAAATAATGAACACTGAGTCAGGCCGCTGAGGTCTGTACCGATAAGTGAAACAAGCAAGGTAATGCGGGTCGATTACTGACAGTGTTTCAAATTAAATATTGTTGATAGTAAGGAAAGCTCGTCATGATTGAAAGTTACGCTAAAACCGTCTTACGATTCAGGTGGTTGGTTATCGCCGTCACGGTCGTGATTATGTCGGTATTGGCCTCCGGTGGTCGCTTTCTGGCATTTACCAACGATTACCGTGTATTTTTTGGCCCTGATAATCCACAGTTACTTGCTTTTGACGACTTGCAGGAGACTTATACGAAAAGCGACAACCTGTTCATTATGATGGAGCCCAACAGTGGCACCGTGTTTGACAAGTCGACCATGGCAGCCATTGTTGATGCGACAGAGCGTTCATGGCAAGTCCCCTATTCCATTCGCGTAGACTCTATCAGTAATTTTCAGCACACCAGAGCTGAAGAAGACGACATGTTCGTTGAAGAGCTCATCGAAGAGCCTGAATTTTTCGAGCAAGCCGATATTGAGCGTATACAAGCAATTGCTCTGGACCAACCTCAACTAGTCAACAAACTGGTTTCCACCTCTGGTGCCGTTACCGGCATCAATATTACGGTTGAACTCCCAGCACCTTTAACCGAAGAAGATATGCTCCTTTCGGCAGAAGACCGCGCTGCCAAAGACCCCAATGTAGCGCTGGGTGTGGCCATGAACGCCGCTCGCGAAATGGTTGCCCAGCTTCAGGCCGATTACCCGGAAATAAAATTTTATACAACGGGCATCGTTGCTATGAATCAGGCATTCCCGGAAGCCATCACAGCCGATGCCAAATCATTATTACCCATGGCGTTTCTGGTGGTGATCGTTGGCGTCATTCTGTTTTTACGCAATGTGTTCAGCATGGTCGGCACAGTTATCGTTATTCTGTTTTCAATTTTAATGGCAATGGGCACTGCTGGCTGGACGGGTATTCTACTTACACCTCCGGCAGCATCAGCACCAACCGTTATATTGACTTTGGCAGTGGCAGACTGTGTGCACTTTCTCGTGACCATGCTGCAAAACATGCGCGATAAAATGCCCAAGAACGAGGCCATTATAGAAAGCCTCAGAGTCAACTTTACCCCCATTTTCCTAACCTCAGTCACCACAGCTATTGGCTTTCTGAGCATGAACTTCAGTGACTCACCGCCATTTCACGATTTGGGTAATATTGTGGCTCTGGGTGTGGGCTTTGCTTTTTTTCTGGCGGTTTTCTTTTTACCGGCACTCATGTCTGTGTTGCCTGTCAAAGTAAAAGCACAAACTAAAACAAAAAGCTCGGCAATGGAGCGTTTCGCCGACTTCGTTATTGCCCAACAAAAGCTCCTGCTGTGGGGCATGGCGATTGTTATGATCGGCTTCTCGGTGCTGGCACCTAAAAACCAGCTTAACGATGTATTTGTCAACTACTTCGACCGCACCGTACCCTTTCGCGTTGCTACCGATGAGGTTACCGATAAGCTATCAGGTCTTTATATACTGGAATTTGACCTGGATTCTGGCGAAGAAGGCGGGGTGGGTAAACCAGAGTTTCTACAGGACGTTGAAAAATTTGAGCGCTACGTTGAAACGCTGGATGGTGTTCAGCATGTCAGCACCATCACTGAAACCATGCGCCGTCTTAACCGCAGTATGCATGGTGACGACGACGCTTACTACAAATTACCAGAAGAGCGCGAGTTAGCCGCCCAATACTTATTGTTTTATGAAATGTCCCTGCCCTCAGGGCTTGACTTGAACAATCAGATAAATCAGGACAAATCCAAAACCCGCATGTCGGTGACCATGGAAACGCGTTCCACTCAACAAGTATTAGAGTTTGAACGACAAACAATGGAGTGGATGCAAGCAAACACACCTGCTATAGCCACGCTCACCACGGGTGCCACCAGCATGTTTACGCACATCAGCATGCGAAATATTATTAGTATGCTCAGCGGTACAAGCATAGCCTTGATACTCATCAGTTTGATATTGCTGTTCGCATTGCGTTCAGTAAAGTTCGGGCTGATAAGCTTAATACCCAATATCGTGCCTGCATTGATGGGATTTGGTGTTTGGGCATTGCTGGTCGGCGAGGTAAGCCTGGCGGTGTCAGTCGTTGTAGCCATGACCTTGGGTATCGTTGTTGACGATACTATCCACTACTTAAGCAAGTATCTGCGCGCGCGTCGCGAACGTGGTATGTCACCTGAACAAGCTGTGCGATATGCATTTAATACTGTTGGCGTCGCATTAGTGGTTACCACTATCGTGCTCGCGTGTGGATTTATGGTGTTAGCTCAGTCTAACTTTTTGCTTAACAGTCAGATGGGTTTGCTGACAGCTATCACTATTGTGATTGCACTGATTGTCGATTTTACTTTCTTACCCGCTTTCCTGATGTTGGTAGACAAAGATAAAACTGATGAAACCTCGACAAGCGATATGCCATTGACCCCAAGTGGTCAAACTGCGTGACACACATTTGAACTATAAGGACAGACCCATGAAAAAAACTTTATCTCAAACTTTGGCGATAACGCTACTCTTAGGCGCGTCAACATTGGCTTTGGCGCAAACAGCCGAAGAAAAGGGCTTGGATATAGCACAACAAGTCAGTGCACAAAACGACGGTTTTGCCGACTCTACGTCCAGCATGACCATGACGCTTATCAATCGCTCTGGTAAAAAAAGTGTCAGGCGTATGCGCGGCAGAACACTTGAAGTGACCGGCGATGGCGACAAGAGCATGACCATTTTTGATGAACCAGCTGATGTCAAAGGCACAGCCAGCCTCACCTATTCACACGCAGCAGACGCTGATGAGCAATGGCTGTTTTTGCCTGCATTAAAGCGAGTCAAACGTATTTCATCAAAAAACAAAACCGGTGCCTTTATGGGCAGCGAATTTGCTTTTGAAGACATTAGTTCGCAAGAAGTCGACAAATATACCTACAAGTACCTTGGCGAAGAGGAAGTCGACGGTATTGCCGTGCACAAAATAGAAGCTGTACCCGCCTACAAATATTCTGGCTATACGCGGTTGATTAACTACATCGACAAGGAAAAACTGGTGGCCGTTAAAGTTGAGTACTTCGACAGAAAAGATGCTCAGCTAAAAACTTTAACCATGTCTGACTACGAGCACCACGATGGCAAGCATTGGCGCCCCGGTCGCATGGAAATGGTTAACGCACAAACGGGTAAAAGCACAATACTTGAGTTTTCGGATTACGCATTTGCAACCGGCTTAAAGGACAAGGATTTCAGTAGCAATGCGTTGAAAAAGCTACGATGACATCACATCCAGACCACAGGCTCGGCACAGGCTTACTGTGCCGAGCCCTGCTAACAATTGCACTTACGTTGAGTTCGGCTCTCGCGCAAGCTCAATCCGAGTGGTCGCGGCGCGGCGACATCAGTTTTCAAACGCAATTCTTTACCGATAACTCTGCGCATTCAGCCACGCAATCAACCAACGTGTCACTGTCTGGCAACGCCGAGTTTAATCGGGCTATCGGTGAAAACGGCAACCTGGCAATCAGCCCTTTCTTCAGAGTAGACCAACACGACTCAAAACGAACTCACTTTGATTTACGCGAATTTTTATTCCGCTATAGCGCTGACAGTTGGGAAGCCAGTGCAGGCTTGGGAAAAATTTTCTGGGGCGTGGCCGAATCATCCAATGTGGTGGACATCATTAACCAGCGTGACGCAGTAGAGGGCCTTGACCCGGAAAACAAATTGGGGCAGCCAATGATTAATCTTTTATTGCTTAAAGATTGGGGAGAAATAAGCTTGTTCGTGTTGCCAGGTTTTCGGGAGCGCACATTTGCTGGTGAAGATGGCAGACCAAGAGGTTCTTTTGTCATAGACGCCAATAACGCGCAATACGAATCAAGCAACGAAGAGCGCCACATTGATGTAGCTGCCCGGGCTAGCGGCGCAATAAAACAATGGGACTGGGGATTGCACGTATTTCATGGGACCGCGCGCGAACCGCTATTGGCGTTTCCTGACTTTGCGCCATTCTATTATCAAATGACTCAAGTCGGTGTCGATGTGCAAGCAACGCTGGAAAGCTGGTTATTAAAAACCGAAATGATTTATCGGTCTGGTGAACTGATTAAAGACCATGCGCAACTAGTCACCGGTTTGGAGTACAGTTTTTATTCTGTTGCCGAGTCTGCAATCGACATTGGCGTTGTTGCAGAATACTTATACGATGATCGACTGGAAGAAGCAAATACTGTCTTTCAAAACGATATTCTGATCGGTTTGCGGTTTGCCTTAAATGATGAACAATCCACCGAAGCTTTGATAGGTGTGATCACTGATCTGGATGGCGGCGGTGATGTATTTACCGTCGAAGCCAGCCGGCGCATCGGAGACAGTTTTAAACTGACCGCCGAAACCGCTGTCTGGGCTAATACAAAAGGCGATTTGCTGCTGAGCCAGTTTGAGAACGAAGATTATATCCAGCTAGAGCTTGGTTACTTCTTTTAAGTTTTTACTTTCTGGCGTTTGCATTCTCTCATTCCAACGTTAGTAAAACGCTAGCTATTCTTTAAATGGCTGACTCGAAGACGGATGCTTAATATGCGATTCGAGTTCAGCTACCGTTTTTTGCAATGCCAATAGTTCCCCATGCACCTGCATAAGTTGGGTTCTTACATCATCAAAGTAGCTGCTTAAAAAACGTTGTAGCTCGGCAAAGACGCGCTCTTTATCTACCTCGGAAAGAGAATCAAGCGAACTCAAGTCAATTTCTGACTGAGTTGGCGTTGGCGGCCCAGGGAATTTTAAGGCCGTTTGACGGGCCAGCTCAGACCAACGCTTGGCGACAGTGGCATCAGGGTGTTGCGAGATGGTTTCCCCTATCCATTGAGCCAGCAGTCGAGCATGGGCGTTAGCGTCGGTGTGCAAATGATGAACGTTGTCCATAAGCGAGACCTTTTTGTTTATACAAAAATGCGATACACAAATGCGATACACTCAGCAAGTGTGAATTAACGGTAATCCAGTGTCCCACGCCCCCGCCCGCAACAAAATGAGGCTGTTCACAAAGTTCTACTAATTAGACAGAAACCGGCCACAATATGCCGTCGATTTAACAAAAAACAGGCTCTTTCTCCGTTAAAGTTACCTATATAACAAGGACGTGTGCACATCTTTCTGCTGATTCAACTTCAAGCAATTTGTGAGACACAGAACGTCCGTTTGAGCGAATACGATAACTCCCGGGAATTCGAAAGTGAAACCTGTTTTTAGACCGTCTCTATCTACACAAAGCGTTTCGTCCAGGCATTACGCTGCAAGCCTATTGCTGCTTGCCTGCTTGTTCTTGTTAAGCGCTTGCAGCGACAGAAATGACCCTGAGGATACCAACATAAACCAAAGTGGCATCACGCAAACTGATGGCACAGTGCAGAGTGGCGGTGCGGTAAACGGCGTCACCGATGAAGGGGCACCCGGACAAAACGATACTCAAAACGACACTCAAAACGATACTCAAAATGATGAGCAATCAACAGGTGGCGCTCAAAGCACGTCAGGAACAACAACCGGAGAGACCACAACCGGCGCAGGTGAACAAACCACTGGAACCACTGATGGTGGAACAAGTGGTAACACGGCCAGCGAAATCGACAACGAAACCGCGGTCACCAGCGACACCACCCAATTAGGCGAGACCGAGCCGGTGGTGCTTACGCCACTTCCGCAACCGCCCCTCACCGCAGCACCCGGGGCAGTCGACGAACCGATCGGAATTTCCGGACCAGTAAGTACCGTCACTGAATACTTCGTGGTCAGAGACCCGGGGCCCAAACTTCCCGAAGACACCACCGGTGACTACACCGATGCTGACTTTGACGCTGGTCCTTTGCCTGATATCACTACCACCCCGGCCAATGTAGACCCAGCCGTTAATCGTGCGCCCTCTTTCGATAATTTAACCAATCAGACTGTGTTTGCCGGTAGCGAATTAAACCTGCTTTTACGTCCAGTCGACCCTGATGGCAATATCCCGGGCATGTTTCCCGAAGCCTTACCAGAAGGTGCGCAACTGGTCGACAATTTTAACGGCACAAAAACACTGCGGTGGCGGCCTCTTCAGCCCGATGTCGGAATCCTGGCTTTCACCATTACCGCTGTCGATGCCGACGAACCCGCCTATCGGACCAGAAGCACGGTGTTGATTAAGGTGGTTATGCCTTCCGACCCGACCACCATTGTAAACATCGCACCGGTAGTGAATACCGTCAGAGATCACACTGTGCAAGTCAACGACCCCGTGGTCATTGAAATCAAAGGCTCTGATGCAAACGGCACCATTCCACGTTTAGAAGTTTTTAATCAACCGCCAGGTGCAACACTGATTCCACACCACACCGAACCGGATTTCGTTGTATTGCGATTTATACCGCGTACAACAGGCTTAATCACCTTAAGGGTTGTTGCCACCGACGCTATCAATCCCGACAGCACGGGCAGCAGCACCATCAACATCAATGTCCGCCCGGCGTCAGATTTTATTCGCGAAGGCAGCACACTGCGCGCACTGGCAACATCACGTGGTTTTCGACTGGGGTATGCATCGGTCAAAGACTTTTACTACCGACCTGATGGTGCCCTGTACGCACGAACCGCAGCCAATGAATTTAATTTTGTATCACCGGAAAATTCATTAAAGTGGAGTGTGATTAACCCACTACCCGGTCGCTATCGCTGGGCGTCAGCAGACAATTTGGTTAACTTTGCGCGCGTAAAAGGCATGGAGGTGCACGGCCATACATTGATCTGGCATCGACAGCTGCCAAAGTGGATTACATTTTCAGCCGTTGAAGCACGCGAAACACACATGCGAGAATACATAGATCGCGTATTAGATCGCTACTCAGACCGAGTGCCAGTGTGGGATGTGGTCAACGAATCTTTTGAAGACAATGGCCAGTACCGCAATAGCGTGTGGTTTGAAGCCATGGGCGAACGCTATATCGAGATTGCTTTTCGACAAGCCAGACAATCAGCGCCCAATGCACGCCTGCTTTACAACGAATACGATGTGTCCTGGTTTGGACCCAAAGCCGATGCCATGTTTAGCATGCTGCAAAAACAGAAAGACCTTGGCACCCCAATCGACGGTGTCGGATTTCAAATGCATATTTTTTCGGCCTTTGATCAGTTTGCTGAAGTTGAAGCAAACTTTCAAAAAGCCGCCGATCTTGATTTGGATATCTACATTACCGAGCTCGATGTTTCCATCGGCGATGGTGGTTCGCTTGAACAGCAAGCTGATGTTTACAAACGAGTTCTGGATATTTGCCTGAGGCAATCGCGCTGTAAAGGCCTGCAATCGTGGGGATTCACCGACCAGTACTCGTGGCGCCGACAATTCAACCCTCTGTTGCTCGATAACCAATATCAAGTGAAACCGGCTTACACAGCGCTGCAACAAAGACTAAGCGAAAACTAGCATAGGCGGGGTCAGGTCTTTGATTTTGAGCATAGGCGGGGTCAGGTCTTTGATTTTGAATGGAATTGAAACTTACGCTTGCTAGCGCTTCCATCCATTCAAAATCAAAGACCTGACCCCGCTTATATGACCCCGCTTATACTTATCTGACCCCGCTTATGCCCAAAATCAAAGACCTGACCCCGATTATCTTATCTGACCCCGCTTATGCCCAAAATCAAAGACCTGACCCCGATTATATGACCCCGCTTATAAATCCCTCCGTCCCCTTTAATTTGTTCCTTTAATTTGTTAGTCGTTCTCGTGTTGAGCGTTAACACTCACCCTATTGTCTTCGTCAACGGCCACTGAAAGTTGTATGGGCCTGCAGCAGACCTGACAGTCCTCAATGTACTGCTGATGCTCTACCGAGCAATCCACAGCAATATCTATTGATTCGCCGCAATACGGACAACTGATACTGTGTTCTTGGATTGAATCCATAGCAACGTTACTTTGCACAATTTAGCTTGTGCAATTTTCCTGATAACTTGTTTAGACAGCGGGATAAGCACCAACAGCTTACACACGCAGATAAGCCTCCCCTGTTGAACACGCGGGATTAGGCGTTTGCTGGTACGCGATTGCGAGTGAACAAAATACGTAAGGTCACAATTGCGAAAATAAGGAACCAGACAAGCGACCACTCGGCAATACTCAGACCGAGAAATCGCCAGTTAACTTCTGCACAATTTCCATCACCTTTAAACAATAATTCGAGCGTTCTTAAAAAAGGCATATTTTCGAGCCAGAATTCAAGCCCCGGCCCGCACTCCGGCACCTGATCTGCCGGTAAATGCTGCAACCATACCTGACGTCCAGCGGTTACCAAACCGCCCACAGTTGCTGCAAAACCAAGTACCGCTGCCAGACGCTGTGCAAACCATGACCGATACATAAAAAAGCCAATCAGAGCTGCGATGGCAAGAATGTAGTAAAAAAACCGCTGCGTCATGCACAACGGACACGGGTCCAGGTATTGCCAATACTGAAGGTAATACCCGTACCCAAGTAAACCGACAATGCTCAGCAAAACCCCAAGCCAGGTCCAGCGGTGGAAAGTCGGTGGATTCAGTACATTCGAATTTGCGCTCATTGTTCCGTTTTATCTTGAATTATCTTTAGATTATAGATTAGTCAGCAAGCCCGATACGGCGATAGCCTAATCAGGCTAGCGTGCATCGCGTTTCAATCCTGACAGAGCAACTCGCTCGGTTCAAGCGAGTTTTGGTAGTTTTACCCGCCGATTTGAACCTTGAACCTTCGAATGGGGATTATTACCACAGTGTGCTGGTGCAATTGTCATTCCTCCTGCATGCAACAAAGCCAAACTATCAGCACTTAACGGAAGCAACGCTTTTTTCACCTCAGGACAATTTAGAAGGATTTTGATCATGAAACGCTTACCGCAACAATTTCGCAAAACAACGCTTTGCCTGGCAGTCGCTGCATCCACCGTTCTTTTGGTCGGTTGCGGCGCTGGTGCAGGCAACACGGGCAGCTCTGAAGTCAAGAACACTGAACAACAGCAAGAGGCCGCAAGCTCACAAGTGGCCTTAAGTGTCAGGTTACCCCAACGAATGACAAACCTGGCTATCCCTATTGACGTCGTGGCAACAGTGAGTGGTGAGACGCTAACCATGAACAAATCAGGCGATCTCTACACCCTTGATATTAATCTACCGCTGTTTCGAGAATACGCTGTGTTTCTGGCAGCGCAACGTGCCGACGACGGGCTGCTTCTCGCGGCTGCACAAACCACTGTCAGCACTGATGCCAACTATGTACCTTTAGCCATTCCACAACAACTGTTCGACACCAGCATGGATGACGACAGTGACGGCTTTGACAATATTACTGAAGTCGAACTAGGTTCAGAACCGCGCTTACAAACAGAAGACTTTGACGGTGATGGCATTCCTAACGAAACTGATAGCGATGATGATAATGATGGCGTTGGCGATGCTTACGATGCGTTTCCACTGGATGCAACTGAAGCGGTAGATACCGATGGAGATGGCATTGGTGACAATCGCGATCGTGATGATGATAACGACTCAGTACTGGATACCGACGACAAGTTTCCACTGGACGCTAACGAAAGCCTTGATCTGGATCTCGATGGCTTTGGCAATAGCGTTGATTTAGATGACGACGGTGATGGCACAATTGATCTGGAGGATCCGCAGCCTTCAAACCCGAACATCACCGGTAACGAAGACTCAGACGGCGATGGCTACCGTGACCTGGAAGATGCCTTTCCGTATAACGCAAACGAGCATTCAGATGCTGACGGCGATGGCATTGGCGATAACGCTGACACCGATGACGACAACAATGGCGTCCCGGATATTCAAGACGATTCAATCGCGGCAATTCCATTTTCCACTCGAATACCCACCATTGATGGTGCTTACGGTTGGTGGGAATGGAGTGAGGCCAGTCAGTCTGATAACCAAGGCAACTACCTGTACATCAATCATTTAAATATTGATGCAAAAGGCAATTTCGAAGATGGCGCTGGCGCAACCGATTGGCGTGATACACAAAACAGTAGCTACTGGCGCGCAAAGCATGACGGGACCAACCTGTATGTTCTGATCGTTGTAAAGCGTGAGCCATTCTTCGAACTCTTCAGCGATTCAACTGATATTTGGCATGATGACTCAGTGGAATTGTATTTTGACATTGGCAATGACAAACCCACTAGCTATGGCCACGATGACTATCAACGTCTGTTCCGCTACGCTCACAACGCCAGCGATAATATTCTGGACAGTCTCAACTCGGCCAAAGGCATGAAGACTTGGTACCGTACCAGTCGCGCAATGGAAATGGCCAATCAGACCACATCGATTTACGAAATCGAAGTCAATATGGCATCTATCGGATTAAACCCAGAAGAACGCTTTGGCCTTGACGTTCAAATTAACGATGACGACGATGGTGGTGAACGTGATTCCAAGTGGTCTTGGTTTGCGCCATCGTTTCAGGATGAGAGCTGGAATAACCCAAGCTTGTTTGGTACGGCCGTGTTAGCGCCGATCAGAAACACCAACAATGCCGACTAAAGCACGCAAATTAAAAGCAGCTTAAAGATTTATTGAGTTAGCGGCCCTAGCTTAAAGTCTAAGTCTATCGAGGTGGAAGAGCCAAACTGGCTCCTCCACTTTTATTTATTGTGAAGCACAACGCATTTATGCTCCACATCTGTATTCGATCGCCATGTTCGACAGTTGTTTGACAACAACTTAGCAATTCGAGTTATTAAATGTGCGCGTTACTGGTTACACTGCTGACACACCATGCGATTCTCATCTGCATGGTAAAACATCGTTTTTAACAACGGCTGTAATGACGAGTTGTACTCTCCGCTGTACATTTAGTAGCACGTTTCCGCGGTACATTTTTGTTGTGAAGCTGATCGTAACTCAATTTGTCAACACATTTAATGTGAGGAGCATGATCGTGCCGACACGAACAAAAACAATATCGATCTCAAAGTGACTTTTGAAGTTGCCTTATAAGCCAATTTCAAAACCGAAAAAAACAACATTGTAAAAATTGCAATAGGCTCACTGGTGTATGTGCTGAGTCAATCAGTTGTAATGGCAGAGTACTTCGGTTTGCCGTCTGGGCGCTCAGCCAACATTGAAACTGCACCCTCCACATCCTTTGAGGGTGGATACGTCACCGGAGATATCAACGATACAGGCTACACGTATTTTGGCGGCCGCTTTAACTACAAATTGTCCCCCGAGGCTATTGTATTCGTAGACTTTGGCAAACCCGATTTTGACCAATTTGGCATCGATGGCCAAGCCTTTGGGATAGGTGTTTTTTATTAAATTGATGGTGTAACGCAATCTGCAGATTTTGCTGTTAAAGCCACTTTTCACAAAATTGATCTTGAAGACGATTTTGGCAACACCGCAGACGGGGACGTTCTTACTGTCGAAGCACTACTCAGCGGCTCTCAGGTTGGCAGCAGCGATCTGGGATGGTACGCCAATGTTGGTATGCATAAATTCGATTTTATTGGTTACGATGAAACCGAATTCGGGTTTGGTGCAGGCGTAGTCGAGGCGTTGGACTTTGGCGAAGTTTACTTTGGCGTTTATTTAATAGACGAATTAACGTTTGGTGGCGGTTTCCGTTACCACCTATAGCACGCTGGCAGACGATGCTGCCTTAATGGCAGTACCGCTCTGCCCGATAGCTCTGCCCTACACTTTCATACAGACTGCCGATCAAAGCCAACTTGATCCGTTCGCTCCATGCTCGAACTGAATGGGTGACCGCGGCCCTGCAACAGGCTTGGTGTTGTGTAAGTGGATTAATGCAACAACAGCTGATCAACAAAATACCGACCACCCTTCAATGCCACGCTCATCATAGACATCACCTGCCCGTCAGTACCAGAGAAATTCTGATTCCAAACCAGGGTAAAGCTCTTCTGTTTTCTGAAGATAGCAACCAGTTCGCGCTCCCCTGGCGATCCCCATTCGGCGGCGTACTGATCGCACAGCGCCAGAAAGTCATCAGGCCCGCCGAGGCTTTTCAGATCGACTGAAAAGTGACAGGTGTAGAGGGAGTAATCTCGACGTGCCAAACCGCGAATGATGTCATCCATCATCGGGTTGGCCACTTTCAAGATGTCGTTATCGTCTAGTTCAAGGCAGCTCATGCTGCCAATTTTACAACGCCACGAAGCAATTGAGTAGCTTCGGTTATATAAGAATGAATGCCCGTTGGACTAATCCAACCGGCATTATCCATTATTCGCGGTTTTGCTTGCCCATACGATACCCACGGTACCACTCTTTCTCGAGCTCTTTCGTGGTGAAATACGAGTGATGGCAGTTTGCCGGCGTTGTACCCTTTATCCCAGCGTCCATACCGGCTTTGCGGGCCGATGAAGCGGTTACGTGGTGCAACGGCTTGAATGACTCTGATATAACCGAGTTCAAACCAATAAAATCAAAGGTGCGCTTCATAGCGAGCAGCTCCAGACATAAAAATAGATTACCGGCCAATTCCGGTAACGTCGGAGCGAAAGTATCACTTACACAGTGATGATATGGCAACCCAGTTCGCAGAGTTGCAGCATGATAGTCAGACCACCACTACCGTTGAGCTAAATTCAGACAAAGCACTCGAACTGGAAGGAAATAGATCACAAACTCTGTTCACCAAGCCTGTTTTGCTCGAAAACAACATCCAGTTGATCGACTTCAAAGTCCGCTGAATCGTAAAGAATTCCATAGCCTGCGCTGTGCGTTAACGCACAGTGTTGCAGTGTTATCCGGGTGCCCAGGCCATCCACGATAAGGTTGCCGGGTCTGGCTGGGTCTCCACCACCGTTTTGAATGGTTGTATATTCAAATCGATTATCTGCACGGTTACTGGACACGTATTGAATACCATCCCAATAGCCCTGTGCGTCTTCCAGGCCACGAATAACAATTGGGGCCTCTTGAGTGCCTATTGCGTTAATAGCGCCACTGCTCAACACCAGAACGCTTACATTGTCTGCCATAGCCAGCTCTGCCCCTGCCGCCAGGGACAAGGTTCCTGAATTAACCAGCGAATGAGCCAGAACGTAATGCGTTGACTGGGCCGACAAGTGCACGGTTTGATCGGCGTCAATCACACTGCCAGTCAGCTCAATACCACCAGCGGTATCAGTGAAGGTATTTTGTCGCCCCACAGTGTTCGCATTGATCAACGGTACAACCACAGCCGCGCCAGCATTGTTGTTGAAGTAATTGTTGTCGAAGGCGGCAAAGCCACCGGCTTTTAATGCCAGCGCATCATTGGCGTGGTTAAACTCAGTGTGAACAACACGGTGCAGTGCACTGCTGCTTTCCAAATCGAATCCCTGCCAGTATCCAGGCTGGTCATTCACACCTTTGAAGGTGACCGGAAGTTTGGCAGAACCTGCACTGTCAAGTACTGCATTGCCAGCAATAGTGATTGAAGCCTGGGCATCAGCAATGACGGTTGTTCCCGCCGACAGGCTCAATTGCGCCGACCCACCTACAGTCGAAGAACCGCTTAATCGATAACAGGGTGCTGATAATTGCGTGTTTGCGGCGACCATACTCGGGAATGCCGTATCGCATGGAGCGTCATTTATAGTTACAACGCTGTTGTCGTTAATGCCGAGCTGTTCTGTACCGACAACATCGAACAACTGCACACTGAATGTTTCATCGGCTTCTGATTCAACATCCGATTCAACCAGAAAATCAATGGTGCGCGAGCTGGTGTCACCAGCTGACCAACTCAAGGTACCGCTCGTCGCGCGATAATCAGTGTCGGCCGTGGCAGTTCCGGCGATGAAACGATACGAAACCGAGCTTGCACTCGACGCACTGCCACTACGAGCCACTGTTAGTGAACCCGAGCGCTCAGATTCAGCCAAGCTTAACGATTGCTGCACAACAGCAATGTAATCTCCTTGATCGGGTAAGGCTGCACCAATTTCGACTGGTGCATTCGCTGCACCGTCACCGCTACTACTACCGCCACAGGCAGTGATAACAGCCACAGATAAGAGGCTCAGGCTTAGACGAAGGGTTCGCGAGAACGAAGAAGGCTTTTTTGATATAAACACAGCGCATAACCTGAATAGAAAGTCCTGCGTATTTGTCGGCACTATCGCTTAACCCCTGAGAATGACAAGCCCCGGAGCTGTTGTTTATGCCAACAGTGACCTAAACCAGCTAGCGCAAAGCGAACCAGCTCACACAAAGATGCCCGCAGAATAAAGGAGACCGAGGGATTTATTAGCGGGGTCAAAAAGGCGGGGTCAGCAAAAAGGCGGGGTCAGGTCTTTGATTTTGAAAAGGCGGGGTCAGGTCTTTGATTTTGAATGGATGGAAGCGATAGCATGCGTAAGCTTCAATTTCCATTCAAAATCAAAGACCTGACCCCGCCTTTTATGACCCCGCCTTTTTGTGCTATCGCTTCCATCCATTCAAAATCAAAGACCTGACCCCACCTTTTCATCCATTCAAAATCAAAGACCTGACCCCGCCTTTTGTGACCCCGCCTTTTGTGCGCCTTTTCAAAATCAAAGACCTGACCCAGCCTTTTTATGACCCCGCCTTTTAAACCCCGCCTTTTGCTGTGCGAGGGCTGATTACAGGAGTTTATCGAGGAGTTGGATCCAGTGAACCACGGGGGTTTGTGTACCGGACTGCAGGTGCAGCTGGCATCCGATGTTAGCTGTGGCAATGGTTTTTGGAGCGTGCGTGGCCAGCCCGTCTAGTTTGTTTTGTTTGAGTTGCTGGCTAAGCTCTGGCTGAAAAATAGAATAGGTTCCAGCCGAGCCACAGCACAAATGAGCATCTTGCACGGGTACCAGATTAAAGCCAATGCGTTTAAGTACAGTTTCGGTCACATCCGGTAATCTCTGACCGTGCTGCAAGGTGCACGGCGGATGAAATGCGATTGGCCCATACTCGTCTGCCAGGGACACGGAACGTTTATTTGCCAGAGATTCAAAAAGCGAGAGGTCTTGCACTTTAATCACTTCCACAATATCTTTGCATAGTGAGCTGACACGCGCGGCTTTCTCTTTGTACTGCTCGTCATCTGCCAGCGCATGTCCATAATCTTTTACCATCACGCCACAACCACTGGCTGTTGTGATAATTGCTTCAGCACCGATCTCAATATGCGGCCACCATGCATCAATATTTCTGCGCATGAAATCTTTGGCAGCGTTTTGCTCGTTCAAATGGAAATGCACGGCACCACAGCAGCCCGACTTTTTAACGTTGATCAGGTCAATACCCAAGGCACCAAGCACACGCGCAGCTGCAGCATTAGTGGCAGGGGCCATCGCTGGTTGTACACAACCATCCAGCACCAGCATGCGTCGACTGTGTTGCTGGGCAGGCCAATCACCGGGGTCTTGCTTACTGGGCACACCCGCTTTTAGTTTTGCCGGCAACAATCCCCCAAACGTTTGTCCAAGCTTTACTAAAGGACTGATACGCGCCTTGTAAGGCAGCACCGACAAGATAGCTTTACGCAATATTCGCGTGTGCAGCGGCCGACTCACCTGCTCTTCTACCAAAGACCGACCGTTATCCAGCAAATGTCCGTATTCCACCCCTGAAGGACACGTGGTCTCACAGTTGCGGCAAGTCAGACACCGATCTAAATGGGTCAGCGTTTGAATTGTCGGTGTAGCACCTTCGACTATCTGCTTGATTAGATAAATTCTGCCGCGTGGACTATCCAGCTCATCACCAAGCAAATTATACGTTGGGCACGTCGCCAGACAAAAGCCACAGTGAACGCACTTACGCAGCGTTTTTTCTGCATCAATAACACGCGCATCATCAGCGAGTTCAGGGGCTATCGATGTTTGCATTCAAGCAGGCCTTTGGTTGGAAGTACTTTGTTTGCTATTAGTTTGATCGTTAAGCCCGGTGTCCATTTCCGGATGATACCGACCAGGATTAAACAATCGATGAGCATCAAAGCTGTCACGAAGTCTTGATTGCAGTGACAGCATCGCACCTTCTAACGGTTGAAAAAGCGGTACGTTGTTTGCCATCTTGTTAGCGCTGTAACAACTTGCGTGACCTGAGGCGGCAGTGGCCGCAGAAAAAATGGTGGAGGCGTCGGTATTTGTTTTTAAAAAACGTTGAGCGCCCGCCCAATCCAGCAACCACTCACCATCAATGTCGCCCTGAATAAGCGGGCTAAATTCGGGCACGCTCAAACGCCAAAGCGGACGTTGGTCGTTGAAAAACTCATGCGTCAATTCGCGAATGCTTTGCCAGAATGCCTCACCATCTGGCACGACATCCCCGCCACAGGTTTTTGCAGCTGCACGCACAGCGGATTCGCTACCACTGAGCCGGATGTACTGTGAGTTATTGATAATTGTTGCCGCACTTAAAGGCAACGGCTGACGCATCATCCTCACCAAGCCAGTATTGTCATTGGCCTGAGTTAGTTCGTGCCTTAGTGTGATTTGTGCCTCAGGTAAAGGCAACACCTTCATTGAAGCTTCCAGCAATACGCCCAGAGTACCGTAAGCGCCAACATGCAATCTGGCTGCATCATAACCGGCGACGTTTTTCATGACTTCGCCGCCAAAACGCAATGCCTGCCCCTGCCCGTTTATCACCCTCATGCCCAAAACATAATCGCGCGCAGCGCCTGCAAACGGTCTTGCAGGACCAGACAAACCACACGCCAACACACCACCGATGGTGCCACTTCCAAACACCGGTGGTTCAAACGGCAAGGTTTGCCTGTTTTGCGCTAATAGCGCATTCAGCTCACTCATGGGTGTGCCGGTTCTAACCGTGACAACCAGTTCGGTCGGCTCATAACTGACAACGCCAACATGACCGTTCATGTCTAACGTTTGCGCATCCACACTCTTGCCTAAAAAAGCCTTGCTGCCACCACCGACTATATTCACGGGCGTTTTTGTTTCGAGTGCCTGATGTACCTGAGTAACAAGTGCCTCTGTTTGATCCTGATTTTGTACGCTCAAAATCTTTCCAACTCTGGGAATGGCAATTCGCCCCGATGAACATGCATTGCACCAAACTCTGCGCAACGCTGCAAGGTTGGAACAGCTTTTCCCGGGTTCAATAAGCCGTCAGGGTCGAACGCTGCTTTAATTGCATGAAACTGCTGCAGCGACGCTTCATCAAATTGCACACACATCTCGTTTATTTTTTCGACACCCACACCATGCTCACCAGTGACCGTACCGCCGACTTCAACACACAACAATAAAATACGGCTGCCTAATGCTTCTGTGCGTTGCGTTTCGCCGGGAATGTTTGCATCAAATAAAATCAGCGGGTGCAAGTTGCCATCGCCTGCATGAAACACATTTGCAATAGGTAATTCGTATTCAGCAGATAATTGTTCCATGCGCCTTAATACATAGGGTAATTGGCCACGCGGAATTGTGCCGTCAATACAGTAGTAATCTGGTGCCAGCCGACCCACTGCCGGAAAGGCAGACTTACGTCCCTTCCATAACAATAACCGCTCTTCTTCAGATTCGGCAATACGAAGATCAGATACATGGCACGACTTGAACACGCCTGTGACTTTATCGATTTGAGCGCTGACTTCTTCTTCAAGTCCGTCGAGTTCGCACAATAGCAAAGCTGCAGAATCCACTGGATAACCACAATGAGCAAATGCTTCTGCCGCTTGCATAGCCGGTTTATCCATCAGTTCCAAGCCTGCGGGAATTATCCCGGCGGCGATAACCTGCCCGACCGCATTGCCTGCATCTTCTACGCTGTCGAATGCTGCCATGACCAGTTTTGCACAGGGTGGTGTTGGCAGTAGCTTGACGATCACTTCGACAACGATTGCTAACATACCTTCGGAACCATTGAGTAATGCTAATAAATCGTATCCCGCGCTATCGAGTGCGTTAGATCCGATTTGCAGTAGCTCACCGTCTATTGTAACAACAGTAACAGCCAACACATTGTGCACCGTTAACCCGTATTTTAAACAATGCACACCGCCTGAATTTTCAGCCACATTGCCACCGATTGTGCAGGCGATTTGTGAGGAAGGGTCGGGAGCATAATATAAACCGTGAGATCTGGCGGCATCAGAGATCGCTAAATTACGTACGCCAGGCTGGACGCGAGCAAATCCTTTTTCTATGTTAAGTTCAAGAATCTGATTAAATTTTGCCAGCCCCAACAAGATGCCATCTTCGTGTGGTAGCGCGCCGCCAGACAAACCGGTGCCTGCACCACGCGCCACCACTGGCACGTGCTCGCTGGCAGCCCACTTGATGACGGCCTGGATTTGGTCAATGGTTTCAGGCAACACGACCAATAACGGGCTCTTTTTAAACACAGTTAACCCATCAGATTCATAGGGTTTCAGCTGCTCAGTTGAGCTTAAAATACAATTGTCCGGCAACAGTTGACTCAATGCTTTGGTGTAACGTTCGCGTTTTTCGCTAATGGCCGCACCGCTTTGGGCGTCCGCATGAGAGTCTGACTGGAGACCGGCCTTGGGCTCGGGGTAGGAAGCAGGAGTGGACATGGCAATTATTGATCAATCAAATAGGGCTATAGCCTACCTTAATATAACCACGTAAAATTGCTACCTAAATTGGCTGTATATTCTTACCAGCCACAACAAAGGCTGCAAGACACGTAATTGCAATTGAGCTGACGGCCGCGCCAGGAAATAAGCTAAAATGGGACTGTTGTTGATTTCCACTTCGTGGCGAGCATCATTTCAGTCTGAATTGCGATTACAAACAGACAAAAAATTGCGTTTGTAGCTGAATTACCAAAACCGTTTACGACTAACAAATTAAATTATCCTATGAGACGCCGCAGAGACGCCAAAATTATTGCCACATTGGGCCCAGCCAGTAATTCGCTGGAGAAAATTGGCGAACTCTTTGATACAGGTATCGACGTGTTTAGACTGAATTTCAGTCATGGCACGCATGAAGACCACGCACGCACGCATGGGTATATAAGACAAATTGAAGCTGAGCGTGAACGACCCATCGGTATTCTGGCTGACTTGCAAGGCCCGAAAATTCGAGTCGGTTCTTTCAAAAACAAAGAGGCGGAGTTGGAAACAGGACAGCGATTCGTTCTGGACATGAAAGAGGATGATGGCGACAAGACGCGCGTCAATCTGCCCCACCCCGAAATTTTCGCAGCCATGCAGGTTGGCTCGCAATTACTGGTTAACGACGGAAAAATCCGCTTAAAAGTTATCGCGTTCGATGACCAACATGCAGTAACTGAAGTTATCGTCGGCGGTACCATCAGCAACAATAAAGGCGTGAATGTACCTGACGTGTTGCTGCCTATTTCGCCACTAACTGAAAAAGATCGAATCGACTTAGACTATGCCCTTGAACTGGGCGTTGACTGGGTTGCCCTCTCATTCGTTCAGCGCCCCGAAGACATAACCGAAATGCGCGGTTTGGTTGGGCAACGTGCAGCCATCATGGCAAAGCTTGAGAAGCCAACGGCTATCCAGCACTTAAAGGAAATTGTGCAATTAGCCGATGCGGTCATGGTTGCTCGAGGCGATTTAGGTGTCGAAATGCCGCAAGAAAAAGTGCCTGTTATACAACGCCAAATCGTTCGTCATGCTCGCCGTGAAGGCAAACCTGTTGTCATCGCAACACAGATGCTTGAATCAATGATCAGCTCGCCGGTACCAACGAGGGCTGAATCCTCAGATGTGGCAACCGCGATTTACGACGGGTCTGATGCGGTCATGTTATCTGCTGAAACCGCAGCCGGTGATTACCCGGTGGAAGCGGCCACCGCAATGAACCGCATCATTATCGAAGTGGAAAAAGATGTGTACTATCGAAAGTCAATTGACGCCAGCCTGCCAGCCCCTGGCGATACTGTTGCGGATGCGATCAGTTCCTCGCTCCACCACATCTCAAACGTACTACCGCTGGCTGCCACTTTTACGTACACCGAATCTGGCTTCAGTAGTTTTCGTGCTGCCAGGGAACGACCCGAAGCACCGGTTATTGGTTGCACGCCTTATCGGGAGACAGCTCGTAAGCTTGCTCTGGTTTGGGGAGTGCACGCGGTGCTGTCGGCCGAAATGTCAAACGTTGATGAGATGGTTGCCAACGCGATCAACATCACTTTACAGGAAGGATTCGGTGAGATAGGCGAGATTATCGCCATAACCGCCGGTATGCCTTTTGGCCGAACCGGAACGACCAACATGCTTCGGCTGACCCGACTAAAAGCGTTATAGTGCCCAGTTTACAATGATTTACACCGCTTTTTGCGGCAAATCAGCGTGAATGGTGATGAGCCAGTAGCAACTATCGCTGGGTCACGGTATGGTTGCCTCATGTATACACTGCCCACGAAACGACCAATGAAAATCCTCGCAAGCAACGGTTTCTTGATCACCAGCCTCAGCAGCAGGCATACCTGCAAATTTGTTGGCAAGCTTACCAGTGGGGAAGCTGGCGCTAATAACAAAGCTGACGCGGTTTTTTCCTCCAGTATGGCTCTTATTGTTTTGTTGCTTGCAGCGGTATTGGTGCCCAGCAGCGCAGCGTTTGCGCAATCCACCAGCGACACGATTATCACTCGCAGTGTGGTCGCAGAATCCGGGGATACACTGCGCTCAATCGCTCGCAAAGAGTTTGGTAAAAGCGGCTTGTCGAGCATGTTAGCCAGCTTTAATGGCATGAAGGAATCGGACCCGATTGCACCAGGGCAAGTTATTCGTATTCCGCTTTTTACACCAGTAGAACGTCAATTTGCGACAGTCATTTTCGCCAAAGGCGATGTGACCAAGAATGACGAGCCCTTAGAGCGCGATGATAAAGTTTACTTACAAGAGCTGATTAAAACAGGTGAAAATGGTTTTGCGAGTTTGCAGTTTGGATCGGGCTCTGTTTTCAACTTACAACCTTTAACACATGCAAAACTTGCTCGTCTTAACTGCCTTGAAACTGATGACAGCTGCTTGATTACGCTCGATTCGCCACAAGGTGAGGTGTCCTCTGATGTAAAGCGTCGCGATGGGCAGCCAACCGAATTTACGATCAACACACCCTACGCATCAGCAGCGGTACGCGGAACCTTTTTCGAATTAAACGCGGTAACAACAAATATTATCGTTGGTGTAACTGAAGGCGAAGTCTTGCTGCAGGCAGGTGCAAACGATCTCCCGCTTGATGAGGGTTTCGGGTCGGTTGCCGGTGAAGACGCACCACCAATGGATCCAGTGGCGCTGCTACCAGCACCAGTATATCGCTACATCCCCAAACGAGCCGCTAAAGGCGATCAGGTATCGTGGTGGGCACTTTCCGATGTAGATCAATACCTGGTTAATTTGTCGGCCGATAAAGACGGCATGGATGTCATCGGTAAATTCAATGAACAAGAAGGCGTGTTCTCGCTAGTAGAGGATATTGATGCCGGCGAATACTTCATGAATGTGCGTGGTATTGATTCGAACGGTATTAAAGGCTACAAATCACCCACTAAGCTTGTTGTTGCAGCCGTCGATGATTCAGTCAACCCGGTTGACACTGCGGTCAGTCGTCAGGGTAATGAATTTCTGGTTCAGGTTATCGACCCGCCTACAGAGGCACCCGGTTACGAGATTCAGGTCTCCACTAACGAGACTTTTTCCGATCCGTTGAGCGTGGACGTCAGCACCCCGGGTACTGCCATCTTTCGACTTGAAAGCGATAAGATCTACGCACGTGCACGAATATTGATTGAACCTGAAAAAGTATCAGCTTTTGGCGGCGTTGCAGAATCTAACTAAACAAATTTGAAATCTATGGCTCGGCGTGCTTTGGCCAGTTGTTGAAGCATGTCGTCGCCACCCTGCACTGCCACTCCCACGGCAAGAATATCCAGCACAACCATTTGCGCCAGGCGTGATTTGACCGGTGAAAAAATATCACTGTCTTCTGCTACATCAACACTGAGATTGACGTCTGACAATTCAGCCAGTGGTGATTTAGTGGCTGTAACAGTGATCACTTTGGCGCGTGAGTCCTTTGCAATTTGCGCACTGGTCAGTAGATCTTGATTGCGACCCGAATGCGATATAGCGATAACCAACGCTTTTTCATCGAGCAGCGCTGCTGCCGAATGTTGTATGTGCGGGTCGGAGTAAGCGATAGCAGGCTTGCCCAATCGAAATAGTTTTAACTGCGCGTCCTCAGCAACTATGGCAGAACCACCAGAACCGTAGAGCTCTATACGATCACAGTTAACGTAAAACTCGATGGCTTTGTCCAGCGACTCATAATTAAGTTGATTGCGTACGTGCACAAGGGATGCAATAGCCCCATCGATTAATTTACCCGTGAGTTCTTTGGAAGAATCCTCTGGCGTGACGTCGCGATAGAAAAACGTCCCTCGACTGGCAAGGTCTTGAGCAAGACGCAACTTAAATTGCTGGAATCCAACGCAATCCAGTGCTCGGCAAAATCGAATGACAGTAGGCTCACTAACCGAGGCTTTGGTCGCTATGGCCTGAATGGACGACTGCACGCTGTTGTCCGGATCTGCCAGAATAACATCAGCGACTTTTTGCTCTGATTTTCTAAGACCGTCTCGCGCTGATTTGATTTTTGCCAGCATAACCTATGCACATGGACAACTAAGGTGCCCAGTATACCGATACGGGCGGCAGATGTTTTTCAAAAAAAGACGCAATCGGTAACGGGTTTACAACATCTGGCGCAAGAGCAGCTTCGAGCACATCGCGCTTGGACTGTCCGGTTATATGCAAATACCGATAACGTGACTGCAGCAACGCGGCACGCGTCAAGGTAATGCGAGTTTGTGGAACCGCTGCCGGTTGCATCACTGCCAACATAGCGTCAGTGTCCAGATCCATTGCAGACTCCAGGCCTTGCGTATCAGGAAACAAGGATGCGGTATGGCCATCACCGCCCATACCCAATATCACCACACTAAATGGATGACACATGGCTTTAATTGCTTGTTCGACTTCTTTGATTGCGTAGGTCGGCGATTTATCGCGATACAGAGGATAAAAATTTGCCTCTGACGCAGGTCCAACCAAAAAATGCTCTTTGACAAAACTGGCATTACTGTCTTCGTGATCTTCAGGCACCCACCGCTCATCAGCCAAGGTGATATCAACTAATTTCCAATCCAGATTTGCTTGCGATAAGGCTTTAAAAAAAGGCAATGGCGTGCTGCCACCGGACACAACCAAACTGGCCCTGCCAATATCGCTGATAGCTTCATTTAAATTCTGTTCAACAGCGGATGCTAACTTGCTGGCAATGGCATTGGCATCGGCAGCTTGTATCCACTGTGCTTTACTCAGTGCTTCTACCATAGCTCTTTCAACCTTGTCCTCTCAACATTTGTGCTGTCAATATTTGTCTTCATGTCATTAGTCCTCATACCATTTTAAACCGTCTCGGCTTATCAGCGCATTGGACGCCGCTGGCCCCATCGTGCCGGCGATATACCCTTTCGGTTTAATATTGTGCGCCTCCCAGGCTTCGCGTATTGGGTCAATCCAGGCCCATGCAGCATCGACTTCGTCGCGTCGCATAAATAAGGTTTGGTTGCCCTTAATAATATCCATACACAAACGCTCGTAGGCGATCATCTGTCGCTTTTTAAACACATCGTTAAAGTCGAGATTTAAATGCACCGGTTGTAACTGATTATCATCACCCCATGCCTTGACGTAAACACGCATGCGAATACTTTCCTGAGGTTGTAATCGTATGACCAGCTGGTTTGGTGTTGAGAAACCATCGGCAGTATCGTAAATAGAGTGCGGTACTTTTTGAAAGTTAATGATTATCTCGGTGAGCTTACTTTCCATATGCTTACCGGTGCGCAGATAAAATGGCACACCAGCCCAACGCCATGATTCTATTTCGGCTCTTATTGCAACGAAGGTTTCAGTGGTACTGTCATCGGGCACGGTTTCGTTTTCGAGATAACCAGGCACGGGACCATCAGCAAAAGCACCTGCTTTGTACTGACCTCTGACAGTGCTTTCTATCGCTTCGAGACCAACCAATGGTTTCAGGGCACGTAATACTTTTATTTTTTCATCGCGAATAGCGTCAGAATCGGAACTGGCCGGTGGCTCCATTGACAATATAACCAACAACTGTAATAAGTGATTTTGCACCATGTCACGCAGTGCACCGGTTTGATCGTAGAACCCGCCTCGCGTACCCACACCCAGACTTTCCGCGATGGTGATTTGCACATCACTGATGTGTTCACGCCGCCATAGGGGCTCGAACAAGGCGTTACCAAAACGCAAGGCCATCAGGTTTTGTACTGTCTCCTTACCAAGGTAGTGATCGATACGGAATATTTGCGACTCGTCAAACACACGCGCCAGCTGGTCATTGATCTCGTTGGCCGACGTTCGGTCACGCCCCAACGGTTTTTCCAAAGCGACCCGTGTGTTTTCGGTAATCAGACCAGCCTCGCTCACTTTGACGCAGATCGGCTCGAACAAACTTGGCGCTACTGACAGATAGAAAACACGGGCAACGTGCTCTCGGCCAGAAAGCATGTCACCGAGTAAGTTGTAACCTTCCATGGTGGTGACGTCGAGTTGTAAATAACTGATACGCTCGATGAAGCTATCCCATGCCTCTTGCGTAAAGTGCTCAGAGGGGATGTGCTGAATGACCTCATTTTGCATCAGCTCGACAAACTGCTCGGTGCTCAAGTCACGTCTTGCGACACAAATAATGCGTCCGTCATCGTGGAGCTGAGCTTCGCAGTTTCGATAGTACAAAGCCGGCAACAGTTTTCGCAGAGACAAATCTCCAGTGCCGCCAAAGAGCACAAAGTCGAATGGATTTGTGGTATCCGCTGGATTGTCCTTATTCATATTCTAAAATCAGTTAAACGTGACGTGAAATCCGCAATAGTATAAGTGTAATTGCATCCCAATCGGTTTTGTAGTTTTATTACCTATCTATTTGTGAAAACTGCGATGCCGATGTGTGCTGCATACATACTTGGCTAATTATGTGCCATAATTCAAGTAGCTTTTTTACTTAAAATCTTAAGCGAAACACCATGACTAAACTAAACGCAACCGTATCAAAGGTGACCGAGCGCGTTGTCAAGCGCAGCGAGTCAAGCCGAGATAGCTACTTGCAAGGCGTTGCAAAGCTCAGTGGTAAGCGTGCCCAACGCGGCGGCTTATCGTGCACCAATATTGCCCACGCAGTCGCCACCGCTTCGCCTAAAGACAAAATAATATTGCACGCCGAAGAGCAACCTAACCTGGCCATTATTAGCTCATACAACGAAATGCTCTCCGCGCATCAGCCGTTTGTCAGTTACCCGGACGTTATAAAAACGGCCGCACAAAAAGTTGGTGCAACAGCGCAGTTTGCTGGTGGTACGCCGGCTATGTGTGATGGCGTAACACAAGGCCAGCCGGGTATGGAGCTCTCGCTATTCAGTCGGGATGTTATCGCTATGTCTACCGCTATAGCCTTATCGCATAACATGTTCGATGCCGGTGTTTTTCTGGGTGTGTGTGACAAAATCGTACCCGGCCTGTTAATGGGCGCGTTAAGCTTTGGTCATCTGCCTGCTGTGTTCATTCCTGCCGGACCAATGACCACCGGTTTGTCCAACAAAGAAAAAGCCCGCACACGACAACGCTATGCCGAAGGCAAAGCCACCCGGCAAGAGCTTTTAGCTTCGGAGAGCCAGTCGTATCATGGTCCCGGCACTTGTACGTTTTACGGCACTGCCAATAGCAACCAGATGTTAATGGAAATAATGGGTTTGCATTTACCTGGTGCAGCTTTTATTAACCCGGGCACACCCCTGCGCGAGCAACTCACCGCAGCCGCAGCCACGCGTGCACTGCAAATCTCATCACGCGGAAACGAATTCACGCCAGTTGGAAAAATTATCGATGAAAAAGCCATCGTGAATGGCGTCATCGGTTTACTGGCCACAGCTGGCTCCACCAATCACACCCTGCACCTGGTGGCAATAGCGAAAGCTGCGGGTATTATTATTGACTGGAACGACTTCGATGAGCTTAGCCACGTTATTCCATCACTGACCCATGTATACCCTGCCGGGCAAGCCGACGTTAATCAATTTCACGCAGCCGGTGGTCTGGCTTTGGTGATTCGTGAATTACTTGACGCCGGACTGCTGCACAACGACGTCACAACGGTGGTCGGAGAAGGTGGTTTACGCCGTTACACCGACGAGCCGTGGCTAAACGACGGGACACTTGAATGGCGTCCGGGGCCGAAAAAATCACTCGACGACACCATAATATCCACTGTTGCCAAGCCCTTTATGGCTGACGGTGGCCTACGCCTGATGCACGGTAACCTTGGACGCGCTGTAGTCAAAACCGCCGCAGTGAAAGAGAGGCATCGCATTATAAAAGCACCAGCGGAAATTTTTCATTCTCAAAACGCTTTAAAAGAAGCATTTGAGAATGACGAATTAAATCACGACTTTGTGGCCATTATTAAATACCAGGGGCCACGCGCCAATGGCATGCCAGAGTTACACAAGCTTACGCCCATACTCGGTGTGTTACTCGACAGGGGCTATCAGATTGGTCTTGTCACAGACGGTCGCATGTCTGGCGCATCGGGTAAAGTGCCAGCAGCAATACACGTGTCGCCCGAATGCTTACTCGACGGACCATTAGACAAAGTCCAACGCGGTGACATAATTGAAATGAACACCGTGACTGGCGAATTAAATGCGTTAGTCGACGCGGTTGTTTGGGATGCGCGAACTCACGAGCACCCTGACCTTGCTGATGCCAATGATATTGGACGCTCGCTTTTCGCTGGTATGCGTGCTCACGTCAGTTCCGCTGAAAGCGGTGCAATAAGCGCGTTCTAATATTGTTGTTACACTAGCCAAATCTAATAAGACAAGACCTTAGGAAAGCAAGCTTGATGAAAGTAAGAGATATTATGGAATTGGCACCCGTCATACCTGTATTGGTTATCGATGACCCGGAACAAGCCATTCCACTTGCCACAGCATTGGTTGCAGGCGGCTTACCCGTATTAGAAGTCACGCTTCGAACACCTGCAGCGCTTGAAGCCATGCAGGCAATGACATCAGTAGAGGGTGCTGTTGTTGGCGTTGGTACCGCGCTGAACCCTGATGATTTAAAACGCGCCAAAGACCACGGGGCAAGTTTTGCTGTGAGCCCGGGTTTTACCAGCCAGCTTGGTAAAGCCGCGCAAGATTTATCCATGCCCTTGTTGCCGGGGGTGATGACACCCGCCGACATCATCCATGCACTTGACCATGGCTGTACTGAGCTTAAGTTCTTTCCGGCCGGACAAGCCGGTGGCCCAAAAATGCTAAAAGCCCTGGGTGGTCCGTTTACTGATGTGGTGTTTTGCCCCACCGGTGGCATCAACGCCGAATCTGCTCATGAGTACCTGAGCCTGCCCAATGTTGTCTGTGTTGGCGGTTCCTGGGTTGCTCCAAAAGCGGCCGTTAACGCCGGTAACTGGGACGAGATCACCAGACTTGCCAAAGAGGCTGCAAAACTCGTTCGATAAATTGCGCTAATGGGAGCGCTTTTTGCTCTTACAGGCAATGGCCTTCCATAATTCAACAACGACAATAAAACCGCCCACTTTTACTCAACTGGTTGCTGATCGAGTCACTGAACGAGCCTCATCACCAGCCTCAACGAGGGCCGTCTTACTGACTGTTGCCCTGGCAATGTGTAGTTCATGTGCAACTGTAATAGCAGCACAAACTGAAATAGATTGCACCCTGCCCCACACTGACACACGTATACAGGCTTGCAGCATCGTAAAACGTGCCAGCGATTTCAATGGCTGTCTGCAGGCATCAGATATCACTGAACATACCTGTGTGATTATGGATAGCGACTTAGCGTTTTGTGACGCACAACAGTCGATCAATTTCACAGCCATGTTCGATCAATCAAACAAAACACTCGATTGCAAAGGTGGTGTGATTGATCACGGGTGGAGTGACAAATCAGCGCAGGGCATAACCCCGACCAGTCGAGCAAAGCAAATGCCGTTTGTACGTTTTAATGATGATCGATCGTTATCAGATATAAGCGTAAAAAATTGCACCATGCGTGGCACCTTCCACGCCGGCATACAAATGACCCGCTTCTTTGGCGGTGAACTTGGAGGCGATGGCAAGCTCGATGAAACTGAAGACTTACCCGTCGGGCACAATGATATTCTTTTTGAAGATATCAACATTGAAGGCACACAAGTGGGTATATACCTTGGCAACTTCAGTGAAAACATTGAGATGAACCGTGTGCATATCGATGGCACTGAACGCATTGCTGTGTATTCTGAAGCAGGCAGCAATAACATAAGACTCACTAATTCCACTATCAGTAATAACCGAACACGCGAAGCCATAGCAATTGACTCTACATACAACAGCGAAATCAGTAACACGCGCTTTCTAAACAATCGCGAAGGTGCAATTAACGTTTATCAAAATTGCGGCGAACTAAAGGGCAGCGTTTGCCCTGTGGTGCGCTCCACCCCATCAAACGGCAATAGAATTACTGGCAATACCTTTATTAACAACGGCATCACAGGCGTTCAAATTGCGTCCAGACAAGGCCGCAACCATGCGTTCGGCTGGTGTGCCACACTCAACGGCCTACCCGGTCAATTCACTGATGAATCCATTAATAATGTGGTTGAAGACAACACCATTCATTGCAGCGAGGGAACGGCATTAGTTATAATGGATGGACCGAACCTTGTGCAAAACAATACCATTGTCGCCAAAGAACATTGTGTGCCTATTGAAATATCAACCGGTGGATTTGGAAAAAGTAAAAGCCATCTGCTTGATGGACTTGAAGTTCAGGGCAATACCATAAACTCGGTACGACCTCCCCGGCTCAGGAATGTTAGTGACAAGGTGACGTTTGAACAGTAGCAATTGCGCTGACAATCCACTATCCATCCAAAGTATTTATCCGTTTTGGATATTCTTTTATACAGCAAAACAATAAACAAGCTTTAAACCAATTCCCGCCACCCGTACCGAAATTATAGTGGGCCATCAAAGCGCATTCTGTTCGCCAGCAGAGCTCCGGTCACCGAAGCTGATTTCGAAGGCGCGCCAGCGGAGGTTGCAGATGAGGTTAATGGTTGGGTATCCAGTCAGACCGATGGCTTTATTCCCACCATTATTAAAGAATTTACTCCGAATACAGTATTCGCGTTATTAAATGCAATATTCCTTGATGCCAGATGGCAAGATGCGTTTCAAACAAAGGGCAATCAAGCTTTTATAACATCCGATGGAAGCGCTGTGGACGTACCCAGCTTCGGTGGTCGCGCAGACTTACTTAGCCGCGTTGTTGCGCCGTAATGGTTAGTCGATGCTTTTCTCGGCGCCCGAATTTTCTGCTGTTCGCTAAGCCAAAAGCTCTTGGGCAGACTGCCAGACATTTTCAGTTATCTGTGTGGCTGAAGTAACTTGAGCCATAGAGGCGCTTTGACCTGCCCAAGCCTGCATACTGTCGATATTGTTTTGCTTCACGGCCGTTGCCCTCATAGCCTGAGTCAGTCCGCGCTGTATTGGATAGGGTGCCGGTTCTGGCGTATCGGTCTGTTCCATTGCAAGCGCATACCTGGAAGCAATGCAACGCCCGGCTCGTCCGGAAAACGCCCGGGTCACTATGGTGCCCTCAGGCCGCGCCTCGCCTATGGCAACGGACCAGGCTGGCGCAATGGTGGATTCTGTTGCGCGCAAAAAACCTGTGCCAATTTGAACAGCCGATGCGCCGAGCATAAGTGCGGCAGCCATGGTACGTCCGTCAGCTATTCCGCCTGTGGCGACAATGGGCAAGTCAACCGAGTCGGCGATGGCAGGAACCAGAGATACAAGGCCCACGCCATGACGCAGTGCGTTTTCTGGCTTGAAGGCACCTGAATGCCCTCCCGCTTCGAAACCCTTGGCGACGATGACATCCGCACCGGCAGCTTCTGCCATGATGGCCTCTTCAACGGTACTGACGTTTGCGAACCATTTGATACCGCTGGCCTTCATGCGAGTAACAAATGGTGCATCAAATAATCCCATGATTGACGAGATAACCGGAGGAGCGATATCCAATAGTGCGTCTCGCTGAGCCTGAAAATCAGGCGACGCATCGTTAGCCGACTCTGCATCAATCTCTGGTCCCCACAGCTTTAGAAACTGCCGCAATTCAGTCTCATGCTCTGGGTCTCTCTGAGGCGCTGCATCTGGAATCCACAGGTTCATTTGAAATGGACCTTCAGTCTCCTTTCGAAAGTCGGAAGCCCATTGCTTCATCATTTCGGGTGTCATTAGCAATGCGCCACAACCACCCATGCCACCACCTTTTGCTACCGCAACCGATAAACCCACCGGGCAAGCTCCGGCCATGGGCCCAAGTATAACGGGGTGTGTCATTGCATATTCAGCAGCAAATTGTTCAGCGCGTTTTATGGCAGATTTATGCATTTATGATCACCGATTATTTTGTATGCTAACAAATAGATGGACAATCGAGTCCACCCCTGGATTTTATACCAAGATCTGGAGCGATGGCGTATCGGGATTACGATTTGCGGCTAGCGATTAATTAGTTAGCGATCTGCGATTAGCGATTAGCGATTAGCGATTAGCGATTGGCGATTGGCGATTGGTGATCTGCAATTAGCAATTAGCAATTAGCAATTAGCAATTAGCAATTAGCAATTAGCAATTTGTAGCTTGCAACTCGCAACTCGCAGCTTGCTACTTAGGATGTGACGATAGCGTCAATTGTGACAACAGAATAATCTAAGGGTCAGCAGGTGTCGGGTGGCTCAATTGGACGACAGTCAGCTGAGACTCATCACTTACAATTTGCTGCACTCTTTCGCGGACAGCATACACAGTTATTCCTGAGTGCTCACTCGGTAACTGTACTTGAAAATCGGCTGGTAAAGTAAATAAACCATCGTCCACCAATCGACAGGCGATCGTGACCACTTCCGGGTTTTGCGAATCTGTAAAATCAATCGCGCTCAAACGCAATCTGATTAAAGTCTCATCGTTAAATGATGCTTCCCATCGTAGCGAAGTAGCCGCAGCTGGCAACACACCAGACTCTGGTGAAATCCACACCAGCGGCATAAGAGGTGCTACTTCAACTGAATTTAAATTGCCAAAAACCGAGCTTGAATCAAACGAGAGTAATGCATCGTCTGGTTGGGATTCACTTTGCCAACGATTCTCTGGTGCATAAACCGTGGTGTTTCCAATGGTATGTTCGATCAACGACTCAAACTGACCAACCCGCGAATCAATGTTTATTTCACTGCCCATGGCGCTTAACCCTGTTTGCCAGGCAGGCGTCATCGATCCATGCTCATCCACTAGTTCACCGACACTATCCGTGTTGACAGAGCTGCCGACACAGCTATCAGAGTCAATGGTTTGCAAAGCCTGAGCGGCGCCCAGTTCAAGGTCACCATGAGAGAACCAACCATCGAATACGGTCTTACCGTCTCGCTCCTCCATCACCACGGTGCCACTGATTAAGCTATTGTCAGAATCAATATTTTTATCGGGAGTCGCACTATCAGAAGAGCCACCACCACAGGCGATCAATAAACCCGACAAGCTTAACGCTGTGGCCTTCCTTAGCTTACTAGTAAGCTTATTATTTAGCTGATTAGTTAGTTGGCTAGTTAGTCCTTTTGTAAGCCGCTTAGTAAGCCGCTTAGTAAGCCGCTTAGTAAGCCCATTAGTTAGCCAAGAAGTTAGCTGGCTGATAAGCAGACTGGATAACGGGCACACCTGCCGCCAAGTCAGAGATACTTGCCTTTGAAATAGAAATTTATGAGCTTGCCCGCTGTTCATGACCCCTCCGCTACAAAGCCTATAGCGGCAAAGATGGGGGGTCATCTAAAATACCATAGCAATGCGTTTTGTTATATGCCTCACAAAACAACTGTAACTGGTTAGTAATTCACAAAGTTCAGTTGCAAATAAAATGCGTTCGCGGTTGCACCTTGAAGCTTAAAAGATGCGGATATGCTTGAAGAGTATGGAGTAACTACAAAAGATTAAACAATAATACGATCAGCATCATGACAGTCACGATCAGCACCATGCTGTTCACTCCCCAACTGATCGCCAGTACACCGCCTGGTCGCGCTAACAGGGTGATTCGCTTGATTAGTGAGCCAAAGATTGCAACACCTGCGCTCTGCATTGCTCCCACCCGAGTGGCAACCAAGACCACAATACTGGGCAACACACCAGGCGCAGCCTTGCGATACAACCAGTCACTATCAAGATTCACTCCCCTGACTTCTGGTGGGTGCAGCCCTTTTCGCATAAGAAATACAAATGCAAGTAAGGCAAAGCACAATAACTGCATCTGAGTTAGCACATGACTAAACGTATAAGGCTTATATTCAACATCGTAAGGCAGTAATGCGTACAAAGCACTTGGGAACACACCAATGAGAACACACAACACTGCAGTGGCAATCATTGCGATGCGCATATGTACCGGTGCTTCCGCCGGTCGCTTACCGCTATCGTGCGCAAAAAATGTAAAGTAAGGAATTTTGATACCTGAATGACTTAAAACACCAGCCGATGCCACCACCAGCGCAAACCACACTATGTAATAACCATTTTTCGCTGACGCATCGAGTATTAAAGACTTGGACACAAAACCACTGAACAGTGGGAAAGCTGAAATAGACGCCGCACCAACTAAACAACAAACCATGGTCACCGGCATTGTTTTATAAAGACCACCTAATTCGGATGCTTTGGATGTGCCGGTTCGAAACAAAACCGCGCCGACACTCATAAACAATAGGGCTTTATACAGGATATGGCAAAACGCATGCGCTGCCGTCCCATTTAAAGCCATCTCGGTACCAATACCCACACCGACCACCATAAAACCGAGCTGGTTGTTGAGGCTATAGGCAAGTACTCGGCGTAAATCGTTTTCGATTTCGGCAAAGAAAATCGGAAATAAAGTCATTACTGCACCGATGTAAATTAATATTTCAGTGCCAGCATATCCCCGAGCCAAAGCGTAGACAGCCATTTTAGTTGTGAACGCCGACAATATAACTGTGCCTGTCACTGTGGCCGCAGGATAAGAATCTTGCAGCCAGTTGTGCATTAGCGGAAACGCACACTTGATACCGAAACCAATAAATATTAGCCACGTACCCAAACTGACCAGACCAAGGTGATCAAACGCGATAGAGCCTGTGTCGTTGTAATGCAACAACAAACCGGCCAACAACAATACGCCCGATAACACTTGAATTATTAAATAACGCATACCTGTAGCATATGAAGCTGCGCTTCGACGAGCCCAAATCAAAAATACAGAGGCCACGGCGGTGGCTTCCCAATACAAGAACAGACTGATTAAATCCCCAGCCAGCACACCACCAATGGCCGCCCCGGCATACACCAACGTGGCCACCTGTTGAATTTGATCACGCACGTGCCAGCTATAGATTCCACCCAACAGAGCTGCGATAGAAAAAATTATGCTAAATATCATCGACAGTTTATCGACGCGCATAAATGTCAGCTCAAAACCAAGCATTTGTACGACAACGTGATTACCGTAGGAGAAACTCAGTAGTGATATGAACCCAAGCACCGGAACAACCAACAACAGAATGGCTCGATGGCGACCACTGAGCAACGGACACAATAGCGCTGCCAGAATATAGATAAACGGAGGTGCGAAAATGTCCATTAAGACACCTTTCCACCAGTGCCGTTCGCTTTATGGACTCCATTCTCATCTGGCGTATGCGCTGTTTTCTCCAAGCCTTGCTCTGGGTATTCTTCAGCATCAACGCTAAATGGCGCGTAGTAATTTTCGTTACGCAATATGAGACGTCGCAATTGGGTGGCACCTAGCACAATGAGCGTAAATGCCACAAAACCAACAATGGCATAAAAACCTGGAAAACCTTCGCCCGGCACATAAGTGTGACGATGGATTATAAATTCAAGCACAAACAGAACGATGCATAGAATGCCTAATCCCAAAATGACTCGCTCTACAGCGCCCATGTCATCAGCCCATAGAAAACGCCGTGCCAAAGGCGGCAAGGAAGGCGGCAGGGACTCGCGCTCAGATTGGTTTTTTTGTTTGTCAGGCATAAATTAACGCCACTGGATTAAGCCAAGCAGCTCGATAAGCGGCTGCGGAAAAACAAATAACAACACACACACCGTAGCTGTGACGACAATCGCCCAAAGCGATGCAAACGGTGCCTCAGAAAGTTCGACCGACTGCCCAGGCGCTGCTGGTTTTAAAAAAGCGCGCACCGGTATAGGCAACAAATAGGCAATGTTCAAAATTGTACTGAGCATTAACACACTTATCCATATTGCGTTGCCTGCTTCCAGCGAGCCACCTGCAATAAGCAGCTTACTCCACACACCTGAGGCTGGCGGCAATCCGATGATGCCTAGCGCACCAATGAAAAAACAAGCCATGGTAATGGGCATTCGTTTGCCCATACCGTCTAAATCTGATATTTGGGTTTTATGCAATGACACCATAATTGCGCCAGCACAAAAGAATAAAGTTATTTTTCCAAATGCATGCATCACGATATGCAGTGCGCCACCGGTGACCGACATCGTGGTGGCTAATAAGGCCGCCATGACAATGTACGACAATTGACTTATCGTCGAATAAGCAAGCCGCGCTTTTAAATTATCTTTAGTAAATGCGATGAGAGAACTGGCAATAATAGTGAATGCAACAACCGGCAGAATATAATTAGCGGTACCTGACGTGGACACCATATCGATACCAAATGTGTAGGTCACGATTTTAAGCACAGTGAACACACCTGTTTTAACAACCGCCACCGCATGTAACAAAGCGCTGACAGGGGTTGGTGCCACCATTGCTGCAGGCAACCAACGGTGCATTGGCATAACGGCAGCTTTACCTACGCCAAACACGCACAAACCCAATAAAATGCCTACGGACAATTGATTCATGCCGGTATCACTGAGAATGCCGCCCACCCTGAAATCAAGAGTGCCGGCAGCTGTGGCAATCCAGATAACCGCAGGCAAGAACAAGCCGATGGAACCACACATTAATATCAATAGATACAAACGCCCGGCTTTACGCGACGCATCGTTACCAGCGTGGGTAACCAATGGAAATGTTGATAGCGTTATGGCTTCGTAGGCAACGAACAAAGTAAGCAGATTATCAGCGTAGGCTGCACCCATGACACAGGCAATGGCCAGTGCAAAACAGCAATAAAACCGGGTCTGATTTTTCTCATCGTGACCGCGCATGTAGCCAATCGAATAAATCGTTGTTACAACCCATAAAAAACTGGCCAGCAACCCAAACAACACACCCATAGGCTCGGCAGATAACCGCAGAGAAAAATTCGCTAACAGTGGCAGCTCGCCACTTTCGACCAGTTCGCCTGCTTTTACCGCCGAGTAAATACGATCGTTTATACCGAGTAAAACAATACCGGCAATAACAATCGACGCCTCACGAAGGTTGCGCCGTCGCTCACCGAATAAAATAATGAACGGAATAACCAGCAGCGGTGGTACTAATGCCCACAACGGATTCATCGATAGCCACCCAATAAGGCTGCAGCCGCATCTGCTGCGACAGCCAGGGTAGTGCTACCCGAAATACCAAACCACAGGCTCACCGCAATTAACAGATACATTGGTATCAGCATCAAGAGCGGTGCTTCATGCATTCCTGCAGGTTGCGGGTTATCGGTGCGAGACTGTCTAAACAACATTATTTCTATTACTCGCCCGACATAAACTATGGCAAACAAAGAGCTCAGCAAAACCAGAACACCGATCATCCACCAACCACGCTCCATTGAGGCGCTGATGAGCGAGAACTTGCTGATAAAACCTACCGTTAATGGCACACCAATCAGACCGAAACCAGAAATAATAAAAGCCGTAACGGTAAAGGGCATTTTTTTGAATAAGTTGTCCAGGCTATCTGAATGGGCATGCCCTACTCGATAAATGATGCAACCAACCGACATAAACAGCGCTGTTTTGATAATGCCGTGATTAATAATGTGAACAATCCCAGCGGTCAAACCAGCCTGCGATGCCAGACAAAATGCCGCGATAATATAACCAATTTGTGCAACACTTGAATACGCCAGCATGCGCCGCAGGTCAGATTGAAAAATGGCAACCAGCGACATAAGCACAAAACCTGCAACCGCAGCTGGCAACAAAACAACATTTAATAACATGCTGCCAAAACTGTAATTTGTACCAAAAATGCTAAAGAAAAATCGCAGTAATACGTACAAGGATACTTTAGTCGCCGTGCCAGCTAGAAAGGCTGTCACCACTATGGGGGCATGCTGATAAGCATTGGCCAACCAACCATGCAGTGGGAACACTGCTGATTTAATCATTAAGCCAATAGTGAGAAAGCTGAACGCTACAAGCACTGCACGCTGCGACTGTGCGTCGGGGATACGTGACGCTAGATCAACCATATTGAGTGCGCCGGTCGCGGCGTATAAAAAGCCAATACCGATCAAGATAAATGATGCGCCTATGCTACCCATTATAAGATAGCGAAAGCTTGCAGATAGTGCGCGTCTATCGCTCCCAAAAGCTATGAGCATGTACATGGATAAAGACGATATCTCCAGAAATACAAACACATTAAATGCATCACCAGTTATTGAGATACCAAGCAAACCGGTTAAACACAGCATCCAGGCGGCATAGAACAAGTAGTGTTTTCCTGTCTGTACCGACTTAATGACGCTTTGGTAGGCATACACCAATACAACACAGCTAATAAATGATACGAGCAGCAACATGATTGAATTCATGCTGTCTACGTAATACTCAATACCCGTCGGCGCTGCCCAGCCACCCAAAGCATAACGAATAACGCCGTCTGATTGCACTTGCTTGAAAATTGACCACGCAACCCAAAGCACTAAAAGGTTGGCAATAACCGAAATGCACCAGCAAACAAATGATCGCCTGACTAAAACGCATAGCGGTGCTGCCAACATGGGAATAACAATCTGCAAGGCAGGCAACTGATCGGCAATCACAAATCGTGCTCCTGTGATTCTATTGCCTTAATTTCGTCTTCTTCTATAGTGCCGTACTCTTCGTATATACGAACAATCAATGCCAGGCCCACTGCGGTTGTTGCCACACCCACCACGATAGCAGTCAGGATAAGCACGTGCACTAACGGATTTGAATACAACGGCACAGCATCGTCAAGAATGGGCGCACTGCCACCCTGCACTTTGCCCATACTGATATACAAATAGAAGATCGATGTCTGAAACACGCCAAGACCGATCATTTTTTTGATCAGGTTATAGCGTGCAATCAAGATATACAGGCCCGCCATCATCAACACAATGACCGCCCAGTAGTTATACAAGCCCAGTACTGCCATTATCGTTTGCTCACAAAACTGTAGAACAAACTGATCATGACTGCCGTCACGGTGACGCCAACACCCAACTCAACGGCGAATATACCCCAGTGTTGTCCGTGCTTTGGGTCATGTGCCAAAACCCCATAGTCGAGTAAATTGCCACCCAGAAGCATGCTGACAATGCCGGTCCCCAAATAGATAAGTACGCCCGATGCCATCAGAATACGCAATGCCGTTGGCGTAATCACTTGTCGTGTTCGCTGCAAACCAAATATAAGTCCATGCAATATAAAGGCTGACGCGAAAATGACACCAGCCTGAAACCCACCGCCCGGCCCATAGTCGCCATGAAACTGCACATACAAAGCAAATAACAACACAAAGGGGATAATTAGCTTGGTAACAATCTGCAGGACACGATGCCGTTGTCTTGGGTATAGCTTCACGAATCTACCCCCGAGTCTTCACTGCTGTGCCGAGGAACATCACCTGGTGCATCCTCTGGCGCATCATCTTCAGGCCTGCGCCTGATAAGACCAAGCAGACTCAACACTGCGATACCAGCGGTAAAAACCACCACGGTTTCCCCCAATGTATCGTAGCCACGATAACTGGCCAATACCGACGTCACCACATTAGGTATACCGGTTTCATCCATTGATTTAGACAAATAGTGTTGTGTCAGTTCGGGGTGTGTTTGCGCGGGTGAATTTGGGTCGCCATAGTAAGGCATGTCAAGCGTGCCGTAGATAAGCAAGCCGCCGGCTAAAACCACAAACACAATGGCAATAAGTGAATCGTGACCACGTGGCTTTTGTTCATGCCTGGTAAACGACATCGCTCCAAGAAACAAAATGGTGGAAATACCACACCCAACAGCGGCCTCTGTAAAAGCCACATCAACCGCATCCATGACTACGAAAATGCCAGCGGCAATGAGCGAGTACAGTCCGAGCAATATGACGCCAGCGAGCAAATCGCGAAGTACAATGATGCCAACTGCGATGGCGATCAGGAATGTCAGCAATACAACGGTGACCAACAACTCCATAGCTATTTCAGTTCCATAATTATCACACTCAGCGATCAGATTTTGACCGCGCCATTTTTTGCGCAATTTCTGGTGAATCAACAATCGGCTTACCGTTTTCATCGGTGGGTACGACACCAGAAAGTAACGCGGTTTTGGCTAAAGCATGCGAGGCGGTCGGTGCTGTAAAGAGTGTAAAGAACAAAACCAACACCACCTTGATGGCTGCCATTGGGTTTTCAAAAACAAACAACGCCTGAAGCAATAACCCAAGTATCACGAAAATTGCGCCACCAGTATCAGTCACGCTGGCAGCGTGTAACCGTGTGTATAAGTCGGGCATGCGAATCAAACCGATCGCACCGGTAACGATAAATACGCAGCCAGTTAATATGAGTAACCAGGAAATAAGATTTATTAACCAGATAAGCATCAGAAATCATCTTCCTGATACGCACCGGTTCCCAGATCATCGAACTCAAAAAACTTTAGAACAGCAATAGTGCCTATGTAGTTAATTAATGAGTAAACAAGCGCAATGTCAACAAAATCGGGACGACCAGTCAGAAACCCATAAACAGCGATGAGTAAAACCGTTTTAGTACCAAACGAATTGACTGCAAGAATGCGATCAAAAATAGTCGGCCCCAACAAAGCACGCCCCAGCGTGATAAACATGGTCACCAAAATCGCTAATGTGGCTACAGCAAACACTATGGGTGTGGCTCCGGGGGTGGCTCCAACGGTTTGAAGTGTGGTTCGACGTCTCTTATATGCGCGGCCATCTCACCTTTCTCCAGTTCGTGCAGACTGTCTTCATGTAATGCATGAACCAGTATGTCATCAGTAGGTGTGAAATTAATGGCTGTGGTACCTGGCGTTAATGTTATTGAATTGGCATAGATTGCACGGCCCATATCGGAATCTGGTGTGGCTGTAACCAGACGAAGTTGCGGTTTGATTGGCATGTCTTTGGATATAATTATGCGCGTGACATCGATATTGGATATTAATATCTGATGAGCCAACCAACCCCAATATTTTAATATGTGGAAAAAACGAAAATAGATTGGCTGGCCACGGTGCATCATGACACGCATACGGCGAGCTAACCAAACCACCAGCCCAACCGAGAGCACCCCTAGTATGAGCAGCTGGGCCTTAAAATACCCAGACAACAGCATCCAGAGTACGACCATTGTGATTACGAGTCTGATTGTCAACATGGTTTGATATGATTGTTTTAAGACTTGCGATGTACGTATTTGTGAGGCCCGCACGCACAATTTTTCTGCCCCTGCAGTTCACAACATTTTACCATGATTGAAGCCAATTCCACACACCCCACAGAACCTCGGGAATACTGTTGTTTGATAACGCTAACAACCCCACAAATTCGTTAAAATGCAGATAGTTGGGTACTTCTACCACCGTCTTGTCGCACACCTCTGATAAACTCGCGCGCAATCAGGTAAAGGCCTGCGCTTAAACGCATCCGGAGATATACGCAGCAGTGAAACAGTTAAGTCAGTTCATGCCACACCACATGAAGAGTTCCATAGCATTGCTGTTGCTCGCCTGCTTGATGGCAGTTGGCTGTAACAGCGATATTGAGCCATCCTCAACAAGTGGAACCTCCGGCACTAACACGAGCGGCGGCACGAGCGGCGGCACGGGCGGTAATACAGGCGGTGGTACCGATTCAGGTAACTCGGATGGCGACGTTGGCAACGGACAGTACTCGCTGACGCTGTCAAACAATAATCTGAATCTTAACGAAGGTTCAGCAATATCCGTCGATATACAGGTTCGACGCAGCAATGGCTATGCAGGAAAAGTATCGTTGGCATTGGCAGGGGCGTCCCCGGCTGATCTTGACAAAATTGGATGGCAATTTTCTGACTCAGAAATCGAAAGCGATGAAACCAACACACGTCTTACGCTTAACTTGGATTACGGTCCGTTGCCAGCACAGCGCGATTCCCGAACACTTCGCATCGTTGGCACTGATGGCAGAAATCAGAGCGTCGCTGTACTAAATATTCAAACGGTTCCAACTTCTTTGCCCGATGTCTATTTACTTATTGGGCAAAGCAACATGGTTGGCGCAAGTGAATTCAATGCCAAGCAAGCCGCGCCCGGACAACCCGATGCTCCAGTGAACAATGTCATCATGCAGTTGAATGTGACCGGTAACGATGGTCAAAATTTTGATTCGATCGCGGCGTTTAAAAGTGAAAGTAATATCGCTGTTGGCGTGCAGCTATTCACACCTGCTCTTGACCCCTTACATGAAGGATTTAATTCGAGCATCAGTGGCAAAGAGGGTACAAGAATCGGCATGGGTCTCTCGTTCGCTAAACGAGCCATCAGTGACACACAGGCACCGCAAATTATTCTCATTCCGGCGGCGTGGTCTAACACAGGTTTTTGTCAGGTTGAGGATCGCGCACTTTTTCCCGGCATGCTGGGATGGAACGCGACCACACCTTCCAACCCCGCACTCAGTGGCACACTTTTACACGACAGAGCTATCGCCAGAACCGATCTGGCGCTGCGAGAATCTGGCGGCATTTTACGAGGCATATTGTGGCATCAGGGCGAGACCGATTCTAACAACGCAGCCTGCGCACAATCTTATGCACAAAATCTTGCAAAAATGGTTCGATCACTACGGTCCAAAATCAGACCAGATGCTCGAGGTACGCAGGCTCGTGGACCAAACGCCAACATACCGTTCGTTGTCGGCAGCATGTCAAGAGGTGGTGACTACGTTGACTTCTCAGATACCAAAACCCTCGTTCACGAGGCTCACGTTAACATCAGCCAAATCGTTCCCTTTTCAGCATTCGTCACCAACGATGACTTAATCCCGCCAGACTACCCCTGTGGCGACGGTGACTGCATCCATTTTGGATCGACCTCACTGCGTTTAATGGGCTCACGCTACTACGATTTTCTTATCCAGGCAGCCACTCAATAGAGGCCTCTGGCACAGCTTGTGAATCGGAGCACACTTTCTACTTTGTCTGCATGGACAGCTTCACGCTTGCGATAGTTAAGCAATAACCCTATTTACGCGTGCCGATAAATGCCATACGCATAAAAGTGATTTTGAAAGAACTGACTTAAATGACTTCTGTTACCACTAGTTTATTGAGAGGCTCAGCTGCAGTGCTCTTGGCGTTTGCCTTGAGTGCATGCTCAAGCTCTGTTGACGACGGCCTGGAGACTGGCGGCGCCGGGACCACAGGTGGTACATCGGTCGGCACGACTGGCGGCTCCACCAACGGTAATACTAACAATTTATTTTCAATGGATTTTGCCAACCCGGTTGCTTTGATCGAAGGCAATGATGGAGGTGCGAATATTCCTGTCACTATAACGCGTCAACCCGGCTACACCTCGCCTGTCACGATCAGTATCAACGGTGCGACAGATCAGGATGCTCGCCTGATAAGCACAAGCTTGTTTAAGGAAACATTGAGCGGCACTGAAAGCGCTACTTCAATTAATATGCGCCTCGCTATTGATGACTTACCCATCATGCCGCAACAAAGAATTTTCAACGTCGACGCCAGCGATGGCGTGAACACGGCAAGTATAGCCGTGCAGGTAAACATAGAGCCTGTCAAAGCACCTGATGTATACCTTCTCATTGGCCAAAGCAATATGGTTGGCTTCAGTAATGAGGGGACCAAACTTGCCGGCCCTGGTGGTCCTGATGAGCCAAACCCGCGAATATTGCAGCTCAACGTATCCAAAAACAATCAGACCGATGTGTTTAATTCCGAAACATCTTACACATCAAATTCTGCGAATATTTTCGGTGATATTCCAATTGTTATTGCCGAAGATCCTTTGCATGTGCCATCAGATCCTACAAACACTGGTAAAGATGAAAATTATATTGGTATGGGTCTGAGTTTCGCAAAAGCTGCGCTTCCGAACACAACCGCTAATATTGTCCTTGTTCCAGCTGCCTGGTCAGCAACGTCGTTTTGCAAGAGTCCCGAAGGCGGGCCACTTGGCCAATGGAACGCCCAGCCAACAGGTGATCCGAATCTTGGCAACACCTGGTTATTTGACCGAGCTGTCACAAGAACTAATATCGCTCTGGCTGAAACTGGTGGTGTTTTACGCGGTATTTTATGGCATCAAGGTGAGTCAGACTCCTTTGACAATAGCTGTGCCAGTTTGTATTTAGCTAATCTGGAGCGTATGGCTAAGCAGTTCAGGCTTAGCATAGCACCCGATATTCGCGGCGGTGATGTACGCCGTGAAGACGCCAATATTCCTTTTGTGCTGGGCACAATGTCACGCGGTATTGATGAACGAGAAGATCTGTCCCAATTCTGGCTTGAGAAACAATTGGTAGACGATGCACACCGAACATTACCAAGCAAGGTTGCTCACGTCGCTGTCAGTAATAACGATGACCTCATTCCGTCAAATGGTTACCCTTGTGGTAATACATCCTGTATTCACTTTGGTGCCGCCGCTTTTCGAGAAATGGGTGCACGTTACTATCAGGCACTGCTTCAGGCTGAGTCTACACCCTAAGTCATGGGCCCCTATCCTTGCGAGGACAACACGGCAACCATAAGTTCCTCAACACCGATCAGGGAAATGCGCGATGATAAAAGCCCAATTGAGGAATACGTCAAAAAATACACCGGCGACGGTGCTCAGCACACTGGCGGCGATTGTAATGATATCTACGCAACTGTAGAGCAATTGCGCAAAAATGGGCTTGAGTTCATGCCCACACTGCCCGATACCTATTATATGGGGGCCAACAAGCCTCTGCCAGAAAACGGCGCGTCGGTCGAACGCTTGCAGCAAAATAGCATTCTGATCGACCAGAAAGTGTCGTAGATTCGGGGTTACCGGTAAATAATGTTTACGGTTTCTGTGGTGAACAAGTGCTATAGAAACAATCTGTATCGTTTTAAATACAGATATAAAAAAATTAAACAAGAATTCTCATGAGACTGCATGCACTGCAATATTTACGCGCCGTCGCCGCGTTGTTGGTTGTTTTCAGCCACGCATGTATTCAAGTGCCCGAGTATGAGTCACGCCTGGTAGAGTTCGGAGCTTTCGGTGTGGACATTTTCTTTGTCCTATCCGGCTTCATCATGTTCTACATCGCTAAGCCTGATCAAAAACCGGGCGATTTCATTGTTAATCGCATTCGACGCGTGGTACCACTTTACTGGTTCTTTACCATTTTGATGGTGGTAATTTATCTGGTGATGCCGTCAGTATTTAACAAAGCGCAAATAGGCGTAGACAGCACGCTGAAGAGTTTGTTTTTCATACCACACTGGAGCGCCGCGCACCCCGACCGAACCTGGCCTATTGTCCCACCGGGCTGGTCATTAAACTTTGAAATGTATTTCTACTCACTTTTTGCGCTCTCCATGTTCGCAAAGCCTCAATGGCGACTAGCGATCATCACAGCCGCTATAAGTGTAGGCTTTTTAATTGCGATACAAGTTGACAGCACCGGGCCACTACATCATTTCTTTGCGGACAACACGGTGTTCGAATTTGTTCTGGGTATGCTGCTGGCCTACACATTTAAACGAGGTTTTAAGCTACCACCGATAGCAGGATGGCTGCTGATTGCTGTGGGGTTTTTCCTCCTGTTTATACACTCACAATTCTGGGGTTTGAATTCACCAGCATTCAACTTGCCAGGCATACTGATCAATGGAGTTCCAGCGACCATGGTGGTTGCAGGTACCCTGTATATCGCTTTGCCAGTGAACAAGCTTTGGGTGCTGTTCGGCGATGCCAGCTACGCACTATACCTGAGCCACATCTTCGTATTGGGTGTACTGCGAGCGTTTTTACCACCCATATTGGGCGACGGACTCATGGCAGCTTTGCTGTTTATTGTTATCTCAATGTTGGCAAGTCTGATCGTCAGCATCCCTATCCATCACTTCGTTGATAACTGGTTGCTACGCCAAGAGCGTCTGAGCATGTTCAAGTCGGTTAAACACCGAGAGGCCTAACGGTAGACATTCCTTGTCTTACAAAACGTTGCCATGCAAACACTAGAAGACATTATTATCAGGTTTGACGTTGACCCTTCCCACACACTCAAACAGCAGAATCGCGAACAGGTAGAGCGCCCGCAAGGCCACTACACGACGTGCTGGTACGTTGAGAAAGATCAGGCCGGCAACGTTATTGCGCGGTATCGCAGCTGGTCCAATCAAACAAAGTACCCACCTTTTCGAGCCCAGTTGGGTTGGGAGCGTTACACCCCCGGCGGTACATTGCTGGAGCGCGAAGTGCGCTATTCCAAACAAGAAGACACCGACACCCTGCACTGAGACTACATGCAAATCACGCATCCATATCCGAAAACATCTCGTGTTCACGTATCAGCTCTATAAATGCATCACCGTATTTCTCGAGTTTGTGTTTTCCGACGCCAGACACCGCTGACATTTGTTCGTGAGTGATGGGTTTTTGGTCAAGCATATCGACCAGGGAACTGTCACTGAACACGATGTAGGCAGGCTTACCCTCAGCAAGAGAGGTCCGCAACGTTCGCAGTTTTTCCCATAGGCCACGATCTTCAGCGGCGATTTGATCAGCCGCTTGCTTTCGCTTCGGTTTAGACCCGCCCGCGCCACCTGTCTTTATGTGCCGCAATTGCAGGTTGCGCTCACCGCGTAAAATGGGCCGTGACTGCTCCGTTAACATAACCGACCCATGCCCACCAACATCAACACTGAGCAATCCTTTGGCGATTAATTGCCGGTATAGGGTTCGCCATTGCGTCGCACTGCGATCGGTGCCAATGCCAAAGGTGCTTTGCTGATCATGGCCGAACCCTTTTACTCGATCAGTAGGCTTCCCCAGCAGTACATCAATTAAATAGTTTACACCGAATCGCTGCCCCGTCCGGTAAGCACACGACATGGCTTTTTGCGCAGCCTCTGTAGCATCCCACGTGGTCGGCGGGTTAAGGCAGTTGTCACAATTGCCACAGGGCTTCGGTAGCTCATCATCAAAATAGGCCAGCAATGCCTGACGCCGGCACGTACTTAACTCTGCTAAACCCAGCATTGCTTCAAGCTTTTGATGTTCGACGCGCTTGTGTTGTTCGTCTGCATCCGAGTCGCCCATCATGGCTCGTAAGTTAATAACATCCTGTAATCCGTACGACATCCAGGCATTAGCCGGCTGCCCATCACGTCCTGCTCGTCCGGTCTCCTGATAATAGGCTTCAACGCTTTTGGGTAGATTTAAATGTGCAACAAATCTGACGTCGGGTTTATCAATGCCCATTCCAAACGCAATAGTAGCCACAACAATAACGCGCTCTTCGCGTAAGAAACGGCTTTGATGGAGCTCGCGTGTCGCAGGATTTAATCCGGCGTGATACGGCAAGGCCGTGCGACCATGCTTGCATAACCAGGTGGCTGTTTCCTCTACTTTTTTACGCGACAGACAATACACAATGCCTGAATCGCCCTCGTGGTTTTCATCAAGGAAACGCAACAATGCATCTCTGGCGTTGCCAGCATCACTGATTGCATAGCGAATATTTGGGCGATCAAAGCTACTGATAAATTGTGCAGCGTCGTTGAGGTTAAGGTTATTAACGATTTCTTCGCGTGTACGCTGATCAGCTGTGGCGGTCAACGCTATTCGTGGCACATGAGGGTAGCGTTCGTGCAACACGTTCAAACCCATATACTCTTTTCGAAAGTCATGCCCCCATTGAGATACGCAGTGTGCCTCATCGATTGCAAACAAGGCGATATCACACTCATCCAATAAAGCCAGAGTGGAGGGCATAAGGAGTCTTTCTGGTGCAACGTACAGCAGATCTATGTCACCGCGACGCATGGCTTCTTCGGTGTCCATGACAGCTGCCGAACTCATGGAGGAATTGATAAAAGCTGCATTAAGGTTTAATGCCTTCAATGCATCGACCTGGTCCTGCATGAGCGCAATTAAGGGTGATACAACAATTCCTGTGCCCTCTCGAACCAATGCCGGCACTTGATAGCAAAGCGATTTACCGCCACCCGTGGGCATCAATACCAAAGCGTCTTTACCGTCGATGACGGTATCGATAATTCGGGCTTGCTGTGGCCGAAAACTCTCGTAACCGTAGATTGTTTGCAGTATGTCTAACGCGTCCTTGTGTTTCATATAACAACTCTCTTAAAAGATACTAATGGAATGGATGCGCAGCCTTGCGCATGACGTTTTATTCTATAGGCAATCAGGGTGTCTGGTAATCCTGCTTCCATTGCGTGTACTGAGCAACAATGTCAGTCATGGCTTGCTCATCAAATTCGCGCAATCCGCTGAGCAACATATTTTTTTCACCGTGTCCTATTACCTGATCATTATCTTTGATAACAAAACGTAGACAGGCTTTGCCTTTTTTTCCTTCGACATTAAGTGTGGCTTCATCAAGTGCCAGACTTATATTTTCACCTTTGATGGATGTCAACTTTAAGGACATGTCTTTATAAATAACCAGCGGCCTGCCAGGATTAATCATCACTTGATTGTCACGCATCAGTTCAACCAGAATATCCGGAAAAGTTTTACCAGAAAATTTGACGTACTGTTCAACCAGCGATGAAACAAAACCTGACTCTGTCGTAGTGTCGCCAGAAACATTGATGGTTAACAGATGTCTCTTGCCTTCGTCCAGTATCTCGTTTATCGCTTCAAGCTCAGCGGGTAACTTGACTAACACATCTGCATTGACCAAAGCCATAAGATCTACATGCAACTGTGTATAAACACCGTAGCGATTTAACAGCGCAGCAAATAATAAATCTCCTGGCACGCAAAAGCGTTTTGCACCTACGTCATGGATGGGGTTAAAGTCCCCCGCCACGCCTTTGGCGAAATCACTGGCTTGCTGTTGACTAAACTGCATTGAGTGGCCATCTTGCGTCACGAATTGTGCAATATCCAGCGTCATGCTTGTCTCTCTGGTGGGCATAGTATTTAAGTTAAAGTGTGTCTCAGACTCACCCATCTCCTGATGATCGACGAGCAGTCACAAGCTCATCGATTTGCGCCAGCTGACATGTGGCTAATTTCACTGCACGGGGGTATAGAGGAGCGTCACGATCATTCTTGATGGTCCCTTCCCAGCCCAGAGTACTGTCTACAAATTGTTGCATTCCGCTTTGCTCAAACAGATCACAATAGCCTGCCAGTACGCAGTCGATATAGCTTTGCAGAATCGGGTATTCATCGTTAGCTGAGCCCGAATGTGTCGCATCAGACACATACACGTGCACTTCAGTGGCGCTGCAATTGTTGTGTAGTCTGAAGTCGCTTGCCGGCAAGATAACACGATCATAACCAGTTTCGCGTTTATCGAGCATGGACAGCTCTGAAGCCTTGACACCGGCAATAACACCGTCAATGTAGTCGGGTTGGTTGGCATGGGCGTCCTGATGGTGAGTACCACTGGTTTGCTTCTGAATACTCAAGGAACAACAGCGGTAGTCTACTGTCTTATCAGGGTGAGACACAGCAGTTACGCGGTGACCCCAGACTCGCTGCCAGCCATATAATCTGGTGGGGTATGCCGATTCGTTTGGGGCTCTTGTAGCCCTGTTTACGAGCGAACCATAGCCAAAATACGTGATGTACTGCTCTTTTCCATCCAATAGGTCTTCTGACATACTATTTGCCTTGTATTCCACCGTGTCAAATTTTCCAACAAATTGCGACAGGTGTAATGGGCAAACTCGACCATGCCGTTCTATAGTGTTGATCCAATCAGTCTTAATTACTCTTGCACTACTCAATATGAGGCTAACGACATTATTCCCGACGCAACGCTCCGGAGCTGGTACAGGCCTGCGTTACGGCCAATCAGCGTTATCCAGAATACTATGTAGCCTCGTCTGTGGTTGCGCGTTACTGGCCTCATCTAAAGCGCATGCCAGCTTGTCACTCAGTGAGCAGCAAGGCGCGGCGGAAATTGCTGAAACACAACCCTGGCATCAGCAACGAAAAGCCTTGCAACCCAAAGACCATAGCCTCCAAATTCAAACGTTGTCCATTGAACTTGATGAGCGAAAAAAAGGCAATCAAAACCGCCTTGCACGAGTGTATCAGTTTAACTACAACACGCAGCATTCACGAGTACTGCTCATCGATCTTGACAACCAGGAAATGATAAAAGAGCAAGCAATAGCATCCGTGCATTTGCCACTAAATGATCAGGAAATAGCGATTGCCAGATCACTTATCGAACAAAAATCGTCGCTTATGCAAGAGCTTAATTCAGCACTGGAAAAACGCGGACTGTCACCAATGAGCGATCTGTCACTGTTGGATGTCAAAGCCAGCGTTTTCGAGCCAGACAATTGGTCTCACCCTTGTGCCAGGCAACGTTGCGCTTTAATATCATTGTTTGATCAGACGCGTACCGTTTTTTCGATTGAGCCTATTGTTAATCTCCAACAGCTCAGCGTAGATACGCTGCAAAACAGCCCATAGCACTATCGATATGCGTAGGCTCACTCGATTTTTGCTATTGCTGTCCAGCCTGAGCGCGCTTTGGGCCACTAGTAACGTACACGCCATAGAGTGCGACATTGGCGAGCCATTTGAAACCAGTTTTGATTCGGGTGCAAGCTGGCAATTTTGTGTGACTCTGGATGAGCAACACGCACTGGAACTGCGCAACATTCACTACCGTGCACCCGGTGATTTCAGCCGACGGGTGCTCTCGCATTTACACCTGGGCCAAACCCTGTTGCATTTTCACGATCAACAGCAAGCCGACGTCCTTATTGCTGCGAGCAAGAATGCCGAGAAGAATGACAGTGAAGTGGATGGCGAGTCTCAAGGCGGACAATCTCTTGGCGGCGACGCTCTCAAAGTGCTCAACGAAAATCTGTGTGACGGCACCCTGCACGCGCTGGATAGTGCTGATCCATATCTTTGTAGTAGCGTAAAAAACACGGGCTTGCTGGCAAAGTACAATTTGCGTCCGGGCCTGCAGGGCTCTCAGTACCGTTTGTTTTCGGTGTCACAGTACAAAGGACTAACGTTTCAAATTGCAGTCGGTCTAAGTGAAGACGGACGCATAGCCCCATCGGTCACTTTGTCTGGTCGTACATCGGCAACAACCAACGACGAGCGCTATGGCAATCCGGTCACCGAGCCTACTAGCCAAACAGACATTATCGCCACGCAAGCATCCGTTCTGTATACCTGGCGTATGGCTTTTGCTATGAGCAATGATGGTGATAACGATCGTGTTGAAGAATTTAACTTTAAGTTGTTACCCTCCTTGAATAATCGCCGGCCCATGGAAGTCACCAGCTTGGATGTGGAGTCACTAAGACAAGTGGACGCAGACGCGTTTAGAGGCTGGCGGGTACTCACTGATATTGGCAATGGCTATTATCTTGACCCGCAAAACAGTGGTTTTAGCTATTCTGACAAGGCAAACAACTGGGCACAATTTGATTTAGCGGTGACCGCCTATAATGACTGTGAAAAACACACCACGGTAAAACACGCCAGCACTGACCAGGCTTCAAACTCGCAATGCATCGGTTCATTGGATGATTTTGTCAACGGCGAATCAATCACAAATCAAAGTCCAGTGCTTTGGTATAGCTTGAGTCGTGTGTTCAGACCAAAAGCAGAAGACTACCCCGTGGTGTCTTCCATGCAAACTGACTTTGAAATTATCCCCTTCGACTGGACACCCACCTCGCCTTTTGAGACGACTCAATGAATCGCTTCTTTACTTACAGATTGAGTGACAAGTTGAGTTGCAAATTGAGTCTCTACAGCTTAAGCCTGTTGCTAATGCTGTTTGCTTTGCTTAAAAGCTCTATCGCTTTCGGTGCACCGGACTGCACGGCGGATGCCCTGATCAGCGAGACATTTTCCAATGGCGCAAAATGGGAAATGTGTTGGGAGTCACGTATTCGCGAAAACCTGGTGTTGAGCGACGTCTATTACACCCCACCAAACGGTATAGCTAAACGCGTGCTCAGTACGGCCCGTTTAAGTCAACTTCATGTTGCCTACGATGATAGCGACGTTACTTATAACGACATAACTCAGTACGGCCTGGGTGGTGGCTATATGGTTAGTCTTGATCAAAGCGATTGCCCACTGGGCAAACTACTGACCATACAAACACGTCCAGGCGTATGTCATTGGCGATCACAAGGCAACGATAACTATCGCACGCCTTCACGATCTGTCAGCGCCGAGAGTCTGACTCTTTTTTCTGTCTCACAAGTTGGTGCTTATGCGTACATCGTCACGTGGAAATTTTTTTCTGACGGCGCTATCTCGCCAGAAGTAGGTGCAACCGGCGCACTACAGCGTAGTTCGGAGAATACCGAACTACCCTTTGGCAGACTGCTATCGGGCAGCGATAAAAATTTATGGTTGTCTCATACGCACAACTATTACTGGCGATTGGATTTTGACCTTGGAGACAATGCCAACGATGATGTTGTAACAGAATCACGAACTTTGTTACAGGATACCGGGCAAAGAGAAACTGTAGTACAGCGCTTTGCGACTGAACAAGCACGCGTGGTTGACCCAAAAACACCTATGGCGTGGGAGATTTGGGATAACTTGCTAACTGATACGCCTGGCGCTAAAGATTCTGGTTATCGCATAGAGCCCATACGATACGGGCACCGTCTCGAACGCAAAGAAAAAGAACCGTACACAGAGTTTGATTTTTTTGTAACCGTTGCCAATGACTGCGAACGGTTTGCCAGTCAGAACGCACGCTTTAATCCGGATTGTTTGAACAACGTTGCTCAGTACGCAAACGGTGAATCACTGCTCAGTGCAGACCTGGTGCTGTGGCATCGGGTCAGCTTTCACCATGTGCCCAGAGATGAGGACCAGAGGCACATGCATACACATTGGGACGGTTTCACTATTGAGCCACTTAATATTCATAAAAACACACCGGGTATCAATATAGATGCTAATTCGGCACCCAGTTTGGATAACCTCGATAATCGTAACGATCAACTCGGCACGCGAATCTTCTGGCAACTTGTCGCCAGCGATGCAGATGGTGACGGTATCGCTTTTGAAGGCACTAACCTGCCAGACGGGCTTGCCCTGAACTATCGTGGCCTAATAGAAGGCACGCCCGCTGTAGCGGGTAACTACACAGTGACGATCAAAGCAACAGACGACATCGCGACCACTGAAAAGCAATTTAACTGGGTTATTGACGGCAAAGGCGGTGAAGTGACCAGCCGTGGATTTTTAGGCTCAACAAGCGCTGTAGTATTACTGCTATTCAGCTTGATTGTTTTAACTCGAATTTTTAATCGTATTGAATTGACACAACGGCGTAGTTAATCGTTTCATCTCCCACTTTTACACTGATATCGTCATCAACCATTTTTTTAAGTAAGGCTCGAGCCACAGGCGAATCTATACTAATATATCCAGTCGAAGGGTCGATTTCATCGGCACCCACCAGACGCACTTTTTTTACCTCAGCGTCATCATTTTCGAGCTCGACCCACGCGCCGAAATAGATATGATCATCATCAGCGCGGCGATCAACGATGGTTAAATCCGGAAGGCGTTTTTGTAAATAACGAATACGCCTGTCTAGCCCAGCCAGTTCTTTTTTCCGGTAAATATATTAGAACCTCAGTGTAAATTATACTAATTCACCCTCATATTGATCTTTACACTGGCTGTTACTCCCTGTAAACTACAAATATAACCTCATACTATAATAATATAGTACAAGTGAAACACACGCTGAAACTAGCGACCACCTATACAGACACTGCGAGTGGAAACCAGTATCAGCTGCCTGCTGTTTACACAAGAGGCGGCATCCTGATTTCACATCTCAGATATCTTGCGTGGCACTCGGAGAAAAGTGATTCATGGCGAGAGAAATCCGTGTTTTCAGCAAGGCTACTGATTGACTACGTGGAGGCCACACCAACATTCGATAAGGCCACCGCACTGCTGAAGAATTTCACCCAGGCATTAGTTACAGGAACAATTGATTTCGAGAGCGTTAATGATTCGTTGGGATTATTCTGGAAACCGAGAATCCTGACTGATGCCAATAGTATCCTCTTCCATATCACTCAATACACCGATTTCCTTGCCCTCCAAGAACACCACGATCGAAGCCGTATAAACACCTTCAAAAAGGCAACAAGCTGGGAACAGCGCATGAACTGGTGCGCGCATTATCACAAGCAAGCCAATGTGTTCCTAAACCATCTGTCCTCACATTCTGCCGCAACAAAAGCAGCAGCGCAGAAGCGAGAAGTTTACGCGCCAAAGCGATTATCGATCAGCAACGACAAAGCCGAGCGATTTCCTGAGGATCAAATTGAGAGCCTGATTCAACACGGTTTCATGGTAGGCGATACACAGGATTATCGGTCGCAAGCAATGACCATGCTTCTTAACTACGGCG